>Ga0172380_10000008_pt1 | contig 474546 bp, 449 predicted proteins | sample Leawe162metaG_FD_119747 | JGI IMG/M metagenome (GOLD analysis project Ga0172380, IMG submission 119747) | Leachate microbial communities from a municipal landfill in Southern Ontario, Canada - Leachate well 162 metaG | ecosystem: Engineered > Solid waste > Landfill > Unclassified | place... | reverse complement strand
TGCTCCGATCCGGACGAATGCTTGGATGGTTCGACCAACTCGCGTTCGTGCGGCCTGAATGGCGCGGGCTTCGAAACCCGCATCTGCCAGAATGGTCACTGGGGCAACTACGGGGTCTGCTCGGACCCCGATGTGTGTGTGAACGGAATCTACAACCAGACCACCCTCGAGTTCTGCATCGACGGGCAGTGGGAAACCCCCACCTGCTCGTATGACGCGGATTGTGACTCGTTCGCGGATGGCTTCGGCTTCATGGCTGAGACCTTCGTGGATGACAACACAACCTGTACGGGTGACAGCGCATGCGCTGCGCACCAGTACTGTGACTCGAGTATCGAGGTCGGTGGCCACTGCGCCGTCGACTTCTGGTGGAACGGTTCCGAGCAGTACGGCTGCGTTACCAACTTCTGCGGGACTTGTCTCGACGTGGACGGCGACGGAGTCTGTGACGGCCAGGCCCCTAGTGATGAGGGCACGGCCGACTGCTCGGACGGCATCGACAACGACAACGACAGCCTCATCGACTGCGCCGATCCCGGTTGCACGACCGCAGAGGCGTGCCAGGAATCGACGTTGTCGGCGTGTCTCCCCGGCATGACGCCTTGGACGGAGGGCCCAGCCCTCTGGAACCAATGCCTCACCTTGCCGGGTTCGGCTTGCTACGATGGCGGGGGAAACTCCGTCGTCTGCGGGCCAGGCGTGAGCTCGTGTCAGAACAACTCCAACGCGGCCTGGAAACTGGCCGTCTGCGGAGTCTCTGGCAAGAACGTGGCCACCGTCAGCTTCTTCGCTGGGGTGGTCGTGTACGACGAGAGCACGGGAGATGCGTGGGGCTGTCGTGACGGCGGGACGTACTGCCTCTGAGCAGAGCCCGTTGTTACGCCGTTCGTCACCCCCGTCGGCCACTGGCTATGGCCGGCGGGGGTAGCCGTTAGTTGATTTCGAGCAACAAGCCCGGGGGATCATCCTGATTCCTCCGTCCGCCACAAGCGGAAAAGATCCCCACTCCGGGGTGAAAGTTCAGGGGTTCGCTAGCGCGCTGGCTTCATGTCTGCGCCCCTGGCGACGAATACAAACGGCTCTCTTCTGGAAGAACGAGAGCCGAGCACCTTTCTTCTTTAACACTGATTACATAGATTGTAAAAAGATTACACGGATGTGATTGATTAATTTGTTAGAGGATAGAGGTACTCATTTGAAATGAAAGATCACCATTGAAGTGGTGATTTTTTGATTGAAAAAAATGAGACGATAACGAGGTGATAACTAACGGTAATGAGACAATAACTAGACAATAACTAACGATAACTAACAATAAAATAAGGTCACCAGTTATTGATAAGTTATTGATTCATTATTGTTTTGTTATTGAAAAATATTATTACCAATATTAACGAATATTATTTACTAAAGTGTCGTTTGTTTTATTCCCGAAAATATGATAATATTTAAGCACTATGTTAGACACTATTTTGTTATATTTACCCAACAATTTTTTCGGTCTTTTTTTATTAGTCTTGATTTTTGTCTTGGCTTTTTTGTTGTTATTTCGTCTGAAAAAAAGTGAATGGATTATCTATCTTTTGTTGATTTGGTTTCCTCTTGAGAGTCTGATACTCATGTACACGCCGTTAGATTATTATGCTCAGGTCAAATATATTCCAGAGATTATTATGTACGGTTTGGTTTTTGGGACTTGGCTTTCATTTATTATCAGAGAACACAAATTTTTACCTAAGCAACCAATGAGTAAATGGTTGATGGCTTTTTTAGCTGTGGCTGTTGTTTCTTTGTTACTCAATTTTTATAGTCCTTGGATTTGGACGCTTGGTCTGCGTCAAATTTTGCGTTTTGTCCTTATAATCTTTGTAATTCTTTGGATGAATTATGATTTGCCTGTTATCAAAAACATTTTGAGAGTTGGTATAATTATTTTTATTTTGGAAGTATTTTTGGGGCTTGTGCAATATTTGTCCGGTGGATATTTGGATGCTTATTTATTTTCTTCTCGTACTGTGACAGTAGCGAATATGGCTACTTTGGGTGGTATAGAACAATTTTGGACGCAGGGTAGTAGGGTATTTGCTACTTTGGGTAGATATGATCAATTGGGTAGTTTCGTAGCTTTGGGGATCATCTTGTTATTTACTTTTGTGTTTGATAACAAAATCTTAAAAAATAAATTTTGGTATTATATTTTGCTTATTTTTGCTGTTTTTGTTTTGTATCTTACCAAATCACGTGCTAGTTGGATTGCGGCTTTTTTGGGTGTTTCAACTATTGGTCTATTTTTGTATAAAAGCAAAAAATTTTTATGGGGATTATTTATTTTTTTGAGTATCTTTGTTATTTATTTAATTAGTTTTGCGATAAGTAATCAAAATATTTTAGCTATTAGTGATAAACCAAATCAGAGTTTGGGGGAACGTGTTTTTGAATCTTTTAGTCCGCAAGGTTTGCGTGATAGTTATGATGGTTATGGCAGAATATTTTTTATTATCAATACACCACTTCAAGTCGTGAGACAATATCCTTTGTTTGGTGTGGGACCTGGACAATATGGTGGGGGAGTAGCGGCCGCACTTTTGCATACCGACATGTATGACCGCTTACATTTACCTTTTGGTATTCAAAATATTTACGGACAAATAGACAACAATTGGATGAGTATTTGGGGTGAATTTGGTACTATAGGATTGCTAGTTTGGATAATGATTTTTGTGACGGTAATAAAAATGTCTCTATTTGTGCGAGAAAAAGCGGATAATGATTTTGAAAAAAATTTAGCTGAAGGCTTGATTGGTCTTACTGTGGGAATTATGGCGATTGGATTTTTTGGACCATATTTTGAATTTAGGACGCTGATGTTTTATTATTGGATAACCGTTGGAGTGGTGGGGACGTTTTACGTGAAAACAAGAATATTATGAAAGACGTAATTAAAAGTAAATGAGAGTAATTTGAAGTAACTAACAAAATTATATTTAGTTACTATTAGTTACTCTTAGTTACTATACAGTTAAACTACATAATAAAACTAAGTAGTAACTAAAAGTAACTAAAAGTAACTGAAAGTAACTAGAAAATTTTTTTTCAGTTACCTCTAGTTACATTTATTTACTATTTATTTAAACTACAAAGCAAAGGTAAATGAAGTAACTGAAAGTAACTAACAATGTAAACAAAAATATTATGGAGGGAAGCAATTATGTACCATTAAACAAATTACATTTGTATCAAGTTGCAATTGAACTATGTGATATTGCTTGGGAGATTTATGAAAAATTTGATTGGCAAACTAAAAAAGTTATTGGTGATCAATTTGTGAGGGCGACAGATTCACACGGTGCAAATATTGCTGAAGGTTATGGTAGATATCATTATGCTGATAAAAACAAATTTTATTATAATGCGAGAGGTTCGTTGTTGGAAGGCAAACATTGGATGTTGTTATTATATAAAAGAAAATTAGTTGATAAAGAAATTTTTGATAATTATTTCAATAAAGCTAATCATTGTAATATGGAACTAAATAAAATGATAAAACGTACTTATGAAAATAAGAACATTGATAAAAATTAGTTACCAGTAGTTACCTCTAGTTACTGTTCGATTTTATTATGCAGTTTAATTGTATAGTAACTAAGAGTAACTAGAAGTAACTATTCAAACTATCTTTCGTTACGTTTAGTTACGAATACCTTAAACTTAATAGTATAACTATATAGTAACAAAAAGTAACTAGAAGTAACTAACCAAGTTACCTTTAGTTACCTTAAGTTACTTCTTATTACCTCAAGTTACTACACTTACCTTAATTTTATAATATATGTTGAAATCAAAAATTCAAAATCCCATAGATTGCGTTTTGGGAATAACTTACAAATGCAACTCACGTTGTGTGATGTGTGATATTTGGAAGATAAAAGATTTTCCTGAATTACCAGTAGCGGAATACAAAAAGTTACCAAGTTCACTCCGTGATATCAATATTTCAGGTGGTGAGCCTTTTTTGCGTGCTGACATTGTAGAAATAATTGCGACAGTCAAGAAAGCTGCTCCAAAAGCTAGGATAGTAATTTCTACCAATGGCTTTATGCCAGAACTTATTGAAAAGCAGATGAAAGAAATTCTCAAAATCAAGCCAGATATTGGAATTGCTATTTCAGTAGATGGCTATGGTGATATGCACGAACAAATCCGCAAAATTCCACATGCTTGGGACAAAGACATGGAAACACTAGATAGATTACAAAAATTGGGTATGAAAAATTTGCGTCTAGCTTTTACAATTTTGCCACAAAATATTCAAGATTTTTCCAAAGTGTATGACGAAACTAGAAAACGCGGTATCCAGTTTACTCATGCTTTTGCACAAAGTTCTGAGCATTATTTTGGTGGTAGTAATAATGATGACAACAAACCAAATTTAGACGAACTAAAAAAACAATATATTCATCTTATCAATGGGGAATTAAAATCTTGGCATCCAAAAAAATGGGTGAGAGCTTTTTTTGCGCACGGACTTTACAAATTTAGTATTGAAAAAACTCAGATTTTGAATAATGATCCGGGGAACAAATTTTTTTATCTTGATCCACGTGGTGTAGTTTATCCTTCTGTTGTCCATAATTTTCCAATGGGTAATATCCAAAATTATGACAAGTGGAATGATGTTTGGTCTAGTAAAACAGCTGAAGATGCTCGTGAAAAGGTACGTACTATTGGTAGACCTGCTTGGATGATTTGTACTGCGCGTACTGCTATTAGAAAAAATCCACACAAAGTAATAAAGTGGATTGTTCAAAATAAAATTGGTGGGATGAGGGATTTGTAGTTTCATTATTGTATAGTTATGGTTTAGTTATTGCCTAATTATAGTTTAATTATTGTTTAGTTATTGTCCGATCTAAATAATTATACGGTAATGAGTCAATAACTTACCGATAACTAGTTACCTTATAGTCATCATTAGTTGTAGTCTAGCTATTGTTCATTATTTTTTAAAATTATGAAAATACTTCTCGTAAACAAATACTGGTATATCCGCGGTGGGGCAGAACGCGTGGTTTTTGCGACCAAAGATATTTTGGAAAAAAATGGTCATGAAGTAGAAATTTTTGGTATGAAGCATCCAAAAAATATTTTGGAAAATAAATATTTTATTGATAATGTTGATTATACAAATACCAAAGGTTTCAAAAAAGTAAGTTTAGCTTTTAAAAGTATTTATAATAGAGATGCTAAAAATAAATTTGCCAAACTAGTTGAAGATTTCAAACCAGATGTTGTTCATTTTCACAATATTTATCATCAGTTATCTTTTTCTTTGTTAGATGTTGTCAAACAAAAAAATATTCCGGCAGTAATGACTTTGCATGATTACAAAATGATTAGTCCAAATTATAATTTGTTTCATCACGGTTCTGTTGATGAAAGTATTGCCGGTAATGGCGCTTATAAATGTGTATTAAATAATTGTCTGGGAAATGAAACTAATAGTATTTTAGCTACGTTAGAATATTATTTTCGTAAATTTAAAAATTTAAATAATGTTGTAGACAAGTATTTGGCTCCTAGTGAATTTGTTGCTAAAAAACATATACAATATGGTTTGAATAAAAATAAAATTGTAGTTTTGCCAAATCCTGTTAACTTTTCAAATAATTATATTTTACCAAAAAATAGCGATGGTGTTTTGTTTTTTGGTAGACTTTCAGAAGAAAAAGGTTTGAATGTTTTGCTCGAGGCTGCCAAAAAAATTCCTGATATAAAAGTTAATATTGTTGGTTCTGGTCCTTTGCAAGAACATTTGGAAAAACGTATTAGTGAAGAAAAAATTAATAATATCAGTTTGCTAGGTTATAAGCAGGGTAGAGAACTTACAGATTTAATAAAGGCTAGCCGTTTGGTGGTAGTTCCTTCTATATGGTATGAAGTTTCTGGTTTGAGTATCTTAGAAGCTTATCAATCAAGCAAATTAGTATTGGCTAGTGATATAGGTGCAATTTCTGAGTCAGTATTTGCTGATTGTTTATTTCCTGTAGGTGATTCTTCCAAATTAGCAGAATTAATAGATAAAAAATATCATGATTTGAAAAATCAAGAAAAAACTGTTAAACTTCTAAAACAACAAGTTTTGGAAAAGCATAGTGAAGAAAAGTATTTAAAAAAATTGCTGGTAATTTATGACGAAGTTTGTAAATAAAATATTAATTTTTACACTTATTGTAAGTTTATCTTTTGTTTGGCTACAGACTAGTCAAGCTCAAGAGGCTCCTTTTTTGGCGAATTATTATTTGGATGTTTTAAAAAATGATAGTGTGTTTATAAGCAAATTAGCTAAGAATGATTTGCTTATTTTAGTAGCTACTCAAATAGTTGCTCATCCAGATGTAATTATTCAATTGAAAAGTTTAAATCCAGATATTATTATTTTGGCTTATTTGCCATCGCAGAGTTATAATTATCAGTATTGGACTTCTGATATTTTGTTTAGAAATATGCAAGTGGAAGATTCGTGGTGGTTGCGTGATACAAGCAGAAACAAAATATCTGCTTGGCCAGGTATTTATAATATCAATATGGATAATGATTGGAGTCGTTATTTAGTTGATTTTGCCAATAAATATATTACGTCGCTTTATGGTGTGGATGGTATATTTTTTGATATGGTTTCAGAAAATATTTCTTGGATCAATAATGGTAATATTGATATAGATAATAATGGAAGCAAAGATAGTGCGAGCGAAGCTGATAAAATTTGGCGAGAGAGAACACAATATTTACTCAAATACGCGCATGATAATTTGCAGACTAAATATATTATTACCAATGGTAGTTCTCATGTGGCTTTTCAATCTTTTGTGCATGGTCGTATGTTTGAGACTTTTCCAACACCTTGGGAAGGAAATGGTAGTTGGAGTACTGTGATGAATAATCTAAAATTTATTAAAAATAATAATAAAAAACCAAACATTACTATTTTGAATAGTAATAGTAACAATACTGGTCAAGAAGATTACCAAGATATGCGTTTTGGTTTGGCTAGTTCACTTTTGGAAAATGCTTATTTTTCTTATGATCATGGTGATACTAATCATGGACAGACTTGGTGGTATGATGAGTATGATGTCAATTTGGGTAATGCTATTAGTGTTTCTAAATCAAAAAGTAATTATGCAGATTACAAACCAGATATTTGGCAAAGAAGTTTTGAAAATGGAATTGCTGTCGTCAATAGTACTGATAGCATACAAAAAGTAGAATTGGGTGGGGAGTATGAAAAAATTCATGGTACACAAGATAGTAAAGTAAACGATGGTTCTATTGTCAGTCAAGTGAATGTAGAATCCAAAGATGGTGTGATTTTACTTAAGACTTTTGAAAAATTAGAAAATGTATTGTTTACCAATGGATCATTTTTGCGTTTTTTCCGTCCGGATGCTTTGCGTATTCGTAATGGTTTTTTCTCTTTTGATGGAAAATACAAAGGTGGTGACAAAATAGCTTATATTGATTTGGACGGTAATAGTGAAAAAGATTTGTTTGTGGCTAGTGGCAACAAAATAGAGGCTTGGCGTGATGATGATCAGAAACTTTTTAAGATTTATCCTTTTACGGCTAATTATATAGGACAAATAAATATTGCTTTGGGCGATTTGAACAATGATGGTTTGTCTGAAATTTTTGTCGCACCTAGCAATGGTTCTTCGCAACCAATAAAAATTTATGGTGTTTATGGAGAAGAAAACAAATTAGATTTTTATCCGTTTGGTAACAAATATACCGGTGGTTATAGTCTGGCTGTAGGTGATGTTGATGGCAATGGACAAAATGAATTGCTTGTAGCTAGGGGAGGTGACAAAACTCAGATTTATATTTTTGACCAAAATTTCAAATTAAAAAAAGAATTTACTCCTTTTGAGAGTAATTTCAAATTTGGTGCCAATGTATCTACGGGAAATCTTGATGGTGAAGGTGCTGATGAAATAATTGTTGGTAGAGGTAATGGTGGTAAACCAGAGGTAAGAGTTTTTGATATGTCTGGTAAATTACTTTATCAAGCATTCACAGCTTATACTAGTTTAGCTAATCCTGGTGTTGATGTACGAGCTCTTGATGTAGACTTCGATGGCAAAGATGATATTGTGACGATGAGTGAGGGAGCGTTCTGATAGTTCAGAGTTCTTAGTTCATAGCCAATAGTTTTTCATACATAAAAAACGTCCTTAGATTTTAAGGACGTTTTTTTAAATATTTTATGCTATTATTTTTTTAACAACATCTTGTACACTTTTTCTATCTGTGGTACCACTACTTGCCAACTATAATATTTTTGTATAATTTCTAAATTTTCTTTTCCTATTTGTTGTTTTTCTTCTTCTGTTTTTTGTAAAAAATTATATAAAATATTTTTTAAATCTTCTACATTGTTTTCTTGAAATAATACTTCAGGATTTTTGATTATTTCTAGATGTTCTGGGATTTTGGATACTAGTGTTGGTACACCATAGCTCATAGCTTGTAATACCGTAATTGGTAGACCTTCATTTAGAGAAGGGTGTACAAGTGCTATTGCATTGGCATACAATTGTTCCAAAGCGTCACCTGTTTGAAAATCAGTAAATAATATATCATTTATACTACTAGCTTGTAGATGTAATTTTTTAATATAATTATCAGTATAAGCTGAACCGCCAACTATGGCCAATTTTATTTTTTGAATATTTTCATTGTCCTTATTTTCTGATTTTAATTTTTGAAAAGCTTCAACCAAAATGTGGGCTCCTTTGTGAGGTACCAGACGAGAAACCATTATAAAATAATTATTTTTTTGTAAATTGAATTGAGTTAGTTTGTTTGTAAATATTTCGTTTGTTTTTTCATTGACACCATTTGGAATGCAGTTAACGTTTTTGTTGAATTCATTTAGACAATATTGTTTGATACTTTCTGATACAGCAATAGTTTTTTGTGCAAAAGTACAAGCGGTTTTTTCACCTAATCTTAATATTACTTTAGCAAAGAAGTTCCATTTTTGATGGTATCTATCAATGGAATGAAAAGTAGTTACTATTTTGGTTTTTGGTGCAAAAACACGTGGAATCCAAGATAACAAAGATGGACCTACTCCATGATAATGAATAATGTCATATTTTTGAAATATAGCATGAATAGTAGAAGTCAGTGTATGGACAATAGTATCTAAATGTTTGGTATGTATGGTAGGAGTATAAATTATATTTACGCCTTCAAATTGTGATTTTTGGCTATTTGAGTACCATTTTCTACTGTAAACGTAGATGTCATGATTTTGGGCTAAATGAATAGCAAGATCATGAACGTGTTTTTCCACGCCACCATAGATTGCAGGTATGCCTTTTTGTCCGATCATTGCTATTTTCATAGACTTTTGATTAAAAATAGACGTATTTAAGCGTTTTTTTTGACTTTCTTAAAACATCGTACTATAGCACAAAATAGGACTTTTGTCAATAGTAGCTAGATATGGTAAAATTAAACTTAGTAATCTAATTAAATAAACTTATGAAACCAATAAAATCATACTTTGAGCTAGCATTGAAATCAGGTGCTTCAGATTTGCATCTTGTGGGAGGGGAAAAACCAGTTTTACGTATAGAAGGCAATTTGAAAAATATTGAAGAGGAAATTATACCCACAGAAGAAATAGAAAAAGCTGTTTTGACACTTTTGGATAATGATAAAAAGAAAAATTTTGAAGATAATATGGATTTGGATTTTGGTTTTGAATTGAATGAAACGCGTTTTCGTATAAATCTTCATCGTCAAAATGGCACTGTTGGTTTGGCAGCTCGTGTCATTCCAAAAGAAATACCAACTCCAAAAGATTTGCGTTTTGAAAAACAATTGCTTGAGGCTACTAATCTTATGGATGGTCTTGTTTTGATAGTAGGTCCTACAGGTCATGGTAAGTCTACCACATTAGCCTCGATGATAAATGAAATAAACAAAAATCGTAAATCACATATTATTACTATAGAAGATCCTATTGAATTTATTTTCGCTGATGACAAAAGTCTAATTGAACAGCGTGAAGTTGGCACTGATACTAATTCTTTTGCTTCAGCTTTGAAACATGTTTTGCGTCAAGATCCAAATGTAATTTTGGTAGGTGAAATGCGCGATTTGGAAACTATTTCAATTGCTTTGACAGCAGCTGAAACAGGCCATTTGGTATTGTCTACTTTGCATGCTGGGTCTGCTGCCGAAGCTATTGAACGTATAATAGATGTTTTTGATGGTCCACAACAAAAACAAGTGATGATTCAACTTGCGTCTGTACTTAGAGTAATTGTGACTCAACAACTTTTGCCAACAATCGAAGGTGGTCGTGTGGCTGCTCGTGAAATATTGGTCAACAATTCAGCTGTATCAAATATGATAAAAGAAAGTAATATTGCTCAAATTTATAGTGCGATTCAAACTGGTGCAAAAAATGGTATGCAAAGTATGGAAAATGCTTTGAAAGATTTGGTAGAAGATGGCATTGTGAGTGAAGAAGTAGCTGAAAAACGCATGTTGAAGCATAAGCAAATATAATAATTTAGTAATTTTGAATTTTAAATTAAGGATTTATTATTTATATTTTTTATAAGTTTTGACAAATATTTTATTTTTAACTTATTAAAAGCAAAAATATTTTTTATTTTGTTGATTTGGTTAATTAACAATTTAAAATTTCAAAATTAAAAATTTAAAATTTTAAATTTTGTGTCTATAAATTATCAATCTAAATCAAGCAGAGTTGCAAAAGATGATAACCCAAATTTTCGTATAAATTTGGTTGTTTTTTTATTTTTTATTGCATTTTTGTTGGTAGTAGCTCGTCTTTTTTTGTTGATGATAGTTCAACATAGTTTTTATACAGCTTTGGCTTCTGGTTCTCATGATATGTATTCTAATTTAGTACCAGAGCGTGGTGAAATATATTTACAATCTGAAAATAATGGTGAGCTTTTTCCGATAGCTATCAATAGAGACATGTATACTATGTATTCAGATAATAGAAAAATAGAAGATGGCACAAATCTATCAGAAGTAGTAGAAAAATTGTCAGAAATTTTTCATTATGATGATGAAAGAAAAGAAAAAGTTTTGGCACAATTGAATAAAAAAAATGATCCTTATGAACCTTTGGAAAATAAATTAGAAGAGGAACAAGTAGAGGAAATAAAAAAATTGAATTTACCAAGTATTGCTTTTTCTAGTTTTCCTCAAAGATATTATCCTGAAGGAAACTTGGCTTCACAAGTAATAGGTTTTGTTGGTAAAAATGACGATGGGACAGAAACTGGACGTTATGGTCTAGAGGGTTATTGGCAAAAAGAGCTAGCTGGTAGTGGAGGTTTTTTGGAAGGTGTGAGAACTGCGAAGGGTAGTTGGATTCCTTTGGCTGGTCGTTCATTGAAGTTGGCTGAAGATGGTGTTGATTTGGTTTTGACTTTGGACAGAACTTTGCAATTTGAAGCTTGTAAAATTTTGGAAGAGTCCAGAAAAAATTATGAAGCTGAAACAGCTGCTTTGGTGATAATGGATCCTCAAACAGGTGCTATCAAAACAATGTGTTCTAGTCCTAATTTTGATTTGAATAAATATAATGAAGTAGAAAGTATAGAAGCTTATAACAATCATTCTATTTTTACAGCTTATGAGCCTGGTTCTGTATTCAAGCCACTTATTATGGGTGCAGCTTTGAATGAAGGAATAGTAACTCCGGATACTCATTTTTTTGATACTGGAAGTGTAGATGTTGGTTGTATAAAAGAAATTCGTAATGCTAACTTAAAAAGTTATGGTAATCAAACAATGACAGGAGTTTTAGAAAATTCTATTAACACAGGTATGGTTTTTGTGGCTCAAAAAATGGGTAAAGATAATTTTCGTAAATATGTTAATTTTTTTGGTTTTGGTTTGAAGACAGGAATTGAATTGAATACTGAGTCTTCAGGTACTATTGATTCTTTATATATTAGTAAAAAAGATGAAATAGATTGTTATACTGCCACAGCATCTTTTGGTCAAGGTATTATGGCTACGCCATTGCAATTAGCTAGTGCTTTTTCTGTAATTGCTAATGGTGGCAAATTAATGCGTCCATATATTGTTGAAAAAATTATTTATCCAAATGGTAAAGAAGAGATAACTAAACCAAGAGAAATAATGACGGTATTTGATAAAAGAGTTGCTAACTTAGTATCCAGTATGTTGGTTCGTGTAATAGATAATGGTCAAGGTAAAACAGCTGCTGTACCAGGTTATTATATTGCTGGAAAAACAGGTACAGCGCAAATAGCGGAAAAAGGTATTTATATTTCAGATACAAATCATACTTTTATTGGTTTAGGACCTGTGGATGATCCTAAATTTGTTATGTTAGTAAAATTTTCTAAACCTAAAGCTACTTTTGCTGATAGTACAGCTTCTCCAACTTTTGCAAAAATAGCTAAATTTATAATGCAGTATTATCATATTCCACCAAGCAGGTAGATGATATTTGACAATTAACAATTGGCTTTTGACTTTTTTATCAAAATATAGTATATTATTTGAGCTTTGAGATTTTTTAAGACCTCATCGTCTAGTGGCTAGTCATAATATTTATGGCCTCATCGTCTAATGGCTAGGACGCTAGGTTCTCATCCTAGCAATAGGGGTTCGATCCCCCTTGAGGCTACGGTAGAAAATTACAATTAAAAATAAACAAATTCCAAATTAATTATTATATATAATAAAAATTTGGAATTTGTCAGTTGTTATTTGTATATTTAAAGAGTCAGGGTAGCTCAGCTGGTGAGAGCGTAGGATTCATAACCCTAAGGTCGGGAGTTCAAATCTCCCCCTTGACACAAAAAAAACGAGCTTAATAGGCTCGTTTTTGTTTACTTGCTAACTACGATTTTATGAGATTATTTATAATAATTTATAATGAATTTTTTTTACAGGTGTTGGATTGAAAGGGGATAAGAAAAAACCTTTGAAATAAGTTCCACCATCTGTGCATCCATTAGAAACATTGTTGATTATTTTTATAGTATATATAGAAGAAAAAGCAATACAGATTATGGATATTACAATCAGTGATATTTTGAATTCCTTTGAAATCTTTTTTTTAAAAAATAAAATTATAGATATTGAGATTAGTCCAATTATACCAACAAGGAATGGTACTAAAAAAAAGTATATATAAGTTTGGTTCGTGAATGCCATGCATGTACCATAAGAAAAAATATCAGAAATATCGTTTGTTGTATCTTCATATTTGTTTGGATATTTATTTTCTTCGAAGTTTGTAGTAGAAGAATATAGAAAAATTAATTTAGTGGCTATAAGAGTTAGTATAGTCGCAATAATTAAAAATCCTAATCTTATTTTTGGTTTATTTATTTTATCCATAATTTTAACTTTTAAATTATTACTATAAACTTTACACTCATTAATATTAGTTAAAAAACCAAAAGATAATCTAGTGGTTTTTATTTTGTGTTAATATTTTTCAGAAATTTTGTAATTAATTTCTTGTATAGGGGTGATATCTAGTGGGTGCCATTTGAAACCTTTTAAAAAAGTGCCACTTTCATTACAACCAGAGCCGCAAGATCCATCATGAGGAATAATTTCTAAAGTATAAAAGCAAGATAATATAAGAAATAATATAGCTAATGTGAGCAAAACAAATTTTATTATTGAGGATACTTTATTTTTTAATGAAATGAATATAAAGAAAAAAATTAATGAAGAAAAAAGAAATATGATTCCTAATAGTATTATATAAATATTAGTTTGTCCTGAACATGTTGATGGACAGGATGAAGTAAGTAAATTCTCGCCTAGTAGTTGCATATTTTTTATTATTTAATTTTCCATATAAGATGAACAATCTAGTAGTTTTGATGAAATCAAAACTACTAGATTGTTTATTTGATAATAATTATATGTATTTTAGAACAAATTTATCGTTCATGCAAGAATATGTATTTGTTTGACATTGACAAAAACTACTATAATGGTATGATTAGCACAGTTCTTTAGATAATTAATTATAAGTAATTAAACCCCTTTTTAGGGCTTTTTGTAGTTTGGAACAAATGCTTGAAAGGCCTAAAAAGCCAGAAAGGCTTGAAATGCTTTGAAACAGTAAAAGCCTTTCTGGCTTTTTAAGCATTTTAAGCTTTTCAAGCCTTTATAACCTATGCAAGATAAAATAATAATCCGCGGTGCTCGCGAACACAATTTGAAAAATATTAGTCTGGAACTTCCTCGTAATAAGATGATTGTTTTTACTGGACTATCAGGCTCTGGTAAATCTAGTCTAGCTTTTGATACTATTTTTGCTGAAGGACAGCGTCGGTATGTCGAGAGTTTGTCAGCTTACGCCCGACAATTTCTTGGTGGCATGCAAAAACCAGATGTCGATGAAATAGATGGTCTTAGTCCTGCAATTTCGATTGATCAAAGAGCTCATAGTGCAAATCCAAGATCAACTGTTGCGACTATCACAGAAATTTATGATTATTTGCGTGTACTTTATGCGCGTATTGGTGAACCATATTGTCCGGTTTGTGGCACTAAGATTGAAAAGATGACAGCTGACGAAATTAATTTTCGTATTTTTGCGACTTTGAAAAAAAATAAAAAAGAATCAGAAATTATAATTTTGTCACCAGTCGTTCGTGGCAGAAAGGGAGAATACTATCAAATGTTGTATGACATGTACAATAGCGGTTTTTTGGAGGTAAGAGTCGATGGTAAAATGCATTCTTTGAAAGATAGAATTGTTTTATCAAAAAATAAAAAACATACAATTGAAATCGTGGTGGATAAAATAACTGTAGATTCAAAAAAATTATCAGATGTAAAACAAAGATTGGGTGAAGCTGTGGAAAGTGCTATAGATTTGTCTGATGGTTTGTGTGGAATTATTTATGGGAAAGATGTAGAAGAAGTATATAGTACAGAATATTCTTGTCCAAAAGATGGTTTTAGTTTTCCTGAAATTGAACCACGTCTTTTTTCTTTCAACAGTCCTTATGGTTATTGTAGTTATTGTACAGGACTTGGTACCAAAGAACTTTTTAGTGAAGATGTCTGTCCCAAGTGTGAGGGAAAACGTCTCAACGAAAATGCACTTAGTGTAAAAATTGGAGAAAAAAATATTTGGGAAGTAGTTTCTCAAACTATTGGTGAAGCTAAAATATTTTTTGAAAGTTTGATAGAAATTTTATCAGAAAATAAAATGGCAATTGCTGTAGCTGCTCTTAATGAAATCAATAATCGTTTGTCTTTTCTAGATAACGTTGGTTTGCATTATATTACACTAAATCGTATGGCTGGTACTTTGTCGGGTGGAGAAGCTCAACGTATTAGACTTGCTTCACAAGTTGGGCAACAACTGGTCGGGGCTCTTTATGTACTTGATGAACCAACAATTGGTTTGCATCAAAAAGACAATGATAGACTGGTTTCTACTTTGCGTGAACTTTGTGATAAAGGTAATACTATTATTGTGGTCGAGCATGATGAAGATACTATTCTTATCAGTGATTGGATTGTGGATATTGGTCCCAAAGCTGGTGTGCATGGAGGAGAGGTTGTATATTCTGGTACCTTAGAAAATCTTTTGAAAAAAGATACAAATAAAAAATTACAAATTACAAATGATAATAATTTTGGTTGTAAAGTTTATGGTAAAGCAGAAGATTCTTTGACTGGAAAATATTTGCGTGGAGAAGAAAAAATTGAAGTACCACAAGATAGAAGAAAAGTAGATAATAATACTCCAAAAATAAAAATTAAAGGTGCTACTGAAAACAATTTGAAAAATATCAATGTAGAAATTCCTTTACGTAGATTTATTTGTTTGACTGGTGTCTCTGGTTCTGGCAAATCAACTCTCATGCACAAAATTCTTTATCGTGGTATTGCTAACAGACTCAATCATGTCAATAAAAGAATTGGTAATCACAAAGAAATTTTGAACACAGAATACATTGATAAAATAATTAAAATAGATCAAAAACCAATTGGTCGTACTCCTCGTAGTAATCCAGCTACCTATACTGGAACTTGGGGACCAATCAGAGAAATTTTTGCTAGTACTGTCGAAGCGCGCGTGCGTGGTTACAAAGTTGGCAGATTTAGTTTCAATCGCCCTGGTGGATGTTGTGAAAATTGTGAAGGAAAAGGAAAACTGACTATTGAAATGCACTTTTTGCCAAGTGTCGAAATTGATTGTGAAGTTTGCAAAGGTAAAAGATTTAATCAGGAAACTTTGGAAGTGCATTACAAAAATAAGAATATCGCGGAAGTATTGAATATGACTATTGAAGAATCAGAAGAATTTTTTATCGACATTCCTCAGATTTATGATAAACTAAAGATGTTGAATAATGTTGGTTTGGATTATTTGCGACTTGGACAATCGGCAACGACTTTGTCAGGTGGTGAAGCCCAAAGAATAAAACTTTCCAAAGAACTTGCCAAACGTAATACCACAAAAACATTATATTTGCTTGATGAACCAACTACTGGTTTGCATTATGAAGATGTAAAAAAATTGATTGGTGTTTTGCAAAATCTTGTTTCCAAAGGAAATACTGTCATGGTCATCGAGCATAATCTTGATGTGATCAAATGTGCAGACTGGATAATAGATCTAGGTCCAGAAGGTGGTGACAAAGGTGGAGAAGTGGTTGCTGTTGGAACTCCAGAAGAAGTTGCTAGAAAGTCGACAATGAGTTCGACAGGGAAGTATTTGAAACGTTTTTTAGCATAAAAACATGAAAATAATTATTTTTCATATGAATTTTTATAAATCAAAAATTAATGATTATTGGAATAATTTAAATAATTATTTAATAAAAAAAAATAGAACAAGAACTAACTTTGTTATTTTGTTACTATATTTTTTGTTGTCTACAGTAATTCCATTTTTTATTTTTTTTGTATCTATAAGTGGAAATAGCTTTGGAAAAATTTCACCACTTATAAATTCTAAATTTATAATTATTTTTTTATTTTTTTATTTTTTGGTTTATTATTTGCTTTTGGAAGGTTCATTCCCAAAGAAATCAAAGAAAGCTATTTATATTATTTTTTTGATGTTATTAAATATCTTGATTATTTTGTATTTTAATAGGGAATCTATTTCATTATTTTTTGTTAAGTACGTGATGTTAAATATATTAACTATATCAATTTCATTAATTATTTTGATGATTTTGAGAGTAGAAATAATTGAAATAAAAAAGAAAGAACAAAAAGATAAAAAATTGATGACTTTTATATTTGAATTTTATCTTGCCGCGATTTTCTTTTTGTTACCAGTTATCTTTTTTTTATATGAGTCTTGTAAATTCTTTGAAAAAGTAGGTGCACATTTTGATATTTTTGAGATTTTATATTATATAGCTGTTACTATTTATGCAGTGTTTTTTATAGTGGGACAATTTAAAGAAAAACAAAATAATTTTTATTATAATTCTACAGGTAGAATAGGTCCACATAAGTTAGATTAGTATGACACTTCTGGAAAAAATAAAACAATTTCCAACTGAACCTGGCATATATTTGTTCTACGATAAAAATAAAGAATTAATATATGTCGGCAAAGCCACATCTCTGCGCAATCGTGTGCAGAGTTATTTTCGTGGTGCACGTTCGATGCGACCGATAGAACAAATGATGCACGAAGTAATGGACATAAAAATTAAGCAAACAGATTCAGTCTTGGAAGCGGTGATTCTTGAAGCTAATTATATTAAGAAATATTTGCCGAAGTATAATGTAGATGGAAAGGATGATAAGAGTTGGAATTATGTTGTGATAACGAAGGATGTCTATCCACGTGTTGTGACAATACGACAGCATGAATTTGTTGCAAAAAGGAATGAGGAACGAGGAATGGGGAATGAGTACTTATATATTTTTGGGCCGTATCCTGGATTGAAAACTCGTGAGATGATGAAGTTGTTGAATAGATTATTTTTTATTTCCACTTGTAAGCCTTGTGAGCCGGGTAAGCCTTTTAGGCCATGTTTATATAGACAAATTGGTCAGTGTCTTGGTGTTTGTACAGGAGAAATAAGTTCGAGAGAATACAAAAGCAAAGTAATTTTGCCGTTAGTTACTTTTTTGCGTGGGGGAAAGAAAAAACTTGTGAAGTCACTAGAAATAAAAATGAATAGGGAATCAAGAAAAGAAAATTTTGAAGAAGCTGGACGTCTTAGGAATCAGATTAGTACGTTGTCTCGTATACATGACATTGCTTTATTGAACGATTCTTTTTTTATGGAACGTGGAATGAGGAATGTGGAACTTGGAATGGGTGCTGGAGAACATTTTTCTGTGAAGCGTATCGAGGGATATGATATTTCTAACCTTGGTGCCAGTGGAAAAGTTGGATCGATGGTTGTTTTTGATAACAGAGAGGCTCTTAAATCTGAGTACAGAAAATTCAAAATAAAAACAGTAGTAGGGCAGAGTGATGTTGACTCTTTGAAAGAAGTATTGGAGCGACGTTTGGCTCATGCTGACATACAAATTACAAATAATACAGATGTACAGATTAAAAATAAGAAAGATTTTTGGCCTTTACCTGATGTTTTTCTTATTGACGGCGGAAAGCCACAAGTCAATGCTGTTATGCAAATTTTAAAAAAATACAAATTAAATATTCCACTAGTCGGCATTGCTAAAGGTCCGGAGCGTAAGAGAAACGATTTTATTTTCGGAGTGAAGGATAGAGATTTTATCAAATTTGTAAATGAAAATCAGGATTTGTTGATACGAGTGAGAGATGAGGCGCATCGGTTTGCGATTACTTTTCAGCGTTCGCTACGAAAATTAAAGAATTAAAACATAAAAATATTAAAACAGTTTAAAAGAACTGTTTTTTTATTTATTTTAAAACAAATAACTGTGTTAGTTAGCCAATTTTTTAGTTTGCTGTGGATATGTGGCTCAAAAATATCAAAAAATGGTTGAAAGTGGTTTGAAAGTGGTATATAATGGTTCTAAGTGGTAAATAGTGGGGAAAATGCTTGTCTCTCTACTTTATCAAAAAAATATGTTCATAGGAGAATACTCACACAATCTAGACGACAAAGGACGTCTGGCTGTACCAAAGAAATTTCGTACAGTTTTGTCAAAAGGCGCAGTTGTTACTAGAGGTCTAGATAATTGTCTTTTTTTGTATACAAAAGAAGAATGGAAAATTCTTGCTGACAAATTAGCTAGCTTGCCATTTTCACAAGCTAATAGTCGTGCTTTTGCTCGTCTGATGCTTGCTGGCGCTATGGATGTAAGTGTAGATAAGCAAGGACGTATCGTATTGCCAGATTATCTTCGTAATTTTGCTGGTCTCAAAAAAGAAATAGTTGTAGCCGGTTTGTACAACCGTCTAGAATTGTGGGATCAGAAAAATTGGGAGGAATATAAAAAACGTACTGAAGCAGAGAGTGGTCAAATTGCTGAACAAATGTTTGATCTTGGAGTTTAAACCGTTGCCGTTTAGATGTTCGTGAATAAATTGTAGAAATATTTTTTCTAAAAGTTTTGGATAACACAAATATTACACAAATCGACACGAATAAATTGATGACAATTTGTTTCAATCAGTTTAAATCAATTTAATCAATGTTAAAATGAGACATGTACCTGTATTACTAAATGAAGTTCTTGAAAATTTGCAACTGAAACCTGGTAGCAATGTTATTGATTGCACACTTGGAGATGCTGGACATTCAGAAAAGATTTTGGAAATTACTTCACCAAATGGCAAATTGTTGGGAATAGATGCTGACGCTGAAGCAATATTACGTACTAAACAATTTTTGTATGAGTTTGGTGATAGAGTAATTTTTGTTAGAAATAATTTTGAAAATTTGCAAAAAATTGTAGAAGAAAATAAATTTGAAAATGTAAATGGAATATTGATGGATTATGGTTGGTCTAGTCCACAGTTTGAAGAAAGAGGTAGAGGATTTAGTTTTTTGAAAACAGAAGAACCTTTGGATATGCGTTATGATACGTATTTGAAATGTGTTCCTGGCAAAGAAAAACTTCCAGAAGCTCCGGATGGCAAAAACTTGTATGTACATTGTAGTGCTGCTGAAATACTTGATACTAAGTCTGAAGAAGAATTAGAAGAAATATTTCGTAAATATGGTGAAGAAAAATTGAGTAAAGAAATAGCCAGAGCCATCGTAGAAAAAAGAAATGATTATACAATTGAAACAGTAGGTGATTTGGTAGGAATAATTTTGGATGTTTATAGAAAAAAATTGAAAATTCCAATTGAAGCTGATCAAGCTGAACAAAGAATACCTTGGGTAGGTGGTTTGCATCCAGCAACCAAAGTATTTCAAGCTTTACGTATTTTTGTAAATGATGAACTTGGGGTAATTGAAAGAGTTTTGCCACAAGCTATAGATGTGTTGGCAAGCGGAGGAAGGTTGGTTGTGATTACTTTTCATTCTATAGAAGATGGTTTGGTCAAGCATTATTTCAAATCACAAAATAATAAAACAATTAGAATAATAACTAAAAAACCAATTATTGCTAGTGACGATGAAGCAAAAAGTAATCCTAGATCGAGAAGTGCTAAGTTGAGAGTAGTTGAAAAAATTTAAAGAATATTACTTACATTTTTATAAAAATTCACGCCTGTCATTATGAATTCTTATTTAGAAAAAAAACAAACACTCAGACAAAAAAAAGAGGTACTTAACAAACTATTTTTTAGTACGTCTTTTCGTATTTCTTTGTTTGCTTTTATTTTGGTATTTGGTGTTTTGTATATTTTGAAAACTACTTCAGTTTCTACAAAAGGTTATGTAATTAGTGACTTAGAAAAACAAGTAGCAAATTTGGAATATGAAAATAGAAAAATGGATGTACAAGTAGCCAAATATAAATCAATGCAAAATTTACAAGCTAGAATTTCTGAAACTGATTTAGTAATTGTTTCAAATGTGGCATATTTAGATATTTTTGATAGTTCTGTCGCCAAAAGATAATTTTCTTATTTTTATAATTATTGACACGTAATGATGATAAGTTGTTACGTGTTTTTTGTTTTTATGGTATAATAAAAACAGTTAATTTTAACTTTAGGATTTTTTATTATTATGTTTATTATTTTGCTACAAAAAATGTTTTTGGAATTGATTGTCGACATTTTTTATTTTCCTATCTGGTGGTATAGCGAAGGTAGTAGGAAAGCTTTGATGTTTTGTGTTTCTCTCGTAAAAGATGTCAATGCTATGATGGCTCCTGGTCTTTGGCTCAAAAATATTTTTGTACCAATGTTTGGTCAGTATGATTTTCAAGGTCGTTTTGTGAGTTTCATCATGCGTTTTTTTAATGTAATTTTTAGAACTATTGCACTTTTTATTTGGTTAATCATTGTAATAGGATTATTTTTTGTTTGGATAATATTACCAATTTTTGTTATATATATGATTTTGGATTCTTTGGGATTATTTGTTAGTAATTCTTCTTTTTAGATAATCTTATGCTTTTTGTAAAAAATAAAAAATTGTCTTTGGATATTTGTGATACGTGTCATGGCGATGGTTATATTCATTTTCATCCTTGTCAAAATTGCAAAAGATTGCATGTTGGTTATTTTTTTAATAATCTTTTTGTTTATTTTGGACAATCTATTACATTTTATAATATAAAACAAAAGCAAGCTAGACAAATTTTGGATATTGTAAGAATTATTGGTTCTCTTGTGTTTAGTTTTAGTTTTTTTGCCTTATTTTTGTTTGAAGTCTACAAAGTAAATAAAAGTTTTGATAATATCTTTACTTTACAATTTTGGAGTAATGATATTACTGGTGCTAGACTTTTTTTCTGGTTTTCTACGGTATCTTTTGCTTATTTGTTTTATCGTTTGATAGCAAACAATGTGCCAAAAGAAGAAATAGATTATAATTTTTTGGATAAGAAAACATTGCAAGATAGTTTGTTTGCTAACAATTGGGAAGAAATAAAAAAAATTTCACATAAACACAAATTTGATATTAGTCAATTTTTGACAGCCAATGCTAAAACTGTTTTGGAAAAAAGTTATTTGTTGGCTAGAAATTATAAACATAGTGAAATTACATCTTTACATGTTTTTTATACTTTGCTAGATACTAGTGAAATTATTGGTATTTTTGTACGTTTGAATATTTCTATACGTTCGGTAAAAGCACATATTAATTCTTTGTTGCAATCATTACCAAAAAATAATAAAGAAAGTGAAACTAAACTGGGTGAAGAATTTTGGCAAATTATCTTTAATTCTTTTGAAATTACTTATGAAATAAAAGATAGTCAAATTCGTACTACTGAAATTTTGTTAGCTACTGTTCGTGAATCAGAAATTTTACAAGAAATGTTGTATGATTTGGAAGTAGAAAATCAAAAATTAAACAATGTTGTAGAGTGGGTACGTATGAAAGAATATTTATATGATGAATACAAAAAATTTAGAAAAGCGGCTAGTGGTGTAAGTAAATATGGTATGGACAAAGCGATGACTGCTGTGGCTACGCCATATTTGAATAATTATAGTAAAGATTTGACGATTTATGCTAAGTATGGACATTTGTCACAATGTGTTGCTCGTGACAAAGAGATAGAAGAGATTTTTAATATTGTAGAAGCTGGTCGTGATAATGTAATTTTAGTAGGTGAACATGGTGTTGGTAAAATGTCCATTATAGAAGGTATTGTCCAAAAAATGATATCTGGCAAAGCTCCTAAAAAATTATTGGATAAAAGATTTGTCCAAATTTCTACATCATCTTTGTTGGCAGGTACTACGGTGTCTGGAGCTCAAGAAAGATTGATAAGAATTATGAATGAAGTTTCTCGTGCCAAAAATATTATTTTGTTTATAAATAATTTATCTGATTTGACAGGCAGTGCTGCAACTCAAGGTGAGAGTCTAGATGTATCTGAAACTTTGGCTGAATATTTGTCAGGAGGTAATATTACAATGTTTGCAACAGCTTTGCCAGAAGGTTATAACCGTCATATTGTAAATAGTGAAATTGGTACGGTTTTTACCAAAGTTAGTGTCAAAGAAATGAATCAAGAACAAAGTATTCGTGTATTACAATCAAAAGCTGGAGAAGTAGAATATCATAATAAAATATTTTTTTCTTATGATGCTATTGAAAAATGTGTAGTTTTGGCTGATAAATTTTTCTTTGATCAAAATATGCCTGCTGGAGCTATATCTCTTTTGTCTGAAGTGGGTAGTTTTGCAAGATCAAAAAGAGGAGATAATATTTTGGTTTCAGCTGAAGAAGTTGGTGAAGTGGTGGCCAATAAAACTGGTGTGCCTGTTTCTAGTATTACAGAAAATGAATCATCAAAATTGATGCGTTTAGAGCAAGAAATGCATAAACGTGTGGTTGGTCAAGATATTGCAGTAGAGTTAGTAGCCAATGCTTTGCGTAGAGCTAGAGCCGAGATGCGTTCACAAAAACGTCCAATTGCTAACTTTTTGTTTTTGGGTCCAACAGGTGTTGGTAAGACTGAATTGGCCAAAACTATTGCAGAAGTATATTTTGGTGGTGAAGAAAGAATGATTAGATTGGATATGAGTGAATTTCAAGATACAAGTAGTATTTATCGTCTTATTGGTCAACCTGGTCAACAAGGTACTGGTCTTTTGACAGAAGCTGTCAGACAAAATCCTTTTTCACTTTTGCTTTTAGATGAACTTGAAAAGGCTGACAGAAATGTTTTGAATTTGTTTTTGCAAGTTTTTGATGATGGACGTTTGACAGATAGTGTTGGTCGTGTGATAGATTTTACCAATACTATTATTATTGCTACTTCAAATGCTGGTACAAGTTATGTACAAGCTCAGATGAAAATGGGTGTAGATTTAGATAGAATAAAAGAAAATTTGTTGCATGGTGAGCTGATGCAATATTATCGTCCAGAATTTTTGAATCGTTTTGATGGTATAGTTTTATTCAAAGCTTTGAATAGAGAAGAAATAAAAGTGATTGCAGCTTATATGTTGAAACGTGTGGCCAAAGATTTGGAAAATAGGGGAGTAGAATTGGTAGTCACTGATGAATCTTTGGAAGCTTTGGTTGATGTTGGTTTTGATCCAGATTTTGGAGCACGTCCTATGCGTCGTGCAATTCAGGATAGGATAGAAAATAGATTGGCAGAGTTTATTTTGCAAGGAAAATTACAAAGACGTGATAAAATTATATTGGGAGAAGCTCTGCAAATTCATATAGAAAGAAATTAGTAAAAAAACAAAAGACAATCCAATTTTTTTGAGGATTGTTTTTTTATATTTGGGGTATTGATTTTTTTGTAAATTTTGCTATAATAGGTCAAATTTAAATAATATAGATTATGATAGACATAAGATTAAAAGAAAAAATTTTGTTATATATAAAAACATATGAAAGTCCTACTAGAGTAGCTCTTTCTCGAAAGTATCCTTTTTTGAAGAGTTTTATTATTTTGGTACGTCATTTTTTTAGAAATTTGCAAAATTTTTTTAATTTGAATATTACATATCAAAAAAATGATACTTACTTTTCTCATGTTGTAGCTAGACATCAATCTTTGTTACGTCGTAAATTAGGTGTAAGTGATCCAAAATTACAAGAACAAAAAATTCAAAATCTTAAACAAGCTATCAAAAAATTGGATGGCATTGTGATAAAACCAGGGAAAATTTTTTCATTTTGGCAAGTGGTAGGTCAACCAAAATATAAGGATGGTTATGTTGATGGTATGCTTATTTCCAATGGTAATGTTATAGAAGGTTTGGGTGGTGGTATGTGTCAATTATCAAATTTTTTGTATTGGATTTTTTTGCATGCTCCTACAGAAATTATGGAGCGTCATCATCATTCCAAAGATGTTTTTCCTGATTCTGGTCGAACATTGCCATTTGGTAGTGGTGCTACTATTTTTTATAATTATTTAGATTTAAAAGTAAAAAATGTTTCTAATTTTTCTTTGCAAATAAAAATTTGGTTGACAGATGACCATTTGAAAGGACAGATTTTGTCTAATGGCAAAGTTTTGGAAAATTTTCATATTGTAGAAAAGAATCATCTGTTTGTAAAAAAAGGTTTGAATTATTTTCGTTATAATGAAATTTATAGAGAAGTTTTTGTGGAAGGTAAATTGCAAAAAACAGAAGAAGTTACTACTAATTTTGCACCTGTATTGTATGAGATTAGTGATGATTATCTTAAAGAAAACAATTTTGCTGTGTGTAATATTGATGTTTAGCTGTATTTTGTTATACTAAATTAAATTGATTATTAAAATTATGATGATATATTTGTTTTATTTTAGTTTTACCTTCGTAGTTTCTGTAATAGTGACTTTTTTGGTTGCTATGTTTATGAGAAAATTTGGTATTATTGATAAAGTAAGTAAAGAAAAAAGAAAAATTCACAAAAGGCCGATTGCTTTAGGTGGTGGTTTGGCTATTTTTTTTAGTTTTTTCTTGTCAGTATTTTTGGCTTGGATTTTTGGTGATAATTTTTATTATGATATTGTATTTAGAAATTTGCTAGGATTATTTTTGGGATCTTTGTTTCTGGTTGTTGGTGGTATTTTGGATGACAAATATGTTTTAAAACCAAAGATACAAATTTTATTTCCAGTTTTAGCTGCTATGACTATTATTTTTTCGGGTATTGGTCCACATATTATTTCCAATCCGTTTGGTGGAGTTATTCATTTAGATTTTTGGCAAATAAATTTTGGTAATTTTGGTAAACTTGTAGTTTTGGCAGATGTTTTAGTTTTCTTTTGGCTTATGGGAATGATGTTTACTACCAAATTCTTGGATGGGCTGGATGGTTTGGTTTCTGGAATAGTTTTTATAGGTGCTTGTGTTTTGTTCTTTTTTTCTTTACAAACGAATTGGTTTCAGCCAGATGTAGCTCTTTTGTCTATTATTTTGGCAGCTGCGGTTTTGGGTTTTTTAGTTTGGAATTGGTTTCCTGCCAAAATATTTTTGGGTGAAGGAGGAAGTTTATTGACTGGTTTTTTACTTGGTACATTGGCTATTATTTCAGGTAGTAAAATTGCTATTACTTTATTGGTTATGGCTATACCTATTTTGGATGTAGCTAGAGTTATTTGGGCTCGTTTCAAAAAAGGTCATCCTATTTATTTGGGAGATAGAGAACATTTACATTTTCGTTTGTTGGATACAGGACTTAGTCAAAAACAAGCAGTATTATTGTTTTATGCAATTTCTTTGTTGTTTGGTTTGTCAGCTTTATTTTTGCAAAGTAGTCAAAAATTTTTGGCTTTAATCTTGCTTTTTGTTATAATGATATTATTAGTTATTTGGTTTGGTAAAAAGAAAAGTGGAATGAGAAATCTACCTAAAGAGGTCAAGTAATAAATGAAAAATTAGTAATGTGGAATCCCAAAAATTTTTGTATCAGGACAAGTCTGGGATTTTTAATTCATACATTGCAATTATGAAAACAAATAATAACTTCAAATTTTATTTTATCCTTATTTTTTTAGGTTTAGCCATTTTTTTATTTTTTTGGCAAAGATATTATTGGACAGAAACCATAGTTTCTTTGAAAGATCAAAAATTGGAAGTATTGATTGCTGACAGTATTTATAGACAACAAAAAGGTTTGGGTGGTAGGGATAGTATTAATCCTTATGATGGTATGATTTTCCCTTTTTCGTTTCCTTCCAAACATTCATTTGTAATGAGGGACATGAGCTTCCCTATAGATATAGTTTGGTTTTATAAGGGAGAAGTAGTAGATATTGCCCCAAATGTGCCTATAGAGCCAAATAAAGAGGAATATGAGTATAAAAAATACACACCTAGAGTAGATTCTGATTTGGTTTTGGAGTTACCATCTGGCTGGGTAAAAGAGCATAATCTGAAGATAGGAGACAAAATGCTACTTGTGGAGGACTAGGCTTGACTTTTTTGGTCTTGTTTAGTATAATACTCACGTTTCCCAAAAACACTTATAAATTAATTTTAAATATACATTAATTATGTTTGCAGTAATTGAAACCGGTGGAAAGCAATATCTTATCAAAACCGGAGATGTTTTAAAAATTGAAAAACTTGAAGTTGAAGTAGGTAAAGAAGTTGTTTTTGACAAAGTTCTTATGCTTGCTAAAGAAGATGGTAAAGATGTAAAAATCGGTAAACCATATCTAGAAGGTGCAAGTATTGTTGCTATGTGTGAAGAACAAGGAAAACACAGAACAATTCGTGTTATAAAATATAAACGTAAAGTACGTTACAAAAGAACAAATGGTCATAGACAACGTTTTACAAAAGTAAAAGTTGCTGAAGTGAAATAAAACATTGATTTAGACAGATTTAAACTGATTAAAATAAAAATCCCGTTTTAAGCGGGATTTTTTAGTAATTAAAAATTAATTTTTAGATTTAAACTTTGAAATTTAAATTTTATTTGCTAGAGATTCTGTTTTTCAAAGCGCTACCCAAAGTAATTTCATCAGCATATTGCAAATCACTACCCATTGGTAAACCGCGAGCGAGACGAGTAACTTTGATATCTGGTTTTATTTTTTTGATTTGTCTTTCTAGATACATCATCGTTGTTTCACCATTGATATCTGGATTTAGAGCTAAGATTATTTCGTCTATTTCATTTTTGTGAAGTCTATTCATCAATTCATTTATTTTTAAAAATTTAGAAATATTTTCATCATCAGGTTTGAGAGTTCCACGTAAAATGTGATAAACACCTGTGAATTCTTTGGTTTTTTCAATAGTTTCTCTGTCTTGTGGTTGTGAAACTACACAGATAATTTTGTGATTTCTTTTTTGATCTGTGCAAGATTGACAAGGACTAGTATCTGTAAAATCCCAACATATTTCGCAACTTTTGATATTTTCAATCAATTCTTTTAGGGCAATAGTTAGTTCAGCTACATCTTTTTTGCCAGATTTGAGCAAATAAAAAACAAAGCGCTCAGCAGTGCGGTGACCAACGCTAGGTAAGCGAGAAAAAGCTTTTATTAAGTTTTGAATTGATTTGCTATACATATCAGAGTTCTGAGTTCAGTGTTCTTAGTTCTTAGAATTTTTGAAATATTTTATTTGTATAGGTATTCGCGGTAAGAATAAAGCATCTTTAAAATTTCTTCGAGTTGTGATGCAACTTCTTTTAAATTTTGTTCAGAAATGAAATTTAACTCTTTTGCTATAACAAGTTGAGTATCTAACTCTGTGCCGGAGGCATAAGAAATGCTGATAAAATGAGCATTTTCTTTTTTGTTTCTTCTGGCAAAACCTTCAGCTATGTTTGATGGTATTGATACTGAAGCTCTCCTCATCTGACTTATCAATCCAAATTTTTCTATGTCAGGGAAAGATTCTGTCAATTTATAAATTGAAGTAACTAATTTTATCGATTTTTGACAGACTTTCAAATCCTTGCATGTTTGCATACAAATCTATGAACTATGAACTGCGAACTAAGAACTATGAGAGTCCTGGAATATTTGGAAGTCCTCCCATTTCTTTCATTTTCATAGCCATTATTCTTTGCATCTTTTTCAAAGCGTCAGCGTGAGCATCCTTGAAAGCTGTTTCTAATTTGGCTTTTTTGTCTGTAGATAAAAGTTCTGGAGAAATATTAACATTTATGATTTCCAAATTACCATTCATAGTAAGTTCTACACCGTTGGAAGAACTTGTTACTTTTTCTTCTGCTAATTTACTTTGCATTTCTTTGGCTTGATCACGAAGATCTTTGAATTGTTTTAGTTTGTTGAACATACGGTTTTATATTTAATATTTTTTTAATTAATAAAGTTTATATTGTTTTTATATTTTAACATTTTTAAAGTAAGCTTGAAAGGCCTAAAATGCCAGAAAGGCTTAAAAAGCTATTATTATCAAAAAGCCTTTCAGGCTTTTTTATTCCCCACTATCATAAGTCGTATTGGTATCAAGATTTTTGAAAGAAGTACGAGCTTCATCAAAGTAAGTACGAACTACACCAGTTGGACCATTTCTATGTTTAGCAATGTGTATTTCAGCAATATTTTTTTCATCAGGTGGAATATCTTCTGGGCGATAATTTCTATCAACAGATTTACGATACAAAAACATAACGATATCAGCATCCTGTTCAATACTACCAGATTCACGTAAGTGAGATAATTTTGGAATAGCTGGTTTGCTTTGTTCTACTGCACGAGCTAACTGAGATAGGGCAATTACAGGAATATTCAATTCACGGGCAATACCTTTTAGATTTCTACTAATAACAGCGACTTCTTGCACGCGGTTACTGCTATTTTTGTCATTGTGAGATTCCATAAGTTGCATATAGTCAATAACAATCATACCAAGTCCGTGTTCTGCTTGAAGGCGACGAGCTTTTGTTCTAATCTGCATAACATTGTTTCCTGGAGTATCATCAATATAAATTGGTGCTTCGGAAAGTACACCCATAGCGTGTCCAATACGAGGAAAGTCATCGCTATCAGGTTTATCTGACAAATTGCCAGTTCTCATCTTCCACAAGTCAATACCAGCCTCAGCACAAAGCATTCTATCTACTAGTTGTTCTTTACTCATTTCAAGTGAAAAAAAACCAACAGGGACTTTGTGTTTTGTGGCAGCATGACGAGCTATGTCTAAAGCAAAAGAAGTTTTACCAACAGATGGACGGGCAGCTAAAATTATTAGATCAGATTTTTGGAAACCACCAAGTAAATCATCTAATTTAGTGATACCACTTGGTACGCCACGGAGTTTACCTTTTTCCTTGTGTAGTTCATCAATACGTTCAAAAGCAGTACTCAAAATACCACGAATAGAAACAAAAGTTTGTTTCATATGCTTTTGAGTTATACCGTAAAGATGTTGTTGGGCTTGGTCTAAAAGTTGGTCTACATCGTCGACGTCTTCTTGATAACCTAATTTGGAAATTTCATGTGCAGAATTCAATAATTGGCGTAAAGTAGATTTACGTTTGATTATTTCAGCATATTGTTTGATATGAGAAGCTGTTGGTACAGAGTTAGATAGTTCTACTAAGTAGCTTCTACCACCACATTTTTCTAGAATTTGTCTTTCTTCTAAGCGATTAGCTACAGTTAAAACATCGATAGGTTCATTTTTTTGATATAATTCGGACATTATTTCATAGATATAGGCATGTGATCTTTTGTAAAAGTCAGCACTTTCTACTATGTCTGAGATTTTTAGCATGGCATCTTTATCAATTAAAATAGAGCCCAAAAGTGATTTTTCGGCTTCAATATTTTGTGGTGGAATTTTTTCAATGTCTGTAATTTCTGGCATAAATTATCTCTAGTGATAGTATATTACATTAGATTTGTCAGGAAAACAAGGCTTTTGATTTAGCCTGTTGTGTGTATTATGTGTTTAGACTGTTCAAAAGTTTGTTTTTTTGCTAATTTATGGTATTATCGTATACAAGTAGTTATCTGAAATAAGGAATACACTTTTAGTGATTTGACGATTAAAAATCATTCTGATAATATTATAAAATACAATTAAATAATAATTTTACATCTATGAAAATTCTTAAATTAATACTAGGAATCATATCAATAATTGTTGGCTGTTTTATGATTTTAGGTTTAATACTAGAAATACCAAATCAAGGATTAGCTTTAAGTATTATGTTAATAATTTTTGTAGGAATCATACCAATAGTTACTGGTATAATATTATTACATAATGTTGTACAATTAAAAAAATAAATTACTAGAATAATTTTGAACTAAAAAATGGATTCATTACATTCTATAATACTATTTATACAGTTCAAAAAATAGCACGACTAATATTTTAATGGTTGTGCTATTTTTTATTTAATCCAAATCTAGCATCTTGAAAATAGAAGACTTAAGTGCTAAACTAGGTATAGTTCTAATACAATAAAAAATCCGCGATGAATGGTGGGACTTCGTATAAACAGATACATTGTATTTATTATATTTTTTATGAAAATTTGTCTTATCAATAATTTGTATGAACCTTATGCTAAAGGTGGTGCTGAACAAGTTGTAAAAGCTATTGTTGATTTTTTGTTAAAAAATAATCATCAAGTAGTATTAATTACACTTACTCCGAAAGATAATGATGAAGAAATTATAAGTAATAGTAATTTGACTATTTATCGTATAAAAGCAAAAAATATTTTTTCTTTTTTTGATTTACATAAACATTCTTTTTTATCAAAATTTGTTTGGCATTTTTTTGATATTTTCAATTTTGGTATTGCTAGAAAAATCAAAAATATTTTACAACAAGAAAAACCAGATTTAGTGCATACTCACAATTTGATGGGGCTTGGTTTTTTGGTACCTAGTGTAATTAGAAAATTAAAAATTAAATACATACATACTTTGCATGATGTGCAATTGGTAGAACCTAGTGGTATTATTTTGAAGCTTCAAGAAAAATCATTTAGATACAACAACATTTTTGTTTATTTATATGTTTTTTTGACAAAAAGAATGTTTTTGTCTCCAGATATTGTAATTGCACCTTCAAATTTCTTACTAAACTTTTATGATAAGAAGGGTTTTTTTTCTAGTTCTAAAAAAATTGTTTTAGCTAATCCTTTGACTTTTGACAACGTTAATAATATTGTAAAAAAATCTAATCAAGATTTTAATTTTTTGTATTTGGGACAAATAGAAAAACATAAGGGAATTTTTGAATTAATAGATGCTTTCAAAAAAATTAAAAATACTAAATTGCATGTAGTGGGTGATGGTTCTTGTCTCAAAGAATTAAAAAACAAATTTCAAAATTTGGACAATGTAATTTTTTATGGACGTAAGAGTAGGGAAGAATTGCCAGAAATATTTTCTAAAATGGATGTGACGGTTTTTCCTTCAATTTGTTATGAGAATTATCCATCAGTAATTTTTGAAAGTTTTTATTTTGCTGTGCCAGTATTGGCTAGCAATCATTCGTCTCTTCCTGAGTTTATAAAAGTAGGGGAGAATGGTTGGCTTTTTTATATAGAAAAGAAAAATGATTTAGTAGAAAAAATGCAGTGGTGCTTGGAAAATAAAATAAACATCAAAAAGATGTCTCTCAATTTTGATATTAATATTTTAAAAAAAAATAGTGATAATTATTTTGTTGAGTTATTAAACTTGTACAAGTAATTATTTTTTCAAAAGGTATTCATAGACCCAAATTCGACCGTTGTCTAGTTCCCACCAGTTGTCTGCATCTACTTTGGCGTCATCACGAATTTTGACAGCTGGACTCCAATAGTCAGTATGGATGAAGTAAGCTTTTTTGACGTTGGCAAATTTCATGGCTTCTTCCATCCACAATCTTTCGGTTTTGACATAAATCATTTTGCTAAAGTATTGATAAAGTGGTCCGCCAGTTGGAATAGAATAAAAATATTGCAAACCTTCCTTTGTATTTAAATAACCGTCAAAACCAAATTCCAATAAAGCAGCTGTAGCCACAGCTTGGTTGGTGAGTACAATATAATCTTTTTGATTATTATTTCTGTCAGCAATAAATTTGACAGCAATTACATCAGCTTTCCTCAAATTTTGTCCAGTGTAGATTGAAATATTATCGTGAGTTGGGTAAGTAAAAAACCAAGAAAGTGTAAACAATAGAGCAAAAAAAATAGTGACAATTATTTGCAAGTTTTTTTGGTGTTTTATTTTGATAAATATTTCTCTAAGCGCAATAACAAAAAAAGGTAAAAATAAAATTAAACTTAAATCAAGTAGTCTAGTGCCATATAATTTTTGGTCATAAGAAATGACATCTTTGAATTGGACAGAAGTAATAATTAGGAAAGAAGAAATAGAGAGAGCAAAAAAAGTGCTAATGAAAAAATAGGTAATATTTTTTTTGTATTTTTTTAGAGCTAAAAAAACGCCTATTATAATAATTATTATCATTAGTGGTTTCAAAATATCTCGATAATAATATAAAAGTTTTAATAATCTTGAACCACGTTCAATGAAGATATAATCTGGTCTGGCAAAAATGTCAAAAAAATCTGGGGCATTGAGAAAAGTATTTTTTAGTATCAAAGATCCTTTGTTGAGAATAGAGTTGAGGTAAAGAGCTAATGGAACGGTAAATGTTAAAATAAAAATATATAATGGATAAAATATTTTTTTGAGATTATTATTTATTTTTTTGTAAACAATAGAAGATAAATAAATAACAAACATAGGTAGTCCAATAATAGGGTGAATAGCAATGTTGAGTGTATTGATTAGAATTCCAAAAACATTGGTATGTAGATTGTTATATTGATTTTCGTACCAAATCCAAGAAACAATAATCATTGACATAAGTAAAGCTAGATTGTTTGGTGTAGTAAAAATAAAAAAGTTGAGTGGTATAAGTGAGATCAAAACTAAGGCTGGAAATATTTTATTTTTGAAATTATTTTTTACCAGAGCAAAATAAAGACTGAGTGGTATAGCCAAAGAAGCAAATATTGGTACTAGGATTCTATCTAAATTGGTAATAGAAAGTTTGGTAATAAAATTTGTAGTAACCACCCATATATATTGTCCAATGTAGTAAGGTTGTTTGGGTGTAATGAAGAGATGTTCTCTAATCCATTTTTCGGTAGCTTCGTGAATATGTGGATCAAAACCATAACCATATTTGAAAACCAAAAAAGCAACATTCAAAATAATGGCAGTGTGCAAGGTGATAAGTAGCAGATTGGTTTTTTTATATTTTGATTTTTGTAAAAAGAATAGTAAAAGCGCTGAAACTAAAAAGAAGAGGATAAATATTTTTTTACTAAAAAGTGTCCAAGGAGAAATAATTGTTTCATCATAACGATGTTGGAATATAATTGTTAGTATGAAGATTTGTCCTAGGAAAATTATAACTCCTAGAATATTTTGTTTTAAATAATCTTTTGTTTTTTTGAAAGTTAGTTGATTTTTTTGTAAAATAGCCAAATCTGTAAAGTTCATTTTTCTAGATAAGCATACAATTTTTAGTGAGGTAAATAAAAAGACTAAAGTAATGGTGAATTGATCTATCTGATAAAACCAATAGATGATAGATAATAGGGAGGTAGTAAAAGCCATAAGGCCAATAATACCAAAAAATAGCTTCCAAAATGGTTTTTCCTGTTTGATAAAGAAGTTGCCAAGAGAGTAACCAAAAAAAACTAAATATAAAATATAGGTTAAAGTGCCAAAAATAGGATTTTGGTAATACCAGATAGAGAGGAACAACAGAGTTGTAATAAGGGTCCCAAGCGTGATATACTTTTTAAATAGTTTTGTCATAGACTTTAATTTCACTATTATATCAAATTTATGTCTTTTATCAAGGATTTCAAAGAGAGGAACGTTGACTTGTTTGATTATTTGCCAGCAGAAGAAATTCATCCTCATGATCATTTTTTGGAGAATTATATTTTGCGTTTTTTGCCTAAGTCTGTGACTCCAAATAGAATAAGTATTTTTCGTATTTTAGCGACACCTTTTGTTTTTTTGCTTATTTTGTTTGGATTTTATAATATTGGTGTGGTAGCTTTTGTACTAGTAGCATTTACGGATGCTCTAGATGGTTCTTTGGCTCGCACACAAAACAAAATTACAAAATTTGGAATTTTGATAGATCCTTTGGCTGACAAGTTGCTCATTGGTTCTATGGTTTTACTTTTGGTTTTCAAATATTTGAATAATTTTTGGCTTGGTATTGCTGTGTTGGGTATTGAAATTATTTTTATTAGTATGGCTTATTTGTATAGAGTAAAGTTCAAAACTGTGAGAATGGCAAATTTGTGGGGTAAAATAAAAATGTTTTTGCAGGTATTGTCAATATGTTTGATTTTGATCGCTCTTGTTTTCGAAAATCCTTACTTATTTAATTTGGCTAATATGATCCTTGGTTTGTCTGTTGGTTTTGCTTTGGTCAGTCTTTTTAGACACGGAATATAATTTTTTATGAATTGGATAAAAAATAAAAATTATTTGTTGTTAGCTTTCTTGTCGATAGTATTTTTTTTCATTTATAATTTTTTGAATTTTAATAATAACTTCATTTTTAATTCTCCTGATGAAAATGCTAACTTTGTTTTTGTAAACAATTTTTTGGAAAATAACAATTTATTTTTGCAACCTATAAAAGATTTTGGAAAACAGAGCTTTTTTGTACATCCTAGAAGTACTTTTGTAAATGAAAATAAACAAGTTTTGCCTATTAGCTTTTGGGGAATTATGCTTGTTTATGGATTGTTAGGTAAAATTTTTTCAGTGTATGCTGTAAAATTTTTCACTTCGGTGTTTGTGATAATGGCTATGTGGGCTTTTTATTTTATTGTGGAAAAACTTTTTGAAAAGAGGATAGCTCTGCTTAGTGCCTTTTTGTTTGTAACAAATTATTCTGTTTGGTACTACAGTTCTCGTTCGATGTTTCACAATATGCCGTTTGTTTCTTTGGTTATTATTGGTGTTTGGTTTTTGTTTGTGCGTCCTGTGAAAAGTAGATTGTGGCTCAATGATTTTTTGGGTATGTTTATTTTTTTGTTGGGTGTTTTGTTTAGAACCAATGAAGTTGTTTGGTTGGCAATTGCTTATTTGATTTTTTTGTTAGTTTTCAAAAAAAATATAGCATGGTCTAGATTTTTTTCTTGGTGTTTGGTTGGTTTGTTTTTCCTATTATTTTATTTTGGTTTTAGTAAATATTTGTACAATGGTTTTTTTAGTAACTATATTTCTTCTGGTTCTTTGCCTATAAGACATTGGTATTTTTTTGTTTTACCTTTAGGTTTTGATTTTTGGATCACTGCCAAGTCTGTCTGGTTTTACTTTTTTAAAATTAATTTATTGTATTCTTTGTCTGCTTTGTTTTCTTCATTTTTGTTTGTTTATTTGTTTACTAAAACAAAAATAAATAAAATGCAATTTGTTTATTTTTTAGTTTTATTGTTTGTGAGCTCATTCTTATTTTTCTATTATGGCAGTAATAGAGACGCTTTGTTTTCTTTGAATACTATTACCGTGGCTTATGTGCGTTATTGGTTGCCTGTTTTTGTGGGTTTTGTACCAATCATTGCTTTTGCTTTGATTTTCATTTTTGACAAGATAAAGAATATTCATTTGAAATACGGATTTATATTTTTTTATTTAGCAGTTCATTTGTTTTTTAGTTTTTATTTGGTTTATTATGGACCAGATGGTATCTTTGCAATAAAAAATAATTTTACTTATATAGAAAAAGTACAAGATTGGACAGTAGATAACACATCTCCCAATGCCATTATTATTACGGATTATGAAGATAAATATTTTTGGCCAAAAAGGTCTGTAATGGTAGATTTTTTTAATGAAGATATTAGCAAGACTGTGTATGAATTACTTGAAAAAAATGAAGAAATCTACTATTTTGTAAATATATCTAAAGATAATAATCAAAAACTTTTGGATCATCTATCAAAATCTAATTTCAATATTTCTTATTTTAAGGATTTTGAATTTCATAGTTTGTATAAAATAAATTTAAAATAAAACATATGGAAAATTGTATTTTTTGTAAAATCATAGCAGGAGAAATACCTAATTATACTATTTATGAAGATGAATATGCTTTGGCGTTTCTAGATATCACGCCTCGTGCCAAAGGTCATACTTTGGTAATACCAAAGATGCATGCCGAAAATTTATTGCAATTGTCAGAAGTATATACAGAAAAATTGCTAATTGCTGTGAAAAAAACACAAGAAAAATTGGACAAAGTCTTGCAACCTGCTGGTTATAATGTGGGTTGGAATCATGGTGAGGCTGGTGGACAACTTGTTCCACACTTGCATATTCATGTGATGCCACGCTATAATAATGACGGTGGTGGTAATATGCACTCAATAATCAATAATCCAGGAAATGAGAGTGTGGAGAAAGTTTATCAGTTGTTTAAGTAAAATCCTGATATACGGATAATACGGATTTACGGATGTGACCTACATTTTTTAAAATTTAAAATTCCTAAATTGAAAATTTTGTTTTATGCCCAAACATTTAAAAAAAATATCAGAAGAGACACTTCACGAAAATCCTTGGTGTAAATATAAACATGATACTTATGAAAAACCAAATGGACAAGTTGGTGATTATTTTTATTTAGAATCAGAAGGTTCTGTTATGATTGTACCTGTTTTATCAGATGGTAGAATTGCACTTGTTTTACAGCAAAGGTATTTATTTGAAAAACAAAGTATTGAATTTCCTGCAGGTAAAGCCAAAGGTAACCAGACAATATTGGAAGCAGCCAAAGCTGAATTGCAAGAAGAAACTGGTTATACTGCTGATGAAATGGTAAATGTTGGAATTTTTGCTTATGCTCCAGCTCAAATAAAAAATTATTGTAATGTTTATATTGCTCACGTTTCTAAGCAAGGTGAGCAAAATCTAGATGATTCAGAAGAAATAGATGTTTTGTATCGTCGCCCAGATGAGATAGAAGAAATGATAAAGAATAATGAAATTTTTAATGGACCTACTATGGCTGTTTGGGCATTGGTCAGAAATCATTTTATTAAATAAAAAATATTTTTAATTAGATTAAATTATGAAACTACTTGTATGTGGAGGGGCTGGATTTATTGGATCCAATTTTATTCATCATATGTTGGAAAAATATCCAGATTATGAAATTGTTAATTTTGACAAATTGACTTATGCTGGAAATTTGGAAAATCATAAACATATAGAAAATAATCCTCATTATACTTTTGTACAAGGGGATATCACTGATTTGGAAAAATTAAATGAAGTAATTGAAAAATATAATATTGATCATGTTATAAATTTTGCGGCCGAAACACATGTTGATAGATCTATTCATGGTGGTTGTAAAGATTTTGTTTTGACCAATACGCTTGGTGTACAAATGATTCTTGATGCCGTCAAGAAAAATAATATCAAAAAATTTGTAAATGTTTCTACTGATGAAGTCTATGGTTCACTAGAGTTGGAAGATCCTTCTCAATTCACAGAGGATACTCCAATTTCACCAAATATGCCGTATGCTGCAGCCAAGGCTGGTGGAGATATGATGTGTCATGCTTATTTTGTTACTCACGGTGTACCTGTTGTTGTTACTCATTGTTCCAATAATTACGGTCCTTATCAATTTCCAGAAAAACTTATTCCATTTTTTGTTTTCAAACTTCTTGCTGGAGAAAATGTACCAGTTTATGGTGATGGTCTAAATGTCCGTGATTGGATTCATGTACGTGATCACGCTAGTGCACTTGATTTGCTTTTGCATGAAGGTGTGGCTGGTGAAGTCTATAATATTGGTTCAGACAACGAAAGAAACAATATGGAATTGACCAAAATGATGCTTGAAATATTAGGATTTGGTGAAGACAAAATAGAATATGTGACAGATAGGCCTGGTCATGATAGAAAATATTCTATTGATGCTAGTAAAATTACTGCACTTGGTTGGAAACCTGTTTACACCGCTGATAAATTTAGACAAGGTCTAGAAGAAACTATCAATTGGTATAAGGAAAATACATCTTGGGTAGAAGGTCTTAGAAATAAGAAAAAAGATGAAATGAATAAATTTCAAGAAACTCTAGAACATTCAAAAGACAAAATGAAATCAAATACTTAAATTTTAAATTATAGAAGAATATGGAACATTTTCGTGAATTAGCAATCAAAAAAATAGTAGTACCTGGTAAATTCACTATGAGTCCTATTGAGCTAAAAGATTATGTAGACTTTGAAGTAAAAAGAGTTTATTATATTACAAAACCAGAAGGTCCAACAGGTGCGCACTGTCATATGGAAGAAAAAGAATTTTTTATTCTTGTGGTTGGTACTTGTACGGCTGTGGTAGATAGAGGTCAAGGTATTGAAGAAATAAAAATGGAAGCACCTACTTCTGCTTTGTATATTGCCAATTATGTTTGGCATCATTTCAAAGATTTTTCTAATGACGCAGTACTCCTTGCTTTATCATCTACAAATTATAATCCTGAAAGAAAAGACTATATCGAAGATTACGATGAATATTTAAAAATTAGAGATGAAAAATTAGCTTCTTAAATTATGAAGATTCTGATAACTGGTAGCAAAGGAATGTTGGGAAATTATTTACAAAAAGTTTTAGCTTCTGAACATGAAGTCTTGGCTTTTGATAAAGAAGATTTGGACATTACGGACAGAATCAAAAGTTTTGAAGTGATAAAAAATTTACAACCAGATATAATAATTAACGCTGCCGCTTATAATGCTGTAGACAAAATAGAAGAATCAGAGAGTGATTATAAAATAGCACAAAAAATAAATACTGAAGCTCCAAAAATATTAGCTGAGATTGCGAAAGAATTAAATATTATTTTAGTTCAATACTCAACTGATTATATTTTTTCTGGTGAAAATAAAAATGGATATGATGAAGATTCTGTGGCAGAACCTATAAGTAAATATGGCGAGACAAAATTAGCTGGAGAAGAAAATGTCCGAAAAAATTGTGATAAATATTTTATCATTCGTACTTCACGAATTTTTGGTTTGCCTGGTAGTGGAGAAGGAAGTAAAAAAAGTTTTGTTGATACTATGCTCTGGCTAGTAAACGAAGTGGGTAAGAAAAAACTAGATGTTGTAGATGAAGAAGTAAGTGCTCCAACTTATGCTTTTGATTTAGCTGTTTCAACAAAAGAAATATTGGAAAGTAAACAGAACTTTGGTACTTATCATATTATTAACGATGGTGCTTGTACTTGGTATGAATTTGCAAGTGAAATATTTAAGTTGAGTAATAAAAAAATAATTTTGAATAAAGTAATGTCTAATGCTTTCCCTCGTCCTGCGAAACGCCCTGCTTTTTCAGTCTTGAATAATAACAAATTTAAAAAATTGCATAGTTGGCAGGAAGCTTTAGGGGATTATTTGAAAAATAGTAAATAATTTTAAAATATGGCTGAAATAAAAAAAGGGAAAGGACCAGAAGGTCAAGAATTTAAAATGCCTGATACAGAAAGATCAAAACTAGAAACTACTGGTGATGAAATTGTTGCACCAGAAGTTGAACATAGAATTGAAACACCAGAAGCTTCTGAAAGAAGACAACAACAAATAAAAAATACAAAAGATGAAATAGAAAAAGCTAATGCTGATCAAAATAACAGACAAGGTTATACTATAAAAAATGGTAAAATAATTTTACCTCCAGAACAGAGACTGGAATTAGAAGAAGTTGTTTCTGCTTTCAAGTTGGAAGTTGGTTTTGTTGCTCCTGCCCTTATAAGAGGTAATAAAACAGCTACAGAGTACGATTCAAAAGTTGCCAATTTTAGTACACGTACTAAGATAGTAGAATTAGCTGATGGTAGTAAATATTTTGTTATAAATAATTATAGTACTTCTTTTATTCATCGTGGTTTAGATAGTTTCATGAAAAGAATGACAGGTACGAGAATGGCAAAATGTAAATCAAGAGATTGGAAAGATATTTTTGAAGAACGTAGTAGAATACCTGTATTGGATATTGTTGAACCAAATGTTGTGGTTTTACCATTTATACCAAATGTTAATGCTTATGATCTTTTTGCTAATAGGGAAGAAATTGCAGATTTTGGTGAATGTGAATATGCTAAAGATATTGATGAAAATGGTTTACTTGATATTTTGAAAAAAATAACAAGAGAAGTAAAGAGAATGCACGAAGCTGATCCACCTGTTACTTGGGGTGAATTGATTTTACCAAATATTATTGTTGATAAAGAAAAGCAAGTACACATTTGTGATCCCGAAACACAATATAAAAAAGATGTTCCACTTTTGGAACAGAAGGCACGTGATTTGTTTGATTTCATTATGTCATCAGCCTCAGCTATGGCAAACAAAAATGGCGTTGATCATAGTAAGACAATAGAAAATATTTTATCTGAATATGGTGATATTGATGTTTTGGGTGAATTAGCAAGACTTGCAAAAGAAAAAACTAAACTACTTCACAAATTGTTTTTTGGTTATACTAAAGTAAGATTAGGATTGAGTGATAAAAAAGAATTTGAGGAAATTAAGAAACAAATTGTGGAAGTGGTTAATAATTTAAGTTTATAAATTTTAAATAATTCTATATGTCAGTAGAAAAACCGTTAATTGATGTTAGTCAAAGAGAAAAAGAAGGCCCTGATAAAAAAGTTTTGGATGAATATGATGTTGTTGTAAGAAGGAAAAATAAAATGGATACTCGTGAAAGACATGATTACGACGCAAAAGAAAAAGAAATACGTGAGTATATAATGGATTTAGAAACTAGATATGATTTGAAAAAGTTTTTGAAAGTAGAAAATTATACTGTTTTGGATATTAAAGCTAAGATTGGTTTTTTAGAAGAGAAATTAAGCACTCTTCGTCAGGAAAGATTGAAAAAAGATATTGAATTTAAACACATGAACTTGCGTGCTTGGTATGAGGAGCGTGTAAATGTTATAATAAGTAGGTTTGAAGGTGCTATTATAGCACTGGAATCATTAAATTAGTAAACATCTTCTCGAAAAGAACAACTCAAAAAAGAGTTGTTTTTTTGTGCTTGATTTTTAGTTTAAAATAGGCTAGAATTGATAATATAAGAAAGACTTTATATAATTGTCTGTGTATTTTAATTACGAGATTTTATCTTAAGAAAGATCCTCACGCCGTACTTCGTCGGCTCAGGATGAATTGTCCTATGAAACTATCTATCATCACAGTTACCTGGAACAATGAAAAACAAATAGAAAGACAAATGAAGTCAGTGATTTCGGGTTGTAAAAATCTAGAATTTGAACAAATCATAGTGGACAATGCCTCAGCTGATAAAACTGTTGAAATTGTCAAATTATTGCCAAATGTAAAAGTCATTGCTAATACTGAAAATACTGGTTTTTCACATGCCAACAATCAAGGTGTTGAAATTAGTACTGGTGAATATTTATTGTTCTTGAACCCTGATATGAAAGTAGAAGATGGAAGTCTGGATGTGATTGTTGATTGGCTGGAAAAAAGAAAAGACGTGGGAATTGTTAGTCCAAGATTGGTAGATGAAAATGAAAAATTAAATGAAGACGCCAAGCCTCGCAGATTGCCAATAGTATGGGAACAAGTAGCTCTTATTTTGAAATTACCACATGTTTTTCCAAAAATGATGGACAAATATTTGATGAAAGATTTTGATGGAAGTAAAGAACAAGAGGTTGACTCTGTGCGGGGTTCTTTTATGCTGATGCGTCGTGAAGTGGTAGAGAAACTAGGCTTTGCCTTTGACCCTAGATATTATATTTGGTATGAAGATGTAGATATTTGTCGTGAGGTGAAAAAAATGGGATTAAAAGTCATGTATAGTCCGGTGATTACGGCTGTAGACTATGTTGGTCAAAGTTTCAAAAAGCAAGAAAGTCTTTGGAAGCAAAAGAATTTTACGAGAAGTATGCTAATTTATTTTCAGAAATGGGAAGCGTGGTATAAGTGGATGTGGATTGCAATTGCAAGACCAGTAGGAATTTTTTTAGTGTATGTTATTAATAAATTTAAAAGTTAAAAATAAACAATATTAAATATACAAATTCCAAATAATACACAAATTATAAATTACAAAATTTTGTATTGTATATTGTAATTTGTTTGGAATTTGTATATTTAAAAATTGTCTATTTATATATATTATGTCACAAAAATTATCAATTCATTTAGTTTCTTGGAACGGAAGTAAATACATTCCTTATCTTTTTGATTCTCTAAAAAAACAAACTTACAAAGATTGGAAACTTTTTGTTTGGGAAAATGCTTCTAGTGATGATACTGCTGAACTCATAAAAAAAGAATTAGAAAATTTTGATCTTCCTTATGAATATTTAGATAGTAAAAAAAATATAGGTTTTGCAGGCGGACATAATGAACTTTATAGGGGAATGGGGAACGAGGAACGAGGAACGAGTGAATATTTTCTTTTGTTGAATCAGGATATGTATTTGATGCCGGATGTTTTGGAGAAACTTGTAAAATTTCTTAATGAAAATAAAGATGTAGCATCTGTTACGCCAAGACTGATGAAATGGAATTTTAATCAAATAGATATTGATTTTTCTGATAGTTTAACAAATTATGTAGATTCATTAGGTTTGAAAATAATGAAAAATAGACGTGTTGTCGAAAAATATGTTGGCAAAGATTGGGATGAAAAGAAAGCCAAAATGGAATTGTCATTTCGTGCACACGATGAATCGCTCGAAGTTTTTGGTGTGTCTGGTGCTTTGCCAATGTACCGAAAAAGTGCTATTGATATGGTAAAATTTTCAGATGGTAACTTCTTTGATAACTTATATGAATCTTACAAAGAAGATGTAGATTTGTCTTGGCGTTTGCGTTTGTTTGGTTTCAAATCTTTTGTTTTGTTAGATGCTGTTACTTATCATGACAGGTCAGCTGGAGGTCAAGAAAAACTAGGGGACAAGACTTCTGCTGAAAATAAGAAAAAACAATCAGCTTGGGTCAAGTATCATAGTTACAAAAATCATCTAATGACACTTTACAAAAATGAATATGGGAAGAATTTTAGTCTTGATTTTTTGTTTATAATATGGTATGAATTAAAGAAGTTTGTTTACTTTTTAGTGTTTGACAGAAAGGTATTAAAAGGCTTATCTGTCATCTGGGAAAATAAAAAACTGTTGAAACAACGTAGAGAAGAAGTAACACAAATGAGGAATGTAAGTTATAAAGAATTAAGAGTGTGGTGGAAATAATATGAAACCAAAGATTTTATTGTTATTTGCTGGTGGTACTATTGGTATGGTGAGTAATCCAGAAACAGGGGCTTTGCAACCAGCTAAGTCAGCACTTGAAGTATTGAATAATGTACCAGAGCTGAGTGAAATTGCTAATATTGATTTTGAATTGGTGGTAAATGTCGACAGTTCAAATATGGTACCAGATCATTGGATCAAGCTTGCAAAGCGTATCTTAGAAAAGTATCATGATTATGATGGTTTTGTGGTAGCTCAAGGAACTGATACTATGGCTTATTCTGCTAGTGCTTTGTCTTATGCTTTGGGAAATTTGGGGAAACCTGTTGTTTTCACTGGGTCACTTATTCCATTGCTCGAAATTGGATCTGACGCGCGTAATAATTTGCTTTATGCTTGTATGACAGCAGGACTAGATATTGCTGAAGTTTGTATCGTGTTGTCAAATCAGATATTGCGAGGTAATAGAGCCAAAAAACATCATGAATCTTTTGTGGCTGCTTTTCATTCACCAAATTTTCCTGAATTGGGAGAACTTGGCAGACCAATTGTGCTTAATGAATGGTGTCGTAAGAGACATGGTGGTGAATTGAACGCTAAAATAGATTTTGATAGACGTATTGTAGTAATAAAATTATTTCCTGGTTTTAATCCTGATATTTTGGAGAATTTACTTTCTCTAGATATTCGCGCTATTGTGATTGAAGGATTTGGTCCTGGCAATGTGCCTTTTTTGGAAACTTCAATTATTCCTGGGATTATCAAAGCCCGTGAAAAAAATATTATAGTTTTAATAGCTAATCAGATGGAAAGAGGAAAGACACATCTGGAAGCTTATGAAGCTGGTCTGAAGGCCAAAGAAGCTGGGGCAATTTCAGCTCATGATATGACTACAGAAGCAGCTGTTACCAAGCTTATGTGGGCTTTGTCACAAGCACACACTATAGAAGAAATAAATAATATTATGTCTAGTAATATTGCAGGGGAACTAACATAAATTTATGAAAGATATAAATATTGTATTTTTAAATTATTTTAGAAAGGAAGATATTTTAAGAGCAATTGAGTCTTTGTTTTTGGATATACAAAATTGTAAATATGATGTGCAAGTTACAGTAGTTGATAATTCTAAGAATGAAGATAATATAAAAGAAGAATTAGTAAACAAATTCCCACAAGTAAATTATGTTGATGCTTTGTTTAATGTTGGTTTTGGTAAAGGAAATAATTTGGGTTTTAGAAATATGCAAGCACGTTATTATTTTGCACTTAATCCGGATACTTTGATTCCTGAAAATTCTCGGACAGTGGAAAGAATTGTGGAATTCATGGATAGCCACTCTAAGATTGCTTGTATTGGTCCAAAGCTTTTGCATATGGATGATACTTTGCAATATACTTGCTACCGTTTTGATTTGGCATCTATTCTTATCAAACCTTTGAAACAAATAAATTTTGATAAAAAATATAAGTGGGTGAAGAAGCATGCTGACAAATTGGAAATGAAAGACTTTGATCACAATTATACTCGTCCTGTAGATTGGGTTTTGGGTGCTGCTATGATTGTACGCAAAGAAGTCGTTGATGATATTGGATTTTTTGATGAAAAATATTTTATGTATTTGGAGGACGCTGATTGGTGTCATCGTATGTGGGAAAAAAATTATCCAGTTTACTATGTGCATGATATTATAATTAATCATGTTCATACTAGGGAGTCTGCCAAAATACCAGGATTGTTCAAAGCAATTTTCAAAAATAAATTAGCTCGTATTCATGCCAAAAGCTGGCTTACTTATTTATGGAAGTGGCGACACAATCATAAATATTATGCTTCTCAATATAAATAATCAATATGCAAAATTATCCAAAAATTGTCATCGTTTATCTTTTGTATTATCACAATCAATCTTACATTGATAATTTGGTTTCTTCACTTAAAAAAATAACTTATCCAAAAGATAAAATAGAGCTTGTTATTGTAGCTAACAATCATGAAAAAGATGGAAATTTTGTTCATTATTTAGATGATGTCGTAATGCCTTTGTCTGGTACAGAAATTCCTCATACTACTATTATTGTTAATAAAGAAAATTTAGGTTTTGCTGTTGGCAATAATCAAGGTGCTAATTGGGCAGTAGAAAATGGTTTTGATTATGTTTTCTTCCACAACAATGATGGTTTTTTTGCTACTAATGCACTTGAATCTTTGGTAGAAACTTTGGAGAGTGACAAAAATATTGCGATAGCTCAATCTTTAATTTTGCTTTATCCAGAAACTGAACTTATAAATAGTACTGGTAATTCTTTTCATTATCTTGGTTTTGGTTTTTGTAATGACTATCGAAAAAATATCAAAGATGTGAATTTGCAAAAAGTACAAGAAGTGGATTATGCTAGTGGTGCTGCTTTCATGATAAGTACGGAACTTATAAAAAAATATGGAGCATGGGATAGTGACTTTTATATTTATCATGAAGATTTGGATTGGGGACTTCGTATGCGTAGTTTAGGTTTCAAAGTAGTTATGGTCAAAGATTCTATTTTTTATCATCAATATCAATTTTCTCGTAGTATTATGAAATTTTATTGGATGGAGAGAAATCGTCATGCAGTAATGCTCATGTATTTCAAAATACCTACTTTGATTTTGTTGGCACCTATTGCAATTGGTCTTGAGTTTGGTCTTTGGTATTTTAGTTTTAGAAATGGTTATTTACAAGAAAGATGGAAAGTATATAAATATTGGTTGAATTTTAAAAATTGGTCTATTTGGCTCAACAAAAGAAAACAAATTCAAAAAAATAGAAAAGTGAGTGATAGAGAAATATTGCGTCATAGTGCCTCAGAAATTTTATTTCAAGATTCCTCAACAGATAATGTATTAGTAAAATATTTAGCTAATCCTGTAATGAAAGTATATTATTATGTGATTGTGAAAGGGATTATATGGTGGTAGGCACTGATTACACTGATTTTTGATGATTTCGCAGATTATGTTTAAAAAGAATAATTTGATTACAAAAATAATTGGTGTAGATAAAAAAATATCAATGATAATATATAAGAGTATAAAAAAGTTATTAATTAAAAGTAAATATTTTAAAGAAAAGTTTATCAATTTAATTTCAGTGTAATTTTTTAAAATCAATGTAATCAGTGTTATATGAAGATTAAAAAAGCAATTCTAACTGGTGGGGGACGTGCAACTCGTCTGCATCCTATCACTACGACAATCAACAAACATTTATTACCTTTGGCAAATAAGCCGATGATTTTTCATGCTATTGAAAAAGCAGTAGAAGCAGGCATTGAAGAAATTTTTATCAATACTAATCCTGGTGAAAAAGATTTGGAAAATTATATTGGCGATGGTGGTCATTGGGGTATTAAGATTAAATTTTTTGAACAAACAGGTGGACCTCAAGGTATCGCGCATGTGGTAAACGAAGCTAAACAATTTATTGGGGATGATCCTTTCATGTTTTATTTATCAGATAATATTATTTTGGGTAGTATAAAACCAATGTTTGAAGAGTTTGAAAACAGTAATTTTGATTGTATGTTGGCTTTGTCAGAAGTGCCTGATCCACAGAGATTTGGTGTGCCAATTTTTGATGAAAACAATAAGCTCATTGATGTCTTGGAAAAACCAGCCAATCCACAAAATAATTTTGCTGTAACGGGAATTTATTTGTATGGTCCAAAACTATTTTTTGAAACTTTTGAAAAAATTGAAAAGAGTGATAGGGGAGAATACGAAATTTCAAGTATTCATTCTCATTTTCTAAAAAATAATAAAAATGTTGGTTACAAAGAAATTACTGGTTGGTGGAAAGATACTGGTAAAATAGAGGATTTGCTTATTGCCAATCGTCTTCTTTTAGAAGAAATGCCAGAAAAAGATTTTCCTAATCATGGAACTTTGGAAAGTGGTGTGAAGATTAGTGACAAAGTTCATATCGGGTTAGGTTCTCGTGTTGATAGTAAAGTAGTCTTGAATGGTCCTGTAATTATTGGTGAAAATTGTGTTTTATCTAATTGTACTATTGGACCAAATACTACGATTGGTTCAGGTTGTGAAATCAAAAATTCTACCATAAAAGATTCTATTATTTTGGAAAATACTTTGATTGATGTAGATTTGGTTATAAGTGATAGTTTGATTGGCAAGAATGTAAAGTTGATAAAAAAATCTACCCATGAGGGTAGAAATATGATAATAGGTGATAAAACAATTATAGAAATTTAAAAATTTAGTAAATATAAATTATTATTTGGAGAACTGATAAAAAACAGTTCTCTTTGTTTTTGATTTAAATAAATATTATTTTGAGGATTATCTAAAATATCAAATTCGGTCAAACGATTTGTGTCTAAAATAGTTACTTTATTTTCAGTACTCAAAATATAATTGTGATTTTCCGCTAGCAAAAGATTTTTTATTTTTTCACCATTACGATATTCCAAATTTACATTAGCATCTTTTTTTATAGTAAATATTTCCCAATCAGAATAAACTACCCATTGTTGATTTTTTTGGTCAAAAAAATATTTTTCAGCTTTGATATTTTCTATTTTTTGAGTTTTTCTATCTATCAAAAAAAATTCATTAGTAGTTTTGCCGATAACAAGATGTTCATCTATATAAATTATTTCTGTAATTTGAGAATTTACTATATAATTTTCTTTTTCAAAAAATAAAATATTTTCATTATATAACCAAATATTATTTTTATGGTCAGAATACCAATTTTCTGTAGCTATAATGTTTTTTTCTAAAATTTTTATTTCGCCATTAGTTTTTATAAATTTGAGTTGATTATTATCTTTGACAATTGCTAAATAGTTTTCATTGTCTAACCATTGTATATGATGATTTTCTGTACTAGTATTCAAATCAATAATAAAATTTTTATTTAATTTATCTAAATCAAAAAATTCTAATTGTTTTTCCCCGGATTTTTCTTTGGTAATGTAAACAAAATTTTGGTATGGTGAAATACTGTAATTTGTGATATTTACATCATTTTCTATTAGATCTACTTTTTTTTCTAAAAAGTTAAATGTAGAAATTTTTTGTAAATTATTTTCATCTTGTATTATTAAAGCATTTTTGCTATCTATATTACTTAAAAAACTTCTTACATTGTTAATGTTTAGATCTTGAGGTTTTTCATCTTTGACTAACTGTATATAATTTACATAAGTTGTTTTGGTACTATTGATACTAATATTTTTTTCCCAAGTTTTATAACCATTTTTTTTGATAGTTAGTAAATAAGTATCAGGATGTAAGGAAGTATTGAAAGGTATTTTTTGATCAACTAATTTGTTATTTAAAAAAATTTGGGCATCTCTTGGCAAAATATCAATATTTAAAATTCCGGTTTGCTTTATTTTGTGTTTTTCAAAATCATATCTGTAGCCTGAAGCGTAAGCTATTAGTAATGGTGAAATTATAAAAAAAGAAGTAATCAAAGAACACATGATAAAAATTCTTATATGTCTATTTAATCGAGTTTTGATAAGTTTTTGGTGTTTTGTATCCATGTTTGCTTTTAGTGTCTTTTTGCGATATAATAATATCGTATTTTAACATTTTAATCAAATTTTATGTCTAAATTCGTTGTAGAAGGTGGCCATGAATTATCAGGATCTTTGGCTGTAAATACTGCCAAGAATTCAGCGGTATCTATTCTTTGTGCTTCTCTTATGGTAAAAGGTGAAGTAGTTTTGTACGATATGCCACGTATAGAAGAAGTTTATCGTATTTTGGAAATTTTGGAGAGTATCAATGTAGAAGTAGTTTGGAAAGATGAACATACTTTGTATCTAAATACTGGCAAAAAATTGACAATGGACAAAATTGATAAGAAAGCTACAGAAGTCACGAGATCTTCCTTGATGCTTTTGGGTGCTTTGGCTGCTCGTGAAAAAGAATTCAAAATTTACAAATCAGGTGGTTGCCGTTTGGGTGAACGTACTGTCAAACCTCATTTGTTTGCTCTTGAAAAATTTGGGGTTAGTGTGGTTTCCAAAGCTAAGTATTATGATGTAAAAAATAAACCACTCAAATCAGCTGATATCGTAATGTACGAATCTGGTGATACACCTACTGAAAATGCTATTATGGCAGCAGTGTTAGCTCCAGGTGTGACAACTATCAAATTTGCTTCTTCAAATTATATGGTTCAAGATTTGTGTTATTTCTTGCAATCAGCTGGTGCTAAAATTGAAGGAATTGGAAATACAACTCTGAAAATTACAGGTGTTAAAAAATTGAATCCTATAAAAAAATATCATATTATTCCAGATCCTATAGAAGCTATGACTTTTATAGCTTTGGCAATTACTACTAAATCAGAATTAACAATAAAAAATTGTCCTCTTGATTTTCTAGAATTAGAATTAGAAAAATTATCTGTCATGGGACAAAAATTTCAAATAAAAAATAAAAGAAAATCTTTGAGTGGCAATTTTGACGTGGTAGATATTAAATTTTTGAAATCAGAATTAAAAGCCTTGCCTGATAAAATTTATGGACGTCCTTTCCCTGGTTTGAATATTGATAATTTACCTTTGTTTGTTCCTATTTTGACTCAAGCCAAAGGTAGGACTCTTGTCCATGATTGGGTTTACGAAAATAGAGCAATTTATTTTCTAGATTTCCAAAAGTTAGGTGCTAATATTACTTTGCTTGATCCACATCGTGTTTTTGTAGAAGGTCCTACTGAACTTAAAGGTAATGAATTTATGTGTCCACCAGCTATTCGTCCTGCTGTAGCTTTGTTGGTAGCGATGATTGCTGCTTCTGGAAAATCTGTAATGCGTAATTCTTATACCATAGAACGTGGTTATGAAAATTTAGCAGAGCGTTTGGCTACTGTTGGTGCTAAAATAACTCACGAAGAATAATATAATTATGTCAAAAAGAAAAATTTTAAATTTTGTTTTATTTTTAATTTTTACGGTTGCTATATTTTTTGTAGGCTTTTTATTAGGAATAAGCCGAGATATTGCTAGTAACTTAGTAAATGAAGAAGGTCAGGTAGACATAAAAAAAGTGGTAAATTTGTATTCTAATACTAGATCAGATAGTGTTGATTTTTTACAATTTTGGACAGTTTGGAAAAAAGTAAAAGAAAATTATGTTAAACAGCCAGTAGATGAAGTCAAATTATTTTATTCAGCCATGGAAGGTTTGGTAGCTGGTTTGGATGATCCTTATTCTGTTTATTTTCCACCAGAAAAAGCTAAAACATTTTTAACAGATTTGTCTGGTTCTTTTAGTGGAATTGGGGCTGAAATTGGTATTAGAAATGAAAAAATCACAGTAATTTCTCCATTAGAAGGTTCACCTGCGGAAAAAGCTGGCTTGAAAGCTGGTGATATTATCTTGCAGGTAAATGCTGAAGATGTTTCTGAGTTAAGTGTAGAAGAAGCTGTTATTAAAATAAGAGGAGAAAAAGGAACAGAAGTAACTTTGACTGTACAAAGAAAAAATAATGACAAAATTGAAGAAATAAAAATAATTCGTGATAATATTGAGTTACCTTCAGTAAAATGGGAAGAAAAAGGTAAGGGTGTGATTTATTTACGTATTAGTACTTTCAATGATACAACTTGGGGTGAATTTGATAAAGATGTCAAAGATATTTTGCTAAAATCTCCAAAAAGTATTGTTCTTGATTTGCGTGGTAATCCTGGTGGTTATTTAGATACTTCTGTAAAAGTGGCAGCCGAATGGTTGAAAGCTGATCAAGGTATTGTTGTTTCAGAAAAGTTCAATGATGGTAGTACCAAAGAATATTTTGCCAAAGAAGGTAAACATAGATTTGTTGGAATACCTACTGTAATTCTTATTGATGAAGGTACGGCTTCAGGTTCTGAAATTGTGACAGGCGCTTTGCAAGATTATGGTGTAGCACAAGCTATTGGTAAGACTACTTATGGTAAAGGATCTGTTCAAGAATTTGAAATTTTGGAAGATGGTTCTGCTTTGAAAATTACTATTGCAGAGTGGTACACTCCAAAATCTAGACAAATAAATGGTAAAGGTTTGGAAGCTGATATCTTAATAGAAGGGGATATGTTTGTTCAAAAAGAAAAAACTACAGGTGAAGATGCTAAAGATTATATTGATAAAGGTTTGGAAAAAGCTTTGGAAACTTTGAAATAAAAATTATTATTTTTATATGTTTAGTGGAATAGTTATACATGGTGATGGTATTGGTCGGAATTTTGGTTTTCCTACAGCCAATATTGAATGTAAAATAAAAAAAGGTACGAAAGTAGCTACAGGTGTTTTTGCTGCGACAATAATTATTGATAAAGTCAAATACAATGGAGCTTTGATTGTCTTGTCAAAAGGTAATTCTTATAAATTTGAATTTCATATTTTGGATTTTGATAAAAATATTTATGGAAAATTTGTTGAGGTAGATCTTGTCCAAAAAGTGAGTGAGGTAGAACGCCATGATTCTATAAAAGAATTAGTAGAAAAAATAAAAGAAGATATAGAAATGGTCAAAGAAGTTTTTGCTGGTAGATATTAATTTTAATTTAACAAATGACAAAATTTATTTTGTCATAATAATAAAATTATGAAAAAAAGTATTTTGGCTGTGTCTGCTCTTTCTGTTGTGCTTTTGCTAGGAGCAGGTTGTAGTAGTGTTTCAGATGATAACACAATGTCTTCTGACAATGTAAATTCTGGTGACAAAATATCAGAAAAAAGTTTGGTAGTAGTAGATAGTGACGGTGTAGCTAGTATAGATAATACTGTTTTTTTTGAAGAATTGGGCAAAAATGTTGGTGCCAAAGCTACACAAGGTGATACAATGGCTTTGCCATATATGTATGAATCAGAAAAAATGGCTGAAAATTTGTTTGCAACTTGGAATGAAAAACATGAATTGCCTATTTTGGATAGTTTGGTAGAATCGCATGCTACCCAAAGAGAAATTTTGGCTGCTGTCATGGGAGGTTTGCAAGTGGATTTGTCTGTGGCTGCTTTGGAAGAAGGAACTTTCAAAGATGCTAAAGTTCAAACACTTTATGATAAATTGTTGCCAATTGGTAATGAAATGCGTGTCAAAGCTTTTACCTCTGGATTACTTTTGGAAGAAAGTATGATAAAAAATGTTAATACTTATTTGGAAAGAGGAATTGATGGTATTTCTAAAAAAGTTTTTGAGGCAATCAAAGAAGCTTCTGGCAAAAATTTAAAAGTTTTGAATAGTTTACTTGTGGCTGAAGGTGCTACTTACAAAGCGCAAGTGATTTCACAAAGTGAGTTTGATGGATTTGTAAAATAATAGTTTAGTGTTCAGAGTTCTTAGTAATTAAATAAAAAAGTCCGTGATATTATCACGGACTTTTTTATTAAGTTACTTTATAAACTTTCAACTTTATAACTTTACAAACTTTTATACTCTATCCACCCAATGTGTATCTACTTCTACTTCTAGTTCCAAAAATATTTTTTTGTTCAAAGCTTGTTCTAGTTCACGTCTAGCCATTTGTCCAATTTCTTTTATTTTGATACCACCTTTACCAATAATCATTTTTTTGTATCTGTCAGCATCGGTTAGGATTCTTGCTGAAATAACAAATTTTTCTGGTTTGTCTTCCATTTCATCTACTTCTACTGTGATAGAGTATGGTACTTCTTTATCAAAAACAGAAAATACTTTTTCTCTGATAATTTCAGCTACCCAGTATTTATCACTTATGTTGGTAAGTTGTTCGTTGTCATACAAAGCTTCACCTTCTGGCAAAATTTCTAATACTTTTTTTATCAAAGGTTGAATATGACTAGCACGAAGTGCTGAAAGTTCAAAAATAGCATCAAAATTTTCACCCCAATTTTGGTAACTTTCTAAATGTTTCTTTTCATCTTTATGCAAATCACTTTTGTTTATAACCAATATTTTTGGAATGGATAAGTGTCTTATCAAACCAAAAGTATATTTTTCTTCGTCGCCAATTTCTCTAGTTGGGTCTACTACGTAGATAATAGCATCTACATTACCCAAAGCTTCTTTAGCTTTTTCTATTAGTTTACCAGTCAATCTATTTTTTTTATCTTTGAAAATACCAGGAGTATCAATAAAAACGATTTGTCCCTCTGCATTATTTACAACTCCATGAATAACTTGTCTAGTCATTTGAGCACGAAAAGAAGTGGCAGCAATTTTGGTACCGACCATAGTGTTCATAAGTGTAGATTTTCCAACGTTGGAACGTCCGATGAGAACTGCGAATCCTGATTTCATAAACGAGGCTTACAATGCTCACAAGGCTTACAGGGCTTACAAGGCCTGTTATACTTAGGTGAACATTTTTAATGAGATTGTATGAGCCTCGTAAGCCTTGTAAGCCTCGTAAGCTCTTTTTTGAAAGTTTAAGTTTGGTTTTTATTGAGAATTTTCTTTAACTTTTAAAACTAACACTTCAATGCTACCACATTCTTGCATAAAAATCAATATTGACCTATAATAAATACATAAATTCATTTTTATCTGTTTTTGCTTATGAAAGTCATATTTCTAAAAGATGTCAAAGGTACAGCTAAAAAGGGGGAGACAAAAGAGGTATCCGATGGATACGCTCGTAATTTTTTGATGAAGCAGGGTCTGGCTATTATGGCAACTGACGCTGAATTGAAAAAAATAGATGGGCAAGCTAAGAAAAAAGCCAAACAAATGGAGTCAGAATTAGAGTCTCAACAAAAAATTGCTGGCAGATTAGATGGTGGAGAAATAGAGATACTTGCCAAAGTAAGTAATTCTGGTACCTTGTATGCTGCTATCAACTCAGCTAAATTGGCACAAGCTATCAAGAAACAAATAGGCGTAACTGTCAAACCAGAACAAATTAAATTAAAAGAACCTTTGAAAGAAATAGGTGATCATGATGTTCATATAGTTTTTAATCACGGTCTTGAAGCCGACATTAGAGTCAACATCTGCGAAGAATAATATCGTACCACCGACTGCCGGTGGTTTTTTAATTACACTGATTACACAGATTTGAAAAAATTTGGTATAATGTTTGGCATATTGAAAAATCAAAAATCCGAAATCATAAATCAAAAATATTTTTTAGTATATTATTAGATTTAGGATTTTAGATTTAGGATTTTTAATTTATAAAAAATATGTCAAAAATCAAAAAACGTAAATTCATTTTTGTGGTTGGTGGAGTGCTAAGTGGAGTTGGTAAAGGTGTGACGACTGCTTCTCTTGGTGCGATTTTCAAAGCTAAGGGATTTTCGGTTACAGCTCTCAAGATTGATCCTTATGTCAATGTTGACGCTGGTACGATGAATCCGATTGAGCATGGTGAAGTCTTTGTGACTGATGATGGCGATGAGACCGATCAAGACATGGGTAACTATGAACGTTTTTTGGATACCGATCTTTATTCCAACAATTATATGACTACTGGTCGTATCTATTTGTCAGTAATTGAAAATGAACGTGCCATGAAGTACAAAGGCAAATGTGTGGAAGTCGTGCCTCATGTGCCGGAAGAAGTGATTAGAAGAATTGAAGCTGCTGCCAAAGAAAAAGATGCAGATATTACACTGATTGAAGTTGGTGGAACTCTTGGGGAATACCAAAATCTTATTTTCCTTGAAGCTGCTCGTATGATGAAAATGAAAAATCCAGAAAATATTGCTGTCGTCATGGTTAGTTATTTGCCAGTACCTTCACATTTGGGTGAAATGAAGACTAAGCCAACACAATATGCTTCTAGAACTTTGAATACTGCAGGGCTCCAAGCAGATATTATCGTGGCTCGTGGTTCGATGGAACTAGACAAGCCTCGTAGTGAAAAGTTGGCAGTCTTTTGTGGAGTGCGTAGAGAAAATTGTATTTCCGCACCTGATGTAGCCTCAATTTATGAATTACCTCTCAAAATGGAAGCCCAAGATATTGGCAACAAACTACTAAAAGTGTTAAAAATGAAAAGTGTCAAAACAGATTTGACTAAGTGGAAAGCTTTTGTCCACAAAATTGAAAACTCTAAAAAAGAAGTCAAAATTGCGGTCATTGGCAAATACTTTGGTACTGGCAAATTTACTTTGTCAGATTCATATATTTCAGTCATTGAAGCTATCAAACATGCTAGTTGGTTTAGTAATGTCAAGCCAGTCTTGACTTGGGTAGATTCAGAAGAATACGAAAAAGACAAAAACAAAGTAAAAGATTTGAAAAATTTTGATGGCGTGATTGTGCCGGGTGGTTTTGGAACTAGGGGAGTAGAAGGTATTATCAATGCGATAGAGTTCGTTCGTGAAAACAAGATTCCATATTTGGGATTATGCTATGGTATGCAATTGGCTTCTATTGAATTTGTTCGTCATGTCCTCGGCAAGACAAAAGCCAATACAGTAGAGATGGATCCAAAGACGACTGAACCAGTCATCCATATCAATCCAAATCAAGAAAGCAACGTCAAGAATCACAGGTATGGTGGTACCATGCGTTTAGGGGCCTATGATTGCGCTCTACGCTACGATACCAAGACTTATGAGGCTTACAAGCAAGATGTGATTAGCGAGCGTCACAGACACCGTTATGAGTTCAACAATGATTATAGAGATGAGATGGACAATGCTGGTTTGCAAGTAGTTGGGGTCAATCCTGAATCTGGCTTAGTCGAGATTGTAGAGCTAAAAGGTCATCCATTTTTCGTGGGTACGCAATTTCATCCAGAATTCAAGAGCCGTCCGATGAAACCACATCCTTTGTTTAGAGAGTTTGTGAAGGCTTCTATCAAATAGTTCTTGGTTCGGAGTTCTTAGTTAATAGAAATTAAAAACAGTCACGGAAAGTGACTGTTTTTGTAAACAAATTATTTACCACTATAAAGAGTTACTATTAAAAAAATTATGTAAGTAACAACAAATATCACACCTTCTTTACGATCTAATTTTTTTTCACTATGGTAAAAAATAAGAAATAAAATTAAAAATATTGTCAAAAATAAAATTAATAATAAGAAATGTGTATTAATTGTAAAAAAAATTGGTTTTATAATAGATAAAATACCTAAAACAAAAATATTTGTAAAAGCTGAACTCAAAATGTGACTTAGTGATAACTCAGAACTTTTTTTAAGCCATGATGTAAAAGCTATGGTAATCTCAGGTAAATTGGTACCAATTGCAAAAATTATTGTGCCAAGTAATATTTGTTCTACTTTTACAGAATTTAATATTTTTAGTGTATATTCTATTATCCAATGAGAAGATATTAATATGGTTGATATACCTAATATTGAAAATATAATAGCTTTTGTTAGGTGTGTTTTATGAAAAAGTATTTTTTCATTAGGAATTTTTTCTAAAGATTTATTTGATTTATATAAATATAATATTAGTCCAACGTATAATCCAACCATTATTAAACCGTCTAATAAGTTGTAAACACCATCAAGACCTAATAAGATAGGAGAAAAAATAACTAATAGTTGTGGTAAAATCAAATCAAATCTGTCGTCAGTTTTTATTTTATTATTTAGTATCAATATTAAACCTAATACTAGACCAAATAAAATAATAATACCTCCCAATAAATTTCCTATTGATACAGATGCGATATTATCAAAAGTCGCGTTTATTCCTAAAAAAATTTCTGGTAAAGTTGTTATTATTCCTAATATTATACCAAAAGTAAAAAGTTTTAATTTTAAGGTTGAAGCTATTTTTTTTATATTATTTACAGTAACATCTGCTGAAATACCTAATATGATGAATAAAGTAAAAATTATTAGTATATATATAAATATCATATTTTTTTTAGTATTTTATTATTTTAATAATACCAGAAATACCATAAAAAGCAAAATTTTTAATACTTGAAAATTACTCTGTAAAGTGCTAATCTAGAAGATGATTATTAACTAATTTTATGGAATCACGCCCCCTCGCCGACAAAATGCGACCTGCCAACTTCGATGAATTCTTCGGACAAGAAGAAATCGTGGGAGAAGGTAAACTACTTCGTAAGTTGATTGAAACAGATCAGCTGTCTTCGCTTGTTTTTTGGGGTCCTCCTGGTGTTGGTAAGACCAGTTTGGCTTATATCATAGCTCAGTCCACCAAAGCTAGATTTGTGGGCTTGTCGGCTGTCGAGAGCGGTAAGAAAGATTTGCTCAAAGCTGTCAAAGAAGCTGAAAAGAATTTGCAGGAAAATAATGAAAAAACAGTATTATTTATAGACGAGATTCATCGCTGGAGCAAGGCTCAACAAGATACACTTTTACCATACGTAGAGAGGGGAAGTATTATCATGATTGGTGCGACGACCGAGAATCCTAGTTTTGAAATTATTGGACCTTTACTTTCACGTTCACGGGTTTTTATTTTGAAAAAGTTGGAAAATGAAGATGTGAAGAAATTGTTGAAGCATGCTTTGTCTGACAAAGACAGGGGATTGGGAAATTTTGAAATTGAGCTTGAAGACGAGACTTCGGATTTGCTGGCTGATTTGTGTCAGGGTGATGCGAGGTCAGCTTTGAATGCTTTGGAGCTTGCTTTTCGTGCTAAGTACAAGAAAAATCTGAAAAAAACAAAGTTGATCAAGGAAGATATCAAAGAAGCCTTACAGCGAACACATTTGGTGTTCGACAAAAATGGTGAAGAATTTTATAATATTATTTCAGCTTTGCACAAATCTATGCGTGGTAGTGATGCTAACGCTGCTTTATATTGGTTGGCTCGGATGCTGGAAGGCGGTGTAGATCCACTTTATGTTGCCAGACGTGTTTTGCGTTTTGCGAGTGAAGATATTGGTATGGCTAATAGTGAGGCAATGATTCAGTCCAATGCCGCTTATGACGCTTGTCACAAGCTTGGTATGCCCGAGTGTGCTGTACACCTGGCTCAAGCTGTGGTATATTGTGCCAAGTCAAAAAAATCCAATTTGCTCTATACTGCTTATGGCAAAGCAGCAACTGACGCTCGCAATACTTCTCATCTTGGTGTACCAATTCATTTGCGAAATGCCCCTACAAAATTTATGAAAAATATTGGTTATGGTAAAGATTATAAATATAATCCAGATTTTGAAGGAGAAGTTGAACAGGATTATTTGCCGAAAGAGTTGAAGGGTAAAGATTATTTTAGTAAGTAATATACCAATTTTACGAATAATACTAAATTTATTTTTAAAATAATATTTTATGCTTAAATTAACAAAACAAGGTATTGCTGTTGATATTGATGAAACATTATCTGATACTACAAAGTATTGGTTTGAAGAAATAACTAAATTAGCTAATCCTGAAAATTTGTCTTCAGAAGAAATAAAGAAAAAATATCGATATACACATCAAGTTCCATATTGGCAAACAGAAGAAATATCTAACTGGTTGGATGGAAAATTAAAAGATAATGAATTGCAAAAAGAATTACTCTTAATAGAAAATTCCAATCATTTATTACAAAAAATAAATGAATTAATCCCAGTGGTTGCTTATATTACAGCTAGACCAGAAATTGTCGCTGAAGGTACTAAATACTGGCTTGATAAACATAATTTTCCAAAAGCTGAATTAATTTGTAAACCTAATGACGAAACTTTGGGTGGTAATGAATGGAAAGCTAATATCTTAAAAGATATGTACCCTCAAGTTTTGGGTATTATAGATGATAATCCAAAATTAGCAGAAGCTTTAGGTGAAGAGTATAAAGGTGTTCTATTTTTGTATGATCATGTAGAAATAAAATCAAATGCTAATGTTGTTTCTTGTTTGACTTGGGAAGATGTTTATAAAAATGTTTTAGATTATTTTAAGAAATAAAAACATACATATTACGGATACTTGTCCGCCTTGGGTGGAATACAGATTTACGGATAAGTTGATTTGGAATTTGTAATTTTAAATTTGTTTGTTACTTGTTTCTTGTATCTTTTTTAAATAAAATTTTTTATGCGAAAATTCTTGTTACATACTTGTTGTGCTCCATGTAGCATCGCTGTTATTGAAGAATTGAAATCACAGTTTGCTGTGACTGTCTTTTTTTATAATCCAAATATTCACCCACAAACAGAATATTTGAAACGTAAAGAACAAGTAATAAAAGTTTGTACCGAGTGGGGAATCGAGATGATAGATGCTGATTATGATGCAGAGCGTTGGTTTGATATTACCAAAGGACTGGAAAATGAACCAGAGTCAGGAAAGCGTTGTCCTCTTTGCTTTCGTATGCGAATGGATGTAGCTGCAAAATATGCTAAGGAAAATAATTTTGATATCTGGTCTAGTAGTCTCACTTTTGGTCGCAACAAAAAATCGGACGTGATTAGTCCGATTGGTTTGTCTTTACAAGAAAAATATGGAGTAGAATATTTTGTTGAAGATTGGAAGAAAAAGGGGAGACAAGAACGCAGTAATCAGCTTGTTTGTGATATGAATATTTATAGACAAGATTATTGTGGTTGTTCTTATTCTCTAAGAGATAAGAAACTTTGGGAAGTTAAAAAATCTCAGGAACAATCGTAATCTCTCGACTATTATCATCTTGCTTAACAATAGAAATTTCTATTGTTTTTTTATTACTAATCAAGTCTTTTATTTTTTCTGGCCATTCAATAATGGTAACTACATCAGGTTCTCCTAAATAATCTTCAACGCCTATCTCAATTAAATTTTCTTCACTTTCTAGTCTGTAAGTATCAATGTGTACTAGACTTTTGACATTAGACTTTTGACTTTCGACTACATTATAAACATTCATCAGTGTAAAAGTTGGACTGACAATTTCGTCAGTGATGCTAAGTCCTTTGGCAATACCTTTTGACATCGTAGTTTTACCAGCTCCCAGTTCACCTTGGAGTAAAATAATATCACCACCATTTAGTTTGGAAGCTATTTTTTCACCAAGAGCGATCATTTCTTCGGTTGTTTTTGTTGTATAAATCATATTTTGTTTGCGAAAAATTTGTGTATATTTGTGATTTATTTGTGTTATTCACGTTTTTATATCACAAATGTTCACAAATATACACAAATATTTTTTTGACTAGTTTTGTTTTAACTCAGGATACAACGGAAAGTGTGAAGTCAATTCTTTTACTTCCTGTCTAATTTTTTCTAATTCAGCATCATTTTCAAAATTAGTAATGGCTCTATCAATCATACCAGCTACAATTTCCATTTCAGCTTCTTTGAAACCGCGAGTAGTCAGAGCAGGAGTACCAAGTCTAATTCCACTTGGATCCATCGGACTACGAGGATCATCGGGGATCATATTTTTGTTGACGGTAATACCGGCTTTGTCCAAAGCTTTTTCAGCTTGTGCGCCAGTCACGCCTTTTGGAGTGACGTCAATAAGAAGTAGGTGATTATCTGTACCACCAAACATTAGTTTATATCCCATTGAGTCAAATTGGTGTTCAAGGACTTTAGCATTCTTTTTTATTTGGATAGCGTATTCTTTGAATTCTGGTTCAAGAGCTTCTTTGAAAGCGATAGCTTTGCCAGCAATATTATTTTCGTGAGGTCCACCTTGAAAACCTGGGAAAACAGATTTATCAATAAGTTTCCCAAATTTTTCTTTACACATAATCATACCACCACGAGGTCCACGCAAAGTTTTGTGTGTTGTAGTTGTCACGACGTCAAAAATTGGTACAGGATTGTTCATCTGTCCGCCAGCGATTAATCCAGCGATATGTGCAATATCGGCCATGGTCATCGCTCCGACTTCGTCCGCAATAGCTTTTATTTTTTCATATTCAATTTCACGTGAATAGGCACTATAGCCAACAAGAATTAATTTTGGTTTGTGTTCTATTGCCATTTGACGCAAATTTTCTAAATCAATTTTTCCTTCAGCATTTGTTTTGTAACGGATAAAGTTGAAAACTTTGGTCATGTGAGTGACAGGGTGTCCGTGAGTAAGATGTCCACCATGAGATAAGTCCATGCCAAGAATAGTATCGCCAGGATTGAGTAATGCAAAATAGACGGCGATATTAGCTGGTGCACCTGACAAAGGTTGGACATTGACATGCTCTGCCCCAAACAATTGTTTGGCTCGGTCAATGGCTAGTTGTTCAATAATATCAATATTTTCACAGCCACCATAATATCTTTTGCCTGGGTAGCCTTCGGAGTATTTGTTGGTTGTGACAGAGCCTAGTGCTTCAAGTACTGCAGGGGAGACGAAGTTTTCTGAAGGGATCATTTCTAGGCCTTCTTCTTGACGGCGTAATTCATTTTTTATTGCTTGGTGAATTTGTGGGTCAAAGTTTTGTAGGGATTGTTTGTTCATAGAGTTATAGGATAGTACAAATGTGCACAAATATACACAAATGTTTCTAGTTAATTTTATATTTTAATTTGCGATTCTTATTATTTTAAGAGGGTATTCTCTGAAATTTACTAATAAACCAAGTTTTACGTTTAGAGATTTTACATATCTCAACAATTGTTGTCTGTGATTATTATTCAAAAATGGTACTGTTTTAAATTCAACAATTATTTTTTTATCTATTAGCATGTCGGCTTGAAATTTCCCTAAGAATTGACCATTGTAAGTTACTTTGAAAGGATATTCTAATTCAAAAGGTATTCCTTTTTTTATAAGCAAAGTTGCAACAGCTCTTACGTAGTGCTTTTCTTGAAAATTAGTACCAAGTTCATTTTGAACTTGAAAGAATATACCATTTACAACATAAGATAGTTCTTTATAAACATTATTATCTCCCTCCATAATTTGTGTCTATTTGTGGTTTATTTGTGTTATTCTCTAACACCTCGTTCAATATATTTTGAGATTATCATTTTAACATTAGGAGCACAATCATCAGGCAAATTATTTATATCATGCCAGGCAACTTCGGAAATATTTTCACCTTTCTTAATTTCACCAATTCTGTTAGCTAAATAATGAACAAGTATTACTAAACTGCCATCAGATTTTTTGTGTAGCAAAGTGTCTAGTGGTTTTATTATTTCTACATCAATACCAACTTCTTCTTTGGCTTCACGTTTGCAGGCTTCTTCGAGATTGATATCAAAGCTTTCCACTTCACCACCTGGGAAAAACCAAGGTGTAATACCAGATTCTTTGATTTCTTTGTTGAGTAAAACTTTGCCATCTTCGATGATGACAGGGCCAGAGGCAATGATTGAGTTTGGAGGTAAAATCATATGGTTAAAAGCTAGAAAGGCCTAAAAAGCTTGAAATGCTAGAAAGGCTTTTTATTAGTTTAATTTTATCATTTTTTAAAATGTGAAGCAAATATTTTACAGATTTGCATTTTTGTGGTCTAATGGAAGCAAGCACAGCCGACCAAGGGGGTAAGGCTATGAACAGGAGAACGAGGCAATTGTTGATTAAGCTATTGAATTTCAGTACGCAAAATGGTTCATTCAAATCGTCTGAGCACTTCAAAAAACAACGGCGGGAATACCGCAAGTTGATGGAGGTGTACATTCGACGCAGGATACAGGAATGTAGCCTGTACGAGAAGGACGAGGAGAACTAACGGGGGATGCTCGATATGACAGCCCCCGTGAACTTTGTAATAGACTATTTTAGATTTTTGGCCATATATGTGCCAATTTTTTTATAGCCAAATTTTCGATAATAAGATCGTACACCAACACCAGAAATTACAGCAATTTTTGTGTAACCATTTTCTCTAGCAATTTTGTCAGCTTCTTTGACTAGTTTTGTTCCCATTCCTTTGTGTTGTGAGGCTGACTTGTTTTTGTCACCGACGTTGACGAGTTGTCCGTAAGTATGAAGTTCGCGGACGTAAGCTAATTTTTTCAAATCACCAAGGCCAAGGTATTTTTCAAGTATTTCAGATTTTTTTATTTGGTCATTATATTCTGGTAGACGAAGACGCAAGAAAGCAAAGACTATACGACGTTCTTCATCTTCCAAACTCAAGAAAAATTCTCGTCCACCACGAGTTTGAAATTCTTCGACAAAAAGTTGGGGTATTAATTTGTCTGCTTTTATTTTGTGAATTTTTTCGGAATGTCCGACTTCGCGACAACGTAAACATTTGCAATAGTCACCTTGCTTGTGTAATTCTTTTTCTAGAGCTTCACGAAGATTGGTAATAGCATTTCCACCTTCGATTTCGTTGCTAGGAATGTCACGAATAAGACGAGAAATACGGCAGTAATAAGGAGTTAACTTTTTCATTTCAAGTATAGCGTTGAACAAATCTTGGCTAGCATAAGGTTTGTATTTACCAGATTCAAACCAGCCATATAGCTCGGCACTTTTGATAACAGTACACGGATAAATTTTCACCATGTCAGGTTTTAGACCTTCGTCAGTAAACAAACTGGCGTACATCTCCACATCGTGTTTGGCGGTCGTACCTGGCAAATCTGGCATGAAATGCAAATCTACTTTGAAACCAGCTTGGCGCAAAAGTAAAATAGCTTGGCGAAATTGTTCGACAGTGTGGCCACGTTTTACTAGTTCAAGAATTTTGTCATCTGGAGCTTGGAGACCAAGTTCAATACGAGTACAACCTTGTTCTCGCATATGCCAAATTGTTTTTGGGGAAATAGCGTCGGGACGAGTTTCGAGAGTCAGGCCAATGATTTTGTGTTTAGCTTTTTTGTCATTGTACTCTTGTTCAATTTTCAAAGCATTTTGTAAATCTTCCAGAGTTTTTTCTTTCCAGTCTTTTTCCAACGTAGCTTTGGTTGGTGTTTTCCTTGTCAGATCATTGCAAGCTTTGAAAGATTCTAAAATAAACCAATATTGGTAACGAAGAGGATAAGCATTCCAAGTTCCGCCTTTCAAAATATATTCTATTTTGTCAGTTGGATGACCAGTTTTTTCGAGCATGTCTAGGCGCATTTGCATTTGTCTGTAAGGACTAAAAGCTAGAGCAAGCGCACGGGCAGCCGCTGGTTCAGTAGCAATGTAACTTTTTGGCATTTTTACTTCAGTCGGGCAGTAGATACATTGTCCAGGGCAAGTGTAAGGTTTGATGAGAGAAGTGATAATAGCAACACCAGACATTGAGCGAATATCGGCTTTGCGTAGAAGTAATTCTAAGTTTTTGTCAATGGTAATACTTTTCTTTTTTAACAAATTCTGGTAAGCTGTAAAAAGCTTCATGTTGGAAGGTTGGACTGTTTTCAATTTACCACAAATTCGACGGCGAGCATCATTAAAATCATCCTTAGTTTTGGGATGGTAAGATATTATTTCTAATAAAATTTCTTCTAAAGTTTTTTCCATTTTAAAAAATATGACACGAATAAAAAAAATAATTGAGCAAAATAGGGAAGTTTATGATATTATTGCACCTCTTTTTGCTAGTACTAGACAATATATTTGGGATGATTTGAGACCTTTTGAAAAGTATATCAAGCCAAACTTGAAGATCTTAGATCTTGGTTGTGGTACTGGCAGATTATATCAGATTTTCGCAAAATTTCAAGACTCTATAGATTACATAGGTTTGGACCAAAGTGAGGGACAATTAGCTGAGGCTAAGAAGGACTTTCCGAACAATAAATATATTCAGGCAGAAATGACCAAATTACCATTTGATGATGCTAGTTTTGATTTAGTTTTTTGTGTTGCAACTTTGCATCATTTGCCAGATGAAGAGACTAGACATCAGGCTTTGTCTGAAATGTTCAGAATTCTAAAGCCTGCTGGTAGAGTACTTCTGACTAATTGGAATCTTTATTCAGATTCAGCTCAAAAGACTGTGGAAAAAGGTAAGTGGCAGGAGAGTGAAGGTGAATTCGTTGTACCTTGGATGAATCCTCAAGGTGAAGTATTGGGTGAGAGATATTATTATGGTTTTACTCCTGAGTATTTAGATAAGATTTGCAGCGAAGCTGGTTTTGAAGTAGAAGAAAATTATTATTCTAAGAAAGGGAAAGTGAGTGATGTAAAAAAGGGGAATAATGTGGTGACGATTTTGAGGAAATGATACTGATATACAGATAATAAGGATTTTCAGATGTGAACAGATATTTGTGTTATTCTAGTTTACATTCCTGTAATCAAACACACCACCGCTCCCTCAAATTTCCAGCCGTTATTCATTGCTTTGATAAGCCCGGCAACTGACAAAGCAGAATTATAAGAAATTTTTATTTTGCAGTTTTCTTCTAGCATATTCACTACATTTTTCAAATCTTCGTCAGTCACTATCCAGCCAGATCCGCTGGATTTTTTTATTTGTTCTATGACTTTTTCTTTGCGGTGAGCAATGTTGTCGACGATAGCACTTGCTAGGGATGTCTCTGTGTTTTCAAACTTTTTATCAAATTCTTCAGCAATCGGGTGACAACTAGTTGTTTGTACAATATGAATTTGGGGATGTTGTTGACCACCAAATTTGGAAGCGGGTATTGTGTCAAAAGCCATACCAAGTCCTTGGGCTGTAGTGCCAGAAGATGTTGGTACAAGTATTGCTTGCAAGTTTGGGATATTGTTTAATTCCTCGGCTAGTTCATAGTAACCTGTAAGGGCATTATCATCGGTGGATTGTCGTAAATTTTTGGCTTTATTTTCTTTGTCGAGAGCAAAAGCTGTTTGTTTTGGTCTTTCTACTTGCTCAAGAGAAATATTTTTGTCTTCGATAATTGCTTGCAAAACTTTCAATTTTTGTTTATCAATATTTTTGCCAACAAAAATTTTTAATGTTAAATTTTTATCATTATTTTTGTTGTGAGCTTGGATAGTGTGTATAGCGGCGATGGCTGCATTGCCGGAAGAAGAAATTACAAAGTTTGTGATGTCTTCTTCTTTGTTATACTTTTTGACCATGAGTGGAATAGAACGACCTTTGTGTGAAGAATACTTGTGTTCGTCTTCACGTTTGAGGTAGACGTCGATACCGAGTGTTTTGTTTAGCTCGGTGAATGTTGGTTGGGGGGTTTTCATAAAAAATTCGGATATCCGGATAATCCAGATTTACGGATGTGACCTGTGATTTAATTTAAAAGTGTAAAACTTGATTTTTTGAACTATATGTAGTATTCTATCTTATGTCTAATTTTAAATCAAATAATTAAATAAATATGAAATTAGTTTGTCCAGAATGTAAAAATGAAGTTGATTTGGTAAATTATCCAAATTTGGAAGTAGAAAACATTGTAGAGTGTGATATGTGTGGTATAACTTTGATGATTACTGATATGGAAGGTGAAAATGTTTTGGCTGAAATTGTGGATGAAGGTAAGTAGGAAGCTGACTTACGCGGAAAATAACGCGGATTTACGCAGACTCTGAAGAGAGTCTGTTTTTTTTGCATTGATTCAAACAGATTTAAACTGAATTATTTATTTAAAAGTTTTTTCTTGAATTCCCCAAGTTTTTTGTGATAGTTCAATTTGAGAAGATAAAAGCTAAGACCAGTAGACATGAAATTGTGATTAGTAGCATATTTCATGAACTCAGTAAAACTTACTTTCATGACTTCTACTTTTTCACCTGAATCTAGTTTTTGTTCATGAGTTTTTTCAGCATCTTTTGCTAGATATGTGTATAGTGTCCAGTCCAATTTGCTAGAAGGAGTTTCCTTATCAATCAATTCCCATTTTTTTGCAGTATAGCCTGTTTCTTCTTGTAGTTCTCTTTTGGCAGTTTGTAGTGGAGTTTCTTTGCCTTCTTGTCCTCCACCAATCACACCATAAAAAGGTTTGATATCTGGATGTTGTTCTTTCAAAACAATAATTTTTTTGTCTGTAGTAACTGCTAGTACTTGTATACTATGTTTTCTTGATAGTTTTTCAAAAGTCTTAAAAGTACCATCAAACATTTTTTGAGGCCATTGATAAACATCGAAGAGAACTCCGGTGAAAACTTTTTTGGCGTTTTTTGGAATTTTCATATAATCAAATGCTGGAAAAGCCTGAAATGCCAGAAAGGCTTAAAAGGCTTTTTTGAATTATTTTTGATTGTGCCTTTCAGGCTTTTCTAGCTTTTTAAGCCTTTCAAGCCTTTTACTACTGCTTCAATCATATTACGAAAGCCATGACTACCTAAGAAAGCAATCACATCATTTGGTTTAGCAATTTTGACAACATAATCAACAAGTTCATTATCATTATCAATATATTTTACATTTTTTTGTGTCTTACGAATTATTTCAGTTAGTTCTTCTCCTTCAATAGCTTTTTCTTCTTCAGGTGTTTGTTTGATTACTGTCAGTTTGGGAATAATGACTAAATCAGCATCAGAAAATTTGTTATCATAGCCTGGTATTGCTTCTTTTTGTCTGTTGCCTGAGTTTGGTTCAAAGATGGCTATTACTTTGCCATCATAATAAATATTTTTTAGAGTTTGCAAAACAGAAGAAGCTTTTTGTGGAGAATGAGCTATGTCGTCTAAGACTGTAATATCTAGAGCCAGTCTTTTTTCCAAGCGTCTTTTGACATTTTTGTAAGTATTTGTAGTTTGAATAATTTTGTCAGGTGCTAGACCAAGTTGGTGTGCCATGGCAAAAGTAGCTGTCATATTATCAACCAAATATTCACCAAGCAAAGGAGAATTGATTTGGAAAATTTGGTCTTGATATTTTATTTCAAATTTTATTTCTGTTTTGTTTACTGTCACATTTTGGTAAACATAATCATTTTTTGCATCTTTGCCGTAAGTGATAATTTTGCATTTAGCAAAATCTAACATTTCTTTTTTTACTCTTTCGCTAGTTACGAGCAGTCCAGATTCTGGTAAGTTGCTGAGTAGTTTTTCAAAAGCTGTGAAATAAGATTGTTCTGTTGGATAGACATCAGCATGATCCCAAACTACAGAAGTCAAAAGTAGGTGAGTAGGTGAGTAGTGAAAAAATTTGGCACCATCATCCCAACGAGCACTTTTGTATTCATCACCTTCAAGCACAGAATATTTTGAGTCAGTCAATTTGGCTGCTGGCATATCGTTTAGACTAATACCACCAAACATATAGCTTGGATCAAAATCATTTTCTTGCAAAATCCAAGCGAGTAGGGAAGTAGTCGTAGTCTTACCAAATGTTCCCGCGCAGACAATAGAATTTTCTTTGACAAAAAATTCAGCAATAGCTTCTGGATAAGATTTGTAGTTTAGTTTTTTTTCTTGGGTGTACATCCATTCGGGATTGTTTGAGCCTGCAACATTGCCGACGATTATCAAATCTGGATCGCCGTTTTTCGTCATTTTTTCAACGTGCCAACCTGGATAATAAGGTACACCTGCATCTTTTAGATAAGTTGAAACTGGAGGATAGAAGCCTTTATCGCTTCCAGTAACTGTATATCCGCGTTTGTGGAAAGCGATTGCGAGGGCACTCATTGCTACTCCGCAGATGCCGATGAAATGTATATGTTTTTGTTTTTGCATAATTAAAACTATTTAGAAAAATCAGCAGATTCAGCTATTTTATCAAATTTTGTATAGTATTTAAAATTCCAATTTTATCTAGTAAAAAAAAAGTTAGTGGAATTGCCCATAATATTATTAAGACAATTAGTATGGATATTAGTATTTTTCCAATAATTTCAAATGTATATTCTAGTTTTGTAGGGTGCATGTTTAATTGCTTTTGAAGTTTTTTTGGTAACCACCTTCTTAATTTTTTGTCTACTATAATAGATGGATTCAATTCAATGAGTCTTTGTATTAATTTTATATTAACAGGAACTGATGGAAATCTTGAGATTTTGAAATTACCTTGAAGTACAAACATAGGCATGTCTGTATGCTCTGTAGACTTTTTAAGTAATAATGTAAAAATTTTTGATAATATTTGATTGATTATTTGTATAAAAGGTGAATTGTTTTTATCTTGTTTTATTTCTTCTAATACAGAGTACTCTACTTGAGAAATATGTGTTATATCTTTTATTTCTATACTTCTTAAAGTAGGTGCAGAATAATTGTATTCTTTTAATATATTATTATCTAAAATTATTTTATATGAGGCATCTTTTATTATTTTTATAATCATGAATATAGTAAAGGCTAAAGAAAAAATACCTAAAAAAATACTTGTTATATTAAATGTTGAGGAAAATAAAAACAGTGTAATTATTAATGTTGTTGACAACCAAAGAATATCAAATATTATTACGCTATTATATATTCTGAATGTTTTATTAGTAGTTGTGTTTTCTTCATTCATAATTATTTTGTTAGATTATTTTTTTTATTTTGCTTTCAAAATACTTTTCAACTCCTCCAAATCTTCACTCCATTTCTCACCATCAAACCACTCTAATCCTTTGAATTGCAATTTATAAATATCTGTCGGACGTTGAGCTGAACCAAGATAAATATATTTTTTGTTATTTTCTTGTGCGTAGACAATTGCACTCAGCATCATCGACATGCCAAGACTAGGTATTGGGTTTTGGGTGTTAGGTTCTAGGTTATAGAATGGATAGCTATAATGCAACATTTCTGCAGATTCAAAACAAATAGTGTAACCAATTTTTTTTTCTGCAACTTTGTAAACAAAAAGTTTGTTGAAATTTTGTTGTGTTGTTAGGATCTCTTTTACTTTGTTGGCTGAAAATACTCCATCGCCAAATTTGGTATCATAAAAATCTTTGGCCAATTTGCCAAGAGTCCAATGATAATCTGACGTCGGTAAATCTTTTATTTCAAGTTTTAAATTTTCTGCTTTGCGCAAGACTCTTCTATTTTCAGATGACAATTCAAATTTAGACAAATCAATTCTTAGACTTCTGGTTTGGTTCATCATACCTTTTTCCACTCTAGTAAAAACATAGCCTTGGTTGTAAAGACTATTGATGTTTTCGGGAGAAAAATCTTGGATTGTTTGTTCGTTCCATTTTAAATACTTGTTCATATTTAAGATTTATTAACAGGGTATTGGAGTGCCTTTTTTATCACATACACTGTAACCATAAGCAGAACAAGATAGCCAAGAGCAACCAGGGTTTATTGAACAAAAATTTTTATTTTGTATTATATTGCAATGATTTTTTTCTTTAAATTTCTCTGATATACATTGCCAATGTTCATAAAAAAATCTATATCGGCATCTTTGAAACACATTATGATCACTATTTTTAACTCTAATCATTTCGTATCCAATAAAAACAAAAATAACAATTGATAATATAATAAAAATATTGAAAAAAGATTTTTTTATTTTCATAATAGTTATTCTGCCTATTCTGCTTATAAACTTATTTTGCTTAATAAAGTGATATCCAAAGTCCAAGCAACACAAACGCCGCATGAATAAGCCAGAAACGCATCACAGTCTTTTCTTCATTCCAGCCACGCATTTCGAAGTGATAATGTATTGGTGCCATCTTGAAAATTCTTCTGCCCAAGAGTTGGCGACCAAAAATTTGGATGACAACACTTAAAATTTCTACATAAAAAATAAAACCAAATAAAGGCAAAAGTAACATTTGATTGAGAACTATGGTATTGATAGCCAGCAAAGACCCTAGCCCGAGTGAGCCAACATCGCCCATCTGGAAACGAGCTGGTTTGATATTGAAATAAGTATAAGTAAGTAGCGCACCAACAGTGGTGGCGTTTAGAAAAGCCATTTCTTTGAAACCTGCCAACCAACTGAGAATAGTGAGGACAGCAAAAGTGATAATCAGAGATCCTCCTGCAAGTCCATCCATACCATCGGCGACATTGACCGCATTGGCAGTAAACATGACGAAGAAGATAATCAGAGGAATGATCCACCAACCAATATTGATGAAGCCATCAAAAGGAATGTGGATTTCGCGCCAGCTTTCACCAAGTTTGAAATAAATCCACCAAGCGGTAATGGTTCCAGCCAAGAATTGCAATAATAATTTTTCATGAACGTGAATACCTTTGCCAGGATGACGTGAAAGAAAAGTAGAAGTACGTTTGAAGATTGACCAAGGTAAAGTGAGAGCATACCAGACACGCATTTTCCAATCTTTGTGGACTTTGATAAGTGTCAAAATTTGTTTGAGTTTGCGACTGCGTCTTTTGTGTCCGTAGATATTCATGACGTCATCAATACCACCAAGTAGGGCAGCGAGAAGCATGACGCCAATTGGTACCCAAGTGAATTTTCTTTCCCAGTTGAAAGCAATTGTGATGACAGCAACAGTCACAATGACGAGAAGACCTCCCATGACTGGCACACCTATTTTGCTTTTTCTTGCTCCCATGGCTAGAGTAGCATCATATTCCGGACATCTAGTCAGCTTGTATTTGTACATTAATTTGGTTAAAAGTGGAGCCCAAAGAAAAGCTAAAACACAAGAAACCAGACCAAAGAAAATGGCCTGTCTGAGTAGATTTAGTGATTCTAAAGGTATTAGCATAAGGGTATTCGTCATCCTGAGTCGAGAATACGACGAGGGATCTTTTTCAAGTCAAAACTTCTTTAACAAAAATAATAAATACTTACAAGAATATCTATATTTAACTAATAAATCTAGTTTAGCACAAAAAAAGCCTTTAGACAAGGCTTTTTTGTGGAGGTTTTTAGTGGTATATACCGTTTTCGTCTAATCGTTCTTGGATGTGTGGTGGTATATTTTTTGCATTTGAGAAGTTTGCACCAACTAAATTTGAATTAAAATATTCAGTTTCTCTTTGAATACCAACGCGTACGGGGGTATAGGCTCCATCTAAGTTTTTTACATCTTTTAAGTCAGCACCACTAAAATTTGCTCCACGTAAATTTGCATTGGCAAAGTCGGATTCTTCTAGAATTGAACCTCTGAAGCTAGCATTTTCTAATTGTGCAGATGCAAATTCTGTTTTTTTCAATAAACAATTAGTAAAAATTGCTCCTTCTAAATTTGCACCGCTGAATAATGCACCATTTAATTCAAATTTACTTAAATCAATCCCTGGCAGGTCAGCATTTCTCAGATTTAGAGTGCTATGTCTTTTTATATATTCTATTAAGTCTTTTTTGGAATATTTTCCTGAACGTCCTGGATTATCCAAACCATATCGTATCCAAGGTGGAATATTATTTGAATCTTTTATTTTTATTGTTTCAAATCTTGCACCTTCAAGATTAACATTTTTGAAGCTTGTGCTTCTGAAATCAGCCTCGTATAAGTTTGCATCACTAAAATCAACATTAGTTAATATACAATTATTCCATTTGGATTCTTCTAGATTTGTACCGATAAATTTTGTACCAGTGATTTCTCTTCCAGAAAAATCTACGCCATTCAATGATAATCCTGATAGATCTGCATTGTTTAATTTTATTTCTCCCTTTTTATCTTTTTTGATATTATCAGCTAATATTTTTTTTGAAAATTTTCCTTCTGTATCTAATGCCTGCTGGATCCATTTCGGTACACTTTCTGGTCTATAGTTAGATTCGTTGGCTAGTTTTGTTTTTTTAAATGGGTTAATGGTTTCTTTATCAAATTTGGCACCTTCTAGATTTGTGTTTGCTAATTGTAAACTTTCTATATGAGCACCTCTAAAGTCAGCACCCATCAAAATTGTATTTGTAAATATTACTCTACTTAAATTTGAGTTTCTAAAATTAGCATTTGATAAATTTAAATTTGATAAATCTAGTCCCATCAGTTTAGCATCTTGTAAGTCTATAGTTTCTGTTTTAGATTTCTCTCTAATAGTTTCTTGTAGTTTTTGTTTTGAAAACTTTCCTTCTTCATCTAAACCATATTTGATCCACTTAGGAATATTATCATCTTCTCTATTAAACTTTGCTCCTTCTATTTGTTTGTTAGTCATCTTGCTAAAATCTGCACCTTCAAAATTAGCATTTGTAACATCAGCACCTTCCAAATTTATTTTGGATAAGTCTGCTTTTCTGAAATCTGCACCAACAAGTGAAGCTCCATTTAAATTTAATTCTTTATCTGTAGGTAATTTAGATTCAGTAGTTACTTTTATATAACTTGTTACAAAACCATCAAAATTGTTTATATTACCATCTTTGGTATCTTCACGATATGAAGGATATTTTTGTAATTTAGAGTAAAGATATAATATTTGGATACAAAAATCTGCGAATTCTTTGTTTCTTTTTTCCCAATCTTCTTTTTTTGTTAATTCTTTGGCAATATTCCCGTTGTGCTTTAATAGAAGGAATAACAATTTTAGAGATGTTTGATAATTTTTTCTTTCTTCTAAAAATTTTATTCCTACATCTTCAATTTTTTCTGTAGTTGCTGGTATTCGTCTCTCTCTTGAACCAAAGAATCCTAATGTTAAAAACATTAGAATTTTTTTATCACCATTTTTTTGTGCTTCTTCTAGGTCTTGTTCTAATTTTTCCTTTCTTTTTTGTGCGTCATCTTTTCTTTTTTGTATTTTATCAGGTTCAGCTAATGCTTCTTTTGTGATAGTATTCATTTTTTCTAACACCATTTTCACTTGTTCGTCTGTCATATTTGGTAGGTATTCTGCTATACGTTTTAGAATACTTTCAAAATTTTTCAAATCATTATTTTTTAACATTTTTTGTATATCTCTCCATTCTAACATATCAATAAGTTGAATTATTGACTCATTATTTTTTTCATTTTTATCTTCATTCAAAATCTGAGCAAGTAATTGTGTAAAAATAATATCTCGGGCTCTTTCTTCTTCAGCGTCTTTTAGAAAATCTGCACCATAAAGATTCACCAAAACATTTTTTTCAGCTTCACTCAAATCTTGTCTTGCACTACTTTTCAATCTTTGTCTTGATATATTTATGGCTAGACTCAAAATATTGGGAGAAGCATCTAGAGACTCTTTTGCCATGAGATCATATTGATCAGTTTCTTCTACTGCTGTATTGTGGGTCGGTTGACCAGCGAGTAGTCTCAAAAATTCTGGACCTTTTTTACTTTTGACTAAAGTATTGATAGCTTGCCAAACTGCGGGATTCTTTTCTTTTATCCAAAGTAAATCTGGTGGCATGTTGATTGCTGTTTGAGTGGTAGCAAATTCAGCATTTTCACAAAAATAATTAAGGGTCTGATTATCAATCAAAAAATCTGTGACTAGTTCTACCGCTTCTTGAATTTTGTGATTGTCATTTTTGCCAGTTTGTTTCGAATCAATAATAATTCGTGTTTCAAATTCTTCTTCTGAAAAAAGTTCAGTGATGTTGAAAGCAAGTAGAGCATTTGAAACGGCAATATCTTCTTTGCTAAAATATTTAGCTTCTAGTTCTTCGGGTGGTAGGGGAATGTGCGATATTTCACTTTCTCTTTCTAGATCAAATCTTGACAGGGATGATTCATTGCCTTGCAAAATCTCTCTGGCTTGTGAAAGTAAATTTTCTATTTTTTCTCGCTTAGTCAATTTTCCAACTTTTTTGTGATTTTCGGCATTGATTAAAGTTTGTTGATTTTTTAGTTCGTAAATTAAAATTCCTACTTGTCTGGCTTTGGTTTTGTCTTGTTCCAATTCAAAAATAGCCAGAGTTGCTTCTAGATTATTTAGAATATTTTCTATTTCTATATATAGCTCATCATTACTTTTGGGAGTGTCAAAAGGAGAATAACGTGGTATTTCTAGCATAAGAGATTGCATTAAATATTGTGTGTATAATACCAAATTTGGTAAGACTGTTTTTTGATATTTGTTAAATGTTTTTCAGTCTTCCTACAAATATTTCATTCGCACTTTTGGCTTGCAACCAAGTCCAATTGTTTTCAGCTGTTTTTTCTTGTTCAAGCCACTTTTGTTCGAGAATATTTTTGTTTTCGTCAATGATTTCAATTTGGCCACGTCTGACACCATGGTTGTATTGTCCATCGCTTGGCCACTTGTACGCATGAATATAGTTTATAGTTTTGTTAGTGACACTTTCGACAAACATGATATGATTGTAATCTTGTTTTGGTCCACTGCCAAGAAAAATAATGAAATCATTGGCTTCCACTTCTTTCAAATTTATTTTTTTACTATTAATTTCGTGAGCCAGAGTCGTGACACCACAATTTTCAGCTGGACGTAATTTGGCAATCATTTTTCTTACCACACTTTTGGCGAGAGGAAAGTGAATAATTTGTTTTAGTTTTTTATTTTTTTTATCTTGCACTAAAGCATCTAGAATGTGATAAACGAAACCAGAGCAGTCAACCCCAAGATTATTATTTACCAAAAATTCTTTTATTTTTTCAGCTGGCAAGTTGTTCAAGTCAATTTTTTCTTTGAGAGAAATTATTTGTAGTTCTTCTTCAATACTTTCAGGACTACCTTTGCCGATGAGGACAGCGAGAGCACCACGGATTTGTGATCTTCGATTATTGAAGTAAGGGCAGGTTACTGTCGTATTTCCAACTTTTAGATTTAAATAATGTTCAATCATTTTCGAAACCATTCCTCTTTCCTCATTCTTCATTCCTCTTACAATTTTTGTGCCGTTTTCGTTAAATTTTTCGTGTTCTTTCATAATTGAAGAATTACTTTGGATTCTAAGTAAGTCTGAATTTTCTTTGTCATTGTCGTATTTGATAACATTGAAATTTTCTTTTTCCAATTTTGATTTTATATTTTCAGTATCAATATTTTCTTGTGATTTGCGTAAAATTATTTGGGCACCATCAGTAATTGCAATCAATTTTTTATTTTTCAAACTTTCACCGATTAAGGCTAGTATATGAGCTTCAAATGTCGTGATGTCATTTTCTGATTTTTTATTTTGCATTTGCAATTGTGATTCAAAAGTTGTACTAGCTGGTTGGCGAGCATTGATTTCTATCAAATATAATTTGTTGGTTTTTGTTTCCCAAATAATATCTACTCCAAAAAGTCCACGCCAATTTTCTGTTCTCAATCTTTTGCCAATGGCTTCTACAATTTCTTGGTATTGTTTTAACAAATTTTCATTTAATAATTTGTGTGCTAGACCCCAATCATTGCCAATCGTGGCAAATTTGTTTTTGGTAAAAGGTTCAAGTCCTGTGATTTGATAATTTATATTACCAAGCATTGTTTCTTTGTCTGTGACAACATTGTTGTTGGTAAGCAAAATACCTTCAACAAATCTGCTGGTTTTGCAATCACGTTTAGGAAATTTATTTTTTATTTCATCTAATTGTTTTTTTGATTCAATCAGCATTGTGCCACTGCCAGTGTGAGATTGGTTATATTGTAAAATAAACTTTTCATTTTTGAATTCAATATTTTCACAAGTATTTATTTTGGCATCAGGAAAATATTTACTGTCTTCATCTAACCAATTTACACTAGAAATTTTTTGTTCTACTTTGTTTGCCAAAGTAGCACTAGGGTTTAATAGTTTCCAATTATTTTCAGCACAAATTTTTTCTATTTGTGTAGTTGGTTTGAAAACCAATATTTGGGGATCAATAATTTTGTTTATAAAATTTTTGCTTTCAGATTTTTCCAAAAGTTCCCAAGTATCTATTTGTTTTTCAGCTTCAATTAGCAAAATGTTGTTTTTGTCTTTGGCTATCTGCTTGGCAAATGTGCTACTATTTGAGATAATATAATAGTTAGGATTAGACAAGTCAAAACCAGTGGCACGTTCGATGTCACGGGTGACGTAGATAATATTTTTGTTTAGTAATTTTTGCATAATCTAATTTATTGATGATATAGCAAAATTATAGTGTAAAAGTGTAAAATAATCAAGTTGCATTTATGTCTGAAACAATAATTTTAGATAAAAAATTAGAAACTTTAGAATCAAAAGAACAGGATGTTGATCCTGTTATTCGTGCTATGTACAGTTTGCCTGGTAGTGATTTTACTCAGGAAGATGTGGATAGGTATCGAGAGAGTGTTGATAAATTTAATAAAGGAAAATTGATTGGTATTGTGAAGGCAGGTTTACCAGATTCTAATAGCATTATATGTATTGAATCTGCAAAGATGATCCAAAATTTACCTCATAAACAACAATTAGAATCACAAAAATTATCAATAGAAATTGTTAAAAAAGGTTTGTCAGATCGTAATATATATGTATGTCTTGAGTTTGCAAAGATGATTAAAAATTTACCTCATGAACAACAATTAGAATTACAGGAATTGTTAGCAGATATTATCAGAAAAGGTTTATTAATTAATGATTCATATGTACGTTTTAATTCTGCAAGTATGATTCAATATACTTCAGAACAACAACAATTAGAATTACAGGAATTGTTAGCAAGTGTTATCAGAAAAAGTTTATTAATTAATGATTCATATGTACGTTTTGAATTTGCAAGTATGATTCAATATACTTCAGAACAACAACAATTAGAATTACAGGAATTGTTAGCAGATATTATCAGAAAAGGTTTATTAAGTGATATTATTTATGCACGTTTTAAATATTCAAAAATGATTCAATTTTTGTCAGAACAACAACAATTAGAAATTATAAGAGAACATCCAGAATGGACTTCTGTTGGTTTATATAAAGAAGATTTTCGAGTAAGAACAAAACAAAAAAAGACAGGTCCTGATACTTTTCTTTTTGACAAAGTACTTGGTAAGGAAGAAGAATCTTTGAAAAATAAAGTCATACTTAGAAAAATTCCTGTTCAATCACTTATGGCTTGGAAAAAAGCTTATGAATCTTATACTTTTTGGGAAAGACAAGGTTTTGACTATGTACCTATCGAACCTATTGTAAAAATTTCAACTTTGAATAGTAAATCAAAAATAGTTGACGTATTTTCTGGAGTAATAGATGGGCCTTCTTTTGGTGATTATGAAGAAGAAGATCTCATTGGTGGTGGTGTTGCTACTATTTTCAGAGTAGAAATTGAAGAAAAGATTAAAAAAATAAGAAAATGTATAAAAAAATTGGGTATAGAACATGGTCATGATTATCATGGTGGAAATTTTGTTTTATTATTTTATAAAGATGAAAATGGTAAACCTGATTTGACGCGTTGTCCACGAGTTTATTTGATTGATTTTGATCAAGCATCTTTAACATAATAAGTATTTTGTTAAAATTGTTTATTATTAAAATTATAATTATTTAATTAGCAAAGTTTAAATTTTAAAAACCTGCCTGCCGGCAGGCAGGGATCCCTTCCTGTTGATTTAGGATGATATAATCTTATGGATACAATCTACACAACTCTCAAAAAATTTGGCAAAGTAAAATTAAACGAGCCAATGTCCAAGCATACTACTTTCAAGCTTGGTGGTCCTGCTAAATATTTCATCACAATTGATAATAACTCTAAACTTGTAGAAGTTTTGAATTTTTTGCGTGAAGAAAATGTGGAATATGTTATTCTTGGTGGTGGAAGTAATGTGCTTTGTACTGATAAGGAATTAGACGCAGTGGTGATAAAAGTAGCTAGTTCAGAAATAAAACAATTAGAAAATGATATTTTGCAAGTAGATGCTGGCTGTATCACTGTAGCTGTAGCTCGTGAAAGTGTCAGACTTGGGCTTACTGGATTTGAATGGGGGATTGGTGTGCCTGGGACAATCGGTGGAGCTGTGCGTGGTAATGCTGGTGCTATGGGAGGTGACATGAAAGGTAATATCGAAAGGGTAGAAGTCTATCGTCAAGGTGAAATTTTGGAATTGACAAATGAAGAATGTGGATTTGCTTATCGTGAAAGTAGTTTCAAACTTAATAATGACGTAATTTTGCGAGTTTGGTTGAAACTAGAAAAGAGTACAGAAGAAAGTAAGGACTTGATGAAGAAGGCTCTTGAAAATATTCAATATAGAAATTCTACACAGCCACAAGGTTTTGCTTCTTCAGGTTGTATTTTCAAAAATGTAGTAGTCAAAAGCCAAAAGCCAAAAGCCAAAAGCCAGGATATTCCACAAGAATTTTTGGATAAAGGTGTAATATCTGCTGGATGGTTGGTAGATAACGCTGGGTGCAAAGGACTTCAGATAGGCAAGGCTCAAGTTAGTGAAAAACATGCCAATTTTATTGTGAATTTGGGTGGGGCTACTGCTGAAGATGTCAAAAATCTTATTGATGAAGTAAAAGAAAAAGTGTATAATAAATTTAAGATAAATCTGGAGACTGAAGTGCAAGAAATTGTCTTTTAAATACGTAATAATTAATTATGACAGAGAGAAAAAATGATTTGTCAGGTTATTTTGTGCCTGGTTTGGAAGCTGGTAATGACAATGAAACTGTAAAAAATCAAAGACTTGAATTTATAAGTGATGCATTTCTATTTTGTATGGAGGGAGTTGAAGAGTTGTATTTGTCAGGACTTAATAATGAAGAGAGAAAAATCAAATGTGCTGAGGTTGTTTTTAAAATAGATAAAATTGTATCTGATTTTGGTAATAACGCTGATAGGGCTTTAGCTCAGAGTACTTTAAATGACATAAAAAATAATTTAAAGAGTAACTCAAATTCACCATTAGAAAATGTTCAAGGAAATCTTAGATATCTTGTATCTAAGTATTTGGAAAGTCATGGTATTTCTGAGGATGAATTTGTAGATTTCAATACAATAGAAAAATAAATAAAAAATAATTAATTCATTTAATTAAAAAAATATGACAACAAATATAAAAGCCACAAACATTGAACTTACAGAAGCAATAAAAGAATATGCTTTGGAAAAAATAGAAAGTATGACTCATTATTTTGATAATATTCAAAGTGCTGATATTGAAGTTGGTATGGATAAACAAAATAAAGAAAAACCTTATTTTGCAGAAGTAAATTTGGGAGTTCCTGGGAGACTGCTTAGAGTAAGTAAGAATTCAGAAGATTTGTACAAAGCAATTGATAAAGTAAAAGATCATTTGAAAGTAGAACTTGAAAAAATGAAAGGAAAAATGAGAGACAAAGATAAAGAAAGTTTGAGAAATAACAAAGGTTATCAGGAATAAATTGTATGGAATTATTAGAAAAGCATCATCATTTAGAAAATCTAAAAATGATAATAAGTATTTTAGAAAAAAATTTTATTTCATCTAAAAAAATAATGGATGAACTTGAAAGCTTAGCTAAAAGTGAAGAAGAATGTTTATCTGTAAAACCTGAGTTGTTGGAAAGTGCTTCTGATTTTTGTAAAGAATTCATAAAAAGAATGAGTTTTTTTGAGACTTCTTTTTTGATGTTTACTGTAGATGACAATGTTTTGAGGTCTGAAGTTTTGTCTATTTTGTCTTCTCTTAAAGATGAATCTAATTTTCTTTCTGAAAAAATAAATGAATTTAAACAAATTGATAGTGATGATTCTGAGGATTATAAAAATGGATTATTTGATATAGTTTATAGTTATGGAGCTTTGGCTGGTTTGTTTTCAGAGTTGTCTAAGTATATAGAGTCAACATTTACAAAATCTAAAACATTTAGCCTCAATTAATTCAGTTGTTTATTTATTTGAACGTAATCTAGACAAAACCTATAAAAGCTGGTACAATACCCCAGCTTTTTAAACAGAAAAAATAATCAAAAATATGTCATTTTTACACAAAATTTTTCCAGATGGAAACAAAAAAGAATTAAAAAAATTGCAAACTGTGGTAGATGCTGTCAATGTTTTGGAACAATCTTATGAAAAACTTTCAGATGAAGAGTTGAAAAACAAAACTTTGGAATTCAAAAAAGAATTGCAAGCAGGTAAAAAATTGGATGAAATTTTGCCTGAAGCTTTTGCAACTGTGCGAGAAACTGCCAAGCGTACATTGGGTATGCGTCATTATGATGTACAAATTATTGGTGCAGCTGCTTTGCACAAAGGCAAAATTGCTGAGATGCGTACAGGTGAAGGTAAAACTCTTACTTCTACTTTGGCTGTTTATCTAAATGCTTTAGAAGGTAAGGGCGTTCATGTGGTGACAGTCAATGATTATTTGGCAAAACGTGATGCTATTTGGATGGCAAAAATTTATGATTTTCTTGGTTTGTCTGTTGGTATTATTCAAAATCAACGTGTTTCTTTTGTTTATGATTCTTCTGTAATAAAACCAGAAGAATTAACAGCTGAAGAAATGGAAAAAGAAAGTTTCAAAGTAGAAAATGAGTTTTTGCGTACCGCTTCTCGTCAAGAAGCCTATGCTTGTGATATCACTTATGGTACCAACAATGAATTTGGTTTTGATTATTTGCGTGATAACATGGTACAGACTATTGATGACATGGTGATGCGTCCAGGCAATGAAATGCATTATGCTATTATCGATGAAATAGATTCTATTTTGATAGATGAAGCTAGAACTCCTCTTATTATTTCTTCTCCTGCTGAGGAAGCTACTGACAAATATTACCAATTTGCTGCTTGGGTCAAACAATTAAAAGAAAATGAAGATTATAATTTGGATGAAAAAATGCGTAGTGCTACTTTGACAGAAACAGGTATTACTAAATTTGAAAAATTATTAGGTATTGAAAATATTTATGTTGAAGGTGGTATTGCGATTGTACATCATATAGAACAAGCGTTGAAAGCAGAAGTATTATTCAAACGTGACAAAGATTATATCGTAGAAAATTCTGAAGTTATTATTATTGATGAATTTACTGGACGCAAAATGCCAGGTCGTCGTTATTCTGAAGGCTTGCATCAAGCTATTGAAGCCAAAGAAAATGTTAATATTCAACGTGAAAGTAGAACTTTGGCAACTATTACTTTTCAAAATCTTTTCCGTATGTATCGCAAACTTGGTGGTATGACAGGTACTGCCAAAACAGAAGAAGAAGAATTTTACAAAATTTATGGATTAGAAGTTTTAGTAGTACCAACAAACAAACAAGATGCTCGTACTGATTTTCCAGATAGAATTTATAAGAATGAAAAAGGTAAAAACAAAGCAATAGTTGAAAAAATCAAAGAATGTCAAGCCAAAGGTCAACCAGTACTTATTGGTACTATTTCTGTAGAAAAAAATGAATATTTGAGTCAATATTTGGCTATCAATGGTATTACTCACGAAGTATTGAATGCTAAAAATCATGAACGTGAAGGTGAAATCATTGCTCAAGCTGGTCGTCCTGGAGCAGTGACTTTGGCTACCAATATGGCTGGTCGTGGTGTAGATATCAAACTTGGTGGTGTTCCTTTTGATAATGAAGCTTTTGAAAAAGTAAAACAAGCGGGTGGTTTATTTGTTTTGGGTACTGAACGTCATGAATCTCGTAGAATTGACAATCAGCTCCGCGGTCGTAGTGCTCGTCAAGGAGATCCTGGTCAAACACAATTTTTTGTTTCAACTGAAGATGATTTGATGCGTATTTTTGCCGGAGACAGACTAAAAAATGTCATGACACGTTTCAATATTCCAGATGATATGCCTATTGAGCAATCTTTTATTACTAGAATGCTTGAAAGTGCACAAAAAAAAGTAGAAGCTCATCATTTTGATACTCGTAAACATTTACTTGAATATGATGATGTTTTGAATAAACAACGTAGTGTTATTTACAAAAAACGTCGTCAAGTTTTGGATTTGGCAAATAAAGAAACAAAAAATATTGAAGTTAGCAAAGAAGAACAAAAAATAAAACCAGAAGCAACTTTGTTGTCTACCAAAGAAAGTTATTTGTCATTGCACGACATGATAATGGAAATGATTGAAAATGAAATAGAATTTGTAGTATCTTTTCATACAGGAACAGAAGATGATACTCAATGGAATTTGGCAGAAATAGTAGAAACTATCAAAACTATTTTTTCTTTGTCAGAAGAAGACAAAAAAACTATTTTGGATTTTGGCAAAGACAACAATACTTTGAGTGAAGTAGAAAGACGTGACAAATTGACTGAATTTTTATTGGCCAAAGCAAGACATGAATATAATCAAATGTTGAATAATATTCAAGATCAAATTGAGACAAATGAAAACAAAACAAAAGTGGTGTCAGAATTACAAAGAAGTGTTTTGCTTAGAACTATTGATAATCTTTGGGTAGATTATTTGGTAGCTATTGATTATTTGCGGACTGGTATTGGGCTGCGTGGTTATGGTCAACGTGATCCACTGGTTGAATACAAACAAGAAAGTTTTCATCTTTTCAATCAATTACTAGCCAATATTCAAAAAGAAGTTGTTTATACATTCTTTAAAATTAACATCGGTTTACAATTGGCACCAAGTATTATGGCGACAGACAAAATGACGCTCAAAGGTGCTGAAAAGACTACCAATGCTGAAGCGGGGATTGTGGAAGGCAAAGTTCTTGATGAGGAAGGCCACAAAGTTGGTCGTAATGATCCTTGTCCATGCGGTTCAGGTAAGAAATATAAAAAGTGTCATGGATCCTAAATAGTTGTTTAAATAACAAGAAACAAGATACAAACAAATCAAAAATCATAAATCCTAAATCAAAAATAAATTGGTATTTGGAATTTGTTTCTTGTAACTTGTATCTTGAATACAAACTCTCGTCAAAAACGAGAGTTTTTTATTTTAAAAGAATCATACTAAAATACTCAAATTTTGGCTAAAGCATTGACTTTTTGGCTGTTTTTTGCTATTATTTTGTTAATCCTGCAATTCGCGGGTAGTGAGGGAACCATGGAGTACAAAATCATTCTCGCTGTTCTTGCTGTCGCCTGCCTCGTTTGGTCATGGATGGTAGACAAGCGAGAGAGGGCTTCTGAACCAGACGAAAGCGACTAGCGTCGTCTATTTCAGAAAAAAAATTATGGCCCGCCTGGATCCACAATCCGGGCGCGCCTTCACTTCAGACACTGATTTTACTGAGTTTAAAAAGATTACACAGATTATTATGACAGCTTTGTGGCTGTCTTTTTTTATTGACATTTTTGAAAAAATATGCTAATTTTAGGTGTTCTCTGCGAGGGGCAGAGACAAAGGAGTTGGGCATGATTATTTTGATCATTTTCGCAGTAATTGCTGTTTGCTTTTCAGTTTTGGTGTGCTATTCAACTTTCCGTTTCGTCCGCTGGCTCAGACGAACGAGAGGAAGGTGGGTGGTGCTCAAGACAAAAAGAAGGCATCAATGAACTGCGTCATGCTCGCCGCCGTCCCAAACTTTGGGGCGACGGCGGGCGACAAAAATCTTTTTTATTTTTTGCAACAACACTTATATTTGGTGTTGTTTTTTTAATATTTAAAACTTTAAATATAAATTATTTTAAATTTAGAAGTTGGTATTTGGAGTTGTAAATTTTAGATTGAAATAATAATCAATTTGAAAGCGTATTGCTAAATAGAGCTATATAACTTGTCAAGCTATTATTGTTACTAAGTATGCTTGACTTTTTATTGGTAAATAGATACAATATTGACCAATTGACTACTATTATTTTAGTAGAGAAGTTTTAAGTATTTAAAAAATAATAATTCAACGATTTTGTTGAAAAAAATAAGTTTATGACAAAAGCAAATATTCGTGGCAAATTAAGATGGGGAATTTTTGGAATCATTGCACTTTTATTCATATCTAGTGTATTTGTTAGTCCACAATTTTTTAACAAAGGTATTGATTGGGTGAATACTACTGTCAAATTAGGTTTGCCTCATTTTCCTGAAAAACAATTTCGTTTAGGTCTTGATTTGCAAGGTGGTGCTCATTTGGTTTATGAAGCTGACACAAGTAATATTCAAGCTGGTGAAGAAGGTGCTGCTGTAGAAGGTGTGCGTGATGTAATTGAAAAAAGAATAAATGGTCTTGGTGTTTCTGAAGCACAAGTACAAACAACAGAAGTAGGAAATGCACATAGAATTATTATTGAATTACCAGGTGTCTCTGATGTAGATCAAGCTATTGCGATGATTGGTACTACACCTATTTTGGAATTCAAAGAAATAAACAATGAACCAGCTCGTGAATTGACCGCTGATGAACAAAAAGAATTAGATACTTATAATAAAGAAGCAAAAATAAAAGCAAATGATTTATTGAAAAAAACAAAAGTAAAAAATAGTGTTTTTGAAGATATTGCACGTGAAAGTTCTGAGGATGAAAATAGTAAAAACAATGGTGGATATTTAGATTATGTTGGTAGTAGTTCTGTTTATACTGAATTATACGATTGGGCAAAGACTGCCAAAGTAAATGAAGTCAGTAAAACTTTGATTGAAAATACTGAAGGTTTCAATATCGTCAAAAGAGGTGAGGAACGTGAAGGACAAAAAGAAGTTGAAGCAAGTCATATTTTGATTTGTTATACTGGTGCTACCAATTGTAATACAGAAAATTTTACCAAAGAACAAGCTTTGGCAAAAGCTCAAGAAATTTATGATCAAGCGACTGCTGATAATTTTGCTGAATTAGCCAAAACTAATTCTACAGATCCAAGTGTAGCACAAAACAGTGGTGAACTTGGCTGGTTTTCTGCTGGTATGATGGTAACAGAATTTGAAAATGCTATATTTCCTGCAGAAAAAGGTCAAATCATTGGACCAGTAGAAACTCAATTTGGTTATCATGTCATTTTCAAAAAAGATGAAAGAACTACCAAAGAATACGAAATGTGGAGAATTTTGGTAAATACCAAATCTTCTACAGATATTTTGCCTCCACAAGAACCTTGGAAAAATACTAGTTTATCTGGTAAAAATCTAGAACGTTCTGAAGTAGTTAGTGATGGTCAAACTGGTGCTATTCAAGTAGCTTTGAATTTTGATAGTGAAGGTAAAGATTTTTTTGCAGATATTACCAAACGTAATGTTGGTCAACAAGTTGCAATATTTTTGGACAATGAAATAATTAGTGCTCCAGTTGTACAAGTTGCTATTACTGATGGACGTGCTGTTATTACTGGTAGTTTTACCTTACAAGAAGCTAGATTGCTTTCACAAAGATTGAATGCTGGTGCTTTGCCAGTACCTGTAAATCTTATTTCTCAACAAACAGTCGGAGCAAGTCTAGGTGATAGATCTGTTTCTTCTAGTTTGTATGCTGGTATTGTTGGTGTGATTTTGGTCATGTTATTTATGTTGTTTTATTATAGATTGCCTGGTTTGTTGTCTGTCATTGCTTTATCTCTTTATATTACGTTGACTTTGGCTATTTTCAAGTTGATAGGAGTTACGTTGACTTTGGCTGGTATTGCTGGTTTCATACTTTCTATTGGTATGGCAGTTGATGCTAATGTTCTTATTTTTGAACGTCTAAAAGAAGAATTGAGAAGTGGTAAAAGTTTAAAAGCAGCAGTAGAAGAAGGTTTCAAACGTGCGTGGTCATCTATTTTTGATGGTAATATGTCAACTTTGATTACTTGTTTATTGTTGATTTGGTTTGGTACAAGTTTTGTCAAAGGTTTTGCTATTACTCTTTTCCTTGGTGTATCTTTGTCTATGTTTAGTGCGATTATCATTACTCGTGTGATGCTTAGATTTGTAGTACCTTGGTTCAAAAAGCGTGATGGTGGTTGGTTGTTTCTAGGTACTTTTATTAATAATGAAAAAGAATAAAAATATGCTCAATATCGTAAAAAATAGAAATATATTCTTTATTTTCTCGGGAGTATTATTGCTAGTAAGTTTGTTTGCAGTTATTACATTTGGTTTGAAACCAGGTATTGATTTTACTGGTGGTTCACTTATGGAAATAAGTTTTACTAGTGAAAGACCTGATTTGGAAAGTATGCAAGCTCAATTTGCTGATGGTACTTATGGTAGTGTTTTGGTACAACCAACTGGTGAAAATGCTTATATTTTGAAAATGAGATTTATTTCAGAAGATGAACATCAAGAAATTTTGGCAAATTTACGTTCTGAATTTGAAAACATAATGGTAGATGTAATGATTGATCCAGAAGCTGTAAAGGATCCTAATTTTGTAGCAGTAGAAGATAAGTTTGATGCTGAAAAACCAGAAAATAGATTGATAGAAGAACGTTTGGAAGTAATTGGTTCATCAGTAAGTTCACAAATGAAAAGTAGAACTTTTGAAGCTGGTATCGCTGTAGTTATTGCCATTGTTTTGTATATTACTTATGCTTTTAGAAAAGTTTCAAAGCCAATACATTCTTGGAAATACGGTGTAACCGCTGTAGTGGCTCTTATCCACGATGTATTTATTACTATGGGTGTTTTTGCCTTTCTTGGCAAATATATGGGTGTAGAGGTAGATATACCTTTTGTGGTTGCTCTTCTTACTATTTTGGGTTATTCAGTCAATGATACTATTATCGTATTTGACAGAATTCGTGAAAATTTGATCAAATATGGTTATGATGATTTTGAAAATATTGTTAACAAAGGTGTCAATGAGACAATTTCTCGTTCTATCAATACTTCTTTCACGACTTTATTAGTATTAATTGCGTTATTCTTTTTTGGTGGTAGTACTATTCATTATTTTGTTTTGGCACTTATCATTGGTATCTCTTTTGGTACTTATTCTTCTATCTTTATTGCTAGTCCTTTGTTGGTTTTCTGGCAAAAGATTTCTAAGAAGTAAAATCATTTGTTCACAGTTTCAAATCCCCGTAGTTTCGGGGATTTTTGTTTTGTGTTATAATACTTACATATTTAATCTAATTAATATGAGTGATAGTTTTTTACATATTTTGACTACAGTTTTGATTGTCATTATATTGTTTTTGGTTTATTTTGCTGGCTATATTGCTGGAAGCAATGGTTGGTATTTATTATTTTTGGGAGTATTAGTTTTGTTTCCAATAGTTTTTAAATTATTGAAAGTTTAATTATGGAATACTATATAAATTTGGTATTGAACACTATTATTGATTTTTTCAACCAAGCTACAGGTACAGTCATATTAGAATTTTATGCTATATTTGGTTGGTTGTTTTTTGTATGGTTGCTTGCTTTTGTGGTGGTAAATTTTTATGCTGATTATATTCAAAATACCAAAAATACCAATAAGTGGAAATCTGTTTTGTTGGCTATAGATATACCTCCAGAAAATGTGCAAACACCTTTGGCTGTAGAACAAATGTTTGCTCATCTATCGGGTGCTTTTGATAAAGCTGGTTTTTATGACAAGTTTCGCAAAGGTTACAAACAAAAATGGTATAGTATGGAAATTGTTAGTATAGAAGGTTATATCCAATTTTTGGTTTGGACTGAAGAAGAATTCCGTGACTTAGTAGAAGCTTCTGTGTATGCACAATATCCAGATGCAGAAATCACAGAAGTAGAGGATTATGTCAATTTTGTACCACAACAGTTTCCAAACAAAGAATATGACGCTTGGATTGGTGATTTTAGTTTGTCAGAAGATTATGCTTTTCCTTTGCGTAGTTATCGTGAATTTGAACATAATATTTCCAAAGATACAGTTTTGAAAGATCCAATGGGAACATTTTTGGAAAGTTTTACTCGTATTGGACCTGGTGAACAAATGTGGTTTCAGATTATAGTAGAACCAATTGATAATAGTTGGAAAGAAAAAACTATTAGTAAAATAAAAGAAATGATTGGAGAAAGTGGTGGTGCTAAAAAAGGTGGTCCATTTTCTTTTATTACTGACAATGTTTTGACCAAAGAAGTTTGGAAAAGTTTTGAAGAAATAAATGCTCAAGTAGTTGGTACTGAGAGAAGTAGTGGTGGAGACGCTGACTCTGGTAGTAGTGAAAAAAACCAATTGAAATATTTGACTCCAGGTCAGATGAAATTGGTGGAAGATATGGAAAAGAAAATTTCTAAAATTGGTTTCAAAACTAAAATGCGTGGTGTCTATGTAGCGAGAAAAGAAGTATTCAAAACAGAAAGAGGAGTCAACGCTCTCAAAGGTGCTATTAATCAGTTCAATAGTCCGACTTCCAATTCTATTGTTGAAAAATCTTCTACTGGTGGTATTCGCAACCCAAAGAAAAAAGGACAAAAACAAACTGAGTTTATAAAGGCTTATCGTAAAAGAAAAATTGGTTATGCTTCAAAATGGTTTGTGTTAAATATTGAAGAATTAGCCACACTCTGGCATTTTCCTATGTCTCATGTCAAAACTCCTTTGGTTCAAAAAGCAACTACTAAAGCGGCAGAACCACCATCTGATTTACCTCTAGAAGTTTTTGCTAGTTTACCTGTGGAAGATCTTGAAAATAATGGTAATTTGGGTAATCGTAAAATTATTACAGACAGTGGAGATGAAGTTTATACCAAAGATTTTTAGTTATTAAATTAAAATTTAAATCATAGAAGAGGGGCTATGTCTAAATTATTGAATTCAAAAAGCAAAACATTTTTTATGTTTTGTTTTTCTTTTTTATTGTCTGTTGCTTTCCAATCTATTTATGATTCGCATTTTGATAAATTTTACTTGTATCTAATTTTTTTTGTTTTATTATTTTTGTTAGTTATTTTTTGGCAAAATAAAAAAACGCGTTTTGTTTTATTGTGTTGTTTGTTTTTTTCTTTAGGTATTTGGCGTTATCTGGTTACTATACCTAATAATAATCAAAATAATTTACTATTTTATTTAGGGGAAAATAAAATAGTAGAAGCTGTGGTAAGTGCAGAACCAGATATTAGACTAGATGGAGTAAGATATATTTTATCTGTAGAAAATATCTATGATCAAAATAATAAAAATTTTTTTATAAATAAAACAGAAGTAAAAGGTAAAGTGTATTTAAAACATAGTTTGTATCCACGTTATAATTACGGTGACAAATTGAAAGTAGCCTGTACTTTGCAAAAACCAGAACCAGTAGAATCTTTTCGTTATGACAAATATTTGGCTCGTTATGATGTTTTTGTGGTTTGTATGCCTAGTAGTATAGAAAGAATAGCTATCAATCAAGGTAAGTGGTTTTTTTCCAAAATATTTGCTTTTAAAAGTAGCATCGCTAGTAAAATAAATATTATTTGGCACGAACCTTATGCTAGTTTTATGGCTGGACTTTTGTATGGTTATCGTGGTGGACTGGGAGAATTGAATGAATTATTTAGTCGGACAGGTGTCACTCATATTGTGGCTATTTCTGGTTATAATATTACTATTGTTTCTTCTATTTTGATTTCACTTTGTACTTATTTGTATATCCCACGTAAGAAAGCTTTTTATTTGATTGTTTTTGGTATAATTACTTTTGTAATTTTTGCAGGTGCAAGTGCTTCAGTAGTGAGAGCGGGGATTATGGGAATTATTGTTTTACTCACAAAACAAATTGGTCGAAAAGCTCATATTGCCAATGTGTTGATTTTGACAGCTTTTATTATGGCTTTACAAAATCCTTATGTTTTGATTTGGGATGCTGGTTTTCAATTGTCTTTTATTTCTACTTTGGGTCTTGTTTATTTGTCACCAATTTTGGAGCGTAAATTTCAAAAAATTCCAGAATTTTTTGGTATCAAAGCATCTTTATTAACCACTATTTCAGCGATTGTAGCTACTTTGCCACTAATACTTTATCAATTCAATCGTTTGTCTATTGTCGCGCCTGTGGTAAATATTTTGATTTTATGGATTTTACCTTGGATAATGTTTAGTGGTTTTTTTGTTTTAGTTTTCAGTTTTATTTTTGCACCTGTGGCTGAGGTGTTGTCTTGGTTGTCTTTTGTTGCAATGAAGTATATTGTGGTGGTAGTAACTTTTTTTTCAAATTTGCATTTTGCGACGATTGATTTGTCTATTCCTTTGTGGCTCATGATTACTTTATACTTGTTACTTGTTTTTTATATAAAAAAATTTGACAAGAAAATTATAAAAAGATAAACTAAATAAGTCTTATTTTTAAATATTTTTATGATAAAAAATTTTAGTAAAATATTTGTATTTTTAATAATATTTTTGTTTGTTGGTGCTGGTTGTAGTTCAGTAGAAAACAATAGTGCAGAATTGCCTGTGTCTGAAAATTTAGTAGGTTGTCCTAGTATCACAACTATAGAAAATTTGATTTCATCAGATGTTTCTTTTGTGGAAGGTGGACCATTTGATGCGACAACTTTTGTCTATGCCAAAGCAAAAAAACAAAGTGGTAGATTGTATATATATATTTCTAACAAAGATTTTTCTATTAGTAAATTAACAGGTTTAAATAGTCCTGTAAAAGGTGAAGAAAATGGTGTTGGTGTCTTTGGCCTAGTGTTTAGTAATGCTAGTTCTGCAGTAGACGTAGCTATTTATGATCCAACTTCTGGTTATGGTAATTCTTATTGGGTAACAGCTGAAATGTATTTGCCAGTTGGTCCAAATGCTACTAATGCTCTTTTGGGTATGAATGCTGGTCAAGCAGAAATTTTGGCGATGAATGATTCTCAAGTTTGTGGTACTTTTGATTTGAGTAGTGCAAAGACAAAGGCCAAAGGAACTTTTGTGGCTAGTTTTAAATAATATTTATGAAAGTAGGAGTTTTTTTCAAACAGCACTAATGAGTGGTGTTTGTTTTTTATAAATTATATTTTAAAAAATATGAAAAAAATATTTTGGTTTGTCTTTATTGTTTTGTGTGTGATTTTATTTATGTTATTTTTTTTGAAAAAAGAAAAAATAACTGAAAATAACAAGTTAGAAGAAGTGGCAAGTAAAAAGATAACAGATACTTTGCAAGTAACTTATTTAGATATTGGACAAGGAGATGCTAGTTTTGTCAATTTTCCCAATGGTGAACAAATGTTGATTGATTGTTCTATGGATGGACGTGTTTTAGAGGCTCTGGAAAGAGTGATGCCTTATTATGACAAAGATTTGGATTATTTGATGATTACTCATCCAGATTTGGATCACTATGGTGGTTGTGAAGAAGTCTTGCAAAGGTTTAGTATCAAAAATATTATTTATAATGGTTTGGAAAAAAATTCTGATAAAATGTGGTTGTCATTTTGGCAAGCTGTGCAAAATGAAGGAGCAAATTATATAGAAGTAGACAAAGAAGAAGTCGTAGATATTGCTAGTACAACTTTGCATTTTTTTTATCCGGATCATTCCTTGAAAGAAAACAAAAATATTCCCAATACTAAGTCAGAGGCCAATGGCAATAATACTTCGATTGTTTTCAAATTGTTTTATTTAGACAAGAATTTACTTTTTATGGGTGATGCTGAAGAAGAATTAGAAAAGTATCTTCTTTCAATATATGGCAAACAATTGGATAGTGATATTTTGAAATTAGGACATCATGGTAGTGATAGTTCTTCTATTGAAGAATTTTTGCAGGTAGTAACTCCAGAACAATCTGTTGTTTCTTGTGGTTTGGAAAATAAGTTTGGTCATCCTTCTCGTCGTGTTTTGAAACGTCTGGAAAGAATTGTTACTTCTAGTACTATTTGGCGTACAGATTTGCAAGGTGATATATCTTTGAATTTGGATGAAAGTGGTTTGCAGATGTCTGCCAATTAATTTTGTTTAGTAATTAGTTGTAAAGATTGTTGTGTGTTTGTAGTAGTTTGTGATATAATACAAATATCTAATTTATTTTTTTATGTCAAAAGCAAAAAGTTATTTAGGTGTAGATATTGGTGCTCATGGTATCAAGTTGGTAGAAATCAAAAATACCAAAGGTCGTCCACAACTTTGGACTTATGGTATTTTGGACAAAAATCTAGATGTACATCTTAGTAGTGTTTATGTCAAAAATAAAGATATTGAAGAATTGTCTAGAATTTCTGATAATGTAAATCCTTTACAAGAAGTCAAAAATAATAATTCTAAATTAGATTTGAATGTTATTCAAGATATTTTATCAAAAGATACACGTATCAATGAATATGCTGAGATGCTAAAATTTTTGGTCAAACAAAGTAAAGTAGATACTAAGTATTCTTCTGCTAGTTTGCCTGTTTCACAAGTTTTTCATACAGTTATCAATTTGCCGAAAGTAGAAGAAAAAATGATCCCAAATATTATAAAAGCAGAAGTAGCGAAGATGATTCCTTTTCCTATAGAAGAAATGCAAATTATTCCCCAAAGAATTCCAACAGAAAATAACAATGGTAACATTACAATGCTAGTGACAGCTGCCCCAAAAATATTGATTTCTTTTTATTCTATTATTTTTCAAAAAGCTGGTCTTGAATTGATGGAACTAGAAACAGAAGCTTTTGCTTTGACTAGATCTTTGGTTGGTTTAGACAAGATGGTTACTATGGTTTTGGACGTAGGAGCAGAGCGTACTAATTTTTTTATTGTAGACAATGCTACGCCAATGACTTATAGAAGTTTGCATATTGGTGGTAATGATTTTGATAAAGTTTTAGCCACTTCTTTGGGTACTTCAGTAGAAGAAGCTAAAAAAATAAAAATAAGTTTATCAGGTATTCATAATCAATTGAGTTTGGATGATTTTTTACCAGTTTTGGATCCAATTATCAAAGAAATAAAATATAGTTTTGACTTGTATTTGCGACAAAGTGGTAATATTGGCAAAAAACCAGAAAAAATTATTTTGACAGGTGGTTCTAGTTTGTTTCCTTTGATAAAAGATTATATAGCCAAAGAATTTGATATGAAAATTTTTGTTGGCAATCCTTGGGCAAGAGTTATACATCAAGATGGAATAAAAAAAATGTTAGATGATTTGGGTCCAAGAATGTCTGTTTCTATTGGTTTGGCTTTAAGAAATTTTTAAAGTATTATCCACAGAAGACTTGTTGTTTATAGTTATATTTTGTTATAATCTAAATGTATATAGTTAAATAATTAAATTATGAAAAATACAGTTCCAACAGTACTTTTGGTAGAAGATGATAATTTTTTAGGAAATATCTACAAAACTAAATTTGAATTAGAAAAATTTAAAATAATTTTGGCCAAAGATGGACAAGAAGGATTGGAAATGGCAAAAAAGAAAAAACCAGATATAATTTTGCTTGATGTACTAATGCCAAAGATGGATGGTTTTACTGTTTTAGAAAATTTGAAAAAAGATAAGAATACTGTAAATATACCTGTTATATTATTGACTAATTTAGGTCAAAAGGATGATGTAGAAAAAGGTCTTGAGTTGGGTGCTGTAGATTATCTAATCAAGGCTCATTTTAAGCCTTCTGAAACTGTAGAAAAAGTCAAAAAGATTTTACAAATTTAGTAATAAGTTGTTATGAATTTATTATATAAAACAGTGGAAGGGGGTGATAAAAATGAATAAAAAAGGTTTTACGTTGATTGAACTTTTGGTTGTTATCGCTATCATAGGTGTTTTGTCTACTTTAGCGGTAGTTGCTTTGGGTTCAGCACGTCAAAAAGCTAATGATGCTAAACGTCTTTCTGATGTTAAGCAAATTCAAACTGCTTTGGAATTATTTTACACAGATCAAAATTCATATCCTACAAGTACTAACTTAGTGTTAGGAAGTGCAACAGCTAGTTCTGTATGTTTAGACTCTAGTGGTTTTGCAGCTACTTGTACATCACCTGATGCATCACTTTATATGGGTCTAGTTCCTGCTGATCCTGATGCTGATAAAAGTTATGTTTACAATTCAGTAAATAATGGTGATTCTTATACTATTTCTGTTGATTTAGAATTGGGTACTGGTGGTTTTGATGCTGGTTTTGTTACAGCTACTGAATCAGGTATGATGCAATAATATTATCATATTATACTTGTTAAAAAAGTCCTTGAAAAAGGACTTTTTTAAGTTGAAAAAATATGTTATAATTTGTTAGTCAAAAGTGCTGATTATTTATTATCTTTAATTTATGTTTGTTTATACTTTTTTAGGTTTTTTATTATTGTTTGTACTTGGTATTGTTTTTGGGAGTTTTCTCAATGCTTTGGAATGGAGATTGAAAAATAATATTTCTCTGACTACTAGGTCTATGTGTCCAAATTGTAAAAGTAATATCAAATGGTATGATAATATTCCGTTATTTAGTTTTATTTTTTTGCGTGGTAAATGTCGTAATTGTCAGACCAAGATTTCTTGTCAGTATCCTAGAGTCGAATTGATTTTGGGTTTATTGTTTTCTTTTGTTTTTTATTATTATACATTTATTGGTGATTTTTCAGTTTTGTCTATTGTGAGAGATTGTTTGGCTATGTTTGTCTTGGTATTTATTTTTGTTTATGATATGAAATATTTGGAAGTCTCAGATATTATGACAATGGGAAGCGCTGTAATATTTTTTGTTTTAGCTTTGTTTTTGGGTTCTAGTTGGTTGTCTATGTTGCTTGGGGCGATGATTGGTGCTGGTTTTTTTCTTTTGCAATTTGTAGTTTCCAAAGGTAAATGGGTTGGTGGTGGTGATATTAGAATTGGCTTTTTGATGGGTATTTTATTGGGTTGGAAATTAGTTATTTTAGCTCTCTGGCTTGCTTATGTCATTGGTGGTATTATTAGTATATTCTTGGTAATGCGTAAGAAAAAAGAAATGAAAGCAGAAGTAGCTTTTGGAACATATTTAACTGTGGCTACTATTATTACTATGTTTTTGGGTAATCAGATTTTGGAGTGGTATTTACGATTGATATTTTGACATTCGGTACTAATTACACATTAAATTTATCTCGACGTATCTCTATTTTATCTCAATTTTATTAAAACATTAAAACATTAAAACAAATAAATATATTTATATTGAGTATGTTAGACTTAAAGAAAATTGAAAAACTCCGTGAACAAATCGATGATTTGCGTTATCGTTATCATGTGTTGAATGACCCAGAAGTGACTGACCAGATGTATGATGGTCTGATGGATGAACTTCGTAAAATAGAAGCCGAGCATCCAGAAATAATTACGCCTGATTCACCAACTCAGCGGGTTGCAGGTAAACCTTTGGATAAGTTCAACAAAATTACGCATACCGTCACGCAGTGGTCTTTTGATGATGCTTTCAATCTGGAAGATTTGGAAAATTGGCAAGAAAGAAATTTGAAAATTTTGGAAAAAGAATTGGGCGCTAGACCAGAGGATTTGGATTATATGTGTGAATTGAAAATTGATGGTTTGCACATGGTACTTACTTACAAAAATGGTATTTTGGAAACAGCTGCGACAAGAGGTGATGGCAAAGTAGGGGAAGATGTGACGGTCAATGTTAAAACAATTCATTCAGTACCACTAAAGTTAAGGCAAGAAATAGATATGGTAGCTGAAGGCGAAGTTTGGTTGTCAGCCAAGATGTTGGCAGAGATAAATAAGCAGAGAGAAAAAACTGGTGAAGCTCTTTTTGCTAATCCTCGCAATGCGGCGGCTGGTACTATTCGTCAGCTTGATCCACAGATTGTTTCGGATAGAAAACTTGGTCTTACCACTTATGATATTTCCAAAGTTGATGAAAATGTTTTACAAATAAATTCTCAAGAAGAAGAATTGTTACTTTTGGATAAGCTTGGTTTTTTGACTGACAAACATTGGCAAGTATGTAAAAATATAGATACTATTTGGGATTTTTATGAAAAATTACAAAAGAAAAAAAATAGTTTTGGTTTTTGGATAGATGGAGTTGTCATAAAAATAAATCAAGTAAAGTACCAAAAAGCTTTAGGTTTTACTGGTAAGTCTCCTCGTTGGGCGATTGCTCTCAAGTTTCCAGCAGAACAAGGGACAACAAAAATAAAAGAAATTTATTGGCAAGTTGGACGTACAGGAGCTTTGACACCTGTTGCTCTGATGGAGCCAGTCAAGCTCGCAGGTACGACAGTGACACATGCGACACTACATAATTTTGACGAAATAGAAAGATTGGGAGTTCGTGTTGGCGACACGGTCGTTGTCGAAAAAGCAGGTGATATTATTCCAAAAGTGGTGCGGGTTTTGGACAAATTACGAACAGGCGAAGAAAAAAAGGTGCGACAACCAAAGACTTGTCCTGTTTGCCATAGTGAAGTGCAAAAATATGGTTTGGCTACTGGAGATAGTAAAGAAGGTGTGGCGCTTATTTGTAGTAATAACAAATGTTATGCCAAAGAATTGGAAAATATCATTCACTTTGTTTCCAAAAAAGCTTTCAATATTGATGGCATGGGAGAAAAGATTGTGGAGCAATTACTTGATGAGGGTTTGATAAAAAATGTAGCCGACATTTTCACTTTGAAACTAGGGGATTTGGAAGTGTTGGAAAGATTTGCAAGTAAATCTGCTCAAAATCTTATTGAAGCAATTGAAAATGCTAAAAAAGTTACTTTTGCTAGATTCATTTTTTCTCTTGGTATTTTGCATGTAGGTGTCGAGACTGCTGAAAAATTGGCAGATCATTTTTCTAATTTACAAAAATTACAAGAAGCTTCAAAAGAAGAATTGGAAAATTTGAGTGATGTGGGACCTCGTGTAGCTCAATCAATTTTTGATTATTTTGTTGAAAATGATAACAAAAAACTTTTGGAAGATTTGCTAACTAATGGTGTCAAAATTCAAACTATCAAAAAACAAAAAGATTCAGAAAAATTAGCAAACATGACTTTTGTGCTTACTGGTACTTTGCCAAATTTGTCTAGAGAAGAGATAACTGAAAAAATAAAAAATAATGGCGGACAAGTGATAGGCTCAGTTAGTAAAAAAACAAGTTATGTGATAGTTGGAGAAAGTCCAGGAAGTAAATATGATAAAGCTCAAGAGTTGGGAGTGAGTATATTAGATGAAGCAGATTTTTTAGCAATTTTAAAATAAACATATGATACAAAAATTATTTGTTGCCAGTAAGGGGATAATTATACATGATGGTAAAACTCTTGTTTTGCAAGAAGGAAAAAGCGACAGAGAACATGTAAATGATGGTAAATGGCAATTTCCTGGTGGACGTCTGAATTTTGGAGAGCATCCTTTCGAAGGATTAGAGCGTGAAGTATTTGAAGAAACTGGTTTAAAAGTAAAAAACTATAAGCCATTTTTTGTGGATCATTGGATGCCAAAACCTTTTCCAGAGGAAAATTGGCAGATTGTTGGAGTTTATTATTTATGTGAATGTGATGATGTCTCAGAAGTTAAGCTGAGTCATGAACATAAAAATTATGCATGGGTAAATATGGATAATATGGAAGAATATAATTTTTTGCCTCAAGACAGGAAAGCAATACTTAGTGTAAAAGAATATTTGAAATAATTAAGATTTTGATAAAAAAACATTCCTTAAATAAAAAGGAATGTTTTGTTTTTAGAGATTTTTTTCAATATATGAAGGGGGCACGGAGAGAAGTGGTGAGTGGGTACTCAATCGATGGGGGTCGATTATACCACCTTTCTCCGTGCTGTATTTATCATATTATTTTATACAGAATCAGTCAAGTTTTTGTTATCTTGCAATATCTATACCATCTTGTTATAATATTTCTATTATAAATCTTATTTATGAATCTAGATAAAGAACAAATACAGCAAATAGCTACTTTGGCTCGTTTGCAGTTAGAGGAGGAAAAAGTAGAGATGTATAGTGAACAATTGTCCGCTGTTTTTGGTTATATCAATATGTTGTCCGAAGTGAATACTGATGGTGTCAAAGAAACTACCCAAGTAACTGGTCTAGAAGATGTGGTTCGTGAAGATATTGTCATTGAATCATCTGAAGAAAAGAGACAAAAATTGATTGATCTTTTTCCTAAAAAGTCTGGTGATTTGTTGAAGGTGGATGCCGTTTTTGTAGACGCGGAATAATTAAGATACAAACGCGGATAGACGCGGAAATTTTTATATTATGAAAAATTTGAATGAACTTACAATCAAACAAGCTTACGAAGGTTTGAAGAGTGGGGAATTTACCTCAGTTGAATTGACTAAAAGCTGTTTGGAAAGAATAAAAGAACGTAATGGAGAAATAAATGCGTTTATTTCAGTTTTTGAAGAAAGTGCTTTGTCGGAAGCTGCGAAAGCCGATAAGATGATTGCTGATGGTCAACAACAAATATTGACTGGTATTCCTTTTGCGGTCAAAGATGCTATTGATACTCTTGATTTACGTTCTACTGGATCGGCGAAAATTTTGGATAATTATATTCCACCTTTTGAAGCTACTGTCATTTCCAAAATTCGTGCTCAAGGTGCAGTGCTACTTGGTAAAAATAATTGTGATGCTTTTGGACATGGAGCTAGTAATGAAAATTCGATGTATGGACCAGTCGCCAATCCACATGATCTGACCAAAGTTGCTGGTGGCTCTTCTGGTGGTTCTGCTGCTGCGGTAGCTGATCATCAGTGTATTTTTAGTATTGCCGAAGATACTGGTGGTTCTATTCGTCAGCCAGCTAGTTTTTGTGGAATTGTCGGACTTCGTCCTAGTTATGGTCGTAATTCTCGCTATGGTATTATGCCGATGGCTAGTTCACTAGATACTGTTGGACCGATGGGTAAGACGGTGGAAGATATTGCGATACTTATGGAAGTAATAGCTGGAATAGATGCAAAAGATGCTACGACTGTGTCAGATGAAGTGCCAGAATATAGTAAAAATTTAAATAAAAAAGAAAAATTTGTTATTGGTTTACCACAAGAGTATTTCAACATTGATGGTATGAATGAAGAAACTAGAAAAATTGTTGAAGAAAAAATTGAAAAAATAAAAGCTCATACAGAATTGGAAGTAGAGTTCAAAGAAGTTTCTTTGCCATATACTAAATATGGTATTCCTGTTTATTATATTATTGTGCCTAGTGAAGACAGTTCGAATCTTGGTCGTCTTGATGGTGTCCGCTATGGTGTAAGATCAGAAGAAGCCAAAGATTTGTACAATATTTATGCAAAATCACGTGGAGAAGGTTTCCCAGAAGAAGTGAAGCGTCGTATCATGGTCGGAACTTATAGTTTGTCATCTGGTTATTATGATGCTTATTACTCCAAAGCGCAAAAAGTTCGCACGCTTATTATTGAAGATTTTAATCAAGCTTTTGCTCAAGTAGATTTACTTATTACTCCGACTTCACCTTTTACTGCTTTTGGGATTGGTGCCAAAAAAGACGATGTGATGGCGATGTACTTAGCTGATATTTTTGTTAGTCCTTCTGCTGTTGCTGGCTTACCTGGTATTTCTATATCTGTTGGTAAAGATAGCAAAAATCTACCAGTTGGTATGCAAATCATCGCACCAAGACTTGGTGAAGAAAAATTATTAAATTTTGCGAGTTTGGTGGAGGGGGTCTAATTTAAAATATTTTAATTTAGGAAAGATCCCTCGCTGTGCTTTCGCCAGCTCGGGATGAGAAAACTCTATGAAAAAAGAAACAATAGAAAAAATTCAAAAAAACGCCAAAAAAGATTTTAGTTATTCTTTGAATGAAAGTGGAGATTTTCGTGAGTCATGGCGTATTTTTCGTATCATGTCTGAGTTTGTTGAAGGTTATCAATTTTTGTCATCATTGAAAAATGAAGTAACTATCTTGGGTTCTGCTCGTTTGAAACCGGAAAACAAATATTATCAAGTGGCTGAAAAGCTTGGTGCTTTGTTGGCCAAAGGTGGATTCACGACTTTGACAGGTGGTGGACCAGGCGTTATGGAAGCTGCCAACAAAGGAGCTTTTGAAGCAGGTGGAGATTCTGTTGGTATAAATATTCAGCTTCCTTTTGAACAACGTATCAATCCTTACGTAAAAAGTTCGACGGCTTTTTATTATTTCTTTACTCGTAAAGTAATGCTTATTTCACCGTCCAATGCTTTTGTGCTTTTTCCTGGCGGTTTTGGTACGATGGATGAATTTTTTGAAGTAGTAGATTTGATGGAATTGGGACATATGCAACATTCACCAATAATTTTGGTTGGAAAAGAATTTTGGCAACCTTTGGTAGATTTTGTAAAAGAAAAGTCTATGAAATTTGGTTCTATCAAAAACAAAGATGTAGATAGATGGCACATAGTAGAAACAGCCGAAGAAGCTTTTGAATTTATCAAAGATCAAAAAGATATAGAGAATATTTGTGAACTTGACCCTACCAATTTTCGTTGTGAAACTGGTGGTACGGATTGGAAAATTTTCAAAATCATGGCTGAGCTAGTAGAAGGCTTTGAATTTTTGACAGGCCTTGTTGAAGATGTAACTGTGCTTGGTACGAGATCTATGAAAAAAGATTCACCGTATTATGAATCAGCTTACCAACTTGGTCGAGCTTTGGCTGAAAACAAATTTGCTACTGTGACTGGTGGTGGTACTGGAATTATGGAAGCTGCCAACAAAGGTGCTTTTGAAATGGGAGGTGATTCTATTGGTATCAATATGAAACATGGTGTCAAAGAAAATTATAATGCTTATGTCAAAAAAGCGATTAGTTTCAATTTTCCTTTTACTCGCAAGCTGATTATTACCGCGCCATCAAAAGCATTTGTCTTTTTTCCGGGTGGTTTTGGTACTTTGCATCAATTGTTTGAAGTATTGACTCTTATTCAAACCAAAAAAATGGAGCGTATTCCAGTTATTCTTTTTGGTCATGAATTTTGGGGACCACTTCATATTTTTATCAAAAAAATATTTGTACATAAGTTTGAAACAACAGGGGATGAAGATGATGAGCTTTATCAGATAGTAGATAATGTGGATAGCGCGATAGATTTGATAAAGGAGTTTAGAAAGTAACGTAGTTTGTAAAGTTCATAAAGTTTGTAAAGTTATAAAGTAATTTGACCCTGATATATTTCAGGGTTTTTTATTGAGATTGACAAAAAGGCTTAAATTGGTTAAAATTCTCACGTACTTTATAAACTTTTAACTTTATAAACTTTATAAACTTTATAACTAGTACCTGGAGAGTTCGCATAGTGGTCGAGTGCGCCGCCTTGCCAGCCCGAGGCTGGTCCGCCTAGGGCGGAGAAAGGTGGTTGTTTATCTAGACTAATCATATTTTTATTATGTATTATGTTTATATATTATATAGTCATAAATTAAATAAAAAGTATATTGGTTTTACAGAAGATTTGAAGAATAGATTGAAAGAACATAATAGTGGAGATGGTTCAATATTTACTAAGAAAGGAAGACCTTGGAAATTGGTTTATTATCAAGCATTTTTAAATAAAAAAGATGCACAAGCTGAAGAAATGTTTTTGAAGACTGGACAAGGTCGTGAAAGATTAAAATATTTGTTAAAAAATTTTTTAGAAGAAAATAATAAATAATGGAGAGTTCGCATAGTGGTCGAGTGCGCCGCCTTGGAAAGGCGGTATACGGGAAACCGTATCGAGGGTTCGAATCCCTCATTCTCCGCTAGTTGAGAACCTTGCCAGCCCACAGCCCAAGGCGTGCTTTGCGAGGTTGGTCCGCCTAGGGCGGAGAATCCCTCATTCTCCGCCAATAATTTTTATTCATACACTTTAAATAAAGTACTATGGAATTTATTATTTTTCTTATTTTATTTGTTTTGGCATTTACATTTTTTTTGTTTGCTGGTCTTCTTTTTTTAGTTTCAAAACTTTTCAAAATAGAAAATCTAACTTATAAAAAGTCATTTGTAATTCATCTTATCGTAGCGCTTGTAAATGCATTTCTTTTAGCTATCTTTTATGTTATAGGTCTTGGTTTTTCTTATAGTATTCTAATAAGTGTTGTCACATTTTTTGTATTTCATTACTTTTACAAAAAATATTATTTGTGTAATTGGAAGAAATCTTTGAGTATATATGTAGTATTTATTTTATTTAATATAATTTCTACTATAATTATCGTTAGTTTTATTCGTTTTTATGTATTTACTCCTTTTCTTGTTAATGGAGTAAGTATGAGTCCTACATACAATAGTGGTGATTATCTTTTGGTAGACAAAATTAATCAGGATTTTGCTAGAGAAGATATCGTGGTATTCAAATCTAAAGCAGAACAAGGAGCATTTCATATTAAAAGAATAATTGGTCTTCCTGGAGAAAAAGTAGAAATCAAAGATAACAAAGTTATGATAAATGGACAAATATTGAATGAATCTTATGTAGAAGGAGATACTGTCGGTGATGTTTCTATACAACTAGAGCAAGATCAATATTTTGTTTTGGGTGATAATAGAAGTGAGAGTTTTGATTCTCGCAAATTTGGATTTGTAAAAAAATCTAATATTCAAGGTGAAATATTTTATAAAATTTCTGGATTAATAAAATAAGTTTGTCATTTTTTATTATTATGTCCCAAAATCAATCAAAATTACCTGAAAAATTCCTTACTCGTCTCCAAGAAATTTTTGGCCGCAGTGAAGCCGACAAAATTGTCAGTACTTTCAAAGCACGTCCGACTACTTTTCGTGTGAATACCATAAAAAACAAGAGAGACGAAGTACTACAAATTTTGCAACAAAAAGGTTTCAAGGTAAAAAGAGTGCCTTGGTTTGCTGATGCTTTTATTTTGGAAAACAAAAGTCAGTCTGAATTGATGAAAACAGATTTGTTTACTGACGGAAAAATATATTTGCAAAGTCTAGCTAGTATGGTGCCAGTCGTGGTGCTCGATCCAAAACCAGGAGAAAAAATATTAGATTTGACTTCAGCTCCAGGCAGTAAGACCAGTCAAATTGCTATGATGATGGGCAAAGATGGTGAGCTAGTTGCCAATGAACTCGACAAAATTCGTTTTGAAAAGCTTGCTCACAATATGAAGTTGCTCGGTGTAGAAGATGCGGAAAAAGAAGTTTGGAAGTTTGAGCTAGTAAACGAAGATGGAATCAAGATTTTTGAAAAATATAGTAATTATTTTGACAAAGTGTTGCTTGATGCGCCATGTAGTGCGGAAGCGAGAATTGATTTGTCTGACAGACGCAGTTATAGTTATTGGAATGAAAAAAATATCAAAGATCATGCTTTTTTACAAAAGAAATTGTTATTTTCGGCTTGGACTTGTCTGAAAGTTGGTGGCACACTTGTCTATTCTACTTGTACTTTTGCGCCAGAGGAAAATGAAGGGCAAATTGCTTGGCTAAAAGAAAAGTTTGGGGCAGAAGTAGAGATTGAAAAAGTAGAGCTAAATGGTTTATTAAAAGGAAAGAGTCTAGGAGAGTGGAAAGGGGAGAAATTTAGCAAAGAATTGGCAAGTTCTTTACGTATTTTGCCGGACAAGTATGTTGAAGGGTTTTTTGTGGTGAAGATTAAGAAAAAATAGATATTAAGAAACTACCTGAGAAAGGTAGTTTTTGTTTACAAAGAAGGCTTTTTTTGTTAAAGTGTAAGCGTTATTTAAACACATATTTTATGAACATAGATATTAGTGTAATTGTGCCTGTATATAACGAAGAAAAGACTCTACTACTACTTTTGGATAAATTGTTTGTATCACTAGAAAAATCTGGTTTGATGTATCAGGTAATAGCTGTTGACGATGGTTCGTCTGACAAGAGTATAAATATTTTGTTGGATTACCAAAAACAAATTAATAATTTGGAAAATTTCAAGGTTATTTTGCATGAAAAAAACCAAGGCAAAGGCGGGGCTATACATACGGGATTGAAAGAGTCTGTGGGTGAATATACTATCATACAAGATGCTGATTTGGAGTATGATCCTGATGATATCATAAGATTGTACAAATACGCTAAAAATGAAAATTTGCCAGTAGTTTATGGTTCTCGAAATAAAGAAAATAATAAACGTGGTACTTTCTTTTTTTATTGGGGTGGCAAATTGGTTACTTACGTTGCCAATTTTTTGTTTGGTCAAAAGATGACAGATGAAGCGACTTGCTACAAACTGATAGCAACAAAAAAATTGCAAAGCATGCCACTGTGTGAAAAGGGTTTTGCTTTTTGTCCTGAAGTGACTTCTTATCTAGCCAAAGATGGTATCAAGATTCCAGAAATTGCTATTTCGTATAATCCAAGATCGAAAGATGAAGGCAAAAAAATAAATTGGCGTGATGGGGTCGTAGCTATTTGGACTCTTTTGCGTCTTCGTTTTCCAAATATTTTGTTGCATTTGCAGGCTTTTTTAGTTTTTATTTTTGTTTTGTTTCTTTTTACTTTGACTTGGCAAATGAATTTTGGTGGCTATGAACAAGAAACAGCTGATTCAGCTATGTCATTGTTTTCTGGTGAATATGCGGCGAAAAGAGCTGGAATATCTTCTTTGTTTTTGTATGTTCCTTTTATTTTAATTTTTAAATTATTTGCTTTTTCTAATTTTACTTTTTTGAGTATTGTACCTATTTTTTATTCTGCTTTGACTGTTTGGTTGCTAGTTTATGTAGTTTGGTATTTGCGCAAAAAGTTGTATCCGTCTTTGTTGCTTCCTGTGGTGATAGCTACTGGTTCCATTATTTGGCCTTATAGCAATTTGGGTATGGAATACCAACAAACTTTTTATTTGACATTATTATTGTTGATGTTGCTCAAGTGGAAAAATAACAGAGTTTCTTTGTGGTGGGTGGCTATAACTTTTGCTTTACTTGTCACGGCTAAATCTTATGCCATAATTTTTGCTTTGCCTGTGCTACTGTTTGTTTTTTTGGTAGATAGACAAAACAAATCTTTGACAAAAAAAGATTATCTGAAGCATTTCATAATATTATTTTTACCAGCTTTTGTAGCTATCTTATCTGTCTTGCTTGCTCAATATTTAGTATATGGTGCTTGGACTGGCGTGTATTCGCTTAGTCATGAATTCCAAATTTGGACTTGGTGGGAAGGATTTTATGGTATATTTTTTTCTATAGGCAAAAGTATTTTTTTGTTTAGTCCTTGGCTTATTTTGACTTTGTTTGTCTGGAAAAGATTTTGGCGTGAACAAAAAGAAACGGCTGTTTTTCTCTTGGTGTCTTTTTTATTGCTTTTGCTGATTACTGCTCCTTTTAGTTATTGGACAGATGAGACTTGGTCTGTGAGGAAGCTGGTCGCTATTATGGTATTATTGCATCTTCCTTTGATTTATTTTTTTGAAGAAAAGGTCATGTCAGTTAGCAAAAAAATAGTATTTTTATTTTTGTTTGTTTTTTCTTTTTATGTTCAGTTTTTGGGAGCTAGTTATTATTATGGCAAACAATTGGATATCTTGCGAGAAGCCAATTTGGATACTTTGCAAAATATGCGTTTTGTACCACAACTCGGACATATACAAGTCAATCATCAATTATTTTCTAGCTATTTCACCAAAGAAGAATCGTTGTTGGTCTATTCTGAACAGACTTGGTTTCGTTGGCTAAGAGGAGAAAAGGATGTTAGTTTTTATGATGTAAAAATGAATATAGAGAAGTATAGCAAAGTGGATATCGCTTGGTTTCAGCCTGACAAAAGTAATTTGAAATTTGTTTTTTATAGTTTGTTAGTATTAGAAATTTTGCTTAGTATTTTTTTGTTATGGTGGTACTCCTTGGTAAGGAGGAAGTAGGGAATTAAAAATAAGTGAGTTGGTGACAATTTGTCACCGGTTGAAAATTTTTTTCAAAAAATCATCTGAAAAAGGTGGTTTTTTGTTTTTTACAAAATTACTAAATTTTGCTATAGTTTATATATAAAATAATTTACAAATTTATGAAAAACAAAAAATTAAAAAATGATGTTGTAATTTATCAAGCAAAAGATGGTTCTATTGAATTACGCAATGATTTTTCAAATGATACAATTTGGGCAAATTTAGATCAAATAGCTACTGTTTTTGAACGTGATAAATCTGTTATTTCACGTCATTTGAGTAAAATATACAAAGAAAAAGAGTTAGATAAAAAGTCAACTGTTGCAAAAAATGCAACAGTTCAATTAGAAGGAAATCGTCAGATTAGACGTAATATAGAATATTATAATTTAGATGCTATAATTTCAGTTGGCTACAGAGTAAATTCTAAAACAGCAACTAATTTTCGTAAGTGGGCAACAAATATTTTAAAAGAACATATAACAAAAGGTTATACTATCAATCGCAAACAGATTGTAAAAAATTACAATTCTTTTTTGAAGACTGTAAATAGTATCCAAAATTTATTGCCAGAACATGTAGCTCTTGATCCAAAAATGGTTTTGGATTTAATAAAAGAATTTGCTAGTACTTGGGTGGCACTGGACGCTTATGACAAAGACAAATTAAATAAGATTGGAAGCAGTAGAAAAGCAGTAAAATTGACAAGTCAAGAATTGACAGAGGCTATCTCCAAACTTCGTCAAGAACTTATCAAAAAAGGTGAAGCCTCAGAGTTATTTGCTCAAGAAAAAAATGTGGCTAGTGTAGAAGGTATTGTTGGTAATGTGATGCAGTCTTTTGGTGGTAATTCTTTGTATAAGACAGCTGAAGAAAAGGCATCTCATCTATTATATTTTATGGTCAAAAATCATCCTTTTACCGACGGCAATAAGCGTAGTGGAGCTTTTGCTTTTGTTTGGTTTTTACGTAAAGCTAAGATAAAAGGAAGAGTAAATATCAATCCAAGTGCGTTGACAGCTCTTACTTTGCTTATTGCGGAGAGTCATCCAAGCAAAAAGGATCAAATGACAAGTTTGGTTACGACTTTGCTCAATATGAAGAAATAGTTTATCTTCAAAAATTATTGAACTATATTAACTTTAGTGTGATTTTTTATTGCTTAAATAACTAAACTAGAGTAGTATGATAAGTATCAAAGGTTGTTATGTTTTATTCTAATCATTTGTATGTCTCGTAATAAAAAAATTAATATATATTTGGGAGGTGGTATCATTTTTTTGGTGTTATTTTTTTTGATAATGAACAAATTTTTCTTTTCAAAAGATGTTTTGAATTTGGAAAAAGAACAAAATCAAGATGTTATGTTTTCTGAAAAACAAGAACAATTTCCACAAGATCTAGATGCTTACAATAATTATTTGGAATCAAAACCTTTGGAATCTAATCAATATCGTGAAAAGGCAGAAGATCTAAATGGTGATGGCAAAAAAGAAAACATTAGTATTGAATTCAAACAAATAAATTATAGTTATGTCGCAATATTACATATTGACGATATGGGGACTACCACACCAGGAAATGTGCCTGCGGGATATTTTGGTATTGTGGATATAGACAAAAGTGACAAGCTAAAAGAGATTGCTGTCACTGACGAAGGTCCTAGTAGTGATTATGCGACAACTTTTTATCAATATGACGGAAAAAATTTGAAGTCATTAGGAACTATACAAGGTATTTATGAAAACATGCTTTTTGATGGTAAAGGAAAATTGACAACCCAAACTCGTGGAAGTATTTTGGATACTTGGTTTTTTGCTGATGATTATAGTCTTTCTACAAATAATATATTGGTAAATATTCCAAAAGATTTTTATGCGAGAGATACAGAAGTAACACTTTTGCAAGCCTTAGCTCTTAAGAGATCACCACAAGACGACAGTACTATAATCACAACACTTCAAAAAGATGAGATAGTAAAAATCATTGCTTGTGACAACAAAAAATGGTGTCAGATTGAGAAGAAAGATGGTCTGAAGGGTTGGTTTGCTGTCAAAGATTATGCGACGATGGTGGATTTTGCCGAAGTGGTCTATGCTACTGAGGTATTTGAGGGATTGTCTAATGCGGATTAGGTGAGTCGGTGACAAATTGTCACCAACTGAAATTTTTTTAGCAAAAATCATCTTAAAAGGTGATTTTTTGTTAGATTTACAAAACCTCTGATCTCTGTTAAAATAGTATCACTAAAACAATAAAAAACTATGTTTGAACAATCATTCAAAAGCATTGACAGTATACTTCATACTGACTCTGGTTGCGGAACGGAGTTAGATTATGTAGAACAAACTTCTTGGATTTTATTTTTGAAATACCTTGATGATTTAGAAGAAGACAAAAGAAAGTCGGCCATTTTGTCAGGTAAAAATTATGAATATATTTTGTCTCCAGAATATCTCTGGAATATTTGGGCTTGTCCTAAAAATGGTGATGAAAAATTGGATTACAATAAAGCACTTGATGGTGACGATTTGAGAGACTTTGTAAATAATAAACTTTTTCCTTATTTAAAAAAATTTAAAGCTGAAGATCCAAATACTATTGAATACAAAATCGGTGAAATTTTTAGTGAACTCAAAAACAAAATTTCTAGTGGTTATAAATTACGAGAAATTTTGAACGTGGTAGACAAAATGCATTTTCGACTTTATGAAGAAAAACATGAACTTTCACATCTTTATGAGTCAAAAATAAAAAATATGGGCAATGCTGGGCGAAATGGTGGTGAATATTACACACCACGTCCACTCATCAAAACAATTGTTAAAATAGTAGATCCAAAAATTGGAGAAACAATTTATGATGGTGCTTGTGGAAGTGCTGGATTTTTGGTGGAGGCATATAAATATTTGACAGAAAATCAAGCCAAGCTTTCTTCAAGTCAAATGACAACTTTGCAAAACAAAACTTTTTACGGAAAAGAAATCAAATCTCTTGCCTACATTATTGGTATTATGAATATGATTTTACATGGTATTGAGGCACCAAATATCCGTCACATGAACACACTAGCAGAAAATATCAATGACATACAAGAAAAAGACAGAAAAGATGTTATCTTAGCAAATCCACCTTTTGGAGCAGGTATTGGTAGAGAAATTCAACAAAATTTCCCGATAAAAACTGGCGAGACAGCATTTCTCTTTTTACAACATTTTATCAAGATGCTCCGAGCTGGTGGACGAGCTGGGATTGTCATCAAAAATACTTTTTTGAGCAACACTGACAATGCCAGTGTCTCACTACGCAAAGAATTACTTACGACTTGCAATCTGCATACTATCCTAGATCTACCAGGTGGTGCTTTTCAGGGTGCGGGTGTGAAGACTATTGTCTTATTTTTTGAAAAAGGCGCTCCAACAAGAAAAATCTGGTATTATCAGCTCAATCTAGATAGAAATCTTGGCAAGGGCAATCCATTGAGTGAAGTGGACTTAGCTGAGTTTGTGAAGCTTCAAGAAAAGAAGGAAAGTAGTGCTAATTCTTGGATGGTGGATGTGAAAAATATTGATCAAGCTACTTTTGATTTATCAGTGAAGAACCCAAACAAGAAAGAAGAGGATGTTTTGAGGGAGCCGAAGGAGATTTTGGAGGAAATAAAGGGTTTGGATGAGGATAGTGGAGAAATTTTTGAGAAGATTAAGAATATATTATGAAGTCATTTTTAAAATATTCAAAAAAGGAAATAGATAAAGCTGGGGATGTTCTTGCTGGTATATCTGATGAAAAAATAACACAAGATTTAGCTATTGAAATTTTAGAAAACTTTAGATCAATTCATATCCATCCATTGATTGTTTTTAGAATGTCTTTAATAAGAAAATCTAAATCAATAAATAGTAACGTTTTAATTTCTCAGAGATTAAAGCGAGCACCATCGATAATCAGTAAGTTAAAAATTCAAGAAAACATGTCTTTATCTCAAATGCAAGATGTTGGTGGTTTACGTGCAGTTGTTGATAATTTAGAAGAGGTCTATAAATTAAGAGATTTATTAAAAAAAGGAGAACAAGAAGCAGCTTTCAAATCAACTTTTTTAAAAGAAAAAGATTATATAAAAGAACCAAAAGAAAGTGGATATAGAAGTATCCATTTAATTTATAAATATGACAAAAAAGTTTCTATAGATTGTCAATGCAGAATTGAAATTCAATTAAGAACAAAAATACATCATGCCTGGGCAACAGCGGTTGAAGTTATAGGAACATATTTAAGACAACCATTAAAACAAAGTTTTGGTGATGCAGAATTACTTGATTTATTTAAAGAAATTAGCAAAGCATTTATCATGTTGGAATATGATGATATTGATATAATATTTTTTCAAAAAATATCTAAAAGAATTAAAGAATTAAAATTAAGAGATAAAATAGAAGGTTTTTCGGTTGCTACTCAAATTTCTACTAAAGAAACAAAGAAAGAAAGAGGTAAATATTACCTTATTTCTTTAAATTTTAAAAATAAATTATTAAATATTGAACGATATTCTGAGTCAAAATTAGATCAAGCAAATAATCAATATACGAAGTTAGAAAAAAAGTATCTAAATGATAAAAACACGGAGATTGTGTTAGTTTCTGTAGATGATATAAATAATTTAGAAAAACTTTATCCAAATTATTTTCTTGATACACAGGAATTTGTAAAGTTATTAGATGTGATTGAAGAAAAAATAATAGATTATGAAAAATAATAATAAAATTCCCAACATTAAAATTGATTTTCCTTTAGTTAGTAGGTTTTTACCTATTATTTTAGTCGGATCTGAAAAAGTTTTAGATGAAAAAAGTAAATTGTATATAAGATTACTTTTTAGGTTAGTTGATAAATCTTGGTTTAAATATGAAGAAGTAAAAGAATCTTTAGAAGAAGAAATAAAAACAGGTGACAAATTAATTTATAGAATAAATATTATAAATAATTTAGAAGATTGCCTTTATGCTATAAATAGATTTATAAAAATTTTTGATATTATAATAAATGGTAAGAATGATGATAAAAGAAAAATAAATCTATTAAAATATATAGATAAAAAAACTATAAATAGACTAAAAAAATATAATGTCTCTAAAATACGTAATAGAGTAGAGCATATAAATGAAGATATTTTTTATAATACTTTTAAAAAAGATTTATTTTTGGATGTAAGCGAAGATTATAAAAGTATATGTATAAATAATAGATATCTTTTAATATCTGACTTAATAAAAATTATTGAAGACTACCATGATTTTGTATTAGAGATATTCAATAATTTACCTAATAGAATAGAAAATGGAAAGTTTTACTATGACAAAAAATAATTGGCAAACAAAAAAACTTAGTGAAGTTTGTGATTTTCAAAATGGATTTGCTTTTAAGAGTAAATTATTTAAGGAGAATGGTTTTCCTGTTTTAAGAATTTCGAATATTCAAAATGATGGAATTTCTTATAATAGACTTGTATTTTTTGACAAAAAAAGTTATAAAGAAAATTTTGATAAATATCAAGTTTTAAAAGGTGATCTGGTAATTGCAATGTCTGGCGCAACAACTGGAAAGTTAGCTGTTTGTGATACTGATGAAATATTTTATTTGAATCAGCGTGTAGGAAAATTTAAACCAAAAAAAGATTTAGTGAAGGATTATTTATATTATTTTTTATCAACTAAAATTGAAGAAAATTTAAAAATATCAATGGGCTCAGCCCAACCAAATTTGAGTACAGAACAAATAAAAAATTTTGAAATCCCTCTCCCTCCTCTCCCCACCCAACACCACATCGTAAAAATACTCGACGAAGTCTTCGCTGGCATTGAAACAGCCAAAGCAAATACTGAAAAGAATTTGAAAAATAGTAAGGAGGTCTTTGAGAGTTATTTGAATAGTGTTTTCACAAGTCAAAAGTCAAAAGTCGAAGGTCAAAAGTGGGAAGAAAAAAGTTTAGGAGATATTTGTGATGTAGAATATGGTTATACTACCAAAGCTAAAAATAAAGGAAAGTACCGATTTGTAAGAATTACAGATACTGATGAAAATGGTTTACTTACAAAAGAAAATAAGATGTATGTTGATTCTTTTAAAGAGGCTGAAAAATATCTTTTAAATAATAATGATTTGTTAATGGCGAGAACAGGAGCTTCTGCTGGAAATGTTTTGCTTTTTGAAAATGATGAACCCTCAGTTTTTGCATCATATCTTATTAGAATGAAATTTAAAAAAGAAATTTTTAGTAAATTATATTGGCATTTTTCAAAATCTAAAATCTATTGGGATCAAGTCAATCAACTTTCTGCAGGTTCAGCTCAACCTCAATTTAATGGTGGTGCTTTAAAACAAATTATTTTAAATTATCCAAAATCTCTCACCGAACAAAAATCCATCGTCGCCAAGCTCGACGCACTTTCAGCTGAAACTAAGAAACTAGAGGAAATATATATGAAGAAATTGGCTAGTCTCGAAGAACTCAAGAAATCTGTTTTGAAAAAGGCCTTTGCAGGGGAGTTGTAAAAAAGATGTTAAATGTCTAAAAAGATAAATGTTAAATGACAATAATCTATCCACTTGACAAAATAGCTAATATAAGCTAATATATAGCTATATATGTTAAATAGTCTATATGACTTCTGAAAATAAGCCAAAATTCAAAGATATTCCTTTTAAGCTTTATGAGCCAAAATGGAATAGCAAACTGGCCAATACTATTATTGAATTAGAAAAATTGCGTGTAAAACAACTTGGCGGTCCAGTTCCTCCTTATATATTCTTTCAATTAAAGAATATTTTTCAGATTTTAGAAAGTATAGGTTCTGCCCGTATTGAAGGAAATAGAACTACTTTGGCTGAATATGTAGAAAAGATTATTGAAAATAAAGCAAAAAATAGTAAATCCGAAAAAGACAGAGAGATCTCTAATATTGAAAGAGCTATTGAATTTATAGAAAATAATGTAAATAATAAAACAAAAATAGATAGAGCTTTGATTTCTGAAATTCACAAGATATTGGTAGAAGGTCTCACACCTTCACCAAATGGTGAGGGATCAAGATACCCAGGTCAATTAAGACCAGTAAATGTTTCTATTGGTAAAGCAGAACATGTTCCTCCTGATTTTATGAAAGTTCCAGATTATTTTGAGGAATTTATAAAATTCATAAACCAACCTCTGGATTCTCAATATCATCTTTTGGTTGTTGCTTTGTCACATCATCGTATGGCTTGGATTCATCCTTTTGACAATGGCAATGGTCGTCTTGTGAGAATGTTTACTTATGCACTTTTGATAAAACAACGTTTTCAAGTAAAAAATGGTAGGATTTTGAATCCAACAGCTGTCTTTTGCATGGACCGTGATAAATATTATCAAATGTTATCTTTGGCAGATACAGGAGAAGAGGAAAAAACTTTGCAGTGGTGTTCTTATGTTTTGGAAGGTTTGCGTGAAGAAATAGAAAAAATTGATAAATTGTTAGACCTTTCATATATGACAAATAATATTTTGTTACCTATGTTGTCTTTTGCTTTGGATAATGAACATATTACAAAACGTGAACATGAAATACTTGCATACTTGGTTAAAAGTAAAGATATGATTATCAAATCTTCAGATTTAGAAAAAATAATTGGAGAAGAATCTTCTGTACAGCGTTCTAGAATTCTAAAAAGGCTTAAAGACAAAAAAATGCTTATTTCTATCAATCCCAAAGGAAGAGTATATACTTTAGGATTTGCCAATAATTATTTATTGCGAGGGGCTATACATATACTTGAAAAAAATAGTTTTATTCCAGCATCTTTAAATAATAAAAATTAACCATATGGACAAAAAATGTAAAAAATGTGGTAGTAAAAATATTATTTATGTAGAGTACTCTTATGACAGTCCTGAACGTTATGATGGTGTCAGTGAAATTGATTGTAAAGACTGTGGGGCACGTTTTGGCAGATGGTCTGGCAAAGAATTAAAAGAAGGAGAAGCAGAAAAAAGATACGGAGGAAAATAATTTTATTTATGAATGAAGCCGAAACACGGGCTGAGTACATCGACCCAAAGCTCAAGGAGGCTGGCTGGGGAGTATTAGAAAATTCAAAAATCTTGCGTGAATTCCGCATTACTAATGATCGTGTTGGTAGTGTTGGTTTGTTTAATAATAAAGCGGAAATAGCCGACTATATTTTGGTATACAAAAATCGTAAATTGGCAGTCGTAGAAGCGAAGTCTTTGGAGATTGCCGTTGGTGAAGGTGTTGCCCAAGCCAAAGCTTATGCTCACAAATTACAAATCAATTATACTTACGCTAGCAATGGTCGTGAAATTTATGAAATGTCGCTAGAAACTGGTGAAGAAAAAACTGTTTTGCATTTTCCGACACCTGAAGAACTTTGGCACAAGACTTTTGGTGCAGAAAATACTTGGAAAGAAAAATTTGATGCTGTACCGTTTGAAGATGCTGGTAGTGGCAAAACTCCTAGATATTACCAAGAAATTGCAGTCAACAATGCTTTGTCTGCTGTGGCTGAAGAAAAAAACAGAATACTTCTTACTTTGGCAACAGGTACTGGTAAGACTTTTATTTCTTTTCAAATAGCTTGGAAATTGTTTCAAAGTCGTTGGAATCTAGAAAGAAATGGTAAACGTCGTCCTCGCATTTTGTTTTTGGCTGATAGAAATATTTTGGCAGATCAAGCTTTCAACTCTTTTTCAGCTTTTGAAGAAAATGCTCTCGTACGTATCAACCCACTAGATATTCGTAAAAAAGGCGGCGTGCCAAAAAGTGGTAGTATATTTTTTACTATTTTTCAGACTTTCATGAGTGGTCCAAATGGCGCACCATATTTTGGCGAATATCCTAAAGACTTTTTTGATTTTATTATTATTGATGAGTGTCATCGTGGCGGAGCAAATGACGAAAGTACTTGGCGTGAAATTTTGAATTATTTTTCACCTGCTGTGCAACTTGGTCTTACCGCTACACCAAAAAGAAAAGACAATGCTGATACTTATGATTATTTTGGTAAACCAGTTTATACGTATTCTCTCAAAGAAGGTGTCAACGATGGTTTTCTTACTCCTTTCAAAGTAAAACGTGTACAAACTACTTTAGATACTTATGTTTATACATCTGACGATCAGATTATTGAAGGTGATATAGAAGAAGGTCGTATTTATGAAGAACCAGATTTCAATAGAATAATACACATCAAAGAACGTGAAGCCAAAAGAGTGAGAATTGTTTTGGATGAAATAAACAAACAAGAAAAAACAATTATTTTTTGTGCCAATCAAGATCATGCTTTGGCTGTTCGTGATTTGATAAACCAAATGAAAGATAGTAAAGACCCAAATTATTGTGTGCGTGTCACTGCCAATGACGGTGCTCATGGTGAACAATTTTTGCGTGAGTTTCAAGACAATGAAAAGACTATTCCAACAATTCTTACTACATCACAAAAACTTTCTACCGGCGTCGACGCGCGCAATGTCCGCAATATTGTCCTGATGCGTCCAGTCAATTCGATGATTGAATTCAAACAAATTGTCGGACGCGGTACCAGACTTTTTGATGGCAAAGAATATTTTACTATTTATGATTTTGTCGATGCTTACAAACATTTTTCTGATCCAGAATGGGATGGTGAACCAATTGAAGTGACTATAGACAAAAAAATAAAAGAACCAAAAGATAAAGAAATTGCTAAAATAATTACTGAACCAGAACCACGACAAGAACCAAAACCAAAATTGAAAATAAAGCTTCGTGATGGTAAAGAAAGAGAAATTCAACATATGATTTCTACTTCTTTTTGGAGTGCTGATGGCAAGCCAATTTCTGTCGAAGAATTTATGAACAATATGTTTGAAAAAATGCCAGACTTTTTCAAAAGTGAAGAAGAACTGCGAAAAATTTGGTCAAATCCTACGACTAGAAAAGCTTTTCTTGATAGTATTGCTGAACTTGGCTTTGGTCCAGTAGAGCTGGAAACTTTGCAAAAAATCGTTGACGCTGAAAATAGTGATTTGTTTGATGTCCTCAATTATATTTCTTTTCTCAATCCAAAAGTTTCTCGTGAGGAAAGAGTATCTAAAACAAAAGACAAAATTTTGGAAAAACTTGATGATAAGCAAAAAGACTTTATAGATTTTATTTTGGATAAATATACTGAAAAAGGTGTGGAAGAACTTGGTGAAGATCAATTGCCAGTTTTACTTAATCTCAAATATCATGCTTTGGCTGATGCTGAAAAACATTTGGGCAATGTGGATCAAATTCGTAAAATGTTTTTCACTTTCCAAAAAAATCTTTACGCGAAAATTGCTAAATAAAATATAAACACAAAAAAACAGACCCATCGTCTGTTTTTTATTTTCTCCAAAATCTTTAAAACCTCTTCCTAAACAAAACCAACAATAAAATAGAAATCAAATAATGTAAAAATGAAAGTAAAAGACCATAGACAAATATGGCGATAAATAATCCAAGAAATTGACTAAGATTCAAAATATAAACAGTGATGTCCACGCCAAGTAGGAGAGTGATGATGTTGACTATAATCATCAGTAACACAATCCAGAAGAATCCACTCCACATCCCACGTCTGTCCGGCTTGCTTGGCGCCATGTGAGAGGCTACAGCAAGAGATAGATAGAAGAATAGCCAGAAGTTCCATTTGTTGATATTGTCTATTGCAAAGAGATTTTTTAGACTTTCATAAATTGCTTTTAGAAATTCTAGAGGATTGTTGAAACTAGCAAAAAGGGGATTGAAGATTTCTTTGGCATTTGGTACGAAGAAATAGAGAAAAATGACAAGCACGATTGACCCAAAGATCATGGGCGCGGCGCCGATAAAAAAATTGCCAAGTCTTTGGTAAATACTTTTGGTGTTGTAGCTGTGGTCAACATGCCCAAGATTGCCAGATTCTTCATTTGGCGCAAAAATGCTTACTTTGTCCACTCGATGATGAAATACTTTGGCAAAAAAATAATGTCCCATCTCATGAATTGGAGTACCCATCCAGGCGGTCCAGAGTATTCCTTTCCAACCAAGACTGCGCTGATAATTCTCTAGTGTTTTTTGTTGAATGATTGATTGGAAGAAACCAATGATAAAAAAGATACCGAATAAACCGGTTAGTTGGAGGAGAACGGCTTGGAGGAGAGTTGTGAAGAATTGAAGCATAGTTGTATAGAATAAACAATACTAAATAAACAAATTCCAAATAAATTACAATATACAATAATAAAGTAATTTGAGATTTGTTATTTGTTTATTATTTGGAATTTGTAATTTTGAGGTTGTGTATTATTTGTATTGTATCACAAATCTCTCAAATAATAAAAAAACGGCCCATTTGATAAGGTCGTTTTTTGAAATATTATTTTACTTCTTCAGGAACAACATGTAAATATTTGGCAGTTTTTAATTTGCCGATGAAACTCATTCTTTTTTTAGTTTGGAATTTTACTTTACCGTTTGATAGAGTAAACAAAGTGTCATCTTTACCTTTTTTTACATTTTTTCCTGGGTGGATTTTACTGCCACGTTGACGAACTAAGACCATACCTGTTTTGACTGTTTGGCCATCACTGACCTTAACGCCTAGGTACTGTGGATTTGAGTCTCGTCCCAACCTGGTGGTTCCACCGGCTTTCTTATGTGCCATAATGGGTTTATTATTACTAAATTTTAAAAATTTATATAAAAAGTGAATCGGGGACATTATATCGTAATTGAACTTGCTTGTCAAGAGATTAAATGTGGGGTATAATTTGTACAGGCTTGAAAGGCTTAAAATGCTGGAAAAGCCAGAAAGGCCTTTTGTTTAAAGAGCCTTTTAAGCCTTTTAGGCATTTTAAGCTTTTTAAGCTTTTTTTATGAAATTACGTCTTTATCCATTGAAACTTTATTTCTTCTCTTTCCCTATCATGTTGATGGTTAGTTTGTCATTGCTATTGAATTTGTTTTCTTGGTTTTGGCTCAAATTCCAATTGCCAGTTTCAGAATCTGATTTGTTTTTGCATTACAATGTTTTGTTTGGTGTAGATTTAATAGGTGAAAGTTGGAAAGTCTTTTTGGTACCGTTTATGGGTCTGATGATTATTCTTAGTAATTTTTTTATGGGTTGGCTTTTGTTCAAAAAAGACAAGTTTATGTCACAAGTTTTGAATTTTGTAGCTTTTGTTTGTCAGGTATTTATTGTGATGGTGACTTTTATTTTGGTATTTTTGAACGTATAGCTTTATGAGTACTACTTCAAAAAAAGCTGATTACAATTTTATTTCACTTTTTTTTATCCTGCTGATTTTTGGTATGATGGTACTTAGTTCTGCTTCAGTTGCTGTGGGGATAAATAGTTTTGATGATCCTTATTTTTTTGTTAAAAGACAATTTTTTCTTGGTTTTTTGCCAGGATTTTTTTTGTTTATTATTTTATCAAAAATAAATTATAATTTTTGGAGAAAATTGTCAGCGCCAATATTTTTGCTTGGTTTGTTTTTATTATTTTTGGTTTTTGTGCCAGGAATTGGTTCTACCAATAATACTAGTAGTAGTAGTTGGATCAATTTGTTTGGTTATTCTTTTCAGCCAGCTGAAGCAATGAAAATGTCTTTGATTATTTATATGGCAGCTTTTTTTGCCAAGATGGGTGACAAAATAAAAGATTTCAAAGAAGGTTTTTTAGTAGCTTTGGGAGTGGGAATGCTTCCTATTGCGATGGTAATTTTACAGCCAGATATTGGTACAACAGCTATTTTATTTAGTATTTTGTTTGCAATGCTCTTTTTTGCTGGTGCCAAATTTTCTCATATGTCTGGTTTGGTTTTGGCAGCGGTAATTGGTTTTATTTTTTTGGTTATTATCGCACCATATAGAGCACATAGACTTACCACTTTTTTGCATCCAGAGCTTGATCCTCAAGGACAAGGTTATCAAATCAATCAAGCTTTTTTGGCTGTAGGTTCGGGTGGTTTGTTTGGACTTGGTTTTGGTCATTCTAGACAAAAGTTTCAGTATTTGCCAGAAGTACATGGTGATAGTATTTTTGCGATTATGTCCGAAGAAATGGGTTTTGTCATGGTTGTAGGTTTTTTGTCTCTTTTGTTTTTGTTGTTAAAACGTGGGTTTAGTATTGCGGTAAATACTAAAGATGAATTTGGTAGATTATTGGTGACTGGTGTGATGTCGTGGCTTTTTGTGCAATCTTTTTTGAATATTGGCGCTATTGTGGGATTATTGCCTTTGACTGGTGTGCCTTTGCCATTTGTTAGTCACGGTGGTAGTGCGCTGATGATTGGTATGGCTAGTATGGGGATTGTGGTGAGTGTTTCAAAACATGCTGACATGAAAGCATAAAAACACAAGAACATAAAAACAATTTTTATCTAAAATTTTGTTTTAATGTTTTCATTTTTTCAGCCCCAGGCTGATCCGCCTTGCTTAGCACGCCTTGGGCTGTGGGAGGAAATGTTTTTATTATAATTATGAAAATTATTTAAAAATAGTAGAATATTGTCTGTGTAATCAATTTAATCAGTTTAAATCAGTGTATTATGAAGGTTTTATTTTCCGGTGGAGGTACTCTTGGTCCAGTAACACCACTTTTGGCTATTCGTGAGACTATCAAAGAAAATTATTCAGATTTAGAGTTTGTTTGGGTTGGTACTAAGACTGGTCCTGAACAAAAATTGGTAGAAGAAAATAATGTAAAATTTTGTAGTATTACGTCTGGCAAATTTCGTCGTTATTTTTCTTTTTTAAATATTTTTGATATTTTTAGAATTATTGCTGGTTTTTTTCAAGCCTTCAAAATTTTGTGGCGAGAAAATCCAGACATGTGTATTTCAGCAGGTGGCTTTGTATCTGTACCATTGCATTTTGCAGCTTGGATATTGGGTATTCCGACGTGGATTCACAGTCAAGATATTGTAATTGGACTTTCTAGTAAACTTATGGCACCTTTGGCAAGAGTGGTGACTACTTCAGTAGAAGCCAATGTCAAAAATTTTAAAAAGAAAAAAACTTTTTGGTTGGGCAATCCAGTGAGACAAGATATTTTGCAAGGAAGTAGGGAAGAGGCTTACAAAATATTTTCTTTGAAAAAAGATTTGCCAGTAGTTTTTGCTACCGGTGGTGGTACTGGTTCTATTCGTGTCAATCAAATGATTGTAGAAGCAATGGGACATTTGAAAGATAAAATACAAATTATACATTTGTCTGGTAGAGACAGACCTCAAGAATTGGTAGAACGTGCACAAAAATATTTTGCTGATTATCATGTTTATCAATTTTTTACGAGTGAAATGAAACATGCTTATGCTGTTTCAGATATTGTGGTGTCTCGTGGTGGTTTTGGTACTTTGTCAGAAATAGCGGCTCTTGGTAAAACAGCTGTCATTATCCCAAAGCCTGGTCATCAAGTAGAAAATGTTAGATTCTTGGAAAAAAATAATTCAGCAATTTTAGTAAATGAAGTTACTTCAGATGGATTATTTTTGGCTAAAATTATCAAAAGAATTTTGGATGATAAAGAAGAAAATAATATGTTGTCTAACAACTTAAAAAGACTTTTACCAGTAGCCAAAAAACAAGATATTTTATCTATTGTGGAAAAGTTGTTAAAATAATTTTGACCTTAATGATATTAATTGTTATAATTTGGATAGTTTAAATCAGTTAATTATAAAAAACTATGAAAGTAAAACTTTCTTTGTTAGCTAGTATGGGGGTAATAGCTTTGGTTGGTGCAGGTTGTTCTTCTACTACAGACACTACTCCAAATGTAAGTGTTGAAACTTCTTCTGGTGATGTTGTGGTTTCAGAAGTGGATCTAAATGTAAAAGATGTAGAAGTAGTAGCTCAAGCAGAAGCAAAATTCAAAACAGGCGAAAATGTGCTTGTTGACTTAGGTTATGGTTGGTATGAAGGTAAAGTAGAAGAATTTGCTTGTGAGACTGGTTTTTATGTAAGATACAAAGGTCTTAGTGCAAGTTGTATCACTGAAGATAAATTAGTAAAACCAGTTACACCAAGTGCTGAATCTTTAGTAGTAGGTGCAAAAGTCATAGCTAATATTGGCAAAGGTGAAATGTTTGGTGGTAAAACTATCTATCCATATTATAGTGCTGAAGTTATGGCTGTAAATGGTGAAAAATATACAGTAAAAGATAACAGTAAAAAAGAATACGAATTGACAATTGACAAAATTTATTTAAAATAATTTATTAATTTATTTAATTAACATAATATATATATTATGAATAAAAAAGTTTCTATCGTAGCCGCTTTGAGCGTGCTAGCTTTAGTGGGAGCAGGTTGTTCATCTACAACAACTTCAGATACTACTAGTACAGGTAGTAAAGTTGAAGTAGGAAGTGAAAAAGCACAAGGCCTTGACGGCACTTGGGTTATCACTGAAGCTGTAGGTCAATACGCTGAAATGAACAAAGGTACAAAATATATCTTTGCTGGCGATAAATTGACAACAAAGCTTGGTATCATTGAAACTAAAGGTACTATCACTTCAAAAACAGATTCACAAATGACTGTAGCTTTTGAAGGTATGACAAATCCTTTTGTTTACAAATATAGTATGAATGGTGCTAAATTGGTACTTGAATTAACAAGTTCAGGTGGTCAAATTTTCACATTGGAAAGACAATAATTTTTTTCCTCAAAAGCACTCCTCGAAAAAGGAGTGCTTTTTTAGTAGCCAAATTTTTTTGTTTGTGATATAATTTCTCCATAATAAAATACTATATTATGCCTAATATTCATTTACAACAAAAAGGTCAAGAAAAAGAAAAAAAAGATGATATTTGTCTTTTTGGACAAACTAATTATCGTAATCAATTGCGTAGATTTGGTATCAAAACTGATGATAGAAGACGACATATGTATATCATTGGTAAGACTGGTATGGGTAAGACTACCATGATGGAAAACATGGTTTTGAATGATATTTACAAAGGGCATGGTGTGGGTATTGTGGACCCTCATGGAGATTTTGCTGAAAAAATTATCAATTACATTCCGCCACATCGTATCAATGACGTGGTTTATTTCAATCCTTCTGATGTAGAATTTCCAATTGGTTTCAATATCTTGGAAGTACGTTCTGAAGAACAAAAACATTTAGTAGCTTCAGGTTTGATGGGCATTTTCAAGAAAATTTGGCCAGATGTCTGGAGTTCCAGAATGGAATATATTTTGAATAATACTATTTTGGCTTTGCTTGATTATCCAGGTTCTACTTTGCTTGGTATCAATCGTCTTTTGGCTGACAAAGATTATAGACGCAAAGTCGTCAAGCAGTTGAAAGATCCTGTTGTCAAAGCTTTTTGGCAAACAGAATTTGCAAGTTACAATGACAGATATGCTCAAGAAGCTGTCGCTCCTATCCAAAACAAAATTGGTCAATTTTTGTCTGCTTCTGTTATTCGTAATATGGTAGCTCAAGTCAAATCTACTATCAATGTTCGTGAAATTATGGATAGTGGCAAAATTTTTATCATGAATTTGTCCAAAGGTAGAATTGGAGAAGATAATAGTCGTTTGCTTGGTGGTATGCTTATTACCGAAATACAGCTTGCCGCTATGGAAAGAGTAGATACTCCAGAAAATGAACGTAAAGATTTTTTCTTGTATGTTGATGAATTCCAAAATTTTGCTACACCTAGTTTTGCTAATATTTTGTCAGAAGCTCGTAAATATCGTCTTAGTCTGATTATGGCGCATCAATATGTCACACAGCTGGATGAAATAGTATCTGGTGCTGTTTTTGGTAATGTGGGCAGTATTGTGACTTTTCGTGTTGGTGCTTCCGATGCTGAAATTTTGGCCAAAGAATTTGCACCTAATTTTATAGAGCAAGATATTGTCAATTTGGCAAAATACAAAATATTATTGAAACTTATGATAGATGGTTTGGCTTCTCATCCTTTTTCAGCGATGACTATGCCACCAATTGCACAAGAAACTGGTTCAGCACAAAAAGTTATCAGAGTTTCAAGAGAAAGATATGGTCGTCATCGTGATATTATCGCTGACAAAATTTTACGTTGGAGTGGTATGGGTGGAGATGAACTTGCTAATGATGAAAATGATGTTGTATATGAAGAAAAAACTAGTACCAAAGAAACAATAAATAGAGAAACAATAAGTGTAGAAAAAAATGTAGAAAAAGAGGTGGTAGTAAAAGAAACAGTTGCCGAAGTTCCAGAAAAAACAGAAAATGTAATTGATCTAAATCAAGTAGAACCAGTAGTAGATACACAAGTATATAAAAAAGTAGAGACAAAATTAGATATACAAGATGAAAATTTGGATTTATTGCCAGGTTTGTCTCCACAAAATATTAGTGATGCTAATTTTGAAACTCAAAAGAAAAAAAGAAAAAGAAAGAGAAAGAAAAAAACAAATAATGAAAATGTTTCTGTAGAAAATAATGTAAAAAAAATGAATGAAGATGAATTAGTAAAATTTGATTAATCATCATTTATGATGTTAAGATTAATACAGAATAAAGATACAAGAGTCGCTATTATTTATAGTATTTTATCTTTAAAATAATAAATTATCCTTATTAAGGATATAATTTAAAATTATATGAAATATTTAAGAGCTGGTTTGTTTGGTTTATTTTTGTGGATTTTTATTTTTGTGATAATTTCTGTTTTGATGTTTTTGCCAGGTGTCAAAGATTCTGATTTGTTTCAAAATCTAATTTTGTGGGTATTACTAATTCCTTTTGTAATGTTACTTGCTAAATGGTATTTTCGTAAAGACGAGCCTACTAGCAAAAAAGGTTTAATGTTGGGTATTGTGGCAGTACTTGTTGGTACTTTGTTGGATATGATTATTACAGTACCAGTTTTTGTAAAATCATTTAGTGTTTATTATTCTGACTGGACATTATATATTGGTATGTTGGAAGTATTAGTTTTGACTACTTACGCTGGTTATGAATTTGATGCTACTTTTACTGTGGATACTGATAAATAATTTATACTTCATATGAAATTGCAAAAAGTTGTCACGGCGGTAATTATTTTGTTAGTAATTTCAGTGATTATAAATAATATTGGTTTGTTTTTATTTTTGTTAGTAATATTATTATTTTTGACAAGAAAAAAAATAGACAAAAATGTTTTTTTTAATTTACAAAATATATTTCCTAATTTCAAAAAAAATAATTTCAAATCAAATATGGAAACAATAAATCCAAATAAATATAGTATGAAAAAAACCTTGGTTGTAATATTTTCTATTTTTTTATTTTTTATTTTACTTAGTTTTGCTAGTTCATTTTGGATAGTAGTTGGAGCAGGTGAGACAGGTGTCAAATCTTTGTTTGGTAAAGTGATGGATGAAGAACTTTCTTCTGGTTTTCATTTCAAGAATCCTTTTGTAAAAATTACCAAAGTAGGTATTCGTACTCGTGATTATACAATGAGTATTGCCCAAGGTGAAGGTAATAGATCGGGTGCTGATGCTATTACTGCTTTGACCAAAGAAGGTCTTAGTGTGGATTTGGATATTACGGTTCTTTATCATTTGGTAGAAGAAAAAGCTAGTGATGTTTATCGTGATCTTGGTCTTTCTTATGAAGAGAGTATTATTCGTCCACAAATTCGTAGTGTGATTCGTGAAGTAGTGGCTAATTACAATGTCAAAGATATTTATTCTGACAAGAGACAAGATGTTGCAGCTGAAATTGAAAAAAGGCTAAAAGAACGTATGGATCCAAGAGGCATTTCTCTTGAAGAAGTCTTATTTCGTCATGTAGAGTTACCAGCTAATTTGGCAAGTAGTATTCAACAAAAATTACAAGCAGAACAAGAAACTGAACGTTATAATTTCTTGTTGGAAAAAGAACAAAAAGAAGCGGAACGTAAACGTATAGAAGCAGAAGGACAACGTGATGCTCAAAAGATTATCAATGAAAGTTTGTCAGATCGTTATTTGGAATATTTGTATATCAATAGTTTGAAAGATAGAGAAGGAACTATTTATGTGCCAACTGGTAGCAATGGTTTGCCTGTTTTTAAAGGACTTTAGTATAAAATTATAATTTTTAATATACAAAAAATTATTGTAATTTGCTTATTGTATATTACCTGTTTATAGAATAATTGACTAAAAATAGTAAATTTGCTATTATATTTATGGGTAACGAGATTTTTAATTCCCTTTATGTTTTTAGAAAAAAATAGTACGTTCCCAAAAGGTCGGAAAATTTATTAATAACCAATTTGGAACGTATACTATGTATAATCAAGGACCAAGAGAAATGTTCAACGTTGATCTAAGTTGTGCAAAATGTGGTACTCACATTTCACAATTGCCTTTTCAACCTTCAGGAGACCGTCCAGTTTTCTGTCAAGATTGTAATCGCGCTCATCGTGATGAACGTAATGGCGGAGCTCGCCCTCAAAAAAGAATGTTCGATGTAGATGTAAATTGTGCTGGTTGTGGTACTCACATCACACAATTGCCTTTCGAACCTAAAGCAGGTAGTGACATTTTCTGTCGTGAATGCTATATGAAAAATAAAGAGTAATCTTTACTTTGAAATTCAAAAAGAAATCTCATTTTGTGAGATTTCTTTTATTTTTAAGAATTATTTTTTGAGACAGTTTTGTTTTTTTGTACTTACAATGCGTATAAGCCTCGTAAGCCTTGTAATATACTTTTGACAAAAAGACTTTTTTCCGCTAAGATATGCTTATTATGTTTCAAAATATTGATAAAAATAAGAAAATTCTCGTCGCTATGTCTGGTGGTGTAGATTCTTCTGTAGCCGCAGCTCTTTTGGTTGAAGCTGGTTTTGATGTGACCGGAGCGTATATGATCAACTACGAGGAACGAGGAATGAGGAATGAGGAATGGGAAAAAAACAGTGAAGAAAACATGGGTAATATTTGTTGGGTACCGGATTATAGAGATGCTTTGAGAGTTTCCGCTAAGCTTGGAATTCCACTTTTGAAGCTTGATTTTCAAAAAGAATATAAAGAAAAAGTTTTGGATTATATGTTGGCTGAATATAAGAAAGGCAACACTCCAAATCCTGATGTGATGTGTAATAAGTTTATTAAATTTGGTGTTTGGCTAGAAAAAATACAAGAATTGGGTTTTGATTATATTGCGACAGGACATTACGCGAAAGTAGAGGCACGAGGAATGGGGAATGAGGAATATAAATTAATGCAAGCAAAGGACGATAACAAGGATCAGACTTATTTTTTGCATCAACTAAATCAAGAACAACTTTCCAAAACTTTATTTCCTTTGGGTGATTATACCAAACCTGAAGTTAGAGAATTAGCCAAAAAATTTGATTTGCCTACAGCTACGAAAGAAGAAAGTATGGGAATTTGTTTTGTGGGTGAACTTGATATGAAAGAATTTTTGCAGCGTGATTTGAAGAAAAATCCAGGTGAAATTGTAACAGAAAGTGGAGAATTAATAGGTGAACATGAAGGCTTGGCTTTTTATACTATTGGTCAACGTCATATTGGAGTTCAGAGTTCACAGTTCGGAATTAAGAGTGATAATAAACCATTGTTTGTTGTTGCCAAAAATTTTGAGGCTAATCAATTGGTTGTTGGATATGAAGATAGTGAGTTATTGAATAAAGATGAAATTGATGTTGATGATATAAATTGGATAAGTGGACAAATACCAGTTTTTCCGTTAAAATGTACAGTAAGATTACGTCATAGACAAGCTTTGCAAGAAGTGATTGTTGAGAAAAATGATAATATTTACAAATTAAAATTTTTAAACAAACAAAGAGCTGCTACTTCTGGACAATTTGCTGTTTTTTACAAAGATGGTGAATGCCTTGGTGGTGGTGTAATTATCTAATTTTATGGAACCTACAATGAATTTAGGTGGATTTATTTGGTCAGCTTTACCAATTTTGTTGGTAGTTGGTGTTTTGTTATTTTTAGGTTTGAAATATTTTAAATAAAAATTATATGTTTGCTATCTTAAATGAAAATTTATCTAGAAAATCTCGTTTGATTTATCTAGCTTTTGCATTGTTAATAGCTTTGGCTTTTGACTTTTTCTTTTGGGATGTAAACGTTTTTGGTTTGGGTTTCTTTTTGTTTGTTTCAATTTATACTTTAGGTTTTACGCTTATTACTTTTTTGAGCAAACAACTACACCAACCTAAGGCACTGTGGCTTTTGTTGCCAATATTTATTTTTTCTTTGGATATTTTGTTACTAAACAATGAATTTGTGACGGGTTTGGTACCTTTGTTAGTCGCTATTTTACTATTAGTCTATCCTTTTCTTTTGACTTTACGTAATCCTGATAAATTAAAATTTGATTTTTTTAAGTTGAGTTTGTCTGATAATTTTAGAAAAGGAGTAAATAAATTAAAACAAATTTTTAGTGATTTGGGTTCTTCTTCTAAAGTAAAGAATAGTGAATTATACAAAAAAATATTAATAGGTGTTGTGATTTCTGTTCCAATTCTTTTTATCTTTTTAGCTCTTTTTCTTAGTGCGGATCCAGTTTTTGCCAAAAAAGTACATAGTTTATTTAATTTTCACGTTGAACCAGATTTAGTTTTTAGAATTTTTAAGACTTTGTTTTTGACTTTGATTCTTGGTTCTTTTTTCTATATTTTGGTGGATAATTCACATAAATTGGAATATAGTAAAAAACTTGTTTTGAAAATTGACAAAGCAGTCGCTATAGTTGTCTTGTCTCTAGTGAATTTTCTTTTTGCCACATTTGTGGTAATTCAATTGCAATATTTGTTTGGTTCTACCAACTTTGTACTTGAACAAGGTCTAGTCTTTGCTGATTATGCTAGACAAGGTTTTTTTCAACTTGTTTGGGTAATTATTTTTTCAGCAATTTTTTTAGTTATTTTTTATCGTTCAGCTTCTGAACATGGTAGTCATATTGCTCTTAAATTGCTCAAAATATTTTTGATTTTGCAAGTGGCTGTGATTGTCATGTCAGCTTTGAAGAGAATGAATCTTTATCAAGAGGCTTACGGTTTTACAACGATGCGTCTTTATGTTGAGTGGTTTATTTATTTTTGTATTGCCATTTTGACTTTCACGGCTGTTAGTTTATCTATTGATTTTGAATTTAGAAAATTTTTCAACATGACTGTATTATTAGGAATAGCTGCTCTTTGTGTGGTTAGTTCAATAAATGTAGACAGGATGATTGCAAGTAAAAATGTTGATAGATTTTTATATGAAGGTAAAAGAATTGATACACATTATTTAGTGAGTTTATCTACTGATGCATTTGAGGAAGTGAAAAAAATAAATAAAAAAATAGATGAAAAAGATGTATCTGTTGAAAGTATATATTCTGGAAATTTTGGTTACAATGTCAGTAATGTCATAATTTCTGAATGGAAAGAAAAATATAAGATTAAATCATGGAAAGAATTTAATTTTAGTGTAAATAAACTTTGGAAAACGAATAATTAAAACATTTTTAACAATTTCAACATTTAGAACATTTATTTTATGTTAAACGCACAAGAACTTAGAAAAAAATATTTAGAATTTTTTGCTAGTAAGAATCATGCTGTGATTTCTTCAGCATCACTATTGCCTGAAAATGATCCAACAGTACTTTTTACTACTGCTGGAATGCATCCACTTGTCCCATATTTGCTTGGTGAAAAACATCCAGCTGGAGTGAGACTGACTGATGTCCAAAAATGTGTACGTACTGGCGACATTGACGAAGTTGGCGACAGAAGTCATTTGACATTTTTTGAGATGCTTGGTAATTGGTCACTAGGGGACTATTTCAAACTAGAAGCTATTGAATGGAGTTTTGAATTTTTGACTTCAAAAGATTATTTAGGAATTGATATAAACAAATTGGCTGTCTCAGTTTTTGCAGGTGACAGTGATGCACCTTTTGATTCAGAATCATTTGAAAAATGGAAATCTTTGGGAATTAGAGAAGAACGTATTGCCAAATTACCAAAGAAAAATAATTGGTGGGGTCCGGCTGGTATCACTGGTCCTTGTGGTCCTGATACTGAAATGTTTTTTTGGGTAGGAAAAGAAGAATTGCCACCATCTGGTAGTAATCCAGGAAATGATGAAGACAATTGGTTAGAAATCTGGAACGATGTTTTTATGCAATATTTCAAGCAAGAAGATGGAACTTTTAAATTGCTTGAAAAACAAAATGTAGATACAGGTATGGGTCTTGAGCGTACGACTGCCGTCCTCAACAAATTTTCGGATGCTTTTGAAGTAGATACTTTGAAACCTATTATAAACAAAATTGAAGAGCTTAGTGGCAAGAAATACAAAGAATCAGACAGTGTGACAAAGTCTATGCGTGTAGTAGCTGATCATATTCGTACTTCTACTATGATTATGACTGATGATAGGGGAGTAGCTCCAAGTAATGTGGATCAAGGCTATATCGTGCGTCGTCTGATTCGTCGTGCTGTTCGCCATGGACGTAATTTGGGATTGCAAAATAATTTTTGTGTAGAATTGTCAAAAGTTGTTATCAGTATTTTTGCTGATGTTTATCCAGAGGTTAATCGCAATCAAGAATTTGCTTTGAATGAAATGGAAAAAGAAGAAACAAAATTTCGTGTGACACTTGAACAAGGTATCAAAGAATTTGAAAAATTACTAAAAGGTTTTCAAATGGCTTTGGAAAAAACTGGTCGTGCTATTACGGAAATTTCTGGTAAACAAGCTTTCAAACTTTATGATACTTTTGGTTTTCCAATTGAAATGACAGAAGAACTTGCTAGTGAAAATAATCTGACAATTGATAAAGCTGGTTTTGACGAAGCTTATACAGCTCATCAAGAACTTTCTCGTCAAGGTGCTGAACAAAAATTCAAAGGTGGTCTAGCTGATCATGGTGAAATGAGTGTAAAATATCATACTGCTACTCACTTATTGCACGCTGCTTTGCGCCAAGTTTTGGGTAATCACGTAGAACAAAAAGGTAGTAATATTACAGCTGAAAGACTTCGTTTTGATTTTTCTTATACTGACAAAATGACAGATGAACAAATAAAAGAAGTAGAAAATTTGGTCAATTCTGCTATAAAAAATGATTATCCAGTAACTTTTTCTGAAATGAAAGTAGAAGAAGCTCGTACCAAAAATGCGATTGGTCTTTTTGGTGACAAATATGGTGAAATGGTAAAAGTTTACACTGTTGGTGATCCAAATGAGATTTCAGCCAAAGCTAGTGAGAATAGTCTTACTTTTAGTCGAGAAATTTGTGGTGGTCCTCATGTAGAGCATACTGGTGTAATGGGACATTTCAAAATTATGAAAGAAGAATCCTCAAGTGCGGGTATTAGGAGAATTAAAGCAATCTTAGAATAAAATAAACAATACTAAATAAACAAATTCCAAACAAATTACAATTTTCAATATTCAGTGATTTTGTTATTTGTTTATTGTATATTATTTGTAATTTGTAATTTTGAAATTGTTTATTAAAAATTTATGCAATTTAAAAAAATAGTTTTATACGCTTGGTCCGTCCGTCACCAATTCACCAAATACTTCATCGTTGGTTTTTCGGGATTATTTTTGGATTTGGCTACTTTGATTTTTTTCAAGGAATTTTTTGGTTTAAATGCGACTATTGCTGTGATATGCAATCAAGTTATAATGCTTACTTACAATTTTCTATTGAATAAATACTGGTCTTTCAAAAACAAAGAAATGCCACACAAACAAATTGTGCGTTATTTAGCTTTAGCAGGTTTTAACTATTTATTTTCCGTGGGTGTGATGTATCTATTCAATTATATTTTAGAATTTGATTATCGTTTAGTTCGTATTGCGACAATTGTTGTGATGGTATCTTGGAATTTCTTTTTGTATAAGTATTGGGTGTATAGAGAGGAATGTGGAACGGGGAATGTGGAAAGAGAATAGAGGAACGAAAGGAATGACAAGCGCCAGCTTGTCCAATGTATAATTTTATCTGGTTTATAAAGAAATTAAAAATGTATAAAATTAATATATATTATTTAACTATATAATTTATATGAAAAAATTAACACCACAAGATGAATACCTTATAAATGAAATTAGAGGTATATTGAAAAATAGAAGGGGTTCTATTGAAGAATTTAAGAAGCTTGAAGAAAAGGTAGTTGTTTTATCTGAAAAGGCACAAAAATTTTTACAAAGTAAAAATAGTGATGCTACTGATATTAGGGAAGAAGCTTTTTCTTTTTTGTTACAAATGCTTCATCATATAAAAAGAGATGGTGTCTTTTCTGATAAATCAGATGACGGAACAAAAGTTAGAGAACGTATTAATCAGTATCTGTATGCTCATGAATTTTTGAAAGGTAGGTTTGAAATAGATGGTAGTTTTGAACATAGAGTAGATTTTAGAAAAGTGAAAGATGAATTGTGGACTTTTTTGGACTGGGTAAAAAGTGAATGTTCACCAGAAGATAAAAATACTGATGATATGAAGAGAGAAGGTTCAAATAGTGAAGGTCCAAGAGTTTACCGTTTTTAGTTTTTTTGTAAATAATAAAGGGTAACGATAGAAAGTTGAAAGGATTGTATTGGCAATTGTAAGTCTGCCAATTTTAAGAGTATTAATATTAGTAAATTAATAATATTTTATAAAATTTAAAAGACATTTTATAGATTTTTGACTTTATGGACTTTAGAAACTTTATGAACTTTTAACTAATTCCTTGCATTTTTAGCCAAATATTGATATAGTATGTTTCGTGATATTTGTCTCGTACTATGTGCTAGACCTTATCCACTAATTAAAACTTGACAATATTTTGACTTTAGGTTAAAATACCGTCGTTAATTTGATTTACATGGGTAACAAACAAGACGTTATAGAAGTCTGGGGTAAAATTATCGAACTTCTACCAAGTGCTAAATTTCGTGTAGTTTTAGAAAATGAACATGAATTAGTTTGTCATTTGGCAGGAAAACTTCGTATGAACAACATTAGATTAAATGTTGGCGATGAAGTCAAAGTAGAAATTACTCCTTACGATTTGTCCAAAGGACGTATAACATACAGATTTTAAAATAAATCTCAATCAGTGCGGTGTAGCCTTTTTTATAAGGGTGTCGATATCGCGGCAGTGATTGATGATTTTTTATTAAAAAATATATTTATTTGAAGTTTTATTAATATGAAAGTACAAGCATCAGTTAAAACAAGATGTAAAGATTGCAAGATTGTCATCCGTCGTGGTGCACGTTTTGTAATTTGTAAAAATCCTCGTCACAAACAAAGACAAGGTGCTAAACAGCGTGTAAAAGCTGCTTAAATTTAATTAAAGTTTTTAGAAATAAGATATGCGTATTTCAGGTGTAAATATACCAAGAGAAAAAAGAGTAGTAGTTGCTCTTACTTATGTGTATGGTATTGGACCTACCACAGCTAAAAAAATTATGGACTTGTCTCAAGTTCCATTAACTACACGTACCAAAGATCTTACACAAGATCAAGAAGATAAAATTCGTAATTTAGTAGAAAAAACTTATAAAACAGAAGGTGACCTACGTCGTGAAGTTTCTTCAAACATCAAACGTTTGAAAGATATCAAATCATACCGTGGTACACGTCATGCAAAAAGATTGCCTTCTCGTGGACAAAGAACAAAAACTAATAGTCGTACTACTCGTGGTAACAAGAGAAATGTAGCAACTAGTGGTAAAAAACCAGTTGCACAAAAGACTTAATGTTTGATAAATTGAATTAAAAAAAACGAAAAAATAATTTATTATGGCTACTAAAAAAGTAAAAAAAGCTAAAAAGAAAAGTTTGCGTTCCGTATCTCACGGCAAAGCTTTTATTCAAGCTACATTTAATAACACTATTGTATCTGTAACAGATCAAAATGGTGATGTTCTAGGTTGGTCATCTGCTGGTAAAGCAGGTTTCAAAGGACCTAAAAAATCTACACCTTATGCTGCTGGCGTAGTTGTCAAAGAAGTTGCTGAAGCTATCAAAGTTTTTGGTGTAAAAGAAGTTAGTGTATTTGTAAAAGGTATTGGTGGCGGCCGTGAAGGTGCTATCCGTGCTTTGAATTCAAATGGAATTCAAGTATTGTCTGTAAAAGATATTACACCTATTCCACACAATGGTTGTCGTCCACCAAAAAGAAGACGTGTATAATATAATTTGATATTTAAAATATGGGAAGAAATATTGGACCAAAAAATAAAATTGCAAGACGTTTCAAAACTAATTTAGGTTTGAAAACAAATTCTACAAAAGTAGCTCGTCGTCTTAACCAAGCACCTGGCGTACACGGACCAAAACAAAAACGTCCTTCTTTGTCAGCTTTTGGTAAGCAATTAGTTGAAAAACAAAAAGCTAAAGTTGTTTATGGTATTCGCGAAGGTCAATTTCGCAAATACGTAGAAAAAGCAAGTAACATGACAGGTGACTCTGGTGTAAACTTGCAAGAAATGCTAGAAATGCGTATGGACAATGTTGTCTATCGTATGGGTTTTGCTGTTACTCGTGCTCAAGCAAGACAATTTGTTAGTCATGGTATGTTTTTGCTAAATAGTAAAAAAATGAACATTCCTTCACACATTGTGCGTATTGGTGATGTTGTTTCTTTAAAACCTACAAAACAAAAGAAACAAATTTTTGAAAATGTTAGTGATAAATTACAATCTCAAGAATTACCATCTTGGGTATCTGTTGATTCTGCTGCTAAATCTGGTAAAATACTTACTAAGCCTAGTTCAAAAGATTTTGAAAAAGTCTTTGATGTTAAGCTTATCACAGAGTATTACTCTACAAGATAATTTTTAAAATGTCTGTTAATTTAAAAAACATATGGATTATATTCTTCTACCCTCAACAATAGAATTCAAAGATACAAGTAAAGCAAATACAGCTGAACTGATCATTACACCTTGTCACCAAGGTTATGGTACCACAATTGGTAATTCTTTGAGACGTGTATTATTGTCTTCTATTGAAGGTGCAGCTGTTGAAGCTGTAAAAATAGACGGTGTACAACATGAATTTTCAGCTATTGAAGGTGTAATGGAAGATGTGATTGAACTATCTCAAAATTTGAAACAATTATCTATTATATCTCATAGTGAAACTCCAGTTACATTGTCTTTAACAAAAAAAGGTAAAGGCGAAGTAAAAGCTTCTGATTTTGAAAAAAATTCAGATATTGAAATTGTAAATCCTGATTTGACTATTGCTACAATTACTGATGACAAGAAAGAATTAAGTTTAGAAATTATTATTGGTAAAGGTTTAGGTTACGTACCTGTATCTGAAAAAGAAAGTAAAAATTTAGATTTGGGTACTATTTTAATTGACTCTTTTTATTCCCCGGTAAAAGATGTCGGTTATAAAGTCGAAAATACTCGTGTTGGTGATATCACTGATTACGAAAAAGTAACCTTGACTATTGAAACAAATGGCACAATTGCACCAAAAGAAACTGTAGAACGTGCCACTAAGATTTTGATGGACCATTTTAGTTTGGTTTTATCTTCTTCTAGTACTATAAAAGTATCTAAAAAAGATAAAAAAAACAGTGATGAAGAATAATAAAAAAGAAATTTTGTATAAAATATGAGACACCAAAAGAAAAATATAAAATTAGGTAGAACCAAAGCTCCTAGAGTAGCATTGCTTAGAAATCTTGCAGAGAGTTTGGTATTGCATGATGCTATTATTACTACAAAAGCCAAAGCTAAAGCTTTGCGTACAGTAGTAGAACCATTGGTAACAAAAGCCAAAAAGAATCGCCCTGTGGATAGAGAAATTATAAATTCTGTATTGTATACAGGTAGAGCTGTAGCAAAATTGATTGATGTAATTGCTCCTCGTTATAAAGATAGACAAGGTGGTTATACTCGCATTATCAAATTAGGTACTCGTCCTACTGACGGTGCTGAAAAAGTAAAAATTGAATTCGTTTAAAAAGATAAAATATGCAAGAAATAAAACGTGAAAAAATTCAAATCGATGCCACTGATAGAGCTGTAGGTCGTGTAGCTACTGAAGCTGCCAAAATTTTGATGGGAAAAAACAAACCTACCTTTGTTCGTCATATCGATACTGGAGACTTTGTGATAATTAACAACGCAAAGTTGGTAAAATTTACCGGTAAAAAATTAGTACAAAAAGATTATTATCAACATTCTGGTCATCCAGGTGGATTGAAGACTACTTCAATGAAAAAAATTTTTGATATTGATTCAACAGATGTAATGCGTAGAGCTATTTACAGTATGTTGCCAAAGAACAAATTGAGAACTGGGATGATGAAACGCCTAAGTATCAATGCTTAAAATATAAATAATATATAATTATGGTACAGAAATCAGATGCTAACAAAGCAAGAGCCGTAGGTAGAAGAAAAACAGCTTCTGCCCGTGTTCGTATCACACCTGGTAAAGGTAAAATTGTTATCAACGATAGAGAATTAAATAATTATTTCACTACAAAATTATTACAAGAACGTGTTGTTTCTCCACTTGTGGCTATTGGCAAAGAAAAAGATACAGATGTTTCTGTAAAAGTTGCTGGTGGTGGTATTCGTGGTCAAGCTGATGCAGTCTGTCATGGTATTGCTAGAGCTTTGGTAGAATGGAATGAAGATTTCAAACCTACTTTAAAAGCTAAAGGCTTTATGACACGTGATTCTAGAGCAAAAGAAAGAAAGAAACCAGGTTTGCACAAAGCTCGTCGTGCTCACCAATGGAGAAAACGTTAAACACAAAAATTTCAAAATTCAAATTTCAAACTCCGGATTGTATTATCTGGAGTTTTTGTTTTCTATGGGCTTACAAGGCTTACGAGGCTTACAAAGCCAACAAGGCTTTTTGTTTATGATTGTAAGCCTTGTGAGCCTTGTAGGCTTTGTAAGCTTTTTATTATAAAATCAAATATTGTTTTAAGTAAGGTTTTATAGTAAAATATAAGTACATGAAAAATCATTCAATCGCCAAAAACACTATGTTTATGACAATGGCCTCTGTTTTGCAGAAGGTCATATCTTTTGTTTACTTTGCAATTGTTGCTAGACAACTGGGCGCTGAGAGTACTGGTAAGTATTTTTTTGCTTTATCTTTCACTACTATTTTTGTAGTTTTTGTAGATTTGGGTTTTAGTAATATTTTGATTAGAGAAGGTGCAAAATTAAAAGATAAAATACAAGAATATTTTTCAAATATTTTATTTATAAAATTATTTTTAGGTTTTGTTAGCTTTTTAGCAGTGGTAGTTGTCATAAATTTGATGGGCTATGAATTGGAAACAAAGCAATTAGTTTACATCTCAGCTATTACGATGTTGTTTGATTCGTTGCATTTGACTTTGTATGGAACTTTGCGTGCTTTTGGAAATTTATTTTATGAGTCTATTGCTATTATAGTAAGCCAAGCTCTAACTTTAATTTTGGGAACATTTTTTTTATTTACTGGCAAACCTCTTATTTTTTTGATGTATGCCTTTTTGATACCTAGTATTTGCAATGTGTTGTTTGCTAGTCTAATTGTGATTTTCAAGTACAATTTAAATTTTAAATTGAAATACAACAAAGAAGTTTTTACTTATCTTATTACATTAGTAATTCCTTTTGCTTTAGCTGCTATTTTTGCTAGAGTTTATTCTTTTATAGATTCTATATTTTTGTCAAAAATGGCAGGTGATGAAGTTTTAGGTTGGTATAGTATTCCATCGAAAATTGCTTATGCTTTGAATTTTGTACCTATGGCTTTGATAGCAGCTTTGTATCCTAAATTTAGTGAATATTTTTTGAAAGATAAAAATAAATTAAGTTTTGTTTTTCATCAAAGTATCAAGTATTTATTATTGGTTTCTATACCTTTTGTAATTTTAGTTTCTTTGCTTGCCAAAGACATTATAGTTTATTTTTTTAAGAGTGAATATTTGAATTCAGTATTGCCATTGCAAATTTTATTGGTAGGCGTAATTTTTGCTTATTTGAACTTTGTTTTCGGTTCATTGTTAAATGCTTGTGATAGACAAAAAACGCAAACTTCATTGATAGGTACAATTATGTTAATCAATATAGTTTTAAATTTGTTTTTGATACCAAAATTTGGGGCTGTGGGTGCTGCTTTGGCTGCTACAATTGGCAATATTGCTATGTCATTGTTTAGTATATTTTTTATAGCTAAATTTGTAAAATTTGATTTTGATTTTTTAAATAAATTATTCATGCAATTGTTTTTTATAATTATTTTCATAATTATTTTTACTTTTTTTACAGATAAATTTTTTGGATTTTTTTGGGCTTTCTTGATTGGATCTTTGATATATCTTGTAATGGTGTTTTTGACTAAGACTATTACCAAAAAACAGATTTTAGAAATGATGAGGTTAACTTCTAAATAATTACCTAAAACCTAATACCTAATAACTAGCATCTATTTTATGAAAAAAACATTAATAATTACTATGGAGTTTCCGCCACAAATAGGTGGAATTGCCACTTATGTGGATCAATTTGCTTTGGCTTTGAATCCAGAAAAAACAGTAGTTTTAGCTCCAAAAGATAATTCTTTATTAACACAAGAATTTGATAAAAATAGAAGTTACAAAATTATTAGAAAAATTTTTTTGTATCCAAAATTTATTTGGCCAAGATGGCTCAAGTTATTTTGGCAAGTAAAAAAAATTGTCAAAGAAGAAAAAATTGAAGTGATTTTGATAAATCATGTTTTGCCTGTTGGTTATATAGGAAAACTTATAAACTTTTTTTATAAGATTCCTTTTTTGATAATTTCTCATGGTACAGATGTTTTGTATGCAACTAGAACAAAGTGGAAAGAAAAAAAATTGAAAAAAATAATAGCCAAAAGTGAACAAGTTGTTTTCAATAGTGAATCTTTGAAAAGAAGATTTTTGGAGAAATTGCCAGAATTTCAAAACAAATCTTTGGTTTTGTATCCTTGTCCAGACGCTGACTTCTTTTTACCTCCACCTGAAAAAGAAATTATATCTTTGCGAGAAAAATTGGCTTTGCAAGGTAAAAAAGTCATTTTGACAGTGGCTCGTATGGAAGATGGCAAAGGTTTCCCTCATTTAGTTAGAGCTTTGCCAGAAATTTTGAAAAAAGAACCTCATGTTGTGTGGATTATAATTGGTGATGGACCAAAAAAAGAAGAAGTAATGAAAGATATTCAAAAATTTTCTTTGCAAAATGTTGTGCGTTATCTGGGTAATGTACCTCATAATGAAATAAAAAAATATTATTATTTGGCTGATTTGTTTGTCTTGTTTACGCATCCAGATGAAGGACGTGAAGAAGGTTTGGGTTTGGTTTTTTTGGAAGCACAAAGTTGTGGTTTGCCTGTTGTCGCTGGCAAAAGTGGGGGAGTAGAAGAAGCTGTTTTGCATGCACAAACTGGTATTGTGATTGATATTCGACAAAACGCTTTGGCGATGGATGAAAGTGTCGTTGCGATGTTACAAGATAGAAAATATGCGCTTTCTTTAGCCAAAAATGCCAAAGAAAGGATAGAAAGTGAATTTATTTGGCATAGACAATTGGCAAAATTGAAGCCATATTTGTCAGATATAAAAAAATAAAATTATTTTTTATTAAAAAATATGCTTGATATAAAATTAAAAGAACAAGAAAAAGTATTGGATGAAATTTTGCAGTATGGTGTAACAAAGATTTGGCAATATTTAGTAGGTTTTTTGTTGATTACTTTAGCCTTCTTTTTTATGTTTTGGTTTTTTGATAAAGGTCTGTATGGGAGTATTGCTTTTGGTTTTTTAATTGTTTTGGGTTTTTTTATTATTTTTAGAAATTATTATCTTTGGAAAAAAAATGTTTTTTATATTACGACGCATCGTTTGATAGATATAGAACAACGGGGTTTTTTTGAAAGAATTGTGTCAGAAATTACGTATGATAAGATAGAAGATGTCCATGGCAAAATAACTGGTTTTTGGGGGATGATTTTGCGTTTTGGCAGTGTAGTCATACAGACTGGTGCTGGACAAGTAAAAATTGTTTTACCAAAAGTCAAAAGACCATTGGTTTTGCAACAACAGATCAATGAAGTACAAGAGAGATATTTGACTAAATATAGTCAAGATTTTCGTGGTGATGTTGCCAATGCTATTATTGACAAATTGTATGAATTGGAATTGCCAGATTTATACAGAGTAAAAAAAGTCTTAGATAATCTTGTGAGCAAAATGTTGAAAAAGTAGACTATTTTACTTTGCTTTTTTATGATATAATGTAATTGTAATAAATCTCAAATTACATGTCTATTGATAATAAAGAACAACAAAGTTTGAAAAAGCGTTTTTTTAGTTCTCGCTTGTTTTTGTTTATTTTGTTTGGTATTACGTTACTTGTGGCACTTGGTTATGCACGTGCTTATTATCAGGCTTACAAAATAAATCAAGAAATAAAATCTTTGCAGAATGAAGTAAATTCTTTGAAGCAAAAGAAAATAAAAACAATTGATTTATTAAAATATGTGTCTAGTAGCTCTTATGTAGAAGATCAAGCTCGTATTGAACTTAATATGAAAAAACCTGGTGAAAATGTATTATTTTTGAATAATTCTTTGGATGAAAAAAACGAAGGTAATGTAGATAATAGTGAAAGTGGACAATTTATAGCAAATCCAGTAAAATGGTTTTATTATTTTATTCATAAGCCTCTAAATAAAGAGGAATAATTTAAGTAAATTTATTTATGTCAGAAGAACAAAAAATGACTCCACAAGAGGAGTTGTCAACACAGCCTGTCCAATCTGTAGAAACACCAAATAAAAAAAATCCTTTAATTATTATAGGTGGTGGTTTTGTTGCCGCTCTTATTATTGGTGTCGGTATTTTTTATGCCGTAACTTTTAGTCAAGTCAAAAATTTATCAAGAGGGGAAGTAGTTTTGAAAACAGCTGATTTTTTTGCTATGCCTGTAGCTAGTATCAATAATCAAAAAATAAAATATAGTGATTATATTGATAATATTCAAGCAATGGAAAAATTTTATGCTACAGATACTTCTGGTGAAGTAGCTCCAAAAGAAGAAGAAAAATCAGATTTTGTTTTGAGTCGTTTATTGATAAATACATTAGTAGAAGAAGTTGCCAAAGAAATGAAAGTTTCTGTAAGTGATGAAGATTTACAAAAGATTGTAGATGAACAAATTTTGCCAAGTTTTGCTAGTAAAGAAGAAGCTGAAACAGAAATAATGGCTAGATATGGTTGGACTTTGGATGAATTTGTTTCAAAAATAGTTTATCCAACAGAATTAGAAAAGAAGTTAGCTGCTAAATATGTAGAAGAAAATCCTATTGAAAATAATGATGAAGAAACAGTTCGTATGCAAGCTTTGGAAATTTTGAAAGCTATCAAAGAAGGAGAAGATTTTGCAAAAATGGCAGCTGAATATGGTACTGATGGTACTGCTACACAAGGTGGTGATTTAGGTTGGTTTAGTCGTGGTATGATGGTACCTGAATTTGAAGAAGTGGCTTTTTCTTTGAAAAAAGGTGAGTTGAACGAAGATTTGGTAAAAACTACTTTTGGTTATCATATTTTACAAGTTACTGATAAAAAAGTAGAAAAAGATGAAACAACAGGTGAAGATGTAGAACAAGTTAAAGCTAGACATATTCTTTTCCCATTTAGTGGAATTGAAGATGCTAATATGAACAATTTCCGTACTTTTATGAATGAAAAATTGATGTCTGCTAAAATTGAAGTTCTTTTAAACATTCATAATCCTTTTGCAGAATTATTTGCTGATCCACAAGTAGATAATGTAGATAATTTGGAAAATCTAGAAGTTTCAGAAGAGGTGGTAGAAGATACAGAAGCTCAAAAATAGAATAAAAATATACTCTAAAAGTTTAGAGTATATGCGGGTATAGTATAATGGCATTACGTTGATTATAGAAAAAATTTTTTTGTAATCAAAAATAGAAGTTCGAATCTTCTTATCCGCACTATAAAAAATTACAATTAAAAATAAAAAAATTTCAATTATTATAAAAGTATTTTATAAATTGTAATTTGTATTTTTTTACGCCACTCTAGCTCAGCTGGTAGAGCAATTGTATCGTAAACAATAGGTCACGAGTTCGATCCTCGTGGGTGGCTCAATTTTAATCAAAAAAATTTATAGCGTAAAATTTTTTTTTATGTTATAATATTTTACATATGATTACTTTAAAAAGTGTAACAAAAAAATATTCTGCTGATAGTATTGGACTAAATGGTGTAGATCTTCATGTTGAAGCTGGAGAGTTTGTTTCTATTGTTGGACAAAGTGGTACAGGAAAAACTACCATGGTCAAATTATTAATTGCAGAAGAAAGACCAACTTCTGGTTTTATCGAAGTTGGTGGATGGGATATCACCAAAATATCTAATGCGGATATTCCACTTTTGCGTCGTCAAATAGGTGTTATTTTTCAAGATTTCAAACTTTTACCAAAGAAGACTGTAGCTGAAAATGTTGCTTTTGCTTTAGAAGTTGCTGGTGAAAAAGTCGCCCGTATCAAACAGGTTGTACCAAGAGTATTAGATATTGTAGGTTTATTTCATAAACATGACAGATATCCTCATCAATTATCTGGTGGTGAACAACAGCGTGTGGCTATGGCACGTTCTCTTGTACATAGACCAAAAATATTATTAGCTGATGAACCAACAGGAAATCTTGATTCTATAAATACTCAAGAAATTATTGATATTTTGAAAAAAATAAATGAATTTGGTACTACTATTTTGTTAGTTACTCACAATAGGGAAGTCGTAAATCAACTTAAGCGTCGTGTCGTCACTATTCATGATGGTAGAATCATTTCTGACGAAGACAACGGTAAATATAGATTATAATTTTATGTTTGCAGGATTTTTTCGTATTATAAAATTTTCTTTTCAAGAAATTGTACGCAATATGAGTTTGTCTATTATGACAGTACTTATTTTGGTTTTGATGCTTTTATCTATTAATACTTTGGTGGTGGTAAAAATTTTGACCGATGAATCTATCATTGCTGTAAAAAAACAAATAGACGTGAGTATTTATTTTGATCCAGAAGCAACCGAAGAAGAAATTACTGAAATTAGAGATTATGTTGGTTCTTTTCCAGAAGTAGAAAAAGAAACTTTTATGACAAGAGAAGAAGTTTTTGAAAATTTCAAAACAGTTTATGCTGACAATCCAGATGTTTTGGATTCTTTGAATGAATTGACAGAAAATCCTTTGGGTCCAACTTTGATTATCAAAACTCGTGAGCCAAAAGATTATGAAAAAATAATAGAAGCTTTGAGTGTGCCAGAATATGAAAATATTATTGAAGCCAAGACTTTTGGAGACACTCAGACGGCTATAAATAGAATTCATTCTATCACTACCAATGTACAAAAATTTACGTATTTTCTAACAATTTTATTTGCGATAATTTCGTTTATAATCATCTTTAATACTATAAGAGTCGCAATATATACCCAACGTGCTGAAATAGGCATAAAACGCCTTGTAGGGGCTACAAGTTGGTTTATTAGAGGCCCTTATTTGATAGAATCTTTTATATTTAGTGTTATTAGTGTATCTTTGACTTATGTGATGGTAAATTTCTTTTTGAAAATTTTGGATCCATATATTGGTGTTATCTTTGAAAAACAAAATTTGTTGTCATCATATTTATCAGAAAATTTACTTTTTGTTTTGGGAGGAGAATTTGTGATAGTTTTGTTACTCACTATGATTTCTAGTGGTTTTGCAATGAATAGATATCTTAGGACGTAACTCATAAAAACATTAAAGCATTAAAACATAAAAACACCCCGCTTTTCGTGAAAGACGGGGTGTTTTTTAAATTTTGATGGATTGGTGCATTTTTACTAAACAATTTTGCAAATAGTGTTTAAGTTTGTTTTAATGTTTTAATGTTCTAGTGTTTTCATGAAATTTACCACAACTTTATTTTCTGAATTTTCGCCATCACTAATCTAATTTGTTCATAACTAATATTGTCTGGTAGTTTTGTTTTGATAGGGGAGAGCTTGGTATAATCTTCAGCTTCACTCATAGCTTTTAGAATTTGTTTTTCTTCGTCAACTGTAACAAAATTTTCAATGTTTAGTTCGCCATCATCTTCTACATACCAGCGTATTAAATGTTGCAAAATGGTATTAACACCGAGCGAACGTATTTTGGCAATTTGTTCTAGCGTTTTTCCTTCTTGGTACATTTGAACACTTTCAAGGACCGTATTGGAAAGACTTTGAAAAACAGTTGGAGATTTTTTTGTATCTTTGGTTTTTATTTCTTCCCATTCAAAATTCAGACAAATATCGCAATTGTTACAACCACCATTTTGACGGATGCGAATGACATCAGGATCAGAAAAATAGCTAAGGATTGTATCTCTACGACATTTATTATTTTCAACATAATTGGTAATAGCTTCCAATTTGTCATATTGGGCATTGGTAATTTTTTCTATCTCTGCTATATTTTTGCCTTGTTTTTTCATTTCTTCTCGACTTTTGCGGATGAAAAAATGACGAAGTCCGACATCAGCTCCACTGTGCAAAAGAATACAATAAGCTTTTTCACCATCACGTCCAGCACGTCCAGCTTCTTGATAATAACCTTCCATACTATTTGGCATGCCAGAGTGAATAACAAAGCGAATATCAGCTTTGTCCACGCCCATACCAAAAGCAACCGTTGCAACAATGACTTTGAATCTATTTTCCATGAATTTTTCTTGGACTTTTTTTCTTTCGTCAGGCAAGAGTCCAGCATGATAAGCTACAGCTTTGATATTTTCGGCATTCAAAAAGTTGGCAATTTTTTCGGTTTCTTTGCGACTAAGGGCATAGACAATACCAGAACCTTGCATAGATTTTATTAGTCGTAGGACTTCGTGTTCACGAGCTTTTTTCTTTAGATTTTTTCTGACAAAAAATTTCAGATTTGGTCTATCGAAACCACGTATGAAAACTTGAGGTTTGATTAATCCTAAATTTTTTATAATATCATCACGGACTTCTGGCGTGGCTGTGGCAGTAAAAGCGGTGACAGTAGGTCGTGTTGGCAGAGAATCAATAAAATTTTTGATAAGTCTATATTGTGGACGAAAATCATGTCCCCATTGTGACACACAATGCGCTTCGTCAATAGCAATAATATCTATTTTTATTTTTTTTAGTAAATCTTGTAGTAATTTGTTGTTTAGTCCTTCTGGTGCTAGATAAACAATGTGTGTCTTACCATCTGCTATTTCTTTTAGATAACTTTTTATTTCTTGCAAATCCAATGAGCTGTTGATAAGTACAGCATTGAGTCCTCGTGCTTTTAGACTGTCTACTTGATCTTTCATCAGAGCGATAAGAGGGGAGATTACGATAGTCATTTTTTGACTAGCTAAAGCAGGAAGTTGGTAGCACAAAGATTTGCCACCACCAGTAGGCATGAGGGCTATGACATCTTGTCCATTTACAATAGCTTGGACTATTTCTTCTTGACCAGGTCGAAAAGATTTGAAATTGAAGTATTGTTCTAGTTTTTTGGTGAGCACACTATATTTATTAAGCAGATTCAGTTTTATAACTATTGTATTTTACTATATTTTGGGTAGATCGGCAATTGTGGGTGATTTATGAAAATATGAAAACACACCATCGTTATGGTAGTGTGTTTTTTATAATATTTGTTTTTTTATGTGGTTTCCAAAAATCTATCTAAAATAGGTCCAATTCTTCTTTCGAATTCTTCCGCAGATAGACCTCCTTTCAAATGTCTACCCATTTGGTTTTTTTGTTTGTCATTTTCTAAAAGTGTTGCACCAAGTGAGCCAATTGCTCTGTAGCTGTATTCATCTTCTCCATTTCCCCAATTTAAATTTAGTCTTATCATAGCATTATGAAAAGGTTGTGGGGCCACAATGTATAATGCAGTATGTATTTGTCTTTCTTGTTTAAAAATAAGATTATGCCAATTTTGTGCATCGGCTAAAAGTAAACTTGTCACTAATAAAAGTTGAGCATCTTCTTTGCTAAATTGTCCATTATCTGTGAGGTATTCTAGAGTCTTTTTCAAATCACCATTATTATTTTCAATGATTTTTTTTAATTTTAAACCTTTTGCAAAGCTATATAATTTTTTACCAAAATCAGTCTCTTGAAGAAATTTTAGTCCGGCATTTTCTTGTGTAGGTACTTGTTTGACAACATCTTCTGTAAATATGGTTGAATCAGTAAAACCTGTTAAAATTAAAGCGTAATCTTGATTTGGATCTTTTATATCATTCATTCCACGAAAAGATTCTGTTTTTATTACAAGGGAAGTTTCTTCAGGTATAAATTGGAAAAAATTGTCTATAGGGACTACGACAGGTTTGACACATGCATCTTCTTTTTGAGTAAAACATCTGGCTACAAAAGTAGCTGATTTCAATTCTTTTTCTCTATCATAATCGGTAGAAGAACTTAGATAACCAAAAATTCCTGAGCCAGTTTGTAAATTTATTCTTAAATTAATTTGTAAAAATCTTGCTTTTTCTTTGTCAGATAATTTTACATTTTTTAGATCTTTTACAAAAGGAACAGCACTGTTTTCTATATCACTTTGTTCTAACAAATTTGTATGTGTCTCCCACTTTTTTTGTTTTCTTTCTTGTATTTCTTGTGTTGCTTGTAGCTCTGGATTAGTTGTTTCTCCCATATATTTGTTTTAATGTTAATTTTCAGATATAATTCATTATATTATCTTTTATCTTACTATGCAAACACCTTACCGCAAACCAGGCAAATATGCACTTCAACCAAATGATCCTTATCTAAGTCAAGATAAGTTTTTGTCTTTGCAAAAAGATTTGGATAGATTATTGAAACAACGTCCTTTTTTGGCATCAGAAGTAAGCAGATTGGCAGAATTGGGTGATTTTTCGGAAAACGTAGAATATCAGCTTGCCAAAGGTAAATTGCGTGGCTTGAATAGTGCTATTAGTAAAATTGAAAATCAATTGCGAAATGCTGTAGTGATAAATAATAAAGATAATAAACATTTTGTAGATTTGGGTAGTATTGTGATAGTGAGAGTAAATGGTAAAGAAAAACAATATGAAATATTAGGTTCATCTGAAAGCGACCCAGACAATGGAGTTATTTCTCACACTTCACCGATTGGACAAATTTTGATGGGTAAAATAGTTGGAGACAAAGTTGTTTTGAAGTTGAAGGATAGGGAAGTGGAGTATGAGATTTTGGAGATAAATTGATTCTCTTAAATATTAAATATAAAAAACATCCTTTTTTGAAGGATGTTTCTTTTTGTGATCCGGGTGGGGTTCGAACCCACGACCGTTAGCTTAAAAGGCTACTGCTCTACCAGCTGAGCTACCAGACCATAATTAGGTTGAAAATTACGCTTTATATGATATAATACTCTTGTACAAAAGTCAAGTCTCGGCCTGTGGTTTTCTCAAAAATATTACTTGCATATTATAGCACATAATATCTAAGGTTTATAGTATTTATTGATGTATTTATCCTCAGCTTAAAAAATTTGGCAATTTTATTCTTATTTAAGACAAAAAACTATGTTGGACAAAAAATATTTGAGTGAATTAAAAAAGCATTTATTAGTTTATGCAGAAGTACGTCGAGATATTATCAAATCATCTGATGATGCTTTGCACAATGCCAAAAGAGCTATTTTTGCTATGCATAGAGATGATATGAAAGAAGCAACCGAAAAATTAGACAATAGTAAAAAGTTGTTGGAAGGTATTATGAAAAAATATTCTAAGCATACAGAAACCGAAGAAGAAGGTTCTTTCAAAGCAGCTTTGGAGGAATATGTTGAAGCTACATTGTTTTATCAGTTTTTGACTAATGGTAAAATTGGTAAAGTGATGGGGATAAAGATTCCAGAACGTAGTTTTGTTGGTGGTCTTTGTGATGTGCCTGGTGAATTATATCGTTATGCTATCAAATCAGCTACTGAAAAAAATATGAAAAAAGTAAAAGAGTGTGCTAGAATGGCTGAAGAAATTACAGGAGAATTGATTGAATTTAATTTGACTAGTTATTTACGCAACAAGTTTGATCAAGCAAAAATGGCTGCTCAAAAAATTGAAAAAGTGGTTTATGAACTTAGTTTGAGAGACACTGAGTAAAAATGATTAATCATATATTACACTGAGATATTTACAAAGAAAGTTAATCTAATTGTTAAATTATAAAAAAATCAGTATAATCAACCTAATAGGTTATAATCAATGTAATCAGTTTTATGAAAAAAATTGTAAAAAAATTAATACCAAAAAAAATATTAAATTTGCGTCATTTATTTTTTGCTTGGTTAGGTGCTTTCAAATATCATCACCCTTCAGAAGAATTAATAGTTATTGGTATTACTGGTACTAGTGGTAAATCTACGACTGCTTATTTGTTGCGACAAATTTTGGAAAGTGCTGGTATGCGTGTGGGTTCACTTTCTACTATTGATTTTTATGTGGCAGGTGAAGAAAAATTGAATGACCAAAAGATGACAATGCTTGGGCGTATGCAAATTCAAAAATATTTACGTGAAATGGTAGATAAGAAATGTGATGTTGCTATTGTTGAAACAACTTCTGAAGGTAGATTGCAATATCGTCATAGTTTTATTAATTATGATATGATGATTTTGACAAATTTGTATCCAGAGCATATTGATTCACATGGTTCTTTTGAGGCGTATAAACAAGCAAAATTGGATATTTTTGAATATGTGGAAAATTATAAATCAAAAATTATAAATAAAAAATCTATTGGTAAGACTGCTATTGTAAATGGGAATTCTGAATACAAAGATGAATTTTTGCAATTTAATTTTGATAAAAAAATTATTTTTGGTACAAATATTTTAAATCAACAAACAAAAAATGATGGTTTGCATTTTGAAATTGAAAATCATAAATTGCAAGCGCCTATGTATGGTGAACATAATATTTATAATATAGCAGCGGCGATTGCTGTTGCACGTGATTTTGATATTATTTGGGATGTGATTATAAAAGCTGTAAGTCATTTCAAAAATGTTCCAGGTAGAAATGAATTTATCTCTGAAGCTAAAGAAAAAGGTTTTGATGTAATAGTTGATTATGCTTTTGAGCCAGTTGCTATGGAAAAACTTTATCAAGTTGTAGCTTTGTTGAAACCTACGGGTAAAATAATTCATGTTTTTGGTTCGACTGGTGGTGGACGTGACAAAGATAGACGTTTCAAACTGGGTGAGATGATTGGCAAGAGATCTGATATTTGTATTGTTACTGACGAAGATCCTTATGAAGATGATCCACAAGAAATTATTGATGATGTCGCTACTGCTGTTAGCAAACAAGGAAAAGAAATTAATAAAAATCTTTTAAAAATTTTGGATAGAAAAGAAGCCATTTGTAAAGCTGTTGAGATGGCAGAAAAAGGGGATTTGATTTTGGTTACTGGCAAAGGCAGTGAACAAGGAATGTGTGTGGCTGGTGGTAAGATGATTGCTTGGGATGATAGGAAGATTGTTAGAGAATTTTTAGCTAAAAAATAATTGTGTGATTGAAAAATATTTCAAAATTTGGTGGTTGCAAGCTATCTACATGATGGTTCAAGCTGGATTTATTTCTATTTTGTATGTTTATTTTGTCAAAAATGAAATAAATTTTTGGCATATTATACTAGCTGAAGCTTTGGGTTATCTGTTTGCGGTAATCTTTATTTTTTTTAAGCGTAATTTCGCTACAAAAAGAGATATTCTTATTGGTTATTTATTGATATTGTGTGCTCTGTTAGTTTTGTTATTGCCTTTTTCTGCGTACTATTTGTTGATACCCTATATGGTTTTAAAAATAGCTGGTGCTATCATGTTTTTTATACCTTACAATATTTTATTTTTTGAGAGTACTAATCAAGATAAAAAAGTTCACAAGATGACTGTTTATTGGGCCATTGGTACTGTGGTAGGAATTGTTGCCCCTTTGCTTGGAGGTTATATATTTTTAAGATTTGGATTGTTAGGTTTCATTATTTTGGCAATCTTGGTTTTGTTGATTGGTTTATGTTTGATACATTATGTTAAAAATGCTACTTACAAATATAAATTAAAAGATATATTAGTGCATATAAAAGGTGTTCGTACTATTACCATGTTGGATGGCGGACTACAAAATGTTTCACAGTTATTGATTGCTTTATTTTTACTTAATTTTATTAAAGATGAATTTGATTTTGGTAAAATATTATCAATCATAGCTTTAATTTCTATTGTCTTTTCTTTTAAACTTGCCAAAATTTCTGATAAATTCAAAAAAAGAATAGAATTTATTTGGCCTCTATCCTTTTTGTCTGCTTTGGTGATGATATCTTTTTATTTTGTGAATAGTTTGTTTTGGTCTGTTGTTTTGATTGTGTTGTTTAGATTTATTACTATACTGTTTAATCCTCTTAGATCAAATATTTTGTTTGATAAAGTGTCCAATGGTCCGATAACTTGGATTTCAAGAGAGCTGTATTTAAATATTGGACGTTTTTTTATACTTGGATTAGTGGCTTTTATTGTTTATTTAGGTTTTTTGAAAGAAGCTTTTGTAAGTGTAGCTATCTTATATTTAATTTTTCCAATTTTAGTTAGATACAAAAAAATATATGTCAAAATTGATTAGTATTATTATCCCAGTTTATAATCGTGCCGAGATTTTTGATAAGTCTTTACTTTCGGCTACACAACAAAATTATGAGAATAAAGAAATTATTGTGGTGGATGATGGCAGTGTCGAGGGGAATGTGGAAAGGGGAATGAGGAATGTGAAAAAAAATATAAACGTAAACATTAGTTATTACCGTCAAGAAAACAAAGGTGCTCCAGTTGCTAGAAACAAAGGTTTTGAATTGTCAAAAGGAGATTATGTTATATTTTGGGATGCAGATATTGAAGCTGAAAGTAATATGTTAAATAAAATGGCTAAAATTTTGGATGAAAAACAAGATGTTAATTTTGTTTATTCTAGTTTTAATTTGGGTAAGAAAAAAATGTTGGCACAAAAATTTTCACCGATACAATTACAAAAAAACAATTACATACATACCAGTTCACTTATTCGTCGGGAGGATTTTCCAATGTTTGATGAAAAATTAAAACGTTTTCAAGATTGGGATTTGTGGCTTACTATGGTAGAACTTGGTAAAAAAGGAGAATGGATTGATGAATATTTGTTTACAATCATTTCTACGGGAATAATAAGTGGTTGGTTGCCGAAATTTGCTTACAAAAAACCATGGAAAAATTTGCCATGGTGGAGTGAAAAAGTAAAGAAGTATGAAAATGCTAGAAACATTATTTTAAAGAAGCATCATCTTTCTTAAAATTATATGAAACTTGTCTGCTGTCAGGGATCCTTCACCTTACTTCGTAGGTTCAGAATGACATTAGCTCTTTAGCAAATTGTTTGCCATAGCCATTTATAAATGCTTTGGCATCCATGATAGGTTTTCCTTCTAGCTGTAACTTTGATATTTTTATTGAACTATCAGCTGTACCAATATATATTATGTCATTTTCTATAATTACTTGACCAATTTCTATTTTTTTATCAGATTTTTCTGTTACCAAAAGTTTTAGTCGTTTGTCATTCCAAAGAGTCCAAACACCTGGCCAAGGTGTAAAAGCACGATATTGATTGTAAATTTCTGTTGTAGATTTTTTCCAATCAATTTTGCCATCATCTCTATCTAATTTTTTACAAAATGTTATTTCAGTTTCATTTTGAGTTTGTGGTTTTATTTCATCATTAATATATTTTGGTACAGTATCTAGAAGCAATTGTGAGGCGATTTGCGCCATTTTTGTATCTAAATCTATATAAGTTTCATCTGGTAATATTTTTACTGTTTTTTGACTCAAAATAGGTCCAGAATCCATACCTTTGTTCATTAGCATAATTGTCACACCTGTTTTTGTTTCACCATTTAGAATTGCTGATTGAATAGGAGAAGCTCCTCGGTATTTTGGCAGTAGGGAAGTGTGAGTATTTATTGTTCCAAATTTTGGAATATTCAAAATATTTTCTGGAATAAGCAGTCCGTATTGAGCAACTATGAAAAGTTCAGAGTTAATAGTTCTTAGTTCATAGTTCTTTAAGCTTTCTGGTTGGTCAATATTAAGATTATTTTCTTCGGCTAGAATTTTAACAGGAGATTTTTGCAAAATCTGTTTACGTCCCACTGGTTTATCTGGTTGAGTGATAACTTTTTCTATTTCAAAAAGAGGACTATTTATTAATCCTTGTAAAATTGTTTTCGCAAATTCGTGTGTTCCAAAAAAAACAATCTTTATTTTTTTTGTGTTTTCATTTTTTAATGGTTTCATAAAAATTATTCAACTTGGTAGATTCCCTTCGCTTTATCAATAAAAAGTACACCATCAAGATGATCTACTTCATGTTGGATGACGCGAGCAAAGAAATTATTGGCTTCAAACTTTATTTTTTCACCTTTTCTATTTAGGGCTTCTACATAAATATTTTTGTAGCGTTTTACTTTGCCATAAGTTTTTGGTACAGAAAGACAGCCTTCTAAATCAATGTTTGTGTTTTTTGTGGTTTTTTGCCACATAGGATTTATTAAAACCAAGTCTTTATTATTGTCTAGTTTATTTTGTTTGTCTTTTTTTAAAGCTTCTTTTCCAATCACACAAACACGAATATTTTTACCAACTTGCGGAGCAGCTAGTCCAATACCATCATCTTCATACATAGTTTGTATCATATCATCAAAAAAATCTTGATTTGATTCATCACGCACAAAATCAAGATCAACTTCTATGGATCTTTTTCTCAAGTTTTCATTTGGAATTGTAACAATTTTTAAATTCATATTTTAAGGAGAAAGCAAACTGATAGGATTAGGATCTATTTTGAAATTATCTGGTATATTTTGATTTATATCTTTTATTAGGTTCAAAGGATTTTTTTCGTTTATTTTGAGTACCAAACAATACCAATATTGTCTACGAAAGTACTTTGGTTGCATCTCGTAAGGACCCAGAATAGTAACATTTTTTGAGTTTTTTGTCAATAGTTGAGAAATGTTGTTTGTGGCTTCACTTAGCTTATTTTTGCTCAGCCAGTCTTGTTCGGCACCATAGTAATATTTGACTAAGTATTTGTAAGGTGACAAACCTAGTTTTTGTCTATTATTCAATTCTGTTCGGTAGATTCTATCTTTTTCATTCAAAGATTTGAATAGGGGATGCTCAACTTTGTTGGTTGGAATTACAAATTCGCTATTTATTTTACGATAATAATTTATTTCTTGAATAGTATGCCAAATATTTTCTATATTCAAATATTCAGGTATTGCTAATTGTCTGTCTATGTCCAAGAAAATAACTAGGGAAATTTTTTCCCATTGAATGTTTTTGAAAGCTGCGTCTGTGCCAATTATAATATTTTGTTTTTCTTCTTGCAAATCTATTTTATTATTTTCTTTGTCTATTTGGAAAATTTGATAATTTTCTTTTGGCAATAATTTGCTAATTTCGTCAGCCACTTGTTCAATTCCAAAACCATAATTTTTGACTAATTCATTTTGACATTTGGGACAAGTAGCTGAGTAAGTTTTGCTAAATTTGCTATAAGGTGAATATAAAATATTTTTTTCTTTGATATAGATGAGTGGCAAGCCTGTTTTTGGGTCGGTTTCTATATAATTACATTTTTGACAAATAGTGGTAGTGCTATAACCTTTGCGATTGATATAGATAAAAACATTTTCAGTTGTATTTTTTATTTTGTCTTCTAAATCTAGAGAAAAAATATTTTGTTTATTGGAAAAATAATTATAATTAATCAAACTTGGTAGTTTGTCATTTGTATTTTCAAACAAAGTTTTATTTGTATTTAATTTTTTATTGTAGCTAATTTTTTCTTTGCTTATTTCATAGTATTTTTCAAAACTTGGTGAAAAACTAGCAAAAGTGAGTTGACAATTATAAAGTTTTTGTAAATATTTTACAATGTCTTTGGCATGAAATTTTGGTGAGCTATCCCAACTTTTTATATTGTCATTGTGTTCATAATCTATAATAATATTTTTTAGATTGTTAAATGGCAAAAACAAAGTATTGCGTGTGCCTATAATAATAGTTTTTTCTTCATTTTTTATTTTTAGCCAATTTTCAAATTTTTGTTTTTCGCTAAGTTCTGAATACCAAACTATAGTTTTTTCTTTCAAGTTTTCTGGCAAAATTTGTAGGATGTCTTTTATTTGGCTTATTTCTGGTACGATTATCAAAGTATTCTCAGTAATATTTTTATAAACTTCCTGATGTTCTTCTGAATTTTGATAAAAAAAATAAGAAGTATTTTCATCTATCGTTTTTATATTATTTTTTTCTGCTAATTTTATTTCAATATTTTTCAATTTTCTTTTTTGTAATGGTAGCAAACTCATTTTCAAAAATATAGAAGTAGAAACTAAATAGACTTGTGATAATAGTAAAAATAGTTCCAATTGTTTTTTGCTAAATAGGGGAGTGTTATTTACAATATCTTTTATTTCTTTTAGCTTATCATTGTTTAGATTTTTTTCTATATCAAAAATGACACCAAATATTTCTTTGTTACGAAAAGGTATTTTTACTAGTTGACCTGTTTTGATTGAAGTTGCAAAATCAGCATTAACTTGATAATCAAAAAAAGAAAAAGTTCTTGGTAATCTTGTGAGTGGAATAATTTTGGCAATCACAATATAGGGATTATTTTTTTAAAATACAAATTCACCAGTTAGGTAACCAATACCTAAAGGACTTTCATAAGACAAATTTTTGAATTCATATTTAATATTTTTTAGGCAACCTAGTAAAATCAAAATAGAATTATAACCGCATTCTTCTGAATTTTTGATTAAATCTTTGTCCATTTGAGTAATACCTACTGTATTATGTGTTTCCAAAAGTTTGATAATTGTTTCATCAAATTCTTTGCCAGCTTTGTGGTATCCAGCCGGTGATTCATTTGTTAGTGCGTGAGACAAATCAGCTGAAGCAATAATCGCTATTCTTTTTTCTGAGTCAGCTAATATTTCATACAAAATTTTGCCAAAGTCTAGTAGTGTTTTTGCTTCAGTTTGTTGTGAGGTGTTTATTGGTAAAATTTTTATATTTGTTAAATTTTTACTTATTTTGGAAAGAGGTATAGAAGTACTGTGGTCTAATTTTTTTTCAGTAATGATTTGGATAGGAATATCTTTTTCTTGAGTTTTTTCTTTTATAATATAAGAAAGAGTTGTTTCACCTTTCCAAATATCGGTAGTTGCAAAATAACCAAATTTTTCATAATAAGAAACGAACTCAGTTGCCAAATTTATAGAAAAAATTTTTTCTGAAAAAGTATTGTGAGGTGAAAGTATAACTATGATGTCTGGTTTTGTTACATACAGATCTTTTTCCAAAATAGCAAAAGAATTGATTGTTTTGTTTATTTTTTCTTTTTGTTCTTTTCCTATACCTTCTATCAATATAGGAGGATGAGGTGTAATAGCTGCAAAAACTATAGGCATAAAGAATATTAGTTAGTAACTGTATCTAAATTATCAATTTCTTCAATTAATTGCAATGGTAAGCCATCTGGTATAGCTAAACCTGCATAAAAATTGATCCAGACAATGTTTTTCCAATTATAACCATAAGTATTGAAAGTTTTTTCATTTTTGATGTGTCTTTTTTTACCATTTTCTATGACATATATAGAAGAATCTCCTTCTACTCCAATAATTATACCATCTTTTGGTAAAATAGGATTTGTTTTGGTGAGAGTATCAAAAGTTGTACTTTCAACGGTTTCAATATCTAAGTTATTAAAATTTGTTTGTATAATTTTTTGGTCCAAAATAGGTGAATAGGTGTTATCTTTTATATAATAAAAATTTTGTGTATTTTTTAGTTTGACAATTCTACCAGTAAGATCTCTTACATCCGCACTAATATTTTCAGCTGGTAAATAACTTTCTAAATCAGATTCTTCTACTTCTATGATTTCATCTGGGTTATAGCCAAATTTTCTGACTACATCATAGCTATCAAATTTTCTTTTATAATCATAATCAAGTAAATAATAACCTGAAGGAGCTTGGACAATCGCATAATTTGGTAATTTTATTTCTTTACCATTTTCTAGTTTGTCAATTTCTGATTGTGGTACTGTTATTATCATTTTTGGATCAAATCTGGTGACAAGAGAAGTCATATTATCAATTTTTCTTTTTTTGCCATCTTGCAATAGATAAACTGTGGGATTTTCGTTTGTTTTGGCTAAAGTACCATCTGGGTAGCTTTGTTCAAACCAAGATTGCCAGATTGTCCAAAAATTTTGATTGCCGTGAATATGAGGTGTATAGGTATAAAGAAAAGCTGTCGCGTTGGTCGCTGGTGTGATTTTTTGACCATCAATATTATATGTTTGTCCTGCGCGTTTGATCCAAGCTTGTGTAGGATATTTTTCATAATAACTTCTCATGACACCAGCAGCACTATCTACTTGGTTGGTAAATCCTTTGTATTCTTGAATACTTGGATCATCCATAGCACAACTATCACAAACAGCGTAGCCTGTAGCCCAATCAAATTGTTTTTGACTAGGATTTTTGTCAGTTACTAAACTTTGTTCTTTTTGTAGTTTTACAAGTAAATATTTGGGATTTATATTGTATTTTTGAGCGGAGTTGTAGATAATTGCTGATGCTTTTTGTCGATTGCCATCTATATACTCAGTAATAAAACTTGCCAATGGGCTATTTTTTTCTTCCAAAAAAATCTGTATGTCAGATGTACTCATAGTATCTTTGTTTTGCAAAGTTTCATCACTGATAATATAGTTTGGATTAAAATCGACAGCCAAAGAAATTTGTGGAATTAATAGATTGAATAGTAATATATAAATTAGTGTTTTTTTCATAGTTTTTGTGAATGCCTGAAAGGCTTATAATTTTTAAAATCTGCTTGTTGATAGGCAGTGAGTTTGAAAGACAATGTTTTAAAAAAAAGCTTTTTAGCCTTTCAAGCTTTTGCATTATAACATAAAAAACAAAAAAAATCTTGTTTTTTGTTTATTATTGATTTTTTGGCTGAATTTGTTATAATAGCATTGATTCCGCCCAAGGCGGACAAGTTAAACAAATTTAAACAGATTATGACGACTGATTTTGGAAAATTGTATATAGTCGCTACACCGATTGGTAATCTAGGTGATATTACTTTGCGTGCTTTGGAAACTTTGAAAAGCGTTGATTTTATTTTGTGTGAAGATACTCGAGTCACCCAAAAATTGTTGAATCACTATGAAATCACTACTAAGACGATTAGTTATCATCAACATAGTGACGAAAGAAAAGTTTCTGAAATAAAAGAATTACTTGAAGAAGGTAAGAATTTAGCTCTTGTCTCTGATGCTGGTACCCCAGGAATTTCTGATCCTGGAAACAAGTTGATTTTTGAAATATTGGAAAATAATTCTGAAATAGAAATTGTACCTATACCAGGTGTTTCTGCTGTAGTGACAGCACTCTCTATTTCTGGTTTTCCTACTGACAAATTTATTTTCCTTGGTTTTCCTCCTCAAAAAAATGGTAGACAATCATATTTCAAAAATTTAGCAAATATTGAACAGACAGTTTGTTTTTATGAATCAAATCACAGAATTCTCAAAGCCGTGGCAAGTATGCAAGAGTTTTTAGCACCTGAAACAAAAGTTTGTATTTGTCGGGAACTTACCAAAAAATTTGAAACGATTTATCGTGGGACTGTCGGTGGTTTGGCTGAAATGCAGGTGAAGGATAAGGGGGAATTTGTTGTTATTATTAGACGCGGATAGTTATTATAAATATAAATATATATGTTTGGCGAGGGGAAAAATAAGGAGATTGGCAATGCCGATGGATTCAAATTTTACCTGTGCTGTTTGCGGGTATGATGGTGGTTATGAAGCTGTAAGGGAGACTCCTCAGGGAACGAAGAAGGGGCGTGTGCTTTACTATCGTTGCCAGGGTTGTACAGTACACTTCGATGATGTCGAGGCGTTCTCGGCTACTTCGTGTGATCCCCCCAACGATGAAATGGCTGACTAAGTAGTACAGCCAAACAATCGCTGTAGGGTTCAAAGGAGGTTGACAGTGTTTCTACCCTCGGCATTGTCTCCTCACCAAACTTATATATTACAAATAAATAATTTTATGAATAAATATTACATTTCAACCGCCATTCCTTATATCAATGGCAAACCTCATATTGGACATGCTCTTGAATATATTCAAACAGATGCTATAGCTCGTTACCAGAGACTTGTTGGTAAAGATGTTTTCTTTTTGTCTGGTACTGATGAAAACTCTCTCAAAAATGTACAAGCAGCTGAAAAAGCTGGCAAGGGTGTTCAAGAATTTGTTGATGAATATTACAAGGAATTTTATAATTTCAAAAATATTTTGAATATTTCTTTTGATGGTTTCATTCGTACTACAGAAGATAGACATATGAAAGGTGCCCAAAAATTGTGGAATAATTTCAAAAAAGAAGATTTGGAAAAAAGAAAATATAAAGGTTTGTATTGTGTTGGTTGCGAAGCTTTTTATAAAGAAGAAGAGCTTGAGGATGGTAAATGTTTGGAACATAAGACTGCACCTGAAGTGGTTGAAGAAGAAAATTGGTTTTTCAAACTTTCCAATTACCAAGAAAAATTGAAAGAATTGGTAGAAAAAAATATTATAAATATTACTCCAGAATTTCGTAAAAATGAGTGGCTTGCTTTTATAGATAGAGGATTGGAAGATTTTAGTATTTCTCGTAGTGCAGAGCGTGCTCACAATTGGGGGGTAAAAGTTCCGGGTGATGAAAGTCAAATCATGTATGTTTGGGTGGATGCTTTGTCAAATTATATAACAGGTTTGAATTTTGGTAGTACTGATGAAAGTTTGTTTACAAAATATTGGGAACAAAATGATCAAGAAAATAGGGAAGTCGTGCATGTAATTGGTAAAGGTATTGGTAAGTTTCATGTTCTTTATTGGCCAGCCATGCTTATTTCTGCAAGTTTGGATTTGCCTACAACAGAATTTATACATGGTTATTTGACAACTGAAGGAGAGAAGATGAGTAAATCTCTAGGAAATGTCGTGAATCCAGAAGATGTTGTTACTAAATATGGAACAGATGCTGTACGTTATTATTTGCTTGGAGCAGTTTCTTCAACTAAAGATGGTGATTTTTCAGTATCACGTTTTGAAAATTTTTACACCGCTCATCTAGTAAATGGTATTGGTAACCTTACTTCTCGTATTTTGACCATGATAGAGAAATATCAAGAAAATAAAGTACCAGCTGTTGCAGTAGATATTTTTGAAACAGAAAAATTTTGGTTAGATCATGAAAGTGCTTTTGCTAAATTTGATTTTGAAGAAGTAATAAAAAATATTAATTCCTTGGTTTCAAAAATAGATTTGAAAATTTCTGAAGAAAAACCTTGGGAAAAAGTGAAGACTGGTGAAAATATCTCTGTTTTGTTGTATCAGTTGGTAGAAGGTCTACGACATTTGGCTTTATCATTGGTACCAATTATTCCTGGAACTGCTGAAAAGATTTTGTCTCAATTGAATTTGGAAGTTTCAGACAATTTTGCTGAAGAAAAAAAATGGGGTTTATTGCAAGAAGGAAAAGAAATAAAAAAAGCAGAAATATTGTTTGCAAGATTAGTAAAATAGTTTGTGAAATTTATAAAAAACATTCTCAAAAAAAGAGAATGTTTTTATTTTGTTTATTTTTGTGATAAAATATTAATATAATTTTTATTCATAATAATATGAATCTTACAGATATCATTTTTCTTATAATTATCGGCGGTTTTGGAATTTATGGTTTTTGGTCTGGTTTTGTGCGTGCGTTTGGCTCACTCATTGGTACTTTTTTGGGTGTTTATTTGGCTGGTAGATATTATAATGAATTAGCTACTTGGCTAATATCTGTGACAGGTTGGCAAGCTAATACTAGCAAAGTATTGATGTTTATTTTGGCTTTTTTTGTTATCACAAGTGCGGTAGGTGTATTTTTCTGGTTTGTAGATAGAATATTTAAGATCATTTCTATTATTCCTTTTGTAAAAACTTTCAATCGTTTGTTTGGTTTAGGCTTAGGTTTGCTCGAAGGTATATTAAGTCTTGGTTTGTTTGTATATTTTATTGAGAGAATTCCTCTTTCTGAAAAAATAATGACAGGTTTGGCAAATTCAACATTAGCTCCAACTTTAAGTGATATTGCTTCTATTTTCTTGCCATTATTGCCACAGGCTTTACAACTTTTGCAATCTACGGTAGATTATGCTGAGAATATAATTCGTTAATAGGGATACGAAATAATATGTTGTTTGACTCTCACTGCCATATACAATTCAAAGGTTTTGATGAAGAGCGTGAAAAAGTGCTTGAAGTTTGTGCTGAAAAAAATATTTGGCTTCATGCTATTGGTACCCAAAAAGAAACGAGTAGAAAAGCGGTGGAGTTAGCTGAAAGTAATTCTAATATTTTTGCTTCAATAGGGATTCATCCAATACACTTATTTCCAACTTATGTCGATGAAGAAGAATCATCTTTTGTTTCTCGTGAAGAAAATTTTGATGAAGAATATTTTGCTGAACTTGCTAAATCAGACAAAGTAATTGCAGTAGGGGAATGTGGTTTTGAATTGTATCATGTTCCAAAAGACAAAACAGTTGAAGAAGTATTAGACAGGCAAAAGGAAATATTTTTGGCGCAATATCATTTTGCTGTAAAAAATAATTTACCACTGGTAATTCACGTTCGTGATGCTCACAAAGAGCTGATTGAAGTACTAGAAACTCTGGCAAAGCCAATACGTGGAGTAGTACATTGTTTTAGTGGGGATTGGGAAGTTGCTCAAAAATATTTGGATTTTGGTTTGTATCTGGGTTTCACGGGTATTATCACTTTTCCTAGTAAAAAGACAGAACCAAAAATTCAAAAAGATTTGTGGGAAGTGGTAAAAAATGTTCCTTTGGATAGATTTCTAATAGAAACAGATGCTCCATATCTCGCTCCACAAAAGTATCGTGGCAAGCGTTGTGAACCTTGGATGGTAGAAGAAGTCCTCAAACAAGTAGCTATTATAAAAGATTTGAGTGTTAAAGAAGTCCAAAATATTGTTTGGGAAAATAGTTTGAGGTTGTTTGATAAGATTAAAATATAACTTTTATGCCGAAATTTATACCTGGACTAAAACTTAGTGAAGATTTTTATAAGGAAATAGTCAAACCTTTGTTAGAAAAAGAGTTTGTTGGTTTAAAATACTCAGCTGGTTTGATAGATTTTGGATCAGAAGTTTTGGGTTTTGATACTGAAATTTCTAGAGATCATCATTGGGGTCCTAGAGTCTTATTGTTTCTCTCAAAAAAAGATTTTGAAAAGAAAAAAAGTATTTCTAATTTTTTGAGTAACAATTTACCAAATAAATTCAAAGGTTATTCAACCAATTTTGGTAGTCCTGATGATATAGGTGTTCAATTTCTTAAGGAAGTGGAAATAGGTAATAAAATAAATCATAGAGTAGAGATATATACAATAGACTCTTTTTTCAAAGAATATTTGTCCCTAGATTTAAACAAAGAAATTTCAGTTTTTGATTGGCTTACTTTTCCAGAACAAAAACTCAGAACAATAAAGAATGGAAAAATTTTTCATGATGATTTGGATTTAAATTTAATTAGAAAAAAATTATTTTATTATCCAAAAGATATTTGGTTATTTTTATTGGCATCTGAATGGATGAAAATAAGTCAGGAAGAAGCATTCGTGGGTAGAACAGGACATGTTGGTGATGAACTTGGCTCAAAAGTAATATCTGCCCGCTTGGTACATTCTCTTATGAATCTTTGTTTCCTTATGGAAAAAGAATATTCAGCTTATAGCAAGTGGTTTGGTACGGCATTTTCAAAGTTGAAATCTGCCAAAAAACTTACTCCAACTTTTAATAAAGTTTTATTAGCAGAAACTTGGAAAGATAGAGAAAAATATCTATCTAAAGCATATAGTGTATTAGCTAATATGCACAATGAGTTAAAGATAACCAAAGAATTATCTATAGATGTTTCTAGCTACCATGAACGTCCTTATTTTGTTATACATGCGGACATCTTTGCAAATGAAATTAAGAAAAAAATAAAAGATCCATTGATTAAAAAAATACGTTATGAGGTAGGATCGGTGAATCAAATAACAAATACTGCTGATTTATTGGAAAATAGTGATTTTTTAAAAAAATTAAAGATACTTTATAAGTAGATTTAAATAGAAAACTTCCTAAAAAGGAAGTTTTTTACTTAGAACATGTTTTGTAGCTTTGTCAAGGGTAGTCAGATTGACAGCATATGTCATAGTGATAAACTGATGGCGTTTCTAATCTGCCCAAGGCAGACTGAAGTTTTAGCCAAATTTTGTCTAGTTACTATTATTCACAACAAATTTGTTAAATAATTGACGAAATAGTTTAAAACAGTTATAATAGCACCGTTTTTCATTCTAGATACTCTTTCAAAAATATGTCTCTTTTACCAGAAGACCCAAAAGATAGAAAATATATGATGTTGGGTCTACGTATTGTGGGTGATTTTGGAGCCATAATTGCTGTACCTATTATAGTTTTTGTCTTAATTGGTCAGTGGCTTGAAGGTAAATATGGATACGCTCCTTGGTTTACTATTGGAGCTTTTCTCTTGGCTGCCTTTCTTTCTACTAAAATGATTTATAAGAAAGCTAAGTTGTATGGGGAAGAGTATAAGAAGTTAGATGAAAAAATAAGTGATAAATCAAAAGACAATTCCGTTAAAAATGAATGGGATGACACAAATACTCACAAATAGACACAAATATTTTTTAAAATTAATTGTTGTAAACAAAAGACTTCATAAACTTTTGACTTTACAAACTTTATAACTAAAGTTATGGCTGCAGAAATTCACATTCCTACACTTGCTCCAGAAGCAGTATTTCACATTGGTAATCTAAATATTACCAATACTATGGTAAATGCTTGGCTTGCGATTGTCATTTTTTTGATTTTAGGAATTTTTATAAAAAGAAGTATAAGTTTGAAACCAGGAAAATTACAAAATGCTAGTGAATTTTTCTTAGACACGCTACTTGGTTATTTTGATCAAGTTACAGGAGATAGAAAAAAGACTATTAGATTTTTGCCAATAGTTGGTGCTATCTTCTTTTTTATTTTGTTATCAAATTGGCTTGGACTTTTACCAGGTACAGGAAGTATTACTTTTGGACACAATATGTTGCTTCGTCCTGCCAACACTGATTTGAATCTTACTCTCGCTATGGCACTTGTTTCTGTGATTGGTTCGCATCTCTATGCTTTTGCTACTATTGGTGTTTTTACACATTTGGGTAAGTTTGTACAAATAAAAAATGTTTTCAAAAGTTTTAAAAAATTCAAAAATGGTATTGGCGAAGGGTTCATTGCTGTTTTTGCAGCTATCATTGAATTTGGTGTGGGTCTTATCGAAATAGTTTCTGAGGTTGCAAAAGTTGTATCTCTTTCTCTACGTCTTTTTGGTAATATTTTTGCTGGAGAAATCTTGATTTCTGTGATTTCGGCTTTAGTTGCGGCTTTTGTTCCAACACCTTTCATGTTACTTGAGATATTGGTAGGTGTGATTCAAGCTACGGTATTTGCGATGCTTACTTTGGTATATATGACGGTAGCCACTTCTGTTCCACATGGAGATGAAGAAGAAGCACATCACTAAAAGACATTTCAATCTTCAATCTTCTTGAAATTTTCAAGGGGACTAAGATCGAAAGGTCACTTAATTTATAAGATACTCATAAACGACTTAAAAAATCCAACTCCAGTCGTCAAAAAAGTATCAGTAAGAATAAGAATATGGATCATTTATCTGTAGTCGTACTAGCCAAAGCCATTGTTATGGGTATTGGTACTATAGCTCCTGCTTTAGCAATCGGAAAATTGGTTGCAAAAGCTATGGAAGCTATTGGACGTAATCCAGAAGCTGCTGGTAAAGTTTTTGTACCTATGCTTTTGGGTGCTGCTTTTGCCGAAGCTATTGCTATTTACGCTCTAGTTGTTGCTTTCACTTTAAAATAAATCGTTGTAGACTGAGTTTACTAGTTAAAAACTGGTAAACTTGGTTCCATTGGTTTGTTTGTTTGAAAATAACACAAATGTTACACAAATAAACACAAATAATTATTTACTTGTTTAATATTATTATGACAGAAGAAACATTAAATACACATGAGGAAACAGGCGTCGCTGAACAAAGTTTACCAGCATCTTTGGGTTTAAATGCTCAACTTTTTGTTTTTCAACTTATTAACTTTACTGTTGTTGCGGTTATTCTGTGGTTTTTGATTTTAAAACCTTTGACTAAGACATTGGCTGAACGTAAAAAAATGATTGATGATAGTATTGATAATGCTAAAGAAATTGAAACTAATTTAGCTCTTAGTGAAAAAGAATATCAAGATAAATTGAAAGAAGCCAAAGGCGAAGCTAATAAATTAATTGAAAAAGCACATACTGATGCTAAGCAACTTGGTGAGGATATGAAAGTAAAAGCTAAAAGTGAAGTCGAAGTGATTGTGGATCAAGCTAAAAAAAGTATTCAAACAGAAAAAGTACAAATGATGGAAGAGATTAGACAGGAATCAGCTACACTTATTGTAACTGCTTTAGAAAAAATCTTGAATGAAAAAATGGATGGTAAAATTGACAAAAAAATAATTGAAGATAGTTTAGCTAGTCTAAAAAAATAATAATAAATTAATTGAAAAAGTATTTTAGAATCATTTGATCGTTTAATCATTTATACTGAGATGTTGCCAGGAAAGATTCCTCGCTCCGCTCGGAATGACGTAAATTTATGAAAATTTCTAATAAACAATTTGCTGAAGCTCTTTACGAATTGACTATTGGTTTGAATGCTAGTGATTTAGATATTGTTTTGAAAAATTTTGTGGGTCTATTAGCTAAGAAACACAAAATAAAACAAACCAATAATATTATAGCTGAATTTGAAACTATTCTTAAGAAAAAACAAGGAATAGTTGAATTGGAAGTGACTTCTGCAAGAGATTTGGATACTGAAATTATCAAAAAAATTAAAGAATCTTTTGGTAAAGAAGTTTTTGTTCAAGAAAAGATTGATAAAAATTTGATAGGTGGTATTAGAGTGAAAATAGAAGATAAAATATTGGATGCTAGTGTGAAAACACAATTGGCAAATTTAAAAAAAAGTTTAACTATTTAAAAAAACATTTAAATTAAAAGAAGCGTTCGCAGGGTCTACAGATCTTTCGTTCCGCTCAAGATTAGTAAAAAAACATATGTCTACAAATCAAGTAATCGAAGAACTAAAAAAACATATTTCTGCTTTTCAAAAAACAGTAGAAGTAGAAGAAGTCGGTACTGTTATTGAAGTAGGGGACGGTATTGCTCGTATGAGTGGTCTGACAAGTTGTCAATCTCAAGAGATGCTTGAATTCCCAGGTGGTATCATGGGTGTAGCTTTGAATTTGGAAGAAGAGACTGTTGGTGCCATGATTCTTGGTGAATATGAAAAAATCAAAGAAGGTGACACTGTCAAAAGAACTGGTAGAATTTTGTCAGTACCAGTTGGTGAAAAAGTGATTGGTCGTGTGGTAAATGCTCTTGGTCAAGCTATTGATGGTAAAGGTGATATTGTTACAAAAGAATTTTATCCTATCGAAAAAACAGCTCCTGGTGTGATGAGTCGTCAACCTGTTGGTGTTCCTGTACAGACTGGTATCAAAGCTATTGACGCTATGATTCCAATTGGACGTGGACAACGTGAGCTTATCATTGGTGATCGTCAAACTGGTAAAACAGCTATTGCAATTGATGCTATCATCAACCAAAAAGGTCAAAACATGAAATGTATTTATGTAGCTATTGGACAAAAAGAGTCAAAAGTAGCTCGTATCGTAGCTAAACTTGAAGAAAATGGTGCTATGGAATATACAACTGTTGTTGTCGCTGGTGCATCTGATCCTGCTGCTATGTCTTTTATTGCTCCATATGCTGGTGTAACTATGGCTGAATACTTCGCTGATAAAGGTGAAGATGTCTTAATCGTTTATGATGATTTGACAAAACAAGCTTGGGCTTATCGTGAAATTTCTTTGCTTCTAAGACGCCCACCAGGACGTGAAGCTTATCCTGGAGATGTTTTTTATCTTCATTCCCGTCTTTTGGAACGTGCTTGTAACTTGAACAAAGAACATGGTGGTGGATCTATCACCGCTTTGCCTATTATTGAAACACAAGCTTCTGACGTGACTGCTTATATTCCAACCAACGTAATTTCTATCACTGATGGACAAATTTTCTTGGAAACAGATTTGTTTTTCAAGGGTATTCGTCCAGCTGTTAATGTCGGTATTTCAGTTTCTCGTGTAGGTGGTGCTGCTCAAACCAAACCAATGAAAAAAGTTTCTGGTAAAATTAAGCTTGCTCTTGCTCAATATCGTGAACTTGAAGCTTTTGCTCAATTTGCTAGTGATCTAGATGTCGAAACAAAGAAACAATTGGATAGAGGTGCTAGAGTAGTAGAACTTATGAAACAACCTCAATATAGTCCAATGCATGTTGAAGATCAAGTTGCTTCTATTTTTGCAGTAGATAGCGGTTATTTTGATGATGTTGCTGTTACTGATATTTTGAAAACAGAAGAAAAATTTTTGGATTTTGTTAGAGGTGGTCACCAATCTTTGTTAGAAAAAATCTCTAAAGGTGAATGGGATGATAGTATTATTGCGGATTTGAAAGGTGTTTGTGAAGAATTTAAGAAATAAGACGCAGAATAATCAGATAATGACGCGGATTAACACAGATACTTTAAACTTTAAACTTTTTATTAAATTATATGGCTGTAAGTGCTAAAGCAATCAAAACTAGAATCAAATCAGTTTCCAACACCAAAAAAATTACTAAGGCGATGGAAATGGTTTCGGCTGCCAAAATGCGCAAAGCTGTGCAGGCTGCTTTGGATACTAGAGAATACGCTACTACTGCGTGGGATTTGTTGATAAATCTGTCAAAGACTGAAAAGGAATCAATGCCTTTGCTCGAAATAAGACAAGTAAAAAGAATATTGTTAATTTTGATTACTTCCAATCGTGGTTTGTGTGGAAGTTTCAATTCCAATATTATCAAAAAAACTGCAGCTCAACTAAAAGATCCAAGAAATATTAGTTTTCAACGTGCTCGTAATAAACATACTCAGCCTAGTGAAAGTGTGGAAGTAGATGTGATTGGTATTGGTAAAAAAGGTGCTGATTTTTGTAAAAAACACGGTTACAACTTGATTGCTTCTTTCAATAGTATTTCAGATAAACCGGTTTTGGAAGATGTTATGACAGCTTCACAGATGATAATTGGAAATTATATAGAAAAAAAATATGATAAAGTTGTAGTATCTTATACAGATTATCGTTCAGCTGTGGCTCAAGAAGCTAAAATTCGTCAAGTTTTACCAATTTCAGAATTTGATTTGGAAAAAATGATTACTGAACTTGGTCGTGATGAAGACCTAAAAGATAGAACTTTGAATAAAGGAAAACAAGAACAATTGAATGAATACTTATTTGAACCAGGTAAGGCTGAAGTTTTGAAAACAATTTTACCTAGACTTGTAGAAATGCAAATATATCAATCTTTGCTTGAAAGCTCTGCTAGTGAACACAGTGCTCGCATGTTGGCTATGAAAAATGCAGGTGACTCAGCAAATGATATGATCAAAGAATTGAATCTTACTTATAACAAGACTAGACAAGCTGCTATTACTCAAGAAATCGCAGAAATTGCTGGTGGTGCTGCAGCATTAAATTAATAAATATTTTAAAAACAAATCAACTAATTAATAAAAAGTATGAGTGAAAAAAATACTGGAAAAATATCACAAATTATCGGCGTTGTCGCTGACGTCAAATTTGAATCAGGCGATCTACCTGAAATTTATAATGCGCTTGAAATCAAAATGCCAAATGGTGAAACTTTGATTTTGGAAGTTCAACAACATTTGGGATCTGGTACTGTTCGTGCTATTGCTATGAGTAGTACTGATGGCTTGAAGCGTGGTGCTGAAGTCACTGATACTGGCGCTCCAATCTCTGTTCCTGTTGGTCCAGAAACTTTGGGACGTATGTACAATGTAGTAGGTGAGACAATTGACGGCAAAGGCGAAAGTAAAACTAAGAAAAAATATTCTATTCATCGTAAAGCACCAAGTTTCAAAGAACAATCTACAAAGTCAGAAGTTTTGGAAACTGGTATCAAAGTTATCGACTTATTTTGTCCATTTTTGAAAGGTGGAAAAGTTGGTTTGTTTGGTGGTGCTGGTGTAGGTAAAACAGTTATCATTCAAGAACTTATTCGTAATATTGCTCAAGAACATGGTGGTTATTCTATGTTTGCGGGCGTTGGTGAACGTACTCGTGAAGGTAATGACCTTTATCGTGAAATGGAAGAATCTGGAGTTTTGGATAAAACTGCTTTAGTCTTTGGTCAAATGAATGAACCACCAGGTGCACGTGCTCGCGTGGCTCTTACAGCTCTTTCTATGGCTGAATATTTTCGTGATGAAGAAGGAAAAGATTTGCTTTTGTTTATTGACAACATTTTCCGTTTTACACAAGCCGGTTCAGAAGTTTCCGCTTTGCTTGGACGTATGCCATCAGCTGTAGGTTACCAACCAACTTTGGCAACAGAAATGGGAGCACTCCAAGAACGTATTACTTCTACTGACAAAGGTTCTATTACCTCTGTACAAGCTGTTTATGTTCCAGCCGACGACTTGACTGATCCAGCTCCTGCTACTACTTTTGCTCATCTTGATTCTACTGTTACTTTGAATCGTTCACTTGCTTCACTTGGTATTTATCCTGCTGTTGACCCACTTGATTCTGGTTCTACTATTCTTGATCCAAATATCGTAGGAGAAGAACATTATCGCACAGCTCTTGAAGTACAAAGAGTTTTACAACGTTACAAAGATTTGCAAGATATCATTGCTATTCTTGGTATGGAAGAATTATCAGATGACGACAAACTTACTGTTACACGTGCTCGTAAATTACAAAAATTCTTGAGTCAACCTTTTCACGTTGCTGAAGTCTTCACAGGTAGTCCTGGAAAATATGTCAAATTGGCTGATACTGTTCGTGGTTTCCGTGAAATCTTGGATGGTAAACATGATGACAAACCAGAGCAAGCTTTCTACATGAAGGGTGGAATCGAAGAGGTTAAATAAATAAAACCATATCTCTACATTATCTCCATTTATCTCCTTATAATAAGATAGAGATAAAATAGAGATATATTGAGATAAAATTTGTATCTATGTCAACACAAACTTTAAAATTTACAATAATCACACCAGAAAAAAAAGTTTACAAAAATGATGTTTTTCAAGTAAGTATTCCAACAACTTCTGGTGAAATTACCGTATTGCCAAGCCATATTCCTATGGTTTCTGTTCTTCAAGCTGGAGAAATGAGAATCAAAGATAAAGATGGTGAACATCCTTATGCTATCTCTGGTGGTTTTTTGGAAGTGAGAGCAAATAGTGAATTAGTCATCTTGGCTGATAGTGCTGAAAGAGCTGATAATATTGATCTTGCTAGAGCTGAAGAAGCTCGTAAGAGGGCTGAGGAAGAAATGGAAAAAGTCAAAAATACTGAAGATGTTGATTATGCTAGACTGCAAGCACTTATTGATAAAGAAATGAACAGAATCAGGGTTGCCAACAAATACAGAAAATTAAGATAAAAGGTAAGACCACTTTTCAAAAGTGGTTTTTTGATTTTTTCATGTGTATAATATAAATTTATTGGGTTGACAATTAGTTTATTTAGTGAGAAAATATGTCCTGTTATAAATCTGCTAATCGTAGGTATGTTCACATTTTAGTGATTTTTTGTAAAGTATAATAAAATATTATTTTAAGGTCTATATGTTGAAACTTTTTGTAAAAATATTCAAAACACCAAAAAATATAATTTCTATTTCAAAAGATGATCTTAACCAAAAGGATTTTTTTGAAATTGGAGAAAAAATACAAGATAAAGTAAAAAAATTATTTAGGGGTTCTTTGGCTATCAGACAAATTGATGCTGGATCAGATAATTCTTGTGAACAAGAACTAGTAGCTTTGTCTAACAGTTTCTATGATGTTGAACGTTTTGGTATTCATTTTGTGGCATCTCCAAGACACGCTGACATGTTACTTGTAACAGGTCCTGTGGCGAAAAATATGGCTAAGGCACTCAAAGATGCTTATGATGGTACACCTAACCCTAAAATTGTAGTAGCAGTAGGGGATGACGCTATTGATGGAGGAATATTCAAAGATTCTTATGCTGTTTTAAATGGTGTCGATTCAGTGATACCTGTAGATTATCAAATTCCTGGTGACCCTCCTACACCTACTTTTATTCTTCAATCCTTACTTAAAATTCTCGAAACAATAGAAAATAAACCTTCACAAAAAAAATAATATGTTAGAAATCATTACCTCACCAATTAGCTTTTTTATTTTACTTTCCTTATTTTTTGTTGGAGCTGTTGGTTCTTTGTTTTTCCTCAAAAATGATAAATACGCAAATGGTTGGAATAGTTTTTTTGCGATTGTTGGTTCTTTATGGGGTTTAATTTTTTCGATTACATCAATTTTAACAAAAAGTAGTTTGTTGTTTGACCTAAAAACATCTGTTTTTTCACTTTTCACTTTGTCTTTTCATATTGACTTGTTGTCTAGTTTTTTTGTTTTTGTAATTTCTTTGATAGCTTTGTTTTGTTCTATATATGGTATAGGTTACATAAGACATTACTATAAAAAATATAGCATAGGTGCTCTTGGATTTTTTTATAATATTTTTATTGCAAGTGTTCTTTTAGTAGTAACATCTTCTAATGCTCTTTTTTTCCTTATTTTTTGGGAAATAATGGCGGTGACTTCATATTTCTTGATTGTTTATGAAAAAAATGATCAAGATAATGTAAAGGCAGGTTTTTTGTATTTGGTGATGACTTATATTGGTACAGCTTTTATTATTTTAGCTTTTTTGCTTTTGTTTAAGTATATTGGTTCTTTTGATTTTCTAGTGATAAAAGAAAATATAGCTCTTGTTCCAGCATTTATAAAAAATATTATTTTCGTTTCTGCTTTTATTGGTTTTGGCTTGAAAGCTGGTATTATTCCATTGCATATTTGGTTACCAGCCGCTCATCCAGCTGCCCCTTCTCATGTTTCAGCAATACTCTCAGGTGTCATGATTAAGACTGGTATCTATATGATGGTAAGATTGTTTTTGGACATTCTTGCTCCAGCACCATATTGGTGGGGATTAGTAATATTAGTGATTGGTTCAATTTCATCTTTACTTGGAGTTTTGTATGCTCTTACTGAGCATGATATCAAGAGATTGCTCGCTTATCATAGTATAGAAAACATTGGTATTATCTTGCTTGGTTTGGGCAGTGCTTTGACTTTTTATTCTCTAAATTTACCAGCTTTGGCTTTGCTTGGCCTTGGTGCAGCCTTATTTCACACACTTAATCATGCTATTTTCAAGGCTTTACTTTTCTTGAGTGCAGGGTCAGTAATAAATCAAGTACATACTCGTAATATGGAGGAATATGGTGGTCTAATAAAGTACATGCCACAAACAGCTTTCTTCTTTCTTATTGGTTCAATTGCTATTTCTGCCTTGCCACCGTTTAATGGTTTTTTAGTGAGTGGTTGACTTACCAAGCTTTGTTTCAAGGAATAAATCAAATGCATTTTGTAACACAATGGATATTTATTTTGGCAGCAGGATCATTGGTATTTACTGGGGGATTAGCACTTGCTTGTTTTGTCAAAGCTTTTGCAGCTACTTTTTTGGCTCGTCCACGTAGTAAGGAAGTGAAACATGCCAAAGAATCTCCTTTTTCTATGCGTTTAGGTATGGGTGCTTTAGCATTGTTGACACTTTTGTTTGGTATATTTTCTGGATATGTAATTAGTCTTATCAATATCATAAGTCAAAGTTTGAGCATCTTCAAAGATTCAGCTTCTGCTGTAAATGTTTCTTCTAATCAAAGTATGAGTGTTTCTAATGGATTTTCTTCAATCTCTGGTATGTTTATTTTTCTTTTGCTTGTGGTTTCTACTTTTTTGGTAATTTTAATTTTCAAAAAAGTAATTAACAAAACACAAAAAGAATGTAAGACCAATACTTGGGATTGTGGTACAGATCTTACTCCACGTGCTGAAATAACAGCTACAGGATTCTCACGATCAATAATATTGATTTTCAAAGGTTTACTCAAACCAACTATTCAACATAACATTGAATATTATGATGATCAAAATAGATATTTACCAAAATCAAGAACAATCACTTTGAGTATTAGTAATATATACAATACTTACTTTTATCAACCTATACATATAGTAATCAATAAGTTATCTGTAAAAGCTAAGACTATACAGAATGGTAATATCGATCTTTATATCACTTATATTTTTGTAGCTCTTATGCTAGCTCTACTCGTAATATTATAATTTTATGTCAATATTTATTTGGATAATCCAATTATTTTTTGTACCAGCGTTGTCACCTTTGTGTATTGGTATCATTAGAAAAATAAAAGCTAAGTTACAAAATCGTCAAGGTGCCAATATTTTTCAACCTTATAGAGATATTTGGAAACTTTTACATAAAGATGAAGTTATAAGTAATGATGCTTCTTGGGTTTTTCGATTTACTCCTTATATTGTTTTTGCTGTAACTTTGGTGGTTGGCTTTAGTATACCTATTTTTTTTCCACTTATTGCAGGTTTTGTTACTAGTGATATTTTATTTGTTGTCTATACTTTAGCTATTGGTACTTTTTTTATGGCTTTGGCTGGTGTCGATACTGGTAGTGCTTTTGGTGGTTTTGGTTCAAGTCGTGAAATGACTATTTCAGCTTTGGCTGAAGGAGGCTTCATTTTTTCACTTTTAACTATGGCGTTGATAGCTGGTTCTAGTAACCTTTTTGACATTGCAAACTTTAGTCAATCAATTAGTGGTCAATACTTTTTGCCAGCAATACTTGCTTTCTGTGGTTTTTTCATTGTTTTGTTAGCTGAGAATGCTAGATTTCCTTTTGATAATCCATCAACTCATTTGGAATTGACTATGGTGCATGAAGCTATGATTTTGGAATTTTCTGGTAAACGTTTGGCACTTATGGAATGGGCTGCTGCCAACAAATTACTTATTTTTATGGTACTTGGTGCTAATTTATTTTTTCCATTTGGTTTTGATACTAATGTTGGATTTACTGCAATATTTTTGAGTATTTTTTATTTTTTAATAAAAATATTTTTATTTTGTGGTGCTATTGCTGTGCTAGAATCAACTATTGCTAAATTTAGATTTTTCAGATTGCCAGATTTATTATTTATTTCTTTTATTTTCAATGTTGTGGCAATTGGACTTATTTATTCAATTAAATAAAACATCTAACTTTGTTTTTTATAGTGATAACTTATGAATCTATTAACTTTACAATTTTTATCTGAGATAGTTCTATTATCTGTTGTCTTTTTGCTGATAATGAAGAAAAACTTTTCAGCTGTATATGCATATGCTTTACAATCATTAGTAGTTGTTATTATATTGTTGAATTCTTTTTTTGAGACCAAAGATTTGTGGATGTTATTAGTTATATTTGTGATGTTGATTGTCAAAGTTATTGTGGCACCAAAGTTTTTTATTAGTCTGATCAAAAAGTATGCTCTGTCTTTTTCTGTTAGTACTTATTTAAATACACCAATTACCTTAATTGTTATTGCTGTTTTAATTTTTATAGCTCATTCACATAAGTTTGTTCCTTTGACTAGTATCGTACCAGATCATCAAATGTTGTTGTCTCTTGCTTTATCATCGATGTTTCTTTCTTTATTTTTGATAGTCAATCGTAAAGGTGCTTTGTCACAAATTATTGGTATTTTGTCTTTTGAAAATAGTATTGTGTTGTTTGCTGTTTTTGCTGAGTTGGAACAGTCGGCTTCTCTTCAATTGGGAATTATTTTTAATATTTTTATTTGGATTATGATTGCCTCAATTTTTATTTCAATGTTGTATAAACATTTTGGAACACTAAATGTTTCTTCAATGAAAAAATTAAAAGATTAAAAATATGGAAATTTTTTTTATAATAATAACTTTGTTTATTGCAGCTATAATAAACCTTCTTTCTAAAAGAAAGGTCGTTATTGAAGTTGTTTCAGTTGTTTCTTCGTTAATTTCTTTGGTATTGTCTATTGTTGTAGCTTTGAAAGTGGCCTCATTAGGAATTTATATACCAGGTTCTGGAAGATTCTTTTCAATTGATTCTTTGGGTGCCATTATCGTCTTAGTTCTTGGTTTTGTTGGTTTTGCTACTACTATTTATTCTGTACAATATTTACGTCAAGAAATGCAAAAAAATATTATTGGTTTTACACGTGTAAAACAATATTTTGTTTTGTTGAATATGTTTTTTGTGGCAATGTTTTTGGCAATTACTTCTAGTAATCCTATTTTTGCTTGGATTTCTATTGAAGCTACTACACTGTCTACTGCCTTTTTGATAAGTTTTTACAATAAACCATCAGCAATTGAAGGAGCTTGGAAATATTTGATTATCAATTCTGTTGGCTTACTTTTGGGATTTTTTGGAACTTTATTATTTTTTACTTCTATTGATTTATCTAGTGCTGGTTTGGTAGATTGGCAGACATTGACTAACAATGCTGTTCATCTTGATCCATTACTTGCTAAGATTGCTTTCGTTTTTGTACTTATTGGTTATGGCACTAAGATTGGTTTTGTTCCAATGCACACTTGGAAACCAGATGCTTATAGTAAAGCGCCAGCACCTATAGGCGCTTTGTTATCTGGCGCTTTGTTACCAATTGCTTTTGTGATTATGCTTAGATACAAAGTTATTGTAGACACTGCAGTTGGAACTTTGTTTAGTCAAACTCTATTGATTGTTTTTGGTTTATTGTCTATCGTTGTCTCAGCTTTGATTATGTTCAATGCCAAAAATTACAAAAGATTGCTTGCTTATTCTAGTATTGAAAATGCTGGTGTAATGGCACTTGGTTTTGGTTTTGGAGGATTAGGTATTTTTGCAGCCATACTCCATTTAGTTTATCATTCTTGTGTCAAAGTTGTACTCTTTTTATCTTCAGGAAATTTGTTATTAAAATATAGTTCTGCCAAAATTTTCAATGTCAAAGGAGCTTTGAAAGTCTTGCCTGTGACTGGTGTACTCTCCCTTATTGGTTTTCTGATTGTGACAGGTGTACCACCATTTGGTATGTTTATGACCAAGCTTTATATTTTGTCAGCTGGTATAAAAGATTATCCTGTTGTTAGTTTGATTGCTTTATTTTTTCTCGCCTTAGTTTTTGTAAGTTTTTTGAAACATTTTACAGCTATGTTTTTTGGAGAAAAACCAGACAATATTGAAAAAGGTGAAAATAATATTTGGTTGTTTATTCCACAAATTTTATTTGTTACTATTATAGTTATTTTGAGTGTTTATTTACCACCATTTTTGCAGACTTTAATTAATAATGCTGTTTTGCAATACTAATATGATAAAAGAAAAAATACAATCATACTTTCCAAAGAATGCTAATGTAGAGTATCATGATAATTTGGCTATCTTCGAAGTAACTTCTTCACAAATAGCTGAAATTGTTGGAGAGTTACATAATCAAAAAAAGCTTTCACTTAAGTTGGTTACCGCTACAGACGAAAGAAAAGAAAAAGGAGCTTTCAAAATCTGGTATTTATTTGCTGTACCTGGTGATGATTTTTTTATCTGTCCTTTTATTGAATTGAAAAATACTACTGAGTTTCCTTCATTGGCTAACATTGTACCTGAAATATTAAACTACGAAAGAAGAATTCAGACTTTCTTTGGTCTAGTAGCTACAGATATTCCAGACAATAGACCACTTATTTTGCATGAAAATTATCCAAGTAATGTTTTTCCTCTTAGAAAAGATTTTGAATGGAAAACTAAATTAAAAGAAGTGACTGGTAAATATGAATTTCAAGAAGTAAAAGGTGAGGGAATTTATGAAATTCCTGTTGGTCCAATTCATGCTGGTATTATCGAACCTGGTCATTTTCGTTTTAGTATGGCTGGAGAAAGTATCGTACAACTTGAGCCACGTTTGGGGTATGTTCACAAAGGTAGTGAAAAATTATTTGAAGTTTTGTCTTTGGAAAATAAAATACGTTTGTCAGAAAAAATTTCTGGTGATAGTTCTTTTAGTCACTCCTTAGCTTTTTGTCAGACAGTAGAAAAATTGGCAGGAACTAATGTTCCAAAACGTGCCTTGTATTTGAGAACCATTTTTGCTGAACTTGAAAGATTGGCTAATCATTTTGGTGATATTGGGGCTATTATGATGGATACTGGTTTTAGTTTTGGTGGAGCTCATGGTGGACGTTTGCGTGAAATGATGATGCAAATAAATGAAAAAATAACAGGCAGTAGATTTTTGCGCCAAGTCAATGTTGTTGGTGGAGTAAAGAAAGATATAACTAATGAAAACAAAGATTATTTAAATAAAATCCTCAAAGATATTAGTAAAGACTTTGAAGAAGTTGTTGATATTGCTGAAAATAGTGCTTCTGTATTAAATCGTTTGAAGGGTACTGGTATCATTTCTCTTGAAGTGGCTAATAATCAAGGTACTCTGGGTGTTGCTGGCCGTGCAGTAGGTGTAAAACATGATACACGCGTAGATCATCCTTATGCTGCTTACGCCGAAGTTTCTATGGGTCAAATACCTGTAGAAGAAGATGGTGATGTCAATGCTAGATTTCAAATTCGTCTAAAAGAAATTCGTAAATCATTGGAAATAATACAAGAATCTTTGCAAAAAATACCTGAGGGAGAAAGTATTGTAGCCAATATTACTAGCCTTATTTTGCAAAAAAGTGCTTACGCTGTAAGTATGGTGGAAGGTTGGCGTGGAGAAATAGCCTATTTCGTAGCTACAGACGCACAAGGCAATATTAGTAGAGTATTTCCAAGAGATCCTTCTTTCGTCAATTGGTCAGCCTTGGGTGAGGCTGGTTTAAACAATATAATCCCTGATTTTCCTCTAATTAATAAGAGTTTTAATATGTCATATACGGGAAATGACTTATAGAGGCAAATTGACTTTTAAAGTAAAAAAATAGAAAATACCAGATTATAAACTGGTATTTTTATTGTTTGATTATTTATCCACTGTTACCCTTGAAATTATAGTAAAATTAGCATATAATATTGTCTGTCTTGATACAAAATCAAAGCAAAAAGTAATTTAATTTATATATAATATATAGAATATATGACAGAACAAGAAAAATATCTTGTTAGAAACAACATGCAAAATGTTGTAACATCGATAAATATTAATGCTACTTTTAGAGAAGCATTGCAAAAAATGGTTGATGGTCGCACCAATGGAGTGGTTGTTGTTGACGATGAAAATTATGTAAAAGGAATTTTGTCTAGTATGGATTTGATTCAATATGTAGTTCCAGATTATTTGGAAGAAGACAAACACTTAGCTTCTTTTGAAGCTGCTGAAGAATTTAGTGTTAGAATCAAAGAAGTTGCTGATGAACCTATTACCAAATTTATGACCAAAGAAGTTCACACTATCAAAGAAAGTCATACTTTGATGGAAGCTGCTACTGTTCTTTCAGAATTCAAGATTCGTCAAATTCCAGTAGTCGATGCTGAAGAAAAATTGGTTGGTTATATCAATCGTACTGATATCAAAAAAGCTATCGCTCGTGTACTAGGAATTCATTAATAAATATAATAAAGATCTATAAACTATATGGGAATCTTTTTTTGGATTACACTTGTCGTCTTTATTACTACTTACGCTATTATCATCTCTGAAAAAATTCATCGTACTGTCATTGCTATGGCTGGTGCTGGATTGATGGTTTTGCTTGGTATTGTGACACAAGAAAAAGCAATTGAGGGGATTGACTTCAATACTCTAGGCCTTTTGATTGGTATGATGATTATTGTGGGAATAGCCAAACACAGTGGTATGTTTCAATATGTGGCTATCTGGGCTACCAAAGTTGGTAAAGGTAACCCTGTAAAAATATACATATTATTATTGTCTATTGTTGCTGTTTTTTCTGCTTTACTCGACAACGTAACAACTGTACTTCTTATGATACCAGTCACTTTTGTGGTTGCTCATAATTTGAAAATTCACCCTAAGCCATTTTTGATAGGCGCAATCTTGTTGGCCAATATTGGTGGTACAGCTACTCTTATCGGAGATCCACCAAACATTTTGATTGGTAGTGCTAGTGGACTTACTTTCAATGATTTTTTGGTTAATCTTGCTCCTATTTCTTTACTTATTTCTGCTGTCACTATTGGTCTTTTGGTTTTTATTTATCGCAAGCAACTTGTGGCTACTGCAGAAGCACAAGCTACTATCGCAAAATTCAACCCAAGAGAAGCTTTGTCTGACGTAAAATTACTAAAAAAAGCATTGTTTGTCTTAGCTATAGTTTTGGTTGGATTTTTTACCCATAGTGTAACTCATTTAGAAGGTGCTACTATCGCTCTTGGTGGTGCTGCTCTTATGTTGCTTTTGACCATGCATGATCCAGAAGAACATTTGAAAGAAGTAGAATGGACTACAATATTTTTCTTCATGGGACTTTTCATCTTGGTTGTAGCTCTAGAAGAAGTTGGCGCTATTCGTATGTTGGCTGAAGGTTTGCTAAATCTTACTGGTGGAAACATGACAGCTACTACTTTGAGTGTTTTGTGGGGTTCAGCTATATTTTCAGCTGTAATTGATAATATTCCATTTGTAGCTACTATGATCCCACTTGTCAAAGATTTGGGAACTATTGCTGGATTACCTTTGGCACCAATTTGGTGGGCATTGGCTCTTGGTGCTGATATTGGTGGAAATGCGACCTTGGTTGGTGCTTCAGCCAATGTTGTAGTAAGTGGTATTGCTAGTAAAGAAGGTCATGGTATTGGTTTTTGGGAGTATATGAAGATGGCATTACCTTTGACTTTTGTAGCTTTGGTGATGTGTACTGTCTATATTTTCTTACGTTATCTTGTTTAGAAATTAAAATAAATTAATTAAAATACACCTAGAAAATAGGTGTATTTTTTTATATAAATAACTTTTACAAATAGAACGACAAATTGAAATTTGTCAAGGGTAAAGTAATTGACAGTGGATATGTCAAAGAGTATTATTTTGTGCGTGCCAAAAAATTCAGTTGCTGATTTTTGTCTATTTTTTAGATAGAAACTAGCGACTGAATGGCGTGGGAAGTACTCACGTTGCGAAGTCGCCGTTTCGGAGGCTCACATGAGCTTTTTGGAGTTTTTGGCGGGAGTGTCTCCCGTCATTGTGTTGTTGATGGTTTCCGGCTGGCTAAACAGCCGCCGGAAATCAGGGGCTTCAGGTGGAGATTCCCGCTATTGGGGATCCGCTTGAGGTAATTGCCCAACCATTCACATACACAAAGGAGGAAAGGAGGGGCAAAAAAAATACATCTATTAAATTAGGTGTATTTTTTTGTATAGAGAACTTTTACAAATAGAACGACAAATTACACTCTGTCAAGGATATAGTAATTGACAGTGGATATGTCGGAGAGTATGATTTTGTGCGTGCCAAAAAATTCAGTTGCTGATTTTTGTCTATTTTTTAGATAGAAACCAGCGACTGAATGGCGTGAGAAGTTCTCACGTTGTGAAGTCGCATTTCTAGGAGGTCCAGGTGGATCTTTTGGCAACAGTGCCTTTCTTGGTGTTGTTTTTATTTGTAGCTGCCGCGACAGAGTCGTGGCGGCGCAATACAGCTTTTTTAGGGAGGTGGGTTGGTGCTGTGAACAGTGGAGATATCAAGACTGTTTGCAGACTTTATCACCTACGTAGTATCTCTTTTCTTCCAACTTTTTGTGGTCAACACATCAAAACGCATGAAGGCGTTTTGATGTATATGATTCACTTTTTGGCTAAGCGGCCACAGTGCCGAGTAGTCGAAGAAGTGCATCATAATTTTCTGTTTATTTTTGTTACGTCTGGTATATACGAGTTTAAAGTGGAGGGTTCCGATCATCCTCTTGTAGCTCGGTTCAGCTTTGTGGTGGTGTTTGGCAGAGCCATTCAACACCATTCTTCGGTAAAGCCCCCATTGTGAGGGCTCATCGAAAAAAAAGAAGAACAAAAGGAGGATTGAGATTACTTTAACAAAGGAGGTACGTCGTCTCAATCAATCTAAGTTTTGGTTTTTTGAAACAAAAATTTAGATTGATTTTGACAAAAGATTTGTTAATTATTGTAATTTGAATTTTTTATAATTTATTTTGTAAATAATAATTATAAGATTTTAAAGATAAACAATAATTATTTTTTATTATTGTTTTTTATTTTTTAAAAAAACTATTTTAAAAAAACGTCAAAAGGTGTATAATACTATTGACGTTTTTTTATTGCAAAAAAAATAAATTACTTATGAAAAATAATACCAAAATAACTTTGAAAATTTATTGGCAACAAGCTTGGAAATACAAATGGAGCTTTATGTCTATGTTTTTGTTGTTATTGATTGGTGATGCTTTTTCAATATTGGCTCCTTATTGGTACAAAAAGTTTTTTGATGTCTTGTCTACCAATCCTAATGTTGAGATTCTCTATACCACATTATTTATTATTTTGGGTATAAAAATTTCACATTGGTTTTTTATTCGTGTCATGGCTTTTTTGTACATAAAATTTAGTACAGATAGTCTAAAAGATTTGAATGATGCTTGTTTTTCCAAAGTTCACAAACATTCTTTTTCTTTTTTCAACAACAGTTTTGTAGGTTCTCTGGTAAAAAAAGTTGGTAGATTTGTACAAGCTTTTGATAGAATTTCAGATAGAATAATTTGGGATCTTTTGCCTATCATTGTCAATGTTACACTTATTTCTATTGTCTTATTTAGTCGTAATAAATTTTTTGCTTTAATAATACTTTCTTGGATATTCATCTTTGTTTTGACTAGTTACTTTTTTAGTAAATTCAAATTAAAATATGATTTTGAGAGAAGCCAGCTTGATTCTAAAGTTGGAGCTTTTTTGGCTGATTCTTTTACTAATAATACCAATGTAAAGTTGTTGGTTGGTTATGGTAGAGAGTGTAATGAATTTGAACAAAAAACAGAAGATCTAAGGAAAATAAGAAAATTTTCTTGGGACATTTCTACTTGGTTTGATGGTGTACAATGGATGCTGATGATTTTGTTGGAAATCGTGATGTTGTTTTATGCTGTCAAAGTTTGGCAAGCTGGTAGTATTACAGTTGGTGATTTTATTTTGATTCAATCTTATCTTATTATTATTTTTGAAAAGTTTTTTGGCTTTGGTCGTGTGATTAGAGATTTTTATGAGTCACTGGCTGACGCTGAAGAGATGACCGAAATACTAAATATGCCTTATGATATACAAGATGTTAAAAATGCCAAAAAATTACAAGTTACCACAGGTAAAATAGAATTCAAAGATGTTTCTTTTGCTTATAACAAAACTAGAGAAATAATTAGAAAAATGGATTTGGTAATCAAACCTCAAGAAAAAATAGCTTTGGTTGGTTCGTCAGGTGCAGGTAAGTCTACGATTGTAAAATTGCTTTTACGTCAGCATGATATTTCTGGTGGAAAAATTCTGATAGATGGACAAAACATTGCCAAGTGTACTCAAGAAAGTTTGTGGCAAAATGTCAGTCTTGTCCCACAAGATCCGATGCTTTTTCATAGAAGTATTATGGAAAATATTCGTTATGCCAAACCAGACGCTAGTGATGAAGAAGTGATGTCCGTTGCCAAGCAAGCCAATGCTCATGATTTTATTTTGAATTTGTCAGATGGTTACAATACTTTGGTAGGAGAAAGAGGTATCAAACTTTCGGGCGGTGAAAGACAGCGTGTAGCTATAGCTCGAGCAATACTAAAAAATTCTCCAATTTTGATTTTGGACGAAGCGACTTCTAGTCTAGATTCTAAGTCAGAAAAGCTTATCCAAGATGCTTTGGGAAATCTGATGAAAGGCAAGACTGTCATTATCGTCGCACATAGACTCTCAACTATTATGAATTCAAATAGAATTTTGGTGATAGAGCAAGGTGGAATTCTTGAACAAGGTTCACACAAAGTACTTTTGAAGAAAAAAAATGGTATTTATCGTAATTTGTGGGATATTCAAGTTGGTGGTTTTATGGCTTGACATTTTTGTTCTGTAATTATAGTATATACTTATAATTTTTAAATTTAGAAAAATATGCAAAATACATGTCAAAATTGTGATTGTAAAGAAGATAAAGATGAAAAAGAAGTAGCAGAAGACGCTTGTTGTGAAACAGGTGAATGCGCTTGTGATGAGGAAACAGACAAAGAAGATAGTTGTTGTGGTGGATGTAATTGTGGAGTTTAAAAATGCAGATTAAACGGATATTTACGCGGATAGACGCGGAATAGAATCTCTCTTAGTTGGGGAGATTTTGTTTTTTTGAATAATTGTAGTAGAATAATACTAGCTTAAACAATTTTAATATAGATGAAGTTTTTTCTTATTATTGATATTTTTCTTAGGAAAGATACTTAGCTCTGCTCAGTATGTTAAATAAAAACCAAAAAGAAGCCATAGAATACAACGACGGTAATTTGTTGATCATTGCTGGAGCTGGTACTGGCAAAACTACCGTCATTACCAAAAAAATTGCTCACATTGTCGAGCAAAAATTGGCTATGCCCGAAGAAATTTTGGCTTTGACTTTTACTGACAAAGCAGCGCAAGAAATGCAAGATAGAGTAGACGACCTGATTGAAGCCAATTATACCGAAATGCAAATTTCTACATTTCATAGTTTTTGCCAAAAAGTTTTGGAAGAATATGGTCTTGAGATTGGCCTACCAAATCATTTCAAATTATTAAATGAAACAGATGCTTGGTTGCTTTTGCGAGAACATATTTATGATTTTAATTTTGATTATTATCGACCAATGGGTAGTCCCAATCGTTATATTCATGAACTTCTTACACACTTTTCCAAAGCCAAAGATGAAATGATAACACCGCAAGCTTATTTGGATTATGTAAAGTCTTTGATTTTGGACAAAGATGAAGCTGAAAAACAAGAAAAAAATAGATTGATTGAATTAGCTGATGCCTATAATAAATATCAAAAATTATTATTGGATAATGAGTCAATGGATTTTGGTGATATTATTTTTTATGCAGTCAAACTTTTGCAAGATAGACCAAACGTGCTCAAAAAATTACAAAAAAGATTTAAATATATAATGGTAGATGAGTTTCAAGATGTCAATTGGGCGCAATATCAATTGGTAAAATTGTTAACAGGAGAAAATAATAAACTAACAGTAGTAGGGGATGATGATCAAGCTATTTATTCTTTTCGTGGTTCCAATGTCGCTATCATCATGAATTTCAAAACAGATTATCCTGATGCTAAAAATATTGTTCTGACAGACAATTATCGTTCTGGTCAAGAAATCTTGGATTTGGCTTACAACTCTATCAAAAATAATAATCCACATCGTCTAGAAGAAAAATTACAAATTAGTAAAAGATTAGAAAGTGGCCTCAAAGATTTGTACACTCAAATAGAACATTTACATTATGAAACGCTTGATGAAGAAGTAGTAGGCGTGATAAACAAAATAGTGGAAATAAAAGAAAATGATAAAGATAGTAACTGGGATGATTTCGCAATTCTTGTTCGTGCTAATTCTCACGTAGAGCCATTTAGCAACGCTTTGGAAAGCTTTGGCATTCCTTTTGAATATCTAGCATCTGCAGGACTTTATCGTCAAGATATTGTGATTGATGCTTTCAATTTCCTCACACTTCTGACTAATATTTATGATGATAAAGCATTTTTTCGTTTGCTAAAAATGCCGTTTTTGGAATTTAGTCAAAACGATTTGCAAAAAGTGACAAGTACTGCCAAGAGAAAAAGTATGTCTTATTATGAAACACTCAAGCGAGCTCAAGAATTCTTTTTGTCTAATCACGCGATAGAAATGGCTAACAAATTATTGAACGCCTGTCACGAAGGAATCAAACAAAGTAAATTTGAAAAGCCAACCAGTTTGCTTTATCAATTTATGGAAAGCATTGGCTATTTGTCATATCTAACTATTGAAGAAAACAAAGGAAACAAAGATGTTATTAGACAAATTTATCATTTGAAACAATTTTTTGATCTTATTCGGACTTATGAAGAAAATGTACCGGGAGCTCATGTGGCTGGTTTTGTTGAGAATTATGAATTCATCATCGAATCAGGGGACGGTGGCAAAATAAATCAAATCAAAGATACACCAGACTCAGTTAATATTATTACAGTTCATGGTTCAAAAGGTTTAGAATACAAAAATGTTTTCATTGTGAATTTGGTGGAAGAAAGATTTCCAACTAGACGCAAGAGTGAAGGCATACCTTTGCCAGATGAACTTATTAGAGAAAAGTTTTTGGAAAATAATGATTTGCATTATCAGGAAGAGCGTCGTCTTTTTTATGTGGCAGTGACTCGTGCCAAACAAAGATTATTTTTGACCAGTGCAAGTAGTTATGGTGGTACTAGAGCAAAGAAAATAAGTCGCTTTTTGGCTGAACTTGATTTCGATAATAAAGAAAAAAAACTTGTTGAAAAAGAACAAACTCTAATGCAAGAAATCAAGAAACTAAATACGCAAATAGAAAATGCTGAAGAAGAAATAGAATACATTCCACCAAAAATATTTTCTTATTCTCGTATTAGTACTTACCAAAAATGTCCTTACAATTACAAGTTGGCTTATGTTTTGAATTTACCAAGTAAAGGTAGCCCTCATTTTAGTTTTGGTAATACTATTCACAGTACTTTGCAAGAATTTTATGAAAAAGTTCAAGATATAAATAGTGCTAAGCAAGTATCTTTGTTTGAGACTGTTACCGAAGACAAAAGTACTGGCAAAACAAAAGTACCAAGTCAAGAAGAATTACTCGCAATTTACAAAAGGAAATGGATTCCAGATTGGTACAAGAGTAAAAATCAAAGAGAAGAATATTTTGCCAAAGGTGAAGAATTGCTTAAAGAATTTTACAAATCACAAGAAAACAATTGGACAATACCCGTGACAATCGAAGGCGGATTTAAAATAAAAATAGGTGAGTATCTTGTCAAAGGTAGAATAGATAGAATAGATGCTGTGGGAGATAATAAATTGGAGATTATAGATTATAAGACAGGACAACCAAAAGATAAGCTGACGATTGATGACAAACAACAATTGCTTATTTATCAAATTGCTGTAGAAACTTTGCCACAATATCAAAATTTAGGAAAGATAGATAAATTAACTTTCTTTTATTTAAATGAAAACAAGAAAATGTCTTTTGTAGGCACAGACAAAGACAAAGAAAAGTTAGAAGCCAAGCTATTTGACGCAATGGAACGAATTCAAAAGGGGGATTTTAAAGCTACCCCAAATAAACATGTTTGTCAGTATTGTGATTTTAAAGAAATATGTGAGTTTAGACAACTTTGATGTTGGGCTTTGTTTATTAAGAATAATTTGGATTTTGAAATGATGTGTGGTAAGATAAAAGACGAAGAGATAAGATAGAGATACACTTGAGATGAGTTTTAACCGAAAAACTATTGTATCATCTCTATTTATCTCAAGTTTATCTCCATTTATTTATACAAAGAATTTATGCCCTTTTCCTCCCTTGGAGACACACTAAATAGTAGATTCGCTCAAAAAGGCCCACTCAAAAAACAATTGGAGGATTCTCAAGTAGTTGAGGAAGCCAAAGTTGTGTTATCAGAGATGTTTGGTGAAGAATTGGCAAATACCGCTATTCCACTTTTTCTCAAAAACAGAACTTTGACTATAAGTTGCAGTAGTTCTGCTATGGCTCAAGAGATAAGGCTTAATCAAGTACAAATAGTGGATAAATTGAATGAAAAATTAGGAAGAAATGAAGTAGATAGGATTAGATATTTGGCTTAAATTTATTTTTAATTTTTATAATATGTCAGAAAGAAGTCCATCTTATGATTGGATTAGACAAGAAGGAAAACAAGAGCCAATCACTTCTGAGGGATTTGTTCATATCAGAAATGATAGATCATCAACTGAAACAGATGAAATAGCTGAAACAGGTTTTAATTTACATGAGGAAGCTACTTTTAAATTATTAGAAGAAAATCCAAGAAGATGTTTACATTTTATAAAAGATATTATAGAAAGAGGTCATATTATCCCTGAAACAAGAATGCAAAAATTAATACAAGCTGTTGCAAATGATAAAACAGGCGTAGCAGCACAGGAATTGTATGTATTATTGACTATGCATGAATATGATGGTAATTTGGATGTTTTATGGAATAGAATTTTGAAACAACCAAGAGTAGCAACTAATTTGTTATTTTCACTCATTAGTGTAGACAAATTATCTGATATACAAATTAAGACTTTGTTAGAAGCTATATACAATTCTTCAAATTTTGCTGAAAATATTATATATCTTTGTAGTAATCCAAATATAGAAATATTAAAAAAAATATTCAATATTCATTCACCAAAATTAAGTACGAACTGGAAAAATGCTGGTGATGTTATTGTTGAAGAATTAGGTAAGTTTAAAAAAACTGAAGCTGTAAGATTGCTTGGTGCTGATGGTAAATTATCTATTGCAGATAATGTAGGTCAAGGTGAATTAATTCTTGTGCCAAAAGTAGAAGAATTAGAAATAGAAGAAAAACAAGAAGTAGTTGGTCTTTGGGGTAGAGTTAAAAGTATTTTTCCTAGAAAAAAAGCCAAAAAATAGCTAGAAAACTACCCTTGCCAAAGCCACAAAAAAAGTGTAATATAAGATATAGCTAAATATAGCTATATTTTGTTTTATATCTAAAATTATATGAATTTGAGACAATATATATTTACCATGATGTTTGCCACTATGCTGTGTTGGGTTTCTTGGTTTTTTGTCATAAACAATATTGATCCTTTTACTACTCCTGTTTCGGGTTTTTTGTTTTTTTATGGTAGTTTGCTTTTGTCTGTGCTTGGTACTTTTTCTATTATTTTTTTCTTTTTTTACAAATTATTTGGATCAAAAGAAATGCCTTTATTTAGATATGTGCAGATAAGTTTTCGTCAATCTTTGTTTCTTTCTTCATTTTTGATTTTTACTTTGTTTTTACAAGGTAATAATTATCTAAATGTTGTAACAGGAACATTATTATTGATTATTTTTGTTTTGATTATATCTTTTAATATTTCAGTTAAGCACAAACCCGTGGGGTAGTAAATAAGCAGATACAGCTGTCAGCAGATACAGCAGACTCAGCTAAAATTATCTCAATTGTATCTTTATTTTATCTCCATTTATTCGTAATGTTGATAAAATTTAAAATTAAAATAAATTCTATTAAAATTATTATTATGAAACAATCACAATTATTTACCAAAACTCGCAAAGAGGCGCCTGCTGATGAAGTGTCAAAAAATGCTCAACTACTTATTCGTGCAGGATTTGTTAACAAAGAAATGGCTGGTGTTTACTCTTATTTACCTTTAGGTCTAAGAGTCTTCAAAAAAATAGAAAACATAATCAGAGAAGAAATGGATAAAGCTGGTGGTCAAGAAATACTTATGTCTTCTTTTCAACCAAAAGAAAACTGGGAAAAAACTGAACGTTGGACTTCTATGGATGATTTGTACAAAGTCAGTGATTCTTCTGGTAGAGAGGTTGCATTAGGTCCTACTCATGAAGAAATAGTAGTTCCAATTTTGAAAAATTATGCCAATTCATACAAAGATTTTCCTGTTGTAGTCTATCAAATTCAAAATAAATTTAGAATGGAACTTCGCGCCAAATCTGGTATTTTGCGTGGTAGAGAATTTATTATGAAAGATATGTACTCTTTCCATACTTCACAAGAAGATTTTGAAAAATTCTATGATAAAATGAAAGATGTTTACAAAAATATTTTTGAAAGAGTTGGTCTTGGTAGTATAACTTACATGACCTTTGCTTCTGGTGGTACTTTTTCAAAATATTCACACGAATTCCAGACTATCACCAATGCTGGTGAAGATACTATCTATGTTGATGAAGAAAAGAAACTTGCTGTAAATAAAGAGGTCTTTAATGATGAGGTTTTAGAAAGTCTAGGTTTTGAAAAAGAAAAATTAGTAGAAAAAAAATCTATTGAAGTAGGTAATATTTTTGACTTGAAAACAAAATTTTCTGCACCTTTTGATTTGTCATTTACTGATGATCAAGGACAAAATCATATAGTTTTAATGGGTTGTTATGGTATTGGACTTAGTCGTTTGATAGGTACTGTCGTAGAAGCTTTATCTGATGACAAAGGTATTATCTGGCCAGAAAGTGTTGCTCCTTTCCAAATTCATTTAGTCTCACTTTGTACAGAAGAAGCTGATGTGAAGAAAGCTGATGAACTTTATGAAACTTTGACAAAACAAGGCAAAGAAGTCTTGTATGATGATAGAGTTGGCGTGCGAGCAGGGGAGAAGTTTGCTGATAGTGATTTAATCGGTATTCCTCTTCGTGTCATTATTAGTCCAAAGACTTTGGCACAAGATTCTGTTGAAATGAAAAAACGTAATGAAAGTGAAGCTAAAATTATTGCAATTGATGAATTATTAAAATAGTAAAAATTATTTAGTAGATATAAATGAACACATTGAAATAATAATTTATTTGAAAAAATTGTTTTAATGTTTTTATGTTCTAGTGTTTTAATTAAAATATGTTTGAAAAATTGTTTAAAAAAATAGGTAAAGATATTGCGATTGACTTGGGAACTGGCAATACTTTAGTTTATACTCCGGAAAAAGGTATCGTAATTGATGAACCTTCTGTTGTGGCTGTAAATATTAAAACTGAACAAATTCTTGCTGTAGGACAAGAAGCTAAACAAATGCTTGGTAAAACACCTGCTCATATCCAAGTGACAAGACCTCTTACTGCTGGAGTTATTTCTGATTATGAAGTTACAGAAAAAATGTTGAAATATTTTATAGACAAAGTACAAAGAGATGGTTTTTCTTTTACTAGTCGTCCGCGTGTAATTATTGCAGTACCACTAGAAGTAACTGAAGTAGAAATAAAAGCTGTAGAAGATGCTGTCACTTCAGCGGGTGCTCGTGAAGTGATTGTAGTACAAGGTCCTATGGCAGCTGCTATTGGGGCACGTTTGCCAATTCAAGAACCTGTGGGGAATATGGTAGTAGATATTGGTGCTGGCAATACAGAAATTGCGGTTTTATCATTGAATGGTGTTGTAACTTGGAAATCTACCCAAATAGCAGGAGATGAAATGAATAGAAATATTATTCAATATGCGAGAGAAGTTTTTAATTTATTGGTAGGTGAGAGTCATGCTGAACAAATAAAATTGAAAGTTGGTTCTGCTTTGCCAAGTAATGAAGTCATTGAATTTCAAATGAAAGGTAGAGATGTCATTACTGGTTTGCCAAAAGAAGTTTTGATAACAGATAATCAAATTAGAGAAGCTTTGGCTCGTAGTATCAAAACTATTGTAGAACATATAAAAATGACTTTGGAAACCACACCACCAGAACTTATTGCAGATATACATGAACGTGGTATTTTGCTAGTAGGTGGAGGGGCTTTGCTTCGTGGTATGGACAAAATTATTTCTAGAGCAACTGAAATTGCTGTTAGAATAGCTGATGATCCTTTGACTACTACAGTACGGGGGGCTGGTATTTTGTTAGAAGAACCAGAATTATTAAAAAATATTGCTTTGCCTTCTTCAAAAGATAAAAGATAAAGTATTGTTTTAGTTTTATTCTGTAGTTTTATTATGGTTACAAAAAATAAAACAACTATTTTTTTTTCTATATTTTTTGTAGTAATGATTTTTGTTGTTTTACATCATTTTAAAATGATTACTTTTTTGGAAAAACCTATAATTTCTTTTATTGATTGGTCTTTACATCCAGTAAATAATTTGAAACAATTTTTTAAATCTAATGATGAAATTTTTACTTTTGAAGACAAAATTTATTTTGAAGATTTGAAAAAAGAAAATGAAGTAATAAAAAATAAATTACAAATAATTACTGAAGAAAATGAAGAATTCAAAAAACAATTAAATTTTTTTTCAGATAAAAATTTTGTTTATTTAAGTGCTAGAGTGGTAAGTAGAACTATTAATCCTTTAGGAACTACTTTGATAATAGACAGAGGCATAGAAGATAACATAGAAATTGGTAATTCTGTTATTGTTTCTGATGGTATTTTTATTGGGAGAATTATTGAAGTAGAAAAAAACAGATCTACAGTAAGACTGATAAATGATAATAATAGTGTTGTTGCTGCGACTATTATCAATAATGATAAAAGTTTGGGCTTGTTAGAAGGTGGTTATGGACTTGGCGTCAGAATGAATTATATTCCTCAAAATGAAGTAATAAATCCTGGTGATGTTATTGTCTCTTCTGGATTGACAGAAGGTATTCCAAAAGGTTTGTTAATAGGTGAGGTGGAAATAATTGACAAACAACCTCATGAGCCTTTTCAGCAAGCTGTGATTACACCATTGGCAGATTTGGGTTATATCAATTTGGTTTCAGTTATTATAAAAGAAAATAAGTAGTATGTTAAAAAATATTATAAATTCTATTTTGTATATTATTTTAACTATTATCATTTTTATTTTCAATTTTTATTTTTATTCTGTTTTGCCTTTTCCATTTAATACTATAAATTTTGTAATTATTTATTTACTTATTTTCTTGGGTATTAAAGGTCATGGTAACTTAGTGTGGTTGGCTTTTTTTTCAGGATTTTTGATGGATTTGTATAGTGATTTGTATTTTGGTGTTTTTACAATTTCTTTGACATTTGCTTTTTTATTTATTTATTGGTTGTATTATGAATTTTTTACCAATAAATCAGTATTGTCTTTGACAGTTATGTCTGTAATTACTATTTTATTTTTTAGAACTTTTTATACAGGTTTATTTATTTTTGATGGTAAATATTTGAATAGTGATATTTTTATTTTTTATCTTTGGGAAATGTTTTTGACTACTTTTTTTGTCTTTATTTTTTATTTTTTTATAGATAAATTCATATTAAAAAATAAAAATTTTAGATAATTTTATGGAAATTGATCCTTACTTGATAAATCCAGAAAAAAAAATAGAGATGAATGGAAAATACAAATTATCTTGGACAGAAGATAGTTCTTTTTGTAATAACAAAGGTAATGGAGATGTTTTAGTTTTTGGTAATTCTCACTTAGGATCAAGTTTTTCTGGACAAAAGAAAATGTTTTGGTTTTTGATTTTTGTAGTTTTTTGTTTTTCTATTATCTTAGGTAGAAGTTTCTTTTTACAAATTTTGTTGGGAGATAATTATCGAGTATTAGCTGAAAACAATCGTCAAAAAAATGTGCCAGTCATTGCTGAAAGAGGTTTGATATTTGATAGAAACAAAGTACAATTGACACAAAATATTTCTAATTTTTATTTGACAGTTATTCCAAAAAATTTACCAAAAGATATTAACCAAATGAATAGATTAGTTGATAAATTAATTGAAATTACAAATCAAAATAGAGAAGAAGTTTTTGAAATTTTGGAAAAATATAAAAATTATACCAAAGAATCTATTGTAATTGCTGAAGATATTTCTTATGAGACAGCTTTGAAAGCTGAAATTGCCACAGCTGATTTACCAGGTATAGATGTTCAATTGGGTAGTAAAAGATTATATTTAAATACCAAAGAAGATTTAGTGATAGGTATTGTTAGTACGACTGTTCAAACTTTAGCAGAAAATTTAGCAGAAGAAAATAATGAAATTAATCAAAATAAAAATAGTCTTTCACACGTGTTAGGTTATGTTGGAAAATTGTCTCCAGAAGAGTTGGAGACTTATTATAAAAAAGGTTATTTACCATCTGATATTATAGGTAAAATAGGTGTAGAAAAGATATATGAACAATATTTACGGGGTGTTTATGGTGAGAAAAAAGTAGAAGTAAATGCAAGTGGAAAAGAACAACAAGTTTTGTCTGAAAAAGATCCTGTCTCTGGTTCTAATATTATTTTATCTATAGATATAAATATTCAAAATAAGTTAGAAGAATTGATAGCTAGTCAATTAAAACAAATTGAAAAAAAAAGAGCTTCTGCAATAGTAATGAATCCTAAAAATGGTGAAATTTTAGCTTTGATTAGTTATCCTGGTTTTGATAATAATGATTTTTCTGGTGGTATAGACAAAGCTGTTTATGCTGCTTATTTGGCAGATGAAGATATGCCATTGTTCAATAGAGCTATTAGTGGTAATTTTCCCTCTGGTTCTGTTATCAAACCAGTAATTTCATCAGCAGCTTTGGAAGAAAAAGTTATTACTGAAAATACTTCATTTTTAAGTACTGGTGGTTTAAGAGTTGATAAATGGTTTTTTCCTGATTGGCAAGCAGGTGGACATGGTATTACAAATGTCAGAAGATCTATTGCTTGGTCTGTAAATACTTTTTATTATTATATTGGCGGTGGTTATGGTGATTTTGTTGGTTTGGGTGTAGACAAAATAAATGAATATTTAAAAAAATTTGGTTTTGGAAAAATTTCTGGTATAGATTTACCTTCAGAATCAGCAGGTTTCTTGCCTACACCACAGTGGAAGCAAAGAGTCAAAAAAGAACCGTGGTATATTGGTGATACATATAATTATGCTATTGGGCAAGGAGATTTTTTAACTACACCTTTGCAAATTGCCAATATGACAGCTAGTATTGCTAATGGTGGTACTTTGTATGCTCCTTATTTGGTAAAAGAAATAATAAATCCTGAAACAGGTGAAGTAACTGAAGTAGAAAACAAAATTTTAAATGAAAATTTTGTAGATCAAAATAATCTAAATATTATTCGTCTAGGTATGAAAGATTGTGTAGAATATGGTTCTTGTCGTAGACTTTCAACTCTGCCATTTGAAGTTGCTGGTAAAACAGGTACTGCTCAGTGGAGTCAAGAAAAAGATAATCATTCTTGGTTTACATCTTTTGCTCCTTTTGATAATCCAGATATAGTAGTCACTGTTTTAGTTGAAGAAGGTATAGAAGGTAGTGGTGTTGCAACTAGAATAGTTGATGAATTCTATCGTTGGTGGGCTAATTATAGACAAAATTAGTAGTGTGGAAAACTAATTTGACCTAAAATTTAAAACTGCTATACTGTGTGCTATTGAAGTCCACATCGGTGGTGCTCTTTTTTTAAGTCTCAATTATTTATAAATTAATTTTAATAAAATATATGACAGATGATATCCAATACATGACAAAAACAAAGTTAGATAATTTAAAACAAGAATTGTATGATTTGAAAGAAATCAAAATTCCTGTGATTGCCAAAAAAATTGATGAAGCAAAACAAATGGGAGATTTGTCTGAAAATGCTGAATATCAAGCTGCTAGAGAAGAAATGTCATGGGCTGGCAGTAGAGTCATAGAATTACAAAATTTGATAGATAATTCTGAAATAATTTCAGAAGAAAAAAGCAGTTTTGTTCAAATAGGTTCTACTGTTACTGTAAAAATAAATGGTAAAGAAAAAGAATATACAATTGTCGGAGCTCAAGAAGCAGATCCAGTATCAGGTAAAATATCCAATGAATCACCTTTAGGTGCTGCCTTTTTAGGAAGAGACAAGGGAGAAGAAGTACAAGTGACTTTGTCATCTGGTGTACAAGTTTATAAGATTGTAGATATTAAATAGTTTATACTCAAAAATCATAAATCCGAAATCATAAAACTAACCTCATTTAAAAATTTATTTTTAATTTAGGATTTTAGATTTTGGATTTTTTGTTTGTCTTAATTTATATACAAAATAAAACAAATTTGGCTATATATAGCTAAATTTGTTTTTAAAACATAATATTTGTATTTTTGAAAGAAATCTGTTACAATAAGTCAGTAAATTAGCCTAAATTTAAGTTAAATAGCTATGACAAATAATACAGAAATCAATATCAATGACGAGCGTGAAATACGTCTTCGTAAATTGAAAGAACTTCAGGAAATGAATATAAGTATTTATCCTGCTAGAATAAATCGTAAACAAACTATTGAAGAAGCTCTTGACGCAAAAGAAGATGCTGAACTTAGTGTTGCTGGACGTCTTATGACCAAACGTGACATGGGAAAGCTTATGTTTTGTCATTTACAAGATGAATCAGGTAGAATGCAAATAGCTTTTAAGCAAGATGAAATTGGAATTGATAATTACAAATTATTTAGTAAAAAAATTGATTCAGGTGATATTGTTGAAGTTCAAGGCAAAAAATTCATGACACACAAAGGCGAACCTTCTATTTTGGTTAGTTCTTGGACACTACTCGCAAAAACTTTGTTACCACTACCAGACAAATTTCATGGTTTGAATGATGAAGAAGTACGCTACCGTAAGAGATATTTGGATCTTTTGGTCAATCCAGAAGAAAAAGCCAAAATTATTGTTCGTGGGAAAATATTACGCTATATTCGCGAATTTTTACAAAATGAAAATTTTATTGAAGTAGAAACACCAGTACTTGAAACTATCTCTTCAGGCGCTATGGCCAAAACTTTTGATACACATTTGAATGCGTATGATCTTGATGTGCATTTACGTATTTGTATGGGTGAACTTTGGCAAAAAAGATTGTTAGTGGGTGGTTTTGAAAAAACTTTTGAAATGGGTAGAGCTTTCCGCAATGAAGGCGTTGATCACCAACACAATCCAGAATTTACCATGCTTGAATATTATTGGGCTTATGCTGATTATGAAGACAACATGACCTTGCATGAAAAATTGATTCCTTATGTTGTTGAAAATTCTATAGGTAAATTGGAAGTAGAGGTAGATGAACACAAAATAAATTTTGCAGGTCCTTATCCTCGCATTACTTTTCATGATGCAGTTCTCAAATATTCTGGTATTGATATTGACGAATTCACAGATTTGGAAGAATTGAAAAAAGTCATGTCAGCCAAAGGTTATGATCATGAAAATCTTACCGAACGTGGCAAATTGCTTGATAATTTATATAAACAATCAGCTCGCAAAGAATTGATTCAACCAACTTTTGTGTTGAATTATCCAATTGAACTCAAACCTCTGGCCAAAAAAGCCGAAGACCCAAGATACACCGAAATGTTCCAACTTATCGTCAATGGTTTTGAACTTAGTAATTCTTATACAGAGCTAAATGATCCAATCGATCAACGTGAAAGATTCGAAGAACAAGTAAAAAATAAAGAAGAAGGGGATGATGAAGCTATGGCCAACGACTGGAGTTATGTAGAAGCATTAGAGCACGGCATGCCTCCAGCTACAGGCACTGGTATTGGTATTGATAGATTTGCTGCTTTGATTACAGGTTCACATACTTTGCGTGAAGTGACAGCTTTTCCACTTATGAAACCTGTAGAAGAAGTGGAAGAGAAAGATGAAAAAAAGAAATAATTTTATTTATGAAAAAAGTAATGGTCTTTGGTACTTTTGATATTTTGCATTTAGGACATATCAATTTGTTCAAACAAGCCAAGAAACTAGGGGATTATTTGGTTGTAGTTGTATCTAGGGATGTGAGCGCTGAAAAAATAAAAAAAATAAAATTAGTTTATTCAGAAAAAGAAAGACTGAGTTTTTTGCAAGAATTGAAAATTGTAGATGAAGCTATCTTAGGTGATAAAAAAGATTATTACAAAGTAATAAAAGCAGAAAAACCAGACATTATTGCTCTTGGTTATGATCAACAAGTTAATACAGAAAATTTGTCAGTAAAATTACTTAACTTTGGTTTAAAAGTAAAAGTTGTTAGATTAAAATCTTATAAAAAAAATAATTTCAAATCTGGTATTATAAAAAATAAACTAGAAAAAATTTTATGAGTGAAAATAAACTAGAAAAAAATAAAATTCTTATAGCAACAACTAACGAAGGTAAGTTTAGAGAAATGAAAAAATTTTTACAAGATTTAAATTTTGATTTTTTATCTCTAAAAGATTTAGAAAATATTCCTGAAGAACCAGAAGAAAACGAAGCAACTATTGAAGGCAACGCAATTCTTAAAGCCAAATATTATGCTGAAAAAACAGGTTTAATATCTCTTGCTGATGATGGTGGAATTTTTGTCGATGCTTTGGATGGTTGGCCTGGAGTAATTAGTGCTCGTATTGGTATTGATGCTGTAGACAGAAGAAAAAAACTTTTAGAAAAAATACAAGATATACCAGAAGAAAAATTAAGTGCTAGTTTTAAAGCTGTTTTAGCAATTTACAATCCACACAAAAATGAATTATTTTGTGCTTATGGTGATAGAAGAGGAAAAATTTTGAAAGAAGAAAGAGAAACTACAAATGGATTCGGTTATGACCCGATTTTTTATTTGGAAGATTTAGGTAAAACTTATAGTGAATTAACAGCTGTAGAAAAAAATTCTACTTCCCATAGAGGGATAGCATTAAATAGAATAAAATATTTTTTGGCAGATCATTTTTGTAGTAAACATATAGTTGTGCCAGTTGGAATAATTATCAAAGAAGGTAAAGTTCTTATCTCTAAACGTAACGATCCACACAATCCACGTTTTCATGGTAAATGGGAATTGCCAGGTGGCAGTATGGAATATGGTGAAAAATTGGAAGAAAATGTGAAGAGAGAAATTTTGGAAGAAACTGGTTGTGAAGTTGAAATAGTAAAACAATTAAACAAAATTCAAGTAGTAGCAAGTGCTGGGAGAGACTTTTCTTATCAAGTATACCTGATTCCTTTTGTCTGTAAATTTATTTCTCACGCACAGGAAGTAAATGATACAGAAGTTATGGAAACAAAATTTGTAGAAGTAGATGAATTGTCAGATTATGATTTTATTGAGAAGAATAAAGAATTTTTGATGCAGATTGTGCCTGATGTGAAAGAAATAATCAAAAATAATAATTTATAAAATATGATTGACTCTGAAAAAAGTATTGAGAGACTTGCCAGCATGTGTGCTGTACACCTACATGGAGATGTTACTAAGAAAGATTTAAAATTAACATATGAAAAATCGGAACAATTAATAAAATGGACATTTAATAAAAATAGTTGGAATATAAATATAGCTAGAGAAATAGACGCTTCTCACAATCAAATGGATTCTGAAGCTGTGTTTGATGATACTACTGGTTTTATTATGAATAAAAAATTATGTGTTTATCACGAAAATAATAATTTTACGATACCTATTGCAGCTATAGACTTGGCTATAAAAAAATTCTTTGAAAAAATACAATAATTTATAAAAATTATGTTAGAAAAAGAAAAAAGTCCAGAATTTTATGCTGAACTATGTACTGTTGAATTTTATGGTTATATTCCTGAAGTATTAAAGGAACTCTATGAAAAAGACAAAGGATATGTTTTTGATTTGAGATGGACATTTAATAATAATAGTTGGAATATAAAAATTTCAGGTCCTAATTATTTTCATAAGCAAATAGATAGCGAAGCCTTTGATGATGGTACATATGGTTATATAGGTAAAAGTAGTGGTATAGTTTCTCATGCAAATTGCGCTATACCTCTTGAATCAATAAAAATAGCAATAGAAAATTTTTTAAAGAAATAAATATGGATAAAATAGAAAAAATTTTAAAAATAAACATATAAATTAATAATATAATTTATGCTCGACATAAAATTCATTCGCGACAATAGCGAACTCATAAAACAAAATTGTGTAAATAGAAGAGTCAAAATAAATATTGATAATCTTCTTGATTTGGACAAACAAAAGAGAGAAAAAATGCAAGAAGTAGAAGAACTACGTTCAAAAAGAAATAGTGGTTCAAAAGGAAAACCAAGTGAAGAAGAAATAAAACAAATGCGTGAAGTAGGGGAGAAAATAAAATCTTTGGAAGAGGAACTTGCAAAAGTTGATGCTGATTTTATGGAGCTAATGCTTCAAGTACCAAATATGACTCATCCTCAAAGTCCGATTGGTGGCGAAGAAGATTTTGTCACAATCGAAGAACGTGGTACTATCCCAAACTTTGATTTTCCTGCCAAAGATCATGAAGAACTTATGATCAATCTTGATTTGATAGATTTCGAACGTGGTGCCAAAGTAACTGGTAGTAAGTTTTACTTTGTCAAAAATGATATGGTAAGATTAAACCAAGCTATGCTAAATTATGGCATGGATATTTTGGCAAAACATGGCTACAATCTTGTCGAAACTCCAGATTTGGCCAAACATGAAATTTTGCTTGGTGCTGGTTTCAATCCTCGTGGAGCAGAAAAACAAATTTATAATATCAATGATGAAGGCTTGAGTCTAGTTGGCACTGCAGAAATCACAATGCTAGGCTATCATGCTGACGAAGTTTTGGATTTGAGTTCAGGACCAAAGAAATACGCTGCGATGTCTCACTGTTTCCGTACTGAAGCTGGAGCTTATGGTCGTACTAGCAAAGGTCTTTATCGTGTGCATCAATTCACCAAACTAGAAATGTTTATTTTCTGTAAACCAGAAGAAAGTGAAGCTTTGCATCAAGAATTATTAAGTATTGAAAAAGAAATCTGTGATGGTCTAGAAATTCCTTATCGCGTTATTGACATTCCAACTAGCGATCTTGGTGGTCCAGCTTACCGCAAATATGATATTGAAGCTTGGATGACGATGAAAGCTGAAGATGAAGCTAAAGGTGGTTATGGTGAAATCACTAGTACCAGTAACTGTACTGATTATCAAGCAAGAAGACTAAATATCAAATACAAAAACGATGAAGGTAAAAATGAATTTGTGCATACACTAAATGGTACTGCAGTAGTGCTAAGTCGTTTTCCAATTGCCTTACTTGAAAACAATCAGCAAGCTGATGGAAGTATTAGAGTACCGAAAGTTTTGCAGAATTTTATGGGCAAGGATACTATAAAAGCATAAAAACATGAAAACTGTTGAAGGCTACAATATGGAAGGTGAAAAAGTAATAATGAAAGTTAGTAATTTATATTTTCGTCCATCTGTATACGCTGTGGTAATAAAAGATGATAAAGTTTTCATGATAAAATTTGGAGATTTAGGTTATTATTTGATCGGTGGTGGAATTGAACTTGGCGAAGATCATATTGATGCTTTGCGTAGAGAATTTTTGGAAGAAACAGGTTTTGAAATTGAAGTAAAAGATTTGATAGAAGTAAACACTCGTTTTTTTGAAATGCCATTTAACTTAGGTTCGTCGCATGCTATTAAGTTTTTTTATGTCTGTGAATTAGTAGGTAATGCAAAAGAACAAAATTTTGAAGAAAAAGAAATACAGTTGAATGCTAAATTAGAATGGATTCCTTTGTCTGAAATAGATAATTTGAAAATAACTAGTGCCGATGATAATATAAAAAGTATTATCAAAAAAGCCTTAAAATAAATTCGTTATTATCCGTAAATCCGTATTATCAGTATATCCGCATTATGGAACAAAAACAAAAACTAATAATCCTACCCGGCTGGAACGGATCAAAACAAACTTGGTCTGGTTTTGTATCTTTGGCTAGTAGTGATTTTGAAGTAGAAGTGATAGAACTACCATGTTTTGGTGAGGAAAGCTGTCCTAGCTCAATCTGGGGTGTGGAGGAGTACTCACAGTTTGTTAAAGACAAAATAATTAGTCTCAAACAAGAAGGACAAAGCACAATTTTGCTTGGCCATAGTTTTGGTGGACAAGTTGCTTCTTATTTACTATCTCACGAACCAAACATTGTTGATAAATTAATTTTGAGCGGAGCAGCTGTTTATCGTCGACCAGAAAGCATTAGAAATAAAATCTTTAAATTTATTGCCAAAAGTGGTAAAATAGTATTTAGATTACCAGGGTTAAATAAGCTTGCTGTTTTTATGCGTAAATTACTTTACAAATCAGCGGGAACAGGGGACTACAATAAAACAACTGGCATCAAAAGAGATATTTTCCTCAAGATTACCAAAGAAGATGTCAGTGAATTTTTGCCAGCCATAAAAATTCCAACTCTAGTTGTCTGGGGCGATAAAGATAGTTTTGTTCCTGTCAAAGATGCTACACTAATTGCCAATAATATCGTAGGTTCAAAACTTGAAGTAATAAAAAATGGTACACATGGCTTACACCTTTGGAAAAAAGAAGAACTTTTGAATATTATAAAATCATTTTCAAAAATATAATTTTAAAATTACAAAATTAAAAAATTTTATTAGAAATTAGGAATTAGATATTAGAAATTTTAACAATATGAATCTCTTAGATTTATCAATTATTTTCTTTTGGTTTATCAGCATGAGCAATGAATATATTCAGTTTGCTTATTTTTGGCAGTTAAAAGAATATCGTTGGGACAGATTTTTAGATTTACTTCGCACTTCAGAAGGAAAAAGAATTATTTTCCGTTATGATTTTTTTTACAAAATGCCACTTGTTTTGGTAGTATTCTTTTGGGATCAAGGACATTTTTTGGTAATTGAATGGGCAGTGTTTTTGATATATTTCTTAGACTTTTTATATCTCTTAGCCAAAATTGTTTTAAAAAAACCTCTCAAAAAACCAAAATTTAGTTTGAAAATAATTTTGTTAATTTTTTCTTCTATATTACTTGAAATTGCTTTTTATCTAAAAACAGAAGATATTAGGACTATTGCAGCTTTTAGTTTTTTACGTTTTGTGACTATTACTATTTTAGTACACTTATTAAATATAATTTCACAATTTGTCAAAGATCATATTGCCCGAATGGCCAGAAAAAAAATTGCTAAGTATTCAAAAATGCGTGTTATTGGTATTACTGGTAGTTATGGTAAAACGAGTACCAAAGAAATTTTGAAACAATTACTTTCTTATAAATTTAAAGTAATCAAAACACCAAAGAATATCAATACAGATATTGGTGTTAGTAAATTTATTTTACAAACCAATTTCAAAAACGTAGACTTTTTTATAGTAGAAATGGGAGCTTACAATATTGGTGAAATAGACAAAATATGTAACATAGTTAAACCAGAGATTGGTATTTTGACTGCTATTAGTCCTCAACATTTGAGTTTGTTTGGTTCTATTGAAAATATTCAAAAAGCTAAATATGAACTACTCAGGTCTTTACCTAAAAATGGTTTGGCTATTACCAATTCAGACAACAAATATTGTCGAGAATTTTTAGGAGAATTGAAAACTAAGGTTCTAACTTTTGGTTTTGAAGAAGAATATAAACCAAATTGTTTAGTAGAATATATGCAAGAAAATGATGAAGGTGTGTTTTGTAAATTGACAAGAAATCTAGATGGCGTTACTAATCACGTAGAATTACAAACAAAACTTTTTGGAGAATATAATATTTTGAATTTACAACCTACACTTTTACTAGCCAATCATTTAGGATTTTCAACTGAAGATATTAAAGAAGCTTTAAAAAATGTAAAAAGTCCTGAAAATGCTCTACATATTCAAAATTATGGAAAATCTATTATTTTAAATGATACCTACAATTCTAATCCTGACGGTTTTCGCGTTGCTATCAATAGAATGTCTGGATATTCTCATGATTATAAAAAAATTGTAGTAACTAGAGGAATTATTGAGCTTGGTGAACTTAGCGATGAAATTCATGAACAAATTGGTGGTGAAATAGCTTTTATGGCTGATGAATTGGTTATTATTGCACCAGATTTTATAGAACCTTTAGAACGAGGTATTGGTACCAAATATCAAACAAAAGTTTTTGTGAAATTAAATAGTCAAGATTTATTATCATATATACAAGAACACAAAAATATTAAATCTGTCATTTTATTGGAAAATAGAATTCCAGAAATTGTCAAAAAAGAACTAGAAAAAAATACTTAAACTATGATTTTTACAGGATTTCATCCCAACATTTATAAAAAAGATGTGAGCATTGCTTTATCTTTTTTATTATTACCTTGGAAATGGTTTTCTATTAAAAATGGAAAAAATGTTATTGAAGTAGAAAAATGGTTACAAAATTATTTTGGTAGTAAATATGCTATAACTTTTGATAGTGGTCGTACATCTTTACAAAAAGCTCTGGAAGCTATAGAAGTTCAGCCTGATGATGAAGTTTTGGTTCAAGCTTATACTTGTATGGTAGTGAGTAATGCTATAAGTTGGTCTGGTGCCAAACCTATTTATGTCGATGTCAACAATGATTTCAACATGAATTGTATTGACCTAGAAAAGAAAATCACTACTAAATCCAAAGTTTTGATCATTCAACACACCTTTGGTAAAGCTGCTGATTTACCAAAATTATTAGAAATAGCTAAGAAAAATAATTTAATAGTAATAGAAGATTGTGCTCATTCTTTTGGGGCTAGATTTCAAAACAAACTACTTGGCACTTTTGGAGATGTTGCTATGTTTAGTTTTGGTAGTGATAAAATAATATCATCTTCTCGTGGTGGTGCTCTTATTACTAACAATACAAAACTAGCTGAAAAAATAATATCTTTAAATAAAAGTTTACCTGAACCAAAATTGATAAAAACAAAACAAAATTTAATAAATTTTCCAATATTTTATATTGGAAAAAAACTTTATGATATAAAAATTGGTAAATTTATTTTGGCGTTAGCTAAAAAAATAAATTTATCAGCCAAAATAATGTACAAACAAGAAAAAGAGGGGAGAAGAGTCAGTTTTTATCCTACTAAATACGCCAATTCTTTGGCCAAAATTTTATTACATCAGTTTTCAAAAGTAGAAGAAATAAATAAGCACCGTCAGGAAATAGCTAAAATTTATGATGAACTTTTACAAAATGAAAAAATAATTAAACCAAATATTAAAGATGATAACATTTTTTTACGTTATACAATATTAGTAGATGAACCAAAAAAATTATTACAGATAGCAAAAGAAAATAAAATTATTTTAGGTAATTGGTATGATACAGTCATTGCTCCAAAAGACATTGATATATTAATGTCAGGTTATATATTAGGAAGTTGTCCTAATGCTGAAAAATTGTCCAAAAAAACTTTGAACTTGCCAACAAACAAAGATATTAGTTTTGTCCAAGCTAAAAAAATAGCTGAATTGATAAATAAGAATGTATGATAAAGGAAATTTTACAAAAAAATGATTGGACTACTAAACCTGATTTTTTGCAATCTTGGGAATATGGTGACCTTCTCAAAAATAATGGTAAAAATGTTGTACGCTATGAATTGCAGAACAACGAAGGTACTTGGCAATTTCAAGGTGTAATTACTTCCTTATTGTTTGGTTTAAAATTTTTTTATGTAGCAAGAGTTGATTTAAACAAAGAAGCTATTTTAGAAATAAACAAATTTTTACAAGAAAATAATTATACTTTTTGGCGCGTAGAACTTTTATCAAAAATAAATTTGCAAGAAATAAATTATATCAATGTTAAAAACCGTCAACCAGAACATAGTTGGATATTAGATTTGAATAAATCAGAAGAAAAAATATTACAAGAAATGCATAGTAAGACTAGATATAATATCAAATTAGCTAGTAAAAGAGGAGTAACATCCAAAATGGAGAAAAATATTGATAAATATTGGCAACTAAATGAAATGACAAGTAAACGTAATGATATAAAAAGTCATGAAAAAAATTATTTGAGTAAGCTATTAGAAATGGAAAATGTTTATCAATTAAATACTTACTTAGGAAACGAAATACTTTCTTCTACTATTTTGCTCAAGTATAACGAACGTATGTTTTACCTCTTTGGTGCTTCATCAAACAAACATCGTAATTTGATGGCGCCTTATTTAAATCAATTTGAAGCAATAAAATTTGCCAAAGAAAATAATTGTAAATTTTATGATTTTTGGGGTATTGCACCTCCAGCTGAAAAGGGGAGCAATGATGCAGATTCACATCACAACTATACCTGGAAAAAAGAAAATTCTTTGGCAGGAGTTGCCAAATTCAAAGCAGGATTCAACGGACAATTAGTCTCTTATCCTAAAGCTTTGGAAATAATTTTACAACCTTTCAAATATAATTTTTTTTCTTTTTTACAAAAATTAAGAAAACTAAAAAAACTAAGTATAAATGGGTTATAGTAATAAAAAATAATTATGTACGATATAAAAGAAATTACAAATAAACAAGAATGGGAAGAATTTCTTTCACAAGAAGAATATGTTTTGATGAAACAATCTTACAAAAATGGTGAGTTTCACAAATCTATGGGAGAAAATTATTGGTTGATTGGTATTTATGAAAATAATATTTTGATTGGTGGATCAATGATTATTAGTGTTCATGCTAGACGTGGCAACTTTTTACTTGCTCCTTATGGTCCAATAATTAGAAAGGATTATCAAAATGTTTTAACAGAATTAATGAAATTTTTGAAAGCCAAAGCAGAAAAAGAAAAATATAATTTCATAAAATTTTCTCCTTTTATTGATGAATCAGAAGAAAATAAAAGAATTTATCAACAAGTTGGTTTTAGAAAAGCACCTATTCATATCTTAGCTGAGACTTCTTGGTTACTTGATTTATCATTAAGTGAAGAAAAATTATTATTTAACATGAATAAAAATCACCGTAATTTGATAAATAGATGTTTGCGAGAAAAAGTTAAAATAACTTTCTCTAAAGAAATACAAGATCTAAAAGAATTCAATACATTGTTAGATCACACAGCCAAAAAACATCATTTTGTGCGTTTTTCTAATAATTATTTAGAAAAAGAATTTATAGCTTTTGAAAAAGATAATGAAGTTTCAGTGATCAAAGCATATTTACCTGAAGATCAAAAAATAGATGCAGGCGCTGTTGTTTATTTTTATGGTAATTCAGCAGCTTATCGTCATGGTGCATCTCTAGTAAAAAACAAAAAGCTACCAACGTCTTATTTAGTACAATGGGAAGCAATCAAAGAAGCCAAAAGAAGAGGAATGAAATATTATAATTTTTGGGGAATAGCTCCGGATAATGCATCTGACAAGCATCCTTTCAAAGGTATTACTCATTTCAAAAAAGGTTTTGGTGGTTTTCAAAAAAATCTTTTACCAGCGCATGATTATATCGTTAGCAAGAAGTATTGGTTCAATTGGATTATTGAGACTATACGTAGCAAAAAAAGAGGATTCTAGTTTATTTTTTTAAAAAAGCCTGTGTCTATAAATAAAATATTAAATCATCATAAATTTCATAAACAGTTAAAGCACAAAATTAAAAAAACACAAAGTTTTTTTAGTGGTTTTTTTAATAGCAAAAAAACTAGAAGAGATTTTTCTTGGCAAGGTAGAGAAGTCGTGAACCCTTTCATTCATGAAAATAGTAAAAAAGGTCTTTATATCAAAATAGCAATAATCATTTGTAGTTTTGTTACAATTTTTTTAATTTTAATTTTTCATTCTTTTTTTAAGATCAACGATATCGAAATAGAAGGTTTGCAGAGAATAAAAAAAATGGAATTTGAGGATACTGTAAAAGGTATTATGAATTACAAGACTTTTGGTTTTATCTCACAAGACAGTTATTTATTGGCTAATTTAGAAGAAATGAAAGATATTTTGAAAGAAAGATACCCTATTGAAAAAATTGTTATCAAAAAAACTTTTCCCAATAAATTATTTATTATTATACAAGAAAAAATTTCTACTATAATTTATGATAATGGCAAAGAATATGTTTATTTGGATTTGAATGGTAAGGTCGTAGAAATAATGCGTAAAGTGAGTGATTATGAATGGAAAAATATTACACAAAATGTAGTGACTAGTACTTCCGATGGTACAACATCTACTATAGACATAGTAGTAGGAAAAATACATGAACCAGATATCAATGCTATCAAAAAAGATTTAGGTAATTATCCCATTATTTATGATAAAAGTCATATAGAAGATATTCAAATAAATAGTGTTGTTTTAAAAAAAGAACATGTTGCTAATATAATTTATTGGTTTAAAAGTTTTGAAACTAATTCTAAACTACCTTTAAAATATTTTTTATTGGAAGAAAATAAACAAGATTTGATTATAAAAACATTCAAAGCCTCATTTGTAAAAACAAAAATAGATAATAATGTAGATGAACAAATCTTTATTTTAGATAAATTGTTTAAAGAAAGATTGAAAAACGATTCAAATTTTAATTATATAGATTTACGTTATTCTGATAGAATATATTGGCGATAATAAAACTAAATTTATATACAATTGACAAAATAATATATTAAGAGTTAAACTATAAAATGGGTATAGCAATATATCCATGTGGCGACCGGGAAGTGGGGGATAAGACAGATGTCTTCATCCTTTTACTACCCGGTCGTCGCCTGCATCAAACGGAGTTCTATTTCCGTTTTTTGTTTGTAAAAAACAAGAAGTTATTTAAGAATCAAATTCTAACAAAAGTTATAAGTAAGCAAAAGCTTGAGGTAGAGAAGTGAAGCAACGATAATATAAAAAGTATATTAATTATTACAAATTTGCTCTATTTATACAATGTCGCACAATGTACCTTATACGACATATACTATATAAAATAAGTTTTAATTATTAATAATCATTTAATAACCAATTCTTACATTATTTAATACTTATATGCTTTTACACTATAGCTAATTAAATTTATTTTTTAATTAATTTATATATAATTATAACTTTAATGACTTGATTTTGCTTGATTTGAAGTGTTTATTGTTGTATCTAGGTAGATATTGATGATAGTAATCACTCACCTATCTTTTTGGCTAGGTTGAGCCAATATATAGTATATTTTGCGACACTACAAAACAGGGCTTCATTACACCAAGGTATAGAGTATCGTCTTTTTTATTAAAAAATTTGTACAAGTATTTTAGAACCTATCTGACTCGTATCTTTGTTGGGCTTAATAACTAAATTTAATGTTTTTTTCTAAAATTATTTAAAAAGTATTTTAGAAATAAATTCAAATAAAATAAACAAAAAAATTTTGAAATTTGTAAATTAAAAAATTGTTTTAAAATTTAAAATTGCTGAATTTAAAATTATAAAAATAAAATAACAAAATATAATGTATAATTATTCTACTCCCCTTTCAAATTGTTTAAATTTTATCAACTACATTGTGCGACACTAGAGAGAGAGGGCCTTCATTTTTTTGAATGTTTCAGCCAAAAGTTTTGCGTCATCAAGCGCATTATGTTTGTTGTATTTTTTAGTATCTATTTTTAACTCTTTGAAGAATTCTTTGTCTCTCATTACTTCTGGATCATAACCTAAAGAAAAAAGTATTGAAGCAAAATCAATTGGTATCCAAAATGCTGGATGATTTTTTGGATCAGCAAATAATCTGTACCAATAAATACTATCAAATTGATTAACATAAGCCATCAAGTATGGCTTCTCCCCTTCTCGTCCGACAAAATCCCAAATTTGGTTTAAAGCATCTTTTTTCTTGGTAGTATGCCCTGACAAATATGGTATTACATTTTCTTTGACCCAGGGATGTAATTCTTTCTTTTTGTAATCAAATTCTAAGTATAATTCTTCACCAGTCATCTTTACTAGAGCTAAGGATATCAACTCCCCTTTTTCAATATCTATATTACTAAATTCTGTATCAAAAAATATAATATTATTACTAAAAAACTTTTTATTTGATTTTTTTATTTTGATTTTTTTCATATAGTTATGATTATAAAAAAATCCGCTTTTTTTTGGTAGAGCGGATTAGTAATCTTGAGCTAAGTAATTTAGAGGATTGACTGGTATACCATTTTTACGAACTTCCATATGTAAATGTGGACCAGTCGTAAATGGTCCAGCTCCTACAGTGCCAGGTGTAGCACCAGAATAACCAACAATATCACCACGAGTCACAAATTGATCTGCTACGACTGGTATTGAACTCAAATGTCCATAAACTGTAGAAAAGCCATCAGAGTGTACAATCATCACATAACCATAACAACTAGCTGTAGAACAAGTTCTGGCTCTAGCTACATAACCAGAAGCTGCAACTCGGACAGCTGTGCCTTGTGCCGCACGTATATCGATAGCATTATGTTCAAAAATATTTCGGTATGGATAATTTTTATCATAAAAATAAGCAGTAATATAACGACTTTGAGTTGGCCAAGCTAATGGTAATAATGATGAAGTGTCACCTGTATTACTTATTTTGTTTTGTGCTTCCAATTTTCTTCTAACTTGGCTCTCTATACTTGTAATATCATTTTCTAAACTTTGATATTCACCTTTCAAATTTTTTACCAAAGTATTGAAAGTCATTTCAGAAGATTTTGTTTTTACCAATAAATTTTGTTTGTAGTTAGCTTGTTCTTCCAAATCTTTTTTCTTATTGTCCAAAGTTTCTTTTAGAGCAAGATAACTCTTTTGTTGATCTTCTCGTTGTTGTTTTTTAGCTTCCAATTCTTCTTTGATAATACGCAAAGTCTTGGCACTTTTGCCCATTTCTCTTTCTAAATTTTGAACATAATGTACTCTATTATAAAATTCTGAAAAATTGTCGTAAGCTGCCATTACTTCTATATATTTTTTGTTGTTTTCATAATACAAAGTACGGATAAGACCACGTAACATTTTTTGTTGTTTTGCTAAATTTTGTTCTTTATCTTCAATAGAAAAATCCAATTCTTTGATCTCTAAAGCCGTTGTATCTATTTTTTCTTGTGTTATTTGTATATCTAAATCCAATTGTGTTAGATAATTGTCTAAAATAGATAGTTGATTAGCTAGTGAAGTTGCTTCTAATTTGGTTTTTTCAATTTTTAATTTGTAATCATTGATAGTTTTTTCTAGTTCTTTAACTTTGTTTTTCTTATCATTTATTTGTTTGTTTAATTCATCAATTTCTTCTTTGTTACCTCCAGCTTCAGTCTCAGAAAAAACAAAAAAAGGTCTGAAAAAAACCGCAGACACAAAGATTAAAATAAATAAAAAAACATGCTTTTTCATAATTGTAACTATTATAGCATGTTTTTTATTTTTATCCTAGATTTTTTTATAATTTATCTACAGCTTGTTGTATTCTCTGTAGAGTTTTTTCTTTTCCAAGTACAGCCGCTATTTCTAACGGTCCTGGAGAATTTTGTAAACCAGACAAAGCTACTCGTATTGGCCACAACACATCACCATTACCAAAATTATTTTCTTTTATCCAATTGATCAAACTACTTTCTAATTCTTCACGTATCCAATTGCCTACATAATCTTGTAAATAAGTTTGAGCCAAAATAAGTTTTTCTTTAGTTTGTGTTTTGTATGATTTTTTCCAAACTAATAAATCTGCATCATATTGCAAACTATCAGCAAAAATAAAAGCAGTATTTTGAGCAATATCTAACAAAGTATTGGCTCTCCCCTGTTCTAATACTACTACTTTGCTCAAATCAAAATTTTTGGTATCAATATTTTTTTCTATATAAAATTTTTCGCATATTTTAGCTAATTCTTCTGCAGACATTTTCATAATATATTGTTTGTTGTACCAATTTAATTTTTCTATATTGAAAACAGCAGGTGCTTTGCCTACTTTGGAAAAATCAAATTCTTGTTCCAATTCTTTTAATGTAAAAAATTCTCTGTCATCACCTGGATTCCAACCTAGAAAAGCAATAAAATTAACAAAAGCTTCTGGCAAATAACCTTTTTTGACATAGTCACCTACTGCGACGTCACCATGACGTTTGGAAAGTTTTTGTTTCTTTTCATTGATAAGCAATGATAAATGTGCAAATTTAGGAATTTCCCAACCAAACATTTGATATAGAGCAACGTGTTTTGGTGTACTAGACAACCATTCTTCAGCACGAATAACATGAGTAATCTCCATAAGATGATCATCTACTACCACAGCAAAATGATAAGTTGGAAAACCATCTGATTTGATAAGAACTTGATCATCAAAAAGTTCATTTTTGAATTCTACTTTTCCGCGAACCAAATCTTCAATTACAGTCAAACCACTATTTGGCATTTTTATTCTAATAACTGATTTTTCAGCATTAGCTAATTTGACAGCTACTTCTTCGCTAGTCAAATTACGGCAATGTCCATCATAACCAGTAGCTTGTTTGTTTGCTTCTTGAACAACTCTCATTTCATCCAATCTTTCTTTGGTACAAAAACAATGATAAGCATGACCTTTTTCAAGAAGTTCTTTGATATATTTTTGATAAATTTCTAATCTTTCAGATTGAATATAAGGACCTTTATCACCTTTTTGTGTTATTTCTCCATTTTCCAATAAAACACCCTCATCAATTTTAATATTTGACCAGTCAAAAGAATCCAAAATATTTTGAAGAGAACCTTCAACAAAACGTTCTCTATCAGTATCTTCAATACGAATTAAAAATTGTCCATTATTTTTTTTGGCAAAAAGATAAGCAAAAAGAGCGGTTCTCAAACCACCTATATGCAAATAACCTGTTGGACTTGGTGCAAAACGTGTTCTAATCATAAGTATTTATAATACTGATTTATTTTATGATAATTGAGACATAATAATTGCTGCTGAAACAGCTACATTCAAAGATTCAGCTTCACCTGAACCTGCTATAGTATAGCTCTTATCAATTATTTTTTCAAGATCAGGACTAATACCATGAGATTCACTACCAAAAATATAGACAGCTTTGTTCTCTGGCTTCATTGTCTTATAATCATTACCTTCTAGATCTAATGAATACAATTTGTATTCATACTCTTCTTTTATTTTTTCTAAAGTCTTCAAGACACTTGTAGCTCTAAAAAAGTTCAAATGAAAAATTGAACCCATAGTACTACGAACAGTCTTTGGATTGTAAATATCAACGGTTTCTTCTGAAAGCAAAATGTTTTTGAAACCAAACCAATCAGCAGTACGAATAATAGTTCCAAGATTTCCAGGATCTTTTATATTTTCCAAACAAATTATAGGACCATCTTCAAAATTATCCATAGTAGATTCTCTCTGTTCTATAATTGCCAAAACACCAGGAAAAGTTTCTGTATCTTTTATATCTTCGATATCTTGCCTTCCGCAAAAAGTTACAGGAACATCTTCACTTTCAGCTTTGCTTATAATTTCTGCAAATTCTTTTTCCTCACGTAATTTTCCATCAATGACTATAAGTATTACTTCCATCTGTGAATTTAGAGCTTCCGAAACTCCTTTGATTCCTTCCACCACAAATTCTTTTTCTTCCTTACGAAATTTCTTTTGTTGTAGCTTATTTAAGTGTTTAATTACTGATTTTTCCAACATATTAATAAATTAGGTAACTCAGAATTTTAGTCCTTAACCACAAAGGATACCAAGACTAAAGTTTTGTATTACATTCTTCTAAATAATTTTAAAAAACTAAAAATAACAGTTGCTTTGAAAATTCTTGTAAATCTTTTTGGTTGTTTTAATAATCTATACAACCATTCCAAACCAAGTTTTCTCATCAACTTTGGAGCACGTTTTACTTGTCCAGAAATAAAATCAAAACTGCCCCCTACTCCCATAAACAATTTTACATTTGGTAATTTTGACATATTTTCTTCAATCCATTTTTCTTGTTTGTTGTGACCAAACGCCACAAAAAGTATTTGTGCTTGACTGGTTTTTATTATTTCCAAAATATGAATATTTTCTTGTTTATCATATTGTATCAGCATGTTTCTAGAACCATCTTTTTGTAATTTAATATTCAAGCCTGGATCAAAACCAACTACTTTCAAATTTAAAAATTTTATTTGTAATTTTTTTTTCATTTCTTTGAGAACATCCTCATTTCCTGAACCTAAGAAAAAAACAGTATAATTTTTTTGTTCAGCTATTTTACAGATATCTATCATAAAGTCAACACCATTTATCACAGTTAGGTGTTCTTTTGACAAAAATTTTATGCCGTGACCATCACAAATATTCAAATCAGCACTATTCAAAACTCGACGAAAATAGCTATCTTTTTGTGCATCTACCAGCATTTCTGGATTTGGAGTAAAAACTTTGTATTGACCTTTGGTACTCAAAAAATTGGAAATCAAAAGACGACTAGAACCTAAATCTAGTTTACTTATTTTGACTCCTAATATTTTGACAGTTTCAAACATAAATTAAAATTTATTTCCAAATAATATGATCACTATCTCCTATCAAAGGACTATTCAATATTCTAAACTTCTTTTTTGTATTCCAAATTTTGACTAATTCATCAAAATTTTTATCAGGATCTATCATTAATTCAGCTAGTTCGTCAATTTCTTTGAAATCTTTTTCTGTTAGTTTATCAAATTTGAAATAAATATAACTTGGCAATTGATTATAAAAAATTTCGTTATTCATCAAACTATGAAAATCATAAAATATTGACCAAAGAACTGGCATAAGTCCAACAGAACCATCAGCATTTATAAAATGATTAGCATCTAATGTATTTTTTCTAATTCCAAGCCAAGTATTTGCTGCCCAGTCAAATTTATCAAAAGGAATATTATATTGATCAAAACTAATTATACTATCAAAATATCCTTCTGCTGTTGATACTACCCATTTTTTGTTTTTTTCATCCCACATATCAGCAAAGAATCCATCAGCATCAAAATTAATCCACGTTTTTTTATCTTTATTCCAATACTGATTTATCCAATGGTCACCACTCCAAGAAAAAAAATACGGAGAAAATCCAGAACGAACTCTACATGGAATTCCTTTTGATTTTAATATTGATGCCATTAATATTGCAACATTACGACATGTGACAATAATTTTATCTTCTACTTTTCTATCTGCCAAAAAACCTCTATCATCCAGTCTTAATAATTCTGCAACCATAGAGATAGTGTTTGGTAAAATTTCATCTTCACATCTGAGTCTATGCCAAGGATATTTTTCCATATCCCCATAACGCAAATCTCTGTTAACTTTTGTATTGCCATTTTTTAGAGTAACACGATGGATTATTTGATGACTAATCAGGTTCCCTATTTCTTTGACATTATCTGGAAGATTTTGAAAAAACTCTTTATAAAAGCCAGGATTAGTAAATGTACCAAATTTCAAATAATGTTCTAATATTTTTTTGTTCATAGCACTGCTTTCATTAATTTATAAAGATTATACAGAAAATATATTTAAATAAAGTAAAAAATAATATATAATAAGATTATAATACTTTCAACTTTATAACTTTACAAACTCTTAACTTGTCTTATCTTAGCACATATTGACAAATTTTTCCAGCATGTTATAGTATTATCACTCACTCTATTAGAGTGATAATTATAAATTAATAGCCTTTCCCGCGTAGACGGGTCCGCCTTGGGCGGATAAGCCTTTATATATGTTTCCCCAAAATTTTACAAACAAATCACAAGAAGCTATTCAAAATTCGCAAAATATTGCTACCCAAAATAGCCAAACACAGATAGAACCACCTCACCTATTTTTGAGTTTACTCAATCAAAGTGAAGGTGTTGTTGTTTCTATTTTCAAAAAACTAAATGTCAATATTGAACAGCTAAAAACCGAGGTTCAAGAAATGATAAACGCCATTCCAAAACAAGCAATGCCGGAAAATCGTAATATTGGACAAGTAACGCTTGGCCAAGCCATGATTTTTATTTTACAAAATGCTGACAATGAAGCCAAAAAAATGCACGATGAATTTATTAGTGTTGAACATTTGCTTCTTGCTTTTTTGACTAACAAAAACCCAATTAGCGACGCTCTCTCTCGTCAAAAAGTACAATACCAAGACATTTTGAATGTACTAAAAGACATACGTGGCAATCAACGTGTCGACAGTCCTGAACCAGAAAGTAAATATCAAGCTCTGGAAAAATACGGCATCAATTTGACCGAGCGTGCTCGCAAAGAAAAACTTGATCCAGTGATTGGTCGTGACGATGAAATTCGTCGTGTCATGCAAGTACTTACTCGCAGAACAAAAAATAATCCAGTGCTTATTGGTGAACCTGGCGTTGGTAAAACAGCAGTTGTCGAAGGCTTGGCTCAAAGAATCGTCAATGGAGATGTACCAGAAAATTTGAAAAACAAAGAAATCATTTCTTTGGACATCGGTTCCCTACTCGCTGGTACCAAATTTAGAGGTGAATTTGAAGAACGTTTCAAAGCTGTAATCAAAGAAGTGACAGAAGCCCAAGGCAAAATAATTTTGTTTATTGATGAATTACACACTATTGTGGGTGCTGGTAGCTCTGAAGGTGCTGTAGACGCTTCAAACATGCTAAAACCAGGCCTAGCTCGTGGTGAAATGCATGTAGTTGGTGCTACTACTATAAAAGAATACCAAAAACATATTGAAAAAGATGCTGCGTTTGAACGTCGTTTCCAACCAGTCTTAGTTCTAGAACCAAAAACAGAAGATGCTATCGCAATTTTGCGTGGTATCAAAGAAAAATATGAAATTCATCATGGTGTAAGAATCACTGATCCTGCTATTGTTTCTTCTGTCCAACTTTCCAATCGATATATCAGCGACAGACAATTGCCAGACAAAGCGATTGATCTTATTGATGAAGCGGCTAGTGCTCTAAAAATGCAAATAGACTCAATGCCAGACAATCTAGACAAAATGAAACGTCAAATAATGAAAATAGAAATTGAACTAAAAGCACTCAAAAAAGAAACTGACAATGAAAGTAAAGAACGTGAACAAAAATTGAAAGAAGAACTTGCAAATTTGAAAGATCAAAGTAAAGAAATAGAAATGCAATGGACTAATGAAAAAGATATTATTACCAAAATTCGTGAACATAAAAAAGAAATAGACAAATTAAAACAAAACTCGGAAATAGAAGAACGTAAAGGTGACTTGCAAAAAGTGGCTGAGCTTCGTTATGGCAAGATTCCTATGATAGAAAAAGCTATCAAAAAATATGAAATGAAGTTGGCTGATTTACAAAAGACAAACAGTATTCTCAAAGAAGAAGTAACAGAAGAAGACATCGCCCGCGTAGTTTCTCGTTGGACAGGCATTCCACTAAACAAAATGTTGGAAGATGAAGTAATAAAACTTGCCAAAATGGAAAAAGAAATCACCAAACGTGTCATCGGACAAGAAGAAGCTATACAATCCGTCTCCAATGCTATTCGTCGTAGTCGGGCTGGTATTGCTGAAGAAAAACGTCCTATTGGTTCTTTTATTTTCATGGGTCCAACTGGTGTAGGAAAAACTGAATTAGCCAAAGCTTTGGCAGAATTCTTGTTCAATGATGAAGAAGCCTTGATACGCGTAGATATGACAGAATATATGGAAAAACACGCGGTAAGCAAGATGATTGGCTCCCCTCCTGGCTATGTTGGCTTTGATGAAGGTGGACAATTGACAGAAATAGTGCGAAGAAAACCATATTCAGTAATTCTATTTGACGAAATAGAAAAAGCACACCCAGATACTTTCAATATCATGCTCCAAATTCTAGAAGATGGACATCTGACAGATGCCAAAGGTCGCAAAGTAAATTTCAAAAATACTGTAATAATTATGACAAGTAATATTGCCAGTGATATTATTATGTCTATGGGTAAAAAAGGAGAATTTGGTTTTGAAACTAGTGACAATAAAAAAGACAAAGATAAAAATAATAATAAAGTAAATAAGGCTGTCATGTCAGCTCTAAAAGAACAATTCAAACCAGAATTTTTGAATCGTATCGATGACATCATTGTTTTCCATTCTCTAAACGAAAAACAAATTCGTCAAATAGTAGATTTACAAATTTTGGCAATTGAAAAACGTCTCAAAAAACAAAAAATTTCTATCAAGATTTCTAACAAAGCCAAAGATTGGCTGGCCAAAAAAGGTTTTGATGAAAATCTTGGAGCACGTCCTCTAAAACGTGTACTTCAGACAGAGCTTCTCAATAAATTAGCTATGCAAATAGTAGAAAAAAAGATTCATGAAGGTAGTGAGGTGAAGATTGAAGTGGTGAAGGGTGAGATTGATATAAAGGCCTAAAAGGCTTGAAATGCTAGAAAGGCCAAAAAGGCCTGTCCACCCAAGGCGGACCCGTCTACGCTGGAAAGGCTAAAACCAATTTTGGAAAAGGGTAAAAAACCAACTTTATTACAAGTTGGTTTTTTGTTTTAAATTTGCAAAAAAATTAATTCTAAGATATTATATAATCATATTTTATTTATTTTAAAATCAATCATATGCAATGTAATCATTGTGATGAAGAAATAAAAAGTGATATTTCAATTTGTCCAAGATGTAATAATACACTAAAACAACATGAAAAAACTGATAACATCCCTACCCCACCTGCTACAATAAATACTGATAGTGATTGGTATATAAAAAGTAAAAGAAACAAAGTGATTGGTTTATTGTGGATCATAGTACCCATAATTTCATTATTTTTAATACCATTTTTATGGGCAATAATAAAGTTTTTTCTTAATTCAAGTGATACTTCCTCTGTGTATGTAATAGTCTTTCGCATAATTACTTTCATATTAAGCTTACTAGGTTTAGTAGCTACTGTTTGTATTCTTGTTGGGATACCTCTTGGTATTGTTTATTTAGCAAAAAAAGAATTGAACCCAAATATGCAATATGATGAGAGATCTGGTAAAAAACATGATTCTGAAATTCCACCAGAAATAAGAGGTTGGAGTTGGGGTGCAATGTTTTTTAGTTGGATATGGGGTTCTTATCATAATGTCTGGATTTCTTTTTTATCCTTTATACCACTAGTAAATTATATTTGGTGGATTGTGATGGGAGTACGAGGAAGAGAATGGGCCTGGAAAAATGACAAGTGGCCAAGTGTAGAGTACTTTTTGGAAAAACAAAAAAAATGGGATCGCTGGGGCCTAGGTCTTTTTCTGTTTAGTATTTTGGTTCTTATATTAATCTTGATATTAATAGGTATTAAAAGATAAACTCAATAAAAAAACACCTTTCACAGGTGTTTTTATGTTGCAATGTTTTTTGTTTTAATGAAAATTATTCTTCAGGAAAAATCTGATTTCCATCTTCATCATAAAGATGAACAGCTAATACAGGACAAGATTGAGCACCAAGCATGACAGTATCTTCATCTTCACCATTTGGATCTGTTACATAAGCTAAGTTGTCATCATCCATTTGAAATACTCCTGGGGCAACAACAACGCAAGATTGAGCGCCAATACAGGCTTCTCTATCCACGACAATGCGTCGAATCTTACCACCAGCTCTAATTTTCATAGAAATATCTTCTGGTAAAGTATCAAAGTTTATTGGCATTTTTGGTTCTTTTTCTTCCATATTTTATTAAAAATTATTTGTAATTTGAATTTTGAAATTTGTTATTTTATTTATAGATCCCCCAAAAAATCACTTGCTAAGTCAAGTTTATCTTCATTATCATATCTATTATACTGTTCTCCTTCATTATTTTCAATACGTTCTTTGATAGTTCGGATTTTGCTGTAATGATAAACTTTTTCATCATCAACTAAAATGTTTGGTCCTTTTTTGCAACGACCTAAACAACTACACATATGAACGGCAGTATCTGTATCTTTGTATTCATTTTGTAAATAGTCAAATATTTGATCAGACTTTCTACCAAGACAAGTTCCTCCACAACAAACTTCTATTTTTTTTACTTCCATACTTGTTTAAAAGATTTTACTTATTTTTTGTTTGTAACATTTAAATAGCTGGGGATAACACAAATATTAACGAATCCACACAAATAACTAAAATCACATTTGTGTTATTCGTCTAGTATTTGTGGTATTTGTGCTAAATACTCATCATTCGACGCAAAGCCTCCGGAGGAGTCCAAGGTGGATCAAAAGTTTTCTCTACTTCTACATTTTCTACACCAATTTCAGCCAAAGCATCTTTTATCATATCTTTGATATCACCATCAAGTGGACACATTGGAGTAGTCAAAGTCATCAAAATATGAACACTTTTATCATCCTTGATATTTATTTCGTAAATAAAACCAAGCGTCCAAATATCTAGGCCAATGTGAGGGTCGATGACGGTTTCTAATTGTTTTATAATTAAATCTTTGGTTAATTTCATAAACAAGTTTATAATTTTAAATTTAGTCCCGATAAATCTGGATAAATTTTAAATTGTTTTCACTTAAGGCCGATAAATTAAAATTCGAAATTTAAAATTTCTAAATTATTACTCTGCTCCATAATATTTCTCCGAATAAAACCTAATCAACTGTTCAATTTCTGGAATTGCTTCCGGAGTTGCTACACCTACTTTTAATTTTTTCTGTACATCTTCAAGAGTTTTAGCACCTTCAAGAACGGCTTCTTCAATATCATGATCAGTAATATTTAATTCTTTATCAATAATTTTGGCACCTGTAGTAATAATCTTGTTATGTTGACCAGTTTTTCGGTACCAATCATTGATAGCAGCTTGCAAAGCTTTGTCACCTAAGACTGAACAATGAATTTTTCTATTTGGCAAACCACCAAGACGTTCCATAATATGCTGAGGCTTTATTTTCAAAGCTTGTTCAAGAGTCATTCCCCCATTTTCAGAAAGCATAACCGAAAGCATAGAGGTAGAAGCAATTGCACTACCACAACCAAAAGTTTGCCATTTGCATTCTATTATTTTTTCAGTTTTTGGATCAATTTTCAACCAAATGACCATCTCGTCGCCACAAGCTGGAGAACCAACACGTCCTGTAGCATCAGCATCATATTTATCTTCTTCGCCAGAAAAAAGAATATTGCGTGGATTGAAGAAATGATCTTTTACTGTATCTGAATAGAGCCAAGTATTACCTTGTTTATCTTGAATTTTTGCGCCTGAGTTTTGAGTGTTGTCTGTCATATTTTTTTAATTAAAAAATAACACAAATATTTTATTCCGTAGTTTACATCCGTATTATCCGTATATCCGAATTGTTTACCGTTGGTGATATTGAGGATGAGTATTTTCCTTAACATCCATTTTCAAATTTACCGGTGAAATTTTTCTTAAAATCTCCACAATTCCAGGTAAATATGTCATAGCATAATCCACATCTTCTTTTGTTGTTCTTTTGCCAAGTGTAAAACGTAGACTACCGTGAGCATATTCATAAGGCAAGCCACAAGCAAGCAAAACATGAGATGGATCAAGTGACTCAGAAGTACAAGCAGAACCAGTAGAACAAACAATTCCATACTCGTCTAAATAAAGCAAAAGAGCTTCACCTTCAATATCTAAAATTGAAACATTCAAATTATTTGGTAAACGTAATTCTGGCTTATTTAATAAGGGTCCATTTAATCTTACTTTAGGAATTTCTTTTTCAAGTCTATCCCAAAAATAATTACGAAGTTCAGTTAGTCTATTATTTTCCACTTCCCTATTTTCTTGTGCTAGTTCTAGAGCTTTGGCAAAGCCGACAATGCCAGGAACATTTTCTGTACCAGAACGTAAACCTCTTTCTTGTCCTCCACCAAAAACAATAGCTTCTATACTTACGTTTCTATGTTTATAAAGAATACCAACACCTTTTGGACCATAAATTTTGCTGGCATTGATTGTCATGAAATCTACATGCAACTTTTCAACATCAAGATCAAAAGCACCAGCAGCTTGACAAGCATCAGTATGAAAATATGGATATTTAGTATTATTTTCTTTTCTCCATTTCAAAAGTTCACGACCAATTTCGGCAATAGGTTCTACAGTTCCTATTTCATTATTTGCATACATTATGGAAATAAGAATTGTATCAGCACGAAGAGCTTCTTTGACTTGTTTGGCACTAACAAAACCAAATTCATCGGTTTCCAAATAAGTCACTTCAAATCCTTGTTTTTCTAAATATTCAAAAGGATATAGAACTGCATGATGTTCAATTTTGGTAGTAATAATATGTTTACCATTTTTTTCGTGTTTACGAACTACACCAAAAATAGCCATATTGTCTGACTCAGTACCGCCACCAGTAAAAAATATGGTATCTGGCAAAGCATGCAAAATTTGAGCAACACGACGACGAGCATCTTCAAGAGCGCCGTTTACTTCACGTCCAATTGCATACAAACCAGAAGGATTGGCATAAATATCTGAAAAATAAGGCATCATTTCTTTGACAACTTCTGGAGCCACATAAGTAGTAGCAGCGTGGTCAAAATAAACCGTTCTTTTGTTTTCAGGTTTTTGAGGAAAAGACATATCTTTTATTTGGATTTAACAATATAATCAGCAACAACCATATTAGATAAAATTTTATCTAATTGTAGATTAAGACTATTCAAAACTTGTTTGGCAGTACAGGTCTTAGAACGAGGGCAAGTATGACCTCGGAAACAAGCTGTTACTCCAAAAGTTCCTTCCACACCTTCCATAATTTCTTTAACAGTAATTTTTTTGATATCTTTTACTAAAAAATAACCCCCATACATACCTCTATTAGAATCAATCAATTTTGCATTTTTTAGTGATCTAGCAATACGTTGCAAAAAGAGAAAAGATATGTTACTATCTGTAGAGAATTTCCTAAGACTTAATGGTTCCTTTTCGTTAACTTTGGATAAAGCTACGACCAATTGTATTGCATAATCACTTTGTCGATTGATGCTAATCATATTAAATAAATTTTATATCCCAAAAATGGGTTAATAAGTAAAAGATATATTATACTTGGGTGGTATGATATAATATTTTAAATCCTTTGTCAAATGTGTATAATATGAATATAACAAGTTATCAAAGCCAAATATTAGAAAAAAAATACTTAAACAAAGACACTGTTTGCCTAAAATTACAAAAACCAGAAAATTATTCTTTTTTACCTGGACAATTTTTACAAATCTTTTTTACAGATATCAAAAGATCTTATTCTATTTTTTCCAAACCAAGTGATATAACTATTGACTTATGTATCAAATGTTTGGAAGGTGGACAAGCATCTGAAATTATCAAAAATGTTATTGTAGGAGAAAAAATAAATATTTCTAATCCAATGGGACATTTCATAATAAACGAAAATGATATTGAAAGAACTTACGTCGCCACAGGTAGTGGCGTCGCTCCAATAGTCTCAATGCTAAGAACTTCTTTGGAAGACTACGGCCACAAAAGTAAAATCTATTTACTATTTGGTATTAGATATGAAGAAGATATTTTTTATATAAAAGAATTAGAAGAATTATCAAATACATATACAAATTTTTCTTTTGATTTTACATTATCCAGACCTAGTGAAAATTGGAAAGGAAACAGTGGACGTGTCAGTGCTCATCTACCAGAAAAAATAATTGACAAAAAAAATAATCAATTTTACCTTTGTGGTAGTCCAGACATGGTCAAAGATATTCGTAAATTATTGATTGATAGCAATGTTGATATGAAGAATATTAAGTTTGAGATATTTTAAAACATTGAGTCAAACAGATTTATACAGATTATATTTGTGTTTTTTCGTTTAATATTTGTCTAATCAGTACTCTTACCTATGCCAAAACTAAAATTTGGTTTAATTGCTGACGGCAATAGACGTTGGGCCAAAAATAAAAATCTACCAGCTCTAGCAGCTTATCATAGAGTTAAAGACATTATAAAAGATGTCATTTTAGAATATCTTTATAATCATAAAAATTTTGATACATTAGTAATATACACTTTTTCAACTGAAAATTGGAAAAGAACTCCGATGGAAATAAAAGATTTAATGAATCTGTTTGAAGAAGTTTGTGATAATTGGGAATCAAAAATTATTGAAAAAAAAATAAAATTTATACACGCTGGTAGAAAAGATAGAATACCAAATTCTCTTGCCAAAAAAATAGCCAACTTAGAAGAAAAAACAAAAAACTTTAAAAAATTCAATTTAATACTTTGTATAGACTATGGTAGTCACGATGAAATCAGACGCGCTGTCAAAAAAGGTGGAAATAATTTTGAAAAATATTTAGAAGTTCCTCCTCTTGATTTGATTGTCAGAACTAGTGGCGAACAAAGATTATCAAATTTTTGTCTATGGCAAGCAGCTTACAGTGAATTTATTTTTTATGATAAATTTTTACCAGATTTGAATGAAAAAGATATGGAAAAAATTATGATAGAATATGAAAATAGAAATGTGAGGAAAGGACGTTGACATGAAAACATAAAAGCAACTACACAAGCATAGTTGCTTTTTTTATTGACATTCGATTAAAAAAGTAGTTAAATATGAAGGTTCTTCGCGCGGTGCGAGGAGCAAGGAGAGGGTATGGTAGATTTTTTTAAGATGCTGGCGATGATCATCTTGATCATTATTGGCATTATCGCCTATCCGATCCTCTTCCTCGTCGTCACCGCCTTTGGGGGACACAACCCCAAGGCCGGAAAGGCCACGCAGAAGAAGTAAGGAGTACCGCCCGCGGAGTCGACAAGACAACGCGGGCGGAGGCACATCTTTTCAAAATAAAATAGACTAAGTTATTTAGTCTATTTTTTTATTATAAAATCTTAATCTGCTTATTCTGCTTTTATAGTGGCAATGTCAAATTGATTCCTCCACCAATAGCTTGTCCAAATGAATTTGTAGCTTGTACTGGCATATCAAAATTGACTCCAATCGGTTGTATTTCTCCAGTCAAAGTTGGGAAATAAATCATCTTGTTTTTCTTACCATATTCATAAAGTTCTTTAGTAACTTTGACATCTTGTTCACAATATTTTTTGATTTCATCTAGCTTACCTTCTTTGAACCATTCTATAGCTTGTAGACCATCTGCACTTTTTTCAATTTGCAAAGTAGCTTTGGCAAGATCATTTAATTTATATCTTTTGCCACTCATATCTTTGACAACTTTCAACATATCCAGCTGAGGAAAAGCCAACAAATTTCCAGCGTAATATTTGTCTAAAATTGGCAAATCAAAATGTTCACTATTGAAACCAATTATTCTTTCAGCTTTTTCTAGTATTGGCCACAAATTCCCTAATTCATGTTTTTCAAAAGAAGTATATTTATCGTTTTCATATTCATAAATAGAAACTACAGTGACTTCAAGTTTATCAAATTCACGTATATCCCCTATTGTTTCAATATCTAATACTATTTCTTTTGACATAATATTTTTCCGTCATCCCGAACCGCCGAAGGACGGAGAGGGATCATTTTTTAAAATAAATATTTCTAGATAATAATACTTTTAATTGATTCTAAAAAATTATCTAGAAAATTTTAATGATTTAATGATTGCTATATTTTAACACAAAATTTTAATTTAGCAAAGTATCTACATTGTGACTTTATAAACAAAAACATTCTCAATTTTGAGAACGTTTTTATTTCTTGCTGTATCTGTTGAATTAGTTTTATAATCCAAGTATTGCATTGATTTTTGCTTTATCAAAACCAACAATGATAGTACCATTCAAATCAATAACTGGTACGCCCATTTGTCCTGATTTTTTGACCATTTCTTCAGCCTTGTCATAATCTTGTACTACATTGTAGTCAACAAAATCTACGTTATTTGCTTTGAAATAATCTTTGGCCATGTTGCAGTATGGGCAACTAGGTGTAGAATAGACAACTGCTGTCATATTTTTTATATTAAAAATTAACTGCAACCTAGTATCTCACTTTCAAAAAAATGGTCAAATGTGGATAATTTTTTAGCTAATTTAAGTTACTTTTTTGAATTTTACTTTGAAAGTAGGTTCATATTCATTGCTATATTTGTCTGTGATACCAATACTTTCACCTTTGGCGATTTTGGAAATAGCAATATCTGCCAAAAGTTCCATATCTGATTCTATATCAATTTTCAAATCTTCTAATTTGGTAATTTCACTAGCAAATTGAGCTTTGACAGTTTCTTCCACACGTTTTTTCTTTTCACGTAAAGCTTTCATTTGTTCTTGTATTTCCATGTATTCTTGTACATTTTCCAAAGCACCTTTGTAAGTAGCTTTGATATCTTTCATTTCTTTTTTTGATTCTTCTATTTTATTAAAAATTTCTTGTATGTCTTGCATAGCGTTTTAAATTTAAATGTTATTAATTATTTTTTATTAAATATATTTTTGAAAGGTTCTCTAATTAAACATATGCTTACGAGGCTTACAACTTATTCTGCCTATTCTGCTTACCTTGCTTAATTTGCTTATTTATTTCATCAAATCATTATACTCTGCAACAATTTTTTTAAACTCACTGCGTTTTTCTTCAGGCACAGGATCACCAGCTGGCAAATCAAGATTCATCGGATTCACCAATGCTCCATTTTCTTTTATCTGATAATGTAAATGTGGGCCAGTAGAATGTCCGGTGCTACCAACATAACCAATAACTTCACCTTGTACAACTTGATCACCTTTTTTTAGACCTTTGGCAAAACCTGACAAATGAGCATATTGAGTAGTATAAGTATCATTGTGATGAATACTGATAAAATTACCAAAGCCTTGATTGTTCCAACCTACAAATTCCACAGTACCATCCCCTACTGACATAACCGGTGTGCCTATTGGTGCAGCATAATCAATAGCTAGATGTTTTTGTTTAGTATAATTGATAGGATCAAAACGAGCGTAAGTATAACCAGAAGTTATTCTTTTGAATTCTAGTGGTGCTTTCAAAAATTGTTTTTGTAAATTTTCTCCTTCGGCACTATAATATGTTGCTTTGCCTTCAGCATCTTCAAATAAATAGGCAGTAAAAATTTTGCCACTATTTACAAATTTTCCTGCCAAAATACGACCATAGCCAGCTTCTTTGCCATCTCGAAATCTTTGTTCATAGAGTATTTCAAATTTATCATCTTTTTGAACTTGTACGGAAAAATCTATAGTCCAAGCAAAAATATCAGCAAATTCAATAATCACTCCTTCAGGAATATTTTGAGCTAAACCATCCAAATACATAGAGTTATTGATACTGGCACTTTGTTTGATAACTTTTGTATCATAACTAATAGACTTTTTTTCTATTTTAAAATTATTGTCAAGTAAAAAATCAATATGAATATAACTTTCTTTACCAAGTTCGTATTCTAAATAAATATTTTTGTTACTTTCATCTTTGGCTAGACGCAATGGCTGTCCTACTTTTATTTTTGTTAAATCATAAGTAGAAGATGCGACTTCCAAAATATCTAACATTTGATTGTAATTGATAGCAAATTCATTTTGCATAATATCGGCAAAAGTTTCATTTTCACTAACAATATGAGTTTTGATATCATAATTTTGTTCTACTTGAATACCTTTGGTTTCTTCGGCATAAGTAGTTGTAGCTTCTTTTTTTACTTCATCCTTCTCTACAAAAATAAAAAAACTTCCAGACAAAACTAGAATAAGAAAAACAGGAAGAATAATATATTGTTTACGCATAAATTGTGAAAATTTTGCAAAACTTTTTTATTTTATATGAGCTTATCTATTTTATAACTTTTTTGTCATTTTGTCTATTTCCATTTATACACAAAAAATAGCTAAATAATCTTGTTTTAGACAAAAAAGCAGTGGACAACTTTTTTATTGACAAAGAAAAAACACTATGTTATACTTTTAGCGGTTTATTTGTAATAAAATAAGCACAATTCAAATATTCGGCGGTAGCTCAGCGATAGTCCCGACTTGTCGGGAGTTAAAACGTACAGAGTTATACAAAAAATATTTACAATTCAAATTCGGCGGTAGCTCAGCGGTAGAGCAACTGGCTGTTAAAAGAAGTAATTCTGATTTATTGGAATTAAATATAGCAGCCTGCGGTGGAAACACCACAGTGCCAACGGAGTGAACTGTTCTGTCTTACTTAATTGTAATAGCAGAAACTGCAGATCTAAATAGATTTGTTAGACAGGAAACCTGTTCTTGATTTAGGTCAAGATGGCAACCTGCAGCCAAGCTTATCTTTTCAAATTTTTACCTCGGTAAAATTGAAGTAATAAATTGTAGATCCTTGTTTTCAAGGTTTGTCTATAAACAAATACTTCTGAAAAAATAAGAAGGTTCAGAGACTATCCCCTTGTGGGAGTAGGATTCGCAGAAACGGATTCGAAGCGCTCCGCACCCTTAATGCTCCCCGATTTATCGGGGCTTATGGCATGGGTGATGAAATAGTCCAGTCTTTTTCGAAAGAGAGAGGAAACTGTAACCAGTGGGTCGTGGGTTCGAGCCCCACTCGCCGAGCAAACACATTTAAACGCTTTAATTAGCGTTTTTTTGTTATATAAATATAAAATACTTAGATTTATTTTTTAAAAAATGGTAGAATATATTAAAGTATAAAAAATAACAATAATTTTATGGGTGAAAGAGCTAGATATGAGCATATGCTCGCAACAGGAGAAGAACTCCTAGAATCTACACACGAACAAAATAAACAATTTCTTTTAGAAATGATAAGAATACGAACACCCGAATTACTTGATAAAAAAATCATAGAATATTTAGATGTAGAAGGACTTCCAAGTCCAGAAGTCAATACAGCTTATAAAGAACAAAAAAAACAACTAGAAAAACTTTTTGGCACACCAGAAGAAGGATTAAAAAAAGATTTATTATATCATGGTACAGGTTTTTATAAATATGATAGGGACAAATATAGTACTGATCAACAAGATACCCCTAATACAGTTCAACTTTTTGAAAAAATTCTAGATGAAGGTTTGAAAATTCATGAAGACCCTTGGATGCCTGATGGTGATATGGAAAGTGTATCTTTAGCTGGTAGCTATTTTTATGCAAAATGGTTTGCAGCAAAATACATGACAAAAGACAATAAGCCAGAATGGCAACTTGGTGATCCAAATGATTTTTTTAGATTTTTTATGGCAGATTCAGTTCGTGCCGAAAAAATCTCAAAGGCAGGATTAGAATATATTAAAAAGCACAAACAAAGAGTAGGTATTAAAAAAGAAAGGGCTACAAAATATGAAAATAAACTTAGAAATTGGACAAGAAGCTATCGTAATGATACTACTTTTCAAACAACAGCAAACAACCTTCTAAATGGTGAATCTGATATACCAAACAATATAGGAATTATTTTATGTCTTGATAAAAATAAAATTCCTTTTCAAAAACCCCCTCTAGGATCAGCACATGAAGTCCGTACTATGAGATCAATTTTACCAGAAATAATTAAGGCTATTGGTGTACCTCTAAAAGAAATAAATAATATTCGTGATTTGCTGGATGAACACGGTCGTGATGATATTGAAGTTTTTGCTATAGAGTGTGCTGATTTATACTTTACAACATTCAAAATACAAGATTTAGTCGCTAGAATTGAATAAAATTCTTAATATCAGCTTTAAAATAGTCTCTCCCCCACTAACAAAATCAGCTATTTATAACTAGTTTTTTGTTTGTAAAAAAAGTTCCAACCTCATCCCATACAGAGAGCCAAAAAAGAACGTGATTTTGTCACGTTCTTTTTTATATATCTTTTTATATTTATTTGACTTCAGCCATTGCTACAAGTGTCCTTACATCTTCATTACTATCTCCAGGAACTGAAACATCCATCTTTTGTGATTTGTATATTGTTTCTGTTTCACCTACTTTTAATACAGGACTTATAAGTAAGTTATATTCTCCAGCAGGGACCTTAGAAAAAATAAGCATACTTCCTGTAGGGAATTTACGTATTTGTTTACCTGTACTTTTTTCTTCAAAGGCAACAGTAAATCTATCGTATATTTCATTTCCTTGTGAATCTTTAATTATAATTTGAAATGTTTGAGACGTTTTTGTTGCTACACTAGGAGCTACATCATTAGTATTATCACTAGCTTGAGATTCTTGAGAAGTACTAGAAGATTCTGTTTGTTCCTCTGGTTTATCTTCAGCTGTAATTACAATTGTTCTTACATCTTCATTACTATCTCCAAGAATTGAAATATCCATCTTTTGATATTTATATATTGTTTCTGTGTAACTATCTCTTACCACAGGATGTACAATTAAATTATATTCCCCAACAGGAACATTGGAAAAAACTAGCATTTTACCTGTAGGAAATTTACGAATCTGTTTACCCGTTTCTTTTTCTTCAAAAGCAACAGAAAAATCATTATATAATTCATTTCCTTGTTTATCTTTGATAACAACTTGGACTGTTTGAGATGTCTTTGTTGGAGTAGCCGAAGTTTTTTCTTCTTTATTAGCTTCTTCGATTTTAGATTCCTCCTCTACATCAGAAGATACTTTGTCTTCACCAGTCTCTACGATGTTAGATTCTTTTTTAGTGTCTTCTTTAATTGAATCTTGATTTTCAACTACAGTTGAATCCAGGTTTTCTTTTGTTTCAGTATTTAGTTTTGAGCCGACGTCCACATTACATCCCGTAATAAGTAAGGTAATGCTGAAAAGGATAGCCCCTTTTGCTAGTATTGATCCCATACAATTATATTTAAATTATTAGTTAATTTGGCTAAATATACAATAAATTTATAATTTTGTCAAGTATAATTAATTTAAAAAAATTCCGACATCGTCCCATACAGAGAGCCAAAAAGAACGTGATTTTATCACGTTCTTTTTTATGTCCAAAACTTGCAACAAAAAACATTATGTTGTATTATTATATCAATGTATATTGATATAGTCTAACAAAATATTATGCCAAAAGTAAAATGTTGTAGTAACAAAAAAATAAGTAACGATTTAAAAAAGACCGTAGATTTTTTGAAAATAATTTCTGAAGAAAACAGAATGCGTATTTTGTGTATTTTGAAAAGTGGACCAAAATGCGTCTGCGAAATCTGGCCCAATCTAGACTTGTCACAAAATCTTGTTTCGCACCATCTAAGCGTGTTGAAGAAATTTGAGTTAATAAAATCAGAAAAACAAGGCTTAAAAGTTTATTACGAATTAAATCACAAAGTTTTGGATAAATATTTAACTAATTTTAATTTAATACTAAAAAAATAATATGCTCATAAAAATTCTTGGTTCAGGTTGTGCCAATTGTAAAAGATTGGAAGAAAACACCAAAAAAGCAATAGCAGATTTAAATTTACAAGAAGCTATCATAGAAAAAATTACTGATATGGGTCTGATTATGGATTACGGAATTATGAGTACTCCAGCGCTTGTTATTGATGAACAAATATTGAGCTATGGTTGTGTTCCCGATGTTAGTGAAATAAAAGATATCTTGAATAACACAGCAAAAAGTAGTAGATGTGGTTGTGGTAGTAAATGCTAATTTATGAACATCTTTTATCCTATACAATTATTGGCTGATTGGTTGACCTATCAAGTCTTCTCTATCTCACCAAATACACTGTTGGCTAGTAGCCTAAATTTTTTTATTTTTGATACTATAAAAATATTTTTATTGCTGATAGTAATTATTTATATAGTTTCTATTATTAGATCTTATTTACCACCCGAAAAAGTACGACATTTCTTGTCCAACAAAAATAAATTTGTGAGCAATGTTCTCGCTTCTCTACTCGGCATAGTCACTCCCTTTTGTTCTTGTTCTGCTGTTCCCCTTTTTTTAGGCTTCGTCGAAGCTGGAGTACCACTTAGTGCCACATTTTCTTTTTTGGTGGCGTCTCCCATGATAAATGAAGTTGCTATTGTCCTCTTGTTTGGCATGTTTGGTTGGAAAGTAGCTACTATTTATATTGTCAGCGGTTTGCTTATCGCTATATTTTCAGGAATGTTGATTGGCAAATTGCCTATAGAAAATTTGTTGACTGACATAACTCAAAAAAATCAACAAAAAAACAATCTACAACTTCCAAAAATGACTTACAAACAAAGACACAACTATGCACTAGATTATACCTGGGATATTATAAAAAAAATTTGGATTTATATCATCATCGGCATTGGACTTGGAGCTTGGATACATGGCTATGTGCCAGCAGACTTCCTTGCAGAGTATGCAGGCGCAGACAAATGGTATGCTGTACCGCTGGCAGTTTTGGTCGGCATACCACTCTATTCGAATGCAGCAGGTGTGATTCCTCTCATTAGCGCTTTGACTGAAAAAGGTGTAGCTATTGGGACAACTCTGGCTTTTATGATGGCAGTCACTGCTCTATCTTTGCCAGAATTTATGATTTTGAAAAAAATAATGAAAACAAAGCTAATCATTATTTTTGCTTCAGTCGTTGGTCTAGGTATTATTTTTACGGGATATTTATTTAATGTGTTGCTTGGGTAGTTTTAAAACCAGCTTTTTAGCTGGTTTTTTATTTGCCAAAATCTATCAAAATGGTGTAAAATATTAAAAAGGTTATAAAAAAATATGAAGCACAAAAACATAGTAGAAGTAATTGATTTCAATCAAGATGAATGGAAAAAACTAATTAACTTGAGTTTGAAATACAAGAAAAATAAAAACTTAACTCCAAAGAAACTAAACAAAAAAAGGATAGGTTTATTATTTGACAACAATTCACTAAGAACAAGACTTTCTTTTGAAACGGCTATTTATCTTTTGGGTGGTGATAGCTATTTTGTCGATATACACAATTTAACACATGAAAAAGATGGCACACCCAGAGAATCATATGAAGATATAATCGAAACAGCTGATAGAATGCTCGATGCCTATGTTTTGCGTGATTATTCACAAAAAATGCTAGAAGTTTTCAAAAGAAAAAACAATCCCCCATTTATAAATGGCTTTTGTCAAATTGGACACCCTTCACAAGCTTTGGCTGATTTGTCAGTCATAAAATGGAAAAAGAAAAAATACAATGATTTGAATTATGTTTGTGTTTGTCCGAGCAAAGGTAGTGGTGTTATGGAATCTTTTATTTACGCAGTTCTGTTATTAGGTCAAAAAATATCAGTGATAACAGAAACAGGAAAATTTATTGGTAAAAATAAAGATTTCTGGGAACAAGCAAATAAATTAATAAAAAAATATAATGGAAATATAACTATTACAAAAAACTTAACAGAAACTATCAAGCAAGCTGACGTTCTCTATGTCGATGAATGGTGGGAAGATAACAAAAATTATTTGAAAAAAAATATTGGTAAATATAAAATAGACATCAATGCTTTGTTAGGTAATAAAAAAGATTTAGTAATAATGCATTGTTTACCTGCACACTATGACAGAGAAATAACAAAAGAAGTAATATATAGTCCTCAATCAATAATTTTGGATCAAGCTGAATTTCGTGTTTACTCAGCCATGTCACTTTTAAATTACTTAGTATCATAAAAAATAATAATTTTAATTAATTTAAAATAAATCTCATATGCAATTCCCCGAGAATTTCAATTTCAAGCCAACCAATGTGCTCAAGTTAGCCGGACTGGCAATCGTCGTCATCGCTGTAATAGCTTTGGCAATCCGCCTTATCACTTATTCTATCAGTCCTCTCAAGTCAGGATTATCTAATAATATGGGTCTGTCCTACCCTAGTTCAGACGGTATATCACTTGGTAAAGCATCCTCAAATTCATATTACGCCGAAGATGCTAGTTTGTCTGCTAGAAATGTAGCTCCAGAAATCATGCCATCACCTAACAACAATACTCCTGGTGACGACGCAGAAAATTATGAAGTAAAAAATTACAACGCCAATATTGAAACACGCAACCTAGAAGATACTTGCAATCAAATAAATAATTTTAAATCTCGTACTGATGTTATCTTTGAAAATGTTAGTAAATATGAAAAAAGTTGTAACTACACTTTCAAAGTAAAGACTGCGAGCGTCAATGAAATCTTGGATATTATAAAAAAACTTGATCCAAAAGAATTGAACGAAAATGTTTATACTATCAAAAATGTTATCAATGATTATACGAGCGAAGTAGAAATCTTGGAGAAAAAATTGGCTTCTATAGAATCTACACTGAACAATGCTGTCAAAGCGTATGACGGCATCACTGACGTAGCAACAAAGACACAAGACGCCAATGCTCTAGCCAAAATCATTGATAGTAAAATTCAAATCATCGAAAAATTGACTCAAGAAAAAATAAACATTACAACCAATCTTGATAGACTAGCTCGTTCCAAAGCTGAACAGTTAGACAGATTGGAATATACTTATTTCACAGTCTATGTTTATGAAAACAAATTTGTCGATGGACAAAATCTAAAAGATTCTTGGAAAATTGCTGTAAAATCTTTTGTCACAGACACCAACAAACTTGTGCAAGATATTAGTATCAACTTAGTACTTTGGGTTTTGACTATTTTACAATATCTTCTCTACTTCTTTATCGTATTATTTGTTGCTAAGTATGTTTGGAAATTTGCAAAAATTATTTGGAAAAAGTAACATACTTTAAATTACAAAAACTCAGCTTGAATAAGCTGGGTTTTTTGTTATAATAAAAAGAATAAAAAACTAAACAACTAATATGAATATAAATAGTGGCGTTTACGCTGTAATACTAAACGAAAATAAAGAAGTTCTTATGATTCATCGCACAGATCATGATCTTTGGGAAATACCTGGTGGCAAATGGGAAGAAGATGAAACACCTTGGCAAGCAGCTATTCGTGAAGTAGAAGAAGAAACAGGTTTGCAAGTAGAGGTAGAAAAAATAGTAAGTCTGGGAAGCCGACCAGAAAGACAAGATTTGGTTTTCACGTTTCTTTGTAAAATAATTGGTGGCGAAATCAAACACACACGTGAAGCAGATGACATCCAATATTTTTCTCTAGAAAACATTCCTCCAAACACAGCACCTTCAAAATTGGAAAGAATCAAAGATGTTCTAGCGATGCAAGAACAATGTTTTTTACGTGACATAAGCCAATCTGTCAAAACAGAAGATTTTGTAGAAGAAAATAAATTGTAATAATATGGACAAAAAATTAGTCATGCTCGGTATGATAATTGGTAGTACTATTGGTGCTTATGTGCCAGTCTGGTTTGGTGCGAGTATGTTTTCCTTTTCTTCTGTACTTGGTACTTTTATTGGTGGAATTTTTGGAATCTGGTTAGTTTTTAAATTATTTAGTTAAAAAACATTATGCTCAAAATTCTAAAATTTCAAGACAAAAACAAAAAAGATTTGATCAAACTAATGGCAGGTCTGCAAGATTATTTAGTTTCTATCGATACTTTTGAAAAACTAAAACGTGACAAAAATTATGGCAAAAAATATGTAAAGTATTTACTTAAAATAATAAAAGAAGACAAAGGAATAATTTTACTGGCCGAATTTGATAACAAAATTATTGGTTGCGTGGCTGGTATCATCGAAACTTTGGACAAAGGTGAGGTTTTAGGCAATAAGAAAAAACTAAAAACAGCGAGAATATTAGAATTATATGTCGAGTCAGAATATCGTGGCAAACATATAGCTGTCAAACTAATGACAGAAATTACCAAACATTTCAAAACTAAAAAATGTGAACAACTTCGTCTCGAAGTTTACGCACCAAACAGTAATGCTCATAATTTTTATTTGAGTCAGGGATTCAAAAATGAATCAATAGATTTGATGAAAAAAATATAATTACAAAAAATAAAAAAACCTCTCCGCAATTCGGAGAGGTTTTTAGTTCGACCTTTTACAATACATAAGTTAAAATTAAACCTTGTCCGCCTTGGGCGGATTAAATTCTGAATTAATCATCACTGTTTTCATGGTGATTATTGTCTTCATTATTTCGACGTTCATGATTTTCACGACGTTCACCACGATCTTCATCTTCGTCTTCATCATGTCCATTGTTTTGATCATCACCATGTTCATTTCCATTTTCATCGCCATGTCCATTGTTTTGATCATCACCATGTTCGTTTCCATTTTCATCGCCATGTCCATTGTTTTGATCATCACCATGTTCGTTTCCATTTTCATCGCCATGTCCATTGTTTTGATCATCACCATGTTCGTTTTCATTGTGCATATCAAATTCTGCTATTTGCAAAACTTGTTCAATAGTCAAGCCTGTTCTAGCAGTAATAGCAGCTACTACTTCTGCTTTAGTTGAATTATACATTTTGAATTCATCTTCCATACCATTTACTTTGATATGAATTTCGGCTTTGCCATGTTCCATTTCTACTTTTATCTTACCTATAACTGCTGGAGGTGGAGTACTCATAACATTGACCACAGCTGTCTTGCTAACATTACTTACATCATCAACAACAGTAATGGTTGCAGAACCCATATTAACACCAGTAACTAAACCCATAGTATTCACAGTAGCAATACCTGTAAGATTTGACATCCAATCGAAGGTTGGTTGTGTTGCTAGAGGATTACCATATTGATCTAGAGCGACAGCTGTCAATTGTACAGTATTACCCACATAAATACTAGATGTTGTCGGTGTCAAAGCTATGCTTGTTATGACTGGTGCCACATTTGCAACATTGACCACAGCTGTTTTACTAACATTACTTACATCATCAGTAACAGTAATAGTTGCAGAACCTGAGCTAACACCAGTAACTAGACCTGTTGCATTCACAATAGCAATACTTGTAATATTTGACATCCAATCGAAGGTTGGTTGTGTTGCTAAAGCATTACCATATTGATCTAGAGCTACAGCTGTCAATTGTACGGTATTACCTACATAAATACTAGATGTTGTTGGTGTCAAAGCTATGCTTGTTATAACAGGATCTTCATCTACTGGTGTATTATCAATAGTAACATTTACCATTGAAAAAGTACTAGCATTCCCAGCTTGATCATAGGCTCGAGCTGCTAAAGCATGTATACCATCAGCGAAAATAGCAGTATTCCAATCGAATGAATAAGGAGCAGTCATGTCTGTACCAAACAACATACCATCAAAATAAAACTCTACTTTGTTAACACCAATATAACTTGCAGGAATTAGATAAGAAGCGACACGAGACAGATTAGTACCATGTTGAGATTGGTAGATAGCAGTCATGTCTGTACCACAAATAAATAGATTTCCTCCAGAATGATCAGTTTGTAAGGGAGAAACATCATATTTTGAACCAAACAAAGTAACCACACACGATGAATAAGCATCAGTTGTGTCGACAACTATCGAAGACATACCAGATACTACAGCATTTTGAGCTGGTGAAGTAATAGCTACGGTCGGGTTAGTACTATCAACAGTTACGGCTTTTACCGAAAATGGCAAAAACACAAAACTTGCCGACAGAGCAAACACCGCTGTTAAGGAAAGTACCTTAACTTTTTTTATTGTATTTTTCATATAATTATAATTATACATAAATTAAATATTCGACCTTTGGTCTAAGCAATTCTGAATTGTCCAAGCCAAAAGTTATATTATATATAATCAACTATCTTGCAATAAACTTATAAAATATAAGAAAATATGTTTTAGTGATAAATTATTGTAAATCAAGTTCTCTTGTCCCGACTCCGCCCAAGGCGGATAAATTAGTCGGGAACATATCATACTAAATTTGTATAATTCTATTATAGCACCCGCGAATTAATAACGTCAATAATTTTATCCACTTTACATTTGCAAAATATTTTACAATATACTATACTAAAATAATATACATCTATACACTACCCTGTCAAAATATTTAATTTAATATAAAATTAATATTAAGAAATTAAAAATATGACAGCTGTTTCCAAATTTATGTATGCTGATCATAAATGCCTTGACAAACTCTGGAGTAATTTTTTATCAAAAAAAAATGATGGTACAAAAACAGAAAAAATATTCCAAGAATTTTCTAAACACTTAAAATTTCACATACAATTAGAAAATGATTTTCTTTTCCCAAAATTTGACAACTACATGGGTTTTACTAAAAACAATGGACCTACCCCCGTCTTAATAAAAGACCATGAAGTCATCATGCTATTGCTCAACGATGTCGAAAGAAAATTTAAATATGGCAAAGAAACAGAGATAAAAGACTCTAGTACAAACTTAAAAAAATTTTTAGTGACACACCGTAATCGTGAATTAGAAATGGAATACCCTATTTGGGATAATTTCATTAACTATGATGAATTAAAAAATGCTGTAACAAAAGTATATAAAAATGATTTTCATCTTTTCCATCATATAGAAATAATTGTAAAAAATAATCAACTTCAAAAAAAACAGGCTTAAATTTAAGTCTGTTTTTTATTTTTGTAAAATTATTTATTCAACTTCATTTTCATTTTTTTCCAAAATAAAATCAGCAATTAACCAATTTTTGTCTACTTTTTCAAGTAATATTGTTATTGGTTTTTTGTCAGCTATTTCTTTTTCATTGACATCATCGGCTGGATAAATTTCTATTATCTCCCCTTTTACTTCATAAGTTGTTTCATTCAATTTTTCAGTACTTATTATTTCTATACTTTCTGGAATAACATTTGGTACATATTTACCTGGAGCATTTTCTGGATTGGCCAACCACTTTACCAATAAAATTGGAGAAGTTACTAGATCACCATAATTTTTTTCAATGTTTAAAGATAATTCATCTTCTTCTACATTGGTAAGTGCTACATTTTGTAATCTTTGACCAAAAGTTTGTACCAAAGTCTGAACTTCACTTACTTCTTTTTTTAAGATTTGCTTAGCAAATACTTTTGGATAAGCCAAAAAAGCTAATAAAATCACTACCAAAGCTATACCAAAACCATATGCAATTTTGTTTAATTGTTCTTTGTTTTTTCTTGACATATTATTTTTATTATTTATCTAAATCAAACATATTATACACTTTTTTTATTTCTATGCAAGACTAGACTACTAATTTCCTTTTTTTCAATACAAAAAAAACATGTCTTACTTTCTTTGGTGTTTGTTCTTGAATTTCAACCATAACAAAACCATGTTTGGCAAAAAGTTCTGTCCATTCCTCTTTACTCTTGTAATTATGAGGACTTGTTTTTTTTATTTCCATATTTAATAATCTATCTTTTGTTTTAGTAGTTTTTCTTTCAGCTTCATTGTCTACTAAATCTTCTGCTATAAACAACATACCCTCATCTTTCAAAACTCTATTTATTTCATCAAAAACTTTTTTTTGTCTGTCTTCCTCTATATGATGCAAAACAAAAAAAAGTGTTACAGCATCAAGAGAGCTGTCTTCTACACCCTCCAAATTTTCTGCAGTAACATTTTTTGATAAATAAGTAGCATCATTTGCCAAAGTATCCAATCTGTTTTTAACAGGCCGTGTATGATGATCATGAGGATCAATACCTATAATTTTTGAACCTGGTAACAAAGAATCTATTTCATCCATTTCATGACCTTTGCCAGCACCAATACAAGCAATAGCTAAACCTTCAGACACTTTTCCAGCCAATTTATCACTATACACTATTCTATCAGCCAAATATTTTTGAATTTGTGAAGACTCCACCATCCACTCCGCTCTTTGAAAAAGCGAAGTTTCTACAGGACCAACACTTACTTCTCTCATAAGAGTTGAACCTAAATTATGTCTTTTTGGCATAGAGCCTGTACTTTCAGGACTTGGTATACTTTCTCTCATACTATAAAAAATATTTTATGTTAATATTGATATATTAACATAAAATAAAAATTATTGTAAAGTCTTAATATTAATGATTGTTCTTCAACTCTTTATATTTATTTTATTCTCTAAAAATAATAAAATCAAAAAAAAATTTTATTACAATCTATACTTATAAGGATTTCAATGATATACTAAAAATAGACAAACTTTAATTCATCTAATTATAATCATATGAATCAAACTAACCACAACACACCAAAAGATGTTTTCTTGCATCTTTTCAATATCTTTACTTTTTATCTTAGTATCATCGCTTTTATTACACTACTAATTCAATACGTCAACAAGCTTTTTCCAGATGCTTTGAATTATTACCTTGATGTTTCAAGTAGTGTCACTTGGGCTTCTTCTGTTTTGTTTATCTCTATACCTGCTTTTATACTTACTTCTTGGCTACTAGAAAAAGATATCAAAGCAATGCCAGAAAAAAAAGATTTCAAACTTCGTAAATGGCTTCTCTATTTCACATTATTTTTATCGGCTATTACTATTGTGATTGATCTTATGACTTTTGTTTACAACTTCTTACAAGGAGAACTTACGATTAGATTCTTCATGAAAGTACTTGTGGTCTTACTAGTTGCAGGAGCAGTCTTTGCCTACTATATGTGGGATTTGAAAAGAACAACTGAAAAAACAAATATACTAAAAATTTTAGCTAGTGTTTTATCTGTAATAGTTTTGGGAAGTATTATTGCCGGTTTCTTTATTGTTGGAACACCAAAAGAACAAAGAAATAGAAGATTTGATGATACGAGAATTCAAGGTTTGAGTAGTATTCAAAGTCAAATAATTTATCAATGGCAACAAAAAGAAGTACTACCAGAAAAATTAACTGATTTACAAAATGATATAACAGGTTTTACCATTCCAAAAGATCCAGAAACACAAGCTGACTATATATACACAGTAAAATCTGATCTTACTTTTGAACTTTGTGCTGATTTCAAAACTGAATTGAAACCAAATGAAATCAACAGCAAAACAGATTACTATTATAGTTCACCTGTTTTTTCAACTTCACAAAATTGGTATCATGGTATTGGAAATGTTTGCTTTGAAAGAACTATCGACCCAGATTTATTAAAAAATAATAATGAGATAAAGACTGAATTGATTAGATAAATATTTTGTATAATCAAAAACATCGTCCTAACAGACGATGTTTTTGTTTAAAAAATAAATTATTTACTAATTGCGTCTTTTGCAGTAAAATATAATCTATAAACAAAATACTATGCCTAATAAAAATGAACTAAAATTTCCCAAAGATTTTTTTTGGGGTTGTTCTACTTCTGCTCACCAAATAGAAGGTGGATTAAATAATGATTGGACAGAATGGGAAAAATCTGAAAATAGAATAAAAGAACTCAAAAACAAAAATCTTAATCCTTTTGATTTTATTTCTGGACAAGCAGCTAATTCTTTTGAAGACAACAATGCAGATATCAATTGTTTAAAAGAACTAAATGCCAATTCTTATCGTTTTTCAATTGATTGGTCAAGAATCGAACCAGAAAAAGGTAAATTTGATGAAAAAGCTTTAGAATATTATTTGAATTTACTAAAAAAACTTCGTGCTCACAATATTGAACCTTTTGTCACACTCTGGCACTGGCCAATCCCCCTTTGGGCAAAAGCTGAAGGTGGTTGGACTTCGAAAAAAATAATCAAACATTTCAACGAATTTGTAGAACACGTTGTAAAATATTTAAATCCTGAAGTAAACTTTTGGATTACGCTCAATGAACCAATGGTTTATGCTGCTAATAGTTATCTAACTGGTGTCTGGCCTCCACAAGAAAAAAGTCCTTTAAAATATTATTTAGTAGTAAATAATTTAATAAAAGCACACAAGACAATTTATGATACTATCAAAAAACTTGATCCCAATTGCCAAATAGGTATAGCCAAACAAAATATTTACTTTGAAGCTTATCAAAACAAATTTGTAAACAAATTATTGAAACTAACAGCTGATTGGTGGTGGAATTTTCGTTTCTTAAATAAAATAAAAGACAAACAAGATTTCATCGGCCTCAATTATTATTTTCACAGCAAAATAAATTATGGTTTTGTCTCTGATCACAAATATGAAAAATTTTCTGACTTAGGCTGGGGTCTTCATCCCGAAGGCATTTATCATTTGCTAAAAGATTTGAAAAAATACAATAAACCAATTTACATCACCGAAAATGGCTTAGCTGACAGAGGTGATCAACATCGTTCTTGGTATATAGGAGAAATAATCAAAAATATGCATCAAGCTATTGCAGATGGTGTAGATTTAAAAGGCTATTTTCATTGGTCTCTCATCGACAATTTTGAATGGGCAGAAGGCTTTCATCCTCATTTTGGACTCTACGAGGTAGATTTCCAAAATTTCAAACGCAGTCCCCGACCTTCGGCTATCTATTATCAAGATATTTGTAAGAATAATAGACTCTAAATTATAGTTAAAAAAATAAGTTTATTTAAAATTATACTTGATATTTTAGCCTAGAAAGTATATAATAGGTCCGTAATTAAACACTTTATTGCAATTAAACTATGAAAAAAACATTATTAAATCTATTTTTGTTACTAAATCTTGGAATTATTTGCTATTTTTGGTGGGCTAATTCTGGTACGATGCTTTTTGATAACCAGTCAGAAGCTTTTATTTCTGTCGCTAGAATTACTGGCTTATTATCTGTCTTTTTTGTTTTGATCCAACTTTTACTTATTGGTCGTACAAAATGGATTGAAAAAAGTTATGGTTTCGACAAATTGTCTTATGCACATCGCCTTTCTGCATTTTTGACTATATTTTTTGTTTTTGCTCACGGTTTTTTTGTAATTTTTGGCTATGCTATTGGTGGTCAAATATCTTTTCTAGAACAAACACTAAATTTCATCAAATATTGGGAACTTCTTCCTGCAATTGTTTCTGTCTTCATATTTACTTTTGTTTTTGTATCTTCCCTAGTCATTGTTTTCAAAAAATTAAAATACGAAACCTGGTATCTAGTACACTTGTTTTCTTATTTAGCAATATTATTGGCTTTTGAACACCAAATGGAAATAGGCGGCGATTTTTATAAAAATATAGTCTTTCAAGCTTATTGGTTTTTGCTTTATACTTTTACTTTTGTAAATTTATTTTTTTATCGTTTTTTCTTGCCAGCTTATTCTTTTTACAAACATCAATTTGAAATAAATAAAATAGAAACAGAACTAAATGGAACAATTTCTATATATATCTCTGGAAAAAACTTAGAAAATTTCAAATACACAGCAGGACAATTTGCTATTTGGCGTTTCTTGGACAAAAAACGTTTTTTACAAGCACATCCTTTTTCTTTTTCTTCAAGTCCTCAAGACAAACTTTTACGTGTTACTATAAAAAATTTAGGAGACTTCACTTCTGATATTGCAAATATAAAAGTAGGAACAAAAGTTGTCATCGATGGTCCTCACGGCATATTTACAACCAAAAGAACAAACAACAAAAAGCTAGCCTTCATCGCTGGAGGTGTTGGTATTACACCAATACAGTCTATCTTGAAATCACTAGATGAAAATTATGAATCTATTGTTTTCAATTGTCACCACACTACACAAGATGCTATCTTTCAAAAAGAACAAAAACAATTTTCTGAAAAAAATGTAAAAATGGTTCACGTCTTGAGTAAAGAAGACAACGGCGTAGATGAACATGGCTATATGGACGAAGAAAAAATAAAAAAATATGTACCAGACTATTTAGAAAGAGATTTCTACATTTGCGGACCAAAACCTATGCTGAAAATTGTTACCAAAGCACTGAAAAAACTTGGAATCCAAAAAAGTAAAATATATTTTGAAAAATTTACTCTCGGTTAAAGAAACGCGTATAGACACAGAAAAAATCCGCGTATAAATCCTAATAAATCAGCGTTTATATGATAATTGATGGCAAAAAAATAGCACAAACTATTTTAGACGAAGTAAAACTAGAAATAAATAAATTAGACTTCAAACCAAAACTGGCTGTTATTTTTGTTGGGGATGACAAACCATCTCAAACTTATGTACGAAGAAAACAAGAAGCTGCCAAATATGCTGGCATTGATTTTGAAATCTACAGTTTTCCTGCTGATATTGAAAAAGAAAAATTGGTAAAAAATATCAAAGATATTCAGAAAAAAGAAAAGAACATCCGAGGTATGATAGTCCAGCTTCCACTACCAGAACCTTTGTTTACACCAGAAGTTCTAGATGCGGTGAACCCAGATATTGACGTCGATTGTCTGACTAACACCAATATTGGTAAACTAGTCATGAAAACAGCTGACTTCAGTCCCCCAACTCCTCAAGCAGTACTTGAAATTTTCAAATCAATAAATCTTGATGTCAAAGGAAAAAATATTACTATAGTTGGTGCAGGAGCACTCGTCGGCAAACCACTTTCCATAATGCTTTTGAATAAACAAGCGACAGTCACAACTTGCAACGAACATACTAAAGATTTGAAAAAAATCCTCAAAAAATCTGACGTCATAATATCCGCTGTTGGCAAAAAAGATTTGATACGCAAAAACATGCTAAAGAAAAATGTAATTATTATAGATACTGGTATTGCTTTTGCAAACAACAAAATGTATGGTGATGTTAATTTCGAAGAAGCTGTCAAAAAATCTAGCTATATTACACCGACTCCAGGTGGTGTAGGACCTATTACTGTTTCACTACTAATGAGAAATTTGCTAACTTGTGCGAAGAAAAAATAGTCAACTTTACAATCACCAAAATTCCTGTTACATTTATTGACAAAAGAGAGGAAAAATCAAAACTTAGTAAAAAAGATATCATATAATTCTTTTTAATTATTTTTAAATTAAGATTTAAATAATATAAATACTATGCCGGAAACAGATCCAGCTTCTAGACTAGAAAATAGTCCAGATAATCAACAAAAAGAAGAGGTACAAAGAAAAATACGTGATTTTTTTCTTTCAGAGTTGTTTTCTAAAGGATCACCAACAGAAATTGATTTTGATAAAATCAAAGAAACTTTTAAGAACATAGATATCAAAAATAAAGTTTCAGTTAGTGAAAATGAAACTTTTAAAAAATATGGTATAGAAGGCCACTTAATAAGAACTACCATAAATAATCAAATTTGTATTTTATTTATAGATTCAACAAATTCTGTTTGGAAAATAAAACCAAGAGAAATGTCATTTTTATGTGATACTACTGGTGAAGGTATTTTAAATGTCGAGAATATTGATTTAAACAGCTTAAAAGAATCGATTGCAACTAGATTTAGACAAATAGAAAACTCATCAAAATTAAAAGCACTTAAAAATCAATAATATCAAAAACAATAAATTTTAAATTTTTAATAATATGATATATAGACCAGGAGAAACAGATTCAGATGCAATAAAAGCTGCTTTAAAATTAACACCAAGAGAACAAGACACTCTAGAAAGAACAAGACACACAATAAAAGACCTTCACGACAGAACAGAAACAGAAATAAAAGCTGCTTCAGAATTAACTCCAAGAGAACTAGAAACTTTAGAAAACACAAGAAACTCAGTAAAAGACCTTCACGACAGAACAGCAGCACATGAAAGTGAAGAACAAGCAAAAGCTTATAAAATTTCTCCAGAAACACAAGACAAAATGCAAAGAATTCTTACACTTTTAAAACCTTATTTATTACTAAAATATTCACAAATAAGCGAAAATCCAAGAATAATATCTAAAACAATAGATAAATACACAATCGTACAAATTGCAGATGAAATTTTTTTACAGACATATCTGGGAAGAAGATATTTATATCAAAAAATACAAGGAATAAATGCTGAGGAATTACTAAACAAAATAGAACAAGAATTTCCTGGAGAAATTTTTCCAGAAGAAAAATAAATACTAAAAAAATCCCTTAACCAGGGATTTTTTTTATAATATTTTCCAATTCTTCCAAAGTAGTTACTCTGACCAGTTCACTTCTAAGATCCTTTGTTCCAGCCACACCTTTGAAATAATAAGCTAAATGTTTTCTAAAAGTGGTAATAGACCTCTCACCATAATGTTCTATATGAAGTCTGGCATGTGCTATCACGACACGTTTCAATTCATCTCTTGGTACATCTTCTCTATCCAGACCTTTGAAAATCCAAGGATTACCGAGCGCTCCCCTACCAATCATAATTCCATCGGCTCCAGTGATTTCCAGACAACGTTTGATATCTGCTTGATTCTTGACGTCACCATTAGCAAAGACTGGTATAGAAACAAGTTTTTTTACTTGCGCAATTTTTTCCCAATCAGCTGTGCCAGTATAACCTTCTTGTTTGGTACGACCATGTATAGAAATGAAATCAGCCCCAGCACTTTCCATCAATGGCGCAAAAGTCAAAATATCATCATTTTCAGTCCAACCCAATCTAGTTTTGATACTTATTGTGACGCCCAAATTTGCGTTTTTTAGAGCTTTTACAATCTCATAAGCCCTTTGTGGGTCTTTTAGCAGAGCAGCGCCACAATCGGCTTTCCCAGCAATTTTCGGCACAGGACAACCCATGTTGACGTCAATGCCATCTGGTTTGTAATTTGTGACAATTAGTTTGACAGCATTGACCACGACTTCAGGATAAGCCCCAAAAACTTGCTGAATTATAGGATGTTCATTGCTATCAAATTTACACATTCTCAAAGTTTTTTCATTTGTTCTCACAATCGCTTCTGAACTGACCATTTCTCGAAATATCACAAAATCGTCTCCAGCCACCTGGCGACAAATCTGCCCAAAAGCCCAGTCCGTCATGTCAGCCATTGGGGCAAGTGCTAGAATTGGTTTTGTTCTATCATCAAATATCATACTAATATTTACAATTGAGAAAATTTATATTAACAGAAAAAATGCTTTTTGTACAGGGTGTATAAGCTAAGATACAATATTTTCTATCTACTAATCATAATTGCTTAAATCAGGGAGTTTTGCTATAATTTTAGTGTTAAAATAATATTATTTTTTATGAAAATAAATAAAACTTCTAAAATCATCCTTCTGCTTTCAGGAGTGTTTATCCTAATTGGGATTATGTTGTTTTTTGTCTCGATATTTTCACAAGATTTTGGAGATGAACAACAAATTAAAGAAGTAAAAACTGATGAAGGTTTGGTCTTCTTGCTAACAGAAGGATCATGGGGGCTTAGTGGAGGTCGGCATCCAGAAGGTGCAAAAGTATATAATTTATATCAAGAAAAAATATCAAAGGAAAACCTTATTGGCAAGGTCTACTACCGTGGTACCGATGACACTCGTAATGAACTGCAGTTTGCCACACCAGAATCAGCTGGAGATTTAAACACAATCGCTACACCTTATTCTTACAATCTAAAAACAAAAGAATTTAAAATTCTAGAATAAAAAACTATATTAAAATATCGACTACACAAACCAACACCATGCTAACATTCAATAAAAGATACTTTAGTCTTACAATTTTTATTTTTTTAATCGAAATTTTGATTGCACTTTTTGTACATGACAATTTTATCAGACCATATCTTGGCGATATGTTAGTTGTTGTTTTGATATATTGTTTCCTGAAATCTTTTCTAAAATTTTCAGTTTTGAATATTGCAATATTTGTATTGTCTTTTTCTTTCACTATAGAATTTTTTCAATATATAAATATTATCAAAGTATTAAACCTAGAAAAATCAAAAATCGCCCAAACTGTTTTAGGAACTTCATTTTCCTATATTGATTTACTTACTTATACAATAGGAATTACTATCGTGATTATCATTGAAAAGTATTGGTTTAAAAAAGAAATAAATTGAAAACTATAATTGCCTAATTTCATTTCTTTTGTTATAATTTTTATAAATCTTGGTATATATTTAGAATAAAAAATAGTCTGATTACACTATATTTTATTGATAAAATCAAGAGTTATTCTGATTATATATCAGTTATGTAAAATGCATGTTTTCCTTTTAAGGCTATCGCCCTTACACTTTTCTGTATGGTGTTTTCTCCTCTCCCTTTAGTTGCTCCAAAAACGCTTTTTGATTGAATTTAAGCCTAAATTAAGATATAATTAACAAATTAAACAACAATAATATGGCAGAAACAAAAGAAGACTGGGACAAAATGGCGGAAGAACCTCGAAAAAATGAACCAACTACAGTTAAAAGTCCACCAAGAGAAACAGTATCGTCAGAAGCTCGAGCCAAAAATATAAGCCATGAAGAAGTAATAAGAGCAACAAATGCTAAAAAAATAGACACTATACGAGAAAAACTTGGGCTGAAAAATCCAGAAATTTTAATAGATGAAGAAAGAGAAGCAGCCTACAAAAAATTATGGACAACTCTTTCCAAGATTGAAATAGAACAAGGCTCGCATAAAACCAAAGAGTTACTAATCAATCTTGTGAATAGCGGTTTAAGCGATACAGGTCGAGGTTCTTTAAACATTGAACTTCTTGATGAGCTTGATTTAAAAATTGCAAAATCCGAATCAGCCTCAACAATAGCAGGTCGAGAAATCAACAGGCCAGTTTTTATATTTAGAACCAACGAAGCATTCAAAAATTTTTATATTGCACTTACTGGCTCAACGGATTTTGATGTCCATGGAGAAATTACAACACGAGGTTTTGTTACCGACCTAGATATTGAAGTTGAAAGCGGTAAAAAAGCCAGAATAAAACTAATAGTTGCAGCACCAGGTAATAAGTATATCGGGCACGAAATAAGACACACAATAGACCCGCATCTTGGCCGACGAGAAGGCTACGATGGCATTTTGGAAGAAGTGTTTGCTTACTATTGGGAAACTATTGTTGAAGGAAGATATAAGGAAGGATCAGATAAGCTATGGGATGATATGCGAGCAAGTATTTGGAGTGGCAAAGGCGAAGATGACTATTATGCACATTATTCTGAAAAAGCTGCTAAAAAAATGACCTTCGATGAATATGGACAATTAACTGGCCGTATTGTTGAAACAGTGAAAAAAATTCAAAGAAAATACGGAGACCATATCAAAACACAAAGAGCAATCGCTCAGTCAAAAACTCTCGACGAACTTTTTGCTTTAAATGTTTAGTTAAAAAGGGTTGAAAAATTGTAATTCACCCCCCTTTAATTTCCCCTCTTGCCCCCCTCTAATATTGAGAAAAAATGAATTTATTTTATAGAAAAATGATTTTCTTTCAGAAAACAAAAGGCAATATATATATCACTTACTCACCCCTACCCTATTTTACACTAAGGTAGTTAAACCAAATCATATGGAAGAAGAAAATAATGAAGCAATTCAAGAGGAAACAAAAGAGGATTCAAAAGTGGAAGAAATTCCCGAAATAAAGAAAGAAAAAAAGCCAAAGAAATGTTTTCTACATTCTGCTCTTATGCCTTTTTTATTTTTGATTCTGTTTGGCGGTCTTTTTTATTTTTTTGCTTATGATTTGGCAAGTATCAAATACGCTGATATTACCGACGCTCGTATAACTAAAATTTTTAGTAAGTATAGTATTTTTGCTGGACTGGCACTAGGATTTATCTCTATGCTTGGTGGTTACATTGTTTATTTTATTTTGAAAAAAACCAAACTAAAAACTTGCAAACTAATTTTCCCAGTTATTGCCTTACTAATGACTTTACCTTGGTACTTTTTTGCTAGACAACTGGTATATTTTGAAAATAAATATACTGACATTGGTAGAGGCGTGATTTATTATATCGGCGTGCCACTATTGTCTACCACCAAATTTTTGTTTTGGTTACTCGCTATTTGGACTTTGATAATCATTGTCAAAACTGTACTAAGCAAAACTATGGCCAAAAAATCTGCTTTAGTTGCGACTATCATGATAGCCCCCCTATTTCTTACAGGTTGTGTCAGTAATATAAATGAATGGGCTTGTAGTTTCTTTGACAATCCTGATCATTGTTTGCAAAATGCTGCTATTCAAGGAGGCTCTGGCGATACCTGTGAAAAAATAAAAGGCGAAGATTTCAGTGATTCTGGTTCCAACCCACCAAAAGACAAATGTTATCTACGTATTGCTGAAAATACTGGCGACCTTGGTGCTTGTGACAAAATAAAAGGTGGACTTTACTCTTATACCAAAGAAGAATGTATTTTGAATACCTCTGTCAAATTTCAAAACCCTTCTGGTTGTGTCGCCTTAACAGGTGCTGACAAAGCATCTTGTATTTCACAAGTTGGACCATCTATCTATCCTGGAAAAGTCATTGAAATAGACGAACAAATAGAATTTTTGAAAAAAGAATTGGCTGACAATCCAGACGCTGATTTACAAAAACAATTAGACGGTTTAGAAAAGACCAAGGCAGATTACATGGAAGTAATCAACGATAAAAACAAAAAAGAATACGAATCTCTCACCGACCCAATGAACAAACAAACAGCTATAGACTACGCTACCGGAAAAATAGACGAGAAAACCAAAAATTCACTGACAGCTCTAAACGATAGTTTGCGTGATAAAGGTGAAAAGCTTAGTGACAAAGAATATAAAGCTATTAGTGAAATGCTCGCTTACAAAAATGATCCAAAAAATGATATAGAAAATATGGATCCAACAGAAATGGCAAAACTTCGTTGGAATGAAAAACTGGGCAATGCCAAAGATTATTTGAAATTCTGGAATTCTAATCCAACAGAAAAAGAAAAGAAATACGATGAATCATTGCTATTTTATGAAAGAATGCTTGAAAGGCAAGCGGCTATAGACAAAGGATTAAGCCAAGAGCAACAAGACTTCGATAGAGAAACAGGTCGCATAAAAGATCAAATAAAAGATGATATCATTGACAAAATAACAGACGAGGCCAAAAAAGCCGCTTTCGGAGAACTAATAGACCTTGTCGATTCCCCTGCCTCAGCACCAACTGCAGCTATACTTGGCGAAGCACTTGAAACAGTCCAAAAAGAAGCCAAATCAGCTGAGTTTCGTGGTCTTGTCCGTGCCTACAATCTTGGTATGGAAGAAGAATTAGGCAAAGCTGGTGGTGACGTAGACAAAGCTCACGCAGCAGTCACAGCAAACTTGCAAAAAGATCCATATATGTACGAAGACAAAAATACTTTTGCTAAATATGGCAATATCTTAGAAAATAAAGATTGTGATGGTAGCAATCCACATTGTGTCAATAAAGAAGTTTTCTGGAAAGCTATGAAAAAATCTTTCAAATATCAACAAGCCTAAACTAATCTAAAAAAGACCTTAATAAAAGGTCTTTTTTGTTTTCAACAAACTTGATTTTATCCCCTATTTCTGATAAAATTAGCACAAATAAACCTTAATTTCAAATATGGAAAATAAAGATGATAATTTAAAAGAGCAAGAAAGTGAACTTTTGAAATTATTAGAAAAATCAGAAAAAAAGTCTTCACCTTCTACTTCTATTTCTAACTCTGACAATACATCAACTGCATCTTATTACAAAAATAAAGCTGAAAAAAAACAAGATTTTATAAAAGGTTTAGTCTATTCAATAGGTTTTTTGATATTATTTGGAAAATATATACTAGATTTTATTTTAAATATTTTTGATGATAGAGTATATTTAATTCTATTTTTAATGATTAGTTTAGTTATTATTTTAATTATTTTTATATTTTTAAGAATAACTAAAAGGTATTATCTTGTAGCAGGTTTGATGATTTGTATACTAATTTTACCACCTTTATTATTTTTTCTTGCTGGATTAATAATCCAAGCAATAATTTTTTTATTTACAGGACAAACTTATTTATAAAATTATCATAAAATATGGATAGAAATTATATTTATCACGAATCGACCACAAGTATTTGCCCAAAATGTCTAAAAGTAATACCTACAAAAATTGTCATAAAAGATGAAAAAGTATTTTTACACAAATTTTGCAAAGAACACGGCTTACAAGAAGAATTGTTTGAAGAAAATCTTGAATATCATCTAAGCAAAAGAGAATTTGACAAACCCGGTACACCTTGCAAAACCCAAACCAAAACAGACAAAGGTTGCCCTTTTGATTGCGGTTTATGTCCTCAACATGATCAACACACCTGTATAGCTCTTATAGAAGTCACCAACAAATGTAATCTTGGTTGCCCAACTTGTTATGCTAACAGTGGCAAAGGCGAACCTTTGTCAGTAGCAAAAATATCTGAAATGTTGGATTTTTTGGTAGACAGTGAAGGTGGTGAATCAGAAATTTTACAAATTAGTGGCGGTGAACCAACTGTTCATCCGGAAATAATAGAGATTATCAAAACAGCTCGAGAAAAAAAGATCAAATATATCATGCTCAATACCAATGGTATTAGAATTGCTGAAGATGAAGAATTTGTCAAAGAACTTAGTCAATTCAAAGGTAAATTTGAAGTATATTTACAATTTGATGGTTTTGACAAAAATACTTATACTCATTTACGAGGTAGAGATTTACTTGAAACAAAATTAAAAGCTATTGAAAATTTACGCAAATACGAAATACCTATTACTCTAGTAACTACTTTAGAAAAAGGTTACAACGATGATCAAATTGGCAAAATAATAGAATTTGGCACGGAAACCAAAGGTATTAGAGGTATCAATTTTCAACCAGTCACCTACTTTGGTAGATTGAGAGAAATAAATACCAAAAACAGATTGACTTTGTCAGGCGTTATCAAAAAAATAGAAGAACAAGCTCCAGACTTATTTCAAAAAGGTGACATCATTCCCCTACCTTGCAATGTAGAAAGAGTGGCTGTGACATATATGGTCAAATCAGACAAAAAGAAATTTGTGCCAATCACGAGAAAAATAAAAGTAAAAAGTTATTTGCCTTTGATAGATAATACTTTTGCTTTTGATGCTGATAGAATTTTGAAAGAAAAATCCAACGAAGTTTTTTCTGGAATTGGTGGTTGTAATTGTACTAACTTTATCAAAGACGTCAAAAATATTATCCCAGCAAGTTTCTTGTTAAAATCACAAGAAGAAAAATTGAAATATATTGATGAAAATACTTTTCGTATTAGTGTCACTTCTTTTATTGATGTTTATAACTTCGATATGAAATCTATGCAAAAAGAATGTGTCCACATTATAACTCCTGAGCTAAAAAAGATTCCTTTTTCAGCTTATAACATGTTCCACCGAAAATGATAAACCTAATTTCCAACATAATTATTGGCATTTGTCTGTTTGCTCTGTTCACATCTATACTTATCAATTTTGTAGAAGGAATAGACAAAAAAGCCACAAAAGAAAAAAGAAGTATTGTAGAAACAGGTACTATGACTTTATTTTTTGTTGGCTTTTATCTATTAATTAGATTTCAAATAGGTACTATCCAAATACCCCAAAATTTACAATATATACTGATTTTATCAGGATTGACGATGATCGTAGCTGGATGTACAATCAACATTGTAGGAAGGCTAAACTTAGGTAAAAATTGGGCAAACCAAATAAAAATTTATCAAAACCATACTCTTACCAAAACAGGTATGTATAATCTAGTCAGACATCCACTCTATGCTTCTCTAATGATGATGTTTATTGGTTCATGTTTGGTGTACAGTAACTATTTAGCTTTTCTGGCTCACGCCTTTATTTTCATACCTTTCATGTATTACCGAGCCAAACAAGAAGAAAAATTATTATCACAAACTTTTATAGAATACAAAAAATATCAAAAAGAAGTTGGTATGTTTTTCCCAAAATTTAAACTAAACAAATAAAATTTTATGCTAACAGCCGAAGAAAATAATAGTTGCCAAAATTGTTCAACTGATTTTGTAGAAATAAGAAGCGATGCTTTTGCTTTTTGTCGATATGGTGTCATGCTAATACTTTGGTTGGCCTTTTTTTTACACTTAAAATTACTAGTTTTACTAACTTTTGCTATATTATTTTTCTCAGCTCTTTTGACAATCAAACACGCCCCAATGATTGTCTTATACAACCACACTATTGGACTTTTTGTAAAAAGTAAAAAAATAAATGCAGGAGTAGCTGGTATGCGTTTTGCTCACGCTCTTGGTAGTTTTTTTGCTCTCTTAGCTATCATATTCTTATATTTTATAAATACTAAAATTGGTTGGATAATTGTACTATTTTTAGCAATAATGAAGACAGTATCAGCTCTTGGTTTATGTCCTGCTTATAAGCTTTACAATTGTATGAAAGCTGGAGGATGTTGTTCTCTTAGCAAAAAAATAGTAAAATAAATATGATAGATCTACATATTCACCCAGAAAATTGGGGTGTAAAACCTGTTTTATTTCATATCAATAATTTAGAAATACCATCTTATTCTTTTTTTGTTTTGTTAGGGCTAATTGTTGGACTTATTTATTATTACTTTGCTGCCAAAAAAGAAAACAATTTAAATGATAATTCTATCTATATTTTAGTGGCTGGTTTACTTGGTGGTGTAATTGGTGCCAAATTACCAATTTTGATAATAAATTTTCCATTAATTTTAGAAAACAATTTCAATTTAGCACTTATTTTATCTGGTCGTACTATTACAGGTGGCTTACTCGGTGGTACTTTGACAATTTGGTACGTAAAAAAGAAGTTGGGTATAAAAGAAAAAAAAGGAAATTTGTTTGCACCTGGTATTGCTCTTGGTGTTGCTATTGGCAGAATTGGTTGTTTTTTGGAAGGTTGTTGTTATGGTATCGCTACAAACTTGCCTTGGGGAGTAAATTTTGGTGATGGTATCAACAGACATCCTACGCAAATATACGAAATAATTTTCATGACACTGTTATTTTTTGTTTTATTATACAAAAAGAAAACAGCACAACCAGGCTATTTATTTTATTTACTCATGAATTCTTATTTTATATTTAGATTTTTTGAAGAATTTATCAGAGACAATCCTCACTATTTTGGGCTAACTTTATTTCAATATATTTCACTTATTGCTTTAGTGTTTATAAATTTAAAGCATCTAAAAGAAAAAAAATATGGACAATCCAAATCATAATCCCGAAAATAAAGAAAGTGAACTTCTAAAATTTTTAGAAAAAGCTGAAAAAAACTCTTCAGGTTTTACCTCTATTTCTGATTCTAATTCTAGTTCTGAAAATAATACAGAAACTACATCTTATTACAAAAATAAAACTGAAAAAATAGACGACTTTTCAAAAGGAGCTATCTATATATTCATTTTTATTGCCTTATTTGCAGCAATTATACCATATTTATATGCTTATACAGATATGATTTTTGGAATATGGTTTTATACTATTATTCCTATTTTCTTTATAATAACTTTTATTTATTACACCTTAAAAACAAAAAGATATTATTTAATAGTAGGTATGAGTAGTACAATAATTATACCCTTATTAGTTTTTGGATCTTGTTTTGCTGTATTTTTTAACTAGTTGTGATAGCTTTTTTTATTAGTTCTTTATTTTTTTATATTTAAATCATTAAAAAACAATATGAATAATCCCAATAATCCAAATGGTTTGGAACAAATAGATGAAATAAAAAAAATGAATCAAACAGAGCCAGGTTATTACGCAACTAAAGGTAACAAAACACGTGATTTTATATTAGGTCTTTTTGGACCAGTTGTAATCTCTATATTTTTAATGACCATATTTACAAAACTCTCCATTTATGGTTCCGCTTTTTTAGAAGGATATTATTTTTCAGCAATTTCAACCATATTTTTTATAATCATGTTAGCTAGTATATATATCTCTTTTAGAAAAAAAAGACGCTACATTGGTATAGGTTTAATATCTTTCTTTATATTACCATTCTTACTTTTTGGTGCTTGCATGATAATTTTCACTACTTTTAACTAAAAAATCAAAAGACCTTATAAAAAGGTCTTTTTTGTATTCAAAAAACTTGCTCCTATCCCCTATTTCTGATAAAATTAGCACAAATAAATCTTAATTTAAAATATGGAAAAAGTCATAGCTTTTATCAAACAATACAAATGGATATTATTACTAAGTATTGCAGGAATAGCCATTATAATATTTTTTGTAATAGCTCTCATTACTTTTACTAATACAAGTAAACAACAAGTAATAAACACACCACAAATTGAAGAAACTAATAATGCAAAAGTTATTGAAGAAGAAATAATAGAAGCAAAAGTATTACCAAAAAAAGATTTTTTAAATAATACTAGTATAGTTTCTTATTTGGATAATTTAGAATATGTAGATGGAGAGGATGGCTTAGACTTAGCTACTTACAAAATTACAGATGGAAAAATAAATTTAACAACCAAAACTACTGACCCAGAATTTACTTTGGAAGCAAACAATACAGCTGAACATAATTTCTTATGGGATTACTTCTACACTATTTTTGGTGAAATAAATACTACAAAATATATAAACAATTTTATTATAAATACAGACGGTATCGATGGTTCTCTAGCTTCAATGTATTTAAACGATGATAATGTTTGGGGATTGTATGTTGATCCTGCAGACACATTAGAAAAAGGAAAATTTTTCGATTTACAAGATTTTACTTATACTCTTGTACATGAATTTGGTCATCTAATCACACTAAACAGTAGCCAAGTAGATTATAACAACTACGATGAATACACTTGTGAAACAATATTATTATCTGAAGGTTGTCTATATGATAAGGCTTATTCCTTTATTTATTTCCAAAAATTCTGGGGTGGCGGATTATATGAAGATTGGGAAACAATCGTAGGTTACGACGCGTATGAAGAAGATGTCACTTATTTTTATGAAGAATATACTGAAAATTTCATTACTGAATATGCAGCTACTGATACAGACGAAGATATTGCCGAAAGTTTTGCCCACTTTGTACTTACAGACAAACCAACAGCAAATGCAATTAAAAATCAAAAAATATTATTTTTCTATGAATATCCCGAACTTGTAAACATACGAAATATTATTAGAAAAAATATTACAAGTATTGATCCCGTTTTCTTTTCTAAACCATTGAACATTCAATAAAAAATTAAATAACTAATATGTAAGAATTACGAGTGTTGTTTACACTTACAAACACGTTAATAATTTCTAATTCACCTAATTTATAATTCCTAATAAAATGTCCAATGTATAAATTAACTAATTGGAAATTTTATTAGGAATTAGAAATTAGAAATTATGTGAATTTTAAACGTTCCTAAAAGTGTAAACAACACTATTATATCTTACAACTAATATAATTAAAATATATGGTAAAAAAAATACTTTTAGCTCTAGTCGTCATTATCTTGTTAGCTCTTTTAGGTTTTGGATTTTTAATATTCAAAGCTGGCAAAGATTTCAAAAATGAAGTAGAAACTACTGTCAATGATTTGAATGCTCAAAACAAAGTAGAACAAACAACTACTCCAGAAACAAACAAAGAAGAACCTGTCACAATGAAAACTTATACCAATGATAATGCTGGTATCACTATGAGTTACCCAAATAATTGGGATGTAGAAGAAGGCGAATCAAACAATAGTTTGATAGTAAGTTTCTTCTCAAAAAAACAATCAGACAAAGATGATTTTTTAGAAAATGTAAATGTTTTATTTCAAGATTTTGGTGATATTGGTATAGATCTAGACACTTTACATAAAGAAAGTATCAAAGAATTGACTAAAAATATTCCTGATTTCAAATTGACAAAAGAAGAAGATATGACAATTGACGGTGAACCTGGAAAATTAATAATTTATACAGGTACTTATCCTGGTACAAATTTTGTAGGAGCTGTTGTACAAGCTTACACTGTTTGGGATGATTATGCTTATATCATCACTTATGTTGGTAAACAAGGTGACTTTGAAAAGTTTGTTCCAACTGTACAAGAAATGCTTAAATCTTTCTCATTCTAAAATATTTTTTATAAATTATGTTTCAAGAATTCAAAAAATTTGCCATGAAAGGAAATGTCTTAGACATGGCAGTTGGTGTAGTTATCGGTGGAGCTTTTGGCAAAATTGTGACTTCTTTGGTCAATGATATTATTATGCCACCAATTGGCTTCATTTCTGGTGGTGTGGATTTTTCCAAATTAGCAATAACTCTAAAAAAAGCTACAGAAACAACAGAAGCAATAACCTTGAATTATGGTGCTTTTATAAATAATGTTTTGGATTTTCTCATTATTTCTTTTGCTATCTTTATTATGATAAAACAAATCAATAAATTCAAGAAAAAAGAAGAAACAAAACCAAAAGAAACCCCAGAAGACATTCGCTTACTGCGAGAAATAAGAGATTCTCTAAAAAAGTAACAAAAAAAATCGCTTAAATATTTAAGCGATTTTTTATTTTATCTAAATATTTATTTTCTAGTGTCTAATCTAAGTTGACTAATTGGCAAAACTTTTACAGCTTCATCACCATATATCAAAAACTTTGTTTCATAATTAGTACCAACAATTTTGCTAATTTCACCAGCAAAAAAATTGTTTGTATTACTATCTCTAACTAATACTTTAGTACCAACTGCCAGAGTATCTTTTTCTGCTGGCAAATCTATTACAATTTGTGAAGTTGCTAAACATTTTTCAGCGTTATCATAATATTTTATATTTAAACCTTTTTCACAAATGCCAATAATTGTTGCTGAATAAAGTGAATTAGAAGTCATCCATTCAGCAATTACTTTGTCACCTGCCTTAAAATTATCTTTCAATATTTCAGAAGTCTTTATTTCAGAAGTCTTTTGTAATTCAACAGTGCCTCTTACTTCTACACGATTATCCAAAATTATTTCATCTAGTACAACATCTCTTTCTAATTTGTCATAATATCTGACAGTAAAATTATTAGGATTTACTTTAATAATTTCCGCATCATAATAAGCATTAGCTGTCCATTTGGCAATTACTTTGCTACCTACTTGTAAATCTGCAATATTAGGCAGTTTGTCTCGCAAAATTTGCAATTCAGTTACACACTTATTTGTATTATCCAAAAACAAAACATCAAAACCGCCCTCACAAGTTGCATTGATAGTACCTTTGTACCAAGTCTTATCTTTCCATTCAGCAAACACAGCAGAGCCTACTTTGAGACTAGTATCCTCTACTTCTACTTTTTTATCAAAAAAAGAATTAGTATTGATATTTATTGATGAAGTACAACCAGCACCAAGCAAAGTAAAACTTGCCAAAACTGTGAATAAATATCTTTTGTACATATTTATGTAGATTAAGTATAATTTCAGTCATTATAACAAGCTAAAAATTGAATTGTCAAATAATTGTCAACACTCTTAATTTGACACAATTTTTTTTTGACGTTAATATAACAATATTACAAATTAATTTATATTTGTTGGAAGTGAGGTCAAATTCCTCCACTGTGCCGCAACGGTAAAACTTTTACAAAAGTTAAGTCCGGTCTTCAAGTATAATTTATCCCGAGCAGGAAAAAAATTCTTATTTTTTATCACAATAAGAAATATTTTTACATCTTTCTGCTCACTTAAGCAGATTTTTTTTATGAAAAAAATAAATTGGAAATATCATTTGCTGATATTTTTTGCCCTTCTTTTTTCTTCGTTAATTTTCTTTCTTCGTCCAGAAACAAATTTGAAAAAAAATGAAGAAATTTTGCAAGCTGAAAAAATAGAACAAACAGAAAATAAACCAGAAGAAAAAAAAACAATTATTGAAAAATCAAAAGTAACTATCAATAAAACAAGTCCTACTATTAAAAAAAATAATGAAAAAATAGTAGCAACAAATACCTCAACAAGTACAAAAGAAACAGAAAAAATAGTATTAGAACTTCCCTACTTTGCAGATTTCAAAGTCAATGATAAAAATTATCGTATAAATTTTTCTGAAGAAAATATTATTCTAGAAAAACTCATGCAACAATTGCAAAATGAAAATAAATCTGAATTTATTTTTCAAACAAAAGATTACGGTAGCATGGGAAAATTTGTAACAGAAATAAATAATTTAAAAAATGATAATGAAAAAGGACTATATTGGATTTACTACCTAAATGGCAAAAGTGCCAATATAGGTATTAGTTATCAAAAAGTTAATTCGGGGGATAATATAGAATGGAAATATGAAAAAAGTAAATTTTAAAATAATAAATTTAGTTTTAATCTTTAGTTTATTTGGCAATTTGACTATATCAAATTTTGCTTATGCTGAGGGAGAAAATCCCGAAGAAGTTCCTCTTATTTTAGAAAGTACAGAAACAAAAGATGAAATTATAGTTGAGAATGCTATTTTAAGCACTGATAATAATTTAGTAGCTAGTACTGAAGAACCTACACCAGAAGAAATTCCAAATAATGATATTGTAATTGAACCATTGCCAACGACAACAATTCATCTTCAAATACAAACTTATGATCAAGAATTATATAGTAATGATTTTATTGTTACAGCTTGTCCAAATACTGAAAACGGAACAGAGAATACTTTGAATGCTTGGTGTGCAATTCAACAATTATCTAAAGAAAAAGATTGGGCTATTTTAGGAAATTGGTATAGTGATCAAGTTTTTTTAAATAAAATAAATAATTATGATGGTTCTGATTTTAATTATTGGTTATGGTACAATAATTATTATGTACCAGGTACCAAAGGTCTTAATCAAGAAATATTAGAAGAACAAGAAAATATTTATTTATTTTACGGATTATCTCAATTAAAAATTGAAACTTCTACTACTACACCTTTTGTAAATTCAACAACTACTTTAAATATCAAAGAATCTTCTGGTTACGATGAAAATTGGAACGAAATATTATCAAATTCAGCTAGTAGCACATTATTTTTAAATGGTGAAGAAATTTTTGATGAAGACGGTATTTATGAATTATTTATTACAACTACCACACCTTATACAATTTATGCCAAAAAAAATGGATTTATTACTAGTGAAATAATGACTATAAATCCAGTAGAAAATTCTAACAACACTGAAGAAGAAAATGATATAACAACAAATACTCCATCTGAAAGTAATGGATCCTCTTCATCTAATACAACAAATAATTTTATAGATAATGCTTTTGTATATCTAAACTCAAAAATTGAAAACGGAAATTTTTTTGATTCTACATTATATACTGATTGGGCAGCAATTGCTTATGGTAGCTATTCAAATAATTCTCAACAAAAAGAAAGTATTGCAAATTATTTAATAAATAATCCCCTTTCAGATAATTCTGAAATAACAGATTATGAACGTAGAGCCATGGCTTTAATGTCTTTAGATAAAAATCCATATAATTCATCTTCTATAAATTATATTCAAAAAATAATAGAGAGTTTTGATGGAAAACAAATAGGCGAAAATACTCTTTATAATGATGATATATTTGGTATTATTACTCTTGTTAATGCTGGTTATAACTATGAAGATGAAATAATCAAAATAAGCACTGATTTTTTACTTTCTAAACAAAATACTAAAATAGGTAATTTTGGTGATATAGATATGACTGCAGCAGCTATCCAAGCTTTAAAATCTTTGAATACTACAAATGAAAATGTGATATTAGCAATTGAGTCTGCAAAAAATTATTTAAAATCAAAACAAGATAATAATTCTAGTTTTAATTCAAATTTATTTTCTACAACTTGGGCACTACAAGCTATTGATGCACTTGATGAAAATGAAAATGATTGGAATAAAAATGGAACTACACCTAGTGATTATCTAAAATCAGCACAACAATCAGATGGTGGAATATCCTCAAAAGAAGAGAATACTGAACAAACCAGGGTTTGGATTACATCTTATGCTATCCCAGCTTATTTGAATAAAAATTGGAATGAAATTTTAAAAGATTTTTCTAAAACAAACATTTCAAATGAAAATATTTCAAATTCAAATACAGCAACCACCACTCTACAAATCCCTACAACTACAATTGAAATTGTTTTAGAAGAAGAAATGCCAACTAGTACCGAAGAAATAGTAGAAGTAGCAGAAAATGAACAAGACATGGAAATTTTACCAGTGCTTTATACTATAGAAGAAAATATATTAGATATAGCAAAAACAAATTCTAAACCAAAAAATAATTCAAATAATAATCCAAAAATAGAAGAAACACGTGGTGAAAAAATAGTAGAAGAACAAGATTCAGTAGAAGAAACTGAAGATGAAGAAATTTTTGAAGATGTTGATAATTCTTCAGAAAATATATCTGAAACTACAGAACAAGAAAAATTACCAGCAAATAAAAAAATAGCAATTTCGCTAGGTTTAGGTGCATTATTATATGGACTTTTTCTTGTCTTCAAATTATTTGTCTAATATAATAAACACTGCTATAATATTCACACATTAAAGCCTTTTGAGCCTTTCTAGCTTTTCAGGCATTTCAAGCCTTTAACACCTATGAACAAAAAACACCTAATTCTAATAGTTACAATGATAATCGTTGGCTTTGTACTACGATTACTCCCTCACCCTGCTAATTTCGCTCCTATAATGGCTCTAGCTCTCTTTTCCGGGCTTTATTTACCTCATAGGCTCAATGTTATCATTCCCGTTGTAGCTATGCTTATAAGCGATATTTTCTTGGGATTTTATTCTTTACCAATCATGTTTAGTGTTTATGCTAGTTTTATCTTGGCTACTCTACTTGGTACTTGGTTAAAACAACACAAAAATATCACTAATACAGTTTTTGCTACTATTGCTGGTTCTGCTTTATTCTTCTTAATCACCAATTTTAGTGTCTGGGCTTTTGGTACAATGTATACTCACAATTTTGCTGGCTTGATACAAAGTTATTATATGGCATTACCTTTTTTCCGCAACAGTTTGATTGCTGATATGTTTTATGTAACTATGTTTGTAGGAGTAGCTGAATTAATATTGCTTCAATCAAAAATTTTTGCTATAAGAAAAACTCAAAAAATTTCTTAAAATAAAAACTACAAAAAAAGACCACCTAACACGGTGGCCTTTTTTATTTTATTTATTGTTTTTATTATTGCCTCTTTCTACTTGCATACTCAAAATATTATCATACTCTGCTTGTGATAAATATTGCGGTACATATTTTTGACCAGTTAAATTTTCATAATTTTTAACAAAAGCACGCAAATGATTGCGAGATCCTTTCATCAAATTTTCGTAAACAAAAATAATATCTTGTTTATCTGTATTTTTTATTTTTTCTTGCAAATCCAAAATATCTATTTCTTCTACCATAGCACCCACTTCAAAAGAAGTTTTTATTGTCTTTGTGCCTTTTTCCAACAATTCTATATACATCTTTTTTAATTCAGCATTTTCAAAAGAACCTACGTTGTTGTCTCTCACAATATCTCCCAATTCATATTTGTCCAAAAGTTTTTTGATAGCTTCAGTATGTGTTTGTTCACTTTTATAAATATTTTCAAAAACAATTTGTCCAAAATTATCAAACAAAACTTTGTAAATATCATGAGCCATCTTTTCTTCTTCTCTCATAAAAGACAAATCATCTATTTCTACTTTAGACAACTCTACTATCTTAGTTTTTTCCAAATTTTTATCTAAATTTAAAGTATTTATATTTGAATATCCCTTATCATCTACCAAGAGAATTTCTTCAAACTGTACTACTTCTTCAATAGGTTTTTGTTTGTTCAAAAACATATAAGCAAACAACGCAATTGCTACCAATAAAATTGACGAAACCAAAATTAAGATATTTTTTTTGTTCATAATAAAAACTTAAATATTAGTTTCTTTTGGTCTGTTGAAAAGCAAAACCAAAGAAGAAAAAATAGCAAAAGGAAGAAATATACTCATCTTTTCACTACCCATAAAAGACAAAACCAATCCAAAAACGACTATACTTTCAGCAAAAGCTAATTTGATAATAAAATAAGTATAATAAAGTTTCAAAGCTTCATATTTGTCAATTTGAGTTGTTTGATTTTGTTTATCAAATTTACTTTTGAAAACACGATCTACCACAAATAAAGAAATTATCGCAGAAATAATAGACAAAACATAAAAAACATTTTTCATTGTAGAACTCACAGGCGACAAGTCTTGACTTGGAACATTACTCAATGTATAGACAATATAAGTATAAATAAAAATAGCAGCTAAAAAACTAAACCAAAAAATCCAAGACATTTTTTTTATATTAGCTATTTGATTTTGATTTTCCATAAAAAAATTAATAATTTATACAAATATTTTATCACAAAAAAGCAAAACACGCTAATGTTTGGTCAGCGTGTTTTTAATTGCTTTTTCACTCTAAAAGTGAAAAATGAATAAAAAGGTTTCTAATTTTGTTATTTAGCAGTATTTTTTTCAAAGTTTCTACCACCTCTCATCATACCGCCTTTGCCCATACCAAATTTTTCTAATCCAAGATCTTCACGAATAGTCTCAGCAGCTTCTCTATCCCCTGCTTGCATAAGATTATGCATCTCTACAAGTTTAGAAAAATTATTTTCAGTTATTTTGGGGCTAGCATATTTTCTGCATTTGGCATTTGAGCAACAGCTATTTTCCAAGCAGCATAATCTGAATCTTCTATTGCTGTTTTTGTAATTTCATAGGATTCTTTATCAAAAGGGCCTCTACCCATTTTGCCATTTTGTTTTAGACCTAATTCTTCACGAATAGCGTTAGCACTATCTTTGTCACCCGCTTGCATCAATTTGTGCATTTCCAATAATTTTGGAAAATTACTTTCATTGATAACTTCCAAAATTCTGCTAGCTCTTTCATCTTGAGAAACTAGTTTTTTCCAAGAATTATAATCAGTAGCTTCAAAAATTTGTTGCATTTGATTATAACGATTTCCATCAAAATTTTTTCTAGTCATGCTTGTGTTTTGACTAGAATTATTATTAGCTGCTTGAGCAATACCTGTACTAGCCAAAGCTAATCCTAATGCCGAAATACCAAAGATACCTAAAGTCGTTTTTTTCATATATTTTTATTATCTCGATTAAAATAGATTAAAATTGTGTGAGCTCACTATCAATTAATAATACGCAATCTAATCATGTTTTCTTTCATCATTGGTCGATGAATCAAATTACATCCTCGAGGATCATTGAGACAATCCCTATCTGGTTCAATAAAAAATGGTTTAATTATTTCAGCCTTTATTTCGTTATTAGAAATAATTTTTCCTATTACTCTTATTTTGTGTGGCATATCAAGCGACAAAAATGGAGGTAAAATTGCTTTGGAAATATCTACAATCCATTCATTATTTTCAGGATCAATTAATTTTATTTGATTTTTTCTCAAATCCATAGAAATTACCTCGCCAATGACAAATCCCATATCTGGTTTGTGCCACATTTCTTGTCTTTTATCCAACATTTTGCCATAAAAAACCAAATTATTGTTGTAAAACATTCCTTCCATTTTTTCACCTACTCCCAAAGAATAAGACAAAGAACCAACTAACAAAGTAAAGACAAAATAAATAGCTACAACAATTGAAAATCTATAACGATAACCAAATTTAGTATGACGAAAATTGTAATAAGCTCCAAGAATAAACAAAGCTGACAAAATAATCCAAAAATAAGGAACAGACAAAAGTATCATATTCAATTTGGAAAAACCGGCTTTACTATACATTTCCCAATCTTCATTTTTCAAATAAAAAATCATTACTGAAACAGCCAAAGAACCAAAAACAACCATCAAAAAAGCCAAAAATGCCCAAAAATAACTAATTATCAAAAATTTGATTCTAGCATCTGGCTTCAATTTTTTTTCTTTGATTGTCTCTAATATTTTTTTTGCTAAATCTGTCATATTATTTATTTATTTTTTCATATATTGAACGAAATTTTTTCTTAGCTCTATTTAACAAAGTCCCAACCGTTCCTACTGGTTTTTTCAAGATATCTGATATTTCATTATAATCTTTTTCTTCCAAAAATTTTAAGACCAATACTTCCCTATATTTTTCATCCATCTTATCCAAAATAGTAGTAATCTCTTCTTTCAACAACTTTTTGTCAAAATGATTGTCCGTCTCCATGCTATCTACCAATTTTATCAGATCACTCTCTTCAAAATATTGCACTGGCCTTACTTTTCTTTTACGAAAATCTGTAATAGTCTGATTGTGTACTATACGATAAGCCCAAGAAGAAAATTTCATTTTGGGATCAAAACTGTTCAACTTCAAAAACATACTGACAAAAGCATCTTGCAAAACATCTTCGGCATCTTCATATTTTATACCTGAAATACGTATGATATAAGACAATAATTTTCTTTCGTATCTACGTACCAAATGTACAAAATATTCTTGATTTTGCAGACTTAAGGCTACTAATTCATTATCAGTTTTTTCGTAAAAAGAATCATCAAAAATCATCATAATTTATAGAATTACTACGCTATTTATTACAAATCACATTAGTAAAAAACAACAGTTATCCACGTAGTCATCAATTAATACGTATATTATAGCTATTTTCTTTCAAACATTCAATTGTTCATATCTTAAAAATAGCTTTGTTTAGATAAATTATCCAAATATTCAAATAAAATTTACTTATTCTGCCTACTCTGCTTACTTTGCTTATTCTGCCTATTTTTGCTATGATTAAATCATCTATAATAATATAACTATGCCAGAAATCAAAAAAGGAATTTATCGCCACTACAAAGGCCACGAATACGAAGTAATGGGCATTGCCAAATATGAATCTACTCTGGAAGACCTAGTACTTTACAAACCGCTTTATGAACAAAATTTTTGTGACTATTGGGTTAGACCTATTTCAAACTTTTTGGAAGAAGTAGAATGGGAAGGTAAGAAAATGCCACGTTTTGAATTTATAAAAGAAAAAACAGAAAGACCAAAAGTAGGTATTGGTGTAATTATAATGAAAGATAACAAAGTTTTAATAGGAAAACGAATAAGCAAACTTGGAACAAATACCCATAGTTTTCCTGGTGGACATTTAGAATTTGGAGAAAGCTGGGAAGAATGCGCCAAAAGAGAAACCAAAGAAGAAACCGATATTGAAATTAATAATATACGATTTTTTGCAACAACAAATGACATAATGGAAAAAGACAACCAACATTATATCACTATTTTTCTTTTAGCTAATTATCTTTCTGGACAAGAAAAAGTAAAAGAGCCAAATAAATGGTTAGAATGGTCTTGGTTGACTTGGGAAGAATTACCAACTCCACTTTTCAAACCAATTGAAAATATTTTAAAACAAAATTTGAATCCTTTTGAAAAATAAAAAAAATATTTTATGCAAAAAATTTTACAATTATTCTCTATCTTACAACTTACCAAAGAACAACTGCTAACTGGTTTTACGCCTGGTGGTATAAAATCATACGAATTACCAAGTTTGGCTGAACACCACTATACTTGTGGAATGATGGCGATGATTTTAGGAGGAAAAATAAAGAAAGTTAATCAAAATTTTGATTCAAATAAACTTCTAAAAATGCTACTAACTCACGATCTAGGTGAACTATTCGGAGGTGATGTGTCCGCTCCATTAAATAGAAAATATTCTGATTTAAAAGAACATAAAGATAAAATAGGTGAAAGAGCGATTGAACTTATAACTTCATACCTGGATGATGACAACGATCTAAAAGAAATATTTGTGGAGATGAATACAAAAGCAAATGATGAGGCAATAGTTTGTAAAATAATTGACCAAATTGATCATCAATTTTATTTAGAACATATAAATTATAATACTAAATACGAACACGAAAACTTTGATTGGCGCAAAACTTTTGTCTCTAATCATATTTACAAACTTACAGAAAGAATAGAAAATATCGAAACGAAAAAAGTTATGGATGAATTTTTAGAAAATTTTGAAAAAGATATGTATGGCAAAGGCTACCAAGCCATGAATTTTCTCATGAAAGATTAAAAATAATTCAAAAACAAAAAAACGTTCTCAACTCTGAGAACGTTTTTTAAAATCTACTTAATCTGCCTATTCTGCTTACTTTGCTTAAATTGCTTATTTTAAGTATTGTTGAATCATTTGTTCTACTTGTTCATAAGGATAAGCTCCGTTGATAGCAGATTTTTCACCATTTGGTCCGATAAGTACTGAGTATGGAGTACCTTGACCACCAGCAGCTTGTCCATCAGCTTCATCTGCTTGTACTTCACTAGCAAATTGTTTGTTGTCTAAACAAGTTTGAAATTTGTTTACATTGATACCAACTTCTTTGGCAAAAAGTGGTAATTGAGCTGAATCCAAACCATCGTTTGATGTAGTTCTTCCATAAATCAAATCAATATATTCCCAAAATTTACCTTGGTCAGCCGCACATTCTGTAGCAAGTGCTTCTGTACGAGCTTTTTTATGCAAACCATCAAGAGGCATTTGACGATATACCCATCTAACATCATCACCATATTTGTCAATGATTTGTTTCATAGTTTCATGAAATCTTTTACAAAATGGACATTCTGTATCAGAAAATTCTACGATAGTTATTTTGGCATTTTTATTGCCACGAATATGATCTTTTTTTGTATCTACATCTTTGATCACTATTTCTGCACTAGGTTGTGGTAAATTGTTATTTTCTACTACATTATTACCTGTATTTACATTGTTATTTTTTGGCAAACTATCCCCGCCTTTTAGCATAATGCCAAGCAAAATAAAAAATCCCAAAGTACAAAGTACTAATACTCCTCCGACCAAACCAAAAACAAATGTTTGTTGTGGAGTCATTACATCAAAGATGCCTTTTTGTGTGTTTTGTTCTTCCATATTTACAAAATTAAATGAAATAAATAAATTAATTAATAAATTAGTTTTTTGACTTTGGCAATTATAGCACAAAGCTTATATACTATGCAATTGTGAAGGAAAATCAATACTTTTCCACAGATTGACTAGATAGCTCTTATATAGTACCATAAAAGTATAAATTATATTATTTAATAAACTTAATTTTATCCACATATGGAAGAAATAATGTATCGTCCAAGTTTCATTGGACAAAAAGTACCTGACATGGAATTGGAAGCTTATAGCAACAATGAAATTGTCAAAATAAACCCAAGTAAAATGGGAGGAAAATGGTCTATTCTTTTCTTTTATCCAGCAGACTTCACTTTTGTCTGTCCTACTGAACTAGAAGATATGGCTGAGACCTATGAAACATTCAAATCTCTAAATACTGAGGTTTTGAGTGTAAGTACAGATACAGTATTTGTACACAAAGCTTGGCATGATCATTCAGAAGCAATCAAAAAAGTAAATTATCCAATGTTGGCTGATCCTACTTCAAAATTTTCCAAATTGCTTGGCGTTTACTTGCCAGAAGAAGGTGTTGACTTGCGTGCTACATTCATCGTCAATCCAGATGGCGTTATCAAATCTTACGAAATCAATGACAACAGTATCGGTAGAAATTCAGAAGAATTGCTAAGAAAACTTCAAGCCGCTCAATTCGTATCTGAACACGGCGACAAAGTATGTCCTGCCAAATGGAAACCAGGCAAAGATACTTTGAAACCAGGGCTTGATTTAGTAGGTAAAATTTAATTTTCCTAATTATTCAAAAATAAACAATTATAAATAAACAAATTCCAAACAATACACAAAACACAAATTACAATATTTTATATTGAAATTTGTAAATTGTTTGGAATTTGCAATTTGTATATTGTTTTTAAAAAAAATCTTTATGAAAGTATTAATTACAGGAGGAGCCGGCTATATTGGTAGTACTATTGCATCATATTTGCAAGATACAGGTATTGAACCAATTATTTTGGACTCTCTGGTAACAGGAAAAAAAGAATTTACTAAAAACAAAATATTTTATGAAGGTGATATAGCTGATAAAAAATTACTAAAACAAATTTTTACTGAAAATAAGGATATATACTGTACAATTCATTGTGCAGCCATCATAGTAGTACCTGAATCTGTCGCACAACCTTACAAATACTACAAAGAAAATGTTGTAAAATCATTAGAATTATTTCATAATCTTATAGAATTAGGCCAAAATAAAATAATTTTTAGCTCGTCTGCTTCTATTTATGACAATGACGAAGGATTACAAGTAAATGAAAAAAGTCCTCTAAAGGCAAATTGTCCATATGCTAATACTAAAATTATAATTGAAAATATTTTAGAAGATTTTAGTAAAGCGTATGACTTCAAAGTTATTTCGCTTAGATATTTCAATCCGGTCGGAGCCGACCCAAAGTTTCGTAGTGGTTCACAGTTGGCAAATCCTAGCCATTTACTAGGCGTAATACTAAAAACACAAGCAACTAAAGAAAATATGCCTATTACAGGTGTTGATTGGGAAACAAGAGATGGTACTGCTATTAGAGATTATGTTCATGTTTGGGATTTAGCTCGTGCCCATATGCTTGCTCTTGAAAAATTTGAAAAAATTACTGAAAAATATTGTGTGATAAATTTAGGTTCAGAAAAAGGTGCTACAGTATTGGAATTCATCCAAGCTTTTGAAAATGTAATTGGATACAAAATTGCTAAAGAAAATAAACCAAGAAGACCAGGTGACGTAATTGGTGGCTATGCAAGTTCACAAAAAGCTTATACACTACTAAATTGGAAAGCTGAACTAAGTATAGAACAAGGAATAAAGGATACTATTGCTTGGACTGAAAAAAGAAAAAATATCTTAGGATATTAAATAAATTTTAAAATTTAATGTTTTAAAAAACACGATTTAAAAAAATAACAAAAACCCTATGTTCGAACTACCAAATTTACCTTTTGCCAAAGATTCTATGCCAGACTTTTGTACAGCCGAAGGTTTTGATTATCATCATGGCAAACATCATGCTGCTTATGTAAACAAGCTAAATGCAGCCATAGAAGGTACAGACTATGTCGGCAAAGACTTGGAAGAAGTCATCAAGACTGCCAATAGTGAAAAAAATATGGCTGTATTTAATAATTCAGCTCAACATTTCAATCATAGTTTTTTTTGGGAATCTCTTATTCCAGAATCTCAAGCAATTGGTGGAAAAACTTTGACAAAAATTGCTGAAAATTTTGAATCACTAGAAAATTTCAAAGAAAAATTTACTACCGCTGCCACTTCCCTATTTGGTTCTGGCTGGACTTGGTTAGTAGAGACTAGTGACGGCAAATTGGAAATATTACAAACCAGCAATGCCAATACTCCCCTGACAGAAGGCAAAAAACCTTTACTTACTCTAGATGTTTGGGAGCATGCTTACTACATAGATTTCCGCAACGCCCGTCCAGACTTCATTGCTAAATTTTGGGATCATGTGAATTGGAAGATGGTTGAGGAAAGACTACAATAAAAAGCTACAAGGATTGGAGAACGTAAGTTCGCCCTGTTTACAAAAATTGGCGAACTTACGTTCTCCACTCCTATACTATTTAATTTTAACAATCTCTTGTGAAGGGATTGTTTTTTTGATATGATAAAAGTATGGATTTTTAGCTAATTATAAATTTATATTTATTTAAAATAAATAGCGTAATTTAGCGACTATTTTAAAGAGTTCGTATAACAAATGTTATGCGAAATAAAAATTAGTTTTCTATTATGGATACAAACGTAAATTTGATTATCGAAAAGCTTAAAAAAATCCCTTTTTGCGAGGGTATAATTTATGCTGGAAGTAGAATTGAAGGAGACTTTGTAGCCACAAGTGACTACGATTTCACTGTGCTAATAAGCAAGGGTAAATCATATTACAAAACATTTCACTACAAAGGTCTGTTAGTAGATATTTGCTGTGCTACGGCGGAAGTTATCAATAATCAGGATTTTAGGCGTGATAAAGTAAGTAATGCTGAACTTTCAATTATTGCACACGGTAAAATTGTGTTTGACAAATCAGGACAAATGAAAACAATTCAAAAAAAAGCAAATAGGGTTTGGTCACTCGGTCCAAAAAATGATCCAAAAGAGGCCGGATATCTCTGTACAATGTTTTTACACACACTGAATAAACCTAACAGCACACTTGCTTATCACTCGTGGGATGTAATCATGGATAAAATGGTCAAACTTTTTTTTGAATTGAACAATGAGTGGCTACCAAAATCTCTTCAATTGGAAAGTAAAATAAAAGAAATAGACAGGGATTTTTTTAAACTTTATGAGAAAGTATATCTCTCTAATCCAGAAGATAGGATAGAATCAACCAAACAACTAGTCAAATATCTAATTAATAAATTTAATTTGCCCCAAACAGGTGAGATCTACTTTGCAAAGGACGAAAACTAATTATCACATCGCATAAACGCGAACGTTAGCTGAAATAAAAAATTCTAATAAACGTTGTACCTTTACTTTTTTGAAAAAATTTTTCTATGATCAATATCGTTTATCACAAAGTAATAAGCAAAGATGAAATTGAAATTTTACACAATAAAGAATCAATTTATAAAGGTTTTTCCTATAAATATGGCAAAAAAACAATTGACCTATTAAAAAATAATTTTAATAGAGAAAATAGCCTTTATATTGTTGCGAAACAAGAAGATGAGTTTGTCGGATTTGTTTCTTGTGACACAGACTGGTGGGAAAATAATTGTTTCTTTATTCGTGAAATATTCGTAAATCCAGATTTTCAAAAGCAAGAAATTGGTAAAAAACTTATGGAGGATTGTATAAACCATGCCAAAAAACATAAATCTCAATATGTAATTACTGAAACAGCTTTTGAAAATCTTCCAATGCAAAAACTTTGTGCAAAATTAGGCTTTGAAGAATGGAATAATCCAGAATGGAAAGATGGAATCACATATAAATTGACACTTTCGTAAGAAAAATTTTTCAAAAGTACTGAAAATAAACATTGTACAAAGAATTTTTTACATTAGCTAACACGGCATATCCGGTTCAAGAATTTTTCACATTTATAATTCAATGTAAAAAAATTCCTTCTCCCAAATTTCGCACATATAATTGAACATTAGGTGACATTATTTTGCCGATAACTAATAAAAATATGCCCAAACAAATCACCCCTTTTACACTCCACAAAATACCGGCTGATTTGAAAGAAACATTGGCTTCCAATAAAGAAGTACTTGAAAAATGGAACAGCCTCACTCCCCTCGCCCGAAACGAGTGGATATGTTGGGTTACCATCGTAAAAAAACAAGAAACCAGAAAAGAACATCTAGACCGCTTGTGTGATGATCTTCTGGCCGGTAAACGCCGACCTTGTTGTTGGCCCGGCTGTCCTCATCGCCGACCAAGTGCCAAAAAATATTTTAAATAAGTAATACAAAAACAGCGTAACTAATTATTTTACAATAAACTAACAAAATATAAAAAAGAACATCTTCATAGCAAGTTATAAAAAATCAAAATTTCTCGTCCCGACTAGGTCGGGATTGAAAAGTCACTGTTTTTTTGATATGATTGTAATATGAATTTATAATTGTTTTAAATATTATGACACAAAAAAATGCAATCCATTTCATCATAACTGGTGGTACCATAGATTCTTTTTATAATGGCGTAAAAGATACAGTAGACACTTTGAAAGAATCCTCAATACCAGCCTATATAAAAAGTCTGAAACTCCACGAAAAAACAGAGTTTACAACCATTTGTATGAAAGATAGTAGAGCCTTGAAAAAAAGTGATCTTGCAAATGTATTGAAAGAAATTAAAAAAAGTCCTCACAAAAAATTTATTGTGACCCACGGAACATATACCATGCCAGACACAGCACGCTATTTAGATGCAAATCTTGGTAAACATAATAAAATTATTATTTTTACAGGCAGTATGATTCCACTTCTTGGTTTTTCACCATCTGATGCTCCATTTAATCTAGGTTATTCTATTGCAAAAATTCATGAGCTAAAACCAGGCATTTATGTTTGTATGAATGGAAAAATATTCAGTCCAACAGAAGTAGTCAAACTTCTCTACGAAGGAAGATTTGTATCTGTTTTCAGCAAATAATTTAACCAATTTTTTTATTTACTAAACAAAAAATTATGGAAACGACTAACACTACAAAACAAGAAAAAATTGTCGCCGCATCAGCTTATCTCTTCGAACTTGGATATGTAATATCATGGTTAACCCAAACTAATTCAGAATTTACTAAGTTCCATTTTGAACAAGAAAACAAAATAATAAAAATGGTCATTATACCAGGAATAGTTATTTTGTTTCTGGGCCTTCTATGGGAAAGTGTTGCCTCAAAATTTTTGATATATACTGGTTTAACAATAGTCATTTTATCATTTGCACTATCAATCAAAGGTGCCTGGCACGCTTTCAAAGGAGAAAAGAAGAAAATGCTATAAAATTCAACGACATCACCTAACATAATTTAAAACAATCCCGATATTCATCGAGATTGTTTTTTTATTTTTATGAAACTTAAAACAAAATATCTAACAAAGTAAAACCACTTGTGGGAAAAATTCTCACTGTTGGATTTTCATATCTGTTATCAAAAGAAAAATATTTTCCCGCTTGTGTAGTTCTGGCAAAAAGATAATTGTCTTTTACCAATTTTAGCGCTGTACTACTATATTTTCCAGAAGGATAACAAAAAGAAATTACAGGCTTACCAATTTTTTCTTCTATCATTTTTTTAGAATCTACTATTTCTTTTTTCTGCTTTTCCAAGCTAACCAAAGACAAATCCAAATGATTGACAGTGTGTGAACCTATTTCTTGACCAGCATCAGACATTTCTTTTATTTGCTCCCAATTGAGATGCTCTTTAGTATTGAAAGTAGCATTGGTAATTATATAAAACACACCTTTCATCTCATATTTTTGCAAAAGACGAAAAGCGTCTTTATAATGACTCACATAACCATCATCAAAAGTAAGAATCACAGCTTTCTTTGGCAAATCCTTCTTACCTTCCAAAATATCTTTTACATCCCAAAAAGTCAGAGTTTCAATGTTGTTTTTTTTGAAATATTGCAAAAATTGCTCCAACTTTTCTGGCGAAAAAGACAAATTATAACGAAGTTTGTCAGATGTATTGGCAGAAATATCTTCTATATAATGAAACATGAGCACTGGCAAATAGGTATTTAATTTTTTATTTAGCTTTACCAAATCAAAACTATCTAAATATTCTCTATCATCTTTTACTATTTCAAAAACATAATTTGTATCAATACTTTTGCTTGCTACTAGATAATTTTCTTCTGCTTCGACCAACACTCTTACTATAATATCTACATAAGCACCTACTACTTCTTTTTTATCGCTAAAAAGCTGTAATCTAAGTTTGTACTCACCGAGCTTGTTTGGTGCTCGCAGATAAATAGTATCACGAGTATTAGTATAAGATACAATTTCTTTATCTTGTGAAAGAATTACATTGGCTGAAGCCCAATCATCATCAATGAAATTATAATCTTTGCTGTCATCAGTTATGGCAATAGTATAACCATTCCAAGCAACTTGACTCAAATTTTGAAAACCCAAAATAAAAGGAATTTGTTGCCCACCTTTAGCAATAAAATCTTTACTACTAATCATTGACAATTTTCCACTAGAAAAACTAAGATTTTTTGTGGTAGTTGTAGCTACAACAGTATTAACTACTTGACTAATTTCATCATTAACGACAGGGACAATATCACTAACTGTAACATTTTCTACGACATTCAAAACAACAAAAAAGTATCCATTTTTTACCCATGAATAGTTGTTTGAAGCCAAATAGAATTTTTCTATATATTTACCAGGTTTATTTGGTGCTTTCAAGTTCAAAGACAACTCAGCTATTTCTCCAGGTTTCACTTGTCCATTTATTTTGGCTGTCTCATAAGCGCCCAACCAGTTGTCACCTCGAAATTCAGAATTACGATAACGAGGTTCCATAGTGAAAGCAGAAATATAATTTTTGCTGTTACTGTCCCAAGTTTTTGTACCAATATTTTTGAATTTGAAAATAATATTTACACTGTCCCCCGCTTTGATTTGAATATCGTCATCAACTGATTGACTAATGTATTCCACACTCAAACCCTCGTCTCTCACTCCGACATAAGGAACTGAATCAGCTTTGGTAATGCTTGGTAAAAATGAAAAGGTTAATAAAAAAATAAAAACAATAAAATGTTCTTTTAAATAAGAAAAAAAATGCATAAATAAAATTTTTTTGAAAATATAATGCTTGAATTGTAACATACTTGAATATTATAAACAATAAACAAAATATCTTGCCATTCCCCATAAAAATGATATACTTATAAACAATTCACAAACAAATTATCTGTGAATACTACTTTTAAAAAGTTACGCTATTAAGAAACTTATTTCAAAATTACTTTTATACTATTAATACTTTGACCAAAAATATGTTTGATATCTTATTTGCTCGTACATTCTTAATTGTCGGGGGTATGTTGTTAATTACCTCAATAACATCTCGCATAAATAAAACGTTTGAAACAACAAAAGAAATGTTTATAACCGTTATTGCTACATTTGTTTTTTTGCTTGCAATAATGTTGTTTGCAAACATTTATCCTCTCAATATTTTTCTTGTTGCTGTTTTTTCAGCTTTAGTTGGCTGGGAAATTGGTCCAACAATTGAACACTTAGGCAAAAGATTCAAAATTAAAAGATATTTCAAAAGTCGTGGAATTATTATAAAAAAAGGACAAGAAATTAATGATGAACAAAAAAATGAATTAGAAAAATCTTTTGACGCTACTAAATATCACAAAGAATGGCACAATATTGTTTTTCAAGCATTATTTGCTACAGCCCTTGCTGTTTTTTCTACAGCTGGGATTGTATTTCTAACAAGTATTGATTTCAGTTTCCTTGGAGGTTTTTTATTCATGTCATTATTTGTACTAATTATAATGGGATTTTTGAATGTTTTCTTTTTCCGTTCAAAAATGTTTTCCCTAGTCAAAGCATATATTGGAGCTATTATCTTTACTTTATATTTACTTTTCGACTTCAACATGATGGAAAAAATGAAAGGAGATGAATCGTGGGGAGCTGCAATCACTATTGCTGTAAATATTTATTTAGATATTATTAACCTATTTTTAGATTTATTAGAAATTCTTGCCGAATCAGATTAAACGTTTTCATGATAAAATATCTTGTGAATGAATTACTTTTTTATTATGAAAATATAAAAACAAAAAATTAAAATTACAAAAAAAATCCCGACTAACTATCGGGATTGTTTTTTACGTTTTAATATTATAGTGTTTAATTGTTGAGATGTTTTTATATTTTAATAGTCACGCAACTTCTTAATCACATCAAAATCTTTAATTTTATCAAGCGCTTTTGATTCAATCTGACGAATACGTTCACGAGTAACACCAAATTCTTTACCAACTTCTTCCAAAGTATGAGTGACACCATCATCTAGACCAAAACGCATTTCCAAGATTTTTTTCTCACGAGGAGAAAGATCTTTGACCGCTTCTTTGATATAATCTTTGAGTAATTCCACGCCAGCGGCTTGTGCAGGACTAACAGATTTGACGTCTTTGATAAAGTCAGAAAGTGAAGTATCGTCATCATCATTATCACCCACAGAAGTTTCAAGTGAGACTGTGTCTTGAGAAATTTTGATAATATGTTTGACTTTTTCTACTTCCTCACCCATTTCAGCTGCAATTTCTTCTGGAGTTGCATCACGACCTAGATCTTGAAGCAAATGACGAGAAACTTGTTGCAATCTATTGATTGTCTCGACCATATGAACAGGAATACGAATCGTACGAGAATGGTCAGCCAAAGCACGAGTGATAGCTTGTCTTATCCACCAAGTGGCATAAGTAGAAAATTTGTAACCTTTACGATAATCAAACTTTTTGACAGCACGGAACAAACCAATATTTCCTTCTTGAATCAAATCAAGCATTGATAATGATTTACCAACAAATTTTTTGGCAATAGAAACTACTAGACGCAAATTGGCTTCAATCATTTTTCGTTCAGCATTTTTGTCACCTCTTTCACGTCGTTTGGCCAAAGATACTTCGTCGTCAGCTGACAAAAGTGGTACCTTACCAATTTCACGCAAATACATTTGGATAGAATCTTGAGAAATATTAGCCAAATCAAAAGACAAAAATGACTTCTCACCAGCTTGATCTCCTTGTAAATCTACCATGACTGTTTCTCTATGAGTATTATATCTATTACCGAGTAAACCACCTGGCTGACTTTCTACAATAGAAACACTATTTTTGTCTACTTTGTCCAAAAAATTATCAAACACATCTAAATAATACTCAAGTCTATCAAACAACAGTAATATTTCATGCTCAGTCAAAAAACCTCTTTCACGTCCTTTTTTTACCAATTGTACTACTTTGTCTTCTGTAGGTACCACAAAATTCTTGTCAAATTGTGATTTGTCAAGTTTTACTTTTGTTTTTTCTTCTTTTCTTTTTTGTCTTTTAAAAGCACTTTTACTAAGTACTTTTTTGACACTATTTTTTGTGTTAGTAATTTTTTTACCAACATTTTGGACCCGTTTAAGAGTTTTATTTGGACGGGAATTTGTATTAGTTTTGGAAGCTGTTTTTTTGGAAACAGTCTTCTTTACTGTAGTGACTGTCTTTTGGACAGTTTTCTTGATTTTACCACGCAATTTACTTACTACTTTGCGAGGTGACTTAATTGTGTTTTTTGTGCCACGTGGCATGTTTTTTAAAATTAGTTCCATTATTTTAAGACGGAACAATATGAATAATTTTTAATTTAAAAACTACACTAATTTTTGAAAATAATTCATCAATTCATCCACCTTAGCACTATTACCCATGCTTTCAGCTTGAATCATTTCATTCTGAATTCTTTTTCTTTCATTTTTCAACCATTCTTCATGGATAGTTTTTGACAAAATTTCTAAATCATTTTTTACTTCTTTGTTACTAAAGCCAAAAAAATCCTTCTCACCTAACATAAGAAGAACATCTACAATATTTTCCTGATTTTCAATTGAAAAAGTTTCTCTGACATGTGTGATGTCATTATTTCCATCATTATACATGATTTTTAGCTTTTCGTAAAGAGCAGAATATTTGCCTGTGGATAGCGATAAATCTATGGAAAAGAGATTGCTAATTCCTTGAACATCACTAAAAAAACGCAAATACAAAGATAAAAATCTTTCAATCAGACTATCCAATCTAGTCAAAGGTAACTGAATTTCTTTTTTTTCTTCAACAATTTTAGTTTTCCCCGCAAGACTAGAAACACTCACTGAAGATTCTTCACTTTTTATTCTTTGTAAATCATCACGCAAAACACTTATATCTACCCCTAGACGATGACTAAGCTCTTGTAACCAATGATCACGCTCAATAGCATAAGGAATATGTTGGATTTTGGATAATAATTCTGAAGCAATTGCTTGTTTATCTTTAGGATTGTTCAAATCTTTATGTAAAAAAGCACGAGAAAAATACCAGTTCATTACTTCACTCGCATTTTTTACAGCTTCAAACCAAACTTCTTTATTTTTTTTCAAACATTCATCTGGATCTTTGCCAGCACCTTCGGGAATTTGAATGATTTTGATATTCATACCTTGGGCAACTGCCAAATCAATACCACGACGAGCCGCAGCTTCTCCAGCATTATCCGCATCAAAAGCCATACTAAGATTGTCAGTATATCTTTTCAAAAGTTTTATTTGCTCTACTGTCAAAGCTGTACCACTAGTGGCTACAACATTAGTCATACCAGCTTGATGACAAGCAATCACGTCCATTTGTCCTTCTACCAAGACAGTCAAATCTTTGACTTTGATCTCTTTCTTAGCTTTATTTAAAGCAAAAACTACTCTAGATTTATCATAAAGAGCTGTTTGTGGAGTATTTACATATTTACCACCACTCTTTTCAGTCTCAACCAAAACACGACCAGTAAAACCAACGACACCATCATGCACATCCCAAATAGGAAACATAATACGACCACGAAATCTATCATAAAATCCTTTTTTACTTTCGTAATCAGCGTTATCACGTTTGATAGTAAGACCTGAAGCCACCAAATCATCTATACCATGACCTTTTTTCAACAAATATTGTGTTAGTAAATCCCATTGTTCTGGCACAAAACCAATTTGCCAATTGTCTATAGTTTCTTGACTCAATCCCCTTTTTTGCAAATATTCCAAAGCTATTTGGGAAGCTGGCATTTTTAATAAAAAATTATAAAAAAATCTAGCAGCGTCTGTGTTTATTTCTTTGAGACGAGTTTTCAAATCACTTTCTTCTTTATTTTGAAAAGTATTAGTCAATTGTACACCAGCTTTGTCAGCCAAATACTTGAGAGCTTCTCGAAATTCCATACCTTCTATTTCTTGTATGAATGTAAAAATATCACCACCTTTGGCACAACCAAAACAATGCCAACTTTGTCGTTCGCGATTGGCCATAAAAGATGGACTTTTTTCATGGTGAAAAGGACATAGTCCTTTGTGATTGACACCAGCCGGTTTCAGCTGAACATATTCACCAATAAGATCCACTACATCTATTTTTTCTTTGATTAGGTTTATGTCGGACATAGGTTCACAACAAAGCCCTGAACCGGCGAAGCACGGAATGGGCCTTTCTAAAGACTAAATTTCTTTATTTAACAAATCTTTCAAAAAATTCTAAATAAATCCTCAAGCGAGAAGCATTACACTCTCATCTTATGCTATTTTACGAGAAAAATCAAGTTGACTAAAAAAGTTGCTTTTATTCTAAATTATTGCTATAATATTAACAATTTATTTACTAATTTAAAAAAATATGAATGAATATTTAAACGTATTAAAAAATTATGCACAATTCCAAGGACGTTCTACGAGAAGAGAATATTGGATGTTTATACTTTTTAGTATTTTAATATTAATTGTTTTGACATTTTTAGATTACAAACTTCTAAATGTAGATGTTTTAAAAAAAGATGGACCACTTGTCAGCATATATAATATTTTATTAATAATTCCAAGTATAGCTGTGGGTATACGTAGAATGCATGATGTAGACAAAAGTGGTTGGTTTATTCTAATACCTATTTATAATCTTATATTAGCTACTACAACTGGTACCAAAGGTCCAAACAGATTTGGAGAAGATCCTACTGGAAGTACTTCAGAAACTACTTCTACAACAAATACACAAATTTCAGAACCTCAAAAAGATAGTACTAAAAAATAAAGAATATCAAAAAGACAACATACAAATGTTGTCTTTCTAAATTAAAAAGTATGACAGAAAATGTTTCTCCAAAAATAGAACGAAAATATGAGATAATAAATTATATTTTTATATTTATCATGATAATCTCATTAATATTTGACTTATTTACTTTTGATTTACAAAAAACTTATTCTCAATATCCTAATTTATTTACATTACAAATTATTGCAAAATTTGTAATTTATCTTGCATCTCTAAAATTTTTATTAGAATACAAATCTTCTGCTTATATAACAGTTACTTTTTTTTCCCTTGCTTTTTTACTTTGGGGTATGAGAGGAAATACAGATAACATTTTAAACAATGCAAATAATTTCATGTATGTTCTTGCTTTCAAAGCATTTTTGATGATATCTCTTACAATTTTGGGACATTTTATGATAAAAAGAATAGATCCAAATGACCCTTCTGTCAAAAAAAGTTTTAGACTTACCAAATAAAATCAAAACAAAAACAGCTTATAAATATATAAGCTGTTTTTTATTCGTGTATATTAGTGTTAAGATTAGTGTATCACTGTTCCCTTAAATTTCTTTCCTCCCAAAGCTTTTTGTACTTCCAACAAATTTGTACCTTGCAAAATACTTACTTTTAGCTTTAGCTTATCTGCTGCTTTACTTGCTACTGGATCAAAAGGTGCACTTTTACCTGGTTGCCAAATCTCTCCTACTATTTCTTTACGAAATGTTTTCCAATCAATATTCTCAATTATTTTGGCATCAGGAAATTTTTTAGGATCTTTGTCATAAACATATTCAATATTTGATAAATTCAACATTTCCTTAGCACCATAAGTCTTAGCAAATAGAACAGCAACATAATCTGTACTACAACCTGGTTTATAGCCAGCTGCTACAATAATAGCTTTGTTTGTCTTTATTTTTTTAGTAGGATTAGTAATCACTTCTTTGTAAGCCATATCACCAAACATTAGTCGTACAAAATTAGCGTTGATAATCGTAGCTCCAATCCCCATCCAATCTAGATCTTCATCTTTCAATTTGACCGTTTCTTGCAAAGCAGATTGATAAATCCGAGCCGTACTTCCTCCTCCAATAATCAAAATAAATTTTTGACCTTTCTTCACTTCAGCCAAAATCATCTGACGAAATTTTTTGAGAAAATTAATATCAAAACCAGTTTTTGGAATAATAATTGAACCACCGACTGAAATTATTTTTACATTATTTTTGGTGACCATAACTAATTTTTATTTAAAAAAATACTGAATCAAGTTCAGTATTATTAATAATATTTATTCTTTTTTCAACAGTACATTGATAGCAAAACTCAATATTGAAAATAAAATAGAAGCAAGTAACGCCGTACTAAAATTTTCCACACTAAAACCTTTGACAATACTTGCTGCAAACCAAAACATAAGAGCATTGATAACAAAAGTAAAAAGTCCCAAAGTCAAAATATTTACAGGCAAAGAAATTATAAAAATAATTGGTCTAATAATTGCATTAACCAAACCCAAAACCAAAACTGTAATCAAAGCTGAATAAAGTCCACCCAAAGCCATGCCTGGTAAATAATTGGCAATGAATAAAAGAGATCCTGCGTTGAAAAACCAACGTAAAAGTATTTTCATATTTTTTTGATTATTATTTATTCAATTATAACTCAAAAACATAATAGAATCAAATATAAGGAAGCCAGGGGTGTGTCATCGACAACACCCCTCAAGATAAGACGTCTCAATCACCCCCACACATAGTGACTTTTCACTAACTTTTTCAAGTCCATGAAAAAACATTTAGAGTTTCCACATTGGGGGATGTGAAAAACACCAAGAATGTCTGAGACAATATAAGGTATATCAAATTATAAAAAAAAGTCAACAAAATATTGACAACACAATTAATATATGATTAATTTAATACCGAAGACTAACGTTTTCTTTCAAATCAGCCTAGAAGTGAGAGAGGGGGGCTGAGAAAGGAAATCGTTAGTCTTTACTTACACAAAAGCGTTTGGTCTTGAGACTCTTTTCCTTCGGGAAAACTGAGACTCGACCAAACGCGCCCACAATCACACAATTTCAATTCCTCTAAACTAGAGGATTTTTTTATTTATACAAAAATACTTGACAAATTAGCCAAAATATGCTAAAAGATAGGAGCTGTTTTGCAGGCTTACTCCCCTGAGCCATGCATACAGCCAGGACATAGTGACAAAAAGGGTTGACCTCTCTTTTTGACAAGTATGTCCATCTTACACCGAGGGGTAGGCTTGTATCTTGAGTCCTTAAGGATTCGATCAAGCCTACCCCAAAAAATCAATTTTTCCACATCTCCTAATCTAGGGAGATTTTTTTATACACCAAAATAATTGACAAATTAGCCAAAATATGATTTATTATATGCAAGTCAAAAAAGGAAAAGATGAGACTCGACGGCTTTCGAGCCGCCAAACCCTAGTGACCTCCCCGTCCTACGGTCTGGCGGCTCATTTTTCCTCACTCGGTGACCGAATTTAAACTCTCCCTTTGTGGGATGAGACTCGATTCGGTCACCAACAATATCTCTACCACAAAAATACCTACAATAGGTTTTTTTTATTTACAAAAAACTAATCCTAGATTATAATTAGATCACTATTATAATATTTTAAGCCTTTCCGGCATTTCAGGCTTTTCCAGCCTTTCAATCCTATGTTACACCTCTACAACACTCTCACTCACAAAACCGAAGAATTCAAACCTATCACCGACAAAAAAGTTGGTCTCTATACTTGTGGTCCAACTGTTTATCATTATGCTCATATTGGTAATTTGCGTAGTTATATTTTTGAAGATATTTTGAAACGTGTTTTGCAATACAATGATTATGAAGTAAATCATGTCATGAATATTACTGATGTTGGACATCTGACAGACGATGGAGATAATGGTGAAGACAAAATGGAAAAAGGATCAAAACGTGAAGGCAAGACTGCTTGGGAAATTGCTGAATTCTACACACAAGCTTTCCAAAATGATATAAAAAAACTAGACATTGAATCCCCTACCACTTTTTGCAAAGCAACAGACAATATTCCCGAACAAATTGAACTAGTACAAACTTTGATAGACAAAGGTTTTACTTACGAAACAAGTGATGGTATTTATTTTGATACTACAAAATTCCCTACTTATGGTGAAATGGCAAATTTGCAAAATCAAGAATTAGAAGCTGGTTCAAGAGTAGAAATTGGTGAAAAGAAAAATCCTCATGATTTCGCTTTGTGGAAATGGAGTGAACGTAATGAAGGACACCCGGAGGGTTTTCAACCTCAACAAAAAAGACAAATGGAATGGGAAGCTTTTAGCAGAATGGGTTTTCCAGGCTGGCATATAGAATGTAGTGCTATGAGTAGCAAATATTTAGGACAACATTTTGATATTCACTGTGGAGGCATTGATCATATTCCGGTTCATCACACCAATGAAATTGCTCAGTCAGAAGCTGCTTTTGGTCAACATCCTTGGGTCAATTATTGGATGCACAATGAATTTATTGTACTCAAAAATGATGAAAAAATGAGTAAATCTGGAGATAATTTTGTGACATTAGATACTCTTATAGCAAAAGGCATTGATCCACTCGCCTATCGTTTTTTCTTACTTCAAACTAACTATCGCAAACAACTAGGCTTTTCTTTTGAAGCTCTTGAAGCAGCTCAAACTGGTTTAGAAAATTTGAGAAGCAAAATTTTGAAATTAAAAAATGAAAATAAAAAAATTGATACTACCAAATTACAAGAAAAATTCTTAGAAAAAATAAATAATGACTTAGACACGCCAGGTGCTGTAGCCTTGATATTTGATGCTTTGAAAAATGACGAGATTGACTATGAAACTATTTTGCAATTTGACAAAGTATTAGGATTAGACTTAGACAAAGTAGAAGAAAAAAAAGTTGAAGTTTCAGATGATATTCAAAAACTACTAGACGCACGCCAACAAGCTCGTAATAACAAAGACTGGGCAGAAAGTGACAAACTTCGTGATGAAATAAAAACACTAGGATTCTTAGTAGAAGACACTTCTGAAGGACAAAAAATAAGTAAAATATAAAGTTACTAACAACTTATACAAAAGGGCTACAAATAAAATAGCTCTTTTTTATTTTTTCTGCTATAATAATTACATAAAATTTTAGTTAACCACTACTATGGTTTCAAATACACTAAACCCAGAAAAAAAATCCAAATTAGAAGAAGATATTTCAACTAACTCGGAAAATAACTTAGAACCTACTTCTGAATTCAAGACAGAGTTTGTTGGTTTTCGTCCAGAAATTATCGACAAACCAAATGATTCAGAAAAATCAAAAGAAATTATTTTTGAAGAAGATAATACAGAAATAGAAAAACAACTAGATACAAGAATACAAACTTTGAAAATTAAATTGAAAAAAAGTCAAAAGAAAAATATCCAAATACCACTAATCAAAGACGAAGTTACCATGCGTATTGAAAAAGTAATGGAAGCTGGTTTGGAAGATTCTTTTAGAGCCATGACTCCCCTACAACAACAAGAATTCAAAATCAAAGGCGAAGAAACTGCTTGGAAAATAAAACAAAGTTTACAAAAAAAGAAAATAAAAATTAGAGAAATATTTAGACTTCTTTTGAATTGGCTAAAATTTTTACCAGGTATCAACAGATTTTTTTTAGAACAAGAAGCAAAAATAAAAGCTGACAAAATAGTAAGTATCAAAGGAATAACAGAAACTAAATAAATTTTATGTATTTTTTACTTTACCAAGTTACTACTTTCAACAACAGTAATTTGCTGACTAACAATGTCATAAATTCAGAATCAATCAATTATATTATTTTTATAAGTTTAGTACTACTCCTTATTAGTATTGTTTTTGTAGTTCGTTCCTTTATCAAAGCTTCTTACAAAATCGAACATACTTTTGATAATATTTTATTACATGTCCTAGTACCAAAAGAAAAAAAAACTGAAGGTAGCCAAAATCAAGGACAAGAAGACAGATTAGAACAAGTCAAAGAAGAAATAGGTATTACCGAGACTATCTTTTCTACTATTGCTAGTCAAAAACCACAAAGTGGTCTAAAAACTTGGTTTCAAGGTAGAAATGACAGTCTTTCATTTGAAATAGTCACACACAACAATTTGATTAGTTTTTATGTTTCTGTACCAAAAAAAATAAAAGGATTTATTGAACAACAAATCAATGCTCAATATCCTTATGCCCATATTGAAGAAATTACTGATTACAATATATTTTCTGAAAAAAGTTCTATTGTAGGTTCTTATTTAAAAGCTGAAAGTAATCAATCTCTGCCTTTCAAAACCTACAAAAAAATGGATTCTGACCCAATGTCAGCGGTTTTGAATGTACTAGCTAGAATTCACGAACAAAACAGTTCAGCAAGTATCCAATATGTCATCCGAGCTGCCAATAAATCTTGGCGTAAAAAATCTATGCATATTGTCAGAGAAGTAAAAAAAGGTAAAAAAATAGAAGATGTAATAGGCAGTAACTACATTGCCAATACTTTTAAATTTGTCGGAAAAGGTATTGAAGAACAATTGAGTAAACAAAAAGAAAATGCCCTAGACAACAAATATCAACTTTCTAGTATGGAAGAAGAAATGTTGAAAGGTATTGAAGAAAAAATGTCCAAAGGTGGTATGGAAATCACAGTTAGAGTTATTAGTTGTTCTGACAATGAAGAATTCGCCAAAATGAATTTGGATAATATTATTAGTGCTTTTGGTCAATACAATTTTTATCGTTATGGCAATTCTTTCAAAGCTCAAATACCAAGAAAACAACAAAGTATTATTAGTGACTTTATTCATCGTGATTTCAATGAATCAAAAAAAATATTGATGAATACAGAAGAACTAGCTGGTATGTGGCATCTACCTCTTCATTCCACAGAAACACCAAATATTCAATGGCTAATGGCTAGAAAAGCAGCACCTCCACCAAATTTACCAAAAGAAGGTATTCTAATGGGGCATATCCCTTACCGTGGCAATGATTACCAGGTTCGTTTGAAAGATTCTGACAGACGCCGACATTTTTACATTGTAGGCAAATCTGGTGGTGGAAAATCAGTTCTTTTAGGTGGAATGGCCATTCAAGATATCATAGATGGCAAAGGTGTAGCTGTTGTTGACCCTCATGGAGACTTCGCAGAATATGTTTTGTCGCATATACCAAAAGAAAGAGCTGACGACGTCATTGTCTTCAATCCTTCTGATTTTGAATACCCTATTGGACTAAACATGCTAGAAGCTCGCACAGAAGACGAAAAAGATTTTGCTGTACAAGAAATGATTAGTATTTTTTACAAATTATTTCCACCAGAAATGATGGGACCAATGTTTGAACACAACATGAGAAATGTTATGTTGACACTGATGGCTGATTTAGAAAATCCAGGAACACTCATCGATATTCCACGCATGTTTACAGATGATGACTATGTAAAAACTTACTTAAAGAAATTAAAAGATCCAGTAGTACGTGCTTTCTGGGAAAAAGAAATGGCCAAAACTAGTGATTTTCACAAATCAGAAATGCTTGGTTATCTTATTTCCAAAGTTGGACGTTTCGTAGAAAATGAAATGATGCGTAATATCATGGGACAACAAAAATCTGGTTTCAATGTACGCGAAATAATGGACAAACAAAAAATATTGATTGTCAATCTAGCCAAAGGTAAAACTGGTGAAATCAATGCCAAGCTAATAGGTTTGATAATTGTTTCCAAATTACAAATGGCTGCTATGGGAAGAGCTGACTTACCAGAAGATGAACGTAAAGACTTCTATCTATACATCGACGAATTTCAAAACTTTATTACTGATTCTATCGCTACAATCTTGTCTGAGGCCCGTAAATATCGTCTAGACTTGATTATTGCCCACCAATACCTAAATCAGCTTGTAGACGACAAAGGAAAGGCTGAAATCAAAGACGCAGTATTAGGTAACGTAGGCAGTATGTCTATCTTTCGTATTGGTCCTGACGACGCAGATATTTTGGCCAAAGAAATGGCACCTGTTTTCGGACCTTATGATCTTATGAATGTAGAAAAATTTACAGCCAATACCAAAATAATTATTGACAATGAACCAACCAAACCTTTCAATATGTCAATTTATCCACCACAGGATGGCAACCTAAAAATGGCTGAAGCTATCAAACAACTCTCTCGTCTCAAATATGGACGTGAAAGAAGTATCGTAGAGGCAGAAATTATGGAAAGAACTCAAGTAGACAAAAGTACAAAACTTAGTAAAGACGACATGATTGAGGCAACCTTGTAAAATTACAATTTTCAATTTACAAATACCAAAAAATAAACAAACATAAAATAAATATATATGGACCAATTTTCTAATATAATGACAAACCATTTGTCAAACATTTTTGATGATGATGCTATCAATAAAATAAGTTCAAATATCTCCCCTTTTTTACAAGAAGATGACCTTATAGAAGTACCCGAAAAAAAAGTAATTGAAAAAAAAGAAATAGTAGAAGAAAAAACTACATTAGAAACTGCTCCTACTATTGATTTATCAAAATTAAAAGAATCACTTTTAAAATTAAGAACCGATGTAGACCAAATTTTACTATTATTAGAAGACAAAGCAATACCAACAGTCGAAGAAAAAAATAATATAGTTACTGAGACAAAAATAGAAACTATTGTTGAAAAAAATATGGTCAAAAAACCATATATTGCAAATGCCACTGAGATAATATCTATCAATCCAAATGAAAAAATAATTGAAGGTGTTTTCAACGGAGAAAAAATGATAGATGCTGACGGTAAAGAATATGCTGTACCTCCAAATTATGCTAGTAAATCTAAGTTAGTAGAAGGAGATGTTATGAAATTGACAGTCAATGATAATGGCAAATTTATTTACAAACAAATAGGACCTATACCACGCAAAAGAATCATTGGCATACTAGAATTTGATGAAGAACGACAAATGTGGAATGTTTTTTATCAAGGAAAAAGTTACAAAGTATTGACTGCCTCTGTTACTTTTTATAAAGGAAGGCCATATGATGAAGCTGTAGCTCTTATCCCGAAAGATGATGCTAGTGATTGGTGTGCAATGGAAAATGTAATAAGTAAATAAATAAAATACTATCAAATAAAAAAAACGTCCTCTACTAGAGGACGTTTTGATTTTGAAAAAATTATTTTTTATCAGGATCTGTAATATGTTGTGAAACAAGTTTTGTCATTTCAAACATGTTGATTTCCTTTTTACCAAAGATTGGCATAAGAATATCATCTGCAAAAATATTTCTTTTATTTTCTGGATTTTGTAAATTATTTTTTTTGATGTATTCCCAAAGTTTTTTTACAACTTGAGAACGAGGCATAGGACCTTTTCCTACAATAGCTTCCAATTGTGCTGAAAGATTTTGTGGTTTAAGTAACGCAGGGTTTACTTTTCTTGGCATAATATTAAAATTAATATTAAATTAAATTAACTTAACTACAAATAGTATAGCACTTCTCCTAAATAGCCGCAAGTCTTCTAATCACAAATACCAAAAAAAGAGGTTTACCTATGTACAAAAATACGCTATAATGTCTTTATAATTTTTTCCAAATTTATCAAAAAACAAACATATGGCTCTATACCACATTTACCGTCCTCAAGTATTTTCTGAAATTGTAGAACAAAGACACATCATTCAAACTTTGACCAATCAAATAAAATACAACAAAGTTTCTCATGCTTACCTTTTTACAGGTCCTCGAGGTGTTGGCAAGACAACAACAGCCCGTATTTTAGCCAAATCTTTGAATTGTGATGACCGAAAAGAAGGCACTTTTGAACCTTGTAACAAATGTTCTTCTTGTCTTGAAATAAGCAATTCTAGCTCTATTGATGTAATTGAAATAGATGCTGCTAGTCATACAGGCGTAGACAATGTCAGACAAAATATCATCGAAAATTCTCAATTCAAACCAACTAGATCAAAATACAAAATTTTCATCATAGATGAGGTTCATATGTTGTCCACAGCTGCCTTCAATGCTTTGCTAAAAACATTGGAAGAACCACCAAGTTATGTAACATTTATTTTAGCAACTACTGACACCCAAAAAATACCTGCAACGATTATCTCTCGTTGTCAAAGATATACTTTTACCAAAGTACCAAATACTGAAATGCAAAACACGCTAGAAGCTATTGCCAAAAAAGAAGGTATAAAAATTGACAAAGATGTCTTGTTTAGAATCGCCAAAAAAAGTGAAGGTTGTTTACGTGATGGTATTAGTCTTTTGGAACAATTATTAGCAACTGGTGAAAAAAAGATTACTGAAAAAACAGCTTCTCTGATTTTGCCAACAGCCAATATAGAACAACAAATTGAATTCGTAGAATACTTAGCAAACAAAAATGATAAAGAAGCTATCAAATTTATTGGAAAATTAAATTTGGAAGGAACAAATATTTCTTATTTTTCAAAAGAATTCATCGAATTTTTACGTATTATGATGATTTCTAGTGTTGACAAAAAATTAGCAGAACAAGAAATGGATCTAAACAACGAACAAAAAAAACAAATTGAAGATGTACTTAATATTATTTCTGCACCAGAAATTATAAAACTTCTAGATTTAGCTATCAAACGAGATAGTGAAATCAAAAATTCAGTTTTACCACAATTACCATTAGAAATGCTCGTAATAGAATGGTGTAATTTGGGACAATCAATTATAACGACTGAAAACAAAACGACTACTCCCCTACCAACTCCCAAATCTTTACCAGAAAAAAAATCTGAAACCATTCCACAAAATATTTCTAACATTGAAAAAATAGAATCAAAAAAAGAAGAAAATTTTGAAAAACAAACATCCGAAAAATCAGAAGAAATTGTAGTAGAAAAAACCAGTTCTCCTGAAATAATAAAAGACATTTCAATTTCTCAAGTAGAAAGTGTATGGAATGAATTCATCAAAAAAGTAGAAAAAGAAGCACCTTCTATGACCTTTATTTTGAAAATGGCCAAAATAAATGGTGTTGAAAAAAATGTAATCAAAATTGCGGTAGAATATTCCTTTCATAAAGAAAAATTATTAGAAACAAGCAACAAAACAAAATTTGAAAACTTTTTTTCTGAATTACTAGGCTCAAGTATAAAATTAGAAATTTTGGAAATAGCCAACTCAGACAAACAAAATGATAATTCCTATAGTCAGATTGGCGACTTAGCGGCAGCTCTTGGTGGAGAAATAATCGTCTAAAATATTGACTTGTCTTTTCTTTATGCTAGTATTATAACATAAAGAAAACAATCGGGGCTCGTCTAATGGTAGGACGGCAGGTTCTGGTCCTGTCTATTGGGGTTCGAATCCCTAGTCCCGAACTAAAGAAAAAAAACTTTAATTTAGCTTCTAACTTAGTAATAACTAATTTACTAACTCTTAATCATACATAATATGCATGAAGGAAAAAAAGAATTAGAAATATTTGACGCTTCTTCTTACAAAGTAGCTCTTGTTTGTGCAACTTTCAATTCAAATATTATAGAAAAAATCAAAACCTCTGCTTTACAAAAATTACAAGAATTTCAAGTCCCAAAAGACAATACAGAAGTGTTTCAAGTAGCGGGAAGTGTAGAAATACCAGTATTATTACAACATCTAGCTCAAAGTAAAAAATATGATTGTCTTGTGGCTATTGGTACTATTATCAAAGGTGAAACTGATCATTACACTTATGTTTGTAACATGGTTACTGATGGTGTTTTACGTGTAATGTTGGATAATACAATTTCTATTGGTTTTGCTGTACTTACTACACCAAATCAACAACTAGCCGAAGAACGTGTTAGCATTGGCTCTGACGCAGTATCTGCAGCCTTACACAATGCGAGATTAATGAATAAATAGTCATTATAGTAAATATAGACAATATCTACATGCTATAAAAAAGCCAGTCCATATTATAACAACTTAACTAAATATAAAAAACTCACTTAAATAAGTGAGTTTTTTTATTATTTTATTTTTTAAAAGTTCCTATTTTATATTGAGACAAAATGTTTTCAACTTTTCTATTACCAATATGTTGACTATCAAATAAATTCGTACCATCTTTACCACAAATAGCTAAAATGTCTTTTGGACCATTAGGATGTTTATCTATATAACTAGTTAAATCATAAACATTATTATTAATAATAGACCAACATTTTTCTTTATTACTAGCACTAGCTACTTGCGTCAAATCATAGACATCCACATTATTTGTACTTTCAACAGAATTAATTTTACCTGTTGAATTAGACAAAGAAGGATTTCCATTTTTTTGAGCAGTACATCCCGCCAAAATTAAACATAAAGGAAAAACGATTACATATTTATTCATAAAGATAACTTAAATATTAATATTTTATATATTATACTACAATATATAAAAAAACAAAAATTAGATACTTTCGTACCTAATTTTTTGATCCTAATCTAAATGATAGAATTAGAAACGAGATATAAAATTATTATTTTATTTCAAAATACCAATTTGTAAACCATTCAACATACTTATTGGATTTGATTGACCACCATGTTGATTATTAAAAGCTGAAGTGCCATCAATTCCACAAAGTGACATAATAGCTGCTTTTCCACCAGGATGTTGAGTCAAAGCAGGAGTAAGATCATAAACTTTGCCACTTACTGCTGTCCAACATTTTTGAGCACTATTAGCAGCTTTTACTTCTACCATAGTATAAGATTTTACAGTAGGTGTAGTAGGTGTAGTAGGTGTAGTAGGTGTAGTAGGTGTAGTTGGCGTAGTTGGCGTAGTTGGCGTAGTAGGTGTGGTTGGTTTTGGAGTAACAGGTGCTGGTGTTGTTACTTGAGAAGGTGATTTATCATCGTCTTCCCCATCTTCATCTTCAAATTCTTTATCTTCATCCTCGTCTTCATTCTCTTCTTTTTTTGATAATTTATTTTCTACTGTTTTTGTTTCTTTTTTGATTTCACCAGAATTTTCTTTAGTAGAATCATCTAATTCCATTTTTTCTGTATTTGTTACATTTTGTTCTCCACTTTCATCTTCCAAAAACTCATTATCCATGACAATCTTTTCCAGATCTTCACTGTCACTATTACTTAATTTACTAGTTTCTTCACAACCAGCACCAACTAATAAAAAAATTAGTGCCAAAAAAAATAAATTCTTTTTCATATAACATTAGTTAATTTGCCCTAAACTAGGCTTTAATAAATTATAGATATATTATACCAAAAAGATATAATTTAGCAACCCCTTGAAAAAAAAGCTAAAATAAGGTAGTATTGTTATGAATATTGTAACTGTTCTAAATGTTATAAATGATAACTTTAGCTAGAATACCCTAGATTCAATTACAACAAACGAAGTGATTTAACAACTTCAATACCTATAACATACACTATGAACATAGACAAACTAAAAGAAGTACTACGAGAACAGCCTAAATTTCGTTACAAACAAGTCTGGCAAGCTGTTTTTGTAGATTTAATAGAAGATTGGAATGAAAACACTACTCTACCAAAAGCTTTACGTGACAAACTAAATGAAGAATGTCCTTTGACTATCAAATCAACTGCTTTTGATTCCAATAATACTGACACTATCAAAGCACTAATCCAATTGGAAGATAACTCTCTAATTGAAACTGTTTTAATGCTACATAAAGACGGACGCAATACTGTCTGCGTTTCTTCACAAGTTGGATGTCCTGTTGGTTGTGCTTTTTGTGCTACAGGTACACTCGGACTTGGTCGCAATTTGACTGTAAGTGAAATTATCTTACAAGTTCTATTTTTTGCTAGATATCTAAAGAAAAATGAAGCTGAAAACAATCGCATTACCAATGTCGTCTATATGGGTATGGGTGAACCATTTTTGAATTATGACAATGTAATGGCTTCTGTAAAAATGTTAAATGACAAAGATGCTTTCAACATTGGTGCTAGACATATATCTATTTCTACTAGTGGTATAGTCACTGGTATCAAAAAATTTGCCAAAGAACCTTTACAATTGAATTTAGCAATATCACTACATGCACCAAATAATGAATTACGTTCTTCTCTTATGCCCATAAATGATAGATTCCCTATTGAAAAAGTAATGCAAGCCGTAGAAGAATACAAAGAAGCACGTGACAGACAAATAATGTTTGAATATTTAATGATGGATGGCATAAATGACAAAGAAATTCATGCCAAACAGTTAGTAGAGCTTCTAGGCAATGATACAACATTATATATGGTCAATTTGATTCGTTACAACCCAACAGGTAAATTTAGACCATCTCAAACACAAAACATCAAAAAATTCAAAAATATTTTACTTCGCGCTGGCATAAAAACTACTGAAAGATTTGCTTTTGGACAAGATATCAATGCAGCTTGCGGACAATTAGCCTTGAAAAACAGAAAAAAGAATTAAATACAAAATAAAAAACTCTCGTTGTTACGAGAGTTTTTTTTATTTTTTATTCCCAATCTCTATAAACTCTTATTTTATACTTTTTGGTGAATTCAGGATAACCTGAAATCTCAACAGTTACAAAGATTTCATTTTCTTCATAATCTAGATAAACTGATTTAGAAGTAGTATAACTACCATCAATTATTACTCTAGCATTTTTATTTTTTGCTTTGGCCGTAATCACTATGCGATCTTCATCTTCATTGGCTTGTAAATAATACAATGATTGTTTTGGATCAAAGACTGGTGAAAGTGTATCAACAATACCACTTATTTTCAATGAAGATAAATCATTGTCACCTAATTTTGGATATTTGTATCTAGTTACTGTCAATTTGTATTCTCTACTATAGCCATTTTCAGCTACTACTCTGACAATTATTTTGTTTTCGCCAGAAGAAAGTAACAAACTCTTGGTACCATAATATTTACTCTTCAATAATTCTTCATTTACATAAATAGAAGATTTGATATCATCAGCACGCAAAGTCAATTTCAAGACACTTTCAGTATAATCAGCTTTTATTTCATATTCTTTGATACTTGGATCAAACAATGGATCAAGTTTTGCATTCAAATTTTCAGTAAGAGATTTTAAATAACTATTGTTAGCGGCTTGTTCACGTAAAACTTCCAAATTGTAAATATTTTCTTTACCAGTATTACTTACAACTTTTATCTTAAACATATTTTTTCCAATTGACAAAGCTAATTTGATACTACTAGCATTATTAACAGGAACATCATTTACATAAATTTTATGATTTTTGTCTACAACAGCCAATTTCAAATTGAGAGTTATCTCTGAAAATTGAGCATTCATAAAATAATTATTCACGGTAGAAGAAAATTTTGGTTGCAAACTATATTTCAAATTTTCAGACATGTACTTCAAAAAAGGTTCTGAAACTTCTACTGTCGTATTATTTGAACTTACAGATGTTGTTTTTTCCACTAAGACTTTTCTGTTTTTTAATTCAGCATTAATATCATTACTAGAATTAGCTACACGTGTTTTTGAAAAAATAGTCTTACTATCCAAATCAGAAGCCAAACGATAATCATCAAATCTACTACTAGACAAAATTACAATTTTTTTGTTCCAATCATCATCATAATATTTTTTGGCAGTTTTTTCATCCACAACCCAACGCAATCTAGCTGCTGTATCTACTACATAAACTTTATTACTATTAGAAAATTTTACCAATTGTTTTATAGGACGAATAGTTACATTGTATTTAGCAGTTTTGACACTATTGAAATCTTTGCTTGACAACACTTTTATTTCAGAAAAATTATCATACCAACTTTTGAAAGTAACTTCATCAGGTATAAGATACTTCAAATTATCAGAACCAACATAATATATTGCTGATTTACTAGACAATTTGATAAGACTACCAGCTGGATATGTAGCGGCCAAAGTTTCTTCACCCGTAGCAAAAAAGACAGTCACGATAGCGACGAAAAGACTAATGAAATATAGAAGATACTTTTTCATATAAATAAATGATTATAGTAGATTTAAAACAGCCAAGTATAGCACAAAAATGCTCTTTTGTCAATAGTAAAATAAGCATTTTTAGCTAAAATTAGCCAATAAATACATTGCTATTGTATCACAAAAAGCAAAAAAAATCCATTATAAAAACAGTGGATTAATTTTTTTATAACAATTTATTTAGATATTTTAATTCTTAAACTATTTACTACTACAGAAAAACTACTCAAACTCATAGCCAAAGCCGCAATCATCGGGTTGAGTAATCCCAAAGCTGCCAGTGGAATAGCCACAACATTGTAGAAAAAAGCAAAAAACAAATTTTGTTTGATAGTTGAAAAAGTCTTCTTTGATAAAGTTATCGCCTCATAGACTTTGACTGGATTACTATTGGTTAGGACGATATTTCCTGTTTCTAGGGCAATATCACTGCCACCACCCATAGCTAGCCCCAAATCGGCTTGTGCGAGCGCAGGAGCGTCGTTGATACCGTCGCCAACAAATGCCACGACTTTGTTTTGAGCTTGTAGCTTCTTCACTTCTTCTGCCTTATTTTGGGGCAAGACTTCAGCCACAAATTTGCTAATTCCCAATTTATTAGCAATAGCCTCAGCAGTTTTGCGATGATCACCTGTAATCATGTAGACTTCAATATTTTTGTCTTGCAATTTCTGTACCGCTTCTTTGGCAGTCTCACGCAAAATATCAGCTACAGCGATGACAGCCAAGATTTCGTTCTTATCAAAAAGATAAATTGGTGTTTTGCCTTTTTCCGCATAATTTTCAAAAATTTCTTCAGCGTCTTTGTTTATCTTCACTTTTTCTTCAACAACAAATTTGGCATTACCCAAAAATATTTCTTGATTATTTATTACACCTTTTATTCCTCTACCTTTTACTGTTTGAACTTTTTTAGCTTCCGAAATAGTCAAACTTTTTTCTGTAGCAAATTTAGCAAAAGCCAAGGCAAGTGAATGTTCACTTTGTTTTTCCAAAGCACAAGCTAATATTAAGGCATCATTTTCCACTAAATTACTTTTTATTACCTGAATATTGGTGATTTCTGGTTTGCCTTGTGTCAAAGTACCAGTCTTATCAAACATCACCACTTGGATTTTGTGGGCTATTTCTAAACTCTCAGAATCTTTGATCAAAATTCCTTTTTCTGCACCCTTACCACTACCGACCATGATAGCTGTCGGTGTAGCTAGACCCAAAGCACAAGGACAAGCGATGACGAGCACTGCTACTGCGTTGATAATACTAGCTTCAAAGCCCGCGCCTAGCAAAAAATACCAAATTGCAAAAGTGACTACAGCAATCACAATCACACTCGGCACAAAAATACTTGAGACTTTGTCCACCAACTTTTGCATTGGTGCTTTGCTACTTTGAGCTTGCTCTACCAATTTTATAATCTTGGAAAGCATAGTTTCGCTAGCGATTTTACTTACTTGTATTTTGATAACTCCTGTACCATTGATAGTTGCCGCGAAAACTTGGTCTCCAATGTTTTTTTCCACAGCCACACTTTCACCAGTCAGCATTGATTCATCAATAGAAGTACTACCTTCTATAATCTTAGCATCAAGCGGAATCTTCTCCCCTGCTTTGACAAGCAAGATATCACCAACTTGTAAATCTTCAACAACAACTTCTTTTTCTTTATTATTTTCTAGCAGACGAGCTTTCTTCACACCAAGCGCAAAAAGTTTTTTTATAGCTTCTGACGCTCGTCCTTTACTTTTAATTTCCAAATATTTTCCAAGCAAAATAAGCATGATAATAGTGGCAGCTGTCTCAAAATATAGAGGACTACCAATACTCATAGCATAAACACTATAAAAAAAGGCCGAAGAAGTTCCAACAGAAACAAGTGTATCCATATTGGCTTGAAAATGTCTCAGTTGACTTAGCATACCACGATGAAATTGAAAACCAATCACAAAGACAACTATAAATGACAAAGCAAGAGCAACCCAAGGAAACCACATAGCCATTTCAAAAAACATTGCCACGAGCATCGGCAAAGTGAAAATAAGTGACCAAACAAATTTTTGAAAACTTTTTTTGATATTATTTTTTGTTTTGTCTTTGGCTTCAGCAATCATGACTTTGTAATCCCCGGCACTCGCTACAGCTTTGGCAAGATCTTCATCTTTGACTTGCTTTTCATCATATTCAAGATAAGCTTGTGCTAAAGCATAATTCACACTAGCACTTTTCATACCAGGCTGTTTTTGCAAACTGCGTTCGATACTGACCGCACATGAAGCGCAGTGCATACCTTCAATTTTGAGAGTATCTTTTTTCATAAGATTTTTTATAAAATTTTAAATTTTAAATTTACTTAACGATTTCCTCCCCTATTAGGGGAGGCTAGGAGGGGTCTTTAGCAAGATAAAACGTCTAGCTCAAAGATAGACCCCCTCTAACTCCCCCTACTAGGGGGAGAACCAATTCAGGACTATTCCACAATAAACTTCCCTCTCACCATCCCCATCCAACAACTAAAATTCAAAGTTCCTTTTTCTGTTGCTGTAAATTCTACAATATTTAAACCTTGATTTAATTTTTTCTTAATATTCAAATCCGGCACCACAATTTCACTAGTACAACCAGTCACTTGTTTACCATCTATTTCCCAACGCACTGGCACACCTGCTTTTATTTTTATCACTTCAGGATTGTAACCACTATATTCCACCGCCATTTTAACTACTTGCACACCTTCTGAATTTACGATAGATACTGCAGAATTACTTTGTGCATTTGTATTTTTCAAAAAATCAGTCAAACCAATACCACGAACAGCTAATCCAGATGACAAAGTATAAAAAGCAAAAGCAAGAATAATAAAACCAATTACTTTTTGCATCACCACATTTTTTTTGCTACTAGCTTTACTACTCGCCATCCCAATACTAAATAATATTGGACTAGTTCCAAGAGCAAAAATAGCCAAAGTCAGACCACCGACCCAAAAATTCCCCGAACTAACGGCAAAAAGTTGCATGCTCTGAGTGAAACCACAAGGCAAGAAAAAAGTAAAAGCTCCCAAAAGAATCGGAGCCATGGCATGTTCCGAATCTTTCAATTTATTCCAAACACCCATACTTTTTTTTGGCATGTGAATCCCTAGAGTTGTCATCGATGGCAAAAATCCCAAAATATTTAAGGCCAGCCAGAAAAGTATAAGAGCAATCAAAATAGTAAAGATACTAAGTACACTTGCTGAAAATTGGACGAAGTTGCCAAGAATCCCTAGCAATCCACCCAACAAGAAAAAACTTCCGATACGTCCAGCATGAAAAAGTAAATGAGGTTTGGCATTTTTGCTAAACTTATTTTCTACAGTTTTGTATTTGGCACCAAAAGACATAACCACCGCTCCAACAACAGCCAGACAAGTAGACATTGAAGCCACAATACCGATGAGAAAAGCAGCACCATAACCAATATTTTTGGAATCAATTTGAATCCAATCAAAAACTCCGATCCAAGAAAAGTATTTATAAACTAGATAAATACAAAAAACAATAAAAAGTGACCAAGCCCACTGTGCACCTGTCGCTTTGTTTTTCTTTTCTTTTTTGTCAATCGGATTTTCGGAAGCGCTATAACCCAATTTTTCAATCGTCTTGATTATTTCTTGACTATCTGGTTTTTCGTTTGAAAAATAGACTTGCGCAATTTGAGTCTTGTGTGAGACTTCTACTTTCTCAACGTTTGGTATTTTTTTTACATCTTCAGAAATAAGATGCTCGCACGACACACAAGTCATACCATTGATATAGATTTTTTTGTACTGGCTCATAGTTTTTTATATAATCCCGAGTCGAGAATACGACGAGGGATCTTTCTTAAAATTATACTTATTTATTTAACAAAATATTTCAAACTAAATAAAATTTTAAATTAAATTAATTATTAGTTATTAATTGTTATTTGATAATTACTATTTCTGTGACAACTTCGTAACTTTGATAATCTCTTGAATTTTTTCTTCTTGTTTGACGTCATCGTTACTAACAATCGCATTTTTGAAACAAGATTTTAGATGACCTTCCAAAAGTAAATTATTGGCAGATTTTAAGAGTCCTATTACTGCCAAATTTTGTTGCATAATATCTACACAATATTTATTTTCTTCCAACATTTTCATAATTTTACCAAGTGAGGTATAAGCTTTTTTGGCATTGAGTAAAGCTTTTTGTTTGTTTGGACTTAAATTTGTTTGCATATAACTTGTTTTTAATAATAAATAACCTATACCCCAGGTATAGGTATTATAGCATTGAAACAAAACTTAAACAAACACACAATATGTGTATAAGTATTCCCATATCATATGAAAAAGGTTATACTAAAGATAATAGATGATATAAAAATATCAAATTATGAAAAATATCATTACCCTAAAAAATAAAGAAATAAACCTAAATGAACTTCATGTAATGGGTATTTTGAATATTACACCAGATTCTTTTTATGATGGTGGCAAAAATTCTGGACAAGAAACCATCTTGAAAAAAGTCCAAACAATGATAGATCATGGTGCAACTTTTGTAGATATCGGTGGCTACTCTTCTCGCCCAGGTGCTGACTATGTGAGCGAAGAAGAAGAACTAAGCAGAGTTATTCCTGTTATCCAATTATTAAATACAAAATTTCCTGACATCGTCATTTCAATTGATACTTTCCGTAGTACTGTAGCCAAACAAGCTATCCAAGCTGGTGCTAGTATTATCAACGATATTTCTGCCGGTAACATGGACGAAAAAATGTTTACAACTGTCGCTGACTTGCAAGTACCATATATTATTATGCATATGCAAGGTACACCACAAACCATGCAAGACAATCCAAGTTATGAAAATATTTGTGAAGAAGAATTACAATTTTTTACAGAAAAAATAAACAAGCTCCAAAAACTTGGTGTCAAAAATATTATCATTGATCCTGGTTTTGGTTTTGGCAAGACTGTAGAACACAATTATGAACTTTTGAATAATTTGCAAATCTTTCAAAAATTTGGATTACCTATATTAGTTGGCTTTTCCCGAAAATCAATGATAAACAAAGTAATTAACACGACTCCCGAGCAAGCCTTAAATGGCACGACTGTACTAAACACTCTAGCTCTGACCAAAGGTGCTAAAATCTTACGAGTGCATGATGTCAAAGAAGCAAAAGAAGTAATTTTATTATATAAAAAAATGATTTCACAAAAAAATTAAAAAAACAAAAAAGTTCAAAAGGCTTGAAATATAAATATAATTAGCCTTTCTAGCTTTTCCAGCATTTTAAGCCTTTTAAGCATTTTCAAACATATGAAAAAAATTATCATTATAAGTCTCATATTTGTAACTTTGATTGTAGCAAACATTTTTATCTTGAACTATTCTAGACAAAATAAACAAATAAATAATAATGTCTCCCCTAGTTCTACTTCACAAACACCTTTGACTCCACAAGTAGAAGAAAAAATTATTACTAATTTTACAGAATGTCTTGAAGCAGGTTTCCCAATAATGGAAAGTTATCCAAGACAATGTAAAACAACTGATAACAAAAATTTTATTGAAGATATTGGTAACGAACTAAATCAAAGAGATCAAATAATTTTGGAAAATATTCGTCCCAATCAAATTGTTACCAGTCCTTTGACTATCACTGGTCAAGCTCGTGGTACTTGGTTTTTTGAAGCAAGCTTCCCTATCGTCTTGACTGACTGGGATGGAATCATCATCGCAAGTGGTATTGCTACAGCCAAAAGTGATTGGATGACAGAAGAGTTTGTAGCATTTGAAGCGACACTAACTTTTGACACACCGACCTACAAAAATAATGGACATCTAATACTCAAGAAAGACAATCCTTCTGGATTGCCTGAGTACGACGCAACGCTAGAAATACCAGTATTATTTGATATGAAATAATGTCCACATAAAGACTTGATTTCAAGTCTTTATTGTGATATTATGTTTTCTGTGAAGTAACAATTCAAACATTCGGGGATCGTCTAATGGTAGGACTTCAGGTTTTGATCCTGACTATTGGGGTTCGAATCCCTATCCCCGAACTAAGAAGAAACAGCTAATTTAGCTGTTTTTGTTATTATGGTGTGAATAACTTTTAATTTTATTTTAAGTTTTTTTAAAAATAGCTATTTTTTTGCTAAAACAAGCTACTTTTTTGTATATTTGCGATAATTAGAGTAGAGAGGTATTATAAATATGTATTTTAAACTAAAAAAATAAACACTGTGATCAAATTTAATCAAAAAATAATGATATTAATAATATTCATAATATCAGGATTTTCTACTCTTTTTATAAAACAAGTGTTTGCTTTTAATTCAGTAGACCAAAAAATTATAAATAAAATAATATTAGATCAAGAATTTCAAAACCAAAAATTAGATTCAAAAACTATTGAATACAAAAGTATTGAAAACTTGATAACTTCTATAGATTTCAAAAAAAATGTAGCCGATGAAAAAGAGGCAGCTTATGATAAAGCAATTAATCAATTAAAATGGTGGATTACTGGTTTTGGTTTTTTGATCTCAGCTATTTTAATATTTTTTGGAATAATGGAAGATAAAAGATTAAAAGATAAAAAAAAGGAACTATCTGAAGAATTAGAAATAAAAAAGAAAGAATTAGATACGTCATTTAAGGAACAAAAAGAACTTTTAGTAAAAGAAGCCGAAATAAAAGTAAAAGAAGAAATGATAAATATAAAGGAACAAATACGTACTGATATATCGGAACAATTTAAAGAGTTAAGAAAAGAAACAAATACAGATATAGATAATGTTCTAAAAGAAATAGCCAGTAACTCAACTATAAAAAATACAAAAGAGGAAGATTCCTATGAAAATGAAATAACAAGTCAAAAAGAAATAGATATTTAATATGATGAAACTAAAATTATCACAATTAAATAAAGATCTAATAAAATCTTCTTTTGTAGGAAAGATGTCTTTTTCTGAATTAGACAAAATTTCTGAATTTACATATAGGAAAATAGAAAATGATGGATCAGATAATAAATTTTTTCAAAGACTAAGTGACCAAGAAAAAATAAAAAAAATAGCTAACTACATAAAAAATTCTTTAATAGATGAAGAAGGAATAATAAAAAAAGATAAAAAATCTATAGTACTTTTTCCAACTGCTATAATATTATCCATTAATGAAAGGGATGAAAACACAGAAAGTGAAATAACTTGGGATGGAGAATATTTAACATTTGACACAAAACTATACAAAGCTTTTATTATTGACGGACAACACAGATTGTTAGGAATAAAAAAATTTTATGAAGAAAACAAGTTAACTTTTGATGAATTAGATATTGAATTGCCAATTACAATGCTTGTCGGTTATGATATTTGGGAACAATCAAAAATATTTGCTACAGTAAACTTTGAACAAAAAGCCGTAAATAAATCTTTATATTATGATTTATTTGGTTCTCAAGAAGGAGAATATAATGAATATACTCTTTCTCACTCTATAGTTAAAAAGCTTAATTATTCAAAAAGTGACCCTTTTTTTGGTCTAATAAAAATGTTAGGAACTGGCTCAGGCACTATTTCTCAGGCTTTTTTAGTAGAAAAGATAAAAGAATTATTTAAACCAGAAAAAGCTTTTTCAATATTATATGATGAATATAAAAATAAAAAAACAGATCCTATAATAATATATAATATATTATCAATTTATTTCCAAATAATAAAAGAAAAATTTTCAGAACATTATCCAAAACCAAAAATAGATGGAAGTTACTCAATATTTGAGCAATCTATATTATTTAAAACTACTGGCGTAGGAGCCTTTTTGAAATTATTTAATGATTTTGAAAAAGAGATAAAACTTAATAACAATAATATACAATATTTAAAAGAATATTTTAACAAAATATTTTCATTAATAAATAAAACAGAAGCAAAAAAATTATTTGGTATTGAAGGAGATTTCAGTAGAAGTGGTGGAGAAGGATTACAATCAAGATTATACAAAAAAATGAAAGAAATAATAGATTATAAAAAAGATGTTATTGGTAAAAAACATAATAATTTAATTATATTGGATATAGAACATGGAAAATCAGATGAATATAACAGAAATCACCACATTTTAACATTTGATAATAGTACAACTATAATAAATGATGATGAATTAGAAAATATTAAAAAACAAAATATTAATAACAATTAAAATTCATAACTCCACAAAACGTATCCCCTCCCGATACGTTTTATGATATAATAAAGCAACCTAAAATCTAAACCAAAACATATCAAAAGAACAACAAAACAAACAAAACCAAAAGAAGCGACTCCTTTCAAGACTTTTTTTATCAAAAAAGGTATTGGCAAAAAAAGAGAAAGCCAAAAAAAAGTGAGTGTCACAGCACCAACAGACTTTGATCTAAACAAAGAAAAAAAAGCTATAATAGACTTGCTGGAAAATAGCGATAGAAATATCTTTATGACAGGCCGAGCTGGCACTGGTAAATCCCACTTCCTCAAATACTTTCGCGCTACCACCAAAAAAAATGTGGTAACTTTGGCATACACTGGCGTAGCAGCTCTCAATGTCCAAGGACAAACTATTCACTCTTTTTTTCGCTTTCACCCACAAACTACATTAGACAGCATAAAAAAAATGTATGATGACAACAATAATATTTATAAAAAAATAGATATTATTATCATCGATGAAATCTCTATGGTTCGTGCTGACTTGTTGGATTGCATAGACAAATTTATGCGTCTAAATGGTAACAGACCAGATGAACCTTTTGGCGGAGTGCAAATATTTGCTATTGGTGACTTGTACCAATTGCCACCTATCGTCGTAGATGATGAAGAAATTTTTTTCAAGTTACATTATGAAAGTCCTTATTTCTTTGATGCCAAATGTTTTTCAGATGGCAATTTTTTCAAAGTAGAATTAACACAAATATATAGACAAGACAGCAAAAAACAAAATAAATTTATCAAGGCTCTAGACAAAATTAGAACTTGCAGTTTTGACCAACAAGATATAGAATTAATAAATAGCAGATTTATACCACAATACAAAAAACCTGAAGATGAATTTGTGCTATCTATTGTCCCAACCAATTATGTCGCTAATACTATAAACAAAAAAGAAATGGACAAATTGCCAGCCAAAGCAAAAATGTACAATGGGACAATTGAAGGACAATTCAAAGAAAGAGATTTACCTACCGAACTAAACTTAATTTTGAAAGAAGGTTCTCAAGTCATGATACTTAGCAATGATCCTCTTGGTCGTTGGGTAAATGGTGATATTGTAAAAATAATAAAAACAGAAAAAGATAGTGTAAGAGTACTTTTTGATGATAATACTTACGAAGATATTACATCCCAGACAAGAGAAGCTATCCGTTTTATCTACAGCAGAGAAAACAAAAAAATAGAATCTGAAGTTGTTGGTAGTTTCACCCAACTGCCACTAAAACTTGCTTGGGCAGTAACTATTCACAAAGCACAAGGAAAAACTTTTGACAAAGTACATATAGATTTTGGTTCAGGTACTTTTGCTCACGGACAAGCTTATGTCGCCCTTAGTCGCTGTCGCACACTAGAAGGTATGTCTCTCACGACTCCCCTGCTTGCTAAGTACATTTTCATTGATGAAAGAGTAAAGAAGTTTATGGATTTAAATAAATAAATTTTAAATTAAAATTATGACTCCACCAGAACAAATGCGAGAATTAGAAATTGAAGCTAAAAAAAAAGCAATCTCTTTTATATTACAAACTATAGAACAAGCTGGCGAAGAATTTGAAGAAATTGATGTAGAACCATATTTAGAAAAATATTTAGTAAAAGAAAATAAAAGTATAATTGAATTAAATCAAGAAGATTTAGAAAAGATTTTTTCTGATTTTTTAGTTGATTATTTAGATAGCACAAGGGAAGAGCAAACTGATTAAAAAATATATTATATTAACTAAATTATTATTAACCAAAATACAATATGGGAATAGATAAACCAGGGCCAACACCCGAAGAAATAAATTCACAAAAGGAAGCTGCTGAAGCTGATATGTATGCAGCATATGCAGAACTTGCTGAAATTCATGAAGATAAAGGACCTGTAATACCTGAAACAAAAAGAGAATGTAGAGAAGATATTGCTGAACTAGAAAGGATGTTTGATGAATTTGAACAAAATCATAATATTCAAAAATTAATGGCAATTGAAGAATTAGGACCAGAAAACTCACCACAACGTAATAAAAGAAGTCCTGCCAAAGCAGATCTATCAACTATGTATACCAAAATACAAACAATTAAAAATGAAACTAATATTTCTGATGACGAACTGGAAAAAATAAGACTTAGATATGAAAAATTTGATCAAGCAATAGGAATAGTAAATAGAGGAAAAGTAGATCACACTAGAACAACATGTTTATGATAAAGATAAAAGCAATTGGTTTTGATTGGGTAGGAGTAGTCTTTTTTACTTCTAGATATCACACCATGATTTCAGAACTTCTAAATATTTCCAATGAAGAATTTAGTAATTCTTATTACAAATACAATCATCTTATAAATACTACCAATATAGACGAAAAAGAATTTTGGACTATAGTATTTACAGATTTAGGAAAAGAATCAAAAGTAGATGAATTCTTGAAATTACTTCACAATTTTCCAAAAGGAAAATATAATGAAGAGATACTTCCTCTAATAAAATTATTAAAAAATAAAGGTTACAAAGTTGGTTTGTTTAGTAATCACACTGCAACTGGTGCACAAGAAGCCAGACAACTTGGCGTTGATGATTTGTTTGATATCACTTTATTTTCTGCCGAAGTAGGTGTAATGAAAGCAGACCCAGCAGCATTCCTAATGCTAGCAGAAAAACTTGAAGTAAATATTTCCGAAATGATTTTTATAGACGATACTCCCAGAGTTTTGGAAAATGCCAAAGAAATAGGTTTTGAACCAATTCTCTATACCAATATGGAAAGCCTGTTGCAAAGATTGCAAGAATTAGAAATTTTGACAGCAAGTGAAATAAAAAAATTATAATAAAAAAAGACTCACTATTTTCCAGTGAGTCTTTTTTGTTTTACCAACTACTTTTATTTTTCTTTGCTTCAGCATCTTCTAGAGCCTCTTCTTTACCGGCTTTTACACCTATATCAAAAAGAGATTTTTTATCTTTTTTTGCTTTTTCTTCTTCTTTTTCTTTCTTTTCTTCATCAGTTTCATCTACGGAAAATAAACTCATATGATTTGTGGTTAAGAATAAATAATAGATTTTTGCATTACATCAATAAACAAAACAAATTTAATACACTACTTATTTAGTATAGTATTTATTTATTATTATGTCAAGATAAAAAAAACGTACCTAGACAAGTACGTTTTAAAAATTTAGAAAACAATTATTTTTTCTTTTTTGTTGTTTCTTTTTTCTTAGCTACTTTTGTTTTTGTAGTTTTTTCTTTTATTTCTTTTTTTGGTTTTTCTTCTTTTATTTCTTCTGTTTTAGTTTCTTTTGATGTTTTTTCTTTTGTTTCTTTTTTTTCTTTTGATTCTTCTTTTACATCAGAATAACCTAGAAGTTTCATCAATTTATCAACCTTATAATTCAATTGATTGATTTTTTCTAAAAGTTCACCAGAATCTTTTGTTTCTCTACTTCCTCCTCTTGTATCGTCTTTTCTTACAAAACAGTTATTACAAAAAATTTCTTTACCAGGTGTAGGTCTAAAAGGTACTTGACATTCTGAACCACATTTATCACAAATTGCATCATGCATTTGTCTATCTTCAAAACTTGGTCTTTCACGTCTTTCTCCTCTGTCACCACCAAATCTAGGTGCTGGACCACCACTTTTGCCAAAACAATGACTGCACAAAACCGGTTTGTCTCCTGAAGGTTTAAAAGGTACTTCACAATTATCACCACATTCATCACAGACAGCTCTGTGCATGGTTTTTTGGAAATCTCCACCTCTACTACCTCTGTCACCACCTCTATCTCCAAATCTTTTGGCCCCAAATGATTTATTACCACCAAAACTACTACCACGGCCAAAACCACCACCGGATCTATCGCCGTCACGATTAAAACTTCCCATATAAAATATTCCAATTACTTAAATGTAATTTGTCCCTTAGTATAGCAGAATTTCAACACTTTGTCAAGAAACACGAATATTATTTCAAATACTAAACAAATATTAACCACGAATATTAGACATGCACTCATAATAACTTGAAGTAACTAAAGGTAACTGGATGATGTTTTGTTAATTACTTCCAGTTACTTTTTGTTATTATATAATTGCTAACTACAAGCAAAACATAACAAAAAAGGCCTTTTGAGCCTTTCAAGCTTTTCTGGCCTTTTAAGCCTTGTTTAATATCTTCCCAAATCCAATTCTTGGTCAAATTTTATTTTTTCCACAAAATCTGGCATATGACTAATCAAAATAATAGCACCACTATAATTATTTATAGCCTCAGCTATAACGGGTATATGACGGAAATTGATATGATTGGTAGGTTCGTCCAAAACAAGTAAACCAGGTTGCAATAAAACCAATCTAGCAAAAGATAAAAGACCTTTTTGTCCTTCTGACAAATGTGAAATTTTGAGCCCCATAGTTTCACCAGAAAGTAAAAATCCAGCCGCTACAGCACGCATATTTTCAGTAGTAGTCCCCTCTTGTACTACACTTTGCAAAGAATCAAAAACTGTTTGATCATAATCAAGCGTAGCAAAATCTTGGCTATAATAACCTACACGAGTATTTTTCATAATAGTGACACCTTCATTGCTACCATTGACCAAAGTTCTAAGTAAAGTACTTTTTCCAACGCCATTTGGACCAGCAATAAGTAGTCTATCTCTTTGACGCAAAATAATATCAACTTCTTTTATAATAGCCTCGTGATTTTTGATAACTTTGATAGATTTGATAGTCACTATATCACCAATAATTCCTTGAGCAGGAATATCAAATTCTCTAATTGTCTTATCTTCGCGACGAACTTCTACTTTATTTTCTTCAAATTCGTCTATTTCTTCACGCAATTTACTCGCCAATTTACGCATTTTACCACCTTTGTTGGAAAAGAAATTTACTTTGTCTTTATTATCTTGAATTTGTTTTTTTAGTTGAGCATTTTTCTTTATTTCTCTATCAATTCTATTTTGAATTTCATCAACTACTGAATAATAGTCACCAACATAAGTCTCAACTTTTTTGGTAAAGACATCAAGATAAATAACACCTTCAGTAAAACAATTGAGGAAATCAGCGTCATGAGAAATCACTATCACTGTTTTGTCATACATCACCAAAAATTGGATAAGATGATCAATTCCGTCTTTATCCAAATTGTTTGTAGGTTCGTCCAAAAGCAAAATATCTGGATTTTGGATAAGAGCAAAAGCAAGTAAAATACGTGCTTGCTGTCCACCAGACAAATCTCCTACTTTGCGATCAGTTGGTACTGTAAGATTAACAGCGTCCATTACCTTACTTATTTGACTTTTGATATTACCTGGAACTTCATGAAAGGCTTTGCCAAAATAATCTTCAATAGTCAAAGCCAAATCACTCTTGGCAATCATCTGCTCAGCTGTACCAATACTAGCTTCATTTGTCAAAAAAACATTACCTGAGTTTGGTTTATTTTCACCTTTGATAAGTTTAAAAAGTGTACTTTTGCCAGCACCATTTTGGCCCATTAATGTAAGTTTTGCACCTTTACGTACAGAAAAACTGACCTCGTCCAAGACTGGTTTTCTTTCTGCATATTCAAAACAAACATTGTCAAAACGTAGAATTACTTCTTCAGCCATATTATATATAATTTAAGAATAAATAACGAGCCTAAAAAAGGTTCGTAATTCCGACATATAATCTCATATTTTAGCTGATTTGTCAATAAATTTGACTCAATCATCTTCAAAGGAGTACAATTATATCATAAAATAAACTTATAAAATTAAAAAATAATAATTCTTAATACAAACAACTTATGCTCAAAGAATACACAGACTACATCAAAGACAATCCAAAAGGCTTATGGTTCAAACGTAAACTCTATGGTTGGGGTTGGACACCTGTCAAATGGCAAGGTTGGTTAGTTACTCTAATTTTTGTAGGCTTTATTATCTGGACAGGTACAACATTGAGTCCAACTGCCACTACAAACGATCTTGATTGGTTCTTTGCCAAAATAGCCGTTGCTATTTTTTTGCTAATGTTCCTTGCTTACAAAAAAGGAGAAAAACCACGTTGGCAATGGGGTATTCCAAAGGAAAATGATGATAAAAAAAATTAAGATAAAAAAATAAAGCATCCAAAATTAATAAGTAATCAAATTGCTTATTATTGTGATAAAAAATACAAAAAAGTTAATCACACAATCTTATTGATATTACAACTATTTTGTGATAAAGTGCAGGTACTTAATTCATTTAAATAATAATAAATATTTATGAAAAAAATCATATCTTTGGGAAGTGTTTTGGCAACAGTCGTGTTGCTCGGAGCTGGTTGTAATGTAAACATCAATACACCTGCTAACACTACTCCAACTGACAATACAACAGCTACCACTGAACAAGCTGATGATACTTCAAACGAAACTAGTAACCAAAATAATACTGAGACAACTACTCAAAATACCAACACTAATACTGTAACAAATCCAATAACTTACACTAATCCTGAATTTCATTTTAGTCTAACTCTTCCTGCTACTTGGACAGGTTATACTACCAAAACAACTGAAAACGATTTAGGTGGAAAAACTGTTTGGATTGGATTATCAGATTGGGATGACATGTTTGCTATATCTGTTTATCCAACAGAAGTAAATCCTCATCCAAACATGAGATATTTTGGTACCAATGGACAAGTTTATTATTATGGTGGACAATCTCAATATATCAAAATAGAATCTCTTGATGCTAGATGGCGTGAAATCAGTACAATTATGGATAGCTTCACTGTTGCTAATTTGGATGATGGCACTCAAAGTTGGCAAACTTATAGCAATGCTACTCACAATTTCACAATAAAATATCCAACTACTTACAAGACCGCAGTAGACACAGCTGCTTGGACAAATTCTGTAGTCAACTTTATTGAAACAGCTCCAGGTGCACAATCTTATCGTGCTGTTATTAGTGTCTGGAATAGTCTAGAACAATATAAAGCTTCCAATGTTTATAGTGCTATGAAATATTCTTCTAGAAAAGTCGGTGACAAATATATCGTTATTAGTTACCACGCTTTGGACAGTGAAACAAATATCATAGAAGAATGGACAAATATAATTAACAGTCTAAAAATCACAAATTAGTCCATACTTACAAAAAAACAACATCACTTAAACTTAAATTAGTTAGTAAAAACAAAAGCAATTCATAATTATGAATTGCTTTTGTGTGTGCCCGAGATTGTCTGTCTTTCAAGACTCTCGGGCTCACTCCTTGTCTTCTTCTTCCAAAAAAGGCTTCAGCCGCTCGATGCACGAGCTGGCGTCTGGCCGTTTTTTTGGACGGTGGGACAAAAGTTCCGCAATCAGCTGGCGGATTTCTTCTGGCCACTTTATTTTCAAAGATCTAGGTTTACGATTAAACCTAAAATCATAGAATTTACTGGCATCACTATCATGACGAACTCCCCAAGGGTCCGATCTGAAACTACCAAACAAAAGTTGGTAAAAAATGATACCAGCGGCGAACATATCTGCCTTGGGACTATCTCCACCTACATACGCCATGAACTCTGGCGCAGCATATTCTGAAGTCCCAAAGAACAGACTCTTGTCTTTCCCAAGGACAAGAGGATCGGTGAGTTTCACCTGAATGTTTCCGTATTGATCTCGGGAGATCAAGACGTTAGAAGGCTTCACGTCGAGATGAAGCTTCCCATTCTGGTGAAAATGATTCAGACCTTGAAAAATTCCCATCATAATCTGAATCAGATGACGGAATTTTCCAACCAAATGGATATTTTTAGTGAGAGAAGCGCCAAACGCCTCCATCAAATATCCATTTTTGAAATCGGTTTCAAACACCCGAACCACGTTCGAGTGTTGTGGCAAAGCTACCAGGAGAGTAAACTCCATGAGTAACTTTTCCAGATTTTGCAGATGACTCACTTCATCTTCTTGAGGAATAAGCTCTTTGAGAGCGTACTCCTCACCTGTCACCTCGTCCACGACGAGGTGAACACGAGCAAATCCACCTTCTCCCAGAAGGCGGATTGTCGTATACCTTTTCAGGTCCAACATTTTCCACCCCCTATAAAGAAGAGACAAAAAGACATTAAAAAAAAATTTAAGATTTGTAAAAAAAACTGTGCAAAAAAACATCCTTTTTTAGGATGTTTTATGCTATATAAAATAATTTTTTAAGCGACAATACTCACAAGTCTCCCTTTCACATAAATAACTTTTTTAGGATCTTTGCCTTCCAACCATTTTTGTACATTTTCAAGTGCTAACGCTTTAGACTTGATATCTTCTTCAGAAAGTTCTGCACCAACTTGTAATTCATCACGTACTTTGCCATTAACTTGGACGACAATTGTAATCACATCTTCTTTCGTTTTTGATTCATCATACTCTGGCCATTTTTGTGTGGAGATACTTTGACTATTTCCATACATCGCCCAAAGTTCCTCAGCCATGTGTGGTGCAAATGGTGAAAGTAATTTGATAATTTGCAAATAGTCTTCTTTGGTAATAAAAGGTGCTTTTGAAACTTCATTACTAAGCTCCATAAGCTTGGCTACAGCTGTATTAAATCTCATGTTATCTATATCATCAGTAACTTTCTTGATTACAACATGAAGCAGACGAGTGACATCATCACTTGTATTATCCCCTATTTTTTCTTGCAAATTCCAAACTCTATCAAGAAATCTTTTGACACCAACAAGACCATTGGTATCCCATTCAACCGCTTGATCAAATGGACCCATAAACATAATATAAGTACGAAGTGTATCAGCCCCAAATTCAGCTACCACATCATCAGGATTGACGACATTGCCTTTGGATTTACTCATCTTTTCACCACCTTTGGCCAAAATCATACCATGTGAAGTACGCTTTTTGTAAGGTTCACTCGTTGGCACTAATCCAATATCATACAAAAATTCATTCCAAAAACGAGAATAAAGCAAATGTAAAACAGTATGTTCCATACCGCCATTGTACCAATCAACTGACATCCAATATTTCAATTTTTCTTGACTAGCAAATTCTGTATCATTGTTTGGATCAATATAACGCAAGAAATACCAAGAGCTTCCTGCCCAATTTGGCATAGTATCGGTTTCTCTATTTGCTTCTCCGCCACAATTTGGACAAGTCGTCTTCACCCATTCAGGAATTTGTGACAATGGAGATTCACCTGTGTCTGTCGGTTCATATTTTTCAACTTGTGACAATTCTAGTGGCAACTCACTTTCGGCAATAGCAAACCAACCTGGATTTTGTTCATTTCCACCTTTATTTTCACTCGCACATTTTTCACAATAAACAAGTGGAATAGGTTCACCCCAATATCTTTGACGTGAAAAAACCCAATCACGAAGTTTGAAATTGATTTGTTTTTTTCCAATATTTTTTTCTTCAAGCCAAGTAATCATTTTTTCTTTGGCTTCTTCTGTCTTCAATCCATTTAAGAAATCAGAGTTAACAGAAATTCCTTCACCAGGAAAACATTCAGATTCTACTCTAATACTACTAGATGCTCCAGCAGCAACATCTTCAGCATTTCTATATGATGTATAAATAGCTGGTGGCAAAACAACTTTTTTTATAGCTATATCATATTTCTTTGCAAACTCAAAATCTCTTTCATCATGCGCAGGTACCGCCATAATAGCTCCAGTACCGTAAGTAGCCAAAACATAATCAGCAACAAAAACAGGAATCTCTTCGTTGTTGACAGGATTGATTGCTTTGATACCTTGCAACTCCACACCTGTTTTTTCTTTTTGTAATTCGGTACGTTCTAAGTCTGATTTTAATTTGGCTTTATTTATATAATCTTCTACATCTGCAAAATTACTAATTTTATCTTTCAACTTTTCTACCAAATTATGTTCTGGTGACAAGACCATATAAGTCGCACCAAACAAAGTGTCCGGTCTGGTAGTAAATACTTCTATTTTTTCTTCACAGTCTTTGATATTGAAAAATACGCTAGCACCTTCACTCTTCCCAATCCAATTTTGTTGTTGGACTTTGGCACGCTCAATATAATCTACATCTTCAAGACCAGACAAAAGTTTGTCAGCGTATTTGGTAATAGCAAGCATCCATTGATATTTGTCTCTTTTTTCTACTTCTCCACCACAACGTTCACATTTACCATCGACGACTTCTTCATTAGCAAGACCAATCTTGCAAGAAGTACACCAATTGATTGGCATATTTTTCTTGTAAGCAAGACCGTGTTTGAAAAGTTGTAAAAAAATCCATTGTGTCCATTTGTAATATTTTGGATCAGTAGTATCTACCACACGAGACCAATCAAAACTAATGCCAAGACTTTTTATCTGTCTAGTAAAATTAGCAATATTTTCAGCTGTCACATCAGCCGGTGGACGACCAGTCTTGATCGCATAATTTTCAGTTGGCAAACCAAAAGCATCGAAACCAATTGGATAAAGGACATTGAATCCTTCCATTCTCTTTTTGCGAGCAACAATATCCATACCAGTGTAAGGACGAGGATGACCGACGTGCAAACCTGCTCCAGATGGATAAGGAAATTCTATCAAAGGATAAAATTTTGGCTTGTCAGAAGAATCTTGAGCACAAAAAGATTTATTATCTTCCCAATATTTTTGCCATTTTTTCTCTATATCTTGAGGATTGTATTTGTTCATAAAATTTTATTATTTTTTCAAGAAAATATATCAGGACTAAAGTTCTGAGTTACAATACTACATTAACAAAATTTAAGACAAAAATCAATAGCAACAAAAATGCTCTTTTTGAGCATTTTTATACAAATTTATTTACATGTGCTTTTAATTTATCCCATTCTTCATTTGATAAAGATATATTATTAATATTAGCATATTTCATAATCTTATCAAAAGCACTAACAGCAGCATTTTTATTTTTTTGCATAAAAAAATGATTAATAAGACTTTCCATTTTTTCTTTTATTTCTTTTTTGTTTTCTATTTCAGATCTATTATCACTTTCACCAGATAAATTACTTGGCATTGGTGAATTATTAAATTCAGACATAATTTTAAAAACTTAAAAATAACTTATCTTAAGTTTAATACATTATCAAAAATAAAACAACCTTGTGAAAGATTGTCTTATTTTTTCTATGTTTCAATTTTTTTATGATACGTGTTTTTCAATCATTTCTTTTAATCTGTCTTTTGGTACTCCACCGATCATTTGATCTACCAATTCACCACCTTTGAATACCAAAAATGTAGGGATACTCATCACACGATATTTACCAGCTGTAAGATTGTTTTCATCAACATTCATTTTGGCAATTTTAGCTTTGCCAACTAATTCATCTGACAATTGAGATACTACGGGACCCATCATTTGACAAGGACCACACCAAGGAGCCCAAAAATCTACCAAAACAGGTACTTCTGATTTTAGTACTTCTGCTTCAAAATTTGCATCTGTTAAAATTACTTCTGACATATTATTTACTTCTTAAAAATTAACTTTTTTGAATAGTGTAAATAATATACTACTTTTCAAAAAATGTGGCAAGGTGTGGACAAAAATAGTTAAAAGTTTGTAAAGTCACTTATTTTGCATGTTCTGCTTAATTTGCTTATTATGCTAATAAAAAATCAAGGTTCTAGCCTCGATTTTTCTTTTTTCAAATTGTTTTAATGTTTTTATGCTTTTATGTTTTCATCCAAATTATAAAAATTGAATTTCACGTGCTTTTGTCTCCTCAGTATAAAATTCCAATACATCATCAACTTCAATTTTAATTTTACCTTCAAATCTAACACCACATTCCATACCTTCATGAACTTCTTTAGCAATAGATTGTCCAAGACGACATTCTGTAATTTTGCCATTACCCATCACCAAACCTTCATGAACTACTCTAGCCAAAACATTTTTGACTACTTTGCCAGATTCCATCTTGCCACCAACAATCATCGAACCTTTTTCTTTGCGGAAAATGCCTATAACTTTCATTTTACCATATTCTGTAATAATTTTTTCATCACTAAGCAATTTACCCAATTCTTCTTTTACCCAATTTATCAAATCATAAATAATATCATATTTCAAAAAGTCAACTCTTTCTTCACGCATCATACTGTTAGCCAAAGGAGTCGCATTGACATTGAAACCAATGACAGTAGCACCACTAGTAGCTGCTTTTTTTACGTCATCTTCAGTAATGTTGCCAAGACCTTTTCCAATAATTTTGACACCTACTTCGTCATGTCTAATCTTTTCAAAAGAAGAAATAATTGCTTCAAGAGAACCAAGTACATCTGCTTTTACAACTATGTTCAAACTCTTCTTTTTGTCTTCTTCATCAACATTGTTATCAACATCCAAGTTTCTTTCAGCACCTGTTTGTTCTACTTTTTTCTTTCTCAAATTTATTTCAGTAGCAGTACTTTCTTTGGTAATATCTAAGACATCACCTACTTCAGGTGCTATTTTGAAACCAATGATTTGAATAGGTACAGAAGGTCCAGCTTCGTCTACTAAATCTCCTTTATAATCTTTCATAGCTCTTACTTTGCCATAAATTTCATTATTTACCACAAGTTTGTCACCTCTATGCAAAGTACCTGATTGCACTAGTACAGTGGCGACAGGCCCCATACCCTTATCTACATTTGATTCTACTACAGTACCAATAGCTTGCAAATCTGGGTCAGCTTGTATTTTGTCTTCATTTATATCAGCAACCAAAATTAACACATCCAATAATTTGTCAATATTCAAATTTTGTTTTGCAGAAATTTCTACCATTGGGATATTTCCACCCCATTCTTCAGCCAAAACACCTTTTTGTGACAAATCAGTTTTTGTTTTTTGAACATCAGCACTTTCTTTATCAATTTTATTGATTGCAACTACATACGGCAATTTAGCAGCTTTGATAATACTAATAGCTTCTTCTGTCTGAGGCTTGACCCCATCATCAGCAGCAACAATCAAAATAGCAATATCAGCGACTTTGGCACCACGACTACGCATCATAGAAAAAGCTTCATGACCAGGAGTATCAATAAAAGTCAAAGCACGTTCTTTTTTTGTTTTTGGATCTTTCCAGATAGTTTGGTAAGCACCAATATGTTGGGTGATACCACCAGCTTCTGTATCAATAATATTTGCATGACGAATAGTGTCTAACAATTTTGTTTTACCATGATCAACATGACCCATCACAACAATAACTGGAGCACGTGGCTGTAAGTTTTTGGCTTTTGACAAAGCTTCTTCAAGATTTTGAATTCTTTCTTCTTCTTTTCTTGCTTCATCTGGATTACCATCTTGTTTGTGTACAGTAAAACCCAAATCTTCAGACATGATAGACATAGTGTCATAATCAAGATTTTGGTTTTGATTTGCCAAAATACCATTTTTCATGAGTTCTGTAATAATTTGAGTGGTAGACATGTTCAACTTTTCTGCAAATTCTCTAACTGTCAATTTTTCTGGCAAAGTTACATGCTGTCCCAATTCTTTACGTAATTCTTTTTCTTTTAATTTTTTTTCTTCCAATTCTTGTTTTTTCTTTTGTTCCATTTCACGTTTGATATATTTCCAACGACGTATCACTTGTTCAGCAGTGGCATCATCAATCTTGATAGCTTTGCGACCAATATCAAAACCGTATTGAGGCAAAACATCCAATAATTCTACAGTATTTATTCTAAGTTGACGGGCTAGTTCAGTGACGTTCATGTGATAAAAATGCTTAAAAAGCTGAAAATGCCTGAAAGGCTAGAAATGCTTTTGTTATTTAATTGTTGACATTATATAGGAAATAATAAGAAAAGTCAATAAATTAGCGAAAAATAAAAAATACGAGATCCTAAATCCTAAATCAAAAATAAAATTTTAAAATTATAATCAATTTAAGACTTTTTATTATATTCCTAACACCTAATACCTAAAACCTAATACCCAACAATTTCTTTTTTATATCCTCACTCGACAATTTTGCCATTTCATAAACTTCATCCACACTTCCACTTTCCAAATAAGTTTCAAGACCAATTGAACGTTCATCATAAAAATCATTATCAATGAAGTCTCTTAAAAATCCTTTCCAGCCCGCATGCAGAGTAACACAAACTTTTCTGTCACTTGAATTGAAAATACTTTCAGCTTTTTTCTTATTTTTCTTTTTTAATTCTGCAAAAAGTTCTGGTGAAGTTACTACTACAATTTTAACGTCTTTATTTTCATTTTCTAATTCTGGTAAAATTTGTAACAAATTATTCAAAACAATTGCACCCGAGACAGCTACACACATTTTTTGTTTACCATTATTTTTGTAATCTTTGAAAATATAAGCGCCGTTGATAGCTTCTTTGGCTGAAGGCACTGTCTGACCACAACAAGCATTTTTACCACGTTTTAGTACTGCTACATCCGGACGAGAAACTGAAAGTACAATTGGTTCTCCAATTTTGATAGCATGAAAAAGCATTTCAATAGTTTCGTTAGCGTCTGTTGGCTTATAAACTTTGATACCAGGGTAAGCTGTAAACATACTCATCCAATAAAGTCCTTGATGTGTAGGTCCATCCTCACCAACTTCTGGTCCGTCGTGACTAGCAAGTACAATGAAAAAACCTTTGTGAGCAGGATATAAATGATTATTTATCACTGCCACACGAATACCATTGCACATCATCGAAGTAAACGCTGCATAAGTACCAATTACAGAAGCTGGAGCAAAACTCCCTGGCAATCTATCAAGTGTCATACCTGTGCCCATCATTCCCATATTTTGTTCAGCAATACCATAACGAATACCACGACCGTAAGGATTTTGTTTATTTATAACACCAAAAACATTTTCAGCCTTATCTGTTTTGACTGATTCTGACAAATCCCCTGCTCCAGCCCAGAAAAAAGCACTTTCTTTCATTAAGTATTCAAAAAATGCTTGACTAGCTTTGCGAGTAGCCACTTTATTCACTGCTTCAAAAATAAGTTCTTTTGGCAATTTAAGAGGACGTTTGATTGAAGTAACACTTTGAAACTTTCTTTTAGATAAAGTTTTTTTCATTTGTGCTACAACTTTTTTTTCAGTTGGAATATTTTTGGCCGAGACTTTTAGTCTGTTTACAATGTAAGTTGAGAGGACAATATCCAAATCCAATTCAATGCTTGATAAATCATCTTTAATATCACCTTCGGCATCTGGAAAAACTGTATTTTTGTTAATATCTAAATTTCTTTCAATTCTTACATATTCTTCATGACTTACTTCTTCACCATGAGATTTATTGGTGTTTTCCAAACTACCATATTGTTCACCTTTAATAGTATGAGCAATAACAACAGTTGGATTATTGTTGTCAAAAACTTTTTGTGCAGCAAGACGATAAGCATAGACACACTCCAAAATATTATGACCATTTATTTCAATCACATTCCAACCTAAGCCTAACCAGTTGTTGATATATTTATTCGACAATACTTCACTTATATCACCATCAATACCAAAATTATTGTAATCAAGAGAAACAATCATATTGTCAGCACCAACAGTATGCAAAAGATTACGAGCTTCGTAAGTCATACCTTCTTCGCTCTCGGCGTCACCCATAAAAACCCAAACTTTACTTCCCGTGCCAGCTGATTTGTGAGTAATAGCTAATCCACCAGCAGCCGAAAAACCATGGCCAGAAGGACCGGTAGAAATATCTGAAAGAGGAGTGTAACTTTCAGCATGACCAGGAAGTCCACCAGCTCGTCGAAATTTTGCCAAATCTCTGGCCAAAACAGCATGTAACTTTTTGGCATCAAATTTTACACCTTTCTTTTTCAAACTTTCATAAAACAAAGCAAGACCACTATAAAGACCTGGTGTACAATGTCCGGCTGACCAAATTACTCTATCGCGACAAGTATTTTTTGGTTCAAGTGGATCAAAAGCCAAAGCACCGCCAAGAGTAAGCCCTAGAAATTGTTCGACTTTGGAACTAGAGCCACCCGGATGACCCGAGCGACTTCCCTCAACAGTGGCAAAAATAAGCTCACGCATGAGTGTGGCAATTTTATTTAATTTATCTACTTCAATACCAGGCAAACTTTCCAAATCTAAATTTTGCAAATTCAAATAAGCCCCACCTTCAAAATCATATTTGAATTTATTAGAATTATTTTTTTTGAATTTTTCGAAATCTGTTTTGTTTAATAAATTATAGGACATATTTTAAAATTTAGTAATTTAGGAATTTTAAATTTCGAAACAATTTTAAATTTCTAAATTTAAAAATTTATTCATTGTTTTAAAATTCAAAATTGCTAAATTTAAAATTAAAAACTATATAGTAATTGAAACATCATTCATTATAGTGCTTTTTCTTAGCTAACACAATATACCCCTGCACTTGCAAAAATCTACCAATCGTCAACATTTCAATCAAACTATATAATCCAGAACAAAATGAAGAAACTGGTTTTGTTTTTATTTTTAACCAACACAAAAATTTGTTAATATTACGTAAAAAGAAAAACTTGTTTTGTGATTGTAAACTTTCATAAAAATCTTCAGGATATGTCAAAAAATCCAAGAAAAAAGTTGTATACATTTTTTTTATTTCAAAATCATTGACTGTTAAAGTTTTTATCAAATCTTCTTTTGAATAAGAAGACAAATGAAATGGTTTGTGATTGGATATATCCAAACCTTTTTTATGCAAATAATTTTTTATATAAGCATGCTTACCTAATTTTGAGTCAGCAAAAATTACCAAACTACCACCAAAAGACAAAACTCTTTGTAACTCTTCCAAATAACTTGAAAAGTCTTCAATATTAACTAAAATATCAGAACTAAAAACAACATCAAAAAAATCATGGTTGAAAGGCAAAGAATTAGCCTCATAAAAACTAATATCAGCCCAAACACCATATTCTTTGATACGTCTATTTGCCAAATCTACTTGTAAATGAATTCTATCAACTCCATATACTTCTATTTCTTTACACCATAGTTTTTTCATTTCAATAATATTGGCACCTGTACCACAAGCTACATCCAAAATTTTTAATTTGGAAAATTTGCCAGTTCTTTTATTTTCTTTTCTTTTTTCTTGCAAAGCTTTTCTAATCCAATTATAAAGTAACAACTTTTTTGGAAAAAACAAAAGTTTTACTTTGTCTTTCCAAGTAACTTCATCTTGATCAAAAATGGGTCTAGCATCCCAAAAATCATTTATTCCTTTTTCTTCTTCCCCTCTTTCAGAAGCACCCCAACAGATAACTTGTCTTGATTTTTCTATCATATTGATTTATTATAACACAAAAGCTTAAAAAACTTAAAATGCTTTAATCACCGAATTTGTGACATTATGTAAAATCAAGTGATTTTATGATTTAATGAAAATATGGAAGGAAATTTTTTACTAATTGACAAAGAAACAACTTGGACCAGCAATGATGTGGTGGCCTTTCTTCGTGGTAAACTCAAAAAAGAAAAAGGAATAAAAAATTTGAAAGTTGGCCATGCAGGCACACTTGATCCTTTTGCTACAGGCTTACTTATTGTTGGCGTAGGTAAAGAAGCCACAGTCAGACTAGACGAATTCAAAAATCTAGACAAAACTTACGAAACTACACTACAATTTGGTGAAATTTCAGATACACAAGATCCAGAAGGAGAAATTGAAAGTACAAATTTTACTTCTGACATTACTTTAGAACAAGTTCAAGATGTTTTAAAAAAATTTTTGGGTAAACAACAACAAATGCCACCTATGCACTCAGCCAAAAAAATCAAAGGACAAAGACTTTATGAATTAGCTAGACAAGGTATAGAAATTGAAAGACAAGCCAATGATATTGAAATTTATGATATCAAGCTTATTGACTATCAATATCCAAAATTGAAAATAGAAGTAAAATGCTCTACTGGTACCTATATCCGTCAGCTCGCTCAAGATATTGGTGAAGCACTAGGTTGTGGCGCGTACTGTTTTGAATTACGTAGAACACAAATTGGAGATTATAAAGTTGAAGATGCCAAAAAAGTAAAAGAAATTTAAATATATACAAATATTTAGATTATTTCAAAACATAATCTAACAAAGGATAAAATTATCCACAGCTACTCAAGCAAAAAATAGGCAAAAGACAAAATTGACAAATACATACTTTTGTGCTACTATATCTGTAGTAAAAACTACAGGAATTGACCAGAATATTGATATTAGAGTTTACTTAGTTTAGAAAAAATAAAGATCGTTGTTAAACATTTTATGTTTGAAAATGTCAAAAAAAATGCAAAAACTAGCTATTATTCTCCAAATTGCCATCATGGCAAATCTTCTAAAATAGAATAATAAAATACTGAAAACAAATTTCAGTAATTCTTCTATTTAAAAACAAAAAATATCAAAATTCTGGCAAATCTCTGTAGTTGAGAGATTTTTTTATTTAAAAAATAATTTTATTAATAACTAATTTTAATATAAAAGTATGTCAGAAGTATTACTATTAATCGGGATCCTTGCCGGTGTGGGCGTCGGTATTGGTCTTGGTTATTTCATTCGTAAACAAACAGCCCAAGCTAAAGCAAACTCTATTGAAGCTATAGCAGAAAAAATGCTTACAGAAGCAAAACAAAAAGAGCAAGAAGTATTACTTCAAGCCAAAGAAAAAGCTATCAAAATCATTGACGAAGCCAAAAAGGACGAAAATGATAGACGTGGTGAAATCAGTCAAACACAAAAGCGTCTTGAACAACGTGAAAACATGTTCGACAAAAAATTAATGGAATTTGAAGATAAAAAAAGTCATTTACAAGAAAAAGTAGAAGAAGTTCAAAAAATAAAAGAAAAAATAGAAAATTTAAGAGTTCAAACAGCAGAAAAATTGGAACAAGTAGCCAAATTATCTGTTGAAGAAGCCAAAGAAATACTTTTCCAAAAAATAGAAAAAGATGCTTCTGAAGAACTTTATAGTAGAGTCCTAAAAGTAGAACATGACAATAGTGATAAATATGATGTCAAAGCTCGTGAAATAATTATCAACTCAATCCAACGTTGTGCTTCTGATCATTCTAGTGAAACTACTTCTACTGCAGTAGTCATACCTAGTGATGAAATGAAAGGACGTATCATTGGAAAAGATGGACGCAATATCAAAACTATTGAAAAAATGACAGGTTGTGAACTCGTCATCGACGATACACCTGGCGTGATCCTTATCTCTGGTTTTTCCCCTATCCGTCGTCGTGTTTGTCAATTGGCTTTGGAAAAACTTATCAAAGATGGACGTATTCAACCTGCAAGAATTGAAGAATTCATTTTAGAAGCCAAAAAAGAATTGGCATTAGATATCAAAAAAGCTGGTGAAGAAGTACTATACAAACTTGGTATCACAGGTATTGATCCAAAACTTGTTTCTATCGTTGGTCGTCTAAAATATCGTACAAGTTATGGACAAAACATCATCAACCACTCGACTGAAGTTGCTCAATTGTCAGCTCTTATCGCTGAAGAACTTGGCGTAGATCCAGTGATGGCTCGTAAAGCAGGATTCTTCCATGATATTGGTAAATCTGTTGACCAAGAAACTCAAGGTGGACATCCAGAAATTGGTGAAACAATTTTGAAAAAATTTGGTCTTCACGAAGAAATCCAATTGGCAGCTGGTCATCACCATGATGATAAACCAGAAAGAATTATCACTCAAATTGTCAAAGCTGCTGATGCAATATCAGGTTCTCGTGTCGGTGCTCGTCGTGATTCTTATGAACAATATGTTCTTCGTCTTGAAGAATTGGAAAAAACCGCTTCAAGTTTTGATGGCATTGATAAAGTCTACGCTATCCAAGCTGGTCGTGAAGTACGTGTCTTTGTAAAATCAGATCAAGTGGATGATTATGCTGCTTACAATCTAGCCAAAGATATTGCTCGTAAAATTGAAAACGAACATCAATATCCTGGTGAAATAAAAGTAAACGTAATTCGTGAATCGAGAGTTGTAGAATACGCGAAGTAAGACGTTTTAGTTGAAAAAAATATAATCTCAAAAGACAGCTCATGAAATATGGGGCTGTTTTTAATTTTGAATTTAGTAATTTTTAATTTTAAAACAATTTCTAATTTCTAAATTTAAAATTTTAAAATTGTTTTAAAATTCAAAATTCAAAATTTCTAAATTAGCGAAGCTTTTGGCTCTATTGACAGTTTTTCTAAAATATTATAGAATAGTGACATAAAGTAATTCACCCTTAATACAAGGGAATAATTTATTTAATTATGAACAAAGCAGAATTAGCTCAAAAGATTGCCGAACAAGTTGGCGTATCAAAAAAAGAAGCTGAAAACATGTTAGCATCTTTTGTAGAAATCACAGTAACTACTCTAAAAAATGGTGGCGAAGTCACTATCTCAGGTTTTGGTGCTTTCAGTGCCAAAGTACGTGCTGGACGTGTTGGTGTCAATCCACAAAACCCAACTGAAAAAATTCAAATCCCTTCTGTAACTGTTCCTAAATTCAAAGCTGGAAAAGGTTTGAAAGATGCTTTGAAAAAATAAATTTTTTCATAAAAGCACAAGAACATAAAAACATAAAAACAAAACCGAGTTAGATGCTCGGTTTTTTTATTCTCAAGTTGCTAAATTATTAAATGATTATTTTTTGAATATCAAATCAAAATATGTTACTTTTTTAAATCCATTTACAGAACTACGTGTTATTGTTTTAAAATAAATAGATTTATAATTAAATAAGGTTTGTAATTCATCCTTTGTAAAAAAATGATGTGGAATCTCTGGATCAATTAAAGCAGGACAATTTACTCTAGTATTATAATCCTCAAGAATATCACCAAAATTAGACCTAAAATCTTTTATAGATGGAACAACAAGTAACAACAAACCACCAGGCTTCAGTACTCTATTAATTTCTCGTGAAATTATTTTCATAGTATTAAAAGTACCATGATGTATTGCCTTAGTAGATATAATTACATCAAATTCATTTTCTTTAAAAGGTATTTTCTCAAAATTAGCATTAACTGTTGTAATATTTTTTAAGTTATGAATCTTAGCTTTGTCTTCAATATAATTTAATGCTTTTTGTGAATTATCTAAAGATATAATATTCCATTTAATATTATTAGCTAATAAAAATGAATGCCTACCAGTACCACAACCCAAATCTAAAATATTTAATTTTTTATTAGGCAATATATTATATAATTTCTTACAAATACTTAAAGGCTTGTTTTGTACAACTCCTTTAGTTTCATATATTTTATCCCATTTCATATATTAATTATTAATAATTTATATTAAACTGTTTTTATACGCTTTTGTACTATTGGTGAAAAATGTCCTTTGTATCTAAGTTGAATTTCTGGTAATAAACAATCTCTACCAGTTATTTTCTTTCGACAATCGAACACACCGCAATGACATTCCCATTTAGCAACATAATCTTCTGATTCAAACAAACAATAATCAACTGTAATTTCTTCTCCCTTTTCAATATTTCTTCTAGCTACAAAAGTCCTACCATCTATCATCCAAACATTGGAATCACAAGAATGATTGATAAAATAATCTTCTTCATATTCTCCCCTTTTTTCTATACTCCACAAATCTTCATCAATTTGAATTATCAAAAAATATTTTTTATCTTTATTTTTTATTTCTTCTGTTGTAAAAAATTCACCACCCCATTTTATTACAATTTCATCTTTAAAAATTTTTTCTTTTGCAAACATACCTTTGCTAGAAATTTCTGAATTCTTTATTTCAATTTTTGGATTTATAAAAGTTTTTTCTAAAAACATATTACTTTTTAACTTTTGACTTTACGAACTTTCTTGCCAGCCTTGGGCGGGACAGACTTTCGACTCTCCCCCGTCTTTTCTCTCGCCTTCAACTCCCTCACTTCATCTCTCAAAATCGCAGCCAACTCAAACTCAAGTTTAGTCGCCGCTTCCCGCATCTTGAATTCTTTTTCTTTGATAATTTCTTTGAGTGGTCTAGCATCTCCCATAATATCAAGATTCAAAATACTTCTATCACGACGATTAATTTTGGTCTTGGTATTTTTGACACTATTACTAGTCAAACCAAATTCTTCCAAAATGTTACGAATAGTTTTTTGGATAGTCTTTGGTGTGATACCATGCTTTTCATTGTAAGCAAGTTGAATCTCACGACGTCTCTTGGTCTCAGAAACAGCCTTATCAATAGACTTGGTCATTTCGTCGGCATACATTATCACTTGTCCATTTACATTACGCGCAGCACGACCTATGGTCTGGATAAGACTAGTTTCATTACGGAGGAATCCTTCTTTGTCAGCATCAAGAATGGCCACGAGCGAAACTTCTGGAATGTCCAAGCCTTCACGAAGCAGATTGACACCGACGATAACATCTATTTCACCTTTGCGAAGTTTGGTAATAATTTCTATACGCTCAATAGTCTTGATATCACTATGCAAATATTCTACTTTTATTTTTTGTTCTTTGAGATAATCAGACAAATCTTCGGCCATGCGCTTGGTCAAAGTAGTGATAAGAGCTCTCTCCCCAATACTCACTCTAGCTTTTATTCTCTCTATCACATCTTCCACTTGTGATTTATTTTTGCCTGGTTTTTCGGTCACTGGGCAGATTATAATTTCAGGATCAATAAGACCAGTCGGACGGACGATTTGCTCGACGACTTGTCCACTTTGTTCAATCTCAAAAACAGAAGGTGTAGCTGATACAAAAATAGTTTTTTGAATTCTATCACTAAACTCGTCAAACATCAGTGGACGATTGTCTAAAGCACTTGGCAATCGGAAACCGTGTTCAACCAAATTTTCTTTGCGAGCGCGGTCACCAGCATACATACCACGTATTTGTGGCAAAGTGACATGTGACTCGTCGATAACTGTGAGGAAACCTTTTTCTTTGGCAGCGTATTTGAAATAATCAATCAATGTAAAAGCCGGCTCACCTTCTTTACGTCCGTCGAAATGACGAGAATAATTTTCAATACCATTACAATAACCAACTTCTTTGATCATTTCCAAATCATATTTTACTTTGCGTTTCAATCTTTCGTATTCTAGAGCTTTGCCTTGTTTTTTGAAAGTATTCAATCTGTCTTCCAATTCACTAGAAATAGTTTGGAAAGCTTGATTTTGTTCTTCTTCATTTATCACATAATGTTTGGCTGGAAAAAACCAAGCATCATTGCTATTTACTTTGACATTGCGAGTAACAGGATCCACGATTTCGATCAAATCAATTTTGTCACTAATCTCAAAACGATAAATAAGTTCTTCGTTGACTGGCATTATCTCAAACACTTGTCCACGCATACGAAATTGTCCGCGCTTGAGTTCGGTATCATTTCTTTCAAACTGCATAGAAATAAGTTTTTCAAGCATTCCTCGTCTATCTAGATTTTGTCCGACTTCTAAATGCAAAACTGTTTTTTCATAATCAAGAGGATTACCAAGATTGTAAATAGCCGAAACAGAGGCGACAACAATCACATCACTGCGTGTAATCAACGCTTGAGTACAAGCGTGACGCAATCTATCTATTTCTTCATTTATCTGGGCTTCTTTTTCAATATAAGTGTCACTGCCCGGCATGTAGGCTTCTGGTTGGTAATAATCATAATATGACACAAAATACTCTACCGCATTGTCGGGGAAGAATTCACGAAATTCGTTACAGAGCTGAGCTGCCAAAGTCTTGTTGTGAGCAATGACAAGTGTCGGCATCTGCACTTTTTCAATCACGTTAGCAACAGTAAAAGTTTTACCTGATCCTGTCACACCAAGAAGCGTCTGATTTTTGTAATCTTTGTCCAAACCCAAAACAAGCTCTTTGATAGCTTCAGGTTGTGAACCGGCTGGTTTATATTTTGATTTTAGTTTGAATTTCATAAAAAAGCTTGAAAGGCTCAAAAGGCCAGAAAAACCAAAAAGGCTTTTAATAAACTAATATTAACTTAAATTTAGATAAAAATCAAATAAAAAAGGCAATCTTTTAGTACAAAGATTGCCTTTCGAGCATTTTAAGCTTTTTAAGCCTTTCAAGCCTTTATTTCCACCACTTCATCATACTTAGCAATATAAGCTTCTTTTTTCAAATCAGTTTTTATTTTGTCTGCAAAAGTAGTCAAAGCGTCGCCTTCACCATGTACACAAAAAACTTTTTTGACTTTTTTGCCAGTGCCAAGCCACTTCAACAATTTTGCTTGATCACCATGAGCTGACAAAGCACCAATGGCTTTTATTTCACATCTGACATCAACATCTGTACCCATAACTTTTACATGTTTTTCACCTTCCAAAAGCCTTCTACCCAAAGTACCATTTGCTTGATAACCAACAATCATAAGAGTAGACAAAGAATCTGATAAATAACGTAAAGCATGATGCAAAATTCTGCCGCCATTCATCATACCTGCACCTGAAATAATAATTTTTGGTCCAGGAGTATTGTTTATTTTTTGAGATTCACGTTTACTATAAGTATTTTGTAATTGAGGAAAATGTAAAAAATCATCTCCAGACATATGCAAATCAAAAGCTGCTTTATCATAATACTCAGCATATTTTTTGTAAACTTTGGTAGCATCAATTGCCAAAGGACTATCCAAGAAAATTGGTACCTGAGGCAAAGTATTATCATATTCACTCAACTGATTCAATTCATACAAAAGTTCTTGAGTACGTTCAAGTGAAAAAGCTGGAATCATAATAGTACCACCACGTTTGATACCTTCCAAAATTAAATTAGAAATAACACTTTTTCTGGTATCTATATCTTCATGTAAACGATTACCATAAGTAGATTCACAGACAACCAAAGTAACATCGTCACTCAAACTTTCTGTATCTTTGAGAATTGGAACTTGTTCATTTCCCAAATCACCAGAAAAAGCAATTTTTTTGCCATCAACTGTAATTTCAATAAAAGCTGAACCAAAAATATGTCCAGCATCTTTCCAAACAGCTTTGACATCATGACCCAAATCCAATTCTTCATGATAATCTAGACCATGACAAAGAGCTTGAGCTTCAGCAATATCTACTTCATTAAACAAAACAGGATAACCAAATTTACGATTGTCATAAGACATAATATTGTAAGCATCATACCAAATAAGAGGCATAAATTCTTGAGTCGCTTTGGTAGAGTAAATTTTGCCAGCAAAACCTTCTTTTACTAATTTTGGAATACGTCCAATATGATCTAAATGACCGTGAGTAACCAACAAAACATCAATATCTTTTGGATCAAAAGGAAACACATCATGATTTCTTCCTTCATTGAAATCTCCACCTTGAAACATCCCACAATCAATGAGTATCTTCATTTTGCCAGTATCCAAAAGATGACAAGAACCAGTAACGCCCTCGTCGGCTCCGCAGAATTTTATATGCATAAAAAAAGCTTGAAAGGCTTAAAATGCCCAAAAGGCTTAAAAGGCTTTTTCAGCTTTTCAAGCATTTTAAGCCTTTTAGGCCTTACTATTATAATATTGTACCAAAATATACTTGACTATACAAATCAAAGTTTTTTTGCTATAATGCTCACAACAAATATGCGTCAAGAAATAGACAAAATCAAAATCAAAGAACCTCCTATTGAGGAACTTACTAAACAACGATCTTGCCTAAAATCCACCTGTGCCACAGGCTGTGGTTGTTTTACTATTTTATTTATAATTTCTATTGTTTTACTCAAATTTGCCTTTGGTCCAACTAGCAAAGAATTGAAAGATTTGCCAGAAACTTTTACTACCAAAATACCAATCTACGACGTCTCAAATGTAGAAAAAATTACACATACTTCTGGCAAAGAAAAGAGCAAAAAAATAGAAAGAGCTGCTTTTTTGCCAAAATTAGTTTTGTCTCCATTTTTGATTTATTTTGATAAAGAAAATAAATATATACCTAATAATAAACCTGAAGGTGAAAAAATGAACAACATAGAAAAGTTAATTTCTTTTATGCAAAAACCTTTGTCTGATGAAAGAGATGCTTATAAAATAGAATGGATAAAACTTCATGCTAAACAAGATTTTTTGATCGAATATTACAAAACAGAACTCAAGAAAAAAGGCTTTCAAATAGACGAGGAAAGTAACAATGGCAATACCAAACAATTTACTTTTTTTGAAGAAGAAAAAGATATTGATGGTGTAGTATATACAGTAGATACAGTAGAAACTACGGATACAGATTATATGTCTATTACTGTCAACCTACCAAATCAATAAAATTTTTTAATTTTAACTTCGCAAACAAGATGCCAGTTAAACAAATAAAACAAAAAGGCTTAACTTGGACAAACATCAGCAGTGTCAATGAAGAATCAATTGAATTTTTGAAAAAAAATTTTAAATTTCATCATTTGGATATTGAAGATATAAAAAGTGAAAGTCAAAATCCAAAATTAGATACTTACAAAGATTATCTTTTTTTGGTTGTACATTTTCCACAATGGAGAGCTGACATCCAAAAAATCACTCACCATGAAATAGATATTTTTGTTGGACCTGATTTTCTAATTACTATTCAACATGGCAAAAATAAAGAAATAAAAGATTTTTTTTATCGTTCAATGAACAATAGAAAAGTACGCAATGAATGGACAAACAAAACTTCAGGATATTTACTTTACAAAATTTTGGAATCTTTGTTTAGCCAAAGTAGACTCATGCTAAATACCGTGGGCAAACAAATTTCTAATATAGAAAATGATATTTTTTCTGACAAACAAGATATTGATGTGATTAGACAATTGGCTATTTATAGAAGAAATGTTTTGAATTTCAAAAGAATTTTGGATCCACAAAGATTCATTGTTTCTACTTTGTCAAATATCCGCAAACCATTTCTTGATGAATCATTAAGTATTTACTTTGATGATATCAAAGATTATTTGGACAAACTTTGGGTAATTGTTGATACTTACAAAGAAACTTTGGATGGTTTACATATTACAGTAGAATCTCTTATCAATCAAAAAACCAACAAAATAATTACCTTACTTACTGTTATCTCTGTTTCTTTAATGCCTCTTACTCTATTGTCTGGTATTTATGGTATGAACATAGATGGCTTACCTTTTGCTCACAATCCTTGGTTTGTTTGGGGGCTTTTCATAGCTATTGCAACTTTCATATTGTTCTTGATTTTTATCATGAAAAAGAAAAAAACATTATAAAAGCAAAGACTAATAATAATTATCTCAAATTATTTTAAAAAATTTATAATCAAATAAATTTTCTACCCAAAAAATAAAATTGAAAAAAATGTTAAAAAAAATTCTTAACATAAAATCCCATACTATTACAGGGGCAGCCATTGTTATTGGTGCGTCTTATTTTGTTAGTAAAATAATTGCTTTATTTCGTGATCGTATATTTGCACATTATTTTGGGGCAGGTGATGTCATGGACGCTTATTATGCGGCTTTCAAAATTCCTGATTTAGTTTTCAATCTTTTGATAGTTGGTGCTTTGTCTGCTGGATTCATTCCAATTTTTATTGAGTTACTAGAAAAAGATGAAAAAGAAGCTTGGAAAGTGACAAATATAGTTCTAAATATTTTAGGATTTTTTCTTATTATTAGTTGTACTTTATTGATTTTTTTTACTCCTCAAATTTTACAATTTTTGGTACCAGGTTTCTCACAAGATAAATTTGAATTGACTGTATTACTAAGTAGAATTATGTTTGTCAGTCCTATTTTACTTGGTATTAGTAGTATAGTCAGTGGTGTATTACAATCTTTCAAAGCATTTTTTATCTATTCTTTGTCCCCTATCATGTATAATTTGGGTATTATTATTGGTGCTATTTTTTTGGTACCAATTTTTGGTTACCAAGGTTTGGCTTATGGTGTAGTCATTGGTGCTTTGTTTCATTTACTTATTCAAGTTCCTTCTTTTTTTGAACAAGGTTTCAAATATCAATTTGTTTTTGATTTCAAAAATAAATATTTCAAAAAAATAATGTTGCTAATGTTACCACGTACTCTTGGTATGGCAACTATGCAAATAAATTTGTTAGCAATTACTATTATTGCTTCCACTTTACAATCAGGTAGTTTGGCTATTTTCAATTTTGCTGATAATTTACAATCAGTACCTATTGGTATTATTGGTATGTCTTTTGCTATTGCAATTTTTCCTACTTTATCACAAATGGCAAGCAATAATGACTACAAAAAAATGTCAGAACAAATAGAAAGAACTATCCGACAAATATTATTTTTGATTATTCCTATTACTATTATTATCTTATTATTAAAAGCACAAATAGTTCGTCTAGTTTTGGGTACAGGTGCTTTCAACTGGGACAATACTCGTGCTACTTTCAATGCTCTTTCTATTTTTGCTATTTCACTTTTTGCGCAAACACTAATACCTCTTTTATCCCGTTCTTTTTATGCACTAAAAGATACGATTACTCCTCTTGTTACAGGTATTATAGCAACTATTATCAATATCATTATGGCTATTTATTTATCACACAAATATGCTATTTTGGGACTAGTTTCAGCTTATTCTTTTAGTATGATTTTTCAATTTTTTTTGATGTGGCTACTACTTCGCAACAAACTTGGTAATATCAATGAAAGAAAAATATTTGTTTCAATAATAAAAATATTTATTGCTGGTATCTTGATGGCTTTGGTTACCCAACTTTTGAAAGAATTAATTTCTATTTTTGTAAACATGGAAAAATTTTGGGGAATATTACTTCAAACCACAATTTCAGCCATAATAGGATTGCTCGTCTATGGCTTTATTTGCCAACAATTAAAATTAAAAGAAATGAGCCTTTTTGCCGAAAGTTTCAAAAAACGTTGGCTCAAGTTGCGTAATGTGCAGACGGATATTACACAGTAATTCACTCAATCACTTTGACACCTTATCACCTGAACACTTAAGTCACCTGATTACTTGATCACACTAAAAACCTAGAACCTAATACCTAGAACCTAACACCTAAACATTTTAACACTTTTTCAAAATTTAAATACTTAAAAAACACGATAATTTCGTGTTTTTTTGAATCTTTCAGACAAAACTTAATGTTTGTCCAACGAGACATTGCCAAACCCTCCAAAAACTGCTAATATAGAGCAATAAAATTACCAAATTAAAAATATAAATAAACAACAACATTAAAGGCCTTTTGAGCATTTTCAAACTATGGAAATAAAAAACACTCGCAACTTCTGCATCATCGCTCACATCGATCACGGTAAGTCCACTTTGGCTGACCGTTTTTTGGAAATCACCAATACAGTTGATAAACGCAAAATGCATGCTCAACTTCTTGACCAAATGGATATTGAACAAGAACGTGGTATTACTATCAAATTACAACCAGTCAGAATGAAATATAAAGAATTTAACTTGAACTTAATTGATACTCCTGGCCACGTCGACTTCACTTACGAAGTTTCTCGCTCTCTCGCTGCTGTCGAAGGTGCAATTCTGCTAGTTGACGCGACTCAAGGCGTGCAAGCTCAAACTATTGGAAACTTATATTTAGCAATAGAACAAAACTTAACAATTATTCCGGTTCTCAACAAAATTGATTTACCAAATGCTGATGTTGAAAAAGTAAGTGAAGAAATTATTCATTTACTAGGTTGCAAAAAAGAAGAAATTTTGGCTTGTTCTGGCAAAACTGGTGAAGGTGTAGAAAATGTTTTACAAGAAGTCATCAAACGTGTTTCTCCACCACAAGAAAATATCACTCAAACGAGAGCTCTTATTTTTGATTCTTTTTACGATGATTATCGTGGTGTAGTGGCGTCAATCCGTGTCAAAGAAGGTGAACTAAAAAAAGGTGACAAAATAGTTTTCATGGGTACTGAAAAACACGCCGAAATTCTTGATCTTGGACACTATTCTCCAAACATGAATTCTGACCAACTTTTGGAAAATGGCCAAATTGGTTTTGTGGTGACAGGCCTCAAAGAACTTGGCAATGTCCGCGTCGGTGATACTGTTACTCTCGAAAAAAATCCAGCTCCAGAGCAACTGCCAGGTTACAAAGAAGTCAAACCAATGGTCTTCGCAGGTGTCTTCCCTCAAGAAGGTGACGATTACAATTCTTTGCGTGAAGCCATGGATAAATTGAAACTAAGTGATTCAGCTCTTTTTTACGAACCAGAACATTCTCAAGCACTTGGCTTTGGTTTCCGTTGTGGATTTTTGGGAATGCTTCACTTAGAAATTTTTCAAGAACGTATCTGGCGCGAATTTGGTATAAATATTATCGCGACTGTGCCAAGTGTAGCTTATCATGTTTTCAAAACAAAAGGAGATGACATCATTGTCAAAAGTCCACAAGATTTGCCAGAAGTCCAACAAATCGAACATATCGAAGAACCTTGGATGAATGTCGATATTATCACTCCTGAAGATTTCATCGGCAACGTCATGGGTCTAGTTGCTGAACGCAAAGGAATTTATTCAAATACTGAATATCTTAGTACTGGTCGCGATCAGCGCGCTATGCTTCACTACGAAATGCCTCTAGCTTCTCTTATTACTGATTTTTATGACAAACTAAAAACCGTGACCAGTGGTTATGCATCTCTCAACTATGAATTCAAAGATTACCGCAAAACAAAAGTTGTTAAACTAGATATTCTTATTGCTGACGAACCAGTCGAAGCATTATCAACATTAGTTTGGGATGATGAAGCTTTTAAAATCGGTAAAAAAATAGTCAATTCACTCAAAGACACTTTGCCAAAACAACAATTCGTTATCAAAATTCAAGCAACTATCGGTGGCAAAATAATTGCTGGCGAAAGAATCTCAGCTCTTCGTAAAGATGTTACAGCTAAGCTATATGGTGGAGATGTCACTCGTAAAAGAAAATTGTTAGAAAAGCAAAAGAAAGGTAAAAAGAAAATGATGAGTATGGGTAAAGGAAAAGTGACGATTCCGACGGAAGCGTATCTTGCTGTACTGAAGAGGTAAATTATATACGAATTACGAATACTTACGAATGTAAGAATTTTAATAATTAATATGAAGAAAAAAACATCAGCAATGGGCATAGTTTTTTATAAAAAACATTCACATGATGAAATGGATGTTCTTTTGCTTCAAAATAATGAAAACGAATGGGTATTACCAAAAGGTCATGTTGAAAAAGGTGAAAATGAAGTTCAAACTGCTATTCGTGAAGTCGAAGAAGAAACTAAGGTTATTATTTCAAATGATGAACACCTTGGCTTTGTTACAGAATTTTCATTTTATTTTGATGGTGAAAAAGCTCTCAAGGTAATCAGAGTTCATTGTTTCTTAACAAAAAAACAACAAACAATTGTTCCAAACAGTTCTGAAGGATTCATAGATGGTAATTGGTTTCCTGTTAAAGACGCAATTAATAAATTAAGCCATGATGATGCACGTAATGCTTTAAAAATTGCAATAAATTTAAATAACAAATAAATTAAAAGCCTTGTAGGCCTTGTCAGCCTCGTAAGCTTTGTAAGCCTTTTACTATGTACGGAAAAAAAATGAAAGTCCTTTGGACAATAATCTCAATCATTGCTGTTATCAGTATGATATTTTTTACTATCATGCCGATGTTTAGTACTTTTTAGTAATTCATCCCGAAATGAAATTTCTGAGGTACGAAGAAATTGAATGAGGGATCTTTCTTAAGATGAAAGTGGATGAATAGGTATACATTGAAAACGAAAATTTTCGTCTAAGAAAATCAATTAAATAAATAAGTTTTAATTCAGGAAAGATCTTTCGCTGTATTCTCAGCTCAAGATGACGTGTGAACTATGCAAAAAACCTGGAAAATACTCGAATCCCCTCCTCAATCTTTTTTTGAAGAATTTCCTGAGCTACCAAAAGTCGTAGCTTCTTTGTTGTACCACAGAAACATGCGTACCCAAAAAGATATAGACGAATTTTTGAATCCAGATTACAGCCAAGATATTCATGATCCTTATTTGTTTCATGACATGAAAAAGACAGTCAAGAGAATCATGAAAGCGATAGACAAAAAAGAAAAAATAATCGTCTATGGTGATTACGATGCTGATGGTGTCTCGGCTTCCGTTATTCTTGTTTCTACTATCAAAGCCATGGGTTATGATAATGTTGACGCTTTTCTCCCCCATCGTGAAACTGATGGCTACGGCTTGAATACACGAGCTATCACTGAACTCAAAAATGAAGGGGCCAAACTTATCATCACTTGTGATTGTGGCATTAGTAATACCAAAGAAGTTGATTTTGCCAATGAGCAAAAAGTAGATGTGATTATTACCGATCATCATACTATTCCTCCGCAACTACCAAAAGCTTTTGCTATAATTCATCCTAAGATTTCTACAGAAACTTATCCTGACAAAAATCTGTCTGGTGGCGGTGTGGCTTTCAAACTGATGCAAGCCTTGCTTATCAAACACAAAGAAAAACATGAACTACTAGCAAACGGCGAAAAACATGAAGCTCACGAAAAATGGTTACTAGATATGGTAGCTGTTTCTAGCGTGGCTGACATGGTACCACTGATTGGTGAATCAAGAACTCTAACCAAATATGGATTACTAGTTTTGAACAAAACCAAAAGAATCGGCATGCAAAAACTTTTGATGGAAGCTCGCATCATAGAACAAGATGGCAGTATGAAAAAAAATCTTGATGCCTACACTATTGGTTTCCAAATTGCTCCTCGAATAAATGCTGCTGGCAGAATAAAACATGCCAACGTTGCCTACAATCTCATGATGACTGATAGAGCTACCGACGCTATTGATCTTGCTTTTGAACTGGATCAAAACAACAAAGAACGTAGAGAAATTACCGAGGAATTACTAAAAAAAGCAATTGAACAAATCGAAAAAGACCAAAAGGACAAACCCGTACTTTTTGTCGTGGGCAAAGATTGGCCAGGTGGCTTAGTCGGACTTATTGCTGGCAGAATCGTTCAACAATATTACAAACCAACTTTGGTAATGTCAGAAAATAAAAAAGAGATAATGGGTTCAGGCCGAAGTATTGAAGGCTTCAATATTATTGAGACTTTCCAAGAAAAAGCTGATTTGTTTCTCAAATATGGCGGACATCCGATGGCCTGTGGTTTCACTTTGGCAAACAAAGACCAACTAGCAGATTTCAAAGCACACATGATAGAAAAGTATAATGAAAAAACCAAAGATCTAGACATGCGTTCAACTATCAAAATAGATGCCGAACTAAGACTGACAGAAGTTGATTGGGAATTGTTTGATTTGCTAGAACAATTCAAACCTTTTGGTATGAACAACGACCGACCAAAATATCTGGCTCGCGAAGTAGAAATCTTTGACATGACGACAGTCGGCAAAGACGCCAAACATTTGAAATTGACAGTCAAACAAGACAACAAAATCCGCAAAACCATTGGCTGGAGTCTTTGTGATAAAGAAGGTGAAATCAATTGGTGTAAAATTTTGCGAATTGGTGATAAAATAGATATAGTGTTTGAAATTGATTTGAATGAGTGGAATGGGAATAGGGAGCTTCAACTTACGATAGTTGATTTGCATAAATCATCCCGAGTCGAGAATACGACGAGGGATCCCAGCCTACCGGCAGGCAGGTTTCTTAAACAAAAATTTTTAGGAAAGTAAAAACGCTAATTGATTCTGAAGTCTTTTAGAATCAATTAACGATTAATTAATTAAAATAGCGTTTGCTGAGAAAGATCTCTCGCTACGCTTCGAGATTATAGTACACTATGAAATTATACCTATATACCGACGGTGGCTCACGAGGCAACCCGGGACCATCTGCCACAGGCATTGTAATCAAAAATGAAGAAGGACAAAATGTCGCCAATTATGGTGAATATTTGGGTAAGCAAACTAATAACTATGCCGAATACATGGCTATTATTTCTGGTCTCAAAAAAGCCAAAGAGCTAGGAGCCGACGAAGTAGATTGTATAGTAGACAGCAAGCTTGTTTGCGAACAACTAAATAGACATTGGAAAGTAAAAGAGCCAACCATTCAAAAATTATTTATCAAAGCTTGGAATGAAATGCAACAATTCAAAAAAGTTAATATCAAACATATTTTGCGTGCTGGCAATAAAGAAGCAGATGCTGAAGTGAATAAGGTTCTTGATTCACGTAACATGTAACAAATAAATTATGATCATAGAAAAAAATACAATTGGTGAGGTCTGGCTTGAAGCAGTAAAATATATTTTGAAAAATGGAAAAGAAATAAATTATCGTGAGACAGAGTTGCTTGAAGTTTTGAATTTACAACTTATAATCAATGAACCAAATATTAATGACGAAATAGTTGAAAAGCACGGCGACAAAGATATTTTAGAATACATGAAGAAAAATTTTGAAACAGACGAAAATGTCGGCTTCGGTTATACTTATAGACAAAGATTTTTTGATTATCATGGTTTGAATCAAATAGAAAATTCTCTTGCTAATTTAGAAAAAAGAGAAAATTCTATGGATGCTATTTTTTCTACTTTAATCCCAAAAGAAGATGTAACACACGTGCCATGTTTGGCGATGTTACAATATATTGTAAGAGATGAAATACTTATAATCACAGCTACTTTCAAAAGCCAAGATATTGGCAAAAAATCTTATGCAGATTATATTGAAATAACAAAATTATTTGAACCAATAAAAGAAAAACTAGGTCTGCAAAAAATGAAAATAATCGCCAATATTACTTCTGCACATATTTACAAAGATGATATTGAAAAATTAAAAAAACTCCGCTAATCACGGAGTTTTATTTTTCAAAATAGCCTTTTAAGCCTTTTTAGCTTTTCAGGCATTTCAAGCCTTCTATAACATTTCCCTCAAATCTTCAAGAAGTTTCTTTGTCTTACGATCAACTTTTTTTGGCACATCAATAATCACTGTCACATACTGATCCCCTCGTCCACTACGTTGCAATCTCGGTACACCAAGTGCTTTTAATTTGAATTTTTGTCCAGAAGTGGTGCCTTCGGGAATGACTAATTTTTTCTTACCCTCTAGAGTATCTATTTCTACTTTGTCGCCAAGTACTGCTTGCGGATAAGAAATAGTAATTTCGGTAAAAATATCAAAATCTTGTCTTTCAAAACCATTTTCTTTTTTCGCATGAACACGAATATAAAGGTCGCCTGGATGAGCGCCAATGCCACCAGATTCACCTTTACCAGTTAGTCTGATCATCTCACCGTCGGCAATACCAGCGGGAATCTTGACGTTATATTTCGATTCACTACGCTCCATACCACGTCCATTACAATGTTTACAAGCTTGTTTTGGTATTTTGCCAGCACCCTGACACTTGGGACAAGTCGCGACAGTCTGCATAGCCCCCAAAATGGTCTGTTGGACACGTTTTACTTGTCCTTGACCACGACAGTCACTACAAGTCTCTGTACCAGCTCCTGGCTCGGCTCCTGAGCCTTCACAAGTTTTACAAGGATTATTCTTGGTCAATCTTACTTCTTTTTCTACACCAAAAATAGCTTCACGAAAAGTGAGTTCCACTGTGACTTGAATATCTTGTCCTTTGGCTTCTCTTCTACTACTTCTACCGCCACCAAAGATGTCACCAAAGATATCACCCAAATCAATCCCGTTGAATCCTGCTCCACCAAAACCACCACCTTGACCACGAGTAGAGTTCATGAAGTCGTTCCAATTCATACCACCACCAAAACCGCCCTGTTGTTCAAAATCAGAACCATATTGATCGTATTGTGCACGTTTGGTGTCATCACCTAAGATTTGAAAAGCTTCATTTATTTCTTTGAATTTTTCTTCGTTTCCAGTTTTTTTATCCGGGTGATGTTCGTGAGCTAGCTTACGAAAAGATTTTTTGATTTCGTCTTTGCTAGCGCTTTTATCAACACCAAGAATTTTGTAATAGTCTTTGGACATAGTTTATTTTATTTAGTAACCATTTGTCTGGCAATATATTGTAAAGCTTGTTTTATAGCATTTTCAGGTGCACCAAGATAAATACCTGATTCAACTTCTAGATTCATATCATGCACAACATCTCCTCTATTATTCAATTTTACTTCTTTTGCATCTAATATTTTTTTCATTCTTTCATCCCCAAAATTTATACCACCACTTATTTTATTTTTTAAATTTTCATCATCATATTGAGAAACAATTTCCTTTACTAATTTTTTTATTTCAATATTACGTTTTTCGCTACCTTCAATCTTAGCTATTTCTTTTAATTTAATAAATTCAAGAAAACTACTAATAGAAAATGTTCTAATTTCTTCAGAATCACCTGGCACATGTATAGCTAACCCTGTTGTTACTTGAATTCCAACTGAACGATGTATGGTATTTCCATTATATTTCAATTTTTCTTTATATTTTTCATCCAATTTTTTTCTTATCATCTCAACTAAATAAGTCAATTCATCTTCCATCATTTCTTCTGCCATTAATTCTACATGACCATTTTCTGGATCATAATTTTCACTATATTTTTCTTGTGGTGTAGGTTTTGGTATAGCGTCACCTCTGTAAGACATACCACCATTTTCATCAAAATCAAAACCAAAATAAATAGGCATTGTATCTAATCCTACTAATACTTTATCTTTGTAATCTGGATGTTCCTTAAGTTGTGACATTAACTCAGCAACTTTTCCTCTTGCTACAGATTCTACCATCTTAGTTCTATAAGGATCTTCTTCGTTAGCTACAGGATTTTTTTCTTCATACTCTTTTTTTATACCCATTTCATCAACCTGTTCAACTGGAATACCAATAGAATCTTTAAAACCAATATCTCTAAAAATTGCCTCTCTATATTTTGATGAGGTGGCAATCACAACTCCTTTTTCAAGTATTCTTTTAAACTGAAAATCGGCGACGGCTTCAGTTTCTAAAATATCTTTACTATCAATTGACATAATATTTTATATTTATTCTTTTATTTTAAATGAGGATAAATGACCCCAAACTATACTTAAACAAATAAAAGCAATCCCCAAACTTCCTATAACAGAATTTAATACTAAAGATTTTATATTTATTACGACTGTTGCAAAATACAAAACCATTCCTAATATAAAACTTGAAAATATTACCCACAAAAATTTAGTTTTGATAAATAAATCATATTTGTAAACAAGATATAAAATGTAAACAGCTCTAAAAAATAAAAAATAAATAAATCCTATTGAAAATAAAAATAATATTAAAGTAAACCAATCTCTAATTCTCATTACCATATCTTGCATAGGTAAAATTGCTATGAAAATAGCCTGGCTAGTTAAACTTACCAAAAAAATAAATAATAATAAAAAATCAGAAACAGAGTCTATAGCATTTGTTGTACTAACTCTTTTTGTTACTTTTAAATTAGAAGAATAACAATTTTTATGAAAGAAAACATATTTTTTTAATTCTAAAACAGAATTATATTTTGCTAAATAATTATTTCTTTTACTTTTTTTTAATACAATTATAGGATCTTCTTTTGAAAGATTTTTTCCACAAAAAGCACACAACACTGTTGTAGACTTCATATTAAAATTTACTTAACAGGAAACCCATGAATAGTCTCAGGCTCACTTGATTCTTTTACTTCACCAAAACTTTCTTCATATCTACGCAAATTTTCTTGCATAGCTTTGATCATTCTTTTGTAATGTCCTGGACTCATGATAATACGAGAATTTAGAGTGCCAGCAGGTGGCAGTATTGTCATGAAATCAAGCACAAATTCTTCTCTATTGTGAGAGATTTGCGCCATGTTGGAATATTTACCAGCCAAGACTTCATCAGTTACTTTTATTTGTATTCCTTTGTTTTCGTTTTGTGGTTGTGGGTTGTTCATATTTTTATTATAAAAATAAATTATTTTCTACCATTACCATTTGGATTTGTTTCTGGATTAGTTGGTTTTCTTCTTTCTGAAAGTTTTATTACCTCACCTTCTCCATCTTTTTTTTCACCTTTAGAGCCAAAAACGTCCTCCAAACCTTCTAACATTCCTGCCATATCACCAATACCATCTCTTTCAATCTCAGCTCTCAGTTCTCTCACAAATTCTCTAACTTCTTCTGATTCTTTTTCAACATACGACAACAAAGTAAAAATAAATTCTTGAATTTTTAATGTTTCACTTATATGTGATTCAATAGCTAATAAATTTTTATCTAATTCTTGCAAATTTTCTATATTAAAAATAGAAAAAACTTTTTTCATTACTTTTTTTATTTCTAAATAAAAATTTTTGTCCAAATCTTCTGGAACACTTTCTTCACTATTGTGAATTTGTTCAGAAATAATATCTAAATATTGAGATGATGTTTTTTTATTATTACCAAAAAATTTTTCTGCAAAATATTTTTCAAAAAAATCTTCACAACCTTTCATCAAAACACCTTTTAAATCATCAAAAGTCACATCATCCAATTTTCCCTCTGGTATAACTTTCAAAAAAGACGATTCCATTCCGTTCATATAAAAATATTAAAATTAAAAATTTCTAAACATATACATTTTACTACAATGTCTTCAATTAAACAAACCATTTGCCCCGTCCGAATTTGGACAGGGCAATTTCGTCTACTTAATTTACTTATTCTGCCTATTCTGCTTACTATTTGTCCCCATCAACCACTTCCCCCTCTACAGACTCACCTTCATTCTTTTTTTCATCAGCTGGTTGTTCACCTGTTTTTTGTTCACTGTTACCTGCTTGCTGTTGAGCTTGTTCTTGTTGATACATCTTCATACCAATAGCTTGTGCAGCTGTAGATAATTCTTCAGAAACTTTTTTGATTTCTTCAATATCATCTTTTTCTTTGACTTCTTTCATTTTTGTCAAAGCATCATTTACTTTTTGTTTTTCTTCATCTGTCACTTCGATTTTCTTTTCTTCTACATCTTTCATCATTTTTTCGGTAGTATAAATCATAGTGTCAGCTGTATTTTTGATATCAATCATTTCACGTTTTTTCTTGTCTTCGTCAGCGTGAGCTTCAGCATCTTTTTTCATTTTTTCTATTTCTTCATCAGATAAACCAGAAGAAGCTTCGATACGAATTGATTGTTCTTTACCAGTTCCTTTGTCTTTAGCAGATACTTGTAATACACCGTTAGCATCAATATCAAATTTTACTTCGATTTGTGGCACGCCACGTGGAGCTGGTGGAATACCATCAAGCATAAATCTACCAAGAGCTTTGTTATCAACTGCCATTTGACGTTCACCTTGCAAAACATGAATTTCTACACTTGGCTGATTGTCAGCAGCAGTAGAGAAAACTTGAGTTTTACTAGTTGGAATAGTTGTATTTCTATCAATAAGTTTGGTAGATACACCACCTAGAGTTTCGAGTCCTAATGAAAGTGGAGTGACATCAAGAAGCAAAATTTCTTTGCCCAAGTCACCTTGCAATTGTCCAGCTTGGATAGCAGCACCAACAGCGACGACTTCATCTGGATTGACACTAATGTTTGGTTTTTTACCAAAAAACTTTTCTACACTTTGTTGTACAAGAGGCATACGAGTCATACCACCGACTAGCACGATTTCATTGATTTCAGTTTTTTGCATTTTGGCATCTTCCAAAGCTTTTCTAACTGGACCCATAGTTTTTTCTACCAAATCATTTACCAACTCTTCCAACTTAGCACGACTAAGTTTCAAGTTCAAATGTTTTGGACCTTCAGCACCTGAAGTAATAAATGGTTCGTTGATTTCAGCGTCGACAGTACTTGAAAGTTCAATTTTTACTTTTTCAGCAGCATCTTTGACACGTTGCAGTGAAAGTGGATCTTTTGCCAAATCAATACCTTCTGTTTTTTTGAATTCTTCTAGAATCCATTCAATAACTTTTTTGTCAAAGTCGTCACCACCAAGATGTGTATCACCATTGGTTGATAAAACTTCTACTGTAGATTGTTCGCCATCATGAGAGATATCCAAAACTGAAACATCGAAAGTACCACCACCCAAATCGTAAACCATTATTTTTTGGTCACCTTTTTTGTCGAAGCCATAAGCAAAAGCAGCGGCAGTTGGTTCATTGATAATACGAGCAACTTTCAATCCTGCGATTTCACCAGCAGCAATAGTAGCCTGTCTTTGTGAATCATCGAAATATGCAGGAACTGTAATAACAGCTTCTGTAATTTTTTCTCCCAATTTTTCTTCGGCATCAGCTTTTAATTTTTGCAAAATCATGGCTGAAATTTCTGGAGGTGTATATTCTTTGTCCCCCATTTTTATTTTCAATTTTTCGCCATCTTTGATAATAGTATATGGTGAATGTTCTATAATATCTTTTACTTCTTTGTCTTCAAATCTGCGACCAATAAGACGCTTGATTGAATTCAAAGTATTGCCAGGATTGGTTACAGCTTGACGCTTAGCCAATTGCCCAACAAGACGTTCACCTGTTTTGGAAATAGCCACGACAGATGGAGTAGTACGATTTCCTTCTTTGTTTTCTAACACTTTTGGCTGACCACCTTCGATGATAGCCATACATGAGTTAGTTGTTCCTAGATCGATTCCTAATATTTTTGACATATTTTTTTACTTCATCCCGAAGTCGGCGAAAGCACGACGAGGGATCTTTCTTAAATATAAATTATTTTAATTAGTTTATTTTTTATTTATAAAATTTAATTAAAACCATGTTTAGTTTGTAATTCCTTTTTATCATTTTGATATTGTTCTTCAGTTAATACACCACTTTCATAAAATTTCCATAAACTATGTAAATCATGTGTATAAGAAACTAATTTTGCAACCTCCTGTAATGTACCTGCAACAAATTCTTGTGTTTTTCCTTCTAATCCAACAGTTAATTTGTAATTACTTACAACATATTCAGAAGTATCCTTGTCATCTTCTTCTGGTTTTACAACTTCATGCTCAAAATCTAGTTCAGCTTCAAAATCATCCTGAGAGTTGGTAATAAGATAATTCAAATATCCAAGCTCTATAGGTGCAAGATTAAAATTTTTATTAGGAAGAGCATCAAAAATGGCTTGATAATCTTCTTTGAACATTTGATTCGATGGTAATTCTTCCTTTTTAGGAATATCAGTTAAATCAACTAAAGCTTTTTCTTGGTCTCCTTTCCAACCATGTTCACGTTGGATACCACGCGCAAGCTTTTCTAGTTGTTCTTCTTCAACATCTTTATTTTTTTGTCTTTGTGTTCTTTCTTGTATAGCTTCTTCTACAATATCAAGAGCTTTATCAATTTCTGCTAAAGACTCAGGATCTTGAGGTAATCTTTCAGCAAAATCATCATTATATTTGTTTTTTTCGGCAGAAGAAATTTCATGACCTGCAAATACAGTTAGTGCCGTAAAAAGCAAAGTCCATTTATTAATGAGACGTTCTCGTAAACTCTTTTTTTTCTCTTTTTCTTCTACTTTTTTTGCACCTGTAGAAAATGAATGCTCTGGATTTCGTCTTTCCATATTTATTAAATTAATTAGTTAATTCACATATCACACAACGCGTACCACATATCAAACTATTATAAGATATTTATTATGTAGAAAAAAGTCTTGGCAGTTTAGAATGTTCAGTTCACCACTGCCAGTTAATAAATACTAATTCTTTTTTATAACTTTATTTATTAATAAATCACCAACTATACCCCATATGATATTTAACACTACCATCCACCATCCATAATTCACAAACAAAGTAATAATTTGGAATATGTTAAAAAGAAAAAAAATAATCAACCAAATGAAAAACATTATTTTTCTTAACTTTTCAATAACTAAAACACTTGCTAATTCTCTATAAAGTGAAAAATTATATACAAGGAGCGCAGAAGTAATCATGAAAGAAACTAATAAAATACCAGACATTATCTCACTTGATTTGAAATTAGTAAGAAAAATTCTAACAAAGAATGAAGTAACAACAATGGCAATAGTATATAATCTACTTGTAATAAGTAAATACTTATTTATAGTATTAGTATCTTTTTGATGACCTTCCCATATTGGATCAAATCTATTTATCATAGAATTATTGTTTTTTAATCACCTTCACATCCACCTTATTCATTTTCTTTTCCTCAGCTTTTGGACAAGTAATTTTGAGTATGCCATCTTCAAATTCAGCACTTACTTCATTTTCTTTGACCGAAACTGGCAAAGATACTTGGCGGAAAAATGATCCACCACGCACTTCTTTGCGATAATAATTTTTTTCATCAATTTCATGTTCTCTTTGACTTTCACCTTGAATAGTCAAAACTCCTTTTTCTACACTGACTTCTACTTGCTCTGGATTGACACCAGGAAGTAAGGTCTCGACTACGACAGCGTCTTTTGTCTCATAGACGTCGACGGCTGGCACGAAGCCTTTACGATTGAAATCATTGTTGTTGGTAAGAGCAGGAAAATTTCTTACCATATTATCCATATCATCGAATGGATCCCATAGTCTTGGTAACATATGCTTTAAAATTACAAATTAATAAATTACAAATTCCAAATTGTTATTTGTGTATTGTTTGGAATTTGTTTATTTGTTATTGGAATTTTTGGAAATTATTACTTTCGCGACTTTTATCACTTTTCCTTTCATAGTATAACCAACATCTATTTCTCTCAAAATTTTACCTTCTATTTCTTCTGAATCTTCTTCACCGACTGCTTCATGAAATTCTGGATTGAACATCTCCCCTACTGTTTTTATTTCTTCTATTTCAAATCTTTTTAATACATCACTAAATTGTTTCATGATATAACCAATTCCGTCTACCCAATTTTTTACTTTTTTGTCTTTTTCATTTTCGCTATCAAGCTCTGGATGGTGTGAAAAAGCTTTTTTGAAATTGTCATACACAGGAATAAAATCTTCCAACACTTGCAACTCACTCATCTTCACCCATTCACTTCTTTTATTTTCTATTTCAGTTTGCAAATTTTTGTAATCAGCTTGGGCTCTTTGCCAACCTGATTTGTATTCTTCTATTTTTTCTTCTAATTCTAATACTTTTTTATTTGTTTTCTTATTTTCTTTGGAAAGCATGTGTTGTTTTACATAATCTTTGACAATAGTTACTACATCATCTCTTTTCAAAATTTCTTCTGGCGCAACCCATTCAAAACTTTCAGCTTCATTGTTTAAGACAACATCAGTATTAGAAACTATAACTTGAAATCTTCGAGAAACATAATGTGCTTCTGGTTTATAAATAAATTCTGGATCTTTTATCATGTCTATATTATCTACGAACTCTACACTTTTTGCTTTCAGTCCAACTTCTTCATATAGTTCTCGCTCAACGGCTTGCACCGCAGTTTCACCATATTTTATTTTTCCACCTGGTACAGCATATTTATCATCCCATTTGTGTGATTTTACAAGTAATAATTCACCTTTTTTGTTTTCTATATACATTCCAACACTTGGGATAACTTGCATATTTTCCTCAGACATAAATATTTTTAATTAAATTTTTTTAGTAAATAATCCAACAAAGTATAATTGGTAGAATAATCCATTCGGACAGGACCTAAAACCATAAACAAAATGTTGTTTTTTAGTTTAGCTCCGACTAGTCCACACATACTGCCAAAAGGATTTTCTGCACCAATCAAAATTTTTGGTTCAGCACTTTCAATCGCTTTGTACATCTCACCAATCATATCTTCACATTGATCAAAAATTGTTGAAACACTAACCATGTAAGCATAATCATGAAACTCAGGCTGTGAAAAAAGATTTTTGATACCAGTGTAATAAAGTGAACCAGGACCAAAAGCAATAATCACAGAGTTGCCAGTTTTTTCAGAAATATTTTTGGCAATAGTTTTTAGTTCATCATTTATTTTTTCAGCTGACACACTATCGAAATCTTCGGCAACTTTTTTGGCAATAGTCTTTACCTTCATGATATTTTCCACATAGTATTTGTAACCAATTTCAGTCGGAATACGACCAGATGAAGTATGAGGATGAGTCAAATAACCCAATTCTTCCAAGTCACGCATTTCATTTCTAAGAGTGGCACCACTAAGTTCCAAATCACATTCATCAACCAAAAAACTGGATCCAATAGGTTCAGCTGATTTCGTATATTTTTCGATTATTAGAGCCAAAATTTTGGCTTTTCTTTCATCTAACATAGATTATAATATTAGCACTCTTATATCTACAGTGATATTATACTATTATCACTCTATGGTGTCAAGTGATAACTTATCAACATACGGATAATACGGATTTACGGATGCCTAACCGTCCGACAAATCGGCGGGGGTTGGTAAAATACACATAATTTATTTGTGTTATCCAACAAAATAAAAAAACAACCTCATTTTTTGAGGTTGTTTTAATGTTTTTATGTTCTAGTGTTTTAATGAAGTTTATTCTCCTTCTGCAACAGTCTTACCAGCATTTCTAATCTCAGCAATACTAGAAATTTCACTTAGCAAAACATTTTCTACATAGATACCACGAGAATAAAATATTCTTTCTAATTCATTTTTTAGTTCAGTCTCTACAGCATCACGCTTAGCTCCGATGATTTCTTCAGAATCAAAACGACTGATAACCATACGCATACGACTACGCATAGTTGGACGGATAATTTTTTCAACAAAATCTTCACCAATAGTCTGCCAAATATTTGGAATTTGGTGAATATCTAAACGAAGTAACACTGTACCTTCAATAGCAATTTTTTTGTTACTTTTAGTCACAGCTCCAATCGGCACATCACCCATGGCTCTAGAATTCAATTGATTAAAATCACGAGAAATAGCATACTCAAGTGTTTGAGTATTAAATAATCTTGCTTTTTGCCAAAATGGAATTTTGAAATGAAGACCTGGTGTCAAAACTTTTTTCAATACTCCTCTACCAAGATCATAAACACAAGCTACATGTCCAGGAGGTACTTTTATAAACAAACCTTTTAAAACGTCCTCCATGACAAATGAATACATCAATTTGTCTAGTGAATCTCCAGCCATAAAATTAATATTAATTATTATCTTTTTTCTTTGGTTTAAACATCGCTCTTATAATAGGGCCTACTGCCAAGCCAAAAAGTATTGAGGTTAAAATAAATAATGATTTTACCATTGGCAATATCCATAATATATAAAATGAAAATGCCGGGAATAAAATGAAATAAAATAAATCTGATTGATTCAATTTTTCTTTGTTCTTTTTGAATTCTAAATAAATTTCTACCAACAATATAACAGCTATAATACCAGGCCAAAATATATCATGAGTATGAGACAAATCAAAACTTAAAAAATTAATATTTATACTACCTGGAAAATCTACCCAGTAATACAAAGTTCTAAGCAATTTTTCACCAGTAATACCTTGCAAAAACACTTGATACAACAAAATCAACATCAACAACTGAATACCAAGGGAAGAAACTTTTGCCCAAGGACTAATTTTATTTTTTTTGACCAATTTTCTAATTTCTTCTTTTTGAGCCACAACATCATTACGAAAATCTTTTTCAATTTGTTTGATTTGTTCTTGCAACATTTCATCTCTAATCTTATTTCTTTCACCTATAATAGTCAAAGGCAACAACAAAACACGCAAAAGTATAGTAAGATAAACTACAGCCCAACCCAAATTTTGGTTGGCTACATTATTGTAGAGCCAAATCAAAATGTTAAAAACAGGTTGATACAACAAATCGTTCCAAATAAAACTCCACATAAGAAAAATATTGGATATAAATTATGTATATATAATAGCAAATTTTGGAAGAAAAAGCAAGAAGTAATAGAGGAATGAGGTACGAGGAATGGGGAATGAGGAAAGTGTAATAAAATGTAACATGGATTGTCTCAAGATTTTGATTTTATAAAATTAGTTAGTAAACCACCAACGACATCCTTAACTTTTACTAAATATTCATATTGTTTGTCTGAAATATAATCTAAGTCTTTCAAAACCAAAATGAAACATTCTATTTCTCTAAATGATCCTCGCGCAATTATATAAAAATGTAATTTATCCTTTTTTGTTTCTCTACCATAACCTTCCACTATATTTGCCAATATAGAGACAACAGCCCTGCGCATTTGTGATACCAAACCATATTTTTCATGTTCTGGTAACTTGTCAGTTACTTTATAAATAATAACTATAAATTTTCTTGTTTCTTGTACCAATTTCAAATCTAATAAAGATTTTGGTAAAGACATATTATATAAAAAATTATTTTAATTTCATCATTTATTCCAATGCTAATTTTTTCGTGGTCCCCCATTCCACATTCCTCGTACCTCATTCCTCATCTCCCTACTCTTTCCTAATTGCCGTAATAGGATTCAACTCAGCGGCTTTTTTGGCTGGATATATACCAAAAAACAAACCAACTGAAGTAGAAAAACCAATAGCTAAAATGATAGAATACACAGGTACGTCAAAAACCCATTTTAAACCAAAACTATTAGCACCTAAATAAATAACATAAGAAATCATAATACCAAAAATAACACCAACAATTCCACCTGCAAAAGTAAGCATCATAGCTTCAGTCAAAAATTGCCACAAAATATCTTTTGATTTTGCACCAAGAGATTTACGAAGACCTATTTCAAAAGTACGCTCTGTCACAGTCACATACATAATATTGGTAATACCAACTCCACCAACTAATAAAGAAATACAAACCAAAGCAATCAATAACAAAGTAATACCTCCAACCACAGTCTCCAAAGTACTGCGTATTTCATCCATAGTTGTAACTTTGAAATCATCTTTGTCAGGATCAGTAATATCATGTCTTTCACGCAAAATAATTTCAACATCTTCTTTGGTACTCTCTAATTGAGCCATGTCAATTACTTGAGCATTGATACCCATAACATAATCTGTACCTAAAAATTTCTTTTGCAAAGTTTTGGTAGGAATATATACAATTTTATCAAAATCTATACCAAAACTAGCACCACGTTTGGCTTGCACACCCACAACTTTAAACGATTTACCTTTGACAAAAACAGTTTTGCCAATAGCATCATCTGTACCAAAAAGTTCGTCTTTCAATTTGAAACCAAGCACTATTACTTGAGCCAAAGATTCCTCTTCTTCTACATCATAAAATCTACCTTCTGACATTTTTATATTATCTATCAAAGCAGCATTGGCACCATAACCAAAAACTATTGAAGATTTACTTTCTTCACGATATTTTATCATCTGCTGATTGGTAATATAGTTGTAAGCTATAGAAATATTTGGATGCTTCACTATCTCTTCCATATCAGAATTTTTGAGTGAAGTAATATTGACACCTTGTGCCATACTTGTCGCACTACCAGAACCACCTTTACTTGGCACACGCACTTCAATATTCAAAGTATTAGCATTATACATATCCAATTCACCCAAAACCAAAGATTCAAGTCCTCTACCCGCTGAAACAATAATAATCACAGCGGAAATACCAATACTAAGCGCTATAACTGTCAAAACAGTACGCATTTTTTGACGAGCAAGGGCTAAATATGAAAGTTGTAAAACATCTCTAAAAAGCATAAAATAAAATTATTCATATCTTAAAGCTTCCATGGCACTGAGCTTACTAGCTTTGTTGGCAGGTACAATACCAAAAACCAAACCAATACCAATAGAAACACCACAGGCTAAAATTATAGAAAAAGGACTAATCACCAAATCCCAAGCATAACCAAGATTTTGAGCAACAAAAGCAACTAAAACAGAAATTAACACACCTAAAATAATACCAATACTACCACCAACAAAAGTAATAACAACAGATTCAATCAAAAATTGAAAAGTAATATCGCGAGATTTGGCTCCAACCGCTTTTCTAAGACCAATTTCTTGTGTTCTCTCTTGCACAGTAGCCAACATAATATTCATAATACCAAAACCACCCACAACTAAAGCCAAAGCTGAAATAGCTACTAGAAAAAATTTTAAAGCATCAGTAATACTAGAGATAGCATCCAGACCTTCGGACAAAGCACGTACCGAAAAATCATCGACTTCATCTACACCAATATTATGTCTATCACGCAAAATTTGTTCCATACTTTCTACTGCATAAACAGCATTCTCAGGAGTATCTACTTTGGCACGTATATAATTGATATGATCAATACCAAGTAACAAATTTTGAGCTGTACTGATAGGTATAAATAATTGATTATCTTGATTTTGGAAACCACTTACTCCCCTTTCTTTCATCACACCTATGACATTAAAATTTGTTTTATCAATACGAATTCTTTTACCCAAAGGATCTTCTGTACCAAACAAATTTTCTTTTACTTCATAACCAAGTACTGCGACACGGGCCGAGGTTTTTTCTTCTTCTGCATCAAAAAAATGTCCAGATTCTACTTCTGTTTCTTCGACATCTACATAGCTAGCAGTAGTGCCGGTATAATTGGTGGTAATACTTTCATTACCATAAGAAATAATATCATTACCAGTAGCATACATGGCTAAACTTTCTATACAATCACAACCATTTTTCAAAATATCTTGACCATCTTCATAGGTCAATGTAGTCACCACAATACCAAGAGCGGAAGCTGGCGGACCATCTTTTTCTGAATTTCCAGGCAACACTCCAATCAAATTTGATCCCAAACTTTTTACTTGATTCAAAATCAAACTTTGGGCTCCAGCACCAACAGACAATACAATAATTACAGCCATGACACCAATCACAATACCAAGCATCGTCAAAAAAGAGCGTGTTTTACTACGAGAAATAATCTTCCATGAACTTGTGACACTTTCTATAATATTCATATAACAATTCTGATTTACGGATAATACGGATGATACTGATATAATAAAAAAGTTTTTGTAATAATCCGGAACATCCGTATTATTTAATTATATAAAATATTACTTAATCAAATCACCCATATCTTTAGCTATTTGTCTCTTCTCAACAGGTTTGTCATATTCTATCAAACCATCTTTCAACATGATAATACGCTTGGCATGTTCGGCTGTATATTTTTCATGAGTAACCAAAATTATACTATGACCTTTTTCATTCAAATCTTGCAAAACTTTCATTACTTGTAAACCAGATTTGGAATCAAGATTACCAGTTGGTTCATCTGCAAAAATAACTTCAGGATTATTGACCAAAGCACGCGCAATAGCTACACGTTGTTTTTCACCACCAGACAATTTGTTTGGAGAATAATCAAGTCTATGACCAAGCCCTACTTGATTTAACAAATCTTTTGCTCTTTCTACTCTTTCTTTTTTTGGCATGTCAGTATACAAAAGTGGCAACATCACATTTTCCAAAGTTGTCGAACGATTGAGCAGATTGAAAGCTTGAAAAACAAAACCAATTTTTTTGCTACGCATATCAGCTAATTCATCATCACTCAATTTACTTACATCACGTCCTTCAAACAAAAATTTACCTTCTGTCAAAGTATCAAGAAATCCCAAAATATGCATGAGAGTAGATTTACCAGAACCAGAAGGACCCATAATAGATACAAATTCTCCTTTGTCAATATCAAAAGTCACACCATGTAGAATTTTGGTGATTACATCCCCATTTTCAAATTGTTTTTTTAGATCTTTGACTTCGATAAGCTTAGACATAGTACATTTTTAAATTAAAAAGTTTTTGTATTTCAACATTATAAAATAAATTGAGATAAAATAGAGATACAATTGAGATAAATTTTTTTAAATAAATAAGAATTTTAAATTTAATAATCTATTCTTTGTCCATTGTATCCAAAGCCTTAGTTATATTAGTTGTACTTACTTCTGGTTTAAGATAAAAATCATTATGAATACCTGACACTGTATAAAAATGATCAACCAATTTTTCTTTTTCTGGATCAAAATCTTTGTCAAAAGAATTTTTCTTGGCGTATCTATCATTCATAGCTTTTACACGTTCAAGAGGAAAAATATTATCATCTTCTGTATGAATAATTGATATTTTTATTCCTTTTGAAACAACAATTGCCATAATTTCTTCTAGCTCTGTCATTGTTATAGATTTTGCCGAATTATAAGTTTTTTTCAAATCTTTTTTAAAATTACCATCTCTTTCTGGTTTACCAAGTTTTGAAACTTCAGCAACAGCTTGATCTTGTTTTACTTGTTCAGCAGATACTCTTAAATTTTTTAAAAAACGTTTAGCTGTGGCAAGTAAACTGTCCTTACCTATAAGACCAGCTGGATTAACCAAAACAATATTTCTAAATTTTTCAGGATAAAGAGCTGCCGCAAAAATAATACTTATGCAACCTTCTGAATGCCCAACTATATCTGTTTTGGAAATATCTATCTCTTCCAAAGTTTTAATAATAGTCATAGCTTTTCCATGATGATATTCTGATTCATTCCACAATTCTCTGTCTCTTACACTACTTGGATTACCATGAGGCAAATCAGGAAATATTACTCTTCTATCACCTTTATCAGCCAAACCAACAGCAATAGGTTCAATAGTATCTGCACCTTGAGTAAATCCAGATGAAATAAAAACAGGAATTTCTCTATCATTTTCAGGTATAATTTCATGAATCATCAAAGGACCATCTACTGTTTCTATTTTTTTGGGATGACGAAATTGTTCATGTAATCCCAAGTTCCTTTCTTGTAAATTATTTGATTCTGGACTCAACATAAATTTAAAATTCGAAATTTAAAATTGCAAAATTATATTTTTTCCCACTCCTGTACACTCTGCATATATTCATCTTTGATATTAAAAAAATATTCTTTTACTTTTTCATAATCATTTTGTACTTTGCCATCAAGGATTGCTTCTTCAAGTGCCTTTTTTATTCTACCAACAGTTGGACCTGGTTTCAAATTACATAATTCCATAATTTCTTCACCGCGCACAGGTGAATGAAAAGCACGTAATTTGTCTTTTTCCAATACTTCAGCAATACGACTTTCCAAAATATCATAATTTTTTAGACGTTTTTCCAGTTTTTTTGGATTACCTGTGGTAATATCACTACGACAAAGAATCAACAAATCATCTAATTCATCACCTAAATTTACTACCAAACGACGTACTGGACTATCGGTAATACCTTTGTCCATCAAAGCAATTGGTTGTTGATGCCAACGCACGAGCTTAGATACATATTCACTATCTTGTTTACTCATACGAAGTCTTTTACTAATATCACGCACAATTTTTCTACCCAAATGTTCATGCATATCAAAAGTCCAACCACGTTTTGCTTCAAATTGTTTGGTACCTGGTTTGCCAATATCATGCATCAAAGCAGCATAACGTAATAAAACTTTATCAGAACGTTCAGCCAAATTATCAACTACTTGAAAAGTATGTGCCAAATTATTTTTGTGAGTATGACCATAAACTTCTTCTACTCCCCACAAATCACAAACCTCTGGCAAAAATTCTTGCAAAAGACCAGTCTCATACAAAATCCAAAGACCAATAGAAGGTTTTGGTGTAGATAGCAATTTAAAAAATTCTTCTTGAATTCTTTCAGCTGAAATTATTTTCAATCTTTCTTTATTTGTTTTTATGGCTTGATAAGTTTTTTTATCAATTTCAAAATTAAGTTGTGAAGCAAATCTAGCTGCACGAAGCATTCGCAAAGGATCTTCGGAAAAAGTAATATCTGGGTCAAGAGGAGTACGCAATAAATTGTTTTGCAAATCTATTTGTCCAGCAAAAGGATCTTCTACTTTTTTGGAAAGACCTGTTGCTATTATTTTTCTCGCCATAGCATTAACCGTGAAATCACGACGCTCCAAATCAGTATGCAAATCTGTAGCAACTACTTTTGGTTTACGTGAATTTTCTTCATATTTTTCTGTTCTAGCCCCAGCAAATTCTATTTCAAATAATTTTTCTTTTTTGATTTGATTTTCATCAAAAAATTTGTCTGGTTCTTCTACCTTCAAATCCATAGTTCTAGTAAAGACAAATCTAGCAGTATCAAAATCAGGAAATTCAATAAGAGTTCCTTCTTCATCCCAATTTTCTGCAAATTTTTTTGCAAATTCAAGACCACTTCCCACTACAACAAAATCAATATCTTTTTTCTTTTGTACATCAAGCAAAATATCACGTACGTAACCACCAACAGCATACACTTCTATTTTTTGTTGTTTAGAAATTTTGTGAATTGTCGCAAAGATTTTCTTTACGTCCATAAACTGTTATAAAACTTAAATATTTTCACGAGTTACTACTTCATCACCTTCATTCAATCCTGACAATACTTCTACAAGACCATTGTCACCACGCAAACCTGTTTCTATATAAACATCCTCAGCTTGACCATTTTTTACTAAACGTACATACTTTTTACCATTTTCTCCAGTCTTGATAGTACGTTGTGGTATAAACAAAGCATTTTCTTTACTTTCAGTATAAAACAAGACATTAGATGTCATACCATTTAAAATATTGAATTCATCTTCAGCATTGTCTTCCATAGAAACAGTAACTTTATAATATACTACATCTTGAATCACTGTCTCACCTATTTCTATTTGACTTACTTTTCCGACAAATTTTTTGTCATCACCATAAGCATCAAGAGTAATATCAGCTTCATCACCTACTGTAATTTTGATAATATCTGTTTCTGGTATATCTACTTTTATTTCAAAAAAATTAGGATTTACCAATTTGACAACAGGATTATTGGCACTAACAAATTCTCCAACTTTGGCATCAATTTTACCAATAGTACCATCAAGTGGAGCAATTATTCTACCTTTATTACGAGCTGCTACAGCTTGTGACAAACTAGCCAAAGCTTCATTGTATTGTGCTCTAGCAGATGAAATATCTTCATCACGAGCAGGATTTTTGGCTTCATTGTATTGTGAGTCAGCTTGAGCCAAAGAAGCTTGCGCTGAAGCAATATCAGCATCAGCTCTCAATTTAGCATTTTTATAATTTTCTTGAGCTTTGTTGTAAGCTATACTATAAGTGCTATAACTACTTTTGGCATCACTTACAGCCTGTATTTGATTGATAAGAGTTGTATATTTAACATTAATATCTACTCTAGTACTACTTATCGTAGATTTTTTGGTACTCAAAGAAGTTTGAGTCAAATCACCAATAGGTACTGTAGCATCCAACATACTAGACATTGCAAATAACAAATCTTTGTTAGCTATCAAGGCTTTTTCAGCTAGACCACCCGCTTTTTCAATATCACTATGAGTAGAACTCAAGCCAATACTAGAAGCAAGCAAATCCAAATCTGTTTTAGCAGCTTTGGCCAAACTATATTTGTTTTGAGCATTATTCAATTTACTACTATCTAAAGCAGACAAAACATCTTCAAAATCATCATTGGCTAAAACATTATCAATACCCAAAATATTATCTGATTCAGTAACAGCAATAGATACAGAATTTTGTACAGATTGAATAGTAGCTACTAAATTTTTGTAAGCAGTTTCTACAATTTGACTATTTTCACCACCTTCTGACAATTTCAAATTATTTTCAGCTGTTTTGAGTACTGCTTCAGCATTAGCCACAGCATCAGCAGAATTAGCTGTAATTTGGTCCAAAGTAGCTTTGGCTTGATCATATCTAGCTTTTATACCGGTAATATAATCATTAGTTTCACCAGTCAAAACTTTGTCCAAATTAGCTTTTGCTCTTTGGGCGCTAGCACTGGCTTGAGAAACACGAGCATTTTGTTCACCCAAATCCAACTCAGCAATGACACCACCAGCCTTGACCACATCATTGACTTTTTTATAAATCTTAGACAATTTGCCAGTCATTTCAAAACGTAAATCAAGTTCATTAGCTGAAGATACATTGCCAGTAGCATCTACTGTTTGTGACAAAGTACCTTTTTCTACTTTGACCGTTTCAAAAACTGGTAATTTGTTGGCACTTTGTGATTTGGAATAAACTACAAATGCAATCAACAAAAAGGCAATAATAAGAAAATAAAACCATTTTCTTTTGTACCATTTTTTCATATTTTTTTCTTCTGACATAAAATAATTTTTTAAAATATTATTTATTTTTTATTTCTTTTAAATGTTTGGTTACTTCGGTAATAAAATCACTCATCATTTCTGTTGGCATCAAAGCTACCATACCATGTTTTTCTACGACTACAAAGTTATCACCTTTTTTCATTTTCATTTTTTCACGTAATTTTTTTGGTACAACAATCTGTCCACGTTCTCCTAAAGAGGTAGTCCCGTAGATACAACCAAAAATATCTTCTTTTTTATTATTTTTTTTCATAAAAATAGTAAGTATGAATTATCATACTTATCATATCACAAACGTCCAAAATGTCAAATGTTCGAAACTACTACAAATTTTTTAATAAATTTTCAAAAGCTCTCCTAGGATCATGTTTACTTGTAATACAATGATAAATAGTATAAGCAAAAGGAGTATCCAAATTAAATTTTTCAGACAAACGTACTAGACAATTTGCTGCTTCTATACCTTCAACAGTTTGATTCACTTTTTCTTTAGCTTTGTCAGCTGTCATACCTTGACCCAAATATTTACCAAAACGATGATTACGACTATCTTCACAAAGAGACGTACCTATCAAATCTCCCAAACCAGCCAAACCATAAGCTGTATGCCTTTTTCCACCCATAGCTTTGGTAATATCCGCTATTTCGCGAATAGCATAAGTAAGCAGAGCTGCTTTGGTATTGAGACCGTAACCAAGACCTTCACACATACCAATAGCGATACTATAAACATTTTTGAATGATCCTCCAACATCTACCCCAATTACATCTTTAGTAGGAACTAATTTGATATAATCATTTTCCATTATCTCTCTCACTTTTTTTATAGCTCTACTATTTTTGGAAGCAATATTCATGGCTGTAAATTTTTTGTCCACCATTTGACTAGCAATAGCTGGACCAGAAACAGTCACAACATTTTTCTTCAAACCAGTACGTAAATGTTTGGCAATTACAAAAGAAGTGATTTGCAAACTTTTTGCATCAATACCTTTTGATAAATCAACAACTATTGTTCTGTTTTTGATGTTTCTAGAAGCAAACGCAATAGTATGTTCTAAAACATTACTTGGTATTGCCAAAAAAACAATTTCTGAATTTTCCAAAGCTTCATCTATTTTATATTTTGGAATAATTTTTTCTGACAATTTTACACCTTTCAAGTATTTTTTATTTTCATGATGTTTTTCTATTTGCTCTAAAGGTTCTATGTCCCCTTCCCAATTCCAAATATTGACGATATTACCATTGTCAGCAAGTACTTGAGCGATGGCTGTACCCATATTGCCCGCACCGAGGACAGTTACTAGTGTTTTTGTTTTCTTTGTCATAATTTGAATTAAGAATTTGTCTAATTAAAAAAGATTTTGAGATAAGGTAAATATAATATAGAGATAAAATTGAGATACAGTTGAGATAATAAAATTACTTATTCTGCTTACCTTGCTTACAAAGTCCGCCTTGGGTGGATTCTGCTTCTACAAATATGAAACAAAGCTTACAAAAGAAAAAGAATCAACAACCCAATCAAAATACGATAAACCACAAATGGTGTAAAATCCCATTTTCTAATAATTTTCAAAAATAAAGATATCGCCAAGAAACCACTGATCATCGAAAACAAAAATCCAGTCAACAAAATAATAATATTCAAATCTCCTAAACCATTTTTAACAAGCTTAACTAAACTATCAGCACCAGCAATAAAAATAATAGGAACACTCATCAAAAATGAATATTCCGCAGCACTACTTTTGTCTAATTTGGAAAAAAGTCCAGCTGTCATAGTAATACCGGATCTAGAAGTACCAGGAATTAGAGCCAAAGCTTGAGCGCAAGCGATAAAAAAATTGTTTTTCCAAGAGATATTTCCCAAAGTTTTTTGATTTTTTTGTTTTTTACTGAATCTATCTGCCAAATATAAAATCAAACCCCAGAAAATAAGATTGAACGCCATGAAAGTGGACGAACGAAAAGTATTTTCAATAAGATCAGAAAAGAAAAAACCCACAATTCCAGCAGGGATAATACTAAAGACAATCAACCAAGCAAGACGCTTGTCAGATTTTACTTCCGGCGTGATATCTGGTTTGTAATTGAAAAAAGCCAGAATAAGCTGCCACAATTTTTTTCGAAAATAAAACACGACCGCAAATAAGGTACCAAAATGAAGCATAATATCAAAAGCGATATCATGTTCACCCCAAGCGAAAAAACGTGGTAAAAAGACTAAATGAGCAGAAGAAGACACTGGCAAGAATTCGGTTAGACCTTGTACTATTCCCAAAACGATTGATTGAATGAAAGTCATAAAGTGTTAAAAAATAATGATTATATTATAACAGATTTTTGAAAAAAAGGATATAAATTTAGCTTGCAAATTGTGGGTGGTGTGGTATTATTAAAGCAATAAATTCATAAATATATTATGAATGGAAATTTATACAAAAATAATAGTATAATTTAGCAATTATTTTAAGGAGTTCGTTTATCAATTTTTATACGAAATATATTTTCACCATTTCCGTGGCCCCGACTGCTTTTTATATTTTTTAGGTGAGTTGTTTTATTCTTAATATCCACACATTACAATATGCCTATCGAAAAAGATTTTAACCCAAGAGATATGGAGATGTGCCCGCATGGAAATTTTCCTACAACGTGTAAAAGTTGTTTTAGCAAAGGAGAAGCTGTTATCCCAACCACAGAAAGAGCCAAACCATTAGTCGAGCTCGATAAAAGTTTTGTTGAAAAAATGGAAAAAGATCTTGAAAAATTAGATAAAACACCTGCTGAAGAACTTAAATTTTTACCTTCGTACGAAATTGATTCAAACATAGGCAAATTACGCGTAGATGTTGTTCAGTATGTAATTGATAGTGGCAAATGGAGTGAACGTGCAGGCTACAAATTTCTCGTAAAAAACGAAGGCGGACAAATCGTTGGTACTCATGGTGTGGGAATTTATCCGCCAGATGATCGAGGTATTTCGAGTGTTTCAAGTGATATTCAGATTGGTCAAAAAGGGAAAGGGTTAGCAATTCCAGACAATTTGATTGTTATAGATGCCTTGCAACGGATTTCAAACAAACAAAATAATATTTTAAGGTGGCAAATTACAAACGTAAATAGAGAAAATTTGGATGAAAAGAAAGCTGATTTAAAAAATGGACGGAATTTGGATGACGAGGCGATTTTGGCAGATCCAGAAATTCAATCATTAGAAATAGAACAAAAACGATGGCTTGCTGTATATGGTAAAGGTGGAAAACTAGGGCTAGACAGGGGCAAAAAATTTCAACCAGTTCCAAGCAGTGAGCCAGATTTAGAAATGATAGACACAATCGTTCTCAAGCGGATAGAGGATCCTAAAACTCATGTTGTAAGCTCAGAGGTGGTGTCACAGACGTTAGTGACGGATCAGGCAATTGTTTTGGAAAGACGACAAAATGAATTAAAACAACTTATTTTAGCGAATAGAAGAGGTGCTACCAAATAGTTATTTGAATGTTTTGTGAAGCGCAATTTACCCTCTCACCCCCTCTTGCGCTTCACAAAAGTGGTGAAAAACAGTAGGGGTCACAGAATTAGTGGTAATATACTCCTTCGCCTTTGGGCTCGGCCCCGCTACGCTCTAAGGCACTCCGGCCGTATCGGTCGGCCTCTATGTCCTTCGAGGCGTATAACAAGTGTTAGCTGGAATTCCAATTTCTTCCAAAACTAAATACAAACATTTAGTAATTTAAGAAAAATCAACAATTATAAAATAGTAATATGACAGATATGTACAAAGGAACAATAGTTGAAGAAAGTTTGATTGATAATAGTATTATTAATGATTTTGAAGTTATTAATTCTAAAATTTCAAATGATGAAAATCCAGCAAACAGATGGCACTTATATACTGTTTCTATCACATATGAAGCTATTGAACGTCTATCCGATAATATCAAGCCTAAATGGTATATGCATTTTTGGAAAGATAAAAACGTAATTGTTATTTTTCATGGCAAAAGATTTGAGTTCAATTATGATGACAAAAAATCATGGTCACCAGCTGTTGAGTACGGAATTGAAATGGGCATACCAAAAGAACAACTAGATTTTTTGATTGATTAAAATTGTTTTAAGAAGTTCGTATATCAAGTGTTAGCTGAAATATTCCTTTTCTTTTCTCGGGTTATGACCCGAATCGAATAAAAAATCTTTCAAATTAATTCCTACAACTATTTCTAGTTTATGTTAGAAAATTTTGAATCAAAAGCTCCTGATTACCAGGTAGAACATCTTCCAGACTACGATATTGTATTAAATATGGATTATGGGAGTTTCAATGACCAGGCGCATTTATTAAAAACACTTAGGGGATCGGGTAGTATTGATGACAAAATTGATCAGTTAAAAAAAATGCGTGAGGAAGACGGCGAACTACCCTATTTTATTAAACAGAAAAAATATACAGCCAAAGCAATAGCTAAAGGTATCGCCGAGCGACAAAAATTTAAAGGCACTGCAGAGATTGGTTTTCGTAGCGTGCTGAATGAAATACTTTTGTCGAAGAGAATAAAAGAAATTATTGCATCGGACGATGCTCAAAAGATTGTCAGAAAGTGGGGGTTTGAGGGACTTCGCTTTGTTGATCCCATTGCCGGTGTTGTTGCAAGGGATGGCAGAAAGTTCTTAGTTTACAAAAACATTAAGTCTAAAGAAGTTTATGAATTCGAAACAGAAGGTTCGTTCGATCTTAATTACGGTTTGCCAACTGAAGTTAGGGATGATATCGAAAGTAAACTAAGGAACTTATACTCCATAACTGCAGAATTAAAAAAAGTGTTTTTTGATAACGGGATCCATGCCAACGATATTAGAGATAATCAATTTATGTTGACCAAACAAGGTGACAAGTACTTTTTAAATTTGATCGATGTAGAGGCTTATCGAAAAATAACTTGATCGATCGGATAATTATTCTTAAAAGATGTTGGATTCCAAATCGCTAAGAGAAGTAAATTTGAAAGGTTTTTTATCCGCATTCCGCTACAGAGGAACAAAAGAAAAAGAATACACCAGCTAACAGCGTATATATGGTTCGCGCTTGCCTAACAGCAAATGCTCACCCATATTACTCCCTAATTACTCCCTACTGTCGCAACATCAGATATACGCAAATGTTAATTAAAATAAAAAAACAATCTATTTAATATCTTAACTTATACATTATTTTTAACACAACTAATCTCAATTAACAATTATTCCAAATAAACATAATTCATAACAAAATATAAATAATTTAATAACTAACCAACACAACTATGAGTTCACCAGAACAACAAAGGGGTAATCAAACACCCGAAAAAAAAGGTACACTATCAGTAAAAGAAATGATTGTTAATAGTGGCATTGCTGAAAGAATGTTTGAAAGTATTAAAAAACATGACACAACTACGAATCCAGAAATAACTTTTGATATAAATAGATGTGATTTTAGAGTTCAAAAATTCACACTTTCAGCTGATGTGGGAAGAAGAGCACAAGATGAAACAAAAATTCAAGTCATTATAAAAATGCCAAGTCTTCAAGAAAAAGGAATAATAACTGAGATATCTTTTGACTATGAAAGAAATGGACATTTTGGTGCTGATGTTGAACCACCACTAACACCAGAACAAGAGGGCGTAATAGAGGCTATATTGAAAGAGCAAGACAAACAAACAACAAGTAAATAAATTATAAAAATTATTCAAAACAAAAAACAACCTTCCGGTTGTTTTTTAATTTCAATATAATCTTTTTATAAATCAGTGCAATCAATATCAAAAGAACAACTTCACCACACTATAAATTGTACCAATCAATAAAATCAAAAAGAGCGGAATCATCGTCAAGAGTATATGATGAAGCTGATACTTACCATTTTTCAAATCCCCCACTGTCTTTGCTTTCCAATAAATAAGCAAAGCTAATAGCATCTGCGTACTCACTATCACACCTCCCACAATATCTATCATCGCAATGAATTGTCTCACCCCAAGAGCAAAAATAATAAAAGGAATAAGTACTGTCAATAAAAAAGATTTAATATTACTCAACTTGTAATCCCAAACCAAAGAATCTTTCAGTGATAGCCCAGTCATCAGAAAACCCGTGCCCATGGCTAAAATAGCAAAAATGTTTCCAAACAAAAATATTTTTGGACCAACTTTTTCACCAAGAGCTATGGTCGCTAATTCGGAAGTACTGTTGCCTGTCACACCAAGTACACCTATCACAAACAAAATATAGGCAACCATAACAATAAGACTAGAAATGACAATCGCCTTTTTCAAATCTTTACTTTTATTTTTCAGCAAGCTATGTGCCTCTGGTATAGAAGTGATACTAGAATAAGCAAACAAAATAACACCAAAAGGAAAAAAGACATTTTTCAAATCTGTATAAACATAATTTTGGTAATCTACATGAGGAGCACTGACCCAGATGATAACCAAAATAATAGCTAAAATAGACAAACTAAGAAAAAAATCTATAATTTTTACAACTCTAATACCAACAAAAAGTAACAAAGAAAAAACAGCTAAGAATACTAGAGACCACATAAATTTACTACCACCAAACAAAGCATAAAGAGCCTCTCCCTCACCAATCAAATAAATAACCAGCACACCAAAAGACATGAGATAAAATAATAACGTCATCAATATTTCTCCTGATCTACCCAGATATTTTTTTGCCAAGCCAACTAATTGCATATCTTCTCCAGTCTCATCAGCTACTTGACCAAGCATCAGATTTAGCCCCATTATCAAAATACCCAATAATATCAAATAAATAAGACCAACAAATAAACCAGATTTCGAAATAGCATAAGGCAAACTAAAAATACCAGCACCAATAGTAGAAGTAACAATCAAAGCAATAGCTTGAAAAAGAGTAATTTCTTTTTTGAAAATACCTTGGTGCATTATTACGTCCTTTTCTGTTTTACGATTTCTATTGAAAAATGAGTACATAATAAATTTACATAAAAATGTCTAATTCCTAATTTCTAATTTGATACCTCGTCTGTATGCCTCAGTTATGAACTAATAATATTTCAAATTAAAAATGAAAAATAAATTAAAATTTTTGTATTTTATATTTTATTAGAAATTAGTAATTAGAAATTAGAAATTTAAAATGCTATTTCTTCATAAATTCCTTCGCATAATCCACATAGCTCTCATCCCCATGTTTCTCCGCCATCCAATACCACCACTCTACTCCCCAAAGATAAGCACGACTAACACCAATTTTTTCTACAAAATTAAAATGTTTTTCTAATCTTTTTATATTCATAGTTTTTAATTGTTCTTCAATAGGAGTCTTATCTGGTCCATCTCCTGTAAACCATGGTTCTGCTTGCAACTCTGAAACAAACATACTTTCCAAATGTATTCCCATAATCTTAGCTTTATAACGATAAAAAGCCGCAGGCAACCAATCATAACTCAAAATAAAACCATTTGAAGTACGTACTATTCTATACAAAGTAGTACCAAACAAATCCCCTGCCTTGCCAGCTTTTGACCACAAACCCATTTCTCCACTATCTGTCACAATAGTCCAGTGAACTGGATCTAAATAATTTACTAATTTTATTTCATCATATACTAAATCTTGTCTAAATTTTTCACAATCACCAAATTTAAAATTGATAAAAGCTTCATTTTCTACTTGCCAATATTCCAAAGCTGGATGATCTTTGTAGTGATTGACTGTTTTTTCTAAATAATTTTTTAGACTCTTTTCATAATCATTTTTGGAAAAATCATTTACCCAAGCTGGCACATGACATTCTGGCCAACGAGGAGCTTTTTGTCCTACTACCAAAGTAACTTTGGTACCAATTTTGTTAGCTTCACTCATCATGAAATCCAAATCAGAAAAATTAAATTTATCTGGTGTTTTTTCCAAATTACTCCAAGCAGCTGATAAACGTAAATATTTAGGTTTCAAATCTTGTAACATCTGAAGATAAGTCTTTTTCCAATCCAAACCCAAATACTCAGCATGCTCTTTGCTAAAAGAATAACCATAATCTACTGGATAACTTTTACGACTAGAAAAAAACAAAAAAAGATATAAAATCAAAATTATAATTAAGATAAACATAAAAAAGTTTTTGACAAATTTCATATAGATATTAAATGACTCAGGTTATAGGTTATAGGTTTTAGGTGTTTAAGTGATTAGGTGATAAAGTATTCGAGTGATAAACGTCTTAAAATACAAAAAAAGCTGTACCAATAATCACCAAAATAATAGCAATGGTTTGTATAGCTAATTCTTTTTTTGTAAAATATTCATTAAATAATTTTGGTGCAAATTTACTAAGTATCAAAATAAAAACAAACATCAAAACATATTGTACACCTATCAAAGCATTGACTATAGTTACACTACCAATAGATATAGCATATTGAATACAAATCACAGCTACGATTGATAATAACTTATCAAATATAATCAAAGAAAAAGCATTTTTGTTTTTTGTTTTTTCTACGTTTTCTTGTTTTTTGAAACTTTGTCTGACAGAAGGAAAAAACAAAGTAACTAAACCAATCAAACCAACAAAAGCTTTTGACCAAATAAGAGCAACTAAAAACGGATAAATATCATACAAATATTTAGCACTCACATGAGAAATAGCAAAAAACAAACCAGAAATTATTGCCCACAAAAATCCAAGACTAAAACTTTTTTTGTTTTTTGTTTTTTGAAAAGATAATAACAAAGCTGCAAATACCAAAATTATTACACCAGCCTGTTTGAACTGACTAAGATTCTCACCCAAAAATAAATTGGACAAAAAATAAACAAAAATAGTTACAAAGGCACCATTGAACGGTGAAATATGACTAGTTTCATCATTTTTTAAAGCATTAAACAAAGTCCAAAGACCAAAACCAAAAGATAAACCAGATAGCAGAGCCCAAAGCCAATCAAAACCAGACAACAACGCAAATTGAGCAAAAGGCCAAGCCAACAAAGCGGCAAACATAAAAATAGTTGAATAAAAAGTATAAACAACTGGTTTGCTCAATTTTTCACTCACAATTATTTTGTCCAAAATAAAAATAACCGCAAAACAAATGTAACCAATAAGTGCAATAAGAAACCAAAACATAAACCTATAATTTTAAATTTAGTAATTTTAAATTTTAAAACAATTTTAAATTTTTAAATTATTTAATTTTAAAATAAACATACTCATAATTTTAAATGATTTTTTTATAAATATTAATTTAAAATTTAAAATTACAAAATTCCTAAATTCTAAAATAGGTGCATATCCTCTATCTCACTTTTTTCACCACGCAAAACGATATCCTCTACATGATAAGCACCATTACGAGGCGCATTTAGGAAACCATTCATAGCAGCTTCAGCCAACCAGCCAGAAGCCAACCAATCTTCTAACCACTCACTCGTATATTGAGAATTTTCTTGCATTACACCAGCCCCAACAGACATCAGCCATTTTTTGTTGAAATCTTCTTGAGAACCAATAGTTGGAGCAACGATAATAGGCATACCTAGACCTGCATAAAAAGATAATTCACTTGGTTTTGTCCACAAAATATCAGTAGTATTCAATATTTCATTGAACTGTTTGAAATAATCAAATTTTGATTCTGAAGAATAGATTAAAAAAATGTTTTTATTTATTTGACTATCCAATTCTAAATCTTGCAAAATTGCTTGATAATAACGAAAAACATCATTTTTTATACCAGCCACTAAATTCAGTCTAATTTCACCATTGCTAATCTTTTCTCTCAAACTATGGGCAATTTCTGCACCCAACTCACGCTGTGCTCCAGCACCACCTACTGCAAAAGTAATTGTAAGAGGATGATCAGATTTGGCATTTTTACTACAAACTTTTGTTCCCAAAAATTTATCAATAGTATATTTATACTTAGAGCGATAACGTCCTTCTGGATCTAAATTTATGATACGACTGGCTAAATCTTTTTTCAAAATTTCTAATTTTGGACCACCTATATTTTCTTTTGGTAAAGGAAAACCTGTAACAAAAATTTTACTTTCTCTTACACCATAAGATTCCAATCTTTCTTTAACTCTTCTATTTGGTACCAAATAGTTTATACGACTTTTTTTTGGTTCTATCGGAGCCCAAGCACGACTAATATCTGTATCTGTACAAATACAATAAATATCACCTTTGTAGTCATGTTCTTCTGCGAAGAAAGCAGTAGTAAAAAATGAAGTAATATAAGGTAAATGTTCTAATCTATTTAATTTATCTATCAAATCTTTACCCCAACCTTTTTTTATCATGTTATAAATTTGTTTTACTTGCAAAGTTGGTTTAGATAAATCTCGATAAGGATAAAAAGGTTCAATACGTTGGACATAATCCATTATAGAAAAAATAGCACCACCCAATAATGGAATATGTTTCAAACGAGATATTTTTTCATAAATTTTACGACCACCTTCCCATTTGAATTGGTCTGACTTAGTAATACCACCATATTTATTAGCATTGATAATACCATAACCATCCATCGACATACCTGGCACATGTTCAGCTATCTCATGCAAAGGATACACAGCTCTTTGATGTCCATAACCCATATCTACTGTAACAATATATGCTTTTTTAAATTTTTTATTTTCAATCATAAAAAAAATTATCTCTTAATTAGAGATAATTATAACATATATTAAAGGATAAACAAAATATTAAAAATCAAATTTATCCAATGATAAATGTTTGATATTAATCTTTTCTAAATATTCTAAATACTTAATATCAGAAATAGCTATTTTACCCATATACAAATTTTTTAGACGTTCTTCCTTTTCTTCAGATAAATATTCCAAAACTTTTTGATAACCACGCAAATAGATAGCATCCCTAGTACAACCACCAATCATTTCAGTATCAGACATGCCTCTTTTGGCACGAAAACAAGCAGACCAAGCTTTTTGATTATTCAAACCATATTCCTTTTGTAAAAAATGAAATAATTCTAAAAATGACATTGTCTTAGCATGATAAATAGCAATGACTAAATAAGCCGGCCACAAATCTTTTAAGCCCAAACTCAAACCTAAATTTTTTTGATTATAAATAGCCAAACCTTCTTCTGTTTCAAGATAATTACCTGTACCACGTTTAAAAATTTTGTATTCTTGCAAGACACCATTTTCATAACGATAAACATGTGTACCTATTTCGTGTACTAACAAAGCTTTCAAATTATTTTCTGTACGTTTTGTTTTGCTATTGATATAAATAATTTTTTTTCTAGGATCAACAGAAATTGATCTAACTTTTTCAGAAGTTTTTATTTTCCAATTATTTAGACGATTATTAATAAGAGCATATTCAAAATGTTTGATAATTTGTTTAGAATTAAATACTTTACTGTTATCTTCTTTTAATTCATTTTGAGCTATATAATCTTTGGCTTGCAAAAATAATTCTTCACTCACATCACCATACAAATCAATAGATGACTCAAAATAATCATCAGTACCTACTGAATCCAAAAATTGAATTTTGGAAATAATTTCATCTATTTTCTTTACAAATAAAGGATACAAAGGATGATTGATATTTTTTGGCAAAGAACTAACTTCGCGAAGTAAAGTTGTAAAATTTATTTCTGTTTTTTTGTAAATAAACTGCGGTGAAAAATCTTTTGTTTTCAAAAATTTACTTTTTTCTTCTTTCAAATTCAATGGTTTGATATGCAAAAGTACTTTTAATTCTTTATCAGTAATAGACAATTTTCTATCAATATTTCTAATAATTTTTTCATTGATCGTTTTAGTTGTTGACTTCACATTTATTTCTTCTTTCAAATTGGCATCTATCAAAAAATTATTCAAAGTTTTACCTCCAATAATTACTTTGTAAGGACTAGCTGACAAATCTTCTTTTTTGAAAGGAAAACGTACTCTTTCCCCTCTTATCAAAACATCAGCATAACGTTTTAGTTTGTCCAATCCTTCCAAAGATTCATCAAACAAAACTTGATTCGTGTGTGGATCAATTTTTGTCAAAACTGAAGTATTTGGAGTATTCAAAATATCTATCTCTTCAAACAAACCAATAATTTTTTTATCATTTTTTGGTTTTAATTTTTTATCTTTTTTCTTAGGTAAAGCACTAAACAAAGCTTTACTAATTTCTACACCTTTTTCTGGACTAGAAACTTTTAAATCTTCTACTTTTCTTAAACGATGTTTCAACGGAATTTGATTGGCTATTTGAATACCAAGACCAGCACGAGCATTTAATTCCAAAATTTTTATACCTGTTTTGGTCAAAACCAAATCTACAGCTAAAAATTTTACTTGACTAGCCTGTTGAGCTTTGGCAGCTGTTATCAAAAGTTCATCCCACATTGGTAATTGAATATTTTTTACTTTTTCACCATTGGGTAATTTACGAACAAATTTATTATGATGTACAGCAAAACTAGCTTTACCTGTAGCGACATTAATACCAATACCTATGCCACCCAAATGCAAATTAGCTTTACCACGAGACTCAAAAGTTGGCAAACGCAACATAGCAATTACAGGTACATAATTGAAAACAATAATACGAATATCTGGCAAACCAACTTCAGTATAAGGAACTAAATCTTTGTGAGGATACAAAGTTTCTTCCAAAATAGCCTGATCAGACAAACCAGAAATAGAATATTTTCCATCTAAAATAGAGACAATATGCAAATACAAATCTTTCCAAGAATATTCAAAACCTGTTACATCTTTAAAAAGTAAATTTTTATGTTCTTTGATAACAATTATACCTTCACCACCAAAACCGTGATTTGGTTTTATTACAAAACTTGCTGGTAAACTTTTTGGATTAATATCAACCAATTCTTTATGTCTTTTGATGATATTATAAATTTTGGCAACACCTATACCACGTGTCATCAAATAATTTTTAGTATATATTTTGTCGTCAGCAAATTTTTTACTTTGTTTATTGTTGTAACGACCAACATAATGCAAATTACGGGCATTCATACCCAAAATAGCATTGGCTCTTTCAAAAAATTTCATAAAACAAAATGATTATTCTTCTTCACCTGTATGATTTACAAACAAACTTCGAAATCTAATATATTCACTAATACGAAGACCTGTAAATTTACCCATAAGTAACAATAACAAAATAGGTAAAACGATCATTTCTGGCCAAGATACCAACAAATTATTGAAGACTGACCAAATAATAAAATAGTATGATAAAATAACAACAAATAAAGTTTCTAACACAGCCATAAGAGCACTCTTCAAACCTGTTTCAGATTTTACTTCCATAAACTTTTCTGCCAAAGTGGACATCACCAACATTGGGAAAATAGCTCCAGCCAAAGTAAAATTTAAATTAAATTTTAAAACAATTGCAATTAAAAACAAAAAGGAAATAGAAATAAAAGATAAATTCAAAGCTACTTTTGATAAATATAATATTTCTAATTTTTCAAAAACATATTTCATCAAATGACTTATCAAAACTGCAAAAAAGAAAGACAAAATACCCAAAGGTAAACCAATAAGATAAAAAGCAATAGTAATAATTACTGGAGTAAAAATACCAAAAGTATCAATACCAATCACATTACGAAAAAATACGATGATAGCTGACAAAAATGGAATAATCAAAATAAGATAAACACTATCTGCTGGGACACCACGTTCTATAAAATAATTTACTAATGTTGATAAAATATAAAATTTATTTTTACTACTATTTGTATCAACGTGTTTGAATTCAATACCACGACCAAACAAAGAAGTCTCTATTTCATCAATATTTGACATTGACAAAATAGGCACTATTGCTTCTGGTCTAGTAAGTAAAATATAATTGGGATTTATAATTTTGTAATTTTGATAAACACCATGAGTAACTACTCCCATGTCTCCTTCTGTAATTACTACAAAAAATTTATTTTTTAAAATATTTTGATCAGCTAGAACTAAAGATTTGTAATATTGAGTAAAAGATTGTAAACCACGTAAAGATTTGGTATAAAAGAAAATTTGATCAGAGTTTTTGATATATTGACTATTTTCACTAATTACTTTTACCAAAGAATCTTCAGAAAAGAAATTTTCATCTTTATATGATGACAAAACTTTCAAAGCAACGCCACTATCTTTTGCTTGAGATTCTAACAACGATATTTCTTCAGCATTTTTTTCATCAACTATCATTATAGCTTGACTAGAATAAACAAAAATATTTTTTGTATTTACTAATTTTTGAACAAGAGAATTGTTGTCTAAATAAGAAATAGTCAGATTAACATTATAATTGCCTACTTGTTTGTAATCATGGACAACTTCAGAACCATATTCATAATAGTCATCACCAAATTGCCAATAATATGTAATATTTTTTGCAGTTTCAGGTAAAAAAGACGCACTAGCATCCAAAATAATTTTTTTGCCAACTTGTACATAATCTTCAGAAGATATTACAGCATTGTAAACAAAACTAGTATTTTCTATATTTACTTCACTTTCTGCAAATACAAAAGAAGGCAAACACACTGAAATTGCCAAAAATAAACTAAGAAATATTTTTTTGAACATAAAAATAAAATTAACTACCTAGCATAAAGCTGATGAAGTATCAGAAGGATATTTTCATAGCAAGCTACGAGTAAATAAACCCTCTTGTCCGCCTTGGGCGGATTATAAAAACGTCGTAAAAATAAAGATTTTTGTAACGACGTTCATAATTACTATTAGCTTATAAATAAACTAATATTTACAGGCTAAGTATAGCAAAAAAATCAAAAAAAATCAAGTCCTTTTGACATAAAACAAAAAACTAGCCTTTTTGTTTATTTTTTGCTAGTTTAAAATAAAAATACTAAATAAATTATTCACTTCTAAGAGCATCTACAGGATCTAAACGACTAGCCTTCAAAGCGGGATAAAAACCAAAAAACAAGCCAACTGTAGCCGAAAAAGTAAAAGCCAAAACAACACCTGATATAGAAGGTACCACGTACCAATCTTCAAATTTATTTAAAATTGGAATAATAATTTGACCAAGTAAAACCCCCACCAAGCCACCACCAATTGACAAAATTATAGATTCTGATAAAAATTGTAATAAAATATCTTGTTTTTGAGCACCAATTGCTTTGGCAATACCAATCTCTTTAGTACGTTCTGCAACAGTTACAAACATCACATTCATAATACCAACACCTGAAACAATAAGTACAATTGTGGCAATAGATACTAACAACAATGACATCGTACTAGCTGAACTTTGGGCAGCATCAACAATTGAACCTGGATCAAAAATACGAAAATCATCTGATTGACTAGCTTTTAATTTATGTTGAATTCTAAGCAAAGAAGTAATATCTTCCATTCCTATTTTCAAATTATCTACATCATCCATCAAAACTACAATACTCATCATAGCTTGATTACCCAAAATACTTTCAGCTGTAGTGTAAGGTATAAAAACAGAATCATCATAAGACATACGCCCCATTGCACTACCACCATTTTCTTGCAAAAAACCGACTATCTCAAATTTTTTGTTACCAATATTAATATATTCACCTACTACTTTGGATGTATCAAAATTTTCTCCAAATAGTGTAGTCACAGCACCTGAACCAATTACAGCAACTTTAGCTTTATTACTAATGTCTTCTTGTGATAAAAGTCTACCCTTATTTAATTCTAAATTACCAATCTCAAAAAAATTATCATAATTACCAAAAACATTTAGAGAACTAGATTCCTTACCATAAGCTACTGTAGAATTACCAGAAATAAAGACTGTCGTAGATTTTATATTTTCTACATTTTGAGCAATCAAATTAGCATCATCAGCCTCTAACTTAGACGAAGAAACAGCTTCCCTTCCCATTTGTTTCATAATCATAATGGTTGTAGCACTCAAATTTTTGTATTGCTCTTCTATCTTTTTTTGAGAACCAGTACCAATACCCACTACAACAATGACAGTAGAAACACCAATAATAATACCTAATACTGACAAAAAACTACGTACTTTGTTTGCAAAGAGCGCCTCACCAGCCATTTTCAAAATCTCAATGAACATAATAATAATTTTAAATTTAGGAATTTTAAATTTTAAATATTTGAATTATTTAATTTTAAAATTAATTATAAAAAAATTGTTTCCACTTCGCAAAATCAATGAACGAATAAATTAAAATTTAAAATTACAAAATTCAAAATTCGTTTAATATTCACTTTTAAGTTTATAATGATTATCCAAAATTTTTCCATCACGCATATAAATAATTCTATCAGCAAATTTGGCTACTTCCGCTGTATGAGTAACCATAACTACAGTTTTATCTTGTGTTTTAAATTTTTTGAAAATCTCCATAATTTCCAAACCATTTTTGGAATCAAGAGCACCCGTAGGTTCATCTGCCAAAATAATTTCAGGATCATTCATAAGAGCTCGAGCAATAGCTACACGTTGTTGTTGTCCACCAGAAAGTTCAGTTGGCTTATGCAAAGTACGATCACCAAGACCAAGCAAAGTCAACAATTCAGCAGATTTTTTTTCTCTAGTTAATTTATCTACACCAGCATAGAGACTAGGCAATGCTACATTTTTCAAAGCACTCATACGACCCAATAAATTAAACTGTTGAAATACAAAACCCATTTTTTTGTTACGTATAAAAGCCAAAGTAAAATCATCTCTCACTTCGCCAATATTTTCTCCTTCCAAAAAATATTTACCAGAAGTAAGAGGATGTAAACAACCAATAATATTCAAAAGAGTTGTTTTTCCACCACCTGACTCCCCCATCAACGCTACAAACTCTCCCCTTTTTATTTCCAAATCAACACCTTTCAAAACTTTTATTTCTTCACCATTAGACAAAAAATATGATTTGCAAACACCTTCCATTTTTATGACAACATCATTATTCATAAAATTAATATTTTACTTTTTGTCCGATTTCCAAACCTGAAATTATTTCTACCATTTGACCATCAGTAAAACCTGTGATGACTTCTTTCAATTCAGCATTTTCCAAATAAACAGAAGGCTTACCATTTACATTTTTGACAGCTGCTACAGGCAATATCAAAACATCATTAGCTTCAGAAATAACAAATTCCACACTAGCACTCATACCTTCACGAATATCAATAGCTTCTGTATCATCCAAAAGAACTCTCACTAAATAAGTAATAACTCCTCCATTGCCACTTTCTGAAGTCAAAGAAATAAAATTTACAGTACCAGTAAGCTCTGCGCCGTCCAAAGCATCAACCGTAATATAAGCTTTTTGATTTAATTTAATTTTACTAATTTCTGATTCTTCAATATTTGTTTCTACAAAAAAAGTATCTTTATTTAAAATAGTTACAAAAGGAGAATTTTTTTCATCAACAATAATATCTCCTGTTTTACCATTTAGCAAAACAACTTCACCGTCAATTGGAGATTTCAAAGTAGATTGATCTATTTGATACAACAATTTTTGTACACTAGCACTCGCATTGGCTAGACTACTTTTGGCAGAATTCAATTCTGTTTGTGTCAAAGGCGCACTAGCTTCTTTCAATTGTTGTGTGGAATTTGACAAACTAAGTTTAGCACTCAATTCTGAAGAAGCTGCATCTGTCTTAGCTTTTTCCAAATTATCCAAAGCATTTTCATAAGCCATTTTGTAAGAATCATAACTCAATTTGGCAGTATCAACAGCTTTCAAAGAAGAATTAAAAGAACTAAGCAAAGAAACCATAGAAGATTTTTTGCTATTTACACTACTACGCATACTATCCAAAGAACTTTGAGACAAATCTCCAATTGGTACTGTAGCCAAAAGCATTTCTTGCATATCATAATAATGTTGATGCATTTGAGTAATAGCTTCTTGCACTAGTTTTGCACCAGACAAAATACTTTCTTGATTAGAATTGGCATTCAACAAAACTACCGCATTTTCGGCTATATTCAATTTATACTTTGCTTGATTATAAGAATTATTAGCCGAATTTAATTTGCTACTATCCAAAGCAGACAAAACTATTTCAAAACTATCATTAGCCATGCTATTGTCTATACCCAAAATATTGTCAGAACTTACCAAAGCACTAGTCAAATTCGTCAAAGCTGTCAAAGAAGCTGTGTACAAATTATCATAAGCATCTTGTACTATCTGACTATTATCACCACCTTCTGATAATTTCAAATTATTTTGAGCTGTTACTACTGCATTTTCTGCATTTTTTATAGAATATTCATTTTGTTTAAAAGTTTTTTCCAAATTGGCATTAGCTGTTTCAAGTGAATTTTTGTAAGAAAATAAATCATCTTCTGTTGGTCCTGCAATTTTTTCATTGTAACTAGCACGAGCAGAATTCAAATTAGCATAAGCTGATTGCAAATCAATACTTTGAGTACCAGTATCAGCTGTTGCTATTTTGTCACCTTTTTTTACTACATCACCTTCTTTAACATAAACATTTTTTATCGTGACACCTGTACTTGAAAAAGACAAACTCACACCATCTTTGGCTACTATACTTCCATCTGATTCAGTAGTAATACTAATATCACCTTTGGTAACAGAAAAAATTTTATCTTCTTTTTTTACTTCAGCTATCTTATTAAAAAATTTCCCATAAACAAAATAAACAATTGCTGCCAATCCAACTACAGCTAAAAAAATAAGAAACTTTTTATTTTTCAAAAAACCAAACAAACCACTATTACGTTTATATTTATTACTTTGATCAATGATAGAAGTTTTTTCACTCATATATTTTTGTTAACGAATATTTACAGATTCTGCAACCTTTTTGTCAGTTACAGCTGAATTCAACCAAATAGATAAATTGGAACCAACAACAATATCAGCAAGACTTGCTTCTTCACCACCTCTTTTTGTCATAGCAATACCCACTGGAATAATCACTTTCACATCACCTAAACTATATTCTTTGGTAAGATCTGCCATCATTTCATTACGAGCAATAGCTTCTTCACTATTGGCTTCTCCAGGAGGAGTACCACCCATTCCTCCCATCATACCGCCCCCTGGCCCCATTCCTGTACCACGTGTAACCGATGATCCATTAGAATTAGCATTTATATTAACATTTGTATTTGTATCACCACTAGCTTGTCTACTTTCCATCATTTTTTCTCTAATTTTTTCCATATCTATTTGTGTGATAGTTACCTCATTTCCTACCATAGATTTTACAACACCTGAAATATCAACATTTCTCTCTGGCATGTTTGGAGCTTGAAACTGACCTGTTTTGTTATTATTTGTCGTAGATGCACTATCATCATTTAATGATGTATTGTTACTACAACCAGTAACAAAAAAAACTAAAGCTAAACTAGCTATAATAAAAGAAATTTTTTTCATAATATACCTTAAAAATAAGTACTTTATACCATATACTACGCATAAAAAAAGTATTTCTTTCAAAAAATAAAAAATACCTATGTTTTAGGTATTTTTTAGAGATAAAAAAAATTTAATTTTTTGCCACAAACCAAATCTCAATTTTTCCATCAGAGGCTCTGTTCATTGCATCTTTTAAAAACTTTTCAAGATTTATAGCCCAAACAGGAGTAGAAGATGTTTCTACTGCTTCTTCGGGAATTCTGAAATCAAATAATTCCTCCCCAGTATTTCTGTCAACGAATGTCAAAGTACCAACTCTTCTTTTTTCAATTATAGAAGTAATTAGTTTTTTTTCTTTATCAGAAATATCCAAACCAGACACCCACGTTTTGAAGTATTCCTTACCACCCTCTAAATTTTTACTTTGTGCAATAAAATCTCCTATTTCATTTAATGGAACGCCCTCTAATGAAGCCTTACTCATAAGTTTTGCAAGTTCTCTAACTTCATCTGACAAATTTTGCTGAATATCTGCGTCGTCTTCTGGAGTACCCAATGATAGCAAATAAGCTGTTTCAAGTTGTTTTGAATTCAAATCATTTTTTTCAGCGAAAAAAAACATCTGGTCTCTAAATTTATTTAATCTTTCCTCATCTGGTTTTAGCAAACGACTTGGATCTGCAGGTTTGTATGCCATATTATTTATATTTAATAAGGGTTAATAATATTAATTTTTATATAAATATATTACCACATTTATAGAAAAAGTTCTAACTCCACACAGAGTATAAAAAAACGTGGCTATAATTAGCCACGAATTTCTGAGCAGGCCATAGTGGAGGAAGTTGGAACTATAATCAAAATTCAAAATATTAATTATTATTTTTTAAAACCAACTAATTAGTACCCAATTAAGTAAGAAGTGAGAAATAGTAACAAATACTAAACTAGGATATTTTTGATATATAAAGGACCAAAAAAATCCGCTAATAAATGTAAGTATAATAACAGTAAGAGAAAATGGTAAAAGTAAATGTATTCCTGCAAAAACAAAAGCTCCAAAGAAGGTTATTATGAAAGTATTGTTAAAAATTATTTTTAAACGATTTATAAGATATGTTCTATATATAAGTTCTTGCAAAAAAGCATGCAAGAGTATAAATAACCAAGGTTCATCATTTACCAACCAGTATGGTAGATCAAGAAAATCTTTTATAGAAAAAATAACTAATAAAGCAAAAACAGTAAATATACTATAAACACCAAAACTTTTTATTATATGCTTACTTTCTTGAAAATCATCCTCTTTTGTAATTATCCCTCGTCTATATAATTGGAAAATTCTTAACATTATTAAGATTGCAAAAGGAAAAATTACAAAATTACTTGTTTGTAAATTTAAAAAAGAACCAATAACAATTGGTAATCCAAGTAAAAAAATAATCTCAAATACTGTTTTTTGAGTTGTAGTTATTTTTGAAAACATATTTAATTTATGATATCACAATCAGATAAAAAGTTCTAACTACACGAAGGGTATAAAAAAACGTGACTAATTATAGCCACGAATTCCTGAGCAGGCCATTGTGGAGAAAGTTGGAACTATTTTTCAAACTATTACTTAGTATGTTTCTAGTATTTCTTCTAACAACTCAGGAAACTCCCTAATTTCAAATGAAAAATGTCCATAATTAGGCATTTCGATAACCATTGCGTCCAAATCTTTTCTATAAATTTCTACAGACTTTACAATGTCCTCAAAATCCTCAGTATCATAAAAAATGGTGGTACCTGCTTCAATCCCCTTCTTCACATCAGTACTAATTTCAAAATTATAAAATTCTAACCATTCCGTATCAGAAATTTTTCTCGCAGGAGCAACAAGTATTAGTTTCTTAATACGCTTCTTTTCTTCTGATATATATCTAGTAATAGCACCTGCTCCCTGACTAAGTCCAACAAGAGTTGTTTCTGAATCAATATTAATTTTATCTAACTCCTCTTTCCATACACCATATGGAGCCTTCCATACTTCAGGAACAATAAGACAATGTACTTCAAATCCTTTTTCTTCAAGCTTCTCTTTCGTCCACCCCATCCAATTTCCTTTATTATTTGGATTACATTCAGGAATATCAAGCGGACGAATTCCATCCTCAAAAAATTCAGGAAACCTTCCATATACGAGTACTGCATTTTTGCGCTGTTTATCTTGAGACATAATGTACATACTATATTTTATTAATATATATATTCTACTAGATATCAAACATTAGTTCAATTCCTTTATAAAAAAAGTTCTAAATCCACGAATGGTATAAAAAAACATGGCTCTATTAAGCCATGATTTTCTGAGCAGGCGCGGTAAGAATCGAACTCACGCAAGAGGTTTTGGAGACCCCTGTACTACCATTATACGACGCGCCCATACATTATAGTTAAAAAGTTTTTAAAGTTCTTAAAATTTATAAAGTAGTGGTTTTAATTAACTTTATCAACTTTCTTGCCCGCCTTGGGCGAGATGAACTTTTAACTTTATAAACTAATTTGTTTTTATGCTCAAATATAATACAACAAATCTAAATAAAAATCAAGTATTACTATCAACTTTCATAACATTAGTGTCATTTGCAACTTTGTCTGTATTTAATTTTCTATTTAAGATAATAGACAAAATTATTATAAGCAAAATAGAATACAAAAACGATACATTATAATTGAAAGCTTTTAAAATCAAAATCAAAATACTAGGCCCTGTCAAAGCAAAAAGTCCTAAAGTATAAATTTGTTTAAAAGTTATTTCTTCTTTTTTATTTATCAACAAAATAAAAAGTGAAACAAGTAGTAAATTCAATAATTTAAAAACAGAAAATCCCACAAAAGACATTAGCAAAAATGTCCAAAAAAACATATTCTTGTTTGCCAAAAATTGATCGGATTTTTCCAAAATAAAATTTTTATCAAAAGTTTTATTAGGCAAATCAGTATAAGTTGTTATATTGGTAATTTTACTAGGTCCATCATAAGAATATAAACTAGACGAAGTAAAATAAATAATATCTTGGCTCTTGCCATTCACAAACTCATCAAAATCAAAATCTGTAGATGATACAGTAGTATCTATACGAAGAATTAATTCATCATCTTCAAAAACATAAGGTTGTTCCAAATCAGTCACTACTAAATTATTATCTTGAATATTGGCAGTAAATTCTGGTACTGACTTCAAGATTTCACTTCTTAAATCACGAAGTTTTACAGGCACAACATTGGTCAAAAAAATAGCCGATACAAAAGAAATCATCAAAATAAAAAGCACAATATAATTAGCGGCTTTTTTACCTTCATTTTTTTGGTTTGATAACCAATTAAAATTATAAAAACTATTGATAAAAGCTTTTAAATAATACATATACTAATTAGATATGAATAAAAAAACAGCCTATACTAGACTGTTTTATTTTAGCTTATTTTGTTTCTTTATGCAATGTGTGTTTGCTATCACAAGTTTTACATAATTTGTTTAGTTCTAATCTGTTTTGAAGTGCATTGTTTTTTCTTGTAAAATAATTTACTGTTCCACATTCAGAACATTTTAATTTTTTACGATTTTTTCTTTCTTTAGACTTTGAGGCCATATTTTTTTCTAAGATTAATGACTGCTATATAATACATTATCCCCTATTTTTTGTCAAGTGAAGTTATAAGCAGGCTGAAATTAGCCCATGTAACCTACTTTTCTATTTCTTGAATAAAATTTTGAACCATTTTTTTTGGCAATCCCATAATACTATCTATGGTACCTTCAATTTTTTCAATATAATCTTTAAGTTTTGGATTTTCTACTTGAAAACCTCCAGCACAATATAGTATATCTCCTTCTGAAATAAGTTCATTGATAATATTTTCTGGTATTGTTCGAAACCAAACAGTAGCAATATCAATACCCTCTCGTCTCTCCATAGTCACTGTATTCACAACAACGATAGAAGTAACAGTAGTAGGAGGATAAATAGCATAGCCTTGCAAAAATTTTCGTGCTTCCTCTTCATTTTCCGGTTTTTCTAAAATATTTCCATTCCAAGTGACAACTTGATCTGAAGTAACAAGCAAAGATGGTTCAGAAATCTTTGGTAACAAAGCATCTGCTTTTGCATGAGCAAGAGCAAGAGTCAATTGTTTTGGATCATCAAAGCGTATTGCTTTTTCATCAATATTTGGATTCATACTTTCAAAGTTATAACCCATATTTTCCATTATTTTGCGTCTTGATTTTGATTGTGAACCGAGAATGATTTTCATAAAAATATATAAATTTGTTAAATGTAATATGTGTATGTAGTTTTCTATTTCAAAAAATCTCAATTATACACCATTACAATTCTCCACACTCCTTTTTCAAGAAAAACCTCAATAGTTTGACAATTTGATTTGTTAATCAAATTTGAATATAATATTTTATTTTTTTTGCATAATTATTGAATGTCATAATATGAGCACCTTCAATATAAACAAATCGTTGGAGCCATCATCCAGGATCGAACTGGAGACCTCATCCTTACCATGGATGCGCTCTACCAACTGAGCTATGATGGCGTATAGATACTACAAACCCACTATAAAAAGTGGGTTTGTTTAGTACGCGCCAAGGGATTCGAACCCCTGACCCCCTCGGTGTAAACGAGATGCTCTAACCAACTGAGCTAGGCGCGCATTTTTCTTTTATCTTTATTGAATATATAAGCTCAAGCGCAGCGCAGTCCCGATTCATCGGGAAGGCGCGCAAATTCTTTTAAAGACGAGGTCAATTATATTACAATCTATAGGATATGTCAACAATATTATCAACAATATTTATCTTATAAAAAATTTTTGCCTAGTAATACAGCAAATTATCACTAGGCAAAAATTATATGTTGTTCAAATTACTTTCTACCAAACTTTTTTCTATCAGTTTCGCTCAAAACTTGTTTGCGAATACGAATACTCTTTGGTGTAATTTCAAGATATTCATCATCAGAAATCATTTCAAGACCACGTTCAAGATTGACTTCAATTGGAGGTGTAAGATTAAGAGCATCATCAGTTCCACTAGCACGCATATTGGTAAGTTGTTTACCTTTGATAGGATTTACCATCAAATCTTCACCTTTTGCAGTATTACCAATTACCATACCTTCATAAACTTCTACATTTGGTCCAATATACATATCACCACGCATTTGTAGATTGGCAAGAGAATAGCCAAGAGCTTTTCCACCAACCATAGAAACCATAGAACCTGTAGCTTTCTTTTCAATCACACCAACATATGGTTTAAAACCAGTAGTTTGACTAGACATAATACCTTCACCTTTGGTATCCATAACAAATTGATTACGATAACCAAGAAGACCACGAGATGGAATCTCAAAAATGATTCTAGTTTGATCAGCATGATTCATCATATTGGTCATAGTACCTTTTCTTTTACCCATTTTTTCAATAACAGTACCAGAAAAACTTGCAGGAACATCAACAGTTACTTCTTCAAAAGGTTCACATTTTACACCATCAACATCTTTGATAATAACATGAGGTTGACTAACTTGAATTTCAAATCCTTCACGGCTCATTTGTTCAAGTAAAATTGCGATATGCAACTCACCACGACCATAAACTTTGAATTTGTCAGATTCAGAAAAATCTACTTGCAAACCTACGTTTACTTGTAATTCTTTTTCAAGACGTTCACGAATTTGACGAGTAGTCACAAATTTACCTTCTTTACCAGCGAAAGGAGAATTGTTTACGAAAAAGTCCATTTGAATAGTAGGTTCATCAACTTTAATAGCAGGAAGTGCCTCTTGGTCCAAAGAATGACAAATAGTTTCACCAATATCAATATCAGCAATACCAGCAAGCATCACAATATCTCCAGCAGAAGCTTCTTTTACTTCCATAGTATCAAAACCTTTGAATTGTTGTAATTTAGTAACGTTTGCACTACGTGATTCACCATTTATACCTTTTATAAATACTTTTTCACCTACTTTGACAGTGCCTTCATAAATACGACCAATAGCAAGACGTCCGACAAAATCATCATAAGCAAGATTGAATGGTTGCATACGAAGTGGAGCTCCAGTATCTTGTTTGGCTACTGGTACATGTTCTAATACCATGTCCAAAAGAGGAAAAATATCTTGTGAATCATCTTCTAATTTTCTTTTAGCAATACCTTGCTTACCGATAGCGTAACAATAAGGAAAATTCATTTGTTCATCAGTTGCTCCCAAATCCATAAACAATTCCAAAACTTCATCATGTACTTCTAAAGGACGAGCAGCAGGTTTGTCAATTTTGTTCAAAACAACAAGAGGTCTCAAACCAAGTTCCAAAGATTTTTTCAACACAAATTTTGTTTGAGGCATTGGACCTTCTTGAGCATCGACAATAAGCAGCACGCAATCAATAGAACGCAAAACACGCTCTACTTCTGAACCAAAGTCAGCATGGCCTGGAGTATCTACGATATTTATTTTTGTATCTTTATAAAAAAGTGAAGTATTTTTGGAATAAATAGTAATACCACGTTCCAATTCTAGAACATTACTATCCATACTTTTACCAGTACTAGCTTCATCTACCATGCCAGTTTGACGTAGCAAAGCATCGGTCAAAGTAGTCTTGCCGTGGTCAACGTGAGCGATAATCGCGATATTACGAATTTCCATAAAATTATAATTAACTTGTCCCGAGTCATCGAGATTAAAAAAACCTCAAAAGTGAGGACTTATACGTGCAAAATAGTAGCATAAAAAAAATGTTTTGTCAATAAAAATACAGTAAATAAGCTAAAAAAACAACAAAAAGACTATTTTTTACATAAAATTGACTAATTTAGTCTAAATACGCTATAATTTCATTCTAAATAATTTGGATAAAAAAATTAAAATATGACAAAAATTATACTTGTAGATGCTTGGAATACTTTTGTTACAGAAGATGGAATTTTTATAAAAATGCAAGAATTGCTTAATTATTTTGAAAATAGAAAGATTATTTTAACAAATGCGAACGACGAAGAAAAAATTAAATTTGGTATAGTAAATATGCCTTACGAAGTTTTTACTCTCAATCACAATCCGAACAAAACTGAACCAGAATTTTATAAAAAGATGCTTGAATTTTTCAAACTAAAACCTGAAGAAGTCATTTACTTCGAACACAATGAAGATGCTGTAAAATCTGCTCAGTCTGTCGGAATCAATACTCATCATTATGACAAAGATAAAAAAGATTTGGAAAGTTTGAGATTATTTTTGGAAAATAATTTATAAACTTCTAATTACTTTTGACAAACTTCACAATAAACAGTTCCCCTACCTCCAATTTTCGTCTTTGTCAAAATACTTTTACACTTCAAACACTCTTCCCCACCTCGTCCGTAAACTTTCAAAAACTTCACAAAACTCCCCTTTTTGCCATCAGCGTCCAAATAATTATTAAAAGTCGTACCTCTTTCTGCTACGGCTTTTTTTATTATTTTTTTGGTAGAAGCAAACAATTTTTTTAGTTCTTCTAATGTCAAAGTATTTACGCGTCTATCTGGACGAACTCCAGCGTCAAAACAAGTTTCATCTACATAAATATTACCAAGACCAGAAATTATTTGCTGATTCAAGAGTAATGCTTTCAATATTGTACTTTTTTTGCCAGCAAAAATCTTGGCAAAATTCTCCCAAGTGAAATTGTCAGTCAAAGGCTCGATGCCGTATTTACTTTTTATTTTTTCTAATTTTTCGATAGTTTCCAAACTCAAATAACCAAAACGACGAATATCATTGAAAAATACTTTGGAACCATCTTCAAAATGAAACTGAACGTGAGTATGTTTGTTTGGTACGTCCACTGTTGAGACGTCACTGTGTCCACCAGGAATTATTTTGTCGTCTTTCTTATAAATAAGTTGTCCTGTCATTTTCAAATGAACAAGCAAAACATGTTTTTCATCTGGCAAAATAAAAATAATGAGTTTGCCAATTCTATCAATTTCTGCGAAATGATTGCCTACAAAAAAATCTACAAAAAACTTAGTTGTTTTGTTTAGTCTAGCCTTTTTGGTAAAAACAAAATCATTGATTTTTTTACCTAATATCTTTTTACGCAAATCTTGGCGTATAGTTTCTACTTCTGGTAGTTCGGGCATATAGTAATGGCACCAAGAACCCGTCGAATCAGCAGAGAGGGATCCCTGCCTGCCGGCAGGCAGGTTTCTTAAAATTGAACTTATCTATCTAACAAAATATTAAAAACTCAAATAACTTTCTTAATGATATTATTCTACAATATCTATTCACTCTTTGCAAATCTATACTAGCTTGGTATAATAACTAATGTAGGTAATGACAGGTGCGAGCCTGTTACACATACACTAGACAAGCTCACGCTTGTCAATCCTAAAATAACAAAACTAACCAATAAACATATGGAAAACAAAAAAGCTCCAGCTTTCAACTTACCTGATCAAGAAGGTAAAAAACACAAACTCTCAGACTACGCCGGCAAGCTAGTACTTCTCTACTTTTACCCAAAAGATATGACACCTGGCTGTACTATAGAAGCCAAATGCTTCCGTGATAGAAACAATGAACTAAAAAAATATAATGTTCAAGTCCTTGGTGTTAGTGTTGACTCTGTTGAATCTCACAAAAAATTTGAGAACAAACATGGTCTAAATTTTCCCCTACTTTCTGATGAAAAAAAAGAAGTAGTAGAAAAATATGGTGTTTGGAAAGAAAAATCTATGTTTGGTAAAAAATATATGGGAATACAACGTGATTCATTCCTTATTGGTAAAGATGGCAAGATTATTAAACATTATGAAAAAGTAAATCCACTAAAACATGTGGACGAGGTTATAGAAGACGTTAAATCTCTATAAAAATATTTTATAAATAAAAAACAGTCTTGTTAATTAAGACTGTTTTTAATTTTCAATTTTAAATTTAGCAATTTTAAAACAATTTTTAATTTCAAATTTTGAAATATATTCTTTAGAACATTTTAAAATTAAATCCAGATTTTATCGGGAATAAAATTCTAAGCAAGATGTTTTTCAATCAACACCATTTCTCTCTTATACAATACCCAAGAAACAACAAAAGCCAAAAAGTCAGCCACAGGGAAAGCATACCAAACACCATTCAAATCAAAAAATATAGGTAAAATAATTACTAAAGGAATCAAAAAAATAATTTGACGCAATGATGAAATTATAAAAGAAATCCAAGCTCTACCCATAGATTGATACATACCAGAACTGACTACTTGCAAACCTAAAGTAACCAAAAATATGATAATAATACGTGTAGCATGAGAACCCATTCTTATCAATTCTAGATCTGTACTAAATATCTTCATAAAAATTTCCGCAAAAATAAACAAAACAACAAAAGAAACAAATGACATGATAGTAGTAATTTTCAAAGTCAACTTTATGACATCAATAACTCTCTGTGAATTTTTTGCACCATAATTAAAACCTACAATCGGTTGCATACCTTGAATTATGCCAAACATAGGCATAAAAACAAAAGATAATAATCTGTTTACGACACCAAATGTAGCAATAGCCACATCACCACCATGTATAGCCAAAGTATGATTTATGACCACACTCATCGCACTACCAGCTGCCATACGTACAAAAGCTGAAATTCCCAAAGCTACAGTTTCTTTGACTATATAAAATTTTAATTTTAAATTTTGTAAGTGAATACGCAACATACTATGTTTTTTACTGACAAAATAATACACAACATATACAAAAGAAAAAAACTGAGATATCACCGTAGCCCAAGCAGCACCAGCCAATCCCATATCAAAAACAAAAATAAAAATAGGATCCAAAATAATATTTATAATAGCACCAACCAACATAGTTATCATAGCCATTTTGGCATTGCCTTCTGATCTAATGACACTATTTGCTGCTACACTAATAGAAAAAAATAAGTTTCCTGCCATAATTATTTTGCCATATTCCAGAGCTGAAGCCAAAATACCTTCAGTCGCACCAAAAGCCAACAAAATTGGTTCTATAAAAACCAAACCAACAATCGTCAAAATTATACCCAAACCAAACAACAAGGTCACCATATTACCCAATACTTTTTCAGCTTCTTCTTTTTTGTTTTCACCTATACGAATAGAAATTATTGAAGCTCCACCAATACCAAACATCATTGATAAAGACATAATTATCATTGAAATTGGAAATACAATAGCAATACCAGCGATACCAACAACACCTACACCATGCCCAACAAAAATAGTATCCACTAAATTGTATAAAGCAGAAACCAACATACCAACCATAGCAGGAGCTGACAACTTCCATAATAATTTGCTAATCTTTTCTTCACCTAATAATTTTTTTTGTTTTTCCATATTTTTTTAACTCTACATAAAATCAAGATACTGTATTATACATTAAAATTGAAAATCAAACAATAATAAATTATAACCATAAAAAAATAGCCATTATTATGACTATTTTTAATTTTAAAATTTATAAATTGAAAATTGTTTAAAAATTTAAAATTTAAAATTCCAAAATTATATATGTGGGCAGAGAAGGATTCGAACCTTCGAAGGCGGAGCCAACAGATTTACAGTCTGTCCCCTTTGACCGCTCGGGAATCTGCCCTTTATATATTTTTCTAAAAATAAAGTCAACTATTTATGTTGACTTGGAGCCATCTCGGGGATTCGAACCCCGGACCGACGGTTTACAAAACCGTAGCTCTACCAGCTGAGCTAAGATGGCACGTATGATGCTCTACCTCCCGACTAGGTCGGGAAAGATGGCACGTATGCTCTACCTCCCGATCAAATCGAGAAAGATCGCATATACCTATTTGATAACCCTCATATGATAAATTATAATGACAAAATTGTCAACATCTAATTATTAACAGTTGTACATTATTTCAAATCATCAATTCTTTGTCTAAAAATTTCTAATTTTTGATTATCAGGATTTATCATACGCAATTGTCTATAACCTTCTTCAGCTAAATCTTTACGTTTCAACATCAAACTTACTTCTATAAAATTATCTACATATCTAGGATTTTGAGATTCAATATCCAAAGCTTGTTCAACAGCTTCCAAAGCTGTTTCATAATGTTTCAAATAAAAAAGCAAATCATAAATTTTTACAAACCTTTCTGGATTATTTGGATTGATAAGTACAGCTTGTTGATAATACTCAACAGCTTTTTCTTTGTTTCCTTCTTCTTCATAAATTTCTCCCAATTTTACATTGGCATCTTCATCATTTGGATCCAATTGTAAAAGAAAATTATAAGTTTCTTTAGCTTCAGTTACTTGATTTTGTGCATAATACACTGCAGCCAAACCACGGTAAGCTTCTTTATTTTTTGGATCATATTTAAGTGAAGCTAAAAATTTTTTCTCAGCTGTAGGATAATCTTCTTGAGACAAATCATTCAAAGCATCTTTTACCAAATCTTTTGAAGTCACTACTTGTTCTTTTCTTTCTTCTTTTGTAACTGACATTTCCCCTATCATACCTCTACACGCACCGGATTTTTTTTCTACTTTACCTACTAAAATACGAAAAGCTAATTGAATTTTTTTTAGTAATTTTATAAAAGGCGTAAGCTTGTTTTTGAAATTAGCATAATATTGTTTTTCTCTTTGTTCTGACTTACGCATGATAAGTTTGTTTTTGTTTCTTGCTGTTTGAATTTCTGGCAAAGTATCTACATCCAAAAGCAACAACTGAGGATATTTACGCACAATTACAAAAATTATTATTATCAAAGATAATACTATTAAAATAAATGGCAAAATATTTAACATAAAAACTATTTCAAAACATTTTTAATAATATTTGTAAAACTATCTAATTTAGAAGAAGCACCACCAACAAGAACACCATCTATTACATCTTCACTGAAATATGATAACACATTATTTTCATCTACACTACCCCCATAAAGTACAGGCACTGTATTTTTGCTATACTTAGCTATTTCTAATTTGATAAAATCAATTCTATCAATAGCGTCGGCAGGCAAACAAGCATTACCAGTCCCAATAGCCCAGACAGGTTCGTAAGCAACAATAATTTGACCTTCTTTAAAATTTAGACCTTCAAAAGCACGCAAAATTTGTTTAGCTAGACGATATCTGGCTTTATCATTATTTCTATCTTGTTCAGTTTCACCAATACAAACGACAGGTTTCAAACCAGCATCCAAATAACTTTCTATTTTTGCACGAACATCTTTATTTGTTTCACCAAAGATATAACGACGTTCAGAGTGTCCTGCCAAGGCATAAGTACAACCAACATTTTGGTACATTTCAGCGGAAAGCATTCCTGTATAAGCACCTTTAGAAGGATGCCCTGCATCTTGAGCACCTGTCTTAAAATTTTCTTGCAAAACACCAGTAACTTCTTTCATAGCCAAAGCCGTTGGAAAAACTGCAATCTCAACATTTTCATTTTTAAAATTTTCTTTAACTAAAGAATTAGCCAATTCAACAGATTGCTTATAATCAAGATACATTTTCCAGTTGCCGAATATGTATTTCATATTAAAATAGGTTTTAGGTGACTTAGGTTCTAGGTTTTAGAAATAAATTTAATTTATTTACCTCTGAAAATAAAAATACTTTATAACTTTATGAACTTTTAACTTTATAAACTCATTCCTCATTCCTCGTTCCCCATTCCTCTTTAGAATTTAACATCTTTCTTCTCAACATTTCCAATAATAGCAATACGCATTTGATTCCATTTGAACACTTCTCTTGCTACCTTTATTATATCCTCATTTGTAACTTTTTCAACCTTTTCTAATATTTCCTCTGGAGTTTCTATTTTCTTGGAGAACAAAGCTTCATCAGCATAATGATCTGCCTGAGAAGCAGAATCTTCCAAAGACAAAGTTTGAGAACCACGAATATGTGTTTTTGCATCTTCTAATTCTTTTTTGGTAACACCTTTTTCACAAATTTTTTCTATTTCTTTTTTTATTATATCAAGAGCTTTGTTGATATTTTTTGATTCAAGTCCAGCACGAACATAGACATAACCAGTATCACGAAAATGACCAGCTCCGGAACGAATCATATAAGCCAATCCTTTTCTTTCACGAATTTGAATGAATAATCTAGAACTCATAGAACCACCCAAAATAGTGTTCATGACAGAACTAGCATAATTTTTATTATCTTCATGATTAAATCCTGGAAAACCCAACATCATTTGTACTTGATCAGTATCTTTCTTTTCTACCACAATTCTTTTTGATTTTTCAGTAGATCCAAAACATGCAGGAATATATTCTCTCTTTTTTGCACCACTATTCTTTGCTGCTCCAAAATATTTTTTTACTTGTTCTTTTATTTTTTCATCAATCGCTCCCGCAACAACAATCGTCATGTTATTTGGACTATAATAAGTATCACGATATTTCAAAACATCAGGACGTTTGTAACTACGAACATGTTCTTCAGTACCTGCAATATCACGACCAAGTGGACAACCGGCAAACATCAAATCCTCAAAAATATTTTCAATATTCATGAGTGGATTATCTTTGTACATTCTTATTTCTTCAATGATTGGACCTTTTTCTCTTTCCATTTCATTTGGATCAAATTTGGAATTGAAAAGCATGTCTGACAAAATATCCATAGAAACTTCTGAATATTTAGCGTCAGCTTTAATGTAGTAACCAGTATATTCTTTGCCTGTGAAGGCATTGTATTGAGCTCCTAGCCTGTCTATCTCACGAGTTAATATAAGAGTGCTTGGTCTCTTTTTTGTGCCCTTAAACATCAAATGTTCCACATAGTGAGAAACACCAGCCATTTTGTCAGCCTCATAACGTGAACCAACAGGAAACATTACCAAAGTAGTCAAAGATTTTGTATTTTGCAAAGGTACAAAATATACTTTTGCTTTATTTTTTAGTTCTAAATATTCGTACATAGGGTTTCAATTCATATCGAGCTGAGAATACAGCGAGATATCTTTCTTAAATTAAAATTTTGTTAAAATGTTCTAAATGTTGCATCACTTAATGTTTGTTGTAATTGAATTATCAAATATAAAATCTTAAATAATTCCAACATTTTAACTTACAGTTTGTGGCTTTTGTTTAGCTTTTTTAATTACTTTCACTACATAGATTATAACAGCCAAAACTACAATCACCAAAACAAGTGGATTATGCAAAACCATAGAGACAACAATAGTCACAATAGATAATACAAGAGCTACTAAGAAAGTAACCAAACCAACAACACTGCGACTAATAGTACCGAAAATTGGCAAGACATCTAGCAAGACACTAAGCGGTGCCAAAATCATAGCAAGACCTATCCACATCATCAGAAAACCGATAACACGGAAAATCCAAAGTGCAGTTTTGTATTCAGTATGCAAAGTTGCAAGAGCATCTTCAAAAGTACCTGTAAAAGCACGGTAAAGAACTACACCAGTTTTTGCATCAGTCATCGCGATAATTTTGTTATTATTTAATCTACCAAGCAAAGTAACAGATACTGGCGACGCAACAGCACTATAACTAACACGCATATCACCTATTGTTGGAGTACTAACATTTTTTTCAGTTACATAAACATAGTTACCATTTAATACTACATTTTTTGTTTTTTCAGGAATGACTACTTCTTCTACAACTTTAGTATTTGTTCCAAACTCAGCATTCAAATCATCATCACTAGCACTAAGAGCCTTCATCAAATCATTTTGTGGAACTGTCTTTGTTGTTGTAGTTGGCACGATTACTACTGGCAAAACAGTATTTTCTTTGGTCAAAGTAATTTCGGAATATCCAGGCATAGTAAGTCTAGCTGGTGCTACTTCATAAACACCAATTTTGGCGCTACTGGCATACCAAGTATTACTATCTAGAGACTTGTCTACATTTTCATGACCTTTTTGTTCTTGAAAGGTACTAGAGTCAGTTGCTTCATTTACCCAATCTTTTTTGTAAGTATAAGTAGTATCTGTAGTTTGTGAACCACCGACATTGGTTTTTGTGTTACTACTACTTTCTTCTACCCAAGAATAGACTTCTACTTTGCGATTCAAAGCTAAATATTTTCCCTCTTTGAGATAAGTACTATCTGACAAATTATTTTCAGTAGACAAGTCTCCATTCACGTGAATCAACTTACCTTCCAAAGCAGAATCAGTATTCAAACTAGTCGCACTAATTTCTGTAGCAGTAGAAGCAATATCTGATTTATCTACTTTGCCTTCATTCCAATAAAGGACAACAAAAGAAGCAATAAAAATAAGAAATCCAAAGAAAATTCCTTTGACAGAACTTCCGATACGACTAAAATATCCAGTTTTAGTAGTAGTGGTTACGCTATTTACTACATTATTTGGTTCGATTGGGGGCATATGTTTATGAATTTTTAATTTAGTCCCGATAAAATCGGGGTTTAATTTTAAAATAAAATTTTATTTATCTAAAGATTCTTTACCTAAATCAGACTGCTCTTTTAATTTTAAAATAGCATTGATAAATTTTTCTCTATTATCTACTGAAATTTTTGGTGGTACAATAACAACACCATCATCAAAATAATCTTCTAGCTTAAAATTATTAAAATCAATTCCTAATTCATTTAAAACATCAATGGGATTTGTAGAATCTCCATTATAAGAAAATTCATCATCAGGTCCCCTTCTTGAACTACCTGACAAAAAATCTGAATTTGAAAAAAAATCTCTACTCATATCTTTATATAATAAATTAATTTTAAATTTTAATTTTTTTAATTCTGCAATTTGTTTGCTATCAATTCTCTCAATTTAATCATAATAGACAACACATATTCTTTTTCTTCTAAAAGTTCTTTTGAAATTTCTATCTCTGCGATAAACTTATCCAATTCACCCAAAAAATCCAAAAAAACTGATTTATTTGCAACAAGTCCATCTTTTTTCAAAAAATCTATTTTATCAAAATTATTTTTTATTTTTTCAATTTCTTCTCTATACATTTTTTGTTTTTCAAGTAATTCAACATCTTCTAATTTATTACCATAACTATCATATCTAGTATGTATTATCAAATTTGGTAAATGTCCCAGATATGTTAATAATCTTTCAGTCAATTCCTTTAAACTTAATTTTGCATAAAATTCTTTTGAATCTTTTTCATTATCAAAAATAGTTTTTTAACATAATGAAAATTATCATTATCATTTTTAGGTTCAGAACCTCTAATTTTTACACCCAAAGGAATTCCATTAATCTCTCCATTTTCTTTTTCAAATTTATAATTAGGTAAAACCATACAAATAATATTTAGAAAATTTAAAATCTCTCAGAAAAATATTTTTCCAAATCACTAATCGCAATTCTCTCTTGTTCCATAGTGTCACGATCACGCACAGTCACTTTTTTGTCTTCTAGTGAATCAAAGTCAACAGTAATACAATAAGGTGTACCTATCTCATCTTGTCTTCTGTAACGTTTACCAATACTACCAGTTTCATCATACTGAGTCATATAAGTTTTTGATAGAGTATTTTGAATTTCATTACAAATATTTTGCAAAGGCTCTTTCTTTGACAATGGAAGTATTGCCATTTTGATTGGCGCCAAACTTTTGTGAATACGAAGTACTACTTCTTTTTCGTGTTTAGCATCTTCGTCCCCACTTCTCGCATCAAGCTCCTCATAAGCATCTACCAGCAAAGTAAAGACATTTCTATCGAGTCCTGAAGAAGCTTCAATAATAAATGGCACGTATTCTTCATTGGTTTCAGGATCACGATATTTGAGATTCTTGCCACTAAATTTTTCATGTTGAGTCAAATCAAAATTACCACGATTGTGCAAACCTTCTATTTCTTTCCAACCCCAAGGAAAATTGTATTCAACATCATAAGCTGCTTTGGCGTAGTGAGCCAATTTTTCGTGTTCATGATAGCGAAGATTTTCAGCTTTCAATCCCAAAGATTCCCACCAAGCCAAACGTGAAGTTTTCCAATCTTCATACAATTTTTCAGCTGTTTCAGGTTTTACAAAATATTGCATTTCCATTTGAGAAAATTCTTTGGTACGAAAAATAAATTGTTTGGTAGTGATTTCATTACGAAAAGCTTTGCCCACTTGTGCAATACCAAAAGGAATTTTGGCGCGAGTAGCAGTCTGCACATTTTTGAAATTGACATAAATACCTTGCGCTGTTTCTGGACGCAAATAGACTTTGCTACTATCATCAGTCTTGCTAAGTTGAGTTTCAAGCATCAAATTGAAATCACGAGCAGGGGTCAATTCACCTTTACAATTTGGACAAACAACATTATTTTCTTGCAAAAGTTTGTTTAGTACTTCTATTCCCATTTTGTCATCAGCCTGTACACCAACAGTCTCAAGCAAGTGATCCGCACGATGACGCATCTTACATTCTTTACAATCTACAAGTGGATCCGAAAAACTAGCTACGTGTCCACTAGCTTCCCAAACACGAGGATGCATAAGTATAGCTGCGTCTAAACCATAAATATTATTGTGTCTTTGGACCATTTCTTTCCACCATAATTCTTGCAAATTATTTTTGAGCAAAATTCCCAAAGGTCCAAAATCATAAACAGCAGCAAGTCCATCATAGACTTCTGATGATTGAAAAATAAAACCCTTTTGTTTAGCAAAATTGACTACTGATTCGAGTGATTTCATATAGAATAAATTATTATATATATTATAGCACATTTTTCTTAAAAAAATAAAAAGACCTCTTGTTAGAAGTCTTGGGGTCCAAACATGGACGGTTCCACCCAAGCTTCCGCCGATTAGGCGGACTCTCTAATAAATTTGTATCACCTCGAAACTCGCCAAAAGTTTGTCATAAGTGATGGATTTAATATAGCAAAAAGTGTGAGTTTAGTCAATATTTACAACATCATTCTATCCTCTAGCAAAATTTTACTATAACATTGTCCACAAACAATTTTTTGTTTTGTACTTATATTATGACGTGTATAAATTTCTGTTTGACATTCAACACAATTTGTTCTGTGTAATTGCAAACCTCCCATAAGCGTATACCTTTTTTTTCTACGTATAGAAGGATGTTCTACAGACAAAGCAACATTCATTTTTTTATGAAAAGCAAGTTGTGGTTTGACTACACTAATAAATCGTCTAGAAGTTGGACAAATAAATTGTTTTTGCAAAATATTTTCATCAAAATCAACCAATTTTTCAGGTAACAATTCAAAATTAGCATCTTCAGATTTTTTTGGAGAAGTATACCAACGAGCTTGTAATTTTTCTACTTCTGTTTTTTCTAAAGGAAAAAAAGTGTCTGCATGAGAAGTATTGTAAGCAAAAAATGAAGTGCTATATGGAAAAAATTCACCATATTCACCACTCAAAAACATTGCAGACTTTATTTCATCTAACTTAATCCAATATTCTTCTTCACTATACTGAACATTAAAAATACAAAACTTTTTATGTCTAAGTCCAACACAAGCAAAACAATGCTCGCAAGAAATACAATGTTCACTATATTCTATATCTATACAACCATGACAAGAGATACACATTTTATTTTCAAAACCCTCAGTACAACTTACGCAGTTCACTGATTTTTCCACAGACGAACATGTGGTGATATCACAACTATCTTTAGAAAAAGAAGTGTCAAAAGTATTATAAACACGTTCATTTTTGAAAACAGAGATACCAACAACATCCTGACTTTCCACGACTTCATCCCCTATTGATCTTTCAGAATTGAAATTGCCACTAGCCAAAAGATATGAGGACTTCCATAAATCATTAACTTTTTTATTCAAATAAGCATCAACAACAGCACGATCTCCTAAGTTAATTTTTTTCATATACTCTTCGTACTTTTCTTTTGTCAATTGTTCATTGAAAAAACAATATTTTTTGTTTTGAATATTGTAACAACCAAAACAATCAGAAATATTTCTACAACCAAAACAAAAATAAATATTATAAGAAGATTCACAAAAAGCAGAAAAGAAAGCCTGTGAACATTGAAAACAAGATACAGTTTCATAAGACCATTCTGTCTTTGTAACATTGCCAACATCTACACTATTTTTGGAAAAAATAGGCATGTCACCAAACAAGATATGATCACTCTCCACAGAACCAAAAGTTGCATAACAATCTTTTGAAGCTAAATCATAAGAACACCATGAACAATTTTCACTATTTGGATCTGTTACTAAAGCGGGTCTAGGTATACTAGAAGAAAAAATTTTCCATTGTGAAAAAAAATCTTTTTGTGTATCAAAATGAACACCATATTTTGTAGCATCAAAATCATCACTAAACCAATGATCCATTGATACAACAAAAACAGAACTTTCAGGATCGTATATAGAAATAATTTTTTGGCTATTCTCATCAAGTCTACTAAATAATTCTATACCACCCATATGAGCCCGTAAACGGCGCAAACGAATATGCGAATCTACTTTTGGATAAGGTACTTTTAATTTTTTATATGTAGCAATAGCCTCTTTGTTCAAATCAAAATTCACACCTGTTTCTTTACAAACAAAATCTAAAGTACTATTTTTATAGTATTCATCCAATAATTTATCAAAAATTGGTGTTTTACTAATTTCCATATTTTATAATGGTGGAGGTAAATCGTTCATGTCATTTTCAAGATCAAAAGTTTGAGACCCTGAATCTTTATCAATATACAAAGAATTATTTTTTAATATATAATCTACATTTTGAGGATACTCAGGTTCAGATAATTTTAAAGTGGTAGCTGAAAATGGCAAAGTTGTTTTACCATCTATAGCCATCTTTATATAAAATTCACCTACACCTAAATTTAAAAAATCATGTGACTTGAGCTGTGGCTGAAATTCAAGAGACATACGCTCAGCATCTTGTCCACCAACCCGAAAGACAATCATTATACCGACATTGCCCAAAACAGCATTTATCAAATTTTCAGGAAGTTGAGTAAGATATTGATTAGCTACCGTGATATTTATAGAATATTTACGAGATTCTGAAAAAAGAGCAACAAAAGATTCTGTAGCAACATTTTGAAATTCATCCACATACAAATAAAAAGGTAACCTGTCTTTTACATCAATTTGTGAACGAGCCATAGCAGCTTGCTCTATTTTTGTTAAGAAAAATGAACCAAAAAGTGCACTATTTTCTTCTCCCAAAACACCTTTCGCAGTATTTATGATCAAAATTTTACCATTATTCATTATTTCTGAAATATCAATAGCATTTTCTTTTTTAGTAAAAATAGTAAGCATCAAAGGATCTGAAAAAAAATGACCAAGACGATTTGTCAAAGGCGTAATAGCTTCTTGATCATACTTTTGACTAAAAGAGGCAAACTCAACAGAAAAAAATCTTTTGATAACATCATCTTCAATATTTTGTAAAACTTTTTGACGATAATGAGCATTAGTAATCAATTCCATAATCCCATAAAGTGTTCCCTCTTCATACTCAAGCATAGCTAAAGTAGCAAAACGAAAAAGATGCTCAATACGAGGTGACCAAGTACTGGCAAATTGTTTACGAAATATTTCTACCAAACCTTGAGCCATAGACTGTCTATGCTCTTGAGGTACATTAGCAAAAGGATTGAAAGCAATGAATTTTGCTTGTTTAGAAGGATCAATATAAACTACATCTTTTAGACGATTAGGTGGAATAGATGATAAAAGTTTAAAAGCTAAATCTTTGTGAGGATCAATAAGAGCCAAACCAAAACCATTTTCAATATCACTACGAATCATTTGCTCCATGAGATAACTTTTACCCATACCACTTTTACCAAGTATATAAGTATGACGATTTCTATCAACTCTTTTAATACCAAAAATATCATTGGTTTGGTATATACCAGTGATATATAATGTTTTACCAATAAAAGTAATGTCTTTTTGATTACTATTATCAGGTCCAATCAAGTTTTCTGGTGAAGGTAATAATGTAAAAGGATATAAATCTGACATAAAAAAAATTAGCTATATATCTACAAAATAACACAAAAACAGCTTTTTGTCCACACAAAACTTACTTCTCCAAAATCAGCGTAATCGGTCCATCATTTACCAAACTCACTTCCATATGCTCGGCAAATTTGCCAGTTTCTACACGTTCTATACGTTCTTTCATCTTTTCTACAAAATATTCATACATTTCTTTGGCTTTGACAGGTTCTTCACTATCTGTGAAACTTGGTCTTGTCCCCTTCTGACAATCTCCATAAAGTGTAAACTGCGAAACTACTAGCACACTACCCAATGCTTCCAAAATATTTTTCTCCATGAAGCTATCAGAACCTGCGTCAGAAAAAAGACGCAACTTGCAAATCTTGTCCACCAAAAAATCAGCTTGGGAATTCGTGTCACCTTTGCCAATAGCCAGTAATAACAAAAAACCATTGGTTATAGCACCAACGGTCTTACCTTCAATTTTAACTTTAGATTCTTTAACTTTTTGAAGTACAATTCTCATAAGTCAGAATAAAAAATATCAAAATCACAAATTTCAAATAATAAACAAATAACAAACTACAAATTTTTTATTATTGTATATTGTAATTTATTTGGAATTTGTTTATTTACTTTTGTATATTTTTAGATAGTCGTAATTTCACGTTCCTTCTCTTCCCCAATTTCTTTCACTTTATCATTGTAATCTTTGACAATTTTTTCCAAATCTTCTTGCTCTATGAATTTATCATCTTCAGAAATAGCTTTGGCTTTTTCTAGTTTGTCTATTTCAGTACGCACATCTTCACGAATCTTGCGTAAAGAAATACGAGATTGTTCAAGTTTTTTGTGAAGAACTTTGATAAGTTCTTGACGACGTTCAGCATTTAACTCTGGAAGTGGCAGACGAATCAATTTACCATCATTTACAGGATTGATACCAATATCAGAATTACGAATAGCTGTTTCTACAGCTAGTGTCAGACTTTTGTCCCAAGGTTCGACATTGATAGTCTTAGCATCAGCGACTGAAATAGAAGCAACAGCTTTCAAAGGTTGACGTGTGCCATACGCTTCGACAGAAATATCTTCTACCAAAGCAGGTGTAGCACGACCTGTACGCAAATTAGAAATATCTTGTTTCAAGAATTCAATTGCTTTGTCAAAAAGATCAATATTTGATTTTACAAAACCCATATAAAAATTTTACTTAATTTATTTTATTATTTATTTTAGTTTTTTGGTGGAATAGTAAAGCCTAGATACAACCAACCATCATTTTCTGGATGAGCAAACAAAACTGTTGGTAATTGTTTACTTGGTAAACGACGTGTTTCCCAATTTTGTCCGCCATCTGTCGTTCTATAAAAATTAGATCTATTGATACTATTGGTTGCAGTATAATACATTTCTTTACTATTCTGTCTATTTACCGTAAAACTATAAATATCTACACTTCCTGGAGGAGTAACTAATTTGATAGCTTCCCAATCTTCACCAGCATTACGAGAAGTCAAAATACCATATTTGGAAATCCAGAAAATTTCTTCACCTTTGCTAGAGTACACCAAAAATCTTTTAAATTCAAGAGCTCCTGAATAGTCTTTTATTTTTTCAGTCAAATCTGTCCAAGTTTCTCCACTATCACGAGAACGGAAAAGACCATTTTTCAAAGTAGTTATGAATACTAATCCATCAGTATTACTATCAAAAGCAATATTTCTAATGTAACCTTTGAATTTGTTCAAAATAGACCAACTAACACCACCATCATTACTCATAAGCAAAGTACCATCACTCTCGGAAACATAAACATTTTCTGGAAAAAATGGATCAAAAGCTACATCAGTAATAGAAACTGTACTTCTTACTTCAATAAATACTTCTTCCCAAGAACGTACACAATCTACTGTCTTGAAAACTTGTCTACCATTAGTTGCATAAATAGCACATCTATCTTCAGGATGAATAGTCACAGCACGTACCAAAGAAACATTCAAAGGATCGCCAGATTGACTCCAAGTTTTACCACTATCAAAAGTATAAAAAAGACCTTTCTCACGTGAAGCCCAAAACAAAGCTTTACTATCATTTCTGTCTTCTACCAAAGAATAAACACTAATATTTTCCAAACTTTGGACACCTTTACTAGTTGGCATATATGAGATAGCTGTCCAATTATCTCCTTTGTCAGTACTAACAAACATACCAGCTGGACCAGAAGTAGCAGCATCGTTACCACCACCAACATCGATACAACCAGCTCCGGTCAAAAATACAGCCGTGAGCAAAAATGTTAAAATTAAAAATTTTTTTTGCATATTCAAATTTTAAAATTTAAAATAAATTAAATGATTTGTAATAAAATATTTTCTATCAAAAGTCTAGGATGAACATTTTTGCCTAGCAATACTTTGGCATTTTCTATACTGTTATAAATATTCAAAAAAGTAGCTTTGTCCAAATTTTCTTTTTCTTGAATATCCAAATGCAAACATGTCTGCCAAATATCCAAAACATCTACCAAATTATTTCTTGCTTGAATATGATCTTTTTTGTCACCAAACAATTCTTCTACTAATTTTAATTTTTCAAAAAATAATTTTCCAAACAAATTTCTAAATCTTTCTATTTCATTTTTGTACATTATCAAATATTCACTATCTGACATTAATTTTACAGCTATTCCCGGTAAACCGCAAGAGTACTTTTGAATAAAATCAATATCTTCTGTAGATAAATTATTTTTTTTCAAAAAAATTCTTAAAATTTCATCAGAGACTGTTGAAAAATTTATAGTCTGACAACGAGACAAAATAGTCGGTAAAATTTTTTTGTCATCATCTGTAATCAAAAAAATAACTGTCTTTTCACTTGGTTCTTCCAAAGTTTTCAAAATAGCATTACTAGCAGAAGTACTGAGCAAATGAGCATTATCAATAATTACAATTTTATAACCACCAAGAAAAGAACGTTTTGAGACAAAATTTACCAATTCACGTACTTGATCAATACTAATATCTTTACCAAGTTTACCAGTCTTTTCTTTGATTATTTGTTCCAAAAGAAAAAAATCTGGTGAAGTAAAAATTTTTTCAGGTTTTACTCCCAAGATTTGAGCTCCCAAATATTTAGCTACTGTCATTTTACCAACATTTTTAGGACCAACAAAACAATAAGCATGACTCATCTTATTATTGGCTTTTACTTTTTCAAAAAAATCTAATATAACATTGTGGCCCAAAATTTCTTCCATAGTGACTATATAATACCACAAAAAAGAGCTTTGAGCAAGGTAAATTAGGTGTTAGATATTAGGTGTTAGGTGATAGGTTTTAGATGTTAGGTTATAGGGGTGACCTAGTTCAAATAAAAACTATAACCTAAAACCTAGCTTACCTATAACCCAGAACCTAATTAACCTATAACCTAAAACCTAGTTCATCTAAAAACTATTTCAACACTCTCCAAGTTTCTCTTCCACACTTTTCCCAAGAAAATTCACTGGCTCTTTGCAAACCAAGTTTTATTTTTTCTTGACGCAAATTTTCGTCTGATAACAATTGTTTAATAGCGTCAGCAATAGCTTGATAATCATCTGATTTTACAAGCATGGCAGCATCTTTGGATATTTCACTCAAACTACTGTCACTAGACGTGACCACAGGTACCGAAGATGCAAAAGCTTGTAATACTGGCAAACCAAAACCTTCATACAAAGACGGAAAAACAAAAACTTGTGCTGCAGACAAAATAATTGGCAAATCATTTTCTGCTACCCAACCTGGCAAAATAATATCTTGACGATATGGACTATTTTCCAAAACTTGTTTTATTTCAGCAAAACCATGTGCTGGTTTGCCTACCAAGACTAACTGTAAATCTTGATAATTTTTTTGCGTTTTCAAAATTTCAAAAGATTTGATAATTCCCACTGTATTTTTTTTGTATTCCAATCTAGATATACTCAATAAAAATTTATTTTTGATTTTGTATTTTTGCAAAATATTATTTTTTTCTTCTAGTGAATATTTTTTTTGATACAAATTATTGAAACCATGATATATCACTTTTATTTTTTCTGGCTGAAAATAATCAGCAAAAAAATGTTGCAATTCATCTTTTGTGAATTTACTTGGTGTGATTATTTTCCAAATTTTTTTTAAAGCAAATCTAGCTGAAAATAATGAATACCAATTTTCAAACCAATTGTAAGAATCTGGAAATCTTTGTGCTGCCACATCATGCACAGTCATCACTGTTTTCTTTGGGTGAATCATCGGAACAACATGCGCTGGGACAAACAGCACATCTACTTTAGAAAATAACATTTCCAAACTTAGTCTAACTTGTGTCCAAAACATTTTTGGTGGCCAAGACAAAACTTTGTTTGACCAATTTTTTGGTAAATCTGCTAAATCCCCTTGCAAATCTTCCCTACTATACAAAATTACTTCTACATTTTCTGGTATAATTTTTTTTAATTCTTGCAACAAAAAATAAGCATACCATTCTACACCAGTTTTTTGTAAATTGTTTGCCCGAGAAGCGTCTATACCTATTTTCATAAATAGTTCAACATCCCAAGTCGGCGAAGCACGACTAGGGATCTTTCTTAAAAATTAATGTCTAATTGCATCATAAATAACAATTGATTCTGCTTACATTTTTCAAAATAAATAAAATTTCTCTTCCATTTACTTAATCACCATAAACGGATTAACAAACACTAAAGTTTCTATCATCTTATACAAAAAATTTGAAATTTGGATTTTTTACCAAGATCCTCCCCCACCACCACCAAAACCACCACCAGAAAATCCTCCACTAGAAAAACCAGAAGAAGCTCCAGAATTTTGAGAAAAACTACTATTGGCAACTACCCCAAAATTATTCAAATCATTTACAAAACTAATAGCTGAAAAAGTAGCCAAGTCAGCTCCAGAATACCAAGTTGGTTGTTGCAAATAAATTCCTTCAAATTGCTTTGCCCATTCTTTTTCCAAACCAAAGACCATAGCATATGGCAAAAATTTTTCAAAAGTAGCCGGATTTTTTTCTGGAGCATTGTGAAATTGTATTCTTGTCTTTTCAGCTACTCTAATATATTCTTTCAAACCCAAAATATAATTTCTAGCCTTTATACCTTTGAGAGTACGCTTCGACATAATAGCCGCAAATAAAATAATTATGACACCAGAAAAACAAAGACCTGTTACAGAAAAAAATGTAAATATAGGAAAAGTCATCATTCCCAAACCAATGAAAACAAAACCCACAATATTATAATGCAATTTTACTTTTGCTGGATTTTTTACAAAATATTCATTATCACCAACAAATTTGTACATTTCTTTGGAAGCTTTTTTGTAATCTACAAATAATTCATACTTTAAATCTGACAATTTGACACTATTACCTTTTTTGAAAAAAGCATTAAATAAAATTTTCTGATACTCTTTCAAATTATCATCAGCCTCTTTCAATTTTTCCAAAGTGTAATCTACTTTTTTACCAATAAATTGTTTGGTCTCAGTACGAACAATTTTGAAATAACCAGCAATAGCCAAATAAATAATTTCTGAACTTATATCTTGTTTGTCGACTTTTTCATCCAAAATAGTACCCACCACCCCTGGCGGCAAATTTTCTGGAGAATCATACTGAGCAATGATTGGATCGTGCAAATTTTCATCACGACCTTTGAAATACCAAAGCAAAATCATGATAATCAAAACAAGAATTGGTAAGCCAACAAAAAGCAAAATAATTAATACAATACCAAGCCACAATGGAAAATCAGACAATTGTTCTGTGGTTTGTGTTTCTACACTATTTTTAGAAGAGCCAACAAAAATAGATATATTTTTTGAAAAATCCAAAATAAAAGATTCTAAATCATTTGTTTCTGATTTTAAAGATGGATTTTTTTCAACTTTGATATCCACAATATTTTTGGCAAATCCCAAAACTACAGACATACCTTGATTTGCCAAAAGATCTTTGGTATGAAAAACAGCACCAGAAATATTTTCAGTACTATTAGCAACAAACTTGAAATCAAAAGAAGTACAAATATCTTTACTTCCATAATCACCCGCATAGCAAGTGACTTGGCTATTCAACAATGGTGAGGAAGTTGGCAACTCTATTGTAGTTTCTACATTTTCAATTGGCACTTCCCAACCATTACCCGTCACATTCCAATACAATTCATCATGATTTTCAAAAGAATTAAGTGCTCTTTCCACATCATAATTTATGATATAAGTTTTTCGTCCACTTACCAAAATGTCAGCATCACCTATTCTAATATTTTTTTCTCCACTACTATCACTTACTACGAAATTGACCTTATTATTTTTTTCATCAGTCACGCTAACACTATCAATATTTATAATATAAATTATATCATTAATATTATATTTATAAACAATATCACGATAAATACCATGTCTCTCACTATTTTCAAAATCATAATCTATTTTTTCTTGTACATGAAAAGAAGAATCTGAATTTATTTTTATATTTGTTACAAAATTATCAATCTTTTCAGCACGAACAGGTGATGCAAATAAAAAAACAGACAATGTAAATGTTACTGCCAAAAAAAGTTTTTTAAACATAATTTTAGGTATTAGGTAAACTAGGTTCTAGGTTATAGGTGACCTAGATTTTAGGTTTCTAGATTTTAGATGTTTAAAACTATCAGTTTAATTTATAAATTAAAGTATTCAACATTTTCATTACTTCTGTTAAATCGAAATTTATTTTTTCAAAATCTTGCATATTAAAGTAATCCAACCTTTTAGAAATTAATAACTGAGTTTCTAATTCAGAACCTGATGCAAAAGAATTTAATAAAAAATGTCTATAATCTTTCCTACTTCCACGAGTTTTACCCTCTGCAATATTTGAAGGTATTGATACAACAGCACGTCTCATTTGTGAAACAAGTCCAAACAATTCCTCCTTTGGAAAATTTTTTGTTATTTGATATATTAACAACACAAGATCCATTGATTTTTGCCAAACTATCAAATCTTTATAAGATATTATTTTTTCTCCCTCCATAAATTAATATTTAAAAAACCTAACACCTAGAACCTAAAACCTTATCTAGTAGTCAAAATAGATCTCTTATAATTATCTAAATTTTCTAGCGCAATACCAGTACCCTTGGCTACACAAAGCAAAGGTTCTTCTGCTACATAAGCTGGTACACCAATTGCCTGAGAAACTAATTCATCGAGATTTCTAAGCTGACTAGATCCGCCAGACATTATCATACCTTTTTCCATCACATCAGCAGACAATTCTGGTGGAGTTTTGTGCAAAACTTCTTTGATAGCCTCAATAAGCCCTTCCAAATCATGTTGCAAAGCTTCAGTAGTATCATCAGAAGTGACCAAAATTGTATGTGGCAAACCAGTTACCATATCACGTCCTTTTACTTCCATAGTCAAAGGATTATCCATATACATAGCTGAACCAATTTCAATTTTTACTTTTTCAGCACTTCTTTCACCAATAGCCAAACCATATTTACGACGAATAAAATCAGCAATTGACTGATCAAATCGATTTCCCCCAATACGCACAGAACCAACAGAAACAATACCACCAAGAGAAATAACCGCGATCTCAGCCGTACCACCACCAATATCGATAATCATATGTCCAGAAGCAGAACCAATCGGAATATCTGCACCAATAGCAGCAACTATTGGCTCTTTGATAATATAAGCAGCTTTGGCTCCAGCTGCCATAGCAGCGTCTACTACTGCACGTCTTTCTGTAGAAGTAATTCCTGCTGGTACAGCTACCATTACTTCTGGACGAAAAATACGTACACCGCCAATTGCTTTGTTGATAAAATATCTAAGCATTGCTTCTGTAGTACGATAACTTGCAATCACACCGTCTTTCAAAGGTCTTTCTGCAATAATAGTATCAGGAGTACGACCAATCATTTCTTTGGCTTCAGCTCCTACAGCCAAAACACGGCGATCATCTTTGGAAATTGCCACAACAGAAGGTTCATTGACCACAATGCCTTTTTTTGGTACATAGACGAGTACATTGGTTGTTCCTAAGTCAATTCCCACTTTTTTCATATTTTTATTTAAAATTTGATGTTAAATATCTGATCTTTCACAAAATCAATTTCAAAAACATAATTACTGTCATACCAATACTTTTCAGCTTCCGCTGGTACTGCAGACACTATACTAGTAGTACCAAATTTTAGCTCAGTCGTCAAACTAGCATTGTTCAAACCAATTTGTTTTTGAATAAGCAAATTGTAATTATTGTTTTTTATATTTTCTGTAATACTAGCTGGTAAAAGATATGAAAAACTAACAGCTTTAGTATCTTTTGGCTCAATAGCAACATAAATTCCAAACCAACTACGATAATTATCAATGCCTTTGTCTACTACAAAATCATTTTTTTCAGAATTTTTTTGCCAAATTTTGTCCCCTATTTTTACTTCAAGCAAGTCTGCTCCTTCTGGTACAAAAATTCTAGCATAACTCAAATATCTAGTCGTACGCCAATCAAAACTACCATTATGAATATATGTCATAGTTGCCTTGGCTAAATAATTTTCATCTTTGTCTTTGCTAATACTATAATTTAATTTTCTCAACATAGCATGATCAGTTTTCAAAGCTGCCAAATTTGCATCAACCCACATAAGATAATCTCCAGAAAAAGATTTCATTCGACCAGACCAATCATTTTTGTCTAAAATATTTTGCAAATCAGAAGACAAAGAATAAACTAAAATATTTTTTTCTTCCAAAAGACTAGTGAACAAATCTTTGTAAATTTTGATATTCTTAAACATATCATATTTTACATGATCTACCAAAGCAAGCATAAAAGGTTTCATGATAGCTTTTCTTTCATCAAACTTTATACCTTTATCATCATAACCATATTCTACTTCATATTCCAATTTTTCTATCACGTTTTCAGCCGTAAATTCAATACCATCAACCACAAAAGGTCCTGTTTTTTTCATCAAATCTTCTAAAACATCAGTAGTTACTGCTATAACAGCTGAAATTTCACCAGCTGCTACATTGTTACCAGCTTGATAAAATTCCAAAGTTTTTTTAGAACTTTCCACAAAATCAGGTGACCAATTACTATCACGAAGATACCATTTATCTACTTTTAATTTGTCTTTTATAATTTGTGGAGGATTTGGATTAGAGGAATCAACACCAATAGATTCTGTACCACCCATTTCCAATATTTCCAAATGTCCTTGTGTCACTTGCAAAGTTGCATAAGAACCAATAAAACCACCGCCCGGTCGCAACTCTGTATTATTCAAAAATAATACTAAATAATTTTTTGGTACATCAAAACCTAAGAAAGTTGGCAACAAACTAATAATATCAGCATTTTCTTCACCCATAGTTTCTATTATTTTTTCCTGTACAAAATCTGATTGTAATATTTTTTCAGGAGTCAAATTATTTAATAAAAAATAAGATAAATAAAAACCTGCACTAAAAAATAAAACAACTAACAAAAAAAACAAAATGAAAACATTAAATTTTTTTTTGTGAAAAATCATAATAAAAAATTATTTTTTCTTTTTTTCTAAAATTTTTATTACACCTTCGTTAGCATTTACTTCTACCAAGTCACCTTCTTGCAATTTATCAAGTACACCTTTGACACCAACTAGACAAGTCACTCCCATTTCACGACTAACGATAGCAGCATGAGAAAGTATACCACCTTCTTGTGTAATCACAGCACCAGCTCTTTTCATAAGAGGCACATAATCTGGACTTGTCATAAGACAAAGCAAAATATCACCATCATTAAATTCTCCAGTACTAATTTTATCAGGATGAATAATTCTGACAATACCTTGTGCTACGCCAGGGCTACCTACTTTGCCAGACAAAGTATCGTTTTCAAAATTTTCAGTGATAGGACTCCAAACATCATCGTACATTTTTCCAAGAACTCTATTCCAATCTATAAACCAAGTACCAAAATCACTAGATTTCACACTTTCAAAATAACCAGGTAAATATTCACCACCCACAAACTCTACTGCAAATTTTTCTGAAATTGCTTGTCTCAAATTTTCATCTGTCACCCTTATATAAGAAAGTAACTCAAGTACATGTTCTTCTGCATTTTCATCCTGTGTGGAAGTCTTCAAAATATTAGTTGCAAAATCATAAGTAAAATTTACAATATCAAAATTTTCATGAAAACCTTGAGTCAAAATATTGTGACTATCAGCAACCATTTCTCCAATAACACCATGTTTATTGACGACGAAAATGCTTGACCAAATATGATCATTTGGATGTGGTACAAAATCTGCTTGATAATTACCGGCTTCAATATTTTGTTCTGGTAGCCAAGAATGGACAGCATCAGCAATTGTCATACCTCGCATACGCAATTTTGGCAATTCTGGCAAAATAGGAATTAGACGCAAAGCACAATATTCATTTCCACGTTCTGACAAAAATTTTTCAAATTCTTCACTTCTATTTACTACATCACTGGCTGAAAAACTAGTAGGTTTATCAAAAGGAAAAGTAATGAATTGTGATAGTTCATCCATTCTTTCTCTTTTCCAATTATCTTCTTCACGAAAATTTTCAGTTTCTTTATGATTGATATTGGCAAACCACTCAGAAAGAGAAATTTGTTTTTGGTATAAACTTGGAAGATCCATAATATAAAATTAGTTATTTATTGTTTTTTTTCTAAAATTCTTACTACGCCATTATCAGCATCTACTTCAACGAGATCGCCGTCTTTTAAAATTTTGGTGGCATTTTTAGTTCCAATAACACAAGGTATATTCAATTCTCTTGAAACAATTGCTGCATGACACGTAATACCTCCTTCATTAGTAACTATTGCTCCAGCAATTTTCATTGCAGGAACATAATCCGGGGTAGTCATTGCCGCGACCAAAACATCATTTTTTTCAACCTTCAAAATATCCATTGATGTTTCACATATTTTTACTATTCCTTTTACTTTTCCAGAAGAGGCTGAGCTCCCTTTTAGTTCAATTATGTTTTCATCAGAAATAATAAGTTTGTATTTTTTTGCAAATTCTATTGCATCTTCTTCAAGAATCCATTTATACTCGTTATTTTCTGAAATAAGAATGGAATTATTTATTCTTCTTGGAAGTTCTAAACTTATTTTTTTTGATACTTCTCCAGAAATCAAGCTATCTCTAATTTCATAAGGATCAAGATGACACATATACTTTATATCAATTTTCAATCTTCTAGCAATTTCTGGTAATACCACTAATTGCAAATGGGGATGACTCCTTGTTTGAAACACCTTCTTTAAATCTTGCAAATAACTTAATTTTTTAGTTGTTTCTATCAAACCCATTAATTGTGGATTTAGGTCTAATTTTTTATTAAGTTCATTTCTTTTCTGTCTTTTTAATTCTAATTCTTTATTTTTTTTAAGTAAAAATTCCGAAGGGTCACCTTCTAAAATTATATCTTTTATTTTTTTGATAAAAAAATTTTTATTCCATAAGACTCCACTAATATAAGCAAATGGAATAGACGAATAACTTTCAACATGTTTATTTAACAATTTATCTACATCTTCTGGAATATTTTCTTCAGAAATATTTTTTATTTTTTTCAACATTACAGCTATTTCAATTATTTCTTTTTCTTCATTATTTAAATCAAAAAAATACTCTAATGGTTCTATAAGAATAGCTAAATCATTTTTTGAAATTTCTCCTTTTTGAACATACTCATCTAGTCTATTTTCTAAAATACTACTTCCAATCCACCAAGATGGTGTATTATTCAAATGGAAATTCCTATATTTTTTATAATATTCGAAATAATTATCTGCTATATTTTTATTAGACAAAGAAAATAAATTATTTATAGGAAAACTATCTTCTATAAAAATTTTTAATTCATTTTTTTGTTTTTCAGACCATTCAATAATACCATTTAACCATTTTTTATCTAAAAGAGATTTATCCACAATTATTTTACCAATTTTTTCAAATTCTTCATTACTATCAGTAGATGTCGTGATATCATCACCTATCCAAGTTAAAACAGTTGCATGCGCTCTAGTCCCATAAATTTTTTCCATATCTAAAGTGCTAACATATTCTTGGGTATAAATAGCAGGAAATGGTGTAATAACTTTCTTTGATCTTGCTCTTGAAGCAACAAGTCTACCAAACGGTATATACACTTCTTTTTTTGTTTTCTTCAATAAAGTCGTAATCGGTCTACTTTGCGTAATAAAAAATTCACCATTTTCAAAAGCCCATTCAATGTCACAAGGAAAACCATAGTGTTTTTCTATTTTTATAATTAGTTTTGACAATTCAATAATTTCCTTTTTTGATAAAACTTGTTTTTTGCCTTCTTCTCCCAAATCTCGCCATTCATTGCCACCATTTTCTTTTTTATAAAGAGCTCTGCCTTGTTCACTAATATTGATATCAATAATTTGCAAATCTTCTTTACTAACAACATAACTATCTGGTGTGACGGAACCTGATACTATTGCTTCACCCAGACCCAAACCAGCTTCAATAATGAGTTGATTTTCATCTTGTGTAACTGGATGAACAGAAAAAGCTATACCAGATTTTTCTGACTGAATCATCTTTTGTATTACCACAGCAACAGAAATATGATCTTCTGTGTTAGCATGCGTTTCATTCTGCATTTTCCCACGTTCCAAAAGCTCAAAACGATAAAAGATAGCTCGTGGAGTAAAAAGTGAAGCCCAACATTTCTGCACATTTTCTAACAAATCTGTTTCTGTGGTATTTAAGAAAGTATCTAGTTGACCAGCCCAAGCAGCCGATGCAGAATCTTCTGAAGTAGCCGAAGAACGTACAGCAACAAATTTGCTACCAAGTTTTTGATAATTTTCCAAAATTTCACTAGCAATATCACTTGGCATGTCTGCAGACAAAATAAGCGCTTGAATTTTTTCTGAAGCATTTTCTATAGTGTGCATTTCTTTTACATTTACTTTACTCAAGATAGAATTAATTTCAATATTTAAATCTGTGTCTACCAAAAATTTTTCAAAAGATTCAGACAAAATTACAAAACCAGGAGGTACAGGAATACCAGCTTGCGTCATTTCACCAAGAGAAGCACCTTTGCCACCAGCAATTGCTACACATTTAGAATCTAAATTTTGAAAATCTTTTAGATAATTCATAACTATTTAAACAAATTATTTTCTCTTTTTTTGTGAAACATTGAAACCTAAATATTTTCCAAACATAAGTCTTGTTACAGCTTCAATGGCTGGAATAGCTGACACAAAAATCATAGAAATAGGCAACAAAACCCACTGTAACAACATAATAACATACAAATGTTTTGGTTGTGCATTTTTTGGCTTTGGTAACAATGGCAAACTAAATACAGCAGAAACAATCAAACCAAGCATTGCCAAAGACATTAATTTTTCCAACATGTGTGGCGCATTCAAAAAAATAGCACTCTGTCTAATATCTTCACTAGCCAACCACAAAGGTAAACGACCTAAAATAGTAATAATGATAGCAGCCAAAGCCCAAGACCATTTGCCTTCCCATTCAATAAAAATCCATTTGAATTTTTTCCACAACGGAATATTTTTTTTCTTTTTGAATTCCCAAAGCAAATATGGTACATGCTCTATACCCCAAGCCCAACGACGTTGTTGTTTATACAAATTAGTAATACTTTTCCACCAATTATCATCTCGCACAGTGTCCATAGAAACTGGTACATACATTGGCGTCACCCGATAATCTCCATCATAAGCCAACAAACATTGATAAAATATACGAGAATCTTCACTAACTATTCTTTTTTCATGAAAACCAGCATCCACAATAGCTCTAAAACTCATAGAATGAGAAGAAAATGTTACCAAGGCATCTTGGCGAGCAAGAGACGTCATTGACCAAAAAGTAGTACCAAAAGCCATAATACGCAAAATAGATGGAGATTCCCACATATTATTATTGTACAAAGCTACAGGCTGAAAAGAAGTTCTAGTTGGTTTTTCTACGGTACAATACAAATATGTAAGATAAGCAAAATACTGACTATGACAAATAGTATCAATATCAAAGACAGTAACAATAACATTGTCATAATCCCAATCTTGTTTGTCTATGAATTTTTTTACTTCTTGTTCTGAATAATGTAAATTGGAACCTTTGCCAGGAGTCTCATCTGACAAATTGGCAGGATGCAAAGTAAACATCAAATGTCCAAAAGATTTTTCAAATTTATTTTTGGTACGAGAAAATATATCTTCACAATGTTCTTTTTTTCTTTCTTCTCCCGCAATTACTACTGTGAATTTACTTTTATCATAGATAGCTTCTTCCAAACTTTTCAAAGCATCTTCAACTACGACCCATTCTTCATTATATACTGTTAAAAAAACAACATGCTGTTTGTCATGATAATTGCTAATTTCATGTTGCAAAGCTTGTTTCCAATCTACTTTTTTTATTTTATGATAACGAAGCCAAGCAACATTCAAATAAAAAACAAAATTGATTACTTTCAATACCCAATAAACATCAAAAACTATAATAAAATAAATCATCCATAAAGGTTTGAAAATAGAAAATATAATACTCAAAAACAAAGTAAGCCAAATAGACAAACCTGGCAAAATTTCATAAATTCTATATTTTTGATAATCTGTGAGCATATGAATAAAATTCACCTAATTTCTAATATCTAATTTCTAATAAAATTTTAAATTTTGTAATTTTATTAAAAATTAGATATTAGGTGAATTAGAAATTTTTACGTATTTAATAAAAATAAATTGAAAATCAATAAAAAAATATTATAAATTTATTTTTTACTTTCTCCTATATTCGGCTCTCCACTATAAGTCGCGGAAATATATTGTCCTTTTGGTTGCTCTAATAATTTAGGAATCAAACTTTGAACATTAGAAATATCTTCTACTCCAATAGCTAATAAAGGAATTTGCAAAACAAAAGCAAAAGTATTAGCAACAACACAAGCGATTCTAGTACTGGTAAACGATCCTGTACCGACTACTATCATTATACCTTTGATATTTTCTTTCTCAAAATCATTTTCAGTCAACAAATTATCAATACACAAAAGCAGTTCGCGATTTTGTCCTTCATACTTTTTTTCTACAAATTTTTTTTCATCAAAAAGAGCCAAATGTATATTGGAATTTTCTGACATGTCAATCAACAAATAATACATAAAATAAATCTGGTTCAAATATAAAAGTAAACATTTACTAAAAATTTTAATAAATTGAGATAAAATTGAGATAATTTAGACATTTATTATAAACAATATTATCTCTAGTTTATCTCAATTTTATCTCTAATGTATAGTTACATTGACAAAAAACATCATCATTATTAAATTAAAAATCAATTTCTAAAAGGCAGAATTAAACTCCCAATTTATTAATAACCTTCAAATGGTCAGCTTCAAATAAAGAATACAAAAATTTGTCCATAACATATCTTCTATCCAAAAATTCTTCTTCTGTCATAATAGTATAACGTATGTTGAAACCAAAATCTTTTTCATACTCTTCTATAATATTAGCCAAAACTCTTGGTTTAATTTTACCCACAATCAACAAATCTGTTGGGGCTCTTTTGTCAGAAGTAAACTCTCCAGACAAAATCAAAAGTTTGGTTTCAGACATTTTGTCTTCAAACTCTTTGATAAACTCTTTTTGACCAATAAATTTGTCTTTTAGAAGTAATGCTTGTAACTCTGAGTAAATAATTGATTCAGGATTCAATATATAATACTTGCGTAATTTCTCCCCTACTTCTATTTCATTAATTTTGTCTTTTTCATCTACCAATTTTTCTTTGATGATATCCATAGAATGCAAAATTTCTATTTCTCTTCTAATAGCATTGATTTGCACCCCTACATGCCTAGATAACTCACGTACAAAAAAAGGCCTATTTTGTTCTGAAAAAAATAACCTTAGCAATTTAAGTCTGGTTTTTGAACCAAAAAGTTGTTCAAGCATAATATTATAAAATAAAAACTAATTTACTAGGCAAATTAGCTATCCTAAAAACTGGCATTATATTTACAAATATAGTATAATAACTTATGACAATAAAGTCAAAGGTCAACTCAAATATAAAAAAATAGTATAGTTATGAAAAATGGCTTAGAAATACAAGAGTTTTTTGTAGAAGGTAGTAATCAAAAACTATCACACGTCTTATTACACATAGCAGAACCTATTACCCAACAAGAAAAAAACAAAGGGCATTTTTTTGCTATCATAGAAATAAATGGTAGCTACTCAGAACAAATAAGTCAACTACAACAAATCATAGATGATATTGAAATAAAATATTATGACGAAGAAAATAACAATATAGAAAATTATTTTGAAAGTATTTTGCAAGAAATAAATCAACAAAGTCATAATGTTTTACAATACAAAGATAGTAAAATAAATTTGTTAGTAGGTATTTTACAAAAACGTCATCTTACAATAGCTTATCACGGCAAACCAAATGCCTATTTATTTTATAATACCAAAGATGAACTAAAAAGTACTGAGATTATAGATCCAAATGAACCAGAAAATCATGAACAATTTTTTTCTTCTGTAATAGAAGGAGACATGAAAGATGATGATTATTTGTACATCTCAACACCTAGTGTGACTAGTCATTTTTCTGTAGATAGAGTCCGTAAAATAATCCAAAATAAAGCTACCAAACAAGGTGCCTTGCATATCCAAAAAGTTTTAGACAATCTAAAAGAAGAATATTCTTTTGGAGGTATAATTTTTCAAACACCAAAACCACAATTAATTGAAGCAAAAAGATATAGAAATGTACAAGCAGATGCAATAGGTTCACAAGCCTCAATGGATGATTTAGTAAAAAATAGAAAAAATACAGCAGAAACACTATCTCCTTCTGTCATCAAAAATATTAAAGAAAATTTATCCAGTCTATTTATAAAAAATAAAGCTACCAATACTAATTTAGCAAACAAAAAGAATGAAAGAATTGCTACCAATCATGGACAAATAGAAACCAACGTTAGAAGTAGAAGAAAAGAAAATGGACAAAAATTTTCTGAAAAAATATTAATTTTAATAGGTAGATCTATAGTAATTATAGCTAGTAGCATTTTTTTTGTCATAAAAAAAATTATTCAAATTATACTATCATTTTTCATCAATTCATTTTACTTGATTACAAACAAATCAGGTCAAAGGACTATTATTATGGATCGTTTCCATAATGTAATAAATGAAAAAAAAGAAAAAGTAAAAAATGTAAGTTTAATCAGTAAAATACTTTTTATTGCACTTATTTTATTAGCTATAATTTTTTTAAGTAGTATTATCTATATAAAAATAAAAGAAAATAAAGAAGCTCAAAATGCCCAATATTTGAGTCTTATTGACTCCATAAATGAAAAAAGTGATGAAGTTGAAGCCAAAATATTATATGGTGAAGAAGAAAAAGCCTTAGAAATATTAGAAGAAACAAAAAAACTTATAGAAAATTTACCACAAGATACAGAAGAAGCAAAAACCAAATTTCAAGAATTAAAAAATGCTAATGATGAAATTTTAAATAAACTACAAAAAATGAATTCTGTTACTTTAGAATTAATAGCTGATCTAAATAATAGTAAACCTTCCAATGACTTAGAAAAAATAGCTAAATTAGACACCAATATTTTTGCCTATTCAGAAAAAGACAAAAATATGTACAAAGTAAATTTGATATCAAAAGAAATAGAAATAAAAAATCATGACAATCAAAAAGATATTATCCATGATGATACACCAAAAGAAAATGACAAAATAATATTTTTGGGATTAGGTAACAAACTTTTTGAATATAATAAAGATACTCAATCTTATTCTACCAAAGACATTGTTTATCCAGCAGACAATGCCAATGCTAATGCTTTGACTGTTTACAATAGAAAATTATATATTGTTAGTGCCAAGAATGAACAAATTTACAAACACAACCAAACTCAAACAGGATATGACAAAGGTACTGTCTGGATTACCAAAAAATCTTCTTCACTTAGCAAAGCCATAGATATTGCGGTAGACGGTAATGTTTTTGTACTTACTTCTGATGCCAAAATTTTACGTTTTTATGGTGGAGAAGAAGAAAATTTCAATATAGAAGGCGTTCATCCAGTACTTACTAATCCAACCAAAATTTGGACTTATGCTGACTCAGACTATTTGTATATTTTAGAACCAGAACAAAAACGTATTGTAAGATTAGACAAAGATGGTAAATTTATTGAACAATTTACTTCTTATGAATGGAAAAAACCAAGTGATATGATAATAGATGAAGACAACAAAGTAATCTATGTTTTGGATGAAAACAAAATTTACAAATTTTCAACAAAATAAAAAATAATATGCAAGAAACAATTAGCACAAAAAAAATATTCTTTTTGTCAATTCCACTCTTTTTTTTAATTATAGTATTATCAACTCTCCTAATATTTAGCTCCAACAAAAATAAAACACCTAATCAAATTACACAAGAAACAAACACTAATGAAAACAATAAAAATGAAATTATTGAAAAATGGAAACAAGAATTGGATAAAATACCCACTGAATGTTTAGAAGAAAATTTTGAAAAAACAAAAAAAAAATATGTTGAAGATACACATCTATCATATTTTAATCAAGATATAAAAAAACCAGAACAACTATTACCAACAGATGACTGGAAAGAATTCTCAAATGATATATTAACTATAAAATATCCACCAAATTATATAGTAAATGAACCTTATTATAGAGAAACAGAAGGATTTAATTGGACAGAAGAAGAAAAATCAAACATAATCACTATTACAGAAAAACCAGATGACTACATTTTAGCAGGTGAAGCATACACGCCAGGTGCAAATGCTGGAATAATAATTTATCCTATAACAAAATTATATTGCCCTCTATACGCTAATAGCGAATGTAAATCTATATCTGGTAAAGACTATACAAAAGAATTATATTTCTTTTTGACAACAAATTGGCAACAAGAATTAATTTCCCCAGTAGATGGAAACTCACCCATAGAAGCAGGCACAAATTATGCCAAGATAGACAATAAATTCGCTATACAATATTGGTTTAAAAATGCAAGTGGTATAGAAGGACCTATACACAGTGCAAATAATTTATATATAAATTATACAGGTAAATATTCTTACGCAAACTGTAATGAGATATTACCAATAAAAGGTTTTTCTCATAATAATTATACATATGAGCTAAAAATAATAGACACTATGTATTCAACAATAAAATTCAAATAAAAAATAATTTAAAATTTATACTGATTAGTCGGGACTAAATTTAAAATTAAAAAAGACGTATCTCTTCGACACGTCTTTTTTAATTTTTCTTTCAATGAAAGTATTATTTCAAAGTTACTGTAGCACCAGCTTCTTCTAATTGTTTTTTCAATTCTTCAGCTTCAGCTTTTTTGATATTTTCTTTGATTGTTTTTGGAGCTCCGTCTACCAAAGCTTTAGCTTCAGCTAGACCAAGACCTGTAGCATTTTTTACAGCTTTAATAACATTGATTTTGTTATCACCAAAAGCTGTAAGTTCTACTGTGAATTCAGTTTTTTCTTCAGCAGCAGGTGCAGCAGCTCCAGGAGCAGCCATCATCATTGCAGGTGCAGCAGCACTAACACCGAATTTATCTTCAAGAACTTTTACAAGTTCAGCAAGATCTAATACTGACATTTTTTCTACCATCTCTACTAGAGATTTGAATTTTTCAGGAACGATTACGTCCTTTTTTGTTTCTTCTGACATAATAATATAATTAATTAGTTTATTATTTTTTTAAAAATAATTTTGGATATATTATAAAGATAATATTTTACATCCGTAAATCTGAATTATCCGTATATCCGAATTGTTTTATGATTTACTTTCTTTAATAGCATTCATTACGTTGACAAGTCCACGTAAATTTCCAGCTAAGACATTTACAAATCCAGAAATTGGAGCATTCAAAGTACCTACCAATTGACCAAGCAATTGTTGTTTGTTTGGTAGTTTTGAAAGTTCTTTTACTTTTTCACCAGAGATGAAATTACCTTCCAAAATACCTCCAAATAAAGTTACTCTTTCATGTTTTTTTGCAAATTCTGCTACAATTTGTGCAGGAGCTACTTCGTCTTCTTTTCCTAAGAAAACAGCCACACTACCTTCAAATTGTTTTGTATCTACGTCCAAGTTCATTTCTTTCAAAGCACGCTTCAAAAGAGTTTTTTTACTAGCAGTAACAGAAATGTTTTGTTCACGACATTTGTTACGCAAAATTTCTGAATCAGAAACTTTTAGACCTTGATAGTTTGCAAACACAGCTGATGAAGAATTCTTCAAATCATTTACTAAATCCTCTATCGCTTGTTCTTTTACTAATCTTGTTTTTGCCATAAAATTTTATTCATTTTTATTGGTTAAACCAATAAAAAAAGTGGTTTTTAAACCACAGACTACCTAGAAAATCGACCTTTTTATTACAAAAGTGTAAAAGTTTTTTCCTCGGCAGGATGTTTAATCAACCAAATAATGGTCAAACCTGCTGTCTATGGGTAGTGCTATATTACAATAAGTTGAGTAATTTGTCAAGAATTAACTGTTAAAAACTATTTTAAATAAAAATTTGACAAAAACACCAAAAATATGTTAGAATATTTTCATCAAAAATATTCTTAAAAGCTTTGGAAAAATCCAAAATTTGTAAAAATATTTTTCTTCTAAAAATTAGACTAAAAAATACCCCAAACCAAGGGATAATTATAAAAAATATTAATTATTCTGAGGTTAAAACTGGGTATTTTTTATTTATATACACATATATGAACCAAACAGCCAAACAAATCTATTTTAAGCTCGCTCAAGAGCAACTGAAGCGTTCTCTTGAGGTAATAAGACAAACATTACAAAAAACCACAGATAATGTTAGCAAGCTCAAAAAAAGTCTACATACTTTCAATGAAGATGACAAAATCGTCCAGAGTAAATTATTAGAAATGAACACAGAAAAACAAGAAGAACTAGAGCTGATGCAAGATTCACCCTATTTCAATAAATGCGAAATAAACAATGAAAATATTTACATTGGTAAATTTTCTTTGAGCGAAGAACATATTTATTCTTGGGTTAGTCCTATCTCCAAAATACGTTTTGAACATCCTGGTAATATCAATTACACTTTGCCAGATAAAACTGAAAAACAAGGAATAATGACAAAAAAAGATCAATACATGATTGTCGGTGGTAAAATCATTTATCTTTCTACCGAAACTCTAGATAATCCGCGAGAACTAATTTACCAAGATTATTTTTCTAATCAAAAAAAATCTTTTGTCTTACCAGAGATTGTCGCACAAATGGAAAAAGCTCAAGATGCAGTTATTCGTGCTAGTTACAAAAATGCTTTATTGATTTCTGGTCCGGCTGGCTCTGGCAAAACGACTTTGGCTCTTCATCGTGTCGCTTATCTACTTCAATCACCAGACGTCGCTGACAAATTTCACACCAGTAAAATTTTGATACTTGTCCAAGATATTGGTACCAAAGAATATTTTTCTCACCTCTTGCCAGAACTTGGCATAAAAAACGTCACTATTCGTACTTTTGCTGATTGGGCGATGAGTGTCCTAGATTTGCAAAATTACAATTACCAAAATCATGTTGATATAGTTGAAGAAGATAGAGATTATCTCGAATATTACAAATTACAATCTTTGCAAAATTTTTCTGAACAAAAATATAGTTCAAATATCTTCACCCTGCTTGAAAAAGTTTATCAAAATTTACCAAGCAAATATTTGGAAATAATAAAATACCAAAAAGAAAACAAAATCTTAGACAGAATTGATTTAACAATATTACTACAAATATTCAAAAAAACTCATGGTAATATCACGATAATTCAAGAATATTACCAACTAAAAAAACGTGGTGCGAGTCTAAAAAAAATCGGACGCTTCCCTGCTTTCTACGACCTTATAATCTTTGATGAATTTCAAAACTATTTACCAACACAAATCAAAATAATAAAAAGCTGTCTGAATCCAGAAAATAATGCAGTGATGTATGTAGGAGACATGAACCAAAAAACTCAGTTAGGAACAATTGCTGACTGGTCTGAAATTAATGAAAGTCTAAAAGAAGAACGTAAAATATTTTTAAACAAAGTCTATCGTAATAGTAAACAAATTTTGGAATATATCCAGAAACTTGGCTACAAAATAATTATTCCAGATAATATCAAAGAAGGTACGCAAGTGATTGAAAAAAATTTTGAAAATATTGATGAAGAAATAAAATATGTCAAAGAAAACTTGCAAACAAAAGTTGTCACAGGTATTTTAGCTAGAAATAAAAAATACTTACAACAATACAAAATAGAATTCAAAAAAGAAAAAAACATCCATATTTTATCTATGGATGAAATTCAAGGTCTAGAATTTGATACAGTCTTTTTGGTAGGTATAAACAAACAAGATATCTTGAGTGCAAGTAAAATTGAACTAGTTAATTTGAAAAAAGAAAAAGAAAAAATAGATAGAGATTTGCTCTATGTCGCCCTGACCAGAGCCACCAACAATTTGTTTGTTTTGGGAAAAGATAAATTGTCTGATATATTTTAAATTTTTCTTCTCAACAAAATAGGATTTTCCTTCTCAGTCGGAGGTTCAAATCTAGGCACCCAAATATCAAACCATTTTTCAGTGATATAAAATGTACCACGTGGAAGTTTTTTATTTCTAATTTTAATTTGTTTTCGTAATTGATCAAGTGGTACATCTATAAAATAAAGTTCAAAATCAACTCCCAATTGACTGGCTCTTTTTCGAAAAAGTGTTCTCTCTTTCCAAGACCAAAAACCAAAATCTAAAATAACATTCACACCAGATTCCAAAATAGACTTGGCAATACGCCAAATAAATTCTTTGACAATTCTTTTCTTAGCCTTATATTCTTCACCAAAATCTCCATCAAAACCAAAAAATTCTATCATCCAATCGTCAGTAGTAAATCTAATAGCTTTGTATTGTTTTTCTAGTTTTTTGGCGAGAGTAGTCTTCCCTGCTCCCACAAAACCGGAAACTAAGATGAGTTTTGCTCTTTGTTTTATCATATTGAATATATTATACTACAAAAGTATGAAAATAAAAAATTCCAATTTCTTGGAATCCCGCCTGCAAGAAGGTTGTTAATTGTCAACTATTAAAAGTCAAACAAATCAACTAATTTTAAATACTCTTGCAACTAAATCTAAAGTGTATTTCTTTCTTTATTTTGAATTACAAACTCAGTTGTTTGTTTTTGCCACAATGAATAATAACGACCATGCAAATTTATTAATTCTTCATGTTTTCCAGATTCAACAACTTTGCCTTCGTGCATAACAATTATTCTATCAAGACCAGCGATAGTACTAAGACGATGTGCCACAATAATCGCAGTTTGCTTGCCTAAAATTTCTGGCAAAGCACGTTGTATTATTTGTTCACTTTCACTATCAAGTGCACTTGTTGCCTCGTCAAAAATTATAATTGGAGCTTTTTTAAGTACAGCGCGAGCAATCGCAACCCGTTGCTTTTGTCCTCCACTTAATTTTATTCCACGTTCGCCTACAATTGTATTGTAACCATCAGGTAATTTCTCTATAAATTCATGAGCGTGAGCAGCTTTGGCTGCACGAATAATTTCTACCTCATCAACATTTTCATTATAATAAGCAATATTTTCTCTTATACTTCGATGAAATAACAATGGTTCTTGTGGTACATAAGCTATTTTCTTTCGTAACTCACTTTGTTTTATATCACGAATATCAATATTATCAATTTTGATTGAACCACTAGTTACCTCATCAAAACGCAATAATAAATTAGCAAGAGTGCTTTTACCAGCTCCACTCAACCCAACAATTCCGATTTGTTCGCCACCTTCTATTTTTATCGTTAAATCATTAAAAACCGGTATGCTTGTGGCATTAGTTGAATGTGATGGATAGCTAAAATTAACATTATTAATATTTATTACACCTTTTTCAATTGAAAATTCTACAGGATTTAGAGAATCACGTATTTCTTCATACTCTTCACCTAAATATTTCAAAGTTGGATAAACTTTAGTAACTAGATCATCATGAGTCGAAACCAATTCTGGCAAAGAACTCACATTTCTCACGATTTGATACATGTACGTTAAAGTCAAAACGATTAATCCCAGAGATTGAGGATTTACTCCAGAAGAATTAACAATGATAAAATAAATAGCTAACGTAATACCACAGGCTGTTATGATATTTCTTGGCAAATCAAGCAATACGGTTGTTTTGCGTCGTTGCATGAATGAAGATAATTCCTCTTTAACAAGTCCTTTCATTTTACTTTGAGCTTGATCTTCTACCCCACCTGATTTAAAAGCAACAATATTAGTTATTGTGTCAGAAACCTCTCCAGTAATTTTTCTATATATTTCATGTGATATTTGTCTGTATTTATTTGCTTTTGATGATGACCATTTTACATAAATAATTTGAATCAAAACAACAACAGTTGCTAATAATCCTATTTGTGGTGAAGCAAAAAACAATACTATCGGTGGGACAACCATTGAAATAAACGCAGCCAATGCTTCTCCACGAAAGAAGCGAAGCAAAAGTAATGCACCATCTAAATATTGTCTATATATACTAGCCAGATAACCAGTTTGGTTATCTCGATAAAATGAAAGATCTTTACCAACTAACTTATTATAATAAATCAACATAAGTTCACCGTATTTTTTGTTTTCGGTATGTAAGGATAATAATTCGCCAAAAGTTCCAATCAATGAACCTACAATATAAGCAACAAAAAAATATAATGTATATTTTTTGGCTGATTCAATATCTCCTGAGGCTAGATTTGCTGTGACCTGTGCCATAGCAATAGTTATGTACACTCTCATAATAACGGTACGAAATATTTCAGCAACAAAACCAACCCATTGTCTAGGATTACGTCCGTAAGTGTTCAATATGTGTTTGTAAACTTCCTTATTCATATTATTTGTTTAATTTACTTAAATATTTTACTCCAACATCATTCTTCTTACAATAGTCAGATTTACCAACTGATTGCTCCAACATTAAAACAAAACAAACTCCATTTTTTGGAATTTGTTAATTGTTAACTGTCAAAATTGTAGCGCCACGGGGAATCGAACCCCGATTACCAGGATGAAAACCTGGTGTCCTAACCATTAGACGATGGCGCCATTTAAATTGTCTAACTAAAGACGAAAAAATTATACACAAAAATAAAAATATTGTCAATGTTTTTGTGTGAATACATTAGTTAAAAGTTTATAAAGTTCATAAAGTTTATAAAGTTAAAAGTCTGGACTTTTCGTATTTTTTTTGTTAAAATGTTTAAACTAACAAATACAAAAAGCTTTTTAAGCCTTTCAAGCATTTTATGAAAATCCTCGGAATCGAAAGCTCCTGCGACGATACATCTATCTGTCTCATGGAGATCACAGACGAAAAAATAGAAATACTAGCCGAAAAAACAGCTAGTCAAATTGATATACACAAAAAATATGGTGGTGTGATTCCTGAAATAGCTGGACGCAAACATGCTGAAATAATTACTCCTGTAGTAGAGGAAATAATGAAAGACTTTGCCAAGCCTGACGCTATTGCGGTTACAGCTGGTCCTGGTCTTATTACAGGACTGATTGTAGGCGTCGAAACTGCCAAAACTCTGTCTTACCTATGGAATACCCCACTTGTGGCTGTAAACCACATAGACGGGCATATAAACAGCGTTAAGCTACATCTAGAAGCTGACAGTACCAACCAAAAGCTCGACTTCCCTATCTTGTCCTTAGTCGTCTCTGGTGGACACACTGAACTTATCTTATCTAGAGAAAAAGGCCACTATGAAAAAATTGGTGGCACTCGTGATGATGCTGCTGGTGAAGCTTTTGATAAGATTGCCAAAATTGTTGGACTGGAATATCCAGGTGGACCAAAAATTTCCAAACACGCCCAAGATGGCAATCCCAAAGCTATAAAATTTCCTCGCCCAATGATAGACAGCGACGATTATGACATGAGTTTTTCTGGACTTAAGACTGCGGCTCTTTATTGGCTTCAAGATAATGCTCCAAAAACAGAATCTAATACCTATTACCTAGAACCTAAAAACTTGTCAGACTTTTGTGCCAGTTTCGAACAAGCTATTGTCGATGTCTTGGTTGAAAAAACTGTCAAAGCAATAAAACAATACAAACCAAAAAATGTCTTGCTAGTCGGCGGAGTTTCTGCCAATGCCAAACTTCGTGAAACTTTGGAAAATACTATTGAACACATTTCTGGTACAGACTTTCATCTTTCTGCTCTCAAATATTCCATGGACAATGCAGCAATGATTGCGGCGGCTGGTTACAACTATGCAAAAGAAGGAAAGTTTACCAAGTGGCAAGATGTACAAGCTGATCCGAATTGGAAAGTATACCAAAGTAAGAGTTTGTAAAGTTATAAAGTTCATAAAGTTATAAAGTTAAAAGAACGCTTAAAAGCGTTTTTTTATTTTTTACAAATGTGTTTTATTATGCTAGAATTCAAAATAATATAACCTCTAAAAATGGAATGACAAGCGCCAGCTTATCACGTGTTCAACAGGACAAGCTGGCGCTTGTCATTCTTTACACCATCATTTCTAAAAATATATTTTAAAATATGAAAAAACAAATCATCGCTATCTTAGCCGTAACACTTTTTTTGACAGGCTGTACCCAGAACATAACTTCTAATAAAAAAACAAAACCAGGAATTTATCATGAAATTGAAACAACTCTGACAAGTAGGGTTGTTGATGATATTGTGAATTTTTCAGACTTAGTAACCAAAGAAATAACTAAACTTCAAAAAACTGGACAAGATTTTTGGTTTGACCAAAATCAAAAAATAAAAATGAAAGAACCAATGTATAATTTACATGAAAAAATTGAATGCAAAGATAATAGTAAAAATGATTGTTCAATAGTTGGTTTACAAGCTTTCAAATATAATTTACCTCCTGATTTCAAAATTGGAGAATGTGATAGTATTGATTGGTGCGATATAATAGAACCTAAATTTTCTAAAAACATCATAGAAAACACAAAACAAATATCTGGTATTTATGGCTTTGGTAAAGACATTTACACAGTTGGAAATAAAGATAATAATGATGATACTTATTATATTTACAAAAATGAAAAAGAAATTTTTTTACACTCAATGTTTTTTGGAACAGAAAGTACAATAATAGACGCAAGTATGATTTTGGATTCTCCAGCTTTTAATTTTTACGATCCAATAAAAATAACTGACGAAAACAATCCCATAACAACACATAATATTTGGTACCAAGATGAAACTATCAATGAAAAATATGAAGTAGATTCAAGTTCCTATTTATTTTCTTATCAAAATAAAACTGGTTTTGTCGGAGAAAAAGATGGACAAAAATTTGTTTTCTTCAACGGACAAAAAATTTCAGAAGACTTCGATGAAATAAGAACCTCAAGTTGTTGTGCTATTTTTTCCTATCCAATAGAATTGGACAAAAATGGCATCATGTTTTTCCTAGCTAAACGCGGAGAAAAATATTTTTTTGTAGAAATAAATTTGAATGAATACTTAAAATAATTTTTTAATTATGACTCAAGCAATCAAAGAAAAACTAATGAGACTAGCAATGTCGGAAGCTGACCAAGCAGTGCAAGAAGGCAATTCCCATTTTGGAGCTGTTTTAGCTGACCTGGACGGAAATGTCATTGCCAGTGCACACAACAATACCAAATCTACCCAAGATCCAGTAGCACATGCCGAAGTAAATCTAATCCGTAAAATTGTGAGACAAACACAGAGCAAAGATTTGAGTAATTATTACATGATAATAAACGCCTTACCTTGCCCAATGTGCGCGGCAGTTTGTATCAAATATAAAATAAGAAATTATATTTTAGGTGCTGATAATGAAAAACATATGAATCCTTATATAAAAATCTTTGATATAGCCAGATATTCTCATGAAATAATAAATATAGAGACTGGTATTCTAAAAGAAGAATGCCAAAAACAAATTGAAGAAGCAAGAAAAATTGTGAAATAAATTTTTTTAACTAAATAATGATTTGTATGAATCAAGAAACAAAAGAAAAAATAGAAACTTTCAAAATAGCTTTTCTAAATCCAGCTTCAGAAAAAACAAAATTAGGTTTTTTTATATTTTCTATTTTAATAACTACATTATATTATATACTACAATTTTCCAACCCTGAGCAAAAAAACCAAAGTATCAATCAATGGATAAACAAAAATATAGAATCAACAGAAATCATGAATCTTTTGTTTATAATCTTATTTTTTGTATCTATAAATATTATTTATATTATATATGAGCAAAAAAAACATTCCTTATATCTTAAATTAAATAATAATGAGATAATAATACTACATAAATTTAAAAACAAAATTATAGAGCAAAATAAAATTAATAAAGATAACATAATTAACACAAATTTCTATATAAAAAATATAGGAAATAATAAAAACCCAAACAGAATTATTGTACTTGAAATACAAACAAAAAAAACAGAAAAACAAGAATTCAGAATACCAATAAAAATTTCTCAAAATTTATTAGAAAAAATGAAAAAATATAATTATCCAATTTCCGAAGAATCACAAAAAATAATAAAACAAGAAAAATCAGATGATAATCTTGATAAATTTATTTTAAAAGCCAGTATTATAGGATTTTCAATACTTTTTATATTTGGTATTTCTCTTACAATTTTATTAGTTTATTTAGAACAAAAATAAAATTAAAAACTGAACACTTATAAAAAAACACTGTCATCTCGACAGTGTTTTTTTGTTTTTCAGCGAAGACTGATCCGCCTAGGGCGGATATGTTTTTAGGCTTTCATGTATCTACATTCCCATTTTTTTTCTAATGAAAGCTGGTATTTCCAAATCTTCAGCATCTTCTTTTTTTGGTTTGTTCATTGTTTGATTTAGAGTACTGCTTCCTGAATTCATTCTTGAATTGTTATTAATGTTTTGATTGGAAACATTGTTATTACGTGAAGAATTATCAATGTCCATATCCATATCTACATCTATAGATGAACCCACAGCCCTTTTGCTAAAACCAGAATTTCTTCTTGTTTCAATCTCTTCTTCTACTACTTCTTCTTTATAATCATCTTCTTCATATCTGTTGTACTTTGAAGGAGTTTGTACTTGAGGATTTTCTCTCACTGTTTCTACTTTTCTATTAAAAATATCAGATTTAAACAAAGGACGTTTGGCTGTAAAAACTTCCATACCAGGATTGTTGGAATCTGCTTTTACCATTTTTGCATTATCTAAATCTCTATCGTCAAAACCAGTAGCTACAACAGTGATTCTAATATCTTCTCCCATAGATTCATCTATCACCGCACCAAATATAACTTTGACATCATCATCAGCTGAACTAGTAATAATTTTGGCAGCTTCCGCTACTTCTTGCATACCAAGACTAGTACCACCAGTAATAGAAAATAAAATACCTTTGGCACCATCAATAGACACTTCTAAAAGAGGACTAGATATTGCAGATTTGGCAGCATCAACCGCACGATTTTCACCACTACCAACACCGATACCCATCAAAGCCGATCCAGTATTACTCATAATTGTCTTTACATCAGCAAAGTCAACATTGATAAGACCTGGTACTGTAATTAATTCTGAAATACCTTGTACACCTTGTCTCAAAACATCATCAACAATTTTGAAAGCTTCGAGCAGACTAGTTTTTTTGTCAATAATTTGTAATATTCTATCATTTGGAATAGTGATAATAGTGTCCACATAACGAGCCAATTCTTCGAAACCATTATCAGCAATTTTTTTTCTTTGAGGTCCTTCAAAAGTAAATGGTTTTGTTACTACAGCAACAGTCAAAATACCCATATCATGAGCAATTTCTGCTACCACAGGTGCTGCACCTGTACCAGTACCACCTCCAAGACCACAGGTAATAAAAAGCATATCTGTGTCTTTTAAGGCTTCACGAATTTCATTTTGTGATTCTTCAGCACTACGTTTACCAACTTCAGGATTCATACCTGCACCTAGACCACGTGTTACTGTTTTTCCAATATGTAATTTTTTTTGTGCAGAATTATGATGCAAAGCTTGTACATCGGTATTCAACGCCAAAAAATCTACACCACGAATTTTGCTATCTATCATTCTTTGAATAGCAGAATTGCCAGATCCCCCGACTCCGACTACTTTTATTTTTGCAAATGTTTCTATATCTGGTTTTACTTGAGGCATAAAATTTATTTCCACTCAAGGCGGAATTATGAACTTAAATACTCAGAAAAATCTATTTAAACAACTAATCTTTTCTAAACAAATACAATGATTATTCATCTGAGTACTTTTTGTATTCAAATAACAACAAATGAATACAAAATTTATTAACTTATCTATATTTTACTAGTTTTTGTATATAGTGTCAAGAAAAACACAATAAGCAAAATTACTAAATAAGCTAAAAGAAAAAATAAAATAAAAAAGATACCTTTCGCAAGGCATCTAATAATACGCAAAATAATGACTTTTATGGCAACAGATTTTTGAAAACATTTCTAAATGTGTCCCCTACTTTGGAACCAATATTGATAGATTTTTTACGACCTCTGACACTTTGAAGCAAAGTACTTCCCCACTTTACCAAACCAATAGCCGAGACAAAAGAAACATCATTTACTTTATTACTAATACTATCCATACCCAAAGGATAACCAAGTTGTGCCGGTAAAGACAATACCTCTTTCGCAGTATCCACTAACCCCTCTATTTTGGCACCACCACCAATAAAGATTATACCAGCAGGCAACATACCACTTCTTTCTATAGAAGATAACTCATCATCTATTTTTTCTAATATTTCAGAAACGCGAGCTTCAATAATTTGATTGACATAATATCTACTAACAACATCAGATTTATCACTACCGAAATCTCTCAAATCAATCATTTCTTTTTTACTAATACCTTTACTAACACAAGCTCCATATTCTACTTTTACTCTTTCGGCAATATCTATTGAAGTTTTTAATCCCAAAGCCAAATCATTGGTAATATGAGAAGAGCCTATCGGCACAACAGACGTATGAATAACATCGCCATCTTCATATACAACCAAACTAGTTGTTGGACCACCAATATTTACTACCACACAACCTAATTCTTTTTGTCGACTATTAGTGACAACTTCTCCTGCAGCTAATATAGACAATACAAAATCATCAACATCAACACCTGTACGATATACAACTTTTGTTAAATTTTTTATATGAGAACTTACACTATGAATAATTTTTGTATCCACTTCCAATCTAATGCCTGTCATACCAACTGGATCTTTGATACCAGTCTGTCCATCAACTGCAAAACTACGAGGTAAAACATGCAAAATATCATAATTAAGAGGTGTGGCAACGGCTTTGGCAGCATCAACAGCACGCTCAATATCATCTTCAGAAATTTCACCATCAGTACGCGAAACAGCAATCACGCCTTTACTTTCTTGTGAAATGATTTGTGTTCCAGAAACACCCACCCAAATATGAGACACAGGTAAGCCAATAATTTTTTCTACTTGTTCAAGAGCATTGGAAACCGAAGAAACAGTATCTTCAATACTAATAATTTGTCCTTTTTGTACACCTTCAGAAGGAACATCTAACGCTGCAATAATTTGCAAAGTAGGATTATCCTCATCACGCATAATAGAAAACTGTCCAACAGCGACACGAACACTATTAGAACCTATATCTAAACCGGTAATAATATCTGACATGTGTTTGTTTTTTGCCATAGTATTTTTTGTAATATGAGATATTATAACATTATTTGAAAATTATCTCAAATATATATGGGTAAAAAATCATAAAACCAATTATAAGAGAACCCAACGAAGCCAACAAAACAGCTCCGGCCATAATATCTTTTAAAACTTTAACTTGATCATCCAAACGAGGTTTTAATAAATCCAAGAATCTTTCAATAATAGTATTAAACATTTCCAAAGCCAATATGAATGTAATAAGTAACATAACTACTACTTTTTCAGAATTTCTAAGACCGAAAAAAAACATAGCTGCTACCATTAATAAAGCTATAAAAATTTCTATTCTAAAATTTTGTTCACGCCTAAAAGTATAATTCAAACCTTTAAGAGCATAGACAAAACTTTTTTTACATTTAGTTAATTTTAACATAACATTTTTTTACAAATTTTTCTTGCAAAGCAAACATCTTTTTTGCATCTACTTCTTGCAAATGATCATAACCCAAAATATGCAAGATACCATGAACCAACATTCTAATCATTTCTTCTTTTTCAGAAATATTATTTTCTTTTGCCTGACGTCTTATTTGATTGGCACAAATAAAAATGTCACCTAAATCTTTTTCATCAATAAAATCAAAAATATTTTCACCTTCTTCTATAGCAAAAGAAATTACATCAGTTACTTTGTCTTTATCTCTATAAATTTTATTTATATCTCTAATTTTTTTATCACCTACTATATGAACACTTATATTACCTTTTCTTTTTTGTTGTGACAAAACATCTGAAACAATTTTTTGTATTTCTGTTTCTTTCAAAATTTTGTTTTTTACACTAAAAAAAACATTACAATCCATAAAACTAAAAGCTAGTGTTAGTAACAAAATTCACAGTATTTGAAACATTAGTTGTAGAACTTGTAGTACTTGGATAAATAATTTGTTCAGGCAATACAGTATCTGTTTTTGGCATTCTAAAACTTTGATACATCATTTGCATCACATGTCTATAAGCTACGGGTCCTCTATCTTTTGGATGATAAACCATCACAAAAATATAATTACTATCTTCAAAATAAGAAACAAGACTATCTTTTCTTAACCAAGATGACTCAGAAAAACGATTTTTAAAAGATTGCAAATCACTATAATTTTGTCCTTCAGCATAACGACTAAACCAACTTATAAATTGTTGACCTACATCTTTTTTGAATACTCTTACTTCAATATAATCACCATTTGCAGAACTAAACAAAACTTGTGTTTCAACTGCATCTACAGCACCTTTTTGCCAAGTGTTTGGATAATATAATCTATAACCAGAATAATTATTTTTGTATTCATTCACCAAACCAGAATCTATTATTTTGACCGGAGCCAACCCTTTTGGATTATACAAATTGTATACTTCTTGACCATCATAATAATTGTCTTTATCACTATCCCAAGTACCACTATCTGTACCAAAAACTTCTTCTTCTAAATCAGTCAAACTATCCGCATCAATATCCGCTGTGTCTAAAGTCAAAATAGCTGGAAATTGTAAAAATACATTTTGTAAAGAAGGAGTACTACTAACTAATTCTTCCAAAGTAGAAGTTGTAGAAACAATATCTTCTGTCGTTGTAACAGTCTTAATTGGTAAAACATCAATATTAATAATTTCAGTATTATTATTTTGAGAGTTATTAGTATTTTCCAAAGAAATTTTTCTTGCTTTATAATAAGGAGCCAAATAATACCAAGTAATACCCGATACTACTATTATAAAACTTACAATAGAAACTATCCAAAATAACTTTTTATCTTTTTGATTGTTTTTTTGCTGAGCAACTTTCAGTTTATGATCAATTTTTTCTGTTTTTTTGGATACATTATTATTTGATATCTGTTCATTATCAACTTTATAAATATAAGGATCTTGCCCACCATAAAAAACCTCTGGTATTACAGTGACATTCAAATTTGGTTCTTCTTTTTTAACAGTATTTTTTTTCTTACCAAACATAAATTAGATTTAATCAAATACCATGCAATCCCAATGAAATCAGAATACAAGGTATAAAAAATAATATTATAATCCGCTTTGTACTATGAGCGAACTAATCCAAATAAGTAATTATAAAAAAATTATACAAAAAAATAACTTAATTAAAATACTACTATTTTTGTGTTGTAGTAGATATAGTACTACTAGTAGAAGTAACTGTAGTAGTAGAAATAATCATATTATTTGTAGTACTCACAGTTTCAATCAAATTATTTGCATTATTTTCCAAAGGAATTTCAAATAATTTACCAGGTCCTGTTGGACTATAACCATTTTTTATTTCAACACCGTCAGTATAACCATCACCATCTGTATCAGCTACCATTGGTTGTGTTTTCCAAATATTTACTTCATCAGCATCACTAAGACCATCACCATCTGTATCCCAATTTAAAGGATCTGTTCCAATAGATGTTTCCCTCACATCTGTCAATCCATCACCATCTGTATCTAAAGGTTCACCTACCACAATTTGTTCATTTAAATTTGTAGAAGAAGTAGTATTATTATTAACATTGTTCTCTACAGGTATAGTAGGTTCATCTATTACAGTAACATCTTTTTCAAAAACATTAGTATTATTTTTTTCTTTAATAAAAGAAAAATAAATCCAAGCACTGCCAGAACCTAATACAAATATAACTACCAATACAATAATCCAAACAATTACTTTTTTGTTACCTACTGGTTCAGAAATCTCTGAATTATTTTCATAAGCAGGTGTCATACCTTGTGGAGGTAAAATAGTATTTGCATTATTATTTTGATTGCTCTGATTGTTAGGGTTATAATAATTTTGATTATTATTTTCAGCAAAATTATTATTTGCACCAGAGTTTGCTACAGGTACATTGGTATTTGCGCCAGTATAATCACTTTTGAAACCATTATCAAATTCACCAAACATATCATCAGGTTTTTTATTTTGTACAGGTACATTTTCTTCTACCTTTGGTTTCAAAATACCAGCATCCAAAGCAGAAGTTTTTAATTTGCTTGGTTCTTCTACATTATTAGCAGTAGCAAAAGAATTACTATCAGAAGAAGAATCATTGAAAATATCTTCTGGTTCTCCTATCGGCAAGTTACTAGGTACTTGACCACTACTATTTTGTGAATTGTGATCATCAAACATAAAAAATTTAAATTATAATTATATTATTTCAAAGGATCGTAATTATTCAAAATTTCTAAACCATCTGAATATGTATCTCCATCTGTATCAGCTTTCAGTGGATCTGTCTTATATTGTTCTATTTCTAATTTATCAGACAATCCATCAAAATCAGAATCTGATTCCCATTTATTAGTACCTATTTTATCTTCTTCATCATCAGTTAAACCATCACCATCTTTATCAGTCAAATACCATTCTGGCATATTAACTAATTCATTTGGTAATTTTACCAAATCAACTTCTTTTTCTGATTCTGAATTATTATTTGACTGAGTATTGACTGTTTGTGTCTCAACATTATTATTTTCAACCTTGTTCTTATTATAAACTAAAATTGATAAAGAAACAATGATGATTAGAAAAATCAAAGACAAAATTATAATTTTTTTTTTATTCATAAAGTTTATTGATTACACGGAGTAGTATTTGGCATAGCTTTTCTTACTTCACACTCTCCATTTATAATAGCACCACCATAATCCACAACAAAAGGATTATAACTCCAATAATTTTCTGAATTCATAGGTACAAAAACATTGTCTTTACCAACAGGTAATAAAGCAATACGATTTTCATTCATATAAATATTAAATACATGCCAATAACTAGCCAAAGAATATGCTGAAGACTTAGCATTACTTAATTTGAAAGTTAAATCTGGTTTATAAATAGAAAAAGAAGGAACTTGATTTGGATGATACCTATATACTTCTACCCAAACATCATTATTTTTCAATTGATTAATTGGTCCATTTGGAGAACTTACATAAAATCCCAAAGTACTACTGACAGTTGAATTCAAATTTTTTGCACTAAATGTCATTGCCTGTGTACCTGAATATTCAGTATTAATCAAAGGATGGAAATAAAATCTAGCTACAGAATCAGTATAAACACTATGATTATTTGAGTATTCTGGTACGACATATTCATTTGGTGTTGTTGTACTACCAACAATAGTCATTGCATCATATGTTTTATCATCATTTTCTACATATCTAAAACTAGTAGATTGAACATTTTCTGATTCAATTTTGTCAGAATAAAAATTACCAACAAAATTGATATTACCATTTTTCTTCCATCTAATTACAACACGAATACTATCTTCAGGTACAGCTGGTGACATTATGACTTCATTATCAACATAAGAAACTTCACTATTTACAGGATAATCAAACAAATCACCAAGACCAGCCACTACTTTTGCATCCACAGTAGTACTTCCTCCCATGAAATCATTGGTAAACGGATTGAAAAATAATTTGTAAGTACACTGACTATTTGTCTCAAGACCCATACCATTCACAACAGGGATACCTACACCATCCACTATCAAACTATTTGGTTCAGCTGAATTTATACGAGCATTACCAGCAAAATTTATCTTACGCCAAACACTTGCCACAAAAGAATTAGTAAGATTAACATTTTGTTTTAATAAAGCTACATATGGTTGAGTAGTATAATTTGCGTTACCACCAGCAACCATAGGATTGATAATTGCCAATCTAGCCAAAGGTAAATTAATACCAAGACCACAATTTATACAATTATTTTCTACTAATTGACAAGAATTGTTACAAGAATAACTACCCTTTTGCTCGGAAGTACAACGCAAAACATTAGATTCAAGATCATTATGTGAAAAAACTTGATTACCCTCTGCAGTTAACTTATAATCACAAGCCTCCAACCAATTTCCATTTTCATCTTTATCCACAATACCATTACCACAACGCATAGCTGACTCTTTTGTTTGGACAACACAAGCAGAATTACAATATGTACAAGATTGTCCATATGTAGGATTACATTCTACTCCATTTTGATTTCCTACATCACATTGTTCTGTCCAATTTTCGCCGTCATCTCTTATACTATTATTATTTTTATCAATAAAATCTCTTACGCCATTACCACAAGAAGGAGAAACAACATTATTTTCTTGAGATTGTTCTGGAACAACATATTCAGCTGATTTTGGCAAACACTGTGCATTATCATTGTCTCCAAAACCACCAATAATATCAATAGAACGACAAGTTAAAGAATTAAAAACTAAATCAGCAGTTGCTATATTATTTATATAAGTCACTCTTGATAAATAAGTATCTTGATCACGACAATATTCATCACTCTCACAATAAAAAGGTTCTACAACATCTGAATTATTTATAGGAGTATAAACCAAATCTTTTTCATTAAACAAACAAACTTTTCTATTTGAATTTGATAATATAAATTTCTGATTTCCAGCAATATCAATTTTTGACATTGGACAATTATTATCTTCATTACAAGATAATGTATTTTGAACATAAGGATATGTACAAAATTTCTCAAAATTACAATTACTGTCGCAAGCATCACCATTGTTATTATTACTATCATCACATTGTTCATATTGAGACTGTCTAATACCATCGCCACAATAACCAGCTCTACTACGACAATCATAAGAACAAGTATTATCTTTTTTGAAATCGTAAGTAGTTTCATTTTCCGAAAGACAAGAACCAAAATTATTAGTATAAGATTCATCAACCACATTTACACCCACCTGTTCTTGATAAGTCAATTTGTTACCATCACTATCTATACAATCATTATCAACCACACAACTAATAGATTGAACTGCTCTACCACTACAAACTTTATTTCCATCTTGTTCTATACAAGTAGAATTAGAATCATAAGTACGACAAATATCATCTTCAGGACCACCACAACTAACTTGTTTTGTTACACCACCCGAACAAATAGGTAATCCAGTATTTCTATCTCTACTACTACACAAACTTTGTTTTGTTTCATAAATAGGTGTTTCTACTCTTCCTGAAAAATTTTCTTTACAATCATTATCATTTGAACAAACTTTGTTTTTATTCAACTCACAATAACCTGTTAAATATCTATTTTCATTTATATCACATAATTCTTGACTACTTTGCCAAATTTTATCACCACAAGATCCAGCACCTGTATAATTAGTACTTAATGGTAATTTACAGTTACTACCACAATGACCATAGGTTCCATTTAAAACACCCTCATCACATTCTTCATCTGTTTCAACTGTTCTATTACCACATACAGCTATCTTTTCTGTACAAGATGATGAAACATTCCAAGTACAATTATTTGGATTACAAGTAGCTAAATATCTAGTACCCGGAACAGTACAGCTATTACCTCTGTAAGAAGATAATAATTTAGTACTATTTGGAGGTTCACATTCTTCACCAGCTGAAGTACTTATCAAATTATCACCACAGACACTCATCAAAGATGTCAAATTACCAACTTCACAAAATCTACCAAAATTAATTTTATTAGTATCTATATACCTTTTTACAAAGTCAGCATCTTGTCCACTTTGCAAATATTCAAAAGGAGCATAAAGATTGTAACTTTGTGTAGAAGTTACAAATCTATATTCATAAATTTGTGCAAAATTAGGACAAGCATAAGTAGAACTAGCAGCATTCCAACAAGTCAAAGGATCATGATCGGTACAACCAGCCCATTGATTTACAGGGTCTAGAGCTAATTTACCAGCATAACTATTTAAAAGTCCCCAAGAATTTTGCCATTTAGAATTACTATAACCATAAACAAACGAGCCACTCTTCAAATCCCCCACAAAATCACTTTTGCCTAAATCCGCAGAAAAATATTTATCTAGATTAGCTTGTGAAACACTCAAACTACTCAATCTATTCAAATCTCTAAAAAATTTACTAATTTCATTATGACAAAAACCTGCAGTTCCCGTTAAAGGCAAACCACTAGTATCACGACAATCAAAATCAGTCGTACAATCTATTTCAGAAATTTCTCCTGTACCAGTACGAACTTCTTCTTCAAGATTTCCTGCCAACAAACATTTACCAAAATCAGTCATTTTTGTATTGAATTTTACATTTTCAATTATTTGAGAAAATACTTTGCTACTATCTTGAGAAGAATTATTAGTAAGACTAAACAATATTACATAATTATAAACAGTACCCAAATTGCCATTTCTATCTTTATCAACATCATAAACACTTACATAGTAATTACTACCATTGGACAAAGCTTCATAACCTGCAACAGTACTAGGTTTCATATCACCAAGACTATCAAATTTGTCCATATACCATTGTGTCAAACTACGAGGAGTACCATTACTACTTGGAACATTTTCAAAAATTTGAATACCCAAAGCATCATTAGTTGTAGAAGAAAATAATAAATATCTACCTAAAGCTGTGTCACCTACACCATATTCATCTAAATTATTATTAGATAAAATAATATTATCAAACAAAGGTAAATCATCCTCTGTTAGCAAAGGATTATTATTATCAGCACAATAAAGAAAAGAAAAATTAAATTTGTTGTCACTAAATAAATTATCTGAGTAACTAACTTGAGAAGCAGATGAACCAGAAACGCTCGTCAAATTTGATGGCCAAATATTAGAACAAAAGAATGATTGCAAATAAAAATTTGCTGAAAATGTTCTGCCTTCATCTGAATTTTCAGCACTAATATCTTTTGTAATTTTTACTTGAGCCAAACCATCCATTTGACCTTCCACATTTTTAGAACTAATAATATTGGTAGAACTATCTATATTTGGAATATTGAATATTGGGTTATTGGTAGGATGCCAAGAATATTGCCAATCATAAACATTTGGTATTCTAGTAATCTTTTGTGAAGTATTTTTACTAAAAACATTTATTTTGAAATCTTTTGAATCATTTTGTTTATCAAAAACCGCAGTAACAGGATCCACTTCTATTTTATCTACTTTACAAAGATCATTACCTGTTTTGAATAACCAAAAATCTTCTCTTATATTTGAATAAACATTTTTTATACCAACATTATTGAAATCTTTTATACCATCTTTATCTCCATTCAAAACAACCAAAACATAAACATTTGAATCTAATAAATTTGATAATAAAAGACCTGCAATCGTAGTAGTTACTGAATTATTATTTTCATAAGTAACATTTGGAGCAACTTTTAAATTAGAAGAAGCACACCAAACAATATTTCTACCAGATAAATCATTATTTTCTCTCACAACTTCTGAAGCAAAAGCTTTTCCAGTAAATAATTTTACAAAAAAATCTTTTATAGTCAACCATACTTTTTGCCAAAAACCTTTTGCAATATTATCAGTGTCACTAACACCTAAATATTGATTTACTTCTGTTGTTACATCTATTTGTTGATGTTGAGAACACTCATAATTAGCATAATTTTCACCTTTATCATAACCTTGTACAATAGAAACATTATTTTCAAAAGACAATTTGTTCATTAATTTTGGAAACTGCACTTCTATATAAGTGTTTCTACAAACTCCTTCTGCATTTACAGCTGGATATTGTGCAGTACGTACAGGTCTATTATAACAACAACTATTACTAGCTACACCTAAATTATTTTCTACATTATTAGGACAATCATTATATTTTGAATCATCATTCTCTTCACTATATTCTTCATAACCACACATCAAACTATAATCAGCCTCACCTTTTATAGTAGTAATATTGATAGATTTTTCTATATTATTCTGATCTCTAAAATAATATTTAACTGGTTTAGCAAAAATTTTAGTATTCATCGCACTAACAATCTCTAAATCATTAGCACTAGCAGGAGCATCACCTTTTGCTGTAATTATTTGTACTGGACTACTAATAAGATTTTCATTTGCTTCTAAAACTACTTCACATCTATTTGATTCACCTGTACCAAGAACACCATCCCCACATAAAGAAGGTGTATTATAAGACAAAGCAGAACCTTTCAAAGTACAATCATCATTACAACCTTCGTCCCCTTTTTCACACTGTTCTAAAATATGACCACAAACATTGGTAAGTAAACATCTACTATTACAATTATTTTCACTCGCACCATTATTACCTGCTTCACACTCTTCACCAGATTCTATATCACCATTACCACAAATACTTATAGCATTTTGACAAGCAATTTCGTCACTTGAACTCATAGAAGCACCTCTGGAATCACACCAAACTTGTGCTAATTTTGTACCAGAATTTAGACAATTATTTGAACAACCTTGACTAGAATTTGGATCTTTTATATCACAATCTTCACCATATGTTATATTACCACTACCACAAATAGGAGCACTGGAAACATTGGAAACTTCTTGTTTAGATCCAATACGCAAACAATTGTTTGAACAATAGCCACCTTCTCTTTCAGAAGCATTTTCTGCATTAGGATCACATTCTTCACCTAAGTTTTCATCAACAATACCATTTCCACAAGTAGTTGTATTTGTATTACCTGGACGTAAACAATTATAAGTACAACTTACACCAACGATCTCTCCACTCATACCAATATCACAATCTTCACCAGAGTCAACAATACTATCTCCACAAACAGGATAAGTTTGATCAGCTCTAATAGATACATCACTACCTGCAGGTAAACAATTTAATGAACAAAAATTTATATTAAAATTATTAGATATACTAAAATTAGTAGTATCTGCAATATTAATATCTCTGACAGACCATTCCCAACCATAATTCCAAGGATTCAACAATTGACCTTTTGGACTACAATTGTCCACAGCGCCTCTAGCTTGCGCACTATATTGAGTTTTTTGACCAACATAATAAGCAAAAAATGGATTTGGTATAACACTAACATTATCTACAATACAAGGCTCTGAAGAATCTTTTGTTTTGAATTTCCAAGTTGTTCTTGGCAAAGGTTTACCTGGCTTTAAGGAAATACCGCCAGCTTGTGTAATTTGTCTAGCATCACCAACAGAATAAATACCATCAGTAAGCTCAACTAAATACCAAGTACTAGTTGCTAAATCAGTACTATTATAAAATCTTAAATTTTGATAATCACTATTTGATGAAATATTTATAGATTGTTCTACTTTATTATTATCACAATTTTCATCTGTACATTTATACAAATGAACATTACCATCATAAGAATCTTTTATCATCAATTGATTAAATTGTGCACCTATTTCCGCATTGATACAAGCCTCCAAACATACTGGCCAAGTAGAAACAACACTAGGATTTGATAATTCTACTTTGATAGTACTTGTAGCTACAATAGATTTAGTACTACTAGTTAATGTCGCAAAAATTTCACTACCATCTACTGGTGTACCAGACCAAGCAATAGCCACACCACGTGAATCAACATATCTAGAATTTGCAGTATATTTTTTTGAAGTTACAGGAGGAGAAGTTGCATCATCTGGACTCCATACCCAACCCAAACCATCTACATCCATTGCGATACACTCTTGATTACCAATACCATAAATATCAAAAAATTGAGGATGTAAATTAGGATTTCCAATAGTAAAAATATCTGTTAAATTACTACTCAAAGGCCAACGTACATCTTGTAAAACTCCCAAAAATCTACTTTCATACAATGAAGGATAAATACCAGCTCTTACTAATGTACACAAATTTTCAGAATTACCAGTTTTGAAATCAAAACAATAAGCAAAATTATTATTGCCTATTCTACATTCTTTGGTTTTTTGTAATTTTTCATTTTTAGTAACATTGTTAGAAGATAATTCTGTAACTACTTTTTGTGAAATTAAATTTTCTGACAAAGCTATATTATACCAAGTATTTGCTGACAAATTTTGATCAGCTTTTAATTTAAAATTTACTAAACCAGAATTTATAAAAATCTCAAATTTTGTAGCTGTCACATCATTACAATTACTCAAAGAAATTTCAGATGAAGTACCACATTCATAAATATGAAAATTATTTCTATTTTGAGTATCATCTTTTACAGGTAAACTAAATGCCACCTGAATAGCAGCATTCACACAAACATTTTTACCTTCATTTCTAGCACTCCAAGGTGTTGGTGATGGTACTGGCGGTACTACACCTTTTGTACATTGTTCTAAAACATAAAATTTTTCTGGTATTTTACCAGTAGTAAATCTCCAAGAATATCCTGACTCACGCACAGAATCAGCACATACTTCACTTTTTGTCTTCAAAATACCAGTTTCAGAACCAACAGTACAACATTGAAAACCTGAAGGAATATCATTACCAAGCAAACGACAATCAATAACTTCATAATTTATACTATTACTAAATTTACCTGCAGCACCAACCACTATTGGACCACTAGTCATAGATTTTCCATCTTCACTATCTACAGGAATAGAAATTTTTACTTCTTTACCAGGAACAACATTATTATGAGCAGATGACTGTAACCAAGTTTCTTTGTTATTTTCTTGTATATTCAACTTATCCGCTTTCCAAAAATAAAAATTAGGTGTAATAGAAAAATTTTCACCTTTTAAAATTAATTTTTTATTTTCTTCTAATGGTGCAGAACCTTTGGCTGGTTCAATTTTACACAAACTAGGTTGAGCTGAACCACTTACAATATTTACAAAATTATCACCTACCGTACTTTTTTTATTAGATGTCTCTACCACTACACTTGCTTTGCCAATATCAATATTCAAAGGAACTTTTACAATGATTTGTTTATCTGACCAAGTATTACCACAATAAATTGGTAATTCACCTGATTCTACACCATTAATTAAAACGTTACCATAAGCTGAACCAAAATCATTTCCTATAATAGTAATATAACTACCTGGAGTCGTTGTCACGGGATCAATTTTTAAAATTAAAGGTAATTTATCAGCACCTGTTTCTACAACAGAAAAAGGAACCGCATTACTTTTTTCACCATTTACTTGTACAAAAACACCATATTTACCTTTACTTACAAAAGGAACTACAGCTTGTACAGAATTATCTGACCAACTTTTTATAGCTACATCATTTATACCAAAAAACATTTTACCAGTAGTTCCAAAAGCTTTGCCAGTAGCTTCAATATCTTTTTTTGGCTCAGCCATCGTTTGTTCTGAACCAGAAACTGTCACAGCACAAAGACCTGGTCTTTTTATATTATTATAAGTAAAAACTCCCACATTAGGACCAAAATCATCATTGCCAAAGTCAGTAAATTTATAATTAGGAGATACAGTATTATACAAAGAAGTTATTTCATCTGAAGACAAAACTCTATTCCAAACATTTAGTTCATCAATAAAACCTGTATAAAAATTAGCAGTACCATTATTATTGGCACCTACCACAAAATCACCAGCATAACCAGCAAAAAATTGTGTAGTTGTAGTTAATACCAAATTACCATCAACATACAATTTTGTACCATTTGTTACACCTTTATCAAAAACTAAACCAACTTGATGCCACTTTCCGTCGACAACATTAGTATTAGAAGGTATTACTCTTCCACCACCACTTGGATACCATTCACCAACAGCCAATTTATTATCTACTAAAAATAAACCATAAGACGAATTTTTGCTCACTATTGTATCCTGTCCAACTGTATTATTAGTTTTCTTTATCCAAGCAAAAATACTACCTTTTGCTAAGTCTAAAGGATCACCAGCATTTACATATAATTTCAAAATCTCTTTATCATTTATATTAAAACTTGGACTATCAGGATCCTTGTCAAAAGCGATAGCTTTACCAAATTTACCGTCATTACCAAAAGCCACATTACCAATTACTTGCAAATTATTATTAGCATTAATACTATTAGTAATTGTAGTTCCTGAAATTTCATCAAGATGTAAATTTAAAACATGTCCAGGATTCATAGAACTAGGATAGTTTGGTGTAGAAATTGAATCAGAAACAGAACCTGCTAATTCCAAATTTTTGACAGAAATTACAGGATTCACGGTAACACCAGTAGGTTTGTTTGGAACTTCTACAATAATCCAATTATCATTCCATACATCTTTTCCACGACATTGAGCTAGACTCACGATATTAGCAAAATCAAATACATTATCATTATTAGTATCATAATTAAAATGTATTTCACCATTACTATTACCAAAATTTCTACCAGAAATTGTAATCCAGTTACCAGAAGCACCATTATTTTGTTCTATATTTTCAATATAAGGCCATTTTTTACATAAACAATCATCAGTACCCACACACAAATTATCTACAGCATTTAAACATTTATAAGAAAGAGAACAATCATTTTGTTTTTTACATGAAGACCCTAAATCTGTTCCACAAATACCACCAACATCAATACCTTCTTCATCTGCATCTTGTACATCATTAAAACAACTTTCAGGAACAACTCTAAATTCTAATTTTTCATTAGAAAAATTACTATCTATATCATAAGATGTAACATCTATTATATAATCAACATTTTTTTCAAAATTATTTTTTACTAATAAAGCATAGTTGAAACTAAATTCAGCACTAGAACCAAAAGAAACCATTGGTGCATGTAAATATTTTTTCAAAACATTTTGTTCTGAACCTTTTTTATATACTTTTATCAAAACATAAGCGTTACCACCATAACCTACAAATGATCTATCATTTACAGAAACCGAAATAGGATAATACTTATTTGGGGCTACACGTACATTACCACCTGATAAATTATTGAATTTTAAATTTGTGATTACAGGCGAATTATTATCCAAAATATTAGTTTCATTACCTACTTTAAAACTAGCATCTTTAGGATAAGTATCACAATTTTCTACATCTACTTCCAAAGAATTACCATTTTTATCTTTTATATCAAGGAGTCTTACAACATAATCACCTTTAGAAATACACTTACCATTTTGTGAAGAATCACAACCATCATTAGTTATAGAATTAGCTTCAATTACTTGATTATTTTCTTTAAAAGAAAAATTAAACTCACCAGTAATATCTACACCATCTTTTTCTATTTTTATAGCCTCATTCAAAGAACTACCCACTTCCCTACTAAAAACAGCTCTAATAATAACATTATTCATACCAACAACATCATCTAATTTGGTACTTGGAGTAATACTTTTAGCTATAAAATGTTTTTCTGTACAACTTTGATCAGGAAAATCATCAACAACATCTTGACAATGTACAGTATTTGAATATTTTTCGTAATAAGGAGTACCAGGAGTAAAACAATCTCCTTCTAATGAAGTATCCACAACATTTTGCAAACCAGTAGCTTGTCCTAATTTGTTTAAAACAAATCTAGTAATAGCCCAAGCTGATAAAATGATTGCTAAGCCAATTATACCATTTATAATAATTTTTCTAGCTTTACTTACTTTATCATCTTCACCACCAGCAGTCATATAAACAAAACCACCATACAAAATGATAACTACAACAACAATACCCAACAAAGTTAAAATAGTATTAATTATTTTTACAACAATTACTCTAAAATCACCGCCACCCAAAGCAACATTATCAGCAACAACATCTACACCCAAAGTATCAGTAGCAGTTTGAGCCAAAACAGGCAATGATAAAAATAATCCAAAAATAAATAATGGAAAAAATAAACCTAATACTAAAAATTTAAATTTTTGTTGTGTAAAAAATTTCATAAGCTATCTTAAATTGGTGTAAGTTGAAATACTGTTAGTCTTTAAAAGATTTAAACATTCTTTTAAATTTGCTGTTGTTGTAGGTATCGAAGATGCATTCAACTTAAAACCGCAAGCAGTATCAGTATCATTATTATAATCAAAACCAACTATACAATTTTGTACAGAAGTAATATTATTGTCTGTATCATAATTTAAAGTACATTTTTCAGCGTTTGTAGTATCAGGACCAAAACCAGGATAAAAACAATTTTGGTGATTGTCTTGAAGTGTATTTGGAACTGTTGGAAAATAATACAAATCTAAACCATTTGGTCCAAATTCACGATGATCAATAGCAACTATAGTTTTGTTACCAGTATTGTCAGCCCAAACTCTATACCAAATATTATCTAAACGTTCTCTAGTTGTAGAACAAGGTGTAGTAGTTGACGCAGCATCAATACAAACGTCCTCTGGATATTCATTTAATCCTATTTTATCAATAGTACCCATACGTAAAACTTTACTAAAAACCATTGATACTACTGCGTTATCTATTATGTCTTCTTCATCAATATTAGGCTTAATATACTCAATATATGGTATTTTTTTATCTATTTTGTTTTGGATACCAAAACCCCAAAAATAATTATCAGGTTTCTTTTCATCTTCATAAATTATTTTTCCAGGAACAATTTGCGGTTTAACTAAAGAATAAACACCCGTAAGTGGATTATTACTTAAATTATCCAAAGCATTAAAAGCTAAATCATAAACACCAGAAAAAGGAACAGCTTCAAAAGGAGCTTCATTATTCATTTTTGATTGAGCTGTACGAACTAAAACTTCAAAAGGTTTGGTACATTGAGGATCACTTTCAGTACAAACAACAGGCAAACAATATCTTGTTTGACCACAACTATTTTGTCCACAAATATCAACTGGCACAAATTCTACAGTTTTATAAGCATTACTCATTTGCCAAGTACCTGTCACAGCTTTGCCTAAAGTATTTACCAAAATATTATCAAATTCACCAGTACTATTTAATAAACCTTGAACTGTTGTAGGGTCAATAGGCTCATTAAAATTTATTTGTATAATAATATCTTTAGTAGTTGTAGTATTATTATTTGGATAAACACTAGTAATATAAGGAGGATTCAAATCAAGATTAGTACCTGTTTCAAAATTCCAAATATATTTTCTGTTAGAAAGACCAATAAAAATACTATCATTACTACCAGATTTTTTTATACCCTCTAATAATTGAACGGTATAAGGAACATTTTCAGTAGCACTACCTAAATATGACAAAGGTTTAAATACTAAAGTATACAAATTTTTATCATTATCATAACTAGCCATAACATTGGCTGCAATACCAGAATTTGCATTTACAATATTAACAGATGTATCAATTTTTACAGTAGAAGTATTCAAAGTATCACACTTCATACTTGTACCATCCAAATAACAATCACCATAGTAAGAATCTTTTATCTTACCATTTTCAGTAATACAAGTAGAAGTAGGACCAGTAAAATCATTATTCCAACAAGTATTGTTTGTATTTGACATAACACTCGCAGGATCAATAGGAAAATTAAAAGTTACTACTACAGAGCTATTACGTGCTACATTTTTTTGATTTCTAAAAGGATAATGATCTTTAACAATTCTACCAAGAGAAGCAGAACCACTAAATGAATTCAAACCATTAGGTGTTTGCACAGATGAATTATTACCAGAATTTATTCCTGTAGCCTGACCTAATCTACTTAAAGCAAATTTTACGATAGCCCAAGCTGAAAAAATAATCACTAAACCAATCACCGCATTGATAATAATTTTTCTACCATTAGCAACTTTTGATTCATCTCCACCTGAAGTCATAATTACAAAACCAGCATAAATAATCAATGACACAGCAATAATACCAAGTAATCCTAAAATTGTGTTTATAATTTTGACAACTATTGTTCTAATATCTGTACTCGCCAAAGCTAACTGTGAGTCATCGACAGAATCAATACCCAAAGTGTCTGTAGCTGTCTGTGCAAAAGTGCTTTGAGCAAAACCCAAAAATAAAAAAACAGCCAAAATAGTGAAAATTATTCGGTATTTATTTTTCATATAATTTTTACGTGTCCAAGGTAGCATGGGAAAATCCTTAGAAACGAAATTTAATAAATAAACAGATTTTTTAAATTCGCGTTAAAAAATCTGATACTATTTGTGTTTGTTTTTATTTTGTAAGTTGTTCTTTTAAAATTTTTCCAACCAAATTACCATCAGCTTTACCTTTCATTTTTGACATAGCTTGCCCCATCACTTTTCCAAAATCATTTGGTTTTATTTCTCCAAAATTTGCAATGATATTATTGACTTCTGCCAAAATTTCTTCTTCAGTCATTTGTGCTGGCAAAAATTCAGATATTATAGAAATTTCATTTTTTGTTTGATCAATCAAATCTTGACGATTTCCTGCAACAAAATCTTTCATTGCATCGTTTAGTTGTTTTACTTGTTTTTGTAAAACTTCTATTACTTCTTCATCAGATAATTCTTTCTGTTTTGCTATGCTTTCATTCTTTAAAACAGAAAGAACCACCTGCATTACAGATAGTCTTTCTTTTTTTTGATTTTTACGTGCTTCTAATTGATTTTGACGAATTGTCTCAATTAATGACATAAAAATTATCTTCTTTTATATTCCTCAACAGGAAGTTTACCATTTTTTCTAAGTAAATCTAGTTTAGCACCTTTCTTTACTTTTGAAACAGCTAATTTACGTTGAACATTTTTACTTTGCTTACCTGTAAAATATTGAATTTTACGAGCTTGTAAAATTGTGCCAGAACGTTGCCATTGTTGTTTTACTCTACGCATGAATGACTCAAAAGATTCATTCTTTTTACGTTTCAAATCTGACATATTTTTTATTCACCTCCCAAGTGAATTTAATTTAATAAATATATTGTTATCTTACACTAAAAAAGGCTTTTAGTCAAACTAATTTTGCAACAACTTGCGGATAACATTTGCCACCTTTTTTTGATCTACTACCTCTTGAATACCTGAATCCATATTACGCAATAAAATACTACCATCTTGCACTTCTTTTTGTCCTAAAATCAAAGTATGAGTTGTACCTATTTTATTAGCTAATTCCATTTGTACTTTCAAAGAAGATTTGGCTAAATTATGATAAACTGTCAAACCTTCTCTACGTAAATTTTCTAAGATATTCAAAGCTTTTTTATTAGCTTGTTCACCAAGCTGAGCAAAGAAAACTTTGTTAGTTCTTGTCTCTTCTTTTGGTTTTTGACTATTTTCTTTATCTAGTTTATCTTGTTTGTGTTTCAATACTGTTACTACCCTATCCAAACCAAGAGCAAAACCAGCAGCAGGTGTAGATTGTCCTCCCAATTGTTCTATCAAACCATCGTATCTACCACCACCACCAAGAGCAATACTAGCTAATTCTTCATCTTCTGTAAAAATTTCAAATACAGTATTAGTATAATAATCCAAACCTCTAACTAAATTTGGATCCAAAACATAAGGAATTTCAGCTTCATCTAAATATTCTAAAACATTTGTAAAAAACTTTTTTGATTCAGGACTCAACCAATCAACTATTTGAGGAGCTTCTTCCATTACAGCAATATCTTGTTCTTCTTTTGAATCTAAAATACGTAAAGGATTTTTGTTGATACGTTTTTTTGATTCTTCACTTAGATAACTGCGTTTACTACGTAAATAACCAACTAATTCTACTATATAATTTTCTCTATCTTGCAAAGTACCAATACTATTGATATGAATAACAGAATCAATACCTAAATCACGTAAAGTATTATAAGCAACTGAAATTAATTCTGCATCAATTATTGGATTAGCATCACCCATTGTCTCACAACCAAATTGATAAAATTGACGGAAACGACCAGCTTGAGGTCTATCATGTCTAAACATTTGTCCGTGGTACCACATTTTGACAGGTTGTGGCAAAGTTTGCATGCCATTTTCTACATAAGAACGTACCAAAGATGCTGTCATTTCTGGTCTCAAACATACTTTAGTACCATCTTTATCTTCAAAAACATACATTTCTTTGTCTACAACATCTGTACCTTTACCAATAGAACGAATAAATAAACTTGATTGTTCCAAAACAGGAGTTTCTACATAAGAAAAACCATAAGCTGTTGAAATGTTTTTTATAATATCATAAACTTTTTGCCAAGTAGCACCATCTTTTGGTAATACATCTCTCATGCCTCTTAAAGTAGTATAAGTAACTTTCTTTTCATTACTAGCTTTAGCAACAACAGTTTTTTTAGCAACAACCGGTGTATTTTTTTTAACTTCTTTTTTGACGACAACAGACTTTTTGATGTTTTTTTTGTCATTAATCTTTTTTGTCATAATAAATTATTACTATTATTTTTTTAATTTAAATTATATACAGGTAAATCAAAGGTAGCTATTTTGTTTACAGGCCAACCTCTAAACCACACACGACCAACCAATTCATCTTTGGAAATCGCACCAAAACGTCGAGAATCAAAACTAGCTGATCTATTATCACCCAAAACAAAATATTGTTCGCTGCCCAAAGTCAAACTGATAGAACCAGTGGTTTCTACTTCTAAATATTCTTCATTTAAAACTAAACCTTTTGGACTTTGTTCATTATAGATTATTACTTTACCTTCTTCTATTTTTATTCTTTCACCAGGCAAAGCAACAATACGTTTTAAATAAAAATCAGTACTAACAGGTGATTTCAAAACAACAACTTCTCCTCTAACAGGTTCTCTAAACCTATAAGTAATTTCATCAATAATCAAATAATCCCTTTCATGAAAATTTGGTTCCATAGATTGACCTTTGACATAAAAAGGTTTAAATAAGAAATAACGTATTACAAAAATAGTAATACCTGCCAAAAAAATTATTTTGATAAGTTCACCAAAAAAAAGACCAAATCTACTTAAAAAACCTTTATTATACAAATCATCATTAATAATTTCTTCTACTTCTTTTTCTTCTAAATTGTTTTTTGTTGGTTCCATGGACATAAGCTATTATAATTTATAGAGTATTTCAAATGAAATTATATACTAAAATTAGAGAAAATGCAAGTCTTAGCAAATTTTATAATACTAACCCAAAAAATACAAAATACACAGCTTTATCTTAATAATCCATAAAAAACATTGACTTTTCTACCTAAATATTATATAGTAATCCACATAAATTTTAAGATCATCTAGCTCAGTTGGTTATCTACCTGCCGGCAAGCAGGAAGCGCTACATTGATCACTATAAAATTTTGATATGACTGCATAGCTCAGTTGGCTAGAGCGCCACATTGATCCCGACTAGTCGGGATAGAGGTCAGAAATAAATCAAGAATCCGTAGCTCAGTTGGTTAGAGCGCTACATTGACATTGTAGAGGTCCCCAGTTCGAATCTGGGCGGGTTTACAAAGCCTAAAAAATATAAAAACAGGCTCTGGATAAAACACTTGAAAAAAATATCAAAATAGTTTATAATGATAAAGCTTTTTTATAAGGGCGTGTAGCTCAGTTGGTTAGAGCGCAACACTGATAATGTTGAGGTCCTCGGTTCGATTCCAAGCACGCCCACAAAAAATGACTTAGGTCATCTCATGTTAAAGAAAAAAACTCCTAATTTTAGGAGTTTTTTATTTAAAAATTTTTTTATTCTTTATTTTTTTGGCAAATTTTTCCACTGAGATTTTACAACTTTTTCAATCATATCACGCATACTATCTAACAAATCATTTTCTACTGCATATTTATTGACAGCTTGTTCTACAAATTTATAATATTTAGTTTTTGTCATTTTGTCAAAACCTTCTGATGCCATGATTTTTTCTTTTACTTCCAAATATACTACAGACGCTTTATCCATAAGTTCTTCACGAACTTGTTTACCTTTTTTGGTAGCATTGAGCCAAACTAAACCAGCCCCCAAGAGTCCTCCTAAAAAAAGACCGTGTTTAAATTTACCCATAAAAATTAGATTATATATATTAACTTATATAGTTATTATAACAAATTTACTTCTTATTCACAAGCTCAAGATAAATATTGTTTAAATTTTCTACTATTTTTGACCAAGCATATTTTTTTAAGACCACTTCTCTAACTTGATTTTTCCAAATAGGAATATCTTTTGGTTGAGAAAAATATTCAAAAATTAAACTAGTTAACTCTTGATAATCTTTTACTTTGAAAACTTCTCCACCATCTTTGGCTACAGTTCTCACACCAGGTAAATCACTAGCAATCACAGGCACACCACTAGACATTGCTTCCAAAAGAACTACACCAAAAGCTTCAGCACTATTGATAGAAGGTAAAACGAACAAGTCAGCTAAATTGTAATATAATGGTAATTCTTCATTAGAAACTTTACCAACAAAAAAAGTATTTTTTTCAAGTCCCAAACCTTTAGCTTTCATAACATATTGTTCTTTCAAATTTCCATCTCCTACCAAAATAGTCTGAAAAACAAATTTATTTTTTTTCAAAAGGTACAATGATTTTAACAAAACATCAACACCTTTGAAATAATGAGCACTATCCATACCACCGACAAATAAAATTGTTGGGATATTTTCTTGCAAACCATTTTCCTTGATTATTTCTATTGTTTTAGCACGTGGTGCAAAATTTTCTATATCTACACCAAAAGGTAATTCTACAAATTTTTCTTTATTTTGTAAGTAAAAATTTCTAGCATCACTGTGTTCAATATAATCAAAAGAACTAACCAAAATTTTATCAGCAACACTCAAAATTTTTGGCATCCAAAATTTGGCATATATCTTAAAAATAAAACCTTTGAGACCGTCCCCTCTTGTATCCATATGATAAGTCAAAACCAAAGGTTTTTGAGGATTTTTTAATTTCCATTTTCTTACCAAATTAGCTGTACCAAAAAAAGGATAATGCAAATGAACTAGATCAAAATCATCCAAAATATTTTTTATTTCAGGCAAATATGCAGCATTGCCGTAAGTAATAGGCGCTGCCAATCTTTTGGCATAATCTTGTTTATCCACAAATTTTTCTTTTTCTTCAGGTAAACCACCATACTGCGGTGTCAAAACTTCTACTTGATGATCAAAAAAAGACAAATAGCTAGCCATCTGAAAAGCTGTATTTCCCATGCCACCATAGTATGGTGGATATGTACAAACAATATGCGCGATTTTCATAAAATTATTTTTCTTTTAAACTCTCTTTTCTCACTACATCTGTCAAATCTCTCTTTAGTCCTTCAATTTTCAAATTCATTTTAAAAACCAAATAAAAAAGACAAGCCATAGACAAATAAATAACAAGATCAACACCACGACCAATACCAATATACTCTGCTAAAATTTGGGTACTATTAGGCCAAAAAGCAACGATTGATAAAGTAATCCAAAATAATATCCAAAAAAAAGTAGCTTTTTGTCCTAACAAATTTTTTTCTTTTTTGTTCCAAATAGTCAAAATAGACAAGATAGACAAAATAACAAATAAAATTTTGAAAAATAATAGTAACATAAGATTTTATAAAGTTAAAAGTTATTTAATTTGCTTCATAAATTATTTCAAAAATTTTCCCCAGATCAAATCTCTAACAATCTTGAATCCTCCACTAACACCTTGACCAAACTCATGATAAATAACTTTGATAGGAAATTCTATATATTTTAAATTATTTTTTTTGGTCAAACCCATAATTTCTGTCGCATGAGCCATACGATTTTGAGTGATAACAATTTTTTCTAAAGCTTTTTTATTCAAAATTCTAAAACCAATCTGAGAATCCTTCAAAGGCACAACACCAAAAATTTTATTCACAATTCTACCTATTGGTAAAATAAAATATTTTTTTGAAAAAGGTAAATTGCTTCTATTATCCAAAAATCTAGAACCAAACAAAATATCGTACTCAGTCTCTTTTAACTTATTTAAAGCTGGTAAAATATCATCGACGACAAATTGTCCATCACCATCAAAATGCAATACATAATCAGCTCCAATTTTTCTAGCATAAGCATGCCCGGTTTCTAGAGCAGCACCTTGACCTAAATTTATTTTATGTTGCAAAACAATAGCTTTAGTCTTATTAGCTTCTAAATAAGTATTATCAGCAGAAAAATCATCAACCACAACTACTAAATCAACAAAATTTTGTAATTCTTCTATTACTTTATAAATTCTTTTTTCTTCATTATAAGCAGGCACTATTGCAACAAACATAAAAAATTAATTTAAAAACCATAACTTTCTTTGTTGGCCAAAGTATACTCAATAGTACGCTTCAAACCTTCTTCAAGACGAACCAAAGGTATCCAATCCAAAGTTGTTTTTGCCAATCTTAAATCTGGTAAACCTTTTTTACTCAAATAAACCAAAGGCTGTTCAAATACAACTTGTGATTTAGAATTTGTCATTGCAATAATTTTTTCAGCTACATCAACCATTCTATAAGGTTCATCCAAACCTAAATTCACTATTGGCATATCTGGACCAGTCGACATCAAACGGACCAAACCATCAACAATGTCTGACACATAACAAAGTGACTCATAATTAGCACCATCACCATAAATTACCAAATTTTTACCTTCCAAAGCATTCAAAATAAAATCTGGAATAAATAAACCATCACGTAGTTTCATTCTTGGACCATAAGTAGAAAAAATACGAGCTATTTTTACATCCAAACCATAAACTTGTCTATAAGTTTCCACACAAGTTTCAGCAAACCTTTTACCTTCATTATAACAAGCTCTAGGAGATAAATGATCGACAACACCTTGATCACTTTCAGAAAATATATTTTTATTTTCACTTATAGAACCATAAACTACTGAACTAGAACCAAAAACATATTTGGCCCGATATTCTACTGCCAAATCCAAAGTATTCAACATTGCCTTAGAGTTAGACCACAAAGAATGTAACTTTAATTTTTCAAAGTTTTTTTGACTTGTTGGACAAGCCATATGATAAATCTCTTGAATACCTTGAAAACGAACTTTAAATTTATCTAATTCAGGAAAATTATTCAAATCTATTTTTTCATTAACATCATACTTAATAAACTCAAAATCTGGATATTGCAATAAATGTTGAATATTAGAAATATTTGAATTTGATAAATCATCCATACAAATCACATTGGCATCACGCAAAAGTCTCTCACACAAATGAGAGCCAATAAAACCGGCACCACCCGTAACCAAGACATTTTTCTTTTCAAAAATAGGAGTGTTTCTGTTCATAAAATTAAAGTTATTTAGCTAAAAATAAAGTAAATATTTGACTATGTTGAGAATTTGAAAAAACAAATTTTTCAGTTATCAAATTACCAAACTTGTCTATAATTTTCATTGGTGTAGTTTCTTCGTAAGGTGTAAAAATAAAATCTTTGTTACCATCATTATTATAATCAAAAACTAAAGTAGAAAAACCTTTTTTGTAAGAAGAAAAAAATACTCTAAAAGATTTACTTTCTACTCCTAAATTATTTATAATTTTTACAAAAGAAGAAGTCCCCTCTTTTGGAGTCAAAAGATATTCATTTTTGCTATCATTTTCCAAATCATTTACACTGATTTGTGAAGCAATATAATTTTTTATTACAAAACTATTACTAAATTCTAAATTTTTATAAATATCTAAAATAGTATTACGCTCTAAAATATAAGTCAAAACCAATTCTTGATTATAAATATCAACACTTACACCATTATGTAAAATATCTTTTTCTATTTTTTTTACTAAATTACCAGAAAAATCATAAACATACAGATAAATATTACTACTAAACTTTGGAGTTAACAACAGATACAAATCATTGGAGTTATTAAACACTTTTCCAATTGCTAAATCAAAATTACCTTGTAAATTTAAGTTTATTTCTTGAGTAAAATTAAAATTTTTGTTATAGATTTTAATACTCTTATTTTTATCTAAATTAGTAGTTAATAAAGCATTTTGCAATTGAGAAGTATTATCATAATAAATATAAGTATCTTCAATATTAGCAAAATTAAAATCTAGATTTTCTTTGTTACTAGCAAATTCTGTTTTGCCAGTTTTTTTGTCTAATAAAACTAAATCAAAATCATTTATAACATCATTGGAAATAATATTTGGTATAGAAACATCTTTAGCTAATGATTTCACAGCTTTATCTATTTGTAATAATCCAGCACCAAACAAATTAGCATAAACAACTTCATCTTGTCCAGGAGTATGATGCACTGTAGTTATCAAAGTTTTTATTATTTCATCAACTGTTAAATTTTTGTCCATACTTTTTAACAAAGCAGCTGCACCTGAAACAAAAGGAGCTGCAAAAGAGGTACCACTCCAAGATTTATTTATACTATAATAATCATCCAAACCATTTGAAGGAGAAAAACGAATAGTAGAATTGATATCAACACCAGGGGCTGTAATATCTATACACCTCGAACCAACATTAGAAAAAACAGCTAAATGATGATCTTTGGAAATAGCAGTCACACCAAAAACAGCATTTTTGTCCAAAAATTCATCAGAACAAACAGGATACATACTACTAATATTTAAATCAAACATATTATTTCCTGCAGCAGCAACCACTAAAACATTTTTTTGATAAGCATATTCAATAGCTTTTTTTATTTCTAATTCTTGACCACTACCTACCATACTAATATTGATAATATCTGCTCCATTGTTAATAGCATAATAAATAGCTCTCACTAAAGGCTCAAAATCACCAACACCCTCATTGCCTATAACTTTCAAATTCATCAAACTAACATCCCAATTCAAACCTGTTCCAGCATAATTGTTGTTACCTTTTGCCCCAATAATACCAGCAACAATAGTGCCATGATTAAAAATACCCTCTTTTTTTTGAGCTTCATTTAAATTGTCTACATTAGGTCTAGGATCATTATTATTATCTAAAAAATTCCAACCATAAATATCATCAATATAACCATTATTATCATCATCTAGACCATTATTTTCAATTTCATATTTATTTTTCCAAAGATTATCTACCAAATCATGATGAAAAGTATCAAAACCATTGTCAATTATAGCTACCACGATATCTTTGGAACCAACTGTATAATCCCAAGCACTATAAACACCAGTATGTTCATAAGACCATTGTGCAAAATATGGATCATTAGGAGTTTTGGCAAAAACAAAAATTGGACTAAATAAAAAGGCCAAAATTATAAAAAATACTGAAAAAAATCTCATAACTTGTTTTTTGCACTAAAATATGCTAAATTAACAAAGTAATTATAACAAAAATAGTATATAATGACAACTATGAAATTTTTATACCGTTTAAAACAAATCTTACTTTTATTTGGGGATATTTTACTATTTATTTTATCACTTTTTTTGTCCTTGGGTTTACGTAATTTAGAATTACCAGAAACAAGCAAATTACAAGAAAACTTGTCTGTTTTTTTCTACATATTCCCTCTTTGGCTAATACTTAACTACATCAATGGTTTGTATGATTTCAAAAAAATTAGTCAAAAAAAATCCATCAAAACACTCTTGCAAACAGCTCTAACATCTTTTTTACTAAGTATAGCTATCTTTTATGTTTTTCCATTCCCCAATGTTGCTCCAAAAACCATTTTAATCTTTACTGTAATAATTTCTTATACTCTTATTTTTATCTGGAGAAAAATTTATTTAACCATAATAAGTAGTACAAAATTAAAAAATAATTTATTATTTTTGGAATACAACAAAGAAGTTGACGAAATGATTAATATTTTAAATAAACAAAAACACTTAGGTTTTGAAATCAAAGCTGTTATAGATGAAACAAACACTTTACAAGATACAAACAATCTAAAAATTTATAATTCCCTTGATGATTTAGAAAAAATTGTAGCTGAAAATAACATACATATTATAGTCACCGACAGCAACTTTCAAAAAGATGAAAAATACGTACAAGAATTATACAAATTATTATTTAAACAAATAAAAATTTTTAATATATCAAATTTTTATGAAAACATTACTGGACGTATTCCACCTTCTGTTTTCAACAAATCTTGGTTTTTACAAAATTTATCAGAAATAGATAAACCTATTTATAATAAATTTATTAGACTACTTGATATTGTTACAATTTTTATATTTAGTATCTTTTTTGTAATCTTCCTACCTTTGATAGCCTTAGCTATCAAATCAACGTCCAAAGGTAAAATTTTTTTCAAACAACAACGTCTTGGCAAAAATGGTCAAGTATTTTGGATTTATAAATTCCGCACAATGTATTCTCTTGCCAAAGATGGTAGTGCTGAAATGAATGGCGCTGAATTTGCTCAAAAAAATGATAAAAGAGTCACTTCCATAGGAAAATTTTTACGAAAAACAAGATTGGATGAATTACCACAAATAATAAATTTGATAAAAGGAGAAATTACTCTAATCGGACCAAGACCTGAAAGACCTGAAATTTGTAATAATTTACAAGCCGAAATGCCTTATTACAATTTGAGACACATTTTGAAACCAGGTATTACAGGTTGGGCACAAGTACAACAAAATTACACAGATAATTTAGAAACATCCATACAAAAATTTCAATATGATTTGTTTTATATTAAAAACAGATCAATTTTTCTTGACCTGTCTATTCTGCTAAAAACTGTAAATGTAATTTTACGTGCCATGGGACAATAAAGTAAGAAAAAAATTATTTCTTTTCGCTATTATCTTCTTCCAAAAATTCATCCCGAACTAAGATTCCACCATTTTCTTTACTAACTGTCTGAGAAAAGTCCAAAAGAGGACTTTTTTTCTTTTGGTAATTTTCCTTTTCATAGGTTACATAATATTTGTTTGGACCAAGCAATACTGCATAACGACCTTTTCTGTCAGAGACTGTAGTTTCAATAAGTTTGTTGAAAGTAGCATCAAAAATACGTACAGCCACGTTTGCTAATGGTTTGGTGTTATGATGATCAGAAATTATACCAAAAGATGATGATAATTTTTTATAAGAAAAATGATGAATAATCAAATACAAAACTAATTGAAACACTACCAAAAGACCAATCCACCATACAGGTGTAATAATATATGAAACAATACTAAATACAAAGCCCACAGTACTTACAAAAATTCTTATTATTCTATAAGTCTTGTCTCTAATAATTTGAAAATAACTCTTACTATTTTCTATAGGATCAAGTGGTATATTGTAATTGATATCAGCATCTTCTTTTACTTCCACATCTTCACCATGATACAAATTTATAAAAACACTATCTTCTTTGACATTTTTTAAATATTGAGAAAAACCAGAATAAGCATCTTTTTTAATTTCTATACGGTATTTACCCACAGGAGCTGACAAAACATAACGACCTTCAGTATCAGTAACAACTGATCTAACAATCTTGTTTGTTGCAATATCTATCAAACGAACCAAGGCCAAATCTACAGGTTTTTTGGTAAAAGAATTGTAAACAATCCCCCATTTTTTTTGTTTTTTTCTTCTAAAAACTAAGAAAAATTGACCAAAGAAAACACGTAAAAAATTAACAGATTGAGCTAAACCCAAACCTGAAGAAGCCACATTGACTACTGCCACAGTAGTAATCACTGGTGTTAAAATAGTTTTATTGACAATTTGTACTTCCTTAGTAGCTACAATTTCAGTAATATTATCTTTTACTTCTGTAAATTTTTGTGTAACTACTTTGACATTTTCTGTAAATTTTTCATTGCTAAAATCAAAATTTTCTGATATTGAATTGACAGTTTCTTTAAAATTTTCTACGACATTTTCAACATTTTTGATAATTATTTCTGGCAAAGTACTACTTGCAAAATCATTTGATGAAATATCACTACTACTACCACCTATCACATCAACATCATCACCACTAGAACCACTTGAATTTTCTGTATTATCATCAACATTATCTTCTGGTTGCTCTTCTGGTGTTTCTTCTGGTACTTCAGTTTCTTCAGGTATTTCTTCTGGCGGTTCTTCTACTACATCTGAATCTTCTGGCACTTCTTCTACAACATCTGAAGGTATAACCAAATTAAAAAAATTAGAACTGACACTAATATTACCTGCTAAATCTTGAGATTGAGCAGAAATAACATAAGTAGCCGGTGCCAGTAAATTAGCAAAAGTAAAAACCCAATCGCCATTACTATCAGTCATAGCATAATAAGTTGTAGCGGGTACTTCAGAACCTTGAGTTTCTTTACTAATAATTATTTGAGAATTAGCTTCTGCTCTACCAATAATTTTTGGTGGTCTTACTCGCACATTATTTTCTATACCTTTTTCTACACTTACAATACTCGGTTTATTTGGAACAACAGTATCCAAAATAATTGTATCAGAAACATCTATAGTAGCATATTGATTTTTGAAACGCACATAGACTGTCTTATTGCCTTCACCACTACTCAAAGTAAATTGCGTAGAATCAACAATACTTACAAAATTAGCATTACTAAAATCATTAGTATTATTTATAGCATAACTATCTACATAATCAGTGATGAATCCCAAAGTTACAACTCTATTGTTAGTATAAATAGCATCACTATTTATAACCACAGCGCCTGTTGGCAAATTTTCTTCAGGTATTTCTTCTGGAACTTCAGGTTCCTCTGGAGGTGGATTACCTCCGCCACCACCAGATTGTGTCGTTGGACGCCAATCTGTGACAACATCACAATTAGTACAATCAAACGTCAAAGTACCAACTAAATCACCAGATGCATTTCCTATGAAATTACCATTGCCATCAATACTAACTCCTGAAAAATTTATCCAGCCCAAATTTTCTCCCCAAGCATAGCCTGACAAAACACCTTGTCCATTATTTATCACCCCACTTTGCGTTGGATCAAATTTTATCCAACCCTTATTGCTAGACCAAGCATAACCTGTCAAACTATTGTCATTTACAATAGTACTCTTAAAATTAATCCAGCCAACTTTATTACTCCAAGCATAATAATGTGGTGACAAAACAGTACCACTAACAGCCAAGATATTTTTTGGCAAAAAAAAGGCAACTAACAAAAGAAAGCCAAATATTGTTAGATACCTCTTCATAAATAATTTTATTTAACAGAAATTATTAAAATATCAGCATCAGGTTTTTTTTCACCTTCTCTCAAAGGTACAATTTGAGCAGAAAACAGAGACGCTAATTTTGATACTTCTGCTTCATTTTGACCTGACAAATTTATAATGTAATTATCTTTATAGTCTGTCAATGTTGAAGTTGTAATCACACTAGAAACAAATTCTGGAAAAAAATTTTTTACTTTTTGTTCTGCTTGTCTAGCCAAACCTTCGGTACTACTAGCATTGTAATAAGCAATTTTCAAATCTTTTATTTTTTCTACTTTTGCTTCAGTATTATTTTCTGGCAAATTTTCTTGATTAATATAAATTGGTCCAACTTTTATTATTTTATTAGTAGAAGGACGATAAATAATAGCTTGCATAGAACTTGTAAAAGCCAAAAGTTTATCACCATTTTCTACCTCTGCAAAAAAAGATTGACCAACTAATTTACTTTTGTCCAAGACTGTTGCCATAGTAGGAACTTCATCAGTAGGCAAAACCATCAATTTTGAGACTGATTTTAAAACTTTGTTTAATTCATTTTCAGAAACTAAATTAGGATTTTTTTGTAAAGAATCATATTTATTATAAAAATAATAAGTACCAGTAGCTCCAATTATAGACAAAATAAAAAATAAAATAATAAAAAAATTTTTAATATCTTTTTTCTTTTTTACAATATTATTTTTTACAGGCAAATTTTCAAATAATTCCATAATGTTTTTTAATTTTACTACTAAATAAATTATTGACTCTAATTATATTATAAATAAAGATTACTTTATTCTTCAGTACTAGTACTAGAATTTAAATAAACTGGACCAACATTGATAAGTTTGTGAATTTCAGGCCTATAAATAATAGCTTTGTTTTGATAAATCAAAACTCTATCACCATTTTTAGAACTAATAAAAAACTTTTGTTCTTTGGCAAGAGTTTCAGCATCTTGGACTGTACCAATTACAGGCTCTTCTCCTACTGGTAAATCTATCAACTCCCCTACTTTACTTATCAATTTATCATTTTCTTTTTTTAAAATTTCTTCTTGTGCTGTTGGATCTTTTAACATTCTTAATTCTTTTTGTGTTTTGACATAACTAAACACAAAATAAACAATCGCAGCCAATACTACTACACCCAATAAAAAAATAAATAAATTTTTATTATTTTTTCCTCCTTCTTTTTTTAAATCTTGTATGTTTTCCATAATTTTTATAATAAATAATTTATAAAATGTTATATATTTTCTTCTGTTGAAGATACACTAACTTCTGTTGTTGGTATTTCTTCTATTATCACGTCTTCCACTGTTTCTACTACCACATCTTCAGTAGTTGTATTAGTATTATCTAACGTATCTTCCAAAATCAAACCATTGTCTTCTAAATAACTATTTGCCAAATCTGTCAAATTATCAGATGGTGCAATGTCACCACTCTCTGGTATTTCTTCATCTACAAAACTATTATCATTGTTTACAGCATTAGAAACTTGACCAAAGGCATGCCAATTGATAACAACATCTTGACCTTGCACAGGACGAATACGAATAGTAAATCCTGTAGTGTCTACACTCTCTACAAAATAAGTATCTAAAGTTACATCACTAGCTAAAGTAAGATTAACAATAGGAGATGTTACAAATTCTTTGACAAACTCTATTCTTACTGCGTTTTCACCTGACAAAATCACAGCAGAACCAACATTATCTACACTAAAATAAACTTGGTCTGAAAAATTAACAATTCTAGAGAATGACAAAGTATTACTTTGTGTAGTTTGAGAAACAAATTCATTCAAACCTCCGGTCAATAACAAGGCATTATACACGTCTAATTGTTGTTTCAACTCTTTGACACCCTGAAGTGCAAGTGCACCAAGTTTATCATACTGAATACCCCAAGCACCTCTATTACCTTCTCTTATTTCATCACTACCTACTGTCACAGCTTCTGGAAAAACCTCATAAAGTTCTTGAGCAATAGCACCTATATCATGTTCACCATTGGACTTCCAATCAAAAGAAACAGCACGATAATTATCTATCCTATTCAATACATTTAAATCCATAACGTTTTCTTTTAATCTAACATCAGAAATTCCTGTCCAACTTGTATCACCTTGATCCATAAAAACACCAAATCCTAAAGTATTATCGGCTATATACATTTTGTTATCAGATTTATCCAAATAAAATGTCCACTGCGTAGTACTTGCATTATTGAATTTTAGATCAACAGTTGTGGCGGTAGTAGATGTTGCATCTGTAAGAGTAAGACCACCAGCAATAGATAGAGCTCCATTAAATAATGATTTACCACCAACATTCAATCCACTACCTATGTAAGCATTGTTTCCTATTGATATATTTTCACTTACGTTTAATTTATTTGAAAAAATAGAAGCAATATTGGCAGAAGGTGCTTTTATTCCAGTTATATCAATTACTTTTAATACCCCATTAGCCACTTGATACAAAGTTTTTCCTGATAAAAATATTTTTCCACTTCCTACATTCGTAGTATTTATCAAAGTAGGTACAGCACGATCTAAAACATCTACAATATGTAAATTATTTCCTTCTTTAATATAAGAATAATCCCCAGAAACTAAAACTGATGAGACGGCAGAAGAAAAAGATAAACTACCAGCCAACAAAATATTAGTGACATCTTTCAAATCATAAATATAAAAATCATTAAGAGAAGTACCAATATAAGCGTATCTACCAGAAACATATATAGAATTTACAGTAGAAAAAGGCATACCCGTACTACCAACAACAACAGGATTATAATCATCAGACACATCTATTATACTAAACTCTGTTCCCATACCACCATAATCAGTACCAACATAAACATAATTACCTGAAGCATAAATAGTTTGTGGCAAAGTAGAGCCAAAATATGAACTAGTTACAGCTCCCAAAAGTATAGGATTTATAGGATTAGAGATATCAATAATTCTCATAGAATAATTTATAGCATTTACTACGTAAGCTCTATTACCAGAGATAGCTACTTTAGATATATAATTTAAATTAGTATTATCTTTAATACCTCCGACAATAGAAGGTACAAAAGGATTAGATATATCAATAACACGTAAAGACTTATCTTCCATACTTGCTACATAAGCATATTTTCCTGAAACAACCACACCATTTGCACCATTTAATTCTGTAGAAGCCAACAAAGAAATTATTTCTGGATTAGCAGGATCAGACACATCTGTAATAGAAAAAGAATCACCAACTTGATTGACAGTATAAACATAATTATCCGATACATAAATATCACTAGCACCACTATAAGCAGTACTAGAAGAAAGTGTAGAAATAACTACAGGATTACTTCCTACATTCTGTACAAAATTACCATTCATAGACAAGCCTCCTCCAAACAAAGAATTTCCACCAACAATTAATCCTCCATTTAAATATGAATCATTTCCGACACTAAAATTGTCTGTCACATTTATACTGTTTGATTGAATATTGCCAATATTTGCAGTAGGTGCTTCAACACCTGTAAGATCTACTATACTAAGAGCACTACCAGAAAGATTACCATATCTATTTAAAATATAAGCTCTCTTTCCAGAAACATCTAAAGAAATAGGAGTATTTAATAATAAATCATCTTTAATATCAGCTACTATACTAGGAAATGCTGGATTTGATATATCTATTATAGACATTGAATTATTAATTTTACTTAATATATAAGCATAATTGCCATAAACCTTAATAGAAGAAGGATCATTTAAATTCACACTATCTTGAATGCCACCTACAATGCTAGGAGCTACTGGATTTGATATATCTATTATACGAAATGAATCACCCATATAATTAATTACATAGGCATACCTTCCTGACACATAAACTGACCTAGGGCTATCTAAATTAACGACATCTTCAATACCACCTACAATACTAAGATTTGTTGGATTTGATATATCTATTATATTTAATGACCTATCTACATAATTAGTTACATAAGCATATTTTCCTGACACATACGCTGAAGTAGCTCCACTCGTACTTACACTAGATTTAATACTACTTACTATAATAGGATTTAAGGGATTTGATATGTCTATTATACTAAATAAATTAGAAGCAGAATCAACAACATAAGCATAATTACCAGAAATATGAATTGACCTAATATCAGATAATTCATCAGTACTTTTGATAACACTTACCATAATAGGACTTGCTGGATTTGATATATTTATTATAGCCATTGAATAATTCAAAGAACTTGCTACATAAGCATAATCACCAGACACAAAAACAAATGAAGCTGCATTTAAATTTGTAGTATCTTTTATATACCCAGTTGTTGTCACATTATTATAATCAGAAATATTCAATATAGACAAAGAATCGTCATATTCACTAGTAATATAAGCATAATCACCAGACACAAAAACAGAAGTAGTTTCATACAACTTCATATCACCAACAATACCACCAACAATTGTCGGATCACTACCAACAGTCTGTGTAAAATTTCCACTCGCTAAATGAAATGCTGATTGTGGTGTTGTTGTACCTACACCAATATTGCCATCTTTACTAATAAAAAATCTACTAGTACTACTCGCACTATCTTTGATATAAAAATCTTTTGAACCATTTGCATTATAATCTTGGCCTACTTCCCAATTGTCCAATGTTAAAGAAGCACGTTCAGAAGTGCCGTCTGTAGATGGTGATATATAAATAGAACTAGCTGTTGCACTACTAACACCAGCAATAGTCAAAGCATAACCAGGTGTAGAAGTGTTGATACCAATCGAACCTACTAAGAGTGCACCACTATAATTTCCAATTGCTCCTGTTCCAATACCTACTTTTCCAGCAGCTATACGAGAAATTGAGGTGTCTTTTGCTGCATACCATTGACCAGCACTTGCCCAAGCAATACCACTTGATGTATTTAAATTAAAACCAGGTGAATATCCTACTCCTGCTTGAGATATAGCAGCACTAACAGAATCTGCCGTAGAAAAAATTTTTGCAGCACTATAACCATCAATACGTATTCCACCCAACCTACCTCCAGTTGTATCGAGAACTTCAAATACATACGGCGTGGTAGACAAATTTTGAAGAGCACCAGCTCTTACAACAAGAGTCGTGGTAGAGGCGCTTTCCCAGAGTCTCATACTTCCACTTACTTCCACATCATATCCAGGAGTTGTGGTTCCAATTCCCAATCTATTGGTAGCTGAATCAAAATAGAGTCCGCTATTGTTTTCACTCAAAACACCGTTTGCACCAGCAAACAATACCGAACCTTGAGTAAAAGGAGTATCAAGTTCTCCACTATATGATAAATTAGTCGACGTCGCATTGGTAAACACTGCAGTAGACGGAGTAGAAGCTCCAATAGTTGTATTATTAATCGAACCACCTGTAATAGCTACACCATCAAGATTTTGTAAAGCGAGTGTTCCCAAACCAAGATTTGTTCTTGCTGTGCTAGTATTTGTCAGTTCTGATAAATTACTATTTGCTACCAAATATCCAACACTAGCATGATTCCCCCAAGAAAATGCTGTCTGCCAATTGGTGGTACTTGATGTAAGAGGAATTTCATATCCTGTATTTGTTTGAATTGTATTATTATTCCAAGCCAAACCTGTACCAAGTGAAATAGTTGTTGATGGTGTTGTTACAAAATTATTCCAAGCAGTTGTACTTGCATTTGTTGGAATATTATAAGTACTAGCTACACTAATTACACCATCATCATAATTCAAAGCCAAACCTGATGTAGAAATTGCAGCTTTTGCGAGGCTTGTTGCTTGAGTAGTTGTAACGTAATTTGCAATAGCATGATTGCCCCAAGAAAAAGCTGTTTGCCAATCTGTAGTACTTACTGTAAGTGGAATTACATATGAACCATCAAGAATTATATTATCATTAGAAAGTTGAAGTCCTGTCGCAGTTACAGCAAGATTTGTTGTATCAGATATATCTATACTGTTTGCAGGTAAAGTAATATTATTCAAGACCACAAAATTACTTGTCGTTGCTGTTGCAAATAAAGCATTTGTACTCGAAACACTCGTACCAGATGCATTTGTAAAGTTTAGACCAGCTAAATTACTAGTACCTGTTATATTCAAGTTCCCTTTAGCCATAACATAACCTGCCCTTGAAACAGAAAATACTGAATTACCATCATACCAATCAGTAACAAGATTAATACCAGTCGGAGCGCTTAAATCTAAATATTCTAAAGAACCATTTTCTTGAATAGTGACACCAGTAGCTGAAGAATGAATATTAGTCATGGCTAAATACGTCGAAGCTGCTGTTGTAGTAGTTAAGTAACTAGAACTTGCTGCCATCCAAATTGGATCTGTTTCTGTTGTCAGATAATTAGCATCTGCATGATTGCCCCAAGAAAAAGCAGATTGCCAATTTGTAGTACTTGCTATAAGTGGAATTTCATAACCAGTATTTGTTTGAATTGTATTATTATTCCAAGCAAGCCCTGTACCAAGTGCAATAGTTGTTGATGGTATTGTCACAAAATTATTCCAAGCAGTTGTACTTACCGTAGTTGGAATATTATAAGTACTAGAAACACTCAAAACACCTGTTCCACTATTGTACGTTAAACCTAATCCTGAAAACGACAAAGCATTCCTTGCTAAAGTATCTGAATAATATTTATTTACATCTCCTTCTGTCAAAGCATCAGTTGTCGTAGTGTTCCAATCAGCAAGTGAAAGATATGTAGACACTGCATTCGCTTGGGTCAAATATGTCGATGCTGCATTTACTTGTGAAAGATAAGTCGAAGCTGCTGTTGTTGTTGCAAGATACGTAGAACTTGCTGCTGTCCAGATAGGATCGGATTCAGTATAACTTGTCAAATATCCAGCACCAGCATGATTGCCCCAAGAAAAAGCAGATTGCCAATCACTTGATGAAGCTGTTACTGTATTATAGATATTATTCCAATTTGTAGTACTTGCTATAAGTGGAATTTCATAACCAGTATTTGCTTGAATTGTATTACTATTCCAAACTAAACCTGTACCAAGTGAAATAGTTGTTGATGGTGTTGTTGTAAAATTATTCCAAGCAGTTGTACTTGCCGTTGTTGGAATATTATAACTTCCATCTAAACTTAATATCCCACTCACATTGTCGTAAGTCAATCCTAATACATTTTCAGAAATAGAAGTTCTTGCTGTAGAGCTTGTAATGAAATTACTATCATTAGTTAGTGATGAAATATTTTCTCCTGACAACATTACAGAAGAATTTAAGTATAGAGTATCAATTGGACTACCTTGCCAAGTACCACTAGTAACTGTACCTACAGTAGAAATATTCACACTTCCTCCCCATGTAGATAAAGCTGTATTTTCAACATTACCTAAACCTAAAGATGACCTCACAGTAGCTCCTGATTCAACCGTCCATCCACTACCATTACCAACTATAAAATTACCATCAACAAAAGAAAGACCTGCTATTTCAGTAAGTCTTGCACTATTAGCTTGAACATTGGTACCAATTACCAGACCTAAATTAGCACGGGCAGTAGAAACATTTGTCAATTCTGACAAATTATTTGAAGCCAACATATCGCCACCACCAGGGATACTATCCCAAACAATTGAAGTACCGGTTGATTTCAAAAACTGTCCAGCTAGACCAATACTTAACAAAGAAAAACTATCAGTAGTACTAGCAAACAAAATATCACCCGCAGCATAAGTAGAAGTGGTTAGTGTAACTGAAGGATTAATTCCACAATTCAAATCTGTTGGCAAACAAGCAGGATCCAGTGTTTCACCAGGTTCATACATGATAGCATTTGTAATGTTAGCAAAAAACAAAAATCCGGTTATTATCAAACCTGAGACAAATTTTGTAAATTTTCTCTTATTTTTTTGGGCTTTGCCAAGCATAAATACCACAAAATATTCTATTGTTTCATTATAACATTTTTTCGTTTATTTTACTATAAAACTGTGTATAAAAAACATTAAAAAAAATCCTTTGTTTAAAGGATTTTTTATTTTTATTTTTTATTCAAAAATTTAATTTTTTTGCAAAAGTTTTTGTAACTGAGCAGCATCCAAATTAGGGGTATTACTATTGTTTATCAAATCAAGCAAATTCAATTTTGTGCCACCTACATCAATATTTAAATATTGTCCAAAATATTCATTTGTTTTTGCTATAATCTCTGGGAAATACAAAATACCCAAAATAATAGGAGCCAAAATCAAAAATAAACGTAAATAATTACCAATAACAAGCATTGTCAAACGACGTTTTATTTTTTTATTTTGATTATAAATAACTTGAGACCATTTGATATTTTTTTCAATAAGATCTTGTAAACTCTGATTGGAAGAAATAGACTGGTCCTCTGCACTTTTACGAGGATGTTCTGTACCATAAAACTTTGGACCTACATATTCTGGTACTTCTTGTTTAATATCATCTTTTTTCCCCAAATTTTCTTTAGTTTCTTTGGGCTGTTCTTCTACTTTTTTAGTTTTTTCTTTGTCCATAATAAAATTGTTATTTTCTTAATTTGACACTATTTATTATTTGAGAAACAGTTGATTTGTGAGGAGTCCAGACATCTTCAAAATCAATAATTGTGCAATCATGTGCTGTAAAGATTTCACCACCACCTGAATAAACCACATAGGCTACTTGTTTATTACCAAATCTATTTGTAGCTTCATATCTAAGCAATCTGCTATCGGCAGATGTATCTACCAAAGTAGAAGTCATACCTGACCAATTGCGAGATGTCATCAAATCACAATTAGCAATATTATCATATGCCGTTACATAACGAACAGTCACAACACTATGTTCATCATCTGGAGGTAAAATAGCTGTTAAACCACCTGATTCATTTAGTTGTTTTATCCAGCCACTTGGATAATCTATAGTAAAAAGTCTATTAACATGCGTCTCTGACAATGACACAGTGCTGTATTCAGCAATTTCTGGAACAATTATGTTTTCTTCTTTGCTAATTTGTTTTTCTAACAAAGCTTGTTCTAATTTTTCAGACAATTGTAGATTTTTTTGTTCCATCAAAGAAAACACTTTTTGATTTTGTTCACTTTGCCAAAAATAAAAACCTATCCCCAAAATAACAGACGTCAATAAAACAGAAGCAACTATAGTGAAAACAATTTTTTTCATATCCATAAAAAATTTTAAATTAAAATTAAAGAGAATTGACTTCTTTTTTGAAATTGCTTACATCTTCAAAGGCTCGATAAATAGAGGCAAAACGTATATAAGCTATTTTATCAAATTTTTTCAAATGTTTCATTACTATCTCCCCTATTTCTTTGCTAGCTATTTCACGTTTATTTCTTTTTTGAATATCACGTTCAATATTATGAATCATTCTATCAAAACCTTCTTGCAAAAAAGGACGTTTGGACAATGAATGCATTATACCTTTTTCTATTTTGTTACGTGAATAAGTTTCACGCTTACCATCATTTTTTACCACGACAATATCCAACAATTCCATTTCTTCTACAGTAGAAAATCTATATTGACAATTGACACACTCACGACGACGACGTACAGCAAAACCATCTTGTGTCATACGAGAATCAACTACTTTTGTTTCTTGTGAATTACAAACTGGACAATGCATAAAGTTAAGTTAAAAGTCTATTCCGCCCAAGGCGGATCCGCCTTGGGCGGAAAAGTTTATAAAGTCATATGGAATTTTGAATGTTTATCAATTATACCGCAAAATCATAATAAATGGAATCAATCAGACAAAAATACTCTTAATCTAGCGATTTTTTGCCTAATTTACAAATACAACACGAAACAAAATAAAAAAAATAATATTGACAAAAAAATATAACTAAAATAAAAAATAGCTCTATCAAAAGCTATTTTTTACAAAAAATTTTTATTTATTTTTTGAATGGTAATTTGCTTGGAAGAGAAAAAGGATTATTTGAATATCTAGTATTAGTTGCAGTTGTCTGAACACAAAGCAAACTAGGACCATGAGTAGAAAGACCAAAATCTAAATGACATTCATCATCAACAATAGACAAAGAAAATTTTTGTTCCCCATCTTCAAAAGCATTCATTACCGTATAAATTGATACCTCAAAAACTTCAGGATATTCTTTGAGAGTATCATTTATAGCCCTAATATCAAATAAAGCATTTTTAGAATAAGCTGGAATTACAATATAATCTTTTTTTGTATAATCTATACCTGGGGTAGCCACACTTTGATAAACACCTGCTGTTCCTGCATAAGAAAATATCACATTAGTTTCAAAAGCTGTAGCTGGAAAAATAGCAATATTAAAATGTGCTATATTACTACCATTATCAGGATTTTCATAAAGAACATTTTTATCTACTTTCATTGTTACTTTTGGAATAGTAAATCCAAAAAGATTACTTGAAATATCCACACTTTGTAAATTCAAATAAATTTCTTTTGCTGTTGTCAAACCATAAATTCTATTACTATTTATAGGATCTTTTTTTAAAGATGCAGAGGCATCATTGACAACAACCAGGTAACTTCCACTTACTAAATTAGAAAAAACATAACTACCTTCATTGTCTGAAAAAGTAGAACTAAGAAATTGATCAGCACTGGTATAACTATATGAATTATCACTATCTATATACAATTTTATTTCTACATTTTTTAGTATTTCAACTTCTGTAATTTGTCTTAATGAGTCTTTATTTGAATCATACCAGACAGTTCCTGAAATACTCAAATTAGAAGTAGAATGACTACTATCAATAGCTAACACAGGATTCACAACCAAAGAAAAAGCTGTGACAAATAAAAATACTTTTTTAAACATAAAATTTTAAACTTTGAATTAATAAATTCCTAACATTATATACTCTTTTTGTATCACATTTTAGCCAAAAAGTCAATAGCTGAGCCTAAAAACCTTCAAATAAAAAACTCGTATCTTCATCAAAATCCGAGTTACTTTAATGTTTTTATGCTTCGATAAGTCGAGATAAAATAGAGATAAATTGAAATAATTTCAAATTTTACTTAACGTCAACATTAATACTTGAAACAATTTTCTTCAACTCAGTCTCAAAAATTTCTGAATAATCAACTTTAAAATTTGTTTTCATTTTTTCAGTACCAATTTGAAAATATACGATATATTCTCCCCCATTTTTTTCTTGCAAATAACTTTTTATTTTATCCAAATTAGAAGTCAAATCTTCTTTGTTAATATTGATCATTACATATTTTTCTTCTTTTGTACTAATTTTTTCGTCAAATTCAGATCCACTTTGGATGGATTTTTCTTTTTGTCTGGTTACAGGAACTAAATAGCTACTAATTTCAGCAATGTTTTGTTTGGTTAAAACATAAGTTTTTTCTACAAAAATTTTATTGTCCCCTTCTTCTTGAGGTGTCTTGCCAACAATACAAACAACATTGCCTTCAACCCAAGAATCTTTTGTTTCTTCATAAGTTTTTGGGAAAACCAAAAGCTCTATCCTACTAGTTTCATCTTGAATGGTAGCAAACATCATGGTCGTACCTTTTTTGGTAATCATTTTTTTCAAAGTATCAATCACACCACCAACTACAACCCAAGAATCACGAGGATAAGATTCTACTTCAGAAATATTCAAAATCTTATTTTGTAAAAATTTTTCATAATAAGTAAACGGATGTGAAGAAACATAAATACTCAACAATTTTTTTTCCCAAATAAGTTTTTGTTCCATTGTTGCAGGATTAGCTTTTTTCAAACTAACTCTACAATCAATTTCAATATTAGTACCAGAAAAAAGAGAATTCTGATTTGTACCTTTTTTTTCTCTAGCTTGTCTAACATAAGACAAAATATTTTCCATACTTTCCATGAGTACAGCTCTATCAATACCAAAACAATCAAGAGCTCCCGCTTGAGTCAAACTTTCTACAGATTTTTTATTCAAATCTTTGTCATCTACTCTTTCCAAAAAATCTTCTAAATTTTTGTAAGAACCATTTTCTTTTCTTTCACGATAAATCACTTCACAAATATGTTCACCAACATTTTTGATACCATTCAAACCAAAACGAATACGTCCTTTTTCACCAGGTTTTGAAACCATAGCAAAAGATTTGAAACTTTCATTGACATCTGGTGGTAAAACATCAATTCCCATACGACGACATTCACCCACAATAGCTGAAACTTTTTCAGCATCACCTGACTCAGCTTGCAAAACAGAAGTCATATATTGCACAGGATAATGCGCTTTCATGTATGATGTTTGATAAGCCACAATACCATAACTAGCAGCATGTGCTTTGTTGAAACCATAGGCAGCAAAAGGTTCTATAGCATGCCAAAGTTCATCAATAGTTCCTTTTTTTAATTTACCAATATTTTCACAACCTTCATAAAATTTTATTTTTTGTTTTGCCATTTCTTCGGGAATTTTTTTACCCATCGCTTTACGAAATTTGTCAGCTTCCATCCAATCATAACCAGCCAAATGAATAGCAGTTAACATCACATCATCTTGATAAACCAACAGACCATAAGAAGCACTTAAATATTTTTCCATTCTTGGATCCAAATATTTTACAGCTTCTGGATTATATTTTCTTTTGATATATTCTGGAATAGATTCCATTGGACCAGGACGATATAAAGCCACCATAGCCATAATATCGTTTATATTACTTGGCTTCAATTCTTTGAGCCAGCGTGTCATACCCGAACCACCAAGCTGAAAAGTACCCATTGTTTCACCACGTGCGAGCATTTCAAAAGTTTGTTTATCATCTAATGGCAAATTATAAATATCTATTTTGTCCCCTGTAGTTTTTTCGACAATTAACATAGCATTACCCAAAATAGACAAATTGCGAATACCCAAAAAATCGTTTTTCAAAACACCAGCTGTTTCTACTGCATGCATTTCATATTGAGTAATTAATTTTTCTCCACCAGTTTCACGTTGTACTGGTGTAAAATCTGTCAAAGGTGTTGGTGAGACTACAACACCAGCCGCATGAATGGAAGTGTGACGGTTACAACCTTCTACTTTTCTAGCCAAATCAATCAAACGCTTTACTTCAGAATTCGTATCATACAACTTTTTCAAATCCGGTTCCTCTAACAAAGCTCTGTCTATTGTCATATGAAAGCCCTGTGAACCTGGTGGAATAAGTTTGGATACTTGATCACAAAAACTATAAGACATACCCAAAGCACGTCCTACATCACGAATACTAGCACGTGCAGCCATTGTTCCAAAAGTAATAATTTGGGCCACTTTGTCAGCACCATATTTTTTGGTAATATATTCAATCATTTCCCCTCTTCTATCGTCAGCAAAGTCTGTATCAATATCAGGTGGACTTGGACGAAAAGGATTCAAAAAACGTTCAAATGGTAAATGAAAACGCATAGGATCCACAGTTGTTATACCCAAAACATAAGAAACAAGTGAACCTGCTGCCGAACCTCTAGTTGACTCAACAATACCATTTTTCTTGGCATAACCCACATAATCGCCCACGCACAAAAAGTAAGGTGAATAACCTTTAGTTTTGATAATATCAAGTTCATAATCAAGTCTGTCTATAATTTCTTGATTAACTTCTGGATAAAATTTTGGTGCAGCAGCAAAAGCTTCTTCACGCAAAACATCATCATAAGTTTTATCTTTGGGAATTTCTACTGGCGCAAAATGCCAATTATTCAATGGTATTTGAATATCAATTCTATCTGCAATTTTTACAGTATTTTCAATAGATTCTGGTACATGACGAAAACGTGAAATAATATCTTCTGCTGAATTGAATGATCTATCTACATGACGATAATCTTCTCTATTCGTTTGACCTACTTTCCAACCATTGGCAATACAACGCAAGATATCTTGAGCTTCTGCTTCTGAATAATCCAAATAATGAACATCACGAGTTACTACTAAAGGTATATTTAATTCTTTGGAGATTTGAATCAATTTGGTATTCACATCCAATTGACCAGAAATAGCAGGATGATCTTGCAATTCCAAATAAAAATTTCCAACCCCAAAAACTTGTTGTAATTCCAAAGCTACACGCTTAGCTTCATCTATCTTTTCTGCTTTCAACAATTGAGGTACTTCACCTTCTATTGGACCTGACAAAGCTATCATACCTTTTGCATATTCTTGTAAAAGTTCTTTATCCACACAAGGTTTGTCATGATAAAAACCTTCCAAATGTCCTTTTGAAGAAAGACGCATTAAATTCTGATAACCTTCAAAATTTTCAGCCAACAAAATCAATCTATAAATATTTTTTTCTTCATCCAAATTTTTGCGACTACCACTCATCACATAAGCTTCAAAACCAATAATTGGCTTGATACCCTCTTCCAAACAAATCTGATAAAACTCAATCGCACCATACATAGAGCCATAATCAGTCAAAGCCAAAGCTTTGAATCCCTTGGCTTTAGCAGCCTTAATCAACGGTTTGACTTTGGTAAGACCGTTTAGGAGTGAATAGTGAGAATGGACATGCAAATGGACGAAATCCATAGGTTTATTGATTTAAACACTTAGTTCTAATATAATACGAAAAAATGAGACAAAAAGCAAATTGCCTAGATATACTAAAAAATGATATACTATTATAAAATTAAAATAAAAAATAACATGAAAAATACAATCAAACTTTGGCTAATAGATTTAGTGTCTTTTACTACTTTTTTTCTACTGTTTGGAATTTTTAATCCCTTTACAGTTTTACTTATTGGCTTTATTTTTATTACACCATATTTTTTAATTACCAATAGAAAAAATTATTTAAAATATTTTCTCATTTCTATTTTGTTTGGTATAATTTGGTCTTTGATATCCAAAGGAAATTATAGTTATAATACTAATTTTCCAGATTTTCTAGGTATAAATTTTTATTTATTATTAGCTTGGTCAGCAGGATTATTTGTTTTTTATATTTTATTTTTAAATATAAAAAAAATACAAAAATATAATTTTGTAATAAAATTTTTGATATTTTTTATTATTTATTCATCAACACTTTTACTTGTAGAAAGTATTGCTTACCATGTTTTTGGAATACACAATGAACTAGCAAAAAATTATCCACCTATAAAATTTTGTGAGTGTATACACGCTCCAAGATGGACTCAAATAAGTTATTTTATTTTAGGACCTGCTTATTTTATAATATCAGAATCAATAAATAAACTAACAAAAAACAAAAACTCTTGAGATACCCAAGAGTTTTTAAATTTCAAAAAATAAATATATTATTTTTTAGTTTTCTTTGTTGTTTTTTTCTTAGTCATTCTATTTTCCAAATTTTCAGAAAACTTATTCACAATAAATTTTTCTACTAAACCTGACAACATACTGCTAACAATTCCCATTTTACTAGATAAATGATCTACTCTATCACGCATAAAGGTAACAGCTTCACTAATGAGTTCCAACTTTTCAGTCAAAATCTCAGCGATTCTATTGATATTACGCAAAGTTCTACCAGCTTGATAAAGCAACCAACAAAGAAATATCGTAAACCAAAATATAGAAAGAGATAGAACTACAAAAAGTAGATCTTTACTTGTTTCAAACATAGGACAGGCAATTAAGTTTTAAAGTTTGTTCCGCCCAAGGCGGACAAGAAAGTTATAAAATTTGTAAAGTTGTGATAAAAATTCTTTATGAACTAATATTAGTATAACACTTTTTTTATTTTTTGACAAAATTATTTCTTTTTTGCAAGTATCTTATTGACTTCATCATCACTATAAATTGCTCTAGCTAAAGCTATATGAACTTCTGTGTTTTGAGTAGGATCACCCTCAATACCAAAAATTCTAGACAAGGCAACTAGACCTTTAATATCCCTATTATAGATTATTTTAAATTTATTTCTTTGTTGTTTTTTCATACCACAAAAATCTTCAACACTAATCTGTTTTTTCACGATTTGACGATATGTCTCTGGAGAATTATTCTTTTCTAATACTCTTGCAACTTGATCCTCACCATAAATTGCTCTAGCCAAAGCAAGAAGAACTTCAGTGTAACCCCTAGGATCACCCTCAATACCAAAAATTCTAGAAAGAACTATTAAACTAATGCTATCATTATTATAGGTTATTTTAAATTTATTTCTTTCTGATCCTCCTGATTTCATACCACAAAAATCTTCAACACTAATCTGTTCTTTCACGATTTGACGATATGTCTCTGGAGAATTATTCTTTTCTAATACTCTTGCAACT